>Ga0335072_10000020_pt1 | contig 382718 bp, 287 predicted proteins | sample Lox_Sample_21_FD_206725 | JGI IMG/M metagenome (GOLD analysis project Ga0335072, IMG submission 206725) | Soil microbial communities from Loxahatchee National Wildlife Refuge, Florida, United States - Lox_Sample_2.1 | ecosystem: Environmental > Terrestrial > Soil > Wetlands | place: USA... | reverse complement strand
GCGGTTGCGCTGACCTGATCGGATTTTCCGAAGACCTGATCGGGAAAATGTTCTGGACGGAAAATACGATTCGCCGGAGGCTAGGAGCAAATCGTCGGCATCTGTCGATGCCGCTGCAACAGCTTTGGAGACATATATGGCTATGACTGCGACGGTCGAACAAATGCCCATACGAGACTTTCTTCTGACTGTTGAAGAAGTCGCCGAGCGGCTCAGGGTATCGAAGGATTGGGTATGGGATCACTCCTCGCGAAAGGCCCCGTATCTGCCCGTTATTCGCATGGGCGACGGCGCTCTTCGCTATCGCTCAAGTCAGATAGACGAGTTCGTGAATGAGAGGGAACGCCTCTCCGTTTTGCGGCGGAAACGCCGGTAAAATGGATGCAGGCCCAATTGTTCCCGCCACAGAACTGAGGAATGAATGGGTACATCGCACCAACGGGGGTACGTTACCCTTCGCGGTAAGCAGTGGTACGGGTATTTCCGTAAGGTCGTCAACGACCCAGTCACGAACGAAGAGCGAATCGATCGGATTTCGATCATTCTCGGATTGAAGTCGCAGATGTCCAAAGGGGAAGCCCGCGAAGCACTGCAACGCGAAATCACAAAGCAGATGGGTCAATCCGGCTCCGCAAACAGGATCATGAACGATGGTTCTGTGACATTTGAATGGTTTGTCAGGAATCGGTTTATCCCGTTGAAAGAGGCCGCCTGGAAAGAAGAGACGGCCAAGGTCAAGAAACTCCTTATCCAGCGCGATCTCACCGACGATCTTGGTGAGATTCCGATGGTCAACTTCGACAAGTTCAGCTTGCAGGTTCATTTGAACAAGCTGGCTCTAACCCGGTCCAAGGACAGAGTGCTGCAAATGCGCGCCTACATGCGAGACATCTTCGCGGAGGCGGTCGATCAGGACTTTCTCGCAAAAGACCCTGCGCGCAAGGTGAAGGTGCCCGCTCAACTGCGCGACACCGACACCACGACGCTCACCTGGGATCAGCTCCGAAACGCCCTTGTGAAACTGGCGCCAAGGGATCGCATTCTGCTGGAACTGGATATGACCAACGCTCTTCGTCCCAGTGAGCTGTTCGCTCTCAAATGGAAGTGCTTCGACAGTAAGGCATCTACCATGAGAGTCACTGAGACGGCCTACAAGGGCAAGATCCGTCCGTGGGGCAAAACCAGGAAGAGCCTCGCTACGGTTCATATCCCCAGCATCCTTGCTGCCGATCTTGAAGACTGGCGGACCAAATGCCCAAACCCGTCTCCCGATGCCTACATCTTTGCAAACCAGGATGGGGGTTTTCTGGACACGGACAACTACCGCAAGCGGGTGCTGCACAAACTGGCCAGAAATCTTGAATTGCCGAAACTGACATTTCAAGTGATCCGGCGGACGATTGCCACCTTAGCCCAGAAGAAGGGCACGGTGAAAGACGTGCAGGGCGTGCTCCGGCACTCCCGCACGGCGACGACCACCGATGTCTACATGCAGGAGATTCCTGAAAGCGTGCAGGCGACGGTCAACTCGATCAATCGGGAGTTGAGGAAGTCGGGGTCGGCCGGGAAGTCTCGGGCCAATTCGAAGAGATCTGGCGATGCGAAAGTCTCTCCTCGGAAGGAGCAGCACAGTGCAGTTCCTGATCGCATCATTCAGAATTTGACACCAAATGACACCAAGTCGGAAAGGAGTGTAGCTGTAAGTTATTGATTATTTGGTGGACCTGGTCGGGATCGAACCGACGACCTCTTCCATGCCATGGAAGCGCGCTCCCAGCTGCGCCACAGGCCCGCTCCGAAGGGACTATCTTATTGTCATGGACCGGACTCGTTTCGTCAATCAAGGAGCCACCCCGGGTTGCGATGATACCAATCTGGAGCGGGGGCCCTGGCAACCGCATGCGATGCCCTCGCATCGTCGTCCTCATATGTTCAATGGATGCAGGATCTTTGTTGCCATCCTGGCAGCCGCCACGATGTCACTACAGGCGCAGAGCGATGCTGCCGCCGGGACCGGCGGCACAACCAGCCCAACAGCTTCTGTAACAGTTTCCAGCACGATCCGTCCGGCCCTTGCGCAGGTGGCGCAGGCGCTGACAGGAATGAATACGCGACGCTGGAAGGCTCCGAACGAGGTTCGGAGTGCCGCGGATCAGGATGCGTCTTCCATTCAGCGTGACCTCAACGGCACGCTGGCGGGGCTTCTGCAGCAGGCCGATGCTGCGCCGAGTTCAGTGCCGGCTGCATTCGCGGTTTATCGCAATGTGAATGCGCTTTATGACACGCTGCTGCGGGTGGTGCTGACGGCGAATCTGGCGGCGCCTGATCAGGAGGCGAGTGCGCTGCAGTCGGCCCTGAGTAACCTGGAGACGGCGAGAAGCGCGTTGGGAGGACAAGTTCTCAGCGGCGCACGGACGCAGGAGGGCGAAGTGGTCCGTCTGCGCACGGTGATTGCCAATGCTTCGGTTCCGCGTGAGCCTGTGAAAACGACGGTGGTCAACGATGGCCCGGCACCGGAGCCTGCCAGGAAGAAGCATGTGGCCAGAAAGCCTTCGTCCAGTAAAACGTCGTCGAATCAATCAACGACTGCGCAAAAGCCGGCCAACTCCGGCCAGAACTCGAATCCTCAGTAATTTGGCGTGTCCGGGGCTGGCCGGGAACTCTTCTCAAGGTGTCTGTGTCTAAGTCAGCAGAGTGAGCGAGGCACTTGACCCGGCAGCAGGCCCGGCGCAGCCAACTGTTGCGCCGGGTTCCGGGAGCCATACAGGATGACGAATTTCCTGTTAGGCTGGAGGGAGCGACTGAATGCAGGCGGGCACGGCCGTGGGAAATCTTGCTGGGGTCATTGGCGTTCATCCTGAAGAGGCTGCAGTCGTGGAGCAGCTGAAAGCAGGATCTGAGGAGGCATTCGGCTGGCTGATCTCGCGGTACCAGCAACCGCTCTACAGTCTCATCTATCGCATCCTTCCCAACCCCGGCGACGCTGCCGACGTTACCCAGGAAGTTTTCGTTAAAGTATTCCGCGGAATCACTCACTTCCACGGTGAGGCGAGTCTGCGGACGTGGATCTACCGGATCGCTCTCCATGAAGCATTGAACCAGCGCCGCTGGTGGTCCCGGCATCGCCGCCAGGAAATCGCCATTGAGGCAGACGAGGATCAGTACCCCTCGGGTGGAGAAGTTCTGATCGATCATCATGAATCGCCCTTCGAAGCGGCGGCCCAGGCGGAGGTTTCTGCGCGCGTCGAAGCGGCCCTGCGCGAGGTGCCGGAGCCATTTCGGAGCGTGGTTGTGCTGCGCGACATCGAGGGATTCGGTTACGAAGAGATTGCAGAATTTCTGGATGTGAACCTGGGCACGGTCAAGTCCCGGCTGATGCGCGGTCGCGCGCACTTGAAGAACCGCCTCAGGCCGTACATGGAAGCGGCGAGCCGCCGGCCTTCTCCCTCCAACGCTTCTCGTCTCCCCACCGCCTGCTCTGTTGAGGAGGCTGTATGACGACGTGCGACCCTGTACGAGCGCAGTTCTCCGCCTATCTCGACGGGGACGTTACCGGTGTGGCTATGCGGTCCATCGCCGGGCATCTGGAAAGCTGCTCAGCATGCGCCGAGGAGTTTCGTTTGTGGCGGAAGACGCAGCAATCCCTGGCGAGTCTGGGCCCGGCGCGGCCACCAGCCGATCTGGGTTTGCGCATCCGTGTAGCTCTCTCGCAGGAGCATGCCCGTAATACCAGCAATCTGCTGGCGACCTGGAAGGTTCGTTGGCAAAACACCATTGCGCCGTTCCTCATCCAGGCTTCCGCCGGGCTGGCCAGCGCGGTCGTGTTGCTGGGAACGATGGCATTTCTGGTGGGAGCTTTCGCGGCGCCGGAGCCGGCTTCAGCACGGGATGAACCGCTGGGTATGGCCTCCAACCCGCGCTTTCTGTATTCGGCAGTGGAGAATAGTTCCGGAACGGTATCGAAGAAGGGGAATCCGGTTACGGTCGAGGTCTTCGTCGACGCTCAGGGACGCGTTTACGACTACGACATCCTGTCCGGTCCAAGCGATCCGGGGACGCGCGCTGATCTCGAAACCCTGCTGCTGTCGAGTGTCTTCCAACCGGCCGTATCGTTTGGACAGCCGGTGCGTGGGGTTGCGCTGCTTTCGTTCGCCGGCGTCTCCGTTCAGGGATAGGCCAGCATCCTGAACTGGCGCGGGGAGAATCTCACCAGGTAAAGCCTCCTGAGGGTGGCGGCCAGGAACCCAGCATTTGCCGCAACAGCACGATGCGCCCGAGATGGTAAGCATTGTGTGCAGCCAGGCTCTCCAGTTGTTCGCGAACCGTCATCACTCGCGTGGGCTTTCCTGCGGGAGAAGGGCAGCGGATTGGCTGCTCCAACTGAGCGGCGTCGTCTGCTGCGGCAGCGGCGCGAATGGCGCCTTCAAGAAACCTTCTGCGCAGTTCGGTGAACGACTCCTGCGCTGTTTGCCCATCGGACGGAAAGCCGAGGGAAGCATGTTCCGGGCAGGGCGTCTCCACTCCACTCACCCAGTCCAGCGTGATCTGTTGCCAGAACGCCAGATGCCAAAGCTCTGCATAGATGGTGTGGGGAGCGCCTGGTAACCGTCGATGGGCGAGTTCCTCGCTGAGGTCTTCGAGGATATGAGAAGGAGGGGCGGCGGCGCTGTCGCCATTCAGTGCGAGAGCCAGTTCACTCATGACGAGATTGTCGCATCGCGACGCGGCCGGGACGATTTCCTGACCGACTTCTTCAGCTGCTCCCAGTCTGCTTCGGTCTGGTCGGCATAGGCATGAGCGAATTTTGCCAGCGCGGCTCCGAACTTCTGGCCGTTGCCCAGGTAGCCGGCCAACTGACATGCATCTCCGGATCGCGCGTGGCCGCGGGCCAGCAACTCCCCGCACATTTCCGCGTATTCGAGCAGACCATCGCCGGCGAGATCCTCGATCTGAATGCTGCCCTTGTGATCGTTCAGTTGGCGGACAAGATAATCGCGGTTGGCGATTGTCGTCCATCCCAGGAAGGGGTCGGACTGGAACTGCATGGCGCGCTGTCCATCGGCGACGCGTCGCCCGTGATGCGTGGTGCCTGGTGAAGAAGGGAGATATGGAGTGTAGGCGGAGCCCGGCTCTTCCTTGACCTGAAGAAACAGCGGATCGCGCGGGCCGTTGCCTTCGAGATAAATCAGGTAATCGCGCAGGCCGACCGAGCCTGTACCGACGACTTTGAAAGCCACATCGACCGGGCGGTACTGCGACAGGAAATGCTGGCGCTCCGGCAGCAGATTTTCCCGATAGGTTTTCAGCGAAGCGAGAACAGGCCGTGCCTGCTGCGGGGTGAGGCGGCGCAGCAGCGGCGGATCGTTCCTGAAAACGCGTCCGGCCTTGCTCTCCTCGGTGAGCGTTTCGAGCGTGTGCAGCGGAGTTGCGCGCTCCGCCTTGAGCAGGGCATTGGAAACCGGGGCAATCCGCTGCAGCCGATGGACCTGAAAGCGAGCCATCTCGATGACGGGCGTGCGCGAGAGGGTGTCGACCAGCTTGCGATAGCTGGCTACAAATTGCAGAACCGCCTCCGTAGCTTTCTTCGCGGCGCTTCCATCGGTAATGGTTTCACGTGCGGCCAATACCAGGCTGCTTGCCAGGCGCTTCAGGTCCCATTCGAAGGGGCCGCGAATGGTCTCGTCGAAGTCGTTGATGTCGAAGAGAAGACGGCCGTCAGGGGCGGCAAAAGCTCCCAGATTGCGCACATGCGCATCGCCGCAAATTTGATTGACGATGCCGGTGTGCGGCAAGAGCGCCAGATCGGCAGCCATCACCGGGACGGCGCCGCGGAAAAAACCGAACGGCGAAGCCAGCATGCGCTCGATTTTCAGGCTGACCAGAGAAGGCACGCGTCCGCGCATGGACTCGTCGATCAGTGCCAGCGGATCGTGCTGGCGGAGTTTGGGATTCCACTGCGCGTGGTCCTGGCGGTGAACCTGTTTGCGCCTCGCCTGTCCGAGCGCGCGTCGTTCCTGCTGAGAAGGGATATGCGGCATTGCGGATTCGATGTGCTCCTCAAAAGGATCCCATATTGGCAGCGGATGCGGTGCGGTGCGAATCGATCTCCGCGCGAATTTCGGCGAGCGTCTCCTCGGATAACGGCGGCATTCCTCCGGATTGCGAGGCCACCCATGCGCCCCAGCGATTGCCCGCTTCATTCAGAATCGGCAATGACGCCTGCCCGAGATAGTAGTGGGCGAGGGCCGCGGTAAAGGCATCGCCGGCGCCGACGGTGTCTTTGACGCGGGCAGTGAGGCCTGGATGGCGATGAAACTCCGAGCGCGTTGCGAGCAGACTTCCACGCGCGCCCATGGTCACGCAGACCAGCTGCACTGGATAGCGCTCCAGCAGCTGGTGGGCTGCGCGCAGGATATCTTCGTCATCGTCTGCACTGGCCGGATCCGGACAGGCACCGGTGCTGAGCAGGACCTGCGGGAGCTCAAAGGCGTTCAGCTTGAGGATTGTGGCTCGACCCAGCGACTGGCGCAAAACGTCGGCAGACCAGAATGGGGAGCGGAGATTCACGTCGAAGATGCGAACACAGTCCGGACGCGACTTATCGAGAAACTGCTGAATCGTGGCGCGAGAGGCCGCGCTTCTCTGGGCCAGGGTTCCGAAACAGACGGCATCCGCGTGCTGCGCCAAATCCTCCCACTGCGGGGTCATGGTCAGCTGGTCCCAGGCGACGGGCTCATGGATGACGTACTCCGGTTCGCCCGTCTCCACCGAAACTGTAACCGTGCCGGTGGCATAAGCGGAGTCTCTCTGAAGATATCCAGTCTCGATGGGCATGGATTTGAGGATCTGAAGAGCCTGGAAGCCCAGATCATCCTCGCCCAGGCGGCTGGCCACGACGGCGTGATTGCCCAGACGCCCCGCCATAACCGCAAAATTTGCGGGCGCTCCGCCGAGGCGCGCGCCTTCAGGAAAGATGTCCCAGAGAATCTCTCCTAACCCGACGATGACCCGGGGCTGGGCTTTCGGCAACTCGGTTCGCTCTCCGGTCACTGCGCGCTCCGTGTGGCACAGGCCTTTGGCGGTTGAGGCGCGGGGATGCCGGCTTTTTCGAGCAGAGACTGCATCTTGAGCCAGGCAGCGTTGGTCCAGCCGAAACCGATGACGTTTTGACGATAGCCGGTGGTCACCTCGACGGTGGATGATCCGCTGACCACGTTGTATTTCTCGCGGATGGTGTGATCGCAGGCGTAACTGTCCTGTATGGTTTTCATGAATTCGCGAGAAACCGTCGTCGCGTCTTTGATGTCACCGGCCTTTGCAAATCCATCGACGGCAATCCAGGTGGGGGGCGCCCATCCATAGGGCAAATCCCACTGCACGCCGGAGTCGTAGGTGCTCATTGCCAGGCCGCCTGGCCGGTTGAAGACGCCGAGATTGGCTTCGACCTTGTGGGCCTGTTCGGCGGTCGCGACGCCTGCCCACAGAGGATAGAAGGTCGTCACATAGCGATAGGAGGACTGCTTTCCGGCGACGAAATCGTAGTCGAAGTACATGCCGACTTTTGCGTTCCACAGATAGCGGTCGATGGCGGCGCGGCGAGCCTCGGCTATGGCGCTCCAGCGCTTTGCTTCGTCAGGCTTGCCTAACTGATCTGCCATCCAGGCGAGGTCGGTCTCATATTTGTAGAGCAGGGAATTGAGGCAGACCGGTGCATAGTGGTGCGTGGAACCATCGAAGGGGCCGAAGCGGAAGCTGGGGTCGAAGCCGGATTCGCGCATGGCGCGATCGCCCTTGTAAAAGTCCCGGGTCAGCCAGTGATTGGCGATGTGGGCACGCGCGCAAACGCCGGACACGGCCGGATCGCAGCTGATACTGGTGATTTTGCCGCGGTCGGCAGACGTTGGGTGCGCGGGACCATCCACGAGGTAGCCGGTATGAATGTTGGGGTGAGCGAGCAGCCAGGAGATGACGTTCTGATAGTAGGTGTCGTCGTCGGCCATCTCGGGCACCGGCCCTTCGCCAAAGTCGAAGTAGCGGGCGAGCCCTGTATCGCCGGCGCGATGCGCCTCGCTCATCCAGAGCGCATGGTCTTTCTGCGCGAAACTGTAACCCCGCTCCAGCCACGCGCGCGCCTGCTGCTGATGGCCGGCGGAGATCTCCGCTTCCCAGATGTCGCGGATTTCAGAGGAGAGAAAGGGCGGCTGGGAGCGGGTGAGATAGTAGGTGCGGTTGGCATTGAGGATTTCGCCGTAGTGGTCGATTTCGAAGAAGAAGTTCTCGACCATACCGCGCGCGAGATCGACCAAATGATCGTGGAGCAGGCCGAGCATGATGAAGTAGCTATCCCAGCCGTACATTTCGTTGAAGCGGCCGCCGGGAACCACGTAGCTATTGGGCAGGTAGAGCAGACCGGGAACAGTGATTGGCACCTTCTGGCCTGGTTTTTCAATCCTGACCGGCAGGCGCTCGACCTTCACGCCGCATTTGGCGCTCAGGCCGGCGACCTGCGCAGGCTCGGCGAAGTCAACGGGCAGATACAGCACGGGTTTGGTCGTGATCTTGGGGTCGACCAGCGACGTGCACTGATTCATGGAGCGCTCAAGGGTGTGCCACGCGTCATGGATGTAGGTTTCGACCGGGAGAGCCGGCGATGGTGCGGGCGACAGAGCGGATTGGCCGCTCTGCGGCGGCGCGGTGGGACGAGCCTGCTGCTGCGCATGGAGCGGCAGGCCTGACGCCAGTGCTGTGAGCAGCGCGAGAGCAAAGACCATGCGCCCGAGAGAGGATGGAATCAGGAAGTGGGATGGCAACGAGCTGAAGAACAAATTGTGGTTCCGTCTCAAGCTTCCAGCCTCCGCCGTTGCATGATAAACCTGGAAACGATCTTTGGGATGGATGCAGCCTCCGGGCGACGAAGAGGCTCTAACGAGTTTGTTGAAAAACAGATCTGTGGCTCAAAATCGGCTCACGTACCTGCGCGGGGATGCTGAGGGTACACATCCTGTTGGCGCCTCGCTCGGTGCTTCGGCGCGTTTTTCAACAAACCTCGGGCGCCTGGACTGAAAGTTGCGTCCGGTTGAAAGAAGGTGGCAAGGTTGAACGAAGCTGCTAAGCACGTCGACGCCCCGGTAAATCGTCCGCGCAGGCGTCGCACCTTCGTGCGGGTGCTGCTCTGGACCAGTTCCATCGTTGGAATCCTGGTGGTGGTGCTGGCAATCACGGGCGATATTCTGCTGCATCAGGCCGGCCCCAGGCTCAAAGCTGAAGTGATCGAAACGCTCAGCACTCGCTTTGACAGCCGAGTGGAGCTGGATGGTTTTCATGCGTCGGTGCTGCGGGGTTTTGAGGTCTGGGGCTCGGGGCTGAAGCTCTATCCGAATCATCTGCCCATCGATCAGCCGCTGATTGCGGTGGATCGCTTCTCGTTTCACGTTCTGAACTGGCGGCAACTGCTGAAGACGCCACTGTACGTCAATCGCGTGCAGGTGACGGGGTTGACGATTCATCTTCCTCCCAAGTCGGAGCGGGCGGGCATGCCGACGCTGAGAGATAACCAGAAGCCCGGAGTGGATGAGAGCCATGGGCGGATCCGCATCGTGGTGGGCGACATCATTGTCAGCAGGGCGCTGCTGTACATCGAGAATGGCAAGCCGGACAAAGTGCCGATGCAGTTCATTATCGATAAACTGCAGCTCCACTCGGTGGGCTCGGGGAAGCCGATGCAGTTTCACGCGACGCTGATCAATCCCAAACCAATCGGCAACATTGACTCTCGCGGCGCAATCGGGCCATTCAATGCGGAGAGCCCGGGCGATACGCCGGTGCAGGGAACCTACCATTTCAGCAAAGCGAATCTGAATACGATCAAGGGCCTGGGAGGCATGCTCTCCTCCGACGGCAGCTATCAGGGACAGCTGAACCAGATTGTGGTGGATGGGGAGACCAGCACGCCCGACTTCAGCCTCGACATCGCGAATCATACGGTGCCGCTCAATACGAAGTTTCACGCCATTGTGGATGGGACCAACGGCGATGTGCATCTGCGGCCGGTGGACGCATGGCTGGCACAGACGCATATCGTGGCGCAGGGCGAAGTGGTGCGCGCGCCGGGAGCGCCGGGGCGCGACATCCGACTCGACGTGACGGTCGGTCCGGGCAGAATTCAGGATCTGCTGCAGCTGGCCATGAAAACTGAGCCTGCGCTGATGACCGGCCAGGTGCAGCTGCACACCAACTTTGAGCTGCCGCCGGGCGATGCCACGGTGACCACCAAGCTGCGTCTGCGCGGCTCCTTTCAGATTGACGGCGTGCACTTTACCAGCGACAAGATCCAGAGCAAGGTGGACGAACTGAGCCTGCGCGGACAGGGACATGCCAAACAGGCCAAGCAGGAGAGCGACGCGATCAAAAACGGGAACGCGCCGCCCGGGGCGGAGGCGAACATCGCTTCGGAGATGCGGGGCAATTTCGATTTCGGCGACAACAAGCTGACGGTGAGCACGCTGAACTATCGGGTGCCGGGGGCGGACATCGCGCTGAGCGGCAGCTACTCGCTGGACGGGGAGCTGTTCAACTTCACGGGAACGGCCCGGCTCGACGCGCATGTTAGCCAGATGGTAACGGGGTGGAAGTCCTGGCTGCTGAAGCCGGTGGACCCGTTCTTCGCTAAAAACGGAGCGGGGACGCAGGTGCCGATCAAGATCACGGGAACGCGGTCATCACCGCAGATCGGGCTGAACTTCTGATCCGGAGGGATACCCCCGGGGGTGAGGCCCTGGATGAAGTCGTTCATTCAGTGAGATTTGCGGGAACTGGAGGGGTGGTAAGCCGTTGATTTGGCAATGCCCGGGTTCCAAGTCGCAAGGAGTGAAATACTTATGACTTGCCTGCGCCATTGGTTGGGTAAGTCGCTGACTGCGTGGGGGCTGAGGTCTATCTCGCTGAGCGTGGGGAGCTTAGGGAGCAGGGAGGGCCGGCGGTTGCCGGCCCTTCCCCCGTTTCCGCTGGAATGGACTAGCTGGCAGCGGCGGTGGACTTCTTCGCTTCGAGAATGCCAATCGCCTGCTCGACGACCGGAGCGAGCTTCTTAAAGTCGTCGATGAGGGTAACGAAGTCGGCATAGGCCTTCGAGTCGGCGGCGAAGTTCAGGCCGTCAGCGGAGACCGCGCCCGAGGAGGCGGCGATCAGGGCTTCGAGATCAGCGACTACGGTCGAGAGGCCGGAAACGAAGGGCTTCTCCAGCGGCTTCTCGGACTGCAGGATGGTCTGGATGCGCTGGGCGAGGCCAGCGATCGTCTTGACTTCGCCGGCAAACCATTTGCCGAAATCAGCGACTTTGGTACCGACCTTTTGAAAGATGTTCATAGATTTCCTTTGCACGTGCTGTGAGGGCGCAAAAGAAAAGGCCCGCCGGCATGGCGAGCCTTTCAGAATTACCCTCTATCTTCAGTATATCGAACGGGTGGGTAAAGACTGCCAACTATGTTTGTCTGTAAGTGGCTCTTAATGAGCAAGATGCACTTTGGTAACGGGGCGAAAAGCTTGACAAGAACAGCGGACGAGATTCGGCGCTCTCCGCCAGCCCATGGTTCGGGCCGACATGAATATGCCGCTGAACATCAAGCGGCATATGGCCAAGGCCGCCAAGAAGCACGGCACCACCATGACCGCCATCATGGTCACGGCCGTGAAGCTGGTGTTCCGGGAGCTGCTTTTGGACGAGGAGGGGGCACGCGGATCTGGGCCTCGCCTGGCCCGGGCCTGCAACTAAAATGTAGATTCCGGGTGTGACCGCGCAGGTTACCGCCGGGAAATTGCCACCAATTCGTGGTTGACCGCGTCCAACCTCCCGGGGTTAGAATCGTCCGACACGGCAGAACCGTCTGAAACACTAGCCTTGGAGAGGCATCTATGACCGAGCACACGCGAAACCTGATGCGGGCTTTCCTGCACGGCTTCACCGGCGCGGGCCTCTTCCGTCGCCTGGATTACCCCGGCGCGCCCGCGGAGTTCATCGACTCTCGGACGCCGGAGGAGATCCACGCGAGCGGCGAGTTCGATCGGAACTGCAACGCCTACAACGCAGCGAAGTTGTGCAAGCAGAGGGACGATGCCAGACGAGGCCGAGCAGCCGTTGCAGCTATCAGCCGCGCCGAAGAAGAAGGGGAAGTCGCGCTCCGGCACTAACAAGCCGCAAGCACAGGTACCCAACCCGGCCATCCTGCGGGAGTATAGTGAGGTCGCGCCGGAGCTGCCGGCGCTGATCATCCAGGCTTGGGAGCGCCGCCACCACCGCCAGTTTGTCTATGCGACCACGCTTGGTGTGATCGGAGGTTGCGTCATGCTGACCCTGATTGGCGGCTACATCTATCTGGTGATGGAAGATCACCGTTACTATGCGGCCGGCCTGCTGAGCGGCGGGGTGCTGAGCGCCGTCGCGGGCTTCATAGCGACCCGCCTGGACAGTTGATTCCGGACTGACTTTGGCATACCCGCCCTGCGGGGCCAGGCCAGTTTGTCATTAGTCAGCAGTCAGCAGGAAGCGCGAAGCTGGCAGCCGACTGCTGGCAGCTGGCGGTCAGCTACCAGCTACCGGCTTCCTGCTACCGGCTCCCCGCTGCCTCATTCGTAACGCAGGGCTATGACGGGGTCGATCCGGGTGGCTTTATGCGCGGGGAGCCATGCAGCGAAGAGAATGACTCCGGCGAGGATGAGGACGGCGGCCGCGAGGGTGAGCGGGTCGGAGGGGGAGATGCCGAAGAGGCCGGCCCGGATAACGCGGGTGGCGGCGAGACTGGCTGGGATACCGAGGATGAGCCCGATGCCGAGGAGGAGCAGGGATTCGCGGAGAATCATCCACAGGACGCGGCCTCTGGCGGCTCCGAGGGCCATACGGATGCCGATCTCGCTGGTGCGCCGGACCACGCCATAGGACATGACGCCGTAAAGGCCAATGCAGGCGAGCGACAGCGCCAGCGCGGAGAAGAAGCCGCAAAGCCGGGTGACGAACTTGGGCAGGTCGAGCAGGGTATCAACCTCGTCGGCCATGGTTACGGTTTCAAGGACAGGGAGATTCGGATCGATCTGGGCCAGGGCGCCGCGGACCTCGCCGGTGATGGCGGCGGGATCGCCGGAAGCGAGGATCTGGAGACAATACGCGAACTGATCGTCGCCGGTGAGCTGCTCGACAGCGAGCCAGGCCAGGGGCTCCGGCTCGTCGGCCGGTCCGTGATACTTGGTGTCGCGGACGATGCCGACGATTTGCCAGGTGCCGGGCGCGGCCGGATCGGCGATGGTGAAGGTGTGGCCGATGGCATCGCCTTTGGGGAAATAGCGCTGGGCGAGGGTCTGATTGATGACGACGGCCTTGGTGGATGTGGCTGTGTCCTCGGGGCCGATGGTGCGGCCGCGGAGCAGGGGAATGCCGAGGGTTTCGAAATAGCCGGCGGTGACGCGATTGAGCATGGTGCTCACATCCTCGTTGGGCGCGGCAGGACGGCCATCGATGAAGATGGGCGAGCCCCAGGTGCCGCGGGCCATGGGCGGCGCGCCGGAAAGGGTGGCGGAGCGGACTCCGGGCAGAGCATCGATGCGCTCGAGGATGCGGTTGTAGAGGGCATTCAGCTGCTCCGGCCGGTAGCCGGCGAATTTGGGATTGGTGCGGATCAGCAGCACGTTGGTGCGATTGAAGCCGAGATCCTGAGCGCGGAGGTTGTGGAGGCTGCGCAGAAGGAGTCCCGCGCCGGCAAGGAGCACCAGCGAGAGCACAACCTGGGCGACAACCAGCGCGCGTGGCAACAGGCGACCGCCGTGTCGAGCAGCGCCAGTCGCGGTACGCGTACTGGCATTGAGAGCGCCGGCCGCGCTCGAGCGCGAGCTGCGCCACGCCGGAGAGATGCCGAAGAGTAGTCCGGTGAGGATGCAGACCGCGAAGGTGAAGGCGAGCACGCGCAGATCGGGTGTGGCGGAGAGCGCGGTGTGCGCGCTGCCTCCGGCGATGAAGGCAATGAGGACGCGCGTTCCCAGAAAGGCAAAGGCGAGGCCCAGCGCTCCTCCGGCGAGGGCGAGGACGAGGGTTTCGGTGAGGATCTGGCGGATGATGCGGACGCGATTGGAGCCGAGCGCGAGGCGGGTGGAGAATTCATGTTCGCGCGCAGCGGCTCGGGCGAGGAGCAGGTTGGCCAGATTGGCGCAGGCGATGAGCAGCACCATGCCCACGATGCCCATGAGCATAGCAAGGGGCGAGCGCAACTGGGACCGCATGGGCGAGATGCCGGATTCGCCGGGAAGCAGGGGAATGTATGAGCCGGCGATGGCCTTGCGGCGGTCAGCGGTGATGCGGCCTCCGGCGCGATCGGTGAGGAACTGCTGTAGCTGGGCTGTGACCCATGCCTGGGTCTGGCCGGCAGGAACGCCGGGCTTGCGGCGCGCCATGATGTGAATCCAGAAGAGGCCGTCGGGATTGAGCAGCGAAGGTCCCTGCATGACCTGGGGCTGCATGGTGATGGGCAGCCACATATCGGGCAGCCATTCATCAAGAGCCGCGCCGTAGAACTGTGGCGGCATGACACCAATGATGGTGAAGGCGGTGCCGTTGATGGTGAGGACGTGGCCGATGACCTGGGGGTCGGAGGCAAGCTCCTGTTGCCAGTAGCGATGGCTGATGACGGCGACGGGATTGCTTCCGGTGACTGCGGTATCAGAGGGGTTCAGGGTGCGGCCCAGGAGAGGATCGGCGCCGAGCACGCTGAAGAAGTTTCCGGAAACAAGATGGGATGTGGCCTGGGTGGCGGGACCAGCGGCGCCGGAGCCGGTGCGGACGCTGACCATGGTGGGAAAGCTGGAGAAGGCGGTAATGCCCTGGAACTCGTCCTGCTTCGCGGAAATGCGGCGGTAGAACTCCCACGGAAAGATGTCGATGGGGCCGGGGTCGGAGAGCTCCATGATGCCGTCGCTGTTGCCGCCACCGAAGGAGACGAGCTGCTGCGGGTCATGAACGGGCAGCCGCTTGAGCAGCAGATCGTTCATGAGGGTGAAGATGGCGGTATTGGCGCCGATGCCGAGGGCCAGAGAGAGGATGGCAACCGCGGACGACGCGGGCGAGCGAAGGATTTGACGGATGGCGATGCGCACATCCTGCCAGAGCGAGTCGGCGAAGGATTCCCATCCGGCAGACCAGACCTTATGGCGCACGGCTTCGGCGCTGCCGATCTCGGCGCGGGCGGCACGCAGGGCCTGCTCGCGGCTCATGCCATTGCGCATTTTGTGCGCAACCGAGGCATCGAGGAAGCTGCTGAGCTCCTCGTGAATCTCGGCGTTGCGCCGATCGCGGCGGAAGAGCGCGCGTAGACCGCTGGTGAAGCTGTGCAGCACGGACATGGCATCTTCCCTTCAGGCTTCCCAATCATGCTTCGAGGATGCGGTTGATGGCGGCCATCTGACGGCCCCACTGGCGGCGTTCTTCTTTGAGTGCCTTGCGGCCTTTTTCGGTGAGCAGGTAATACCTGGCGCGGCGATTGTTCTCGCTGGCGCGCCACTCGGCTTTGACGTGGCCGGCGCGCTCCATGCGGCTGAGCGCGGGCAACAGAGAGCCGGGATTGACGCGGAAGACGCCATCGCTGATCTGCTCGATGCGCAGAGCGATGCCGTAGCCGTGCATGGGCTCGAGGGCGAGGGTTTTCAGGATCAGCATTTCGAGGGTTCCGGGAACGAGGTCGCGATTTTCATCGGGCATAGGGGGTGCGGGGCCTTCCTCCAGATAATCAAGAGGTATAGCGGGGTTCCTCCAGATTGTCAAGAGGAACAGCGGGAAGCGGCCAGCGGTCAGCGGTCAGCAGGAAGCCGGTAGCGGGAAGCAGGAAGCAGGGAACTGGAAGCGGGAAGCTGGGAGCTGGACGCCGAGTGCTGGACGCTAATCGCTGATCGCTGATCGCTAAATGCTTCTTCATTGACTATCTATCCATAGAACGTCTATGGTTAGCGCCATGGCGAACAAATCCGACCTGATGCCGGGCACGCTTGACATGCTGATCCTGAAGACACTCACGCGTGGAGCGCTGCACGGCTACGGCATTGCGCAGTCCATTAAGCGCGTATCCGACGAGGTGCTGACGGTGGAGGAGGGCTCGCTCTATCCGGCGCTGCAGCGGCTGCTGCTGCAGGGGTGGGTGAAGGCGGAGTGGAAGATGTCGGAAACCAACCGGCGCGCGCGCTACTACACGCTGACGGCAGCGGGGCGGAAACAGCTGGGGCAGGAAGTGTCGCGCTTTGAAGAGATGATTCGGGCGATTGGGCGGGTGCTGTCCGATGTCGAGGAGACTCTATGAGTGCATTGGCTCGAATGGTGAGAAAAGCGGCAATTCTGCTGCGGCGCAAACGCTTCGACGGAGAGCTGGACGAGGAGATGGCGTTTCATCGCGAGCAGATGGCGCGCGAGCTGGAGGCTGGCGGGATGCCGGCGGAGGCTGCTCGTTTTCGAGCGGCGCGGCAGTTTGGAAACACGACGCGCATGAAGGAGCGGAGCCACGAGGTAGTGGGGTTCCGTGCCGAGACGGTGCTCCAGGATCTGCGCTTCGCGCTGCGGCAGATGGGGAAGAATCCGGGGTTTGCGGCGACGGCGGTGCTGATGCTGGCGCTGGGGATCGGGACGAGCACGGCCATTTTCGGATTCGTGGATGCGGCGCTGATTCAGCCGCTGCCGTATGCGCAGCCGAATCGGCTGCTGGCGGTGGATGAAAGCGCGCCGGCATTTCCGCGGACAAATTTGTCGCGGTACGACTACGAAGACTGGAAGCGGACGAACCACGCGCTGGCGTCGCTGGACGTGTACAACGGAACGGGATTTCTGCTGCGGATGGGTCCGATCACGGAGCCGGTGCCGGCGGCGCGGGTGAGCTCGGGGTTCTTTCACACGCTGGGTGTGGTGCCGGTGCTGGGGAGGGATTTTCGGCAGGGTGAGGATCAGCCGGGACAGGCGAAGATCGTGATGCTGCCGTACGGGACGTGGCAGGGACGCTTTGGCGGGCGGCGGGATGTGATCGGGCAGCAGGTGAACCTGAGCGGCGACGAGTACACCATCGTCGGCGTGTTGCCGCGGAGCTTTGCGTTTGCGCCGCGCGCGACTGCGCAGTTCTGGGTGCCGCTGCTGGACCGGAACGGATGCGAACAGCGGCCAAGCTGCCACAACATGGATGGTGTGGGCCGGCTGAAGGCGGGGGTGACGGAACAGGCGGCGCTGGCGGATTTGAAGAATATAGCGGCACATCTTGCGGCGCAGTATCCGGACTCGAATACCGGGCAGGGCGCGAGCGTGGAGCCGCTGACGGAGCTGATCGTGGGCAGGGTGCGGCCGATCCTGCTGACGCTGCTGGCGGGCGCGGGGCTGCTGCTGGTGATTGCGTGCGTGAATGTGGCGAGTTTGCTGCTGGTGCGGGCGGAGAAGCGGCGGCGGGAGATTGCGGTGCGGGGCGCGCTGGGAGCAACGCCGGCGCGGCTGGTGCGGCAGTTTGTGACCGAAGGTATGGTGCTGGCCGTGGCGGGCTGTGCCGGCGGAATGCTGATTGCGGCCGGGTTGATGATGCTGCTGGCGCGGCTGGTTCCAGCAGGGATGGCGCAGGGTATGCCGTTTCTCAGCCTGGTGGGGCTGAATGCGCACACGCTCCTGTTTGCGGCAGCAGTGGCAGTGTCGGCAGCGGGGTTGCTGGCGGTGATTCCAGCGCTGCGGATGCACCTGAGCAATCTGCATGAGGGGCTGAGAGAAGGCGGGTGGGGAGCGGCGAGCCGATTGTGGCGGCGGCTGGGCGCGCATCTGGTGGTGGTGGAGCTGGCCGTGGCGGTGGTGCTGCTGGCCGGTGCGGGTTTGCTGGGGAAGAGTCTCTATCGGTTGCTGCATGTCGAGATGGGATTCGATCCTTCGCATCTGGCGACGGACTATGTGATGGCGACCGGGCCCGGCTATGAGAAGCCGGCCCAGGAGATGGCGCTGTATCGGGAGATCGAGCGAAGAGTGGGCGGGCTGCCGGGGGTGACGGGCGTTGGCATCACCAGCGATCTGCCGATCCAGTGCGACTGCGACACAGACTGGATCAGGATTCCGGGAAAGCCGTATCACGGCGAGCACAACGATGTGCTGGAGCGGGACATCAACCCGGATTATCTGAGCGTGCTGCGGGCGAAGCTGCTGGAGGGGCGGATGTTCACGGAGCAGGATGACGCGCAGCATCCAAGTGTGACGATCATCAACGAGACGCTGGCGAAGCGGTATTTCCCGGGCGAGGATCCGGTGGGCAGGAGGATCGCGGACATCAAGCTGTCGCCGCAGTCGATGCGCGAAGTGGTGGGGGTGGTCGCGGATATCCGCGAAGGAGCGCTGGACGATCTGCCGTGGCCGGCGGAGTACTTCCCGATTTATCACGGGCCGGACACCAACGTCGCGGTGGTGGCGCGGACCAGCGGAAGCGCCGCGGCGCTGCTGCCGGAGATGGTGAAGGCGATGCGGGAGATCAGTCCCAATCCGGGCGTCTATGGAGAGGTGACGATGGAGGAGCAGGCGAGCGCGTCGCCCACGGCGCTGATGCATCGCTTCTCGGCTTATCTGGTGGGCGGGTTTGCGGCGATGGCGCTGCTGCTGGGGGTGATCGGGCTGTACGGCGTGGTGGCGTATTCCGTGAGCCAGCGCACGCGGGAGATTGGGGTGCGGATGGCGCTGGGTGCGCAGCGCGGAGCGGTTCATCGGCTGGTGCTGAAGCAGGCGATCCGGCTGACGGGATTGGGCATCGTTGCGGGGCTGGTATGCGCGGTCGCAGCAGCACGACTGATGGGCAGCATGCTCTTTGGAGTGCGGGCCTGGGATGTGCCGACGCTGGCGAGCGTGGCCGCGGTGCTGAGCGGCGCTGCGCTGCTGGCGAGCTTTCTTCCGGCGCGGCGGGCGGCGAGGGTGAATCCGGTGGAGGCTTTGCGGGCGGAGTAACAGCAGCGGCCAGCTCTTAGCTTCCAGCTTCCAGCTATCAGCTAACCGCTGGCCGCCGGAGGCTGGCTGCTGATTCTCGGGAACCGCTGGCTGGTGAGTTGCGTATTGCTCCTGTGGCAGGACCACAGATTGCTGTGGCATACTGCTGTGGTCATCGCACAGGAGACCGCATGCCGGAAGACAAGCTCGATTTGTTGCAGGGGACGCTGGACCTGATGGTGCTGCAAACGCTGGCAGCCATGGGGTCGCAGCACGGATATGGGATCGCTCGCCGCATTGAGCAGGTGAGCGGCAATGAAGTCCTGCTGAACCAGGGAACCATCTACGCGTCGCTGGTGCGTCTGCAGCAGCGGGGCTGGATCGATGCCGAGTGGGGCACATCGGATAACAACCGCAAAGCCAAGTTCTATTCGATCACCAAACGCGGGCGGAAACAGCTGGCCGAGGGCGCGGAGTACTGGCAGAGGCTGAGCGCGGTCATGGTGCGGGTGATGGAGCAATAAAAGCAGGGAATAGGGAATAGGGAGTAGGGATCAGGGACCAGGGATCCAGTGGGGCCGCGGACAACGGCAGGGACGCGGAATACCACACCTGCCAACACCGGGCAGATATGGGGCTCCCGGCAGAGATGAGGGCTGGCGATGAAGGATGGATGGGTGCGGCGATCGGGCGAGCGAGTGAAGGCGTTTTTCCGCAAAGGAGCGCTGGACCGCGATCTGGATGCGGAGATGGCATCGCACCTGGAGTTTGCGATTGAGGACAACCTCAGGCGCGGCATGAACGCTGAAGAAGCACGGAGGCAGGCGATGGCGGAGTTTGGCGGAGTGCAACAGGCGCGGGAGCGGCAGCGGGATGCGCGGGGGCTGCCGTTTGTGGATGTGCTGGCGCAGGATGTGCGCTTCACCTTCCGGACACTGCGTCGCGATCTGGCTTTCACGATTGTCGCGGTGGTGATGCTGGGGCTGGGCATTGGGGCAAATGTGGCAGCGTTCAGCGTGGTGAATACGATTCTGCTGCGGCCGCTGCCGGTGGAGTATTCGAGCCGGCTGGTGTGGATTGCGCCGCCGCCGCAGAAGTGCGGGCTGAGCTGCGCGACATATTCGGTGGATGCGTACAACGAATTTAAGGCGCAGAGCCGGGTGTACGACGATGTGACCGGCTATTTCGCCTTCTCAACGCCGGATAACCTGCGGCTTTCGGGGCACGGGGATCCGATACCGGTGACCGGCATCGAGGTGATGGGGAATTTCTTCCAGGTGCTGGGCGTGCAGCCGGCGATGGGGCGTCTGTTCAACGCGGACGATACACGGCATGGGTCGCATCCGGTGGCGATGCTCGAAAACGCGTACTGGAAGCGGCAGTTTGCCGCGGATCCGGCCATTGTGGGGAAAGAGATCGATCTGAACGGAACGCCCGTGACGGTGGTGGGGGTGCTGCCGGCGAGCTTCGATTTCGGCGCGCTGCTCATGCCGGGCGAGCGTGTGGACCTGGTAACGGCAGAGATTTTGGATGATGAACGAAACTGGGGCAACATCGTGCCTATGATCGGGCGGCTGAAACCGGGCGTGACGATGGCGCAGGCGCAGGACGATGCGAACCGGGTGGTGCCGCATCTGTGCTGGGGCGAGCGGTATCCGCAGTCGTGCGGATCGTATGCAAAAGACGGCGGAATGCAATTGCGCACGCTGAAGGATTACGTGAGCGGGAGGGTGCGGCGATCGCTGGAATTGCTGTGGTGCGCGGTGGGGCTGATTCTGCTGATCGTGTGCGTGAACCTGTCGAACCTGCTGCTGGCGCGGTCGGCGGCGCGCAGCAAGGAATTCGCGATGCGCAGCGCGCTGGGAGCGCCGCGCAGCCGGATCGTGCGGCAACTGATGACAGAAAGCCTGATCCTGTCGGCGGGCGGCGCAGTGGCGGGACTGGGGATCGCGTATCTGGTGACGTATTACCTGACGCAGGCGGGCTCGATTGCGCTGCCGCTGCTGTCGAGCGTGCGACTCGACCGCGCGGCACTGGGATGGACGCTGCTGGTGAGCGCGGTAACGGCGCTGCTGTTTGGGCTGATGCCGGGGCTGAAGATGGCGAGCGGATCGGTGCAGGAGACGCTGAAAGATTCGGGCGCGGGCGCGGGCAAAGGGCTGCGGCATGGAAGGATTCGCGCGGCGCTGGTGATCAGCGAGGTGGCGCTGGCGTGCATGCTGGTAGTGGGCGCGGGGCTGCTGCTGCGGAGCTTCCTGCGGGTGCTGGACGTGGATCTGGGATTTGCGCCCGACCAGGCGGCGTCGATCAAAGTGGATTACGACGACAGCGCGCCGACGGCCGAAGCCGGCGAGGCGAAGCTGGCGCAGATCTTTCAGGGCGTGATTGCGCGGGTGAGCGCGCTGCCGGGGGTAGAGGCGGCGGGCATCGTGGATTATCTGCCGCTGGGGCCGAATCGCTCGTGGGGTGTGCCGACACCGCAGGGAAAGACCTTTCCGGAGGGAGCCCTGCCGTCGCCGCTGGTGTATGTGTGCTCGCCGGGATATTTTCGCGCCATGGGAATGCGCGTACACGGACGCGACTTTACCTGGAGTGACAACCTGAAGAGCCAGGAAGTGGTGCTGATCAACGCGTCGGCAGCGCGAGTGTACTGGCCGGGCGAAGACGCGGTGGGCAAGGTGCTGGTGAGCGGGGACGAGAAACTGCACGTGATCGGCGTAGTGGACGATGTGCACGCCTCGAGTGTGGAGGACGAGAAGGGCTGGCAGATTTACTATTCGACGCTGCAAAAGGGGCCGAACAGCGCGGAGCTGGTGATACGGAGCAAGGTGCCGCCGGCGACGCTGGCAGGCAGCGTGTTGCGCGCACTGCGGGAGCTGAATCCCAATCAGCCGGCGGCGGAGTTCAGGCCGATCCGGACGATTGTGGATCGTGCAGTGTCGCCGCGGCGCTTCTTTGTGTTGCTGGTCGGGGTCTTTGCGGCGCTGGGACTGACGCTGGCGGCGCTGGGCATCTATGGCGTGATTGCTTACGGCGTGACGCAGCAGACGCAGGAGATCGGGATTCGCATCGCGCTGGGCTCGAGCCGGGCACGGGTGCAGATGCGCGTTTTGGGAAAGACGCTGGCGCTGGTGGGCATGGGGTTGATCGTGGGAAGCCTGGCGTCCCTGGCGATGGGGCGGCTGATTGCCTCCATGCTGTTTGGCACGCAGCCGACTGATGCGGCGACTTTCGCCGGCATGGCGGCGCTGCTGATTATCGTTGCGCTGGCTGCGGGGTATCTGCCGGCGTGGCGCGCGTCGAGGGTCAATCCCATGGTGGCGCTGAGGATGAATTGAGGAAAGCCAGGGTACAGGGTATAGGGGGTAGGGATTAGCGATTAGCGATTAGCGTTTAGCTGGAAGCTGGAAGCCGGTAGCAAGTTAGCGCTTGGCTGGCTGCTGGCTGCTGGCTGCTAAAAGCTAGAAGCTAGAAGCTAGAAGCTAAAAGCTAAAAGCTAAAAGCTAAAAGCTAAAAGCTAAAAGCTAAAAGCTAAAAGCTAGCTGCTAGCTGCTGACTTCCTCACTCGATGCGGAGGGCTTTCTGGGGGTCGAGGCGCGAGGCGCGGGTCGCGGGCAGCCAGACGGCGAGGAGCGCGACCGCCGATAAAATCACCGGCACTGTTACAAATGCGAGGGGATCCCAGGATTTCACGCCGAAGAGGAAGCTGGCGATGAAGCGGGTGAGTCCAAAAGCCGCGCCGATGCCGAGGACGACGCCGACGATGGCGAGGCGCATGCCGTGCCAGACGACGAGCGAACGAATGCGGCCGCGGTCGGCGCCGAGCGCCATGCGGATACCGATCTCCTGGGTGCGCTGCTGCACGGAATAGGCCATGAGCCCGTAGATGCCAATAGCGGCGAGGATCAGGGCCGAGGCAGCGAAGATGATGAGCAGCAGCATATTGAAGTCCTGCCGCGCCGTGGATTGCACGACGACTTCGGTCATGGGGCGAACCTCGGCGACAGGGAAGCCGCCGCTGGCCTGGCGGAGCTGCTCCGTGACAGCGGAGATGTACTGACGCGGATCGGTGTGGGTGCGGACCAGCCAAACCATCGGTCCGATGCCGGAGTTGAGGGCGGTCATGCCGTCGGTGACCTGGGCACTGGGAACAATCATGAGCGGGCGCGGATCGTTGTTGAGGCCGCCATCGCGAATGTCGCCGGCGACGCCGATGATCTGACGCGGATTCTCAACGAACTGCGGACCCACACCTTTGCCGATGAGGATCTGCTGGCCGACAGGATTGCTCTTCGGCCAGTACTTCTTCGCCATGGTGTCGTTGATGATGACGACGCCGGGAGCGGCACCGTCGTCCTGCTCGGTGAAGTCGCGGCCGCGCAGGATGGGGATGTGAAAGACGGCGAAGTAGCCGGGGGAGGCGCTCATCCAGCCGGCGCCGCCGGACCATGGAGATTTGGGCTCGGGGGCGCGGCCGATGATGTTGAAGGGCAGGCCGTAGCCGCCTTCGAGAGGCAGGCAGCAGGTGAAGGCCGAGGCTTCGACGCCGGGAATGGCGTTGAGGCGCTCGCGGCCATCGTGCGCGACGCGGGCGACTCCGGCGGTCTTGAGGAACTGATCGCCGGTGAGGGACATCTGCAGGGTGAGCACGTTGTGCGGGTCGAAGCCGGGATTGACGGCGCGCAGAGCGACGAAGGTGCGGATGAGCAGCGCGGCTCCGATGAGGAGAACCAGGGCGAGCGAGACTTCGCTGATGACCAGCAGCGAGCGGGCTTTGCTTTGCCGGAAGCCGGTGCCGGAGCGGTTGCTGCTTTCCTTGAGGGTGGTGTTGAGGTCGGGGCGCGACGCTCCGATGGCGGGAGCGAGGCCAAAGACGATGCCGGTGAGCAGGGAGATGCCGAGGGTAAAGGCGAGCACGCGCCAGTCGATGCCGACGGCCGCTCCATGCTCGCCGATACGAGGCAGGCCGGCGGGGCTGACGGCGAGCAGCGCACGGACTCCGACGTAGCCGAGGATCATACCGAGGATGCCGCCGGTGACGGAGAGCACGATGCTTTCGGTGAGCAGCTGGCGGACGATGCGGGCGCGGCCGGCGCCCATGGCGGCGCGGATGGCGAATTCACGCTTGCGGCCGGTGGCGCGGACGAGCAGGAGATTGGCGACGTTGGCGCAGGCGATGAGGAGCACGAAGCCGACGGCTCCGAGGAGGATGAGCAGCGAAGAGCGCGCACCGGCGACGATGGAGTCGCGCAGAGGCTGCACGCCGAAGCTGCTCTTCGGATCCATGTCGTCGGGATGCAGATGGCGGTATTGATCGGCGGTAATTTTGAGCTGGGCGTTGGCCTGGGAGAGGGTGACGCCAGGCTTGAGACGGCCCGCGACGAGAAAGTAGTGGCCGAGGTTGGTGCTGTTGGGCTCGATCTGGAAGGGCACCCAGATGTCGGCGGGCGGATCGGTGGCGAAGGATGGGCCGAGGACGCCGATGATGGTGTAGGACTCATTGCTGAGCGAGATGCTGCTGCCAACGATGTGGGGATTGCCTCCGAATTTGCGCTGCCAGAAGCCGTTGCTGATGACGACCACGTGGCCGCCGTTGGGCGAATCCTCCTGAGGCGTGAAGGTGCGGCCGAGCATGACGGGCGCACCAAAGAGACGGAAGTAGGCTTCAGAGACGTGGATGCCGTGGACCTGCTCGGGGACGGTGCCAGTGAGATTGAAGCCGGGGCCGCCGAAGTCGTAGGCCGCGACATCCTGGAAGACGGAGGTTTGGGCGCGCCAGGTGTTGTAGTTGACCGGCGATGCTCCCGGACCGCTGCCGTCGGGAAAGACATTCATGAACTGGACGAGGCGGTCGGGCTCGGGATAGGTGAGGGGCTTGAGCAGGACAGTATCGACGACGGTGAAGATAGCGGTATTGGCTCCGATGCCGAGGGCCAGCGCCGCGATCGCGGTGAGGGTGAACGCGGGGTTGGCGATGAGCATGCGCAGGGAATAGCGGAGGTCGTTGCGGAAATCGCCCATGAGTCTGCTTGCCTTCCAGCCGGAGATGGGTGCGGGGCCTTTAGTGCGGGCGCTCGAACCGATGGGGGTATGGCTGGAGCGCGGATTTCTGTTGGACGCCATTGTACGTGAGGGGAAAGCGGCCAGGAGTCAGCAGGAAGCTGGTAGCTGCTTTTCAGGGCAGGGCTGCGCGACCGGTGCTGGCGATGAGAATCACCAGCACCCCAGCCGCTCATGTTCGTCATCAGCGCTCGCGCAGCTAGTCTTACGCTGCCGACCGATCTTTCTTTGCCGATGGCTTTGCGGTGTGACGGAGCCAGTCGTCGAAGTGGGTTTGGCCGAGCCGCGCGTCCTTGCCGGGAAGCAGCGCTCTCTCGCTTACCGCGATCCCGAAGTAGCGCGCGTGCGGGTCGGTGACGACTGCGCGTGGATCGTTAAGGGCAGCGAGTTGGCGCCGGACAAGTTCGTCCAGACGAAACGGCTCGGGCCCTCCGATTTCAACCATGCCGTTCGCCGGTGGGCCCATGGCGATTCCGACTAGTGCCTGGGCGACATCGTCGGCGGCCATCGGCTGAAAGAATGCCGGCGGCAGGTGCACCTGATTGCCACTGGTGGAGAAATCGCCAATGCTCTTCACAAATTCAAAGAACTGGGTGGCGCGGACGATGGTGCAGGGAATCGAGGAGGCCTGGATCAGTTTCTCCTGCGCCATCTTCGCGCGGAAGAAGCCGCTTTCGAGCAGACGTTCCGTTCCTACTACCGACAATGCGACGTGATGGCGCACGCCCGCGCGGCCTTCATACTCGAGAAGGTTGCGGGTTGATGTCTCGAAGAACTGGAGCACTGCGGCATCTTCCCATGAAGGCGAGTTCGTTACATCGACAACGGCGGACGCGCCCTTCAGCGCATCCGCCAGCCCCTCGCCGGTGATTGAGTTCACGCCGGATTTGGGCGATGCCGCTACAACTTCCTGCCCGCGCTCACGAAGCTGCTGAACCAGCCTCGATCCGATGAGTCCCGTACCGCCAATGACTACGATTTTCATGATTGTCCTCCGGTATTTGAGCGTGGCAATCCTGCAATTGCCGTCTGATCACGAGGACCGGACCGGGGTTGATTTTGTGACAGGGCGCGAATGCTTACCTGTGGATAAACCCGGTAAAATCGAGTGGTGCAGCCGAGATGGCATTCGGACCCGCTGCCGGATTTTGTTCAGATCCGTCCGCGTCTGTTCGGCATCGCTTACCGCATTCTGGGAAGCGCGGCTGAGGCAGAGGACATCGTCCAGGACGTATGGGTCCGCTGGCAGGGCGCCAATCGCAGCGCGGTCCTTGACCCGCTGGCGTTCCTCGCAACAGCGACAACGCGGCTTGCCATCACCATCGCGCAGTCCGCGCGTGCGCGCCGTGAGACCTACATCGGACCGTGGCTACCCGAACCGGTGGATACCAGCAGCGATCCTCTGCTGGGAGCGGTGCGCGGCGAGGCGCTGCAGTTTGCCGTGCTGTTGCTCCTCGAAAAGCTCTCTCCCCCGGAACGAGCAGCCTATGTTCTGCGTGAAGCGTTCGAGTATCCCTACCGGGAGATTGCAGAAATCCTGCAGCTCGAGGAAGCGAATACGCGGCAGCTGGTGGCGCGCGCTCGCCAGCATATTGCCAATGGGCGGCACCAGCCGGTGAGCCCAGCCGAGCAGCAGCGGCTCCTCGAAACGTTCATTGCCGCGGCCCGCGAAGGGGATCTTGCAGCGCTGGAAGGGCTGTTTGCAGCGAATGTGGTTTCCCGTTCCGATGGCGGCGGAGAGGTGCGGGCAGCGCGTGTCCCGATTGTCGGGCGCGAGCGGGTCGCGAAGTTCATCGCCGCATTCGCTTCCCACTTCTGGACCGGCGTCACGCTGCGATGGATCGAGACCAATGGACAGCCATCGGTGCTGATCACTCGCGAGGAAGAGATGATTGCTGTCGCGACCATCGACGCATCGGCCGAGGGCATTCATCAAATCTTGTGGATGATGAGATCCAGTAAGCTGAACGCGGTTCAGAACCAGAACCAATCGCTGGTAGCGTAAGCGGGAGCAGCAGAGTGGTGAGGTTCTGCAGCTATTACTTCGGCTGGTTACTCTTCCATCGCAGAACGTCAATGCGTGTGTTGGGCTGGACGCGACAGCTGAGTGCAAATAGCTGGATGTTAGCCGACTTATCGTTACTAATCCAGCGGTAAGTTATTCGTCGGGATCGGAAACGACGACCCCGTCCTCTCCCAAATATCTCAGGAAGGTATCGAAGTCATTCTTCATCCTTCGTCGTGCTGCACATCGCAGGAACGGCAACCACTTCACGACAAGCTCTCGATCCTCGGATTCATCGAGCAGCAAAAAATCCCCCGAATCCAGACTTCCATGCGCTACTTTATGGCGAATCTCGCGTAGTTGGTTCTCGAAGATGTTGGTGATTTTCTTCCCGCGGACTTCAGGGATAAATATCTCGGCTAAGATTCCCTCGTCCCAGTTGCGGTTTACATGAAAGAGAGCCGCGAGCCACTTTTCCATCTCTACTTTCGATGTCCCGTCGGGCATCCGTTCACCTTTGCGCCTGGGGCCCTAATGATATCTTCTGCTGAGGATCGAGCCTGTTCCATCGATTGATGCTCGTCTCGATAATCTTGTAGAAGCAAAGGAACCTATAGATGGGAGTGTTACTATTCAACGCTTCACGATAAAGCGCCATGGTGTGTCGCAGTTCTCGGTCATTGGGATTTTCTCTGGCGTTAACTGCCAAACCCGTAACCGGAAATGGTGCTGTGAAAGTGATGCCTTTTGTGCCGGTCGCCAGTTCTGTAACTTCCACGAGTTCAATTATCAGAGGGATATCGAGTTGCGCTGACAGATTACTCAGCAGGCTTCGCATGGCCGTCGACGCGACTTTCTCAGCCTCGCTTCTGTTTGATGCGTGGAAAGGATCACTTTTTAACTTGGCTAAGTAACCGGCATCGTTAGGGAATCCATGAAACACAAGTGCTGGACTTGAGGGGCTTTGGAAGTGAAGCAACACTTCGGTTGGATCAATGTCGATGATTACCGCGGGCTTCGCGATCGCCAGATGGGAATCGCCTCGACGCGCGTCAGCAAAGCGGAACTCGCTTTCCGGGGCGTTCCTCGCTTCTGGCTTTGCCAGTACGAACTCCACCGTGTACATTCCGGGCAACCCCGCAGGGCCGTGGGCATTTAAGTGAGCCTTTGTGCCGGTATCGATGTAGTGGAGAACAGGAACGATCCCTTGATTTTCCCCAGGGAAACCTGTCAATCTTGCCCGCCTCTGGATTGGTGGCTGGCTTGCAGTGGCTGTCGGATTCGAATCCGTCATGACGCTTCGCTCCGTGGAGGTAGTGGCGATGCGCGGATAGACATGCACGCTCACACAAAGTTTCTGCTCTGTGGCCTCAGCGGTCAATGCAGCGTAGAACGCTCATCCAAATGCTAGATGAGATTAGTCCCGGGAAACGTCCTTCTCGCCAGCGGCCTGTATCAGCAGAACTCAAAGAGTCCGTCACGGCCAAATCGCCCAGCGACGCGGCAAACGGAGTGAGTCACCGGCCATACGGACAGAACCCACTCGGAAGCAGGATGCCGGATGCCCAATGGCCATCATTGCCCGGCTCCAACTGACGAGCGAGATCGCCTCATCCTTCACCGACGGTTCCCATGGCGGTCGTGCCCTGTTCGGCTTTGGGACCGAGCACGTCGCGCATCACGGTTGCGAGATCGCGCAGGGCCTGCCCTCCGTCTCCGGAAAAGCTTGAGCCGTGCATGGCGGCGAGGGTCTTTGGAGCGTATTTCGCCAGATCATGCAGCACCAGACCAGTGTGACGTGTGTAGGGCACATAGTTTGCGAACGGACCCGCTTCGGTCTGCACCAGGGCATCCCGGCAGCGGTCGATGATGCTGCTCGATGTGGTGGGATCGTGCTGACCCCACTGATGGAAGAGGTCGGAGCAGAACAGCGTCTTTTCCGATTCCTCGAAGAGAACGCCGGCGTCCCAGCCGTGGGGCACATGCGGCGTAGGAATAAACCGGAAGCGGTAGCGGCCGGTCGAGAACACATCGTCGCGGGTCAGCACGCGCGCCGGGCGGATGGCAAAGTCGTTGATGCTCACCATCGCTCCGACCAGACCGCAAACGGGCTCGGCCGCGGGCGCAATGCTGAGCCATTCGTTCAGGGCGCCACACTCATCGGACTCGAAGTGGCTGAACCCGATATGCCTGATCTTGGATGGGTCCATCAGGCGCGCAATCTCCTGGCGCAGGAGAGGGAACATGCCCCGCAGGCCGGCGTGGAACAGCAACGGTTCCTCATCCCGGACCAGAAAGTGACTGAACTCCAGATTGATTTCGGGAACAAACACCGATATCCGGTAGATTTCCGGCGCGATCTCCGTGGTGCGGACCATCTGTCCTCCTCAGTTGGCGCGAACCAGTATACGGAATCGCCAAACGAACGCAATGGGCTCGGGGTGGCATCTTCGATTTGCGACCGGACCAGACTCGGGCCATGAAATCAGCGGCGAAAGGCGGTGGCTCAGGCCGCTGGTCCGTTACTTGCTCCGAGGGTCAGGAAATTGCGGTTCCTGGAATAGACTCTCCCCATGCGACTGCAATGGGTGGTGGGGATGGCGCTGGCGGCCGGGACGCTGGCTGCGCAAAGCACGCGGGTGGCGATCAGCTCCGATCCTCCGCCCGATCTGAGGCCTGCGGCTTCGATCACGGAGATCGCGGTGCCATCGCACGGCGCTGAGCTGTTTGGGGTCTTCTATGAGGCTGCCGGAGCGGAGAATCACCCCACGGTGGTTTTGCTGCACGGATTTCCCGGGTATGAGCAGAACCTTGATCTGGCGCAGGCGCTGCGGCGCGCGGGATGGAATGTGCTGGCGCTGCACTATCGGGGATCGTGGGGTGTGGGCGGCAATTTTTCGCTGGCGCACTCCATCGAGGACTCCGATGCCATGGTCGAGTTTGTGCTCTCGCCGGCGACGGCTAAACAGTACCGCATCGATCGCAGCCGGATTGTGGTGATCGGGCACAGCATGGGCGCGTACATGGCGGCGTCGGCGACGGCCCACAATCCAGCGGTGCTGGCGACGGTGATGATCGGGACGTGGGACATCACGGACTCGGTGCGCGGGAAGGTGGGATTGTCGCGGGACGAGATGGTAGAGCGGGTCGAGAATCGGGGCGGCACCGAGTCATCGGACTATTTACCGCTGCACGGAACGAGTCCGCAAATGCTGGCGGCGGAGATTGTGGATCATCGCGAGGCATGGGACCTGGATGGTCTGGCGGCGAAGATTGCTCCGCGGCCGGTGTTGTTGCTGACGGCGGACGATGGCAGCACTCCTGGGTCGATACGGCTGGAGCAGGCGCTCGAAACGGCGGGCGACACGCGGGTGGAGCGGATGCATGCGGCGACGGATCACAGCTGGTCGGGCAGAAGAATTGAGCTGGAGACGATCGTGCTGAACTGGCTGGGGCAGTTTGAAGGAAAACGGGAGCAATAGATCGCGGGGCACGGCAGAGAGTGGGGAGCAGAAAGTGAGGATGGATGCGGACGCAGAGTGAGAAGGGGACGCGGTTTCGCGCGCTGCACGAGGGCAAAAGCGCATTCATTATTCCCAATCCGTGGGATGTGGGGACGGCGCGGATCCTGGAGCACATGGGATTTGAAGCGCTGGCGACGACCAGCGCGGGATTTGCGTTTTCGCGTGGGAAGCCGGATGGGCAGGTGGGCCGAGCGGCGATGCTGGCGCATGTGGCGGAGATTGCTGCGGCCACGGATCTGCCGGTGAGCGGCGATCTCGAAAACGGATACGGCGATGATCCGGAGACGGCAGCGGAGACGATTCGGATGGCGGCGGCTGCGGGGCTGGTGGGCGGATCGATTGAAGATGCGACGGGGCACGAGGACGAGCCGATTTATCCGCTGGAGCAGGCGGCGGAGCGGGTGCGGGCCGCGGTGGAGGCGGCGCGGGCGCTGCCCTTCACGTTTACGCTGACGGCGCGGGCGGAGAACTATCTGCATGGGCGAGCCGATCTGGAAGACACGATTCGGCGGCTGCAGGCGTTCGAAGAGGCCGGCGCGGATGTGCTGTATGCGCCGGGGCTCACCACGCGGGAGGACATTGCCGCGGTGGTGGGCGCGGTGCGCCGTCCGGTGAATGTGCTGATGGGGATGGCGGGGATCCGGCTCAACATGGCCGAGCTGTCGGAGATGGGCGTGAAGCGCGTGAGCACCGGAGGCGCGCTGGCACGCGCGGCGCTGGGAGCGCTGATGGAAGCTGCGCGGGAGATGCGCGAGAACGGGACGTTCACGTTTACGCAGACGGCGGCGAGTGGGCGCGAACTCAACGAGATGTTCCGCGGCTGACGGCGGAGGAGCGGGGCGATGCTATGCTGAACGCCTTATGCTCTCGCTGGCGGTGCGTCCGCGCTCTGCGCTCCTGGCGCCTTTTGTAGCGTCGCTGCATTATCACGAGAGCGCATGGCCCGCCGCGGTCGAGCGCATCATGCCCAACGGGCAGGCGCATCTGATGATCAACCTGGCGGAGGATCAGTTTCGCAGCTACAGCGGCGATACTTGCTCAGCGATTTCATCGAGGAGCGGGGCGGTGCTGGCGGGTCCGCATGGGCAGGCGGCGGCGATCGACACAGCGGAGCAGCGCTGGCTGGCGGCGGTGGAGTTCAGGCCGGGCGGGGCAGCGCCGTTTTTCGGACAGCCGCTCACGGAAGCGCGCGATCAGATCGTGAGCCTCGACGATCTTTGGGGACGCGATGGGGCGCTGGTGCGGGAACGGCTGCTGGAGGCTCCGACTGCGCAGGCGAAGTTGCGCGTGCTGGAGATGATTTTGCTGGAGCAGCTGGTGGACCGCGGCGATCCCGCGGTGTGCTTTGCGGTGGCGGCGATGGAGCGAGGACTCCCGGTGCGAGAGACGGCAGCGCGGGCAGGGCTGCTGCCCAGGACGCTGGTGCGCCGGTTTGAGCAGCGGGTGGGGCTGACGCCGAAGCGCTTCGCGCGGGTGCGGCGGTTACAGCGGATTTTGAAGTCGGCGCGACGGGGTGCGGAGTGGGCGGCGATTGCGGCCGAACATGGGTACACCGATCAGGCGCATCTCGTGCATGATTTCCGGGACCTGACGGGGATCACGCCCACGGCGTATCGCCCGCAGTCGGCCCGGCGGGGGAATCACGTGCCGGTTTGAGGAGCTTCGGAGCAGCAAGGCGGGCAGCGGTGGTGAGACCGCTGCCCGCGTTCTTTGAGTTTAGGGTTTGGTGGCCATGATGAGCGGCGAGTGGCCGGGTGAGGGAATGGTGCGCGGGTTAACGAAGCCGGCCTCCTCGAGCCACGCGGCAATTTCTTCGAAGGACCAGGTCGTGCCGTTCTCCGTATTGATGAGCATGTTGACAGCGAAGAAGAGGCCGCTGACCGGGGCAGTGCGCTCGCGGTTGACGAGGAACTCGGCGATGGCGATGTGGCCGCCGCTGGCGAGGGCTGCGTAGCTTTTCGCGAGCAGCTTGCGCCCGAGCGCTTCGCCTTCGCTGTGGAGGATGTGGCCGAGGGTAGCGAGAGCGTAGCCGGAGCCGAAGTCGGCACTGTTGAGATCGCCCTCAATGAAGGAGAAACGTTCCGCGAGTCCGAAGCGCTCGGTGGTCTTTTTCGTGATGGGAATGACTTCAGGCCAGTCGACCGCGGAGACGCGCACGCGGGGCGAGCTTTGCGCGAGAGCGATGCCCCAGACGCCGGAGCCCGCGGCCAGATCGAGCACACGGACCGGATCGCCTGCTTCGCCGAAGGCGAGGTGATTGGCGAGAAACTGAGCCGCGGGGTAGCTCATGGGGAAGATGTCGAGGACGAAGTCGTGGAAGAAGGTGCCTCCGCTCTGCTCCTGATTGACGGGAGTGACGGGCTTGCCGGTAGCCACGACCTCGTTGATGTTGAGCCAGCGCGGAATGAGGTGCTCGCTGCAATGGCGGATGAGGCCGCCCTGGAAGGAAGGTTTGGTGGAGACGAGGAAGGCCGAGCTTTCCGGGGTGAGCGTGAAGCGGCCGTCTTCGCCGCGGGCGAGGAACTGGAGGCCGACCAGCGCGTCGAGGATGGCGGTGAGGCCGCGGGCGGAGGCGCCGGTGGCCTGCTGAATTTCCCAGATGTCTTTGGGGCCCTGATCGAGCACGTCGAAGACGCGGTGACGAATGGCGGCTTCGAGGATGAGAGGCGCAGCATAACCCCAGGCCATTTGCATGATGCGTTCCGGGGTGACCTGCGCGTGGGTGGCCGTTGCCATAGGTTTTCCTTTTCGAGGACTGGGGATGGTCTGTGGGGGCAGACGCGTGCGGGCCTGAGTGTATCAGGACAACGGCTCAGGGGGCAGGATGTAGGGGCGGAGTACAGGGTTGAGGGTTCAGGTACAAGGTACAGAGAGATCCCGATCCCACATCTGCCAGCGGCAGGCAGATATGGGGCGCCCTCTGTGGTGGTCTCCCAGTCCGGTAAACTCAGGGTGATATGTCTTCCCGTACGAGTGAGTGGACGGGCGCCGCGATTCGCGAGGCCTTTCTGAAGTTTTTCGAGACGAAGGGGCACCGCCGGGTGCATTCGTCGTCGCTGGTGCCTGCCAACGATCCCACGCTGCTGTTCACCAACGCAGGAATGAACCAGTTCAAGGACGTTTTCCTGGGAGTGGAGCGGCGCGACTACTCGCGCGCGACCACGTCGCAGAAGTGCGTGCGCGCCGGGGGCAAACACAACGATCTGGAGAACGTCGGGTTCACGCGGCGGCACCACACCTTCTTCGAGATGCTGGGGAACTTCAGCTTCGGCGACTACTTCAAGAAGGATGCGATTGCCTACGCGTGGGAGCTGGTGACTTCGCCGGAGTGGTTTGGGATTCCGAAGGACCGGCTGTACGTGACCATCTTCAAGGGCGAGAACGGCGTGCCGCGCGATGAGGAGGCGTACAAGCTATGGCTCGCGCACGTGCCGGCGGAGCGCATCTTCGAGTTCGGCATGAAGGACAACTTCTGGCAGATGGGCGAGACGGGGCCGTGCGGTCCATGCTCGGAGATTTTCTACGACATGGGGATCGAGGCGGCGGAGACGCCGGGCGTGGACAAGCCCTTCGGTCAGGACGAGGCGCGCTATGTGGAGATCTGGAATCTGGTCTTCATGCAGTTCGACCGCAATGCTCAGGGGGAGCTGAACCTGCTGCCCAAGCCTTCCATTGATACGGGCATGGGGCTGGAGCGGACCGCGGCGGTGCTGCAGGGGGTGGTCAGCAATTTTGAGACGGATTTGTTTGTTCCGTTGATTGAAACGGCGGCGGAGCTTACTGGAAGCAAGTCAGCGAGTCAGCGAGTTGGCGAGTTAGCGAGAAGCGAGAAGCAGGTCCCTCCGCTCCGCTCCGCTCCGGTCGGGATGACAAGTGAGGGTAGTGGTGGGGCAAGCGACGACCGGAACGCGGCGAGTCTGCGGATTATCGCGGATCATGCGCGGGCTTCAACGTTTCTGATTTCGGATGGGGTGCTGCCTTCGAATGAGGGCCGCGGGTATGTGCTCAGGAAGATTCTGCGGCGCGGGATTCGGCATGGGCGTTTGCTGGGACAGGAGCAGCCGTTCATGTACCAGATGGTCTACGCGGTGCGGGATGAGATGCAGGGTGCGTATCCGGAGCTGAAGGAGAGCGCGGATCGCGTAGCGAAGGTGGTGGAGGCCGAGGAGCGGCAGTTTGCGAGGGTGCTGGAGATCGGTGCTGCGCGGCTGGATGAAGCGATCGGGACCGGGAAACTGGACGGCAAGGCGGCGTTCCATCTTTACGAGACCTACGGTCTGCCGCTGGATTTCATGATGGATGCTGCACGCGACGCTGGCATTGATTTCGATATCACCGGTTTCGAAGAGGCGCGCGCCGAGGAGCAGGCTCGTGCTCGTGCCTCATGGAAGGGTGGCAGCCAAAAAACCGCCAGCCCGGTGTTTCGCGATCTGCCGAAGACCGCCTTTGAGGGCTATCGGCAGCTGCGCGTGGATGGGGCCGAGGTGCTGGCCCTTGTGAAGGATGGGCAGGGGGTTCCGGCGGCCAATGCCGGCGATGGGGTGGAAGTGGTTCTGGATCGGACCAGCTTCTATGCGGATTCGGGCGGGCAGATCGGCGATACGGGATGGCTGATGTCGGACGATCACAACTCGGTGGTGGCCGATGTGAGCGGGTGCACCAAGCCGGTGCAGGGGGTGTTTGCGCATCGGGCGGTTTTGCGGCAGCAACTCGCCGTCGGCGATCGCGTGGATACCGTCGTGGATGGGAACTTCCGCAATGCAACGCGGCGCAATCACACGGCGACGCACCTGCTGCACGCGGCGCTGCGCGAGGTGCTGGGGACGCACGTGAAGCAGGCGGGTTCGCTGGTCGAGCCGAACCGGTTGCGCTTCGATTTTTCGCATTTCGCCGGAATCGCCGATGAGGAGCTGCAGGATATCGAAGACATCATCAACAGGCAGACGCTCGGCAACACGAAGGTCGAGACGCTGGAGGATGTTCCGATTGACGTGGCGGTGAATGAGTATCACGCGATGGCGCTTTTCGGCGAGAAGTACGGCGAGAAGGTTCGCGTGGTGAAGATCGGGGACTTCTCGACGGAGCTGTGTGGCGGCACGCACACCGGGGCCACGGGCGAGATTGGCGTGGTGAAGCTGCTGGGCGAGGGCTCCGTTTCGTCCGGCGTGCGGCGCGTGGAGGCGGTGACGGGCCTCGGCGCGCTGAACGAGTTCCGCCGCGATTACCAGGTGGCGCAACTGGCGGCGCAGCTGGCTCCCAATGTGGAGTTGTCTCCGGCGGAGGCGCTGCGGCAGCGGCTCGCCGCGCAGGAAGACGAGCTGAAGAAGCTGCGGCGCGAGCTGGATGAGGCGCGGATGAAGTCGGCGGCCTCACGCATGTCGGGCGCGGCGGATCAGGCGGTCGAGGTCGCGGGCATCAAGGTGCTGGCGCAGCGCGTGGATGCGCTCGATCGCGGGCAGATGCGGACGCTGGTCGACAATCTGCGCAACAAGCTGGGCTCGGGCGTGGTGGTGCTGGGCGGCGCGCAGGATGAAGGCAAAGTCGCGCTGATCGTCGGTGTCACGAAGGATCTGACTGGGAAGGTGCAGGCCGGGAAGATCGTCGGCGCGATTGCGAAGCTGGTCGGCGGCTCGGGCGGGGGGCGTCCGGACATGGCGGAGGCGGGCGGCAAGGATGCGGGTCAGCTGGATGCGGCGCTCAAGAGCGCGCCGGAAGTGGTGAAGGGCCTGGTGGGATAACAACGAACGGCAAGAGATCGGCATGGTTGGAAGGCACCGCTCGTTTACGATGCAAGTCTGCGGCACGGTCGCGCTGCTCCCCCTGCTGGTTGGGACGGCCATTTGCCTCATGAAATACGCGGGCTGGAGCGCGGTCGTGAGCCGGCAATACGGACTCCCGAAGGCACAGGAAGTTGTCAGCACAGCCTCGCATCTCGCGACTGCGTGGCTTTGGGGCTTTGTTGTTTTTGCAATGACTTCTTTTGGAGTGGCACTTGCCGTATTACCGAGGCGCTTTGAGAATTTCTCGCCGGGCTTGAGAGGCTCCATCCGCATCATGGTGGCACTCATTATCGTCGCCGCTGGCACTGCTGCAATCGGGAGTCTTTTGGTGACCATCGGGCACCACATTCGATAAATTTTTCCAGGTTGCGCTTCGCGCAATTTCCCAAGTCTCAAAAGCGAGACATGGGGCACCCGGCCGATTCGCGGGCCTGATATCGTTGTGTTTCGATCTTGCAGACCATCTCAGGTCTGCATTTGCGGAGTGCTCGATGATTGTTCGCCGTGGCTGTTTGTCGGTTGCCGCTGTTCTGTTGCTTACACTCACCTCTGCTCCTGGATTTGCCCAGTCGCAGACCGCGCCGATGACGCCGGATATTCCGGCGAAGTTTACGCCGCCGCATGTCGGCTACGACTACACCAAGCGCGTCGAGATGATCCCGATGCGGGACGGGGTGAAGCTCTACACCGTCATCGTGATTCCAAAGGACTCGCACAACGCGCCCATTTTGCTGACGCGCACGCCCTATAACGCGGCGGGTCGCGCGGAGCGCAACGACTCGCCGTACATGCTGGTCGCGGAGCCCCTGGGCGACGATGTCTTCGTGAAGGCGGGGTACATCCGCGTGTGGCAGGATGTGCGCGGCAAGTACGGGTCGGAAGGCGAATACGTGATGACGCCGCCGCCGACCGGGCCGCTGAATCCCGATGGGCCGAACGACACGAAGGATGCGTATGACACCATCGACTGGCTGGTGAAGAACGTGCACGAGTCGAATGGCAAAGTGGGGATGATCGGCTCGTCGTATGAGGGGTTCACGGTAGTGATGGCGCTGATCCATCCGCACCCGGCGCTGAAGGTGGCTGCGCCGGAGAGCCCGATGGTGGATGGGTGGATGGGCGACGACTGGTTTCACTATGGGGCGTTTCGGCAGGTCAATCTCGACTACATCGCGGGACAGACCTCAGCGCGGTCGGGCGGCCCGTCGATTCCGCGCATGAACTACGACGACTACACGAATTTTCTGGAGCACGGATCGGCGGGGGATTTTGCGCGCTACGGAGGCCTCGATCAGCTGCCCTTCTGGCGCAAGGTCGAGGAGCATCCGGCGTACGATGCCTTCTGGCAGGGGCAGGCGCTGGATCGCATCATGGCGAAGACGCCGCTGACCGTTCCGGTGATGTGGCTGCAGGGGCTGTGGGACCAGGAGGACATGTGGGGCGCGATCCACTGCTATGAGGCGGTGGAACCGAAGGACACGCACAACGACATGAACTTTCTGGTGATGGGGCCGTGGCGGCACAGCCAGGTGAATGGCGAGGGGTGGTCGCTGGGGCCGTTGCAGTGGGACGGCAACACGGTGGAGCAGTTCAAGCGCGATGTGCTGCTTCCCTTCTTCAACCAGTACCTGATGGATGGAGCGCCGAAGGCGGACACGCCGCCGGTGTTCATCTACAACACGGGTGAGAACCACTGGGACCGGCTGACGCACTGGCCGCTGAGCTGCGAGAAGGGCTGCGCGAACACTTCGAAGCCGCTGTATCTGGAAGCGGACGGGAAGCTGTCGTTCGATGCGCCCGAAGCGAGCGGGGCGCAGTTTGACGAGTATGTGTCGGATCCGATGAGGCCGGTGCCCTTTGTGCCGCGGCCCTTTGCTGAAACCGATGGCAACGCCTGGGGAACGTGGCTGGTGCACGATCAGCGCTTTGTGGATGGGCGGCAGGACGTGCTGACTTACGAGACGGATACCCTGACACAGCCGGTGCGGGTGGCAGGACGGCCGCAGGTGCACCTTTATGCGTCAACCAGCGGGACCGACAGCGACTGGGTGGTGAAGCTGATCGATGTGTATCCGGGCACCGTGGCGTCGGACCAGAGCATGGGCGGGTATGAGCTGCCGGTGTCGCTGGATATTTTCCGGGGTCGGTACCGGACGAGCTTCGAGCATCCGGAGGCGATCACGCCGGACAAGCCGCTGCTCTATCAGTTCGGGCTGCCTACGGTGAATCATGTGTTTCTGCCGGGGCACCGCATCATGGTGCAGGTGCAGTCGACGCTGTTTCCGCTGTACGACCGCAACCCGCAGACCTATGTGCCGAACATCTTCGACGCGAAGGCGAGCGATTATCGCAGGGCGACGGAGCGCGTGTGGCATGCGCCGGGAACGGCGAGCGCGATCGAGTTGCCGGTGATGCCCGTGGAGTAGAATCGCGCGGGTGAGGGACCATGCGCTATATCCTTTCGCTGGATCAGGGGACGACCAGCTCGCGGGCAATTCTTTTCGATCATGAGGGACACATTGCGGGAGTGGCGCAGCATGAGTTCCCGCAGATTTTTCCGGCCGCCGGATGGGTGGAACACGATCCGCTGGAGATTCTGACCTCGCAGCTGAGCGCGGCCGTTGAAGTGCTGGGCAAGGCCGAAGCGGAGCCGCGGGATGTGGCCGCGCTGGGCATTACGAATCAGCGCGAGACAGCGATCGTGTGGGACCGGGAGACCGGCAAGCCGGTGTGCAACGCCATTGTGTGGCAGGACCGGCGAACGGCGCCGATGTGCACGCGTCTGCGCGAAGAGGGCGTGGAAGAGACGGTGCGGCAGAAGACGGGGCTGCTGCTCGATCCATACTTTTCGGCGACGAAGATTGCGTGGATTCTCGAAAACGTGAGCGGCGCGAAGGCGCGGGCCGATGCGGGGAAGCTCGCCTTTGGGACCGTCGACAGCTGGCTGATCTATAACCTGACCAGTGGCGCTCGGCATGTGACGGATCGCACCAATGCTTCGCGCACGCTGCTGTACAACATCGTTGAGGATCGCTGGGACGAGGAGTTGCTGCGAATCTTCGGCGTTCCGGCAAGCATGATGCCGGAGGTGGTGTGGTCGTCGGAGAGCGTGGGGCGCGTGACCAGCGGGCTGGGGCCGGGCGCGGTGGAGATTGCCGGCATCGCCGGAGATCAGCAGGCGGCTCTCTTTGGGCAGCTGTGCGTGGCGCCGGGCGATGCGAAGTGCACCTACGGAACGGGATGCTTTCTGCTGGAGCATATTGGGGAGCGGTTTCGGCTCTCGGGGCAGCGGCTGGTGACGACACTGGCGTGCAGCACGGCGAAGAAGCTGGAGTATGCGCTGGAGGGAAGCATCTTTATCGGCGGCGCGGTGGTGCAGTGGCTGCGCGACAACATGCGGTTCTTTCCGTATGCGCCGGATGTGGAGGGTGTGGCAGCGAGTGTGGGGGATTCAGACGGGGTGGTGTTTGTGCCGGCGTTTACGGGGCTGGGAGCGCCGCACTGGGATCCTTATGCGGCGGGGATGATTATCGGGATTCGGCGGGATACGGGGATTGGGCACATTGCGCGAGCGGCGATCGAGAGCATCGCGTTCCAGGTGGCGGATGTGCTGCGGGCGATGGATAAGGATACGGGGATTCCATGCCGCGAGCTGCGCGTGGATGGCGGCGCGGCGGCCAACAATCTGCTGATGCAGTTCCAGGCGGATCTGCTGGGGCTGCCGGTGCATCGGCCGGCGATGCTGGAGACGACGGCGATGGGCGCGAGCTATCTGGCGGGGCTGGCGACGGGCTTCTGGACGAGCGTGGACGAGATTGCAAAGACGCGGGAGGATACGGTGTTCGAGCCGTCTGGAGATCGGAAGCGGACCGATCGGATGTACGCGCGCTGGCATAACGCTGTGGAGCGAGCGCGGGGATGGAATGCGGAGACGGCGTGAGATAGCAGGACTATGATTGAGGCGCATTGAGACGCCTCTCAGGGATGGTGGAACGATGTGTCTGGCGATTCCTGGCAAGGTAGTGGAGACGTTCACGCAGGATGGCATGCACATGGCACGTGTGCAGTTTGGCGGAGTGACGCGCGAGGCGTGCCTGGACTATGTGCCGGAGACGCAGGTGGGCGAGTACGTGCTGGTGCATGTGGGGTTTGCCATCAGCCGCGTCGACGAGGAAGAGGCGCGCCGGACGTATGAGGCGCTGGCGGAGCTGGATCAGCTGGGTGAGTTGGAGGCTCCGGTAGTGGATGAAGGGACTGGCCGTCGGCAGTGATGTCGATCGGGACATGACGATCGGGGCGGCGCGAGCGGGGTCGGCAGAGATGAGCGGAAGCAAAGTGAATGAGCGTGCGGAGACCGGTGCCGCTTTGGGACCGTTTGGCGCATGCCCGCTGCCGATCTTCGAGCATCCGCAGATTGTGCTGGGGCACGGCAGCGGAGGAAAGCTGTCGGCAGAGCTGATTGAGAAGGTCTTCGTCAGCCGATTCAGAAATCCGACGCTCGAAAAGATGGACGACCAGGCCGTGCTCGACATAGGCGGCGCGAGGCTGGCGTTTACGACGGATTCGTTTGTGGTGACGCCGATCTTTTTTCCCGGCGGCGATATTGGATCGCTGGCGGTGAACGGAACGGTGAACGATCTGGCGGTAGGCGGCGCGAAGCCGCTGTATCTGGCGGCGGCGTTCATTTTGGAAGAGGGACTGCCGGCGGCGGATCTGACGCGGGTGGTGGATTCGATGGCGCTGGCGGCTGACAATGCCGGCGTGCAGCTGGTGACCGGAGACACCAAGGTGGTGAATCGCGGCAAAGGGGATAAGGTCTTCATTACGACAACCGGCATCGGGCTGGTCGATCGCGGGACGCGGCTCTCGGCGGATCGCGCGCGGCCGGGCGACAGGATTTTGCTGAGCGGCTATATCGGCGACCACGGGATCACGATTTTGTCGCAGCGTGAAAATCTGGAGTTTGAGAGCGCGCTGGACAGTGACTGCGCCGCGCTGCACGGGCTGGTGGAGGCGATGCTGGATGAAGCGGAGGCGGCGGGATCGATCGAGGACGTGCGGGTGATGCGGGATCCGACGCGCGGAGGCGTGGCCACGGTGCTGAACGAGATGGCGCAGCGTTCGCGGGTGGGCATGGTTTTGCGCGAGCGGGAGATTCCGGTGCGGGAGGCGGTGCGTGGTGCGTGCGAGATGCTGGGGCTCGATCCGCTGTATGTGGCAAATGAAGGCAAGCTGGTGGCGATTGTGGCCCCGGAGATTGCGGAGCGCGTGCTCGCTGCCATGCGGCGGCATCCGCTGGGAGCGGAGAGCCGGATGATCGGCGAAGTGGTGGAACAGCACGCGGGCATGGTGCTGATGAAAACTTCGGTGGGCGGAACGCGCGTGGTGGATGTGATGTTTGGGGAGCAGCTGCCGCGGATTTGTTGAAAGGCAGTGAGTAGGGTGCAGGGATTAGGTGAGGGCTGGAATGCGGCCTTCTGCGTAAGGGCGAGAATCAGTATCAGATACTGTGGCGTGTGCAGCGGGGTAGGGCGTGCATGAGCTTTCCATTGCGCTGAGCATGATGGAGCGGATCCAGGAGGAAGCTGCGCGTCATTCAGGGACGGTAAAGGCGGCGCAGGTACGGATCGGCGTGCTCTCCGGTGTGGATACCGAGGCGCTGCGGTTCGCGTGGGAGATTGCGCGGGCGGGAACGGAGCTGGCGCAGACGGAACTGGAGATTGAGAGCGTGGCGCTGCGGGTGCGGTGTCCGGGGTGCGGCGAGGTGCATACGGCGGAGATTCAGTCGCTGATGTGTCCGCGATGCGTGACGCCGGAGCAGGATATTTTGGAGGGCCGAGAACTGGAGCTGACGGCGCTGGAGATGGACGAATGACCACGCGAATGGTGGAAGTACGCGCGCGGATTCTGAAAGAGAACGACGTGCTGGCGCGGCAGCTGCGGGAGCGGTTTGAGCAGGCCGGCGTGTGCGTGGTGAGCTTCGTGTCCAGCCCGGGATCGGGGAAGACGACGTTTCTGGAAAAGCTGATGACGCGGATGACGGCGCGGCATCGGATCGCGGCGCTGGTCGGCGATCTGGCGACGGAGAACGATGCAACGCGGCTGGCGCGGGCGTGCGCGCAGGTGCGGCAGATCACCACGGGAACGATTTGCCATCTGGACGCGAAGATGATCGCAGCGGCTCTGGAGGGATGGTCGCTGGAGGAGCTGGACTTTCTGTTGATCGAGAACGTGGGGAACCTGGTGTGCCCGTCGAGCTACGACCTGGGCGAGCAGATGCGGGTGGTGCTGCTTTCGGCGACAGAGGGCGAAGACAAGCCGCTCAAATATCCGACGATCTTCAACACAGCCGATGTGGCGCTGATTACGAAGATCGATCTGGCAGGGGCAGCGGAGTTCGACCGCGAAGCGGCGCATCGCAACATTCTGAATGTCCGGCCAGGGATGCGGATTCTGGAAGTCTCGGCGAAGACCGGCGCGGGGATGGAGAAGGCGGAGGCTCTGCTGGAGGAACTTCGGACCGCGGCGGGAACTGCGGCCGGATAAGTATCAGACAGGATCACAAAATCTCGATAAAGTATCGAAATCAGTTACACATTTTCATAAAAAGTAGCTGAGTCAATTACAAAAAAGCCCTGGCCGTCGATAGAGCGGCCCGGGCTTTTTTGTTGTGCTTATTGCTGCGGATTAATTTCGGAGGTGAAGGTGGAGGCGGGCAGGCCGACGGCGTTGTAGAGATTGTTGGCGACGAAGCCCATCCAGGCATAGCGGACGTAGACCGGGTCCTTAAGATCCGGTGCCGAGACGAGGACGGTTTTCCCGTCGATATGGGCCTGGGCGGGGACGAAGTGGTGGTCGGCGCCCGCAACTTCGAAGGCATCGACCGGCTTGCCGCGCGAAGCGAGGCCGTCGGCATTGTCGAACCAGACGCGCAGGGCGGTGGTGCCGTCGGGCTGGACTTCGGTAGTCGCCTGGCGGAAGAGCGGCGAGGAGTATGGGATATTTTCACCGTAGGCGATGTGGCGGGCAGCCAGGGCGAGGCGCGCGGCGACAGTCTGCTTGTCGGGCGGATGGACGTTGTCGGCCTCACCCACATCGAGGGTGACGGCCATGCCGGTTTTGGCGACGGAGAGGGTGCGACGCTGCGCGTCGCGCACCAGGCCCCAGTCCTCGCCGGGCGAGTTGAAGCTGGAGATCTGCACGTAGAAGAAGGGCAGCATGCCCTGCGCGAACTGGTTGCGCCAGTCGCCGATAAGGGCGGGGAAGAGCGTGTCGTAATACTGGGCGCGTCCGGGGCCGGAGTTGGTTTCGCCCTGATACCAGATGAAGCCGCGGACGGAGAGCGGAGTGAGGGGCGCGATCATACCGTTGTAAAGGGCGGCCGGAATCCAGGATTCCTGGTCAGGATGCCAGTCGTGGTGAGGTGCAGGCTTGCCGGCGGCTTTGGCGGCTTCGTCTTCGCGCTTCTCCGCTGCGATCTGAGCATCCATGGTGCTGAGGTGATCGGCAAAATGCGCGCGCGCGGCGAAGGCTGGCAGCAGATCGGGATGGCTGCCGAGGGTATCCATCGAAACCCAGGAGTCGGCGGGCGTGCCACCCCAGGTGGAGTCGATGAGGCCCACGGGAACGTTTTCGCGAGCGGCGATTTCGCGCCCGAAGAAGTAGGCGACGGCGGAGAAGTTGGTGGCCGTCTCGGGCGTGCAGAGGGTCCATGTATCGGGCTCGTCGTTCTGCGGATACTCGGAGCTCTTGTGGTCTATAAGAAGCAGGCGGAGTTTGGGATTTGTAGCAGCGGCGATTTCTTTATCGGCGTCTTTGATGACGGCTGAGCCGGGAAAGCCTTTCAGGGGTATTTCCATGTTGGATTGCCCGGAGGCGATCCAGACATCGCCGATGAGAAGGTCGGAGACCGTGACGTCCGGGCCGTCGCCGCTGACGGTGAGAGTGTAAGGGCCGCCGGCCGACTCGGGCGCAAGCCAGAGGCTGAAGGCGCCGAGTTCGTCGGACTGCGCAGCAACCGACTGATTGTGGAAGTGCGTGGTGAGATGAGCCCCGGGCGTGGCCCAGCCCCAGATATGAATGGGGCGGTCGCGCTGGAGAACGGCATGATCGCTGAGCACGTGGGGAAGGCGAACGTCGGCATGAAGAGTGGCGGAAAGGGGCGAGACACACAGAAGCAGGAGAGCGATTCGAAGAGATTTCACAGATCCTCACACGGAAAACGAACGGGATAACTCGGGAAAGAGCCGGGGCTAACAAACTCAATGACACCCTGGTTGCAGTCGTTTTCTGCTGCACATTTGGGCTGGCGAATTAGAATTCTCTAATCTTTCCACCAACTCAGCCGATTCCCAGGGTGAAATGAAATTTTCATTCTACCTCGCAGCGCTGCTTGCGGCGCTGATGGCCTGTTCGTGCCAGGCGCAGGAGACTGCGCTGGTGAATGCTCCGGAACTGCCGGTGGCAGATCTGCATGCTGCGGCGACGGCACCGAGCGAGCCGGGGAGTGGCTCCATGATCGCTGCGCCATTCGTAGTTTCTTCGATGCCGGCGGCACCGGCGAAAGCGGGCAGACTGACCTGGACGGACTGGGGACTGATCAGCATAGCGTCGACGCTGCGCGTGCTGGATTACACATCGACGGAAACCTGCCTTAGCCACCCGAAGATTTTTCAGGAACAGCTGCTGCCCAATGCTCTGGTCAACAACAAGCCGGGATTCGCGGCGTTCGAGGGGAGCACGATGGTGGCGAATTACTTCGCGTACCGCGCTCTGGCGCGGCGCCATCGCGCGGCGGTGCGGGCGGGGCAGGCGATCTACGACGGCTTAATGGGGACGGCGGTTTCGGTCAACTATTACGGGATCGAGAAGTATCTGCATTAGGTTCGCAGAGTCGCGGGCGATTGTGGCATCGCTCGCCTCTGCCGCTCTCACGGCCGGCCCCTGGGGAGGTCGCCGGCCGCCTGAGCTGCGGTTAGGGGGAGGGTTTAGTTCAACGGACCCTGAATGCTCAGCGTGCGTCAGAAGCTGAGACGCAGGCTGAGCTGAATTTCGCGCGCCGCATAGGCACTCGAGACGTCGCCGAAATTCTTATCAAGGTCGTAGGTGTCAACAGATCCGAAATTCACGCGGTTGAAAGCGTTGAAGAGATCTGCACGGAAGGTCAGGCTCGGCATTTCGCCGAACTTCCAGGACTTGTAGGCCGAAATGTCATAGTCCTGGTAGCCGGGGTTCTCAACGTTGTGCGTTCCTGAATTTCCCTGAACGCCCACAGCGCTGATGTTGACGACATTCTGGGTGTTGAAATACGGCCCCAGCCGGAAGTTGCGCCCGAGGCCACTATGCAGGGAACTGCTGTTCACCGGACCGGTGAGATTGGGCAGGCCGCCATCGAAGAAGCCGATGTTCTGCGAGCTGCCGAGGGTTGTCCATGGGCCGGTGCGCAGGGTTGAGATGCCAGCGAACTTCCATCCTCCCACGACCGCATCCATGACGGCACCGTTGTTCAGGAATGCCTTGCCGTGTCCAAAGGGAAGCTCCCAGATGCCATTGGCGGTGAAGATGCTGTTGATATCTTCAGTGCAGTGGCTGTAGTCCAGATGCATGTTGACGTGCCAGGCAAACTCATCCTGATAGGGCGTGCCGAGACACTTGGACCATGTGTAGTTCACTGCGGCTGAAAATCCGGAACTGAAGCGCTTCTCCGCGCGCCCAATTAAGGAGTCGTAGTTGGACGTTCCTGATTCCTGGTTCTCCTGCACACCGCTGTAGCAGCCGATGTTGTGGTTCGGTCCGCAGGTGGCCCAGAGCTCGGCAACGCCGCTGGTGTTGAGCGGGTCGATTTCGTTGCGCTCCTCGTAATGACGCTCCGACGTTCCGACATAGGCCACTTCGAAGAGCCAGTCTTTGATGGTTTTGTCGATGGTGAGGTTCCACTCGTAGGCGTAAGGGGTCATCCCGTTCGGCTGAATGAAGGAAACGGTCGGACCGCCGCCGGAGAAGTTCCCGTTGGTCATCGCGTCTGAATACATCGCCGGTACACCGTAGTTTCCGTCCAGGTTGAAGGCCACCGGATCGCCGACGGCGGGGTTGGAGAAGAAGTCCACCTCATACAGCTGGGTGGTATCCACTTCCACCTGATACTGGTTGATGTTCGGCTGCAGGTAATACATGCCGAAGCCGCCCTTGACGTCGACATTCAGCTTGTCCGAGGGGAAGTAGTTGAAGCCGAAGCGCGGTGCCCAATTGGTCCATATCGGCTTGACCATGGCCCTTCCCAGCCCCATGGCTTTGGTGGCGGGATAGGTCAGGTCCTGTCCGGTGGCTACGTCGAAGCTGCCGACGCGGTTGTTGACTTCGGTCGGGGGCGAACGATGCTCCCAGCGCAGGCCGTAGTTCAGCGTCAGCTTGTGGTTGACCTTGAAGTTGTCCTGAACGTAATAGGCCTGATACCACGTCCTCAGGTTTTCGGTGGGACCGGTGCCCAGCGAAGTTCTCGTGTTCACGGGAACGCCCATCAGCAGATCGGCGACCGGATCGCCGGTGTACGCTCCATTGAAGGAAATATTGGTCGCGGACCAGTCTTCATAGGAGTAGATAGGCTCGTAGCGGATGTCGACGCCGGAAGTGATCTGATGTTTTCCCTTCTGAAACAGCAGGGATTCCGTCCACATGTTCAGGCCTTCCCGGAGAATGTCGGTGCCGTTCGTGGATCCGGGATTCCCATATCCGCTGAGGCCAATGCTGGGCGGTCCATCCGATCCCGGGAAGTCAATCTCATTGATCAGCCCGAGGGGGTTAGCCAGGGAAGTGTTGTAGCCATCGGTCCGCTGGAGACCCACGGCGGTGTGGGACCAGCCATAACGGAAGTTGTTCACCAGGCGCGGGGAGAAGGTATGCGTCCATCCGATGGCCAGGTTCTTTGGGTTGGAAGGAAAGGTCTGGCTGTTGAAGGAGCTCAAATTACCTGAGGGGTCGATGGCGGTTTGATTCTCCTGGGTGTACCGGCCAAAGAGCGTATCCTTCGACGACACTGAGTAGTCGATGCGGCCGCTGAACTGATCCCAGTTGTTGGTGACCGTTGAAACGTCGAAGCGGTTGGCTGTGCCGCCGTTGAAGGAGCCGTTGGGCTGGGGGTACAGGGCAAAAATCTTCTGGGCAATGGCGCTGAAATACTGGGATGGCACCTGATTGCCTGCGAGGGGCGCATAGCCGGTGGGCGAGGCGGGATCGAGGATGTAGGGGTTGTAGAGTTGCTGGCTGTCGGCGCTGAAGTCACCGGCTTCCTGCGTGGCCGTGGGAACCAGGTTGTAGCTGTCGTTCGGCTGAAGCTGGCGGTAGCCCTCATAGTTGCCGAAGAAGAACAGCTTGTTTCTCTTAATGGGGCCGCCCAGGCTGGCTCCAAACTGGTTCTGATGGAAGGCGGGAGGACCGGGGCTGACGTCGAAATAGTTCCTGGCGTCGAAGTCATTATTCCGGATGTACTCGTAGGCCGTTCCGTGGAACTGATTGGTGCCGCTCCTCGTCACCACGTTGACAAAGGCGCCACCCGATCCGTACTGCGCAGGGGCGTCCGAATTGATCATGACGAACTCCTGCACCATATCGGGGTCCGGCTGCAGGCCGGCGGCGCCGTACCAGGCGTTGCGGCTCTCGATGCCGTCGTAGAGGTAGCTGTTGTCATCTTCGCGCAGGCCGCTGATGTCCACAGCGACGACGCCCGAGTCCGAGGCCCATCCTGAAGCTGGCGAGCTGATTCCCTGGATGCCGGAGATGGGGACGACACCGGCATCGAGCTGCGCGAGCTGGAGGTAATCGCGGCCGTTCAGGGGCATGTTGTCGATCTGCTGGCTTTCGATGAGCTGCTCATCGTGGGAGGCCTCGGTATTGAGCAGCAGGGCCGAAGCATTGACGGAAACGGTTTGCTCGGCCTGGCCGACGGCCAATGCGATGTTTTGCTGGAGCAACTGGCCGACGATGAGAGTGATCGCCTGGACGCGCTGGGTGGCGAATCCGGTTTTGGACACCTCCATGGTGTAGGTTCCCGGGGGCAGGTCGGTGACGTGATAGTTGCCCGAGCTGTCGGTCTCCGCACGGTAGACGACGCCGGTCGCGGTGTTGGTCACATTCACGCTGGCTCCGACCACCAGAGCTCCGGTGGTGTCGGCCACGGTGCCGTTAATTTGACCGCTGACCGTGCTCTGCGCGCCGGCGGAAAGGGCGCTCAGGAGAAAGAAGACAAGAGCCGCAGAGAACAGCGCGCGGCCAATGCCTTTCTCGACGGAATTTTGCCAGGATTTTCGCTGCCAAAGTCTTTGCCTCATTGGTCTCCTCCAAAAAAAGCTCTTGCTGGGTGGAACGACGGTGTGCTTCCCTTCAAAGGGATGTAAGCATTTACATGCGAAGTTCAGTTGATACGTTTCCGGCGAGAATCATAGGCTGGCAGGATGGTGCGGGCAATAGGGCGAGGGAACCAATTTCGTCTGGTTCATATGACCTATATCTAACGAGACGAAACGGTTACTATGGTCGGCATTCCAGGACGGCGCGGCTGGTCCGCGGTGGGGCGAGGCAGCGGGACAGGAGATTGGCTTGGCCGCATGGGATCGCAGCCGGGCGGAAGGGTACAGTGGGCATGAGAGCAGCGAGATGAAGCGTTGGCCGCATTTGAGCTCGACTCAGCTTCTGGGAGTTGCCGTGATCGCTGCGGCCCTGGTGACTGCGGTATGGTTGCGCCTGCACTGGCAACTGACCCAGAGTCTGGTGCCCGCTCATACCTATTCGCTGCAGAGCGGAAACAGCAGCGAGTGGACGCGCTTTGGCGGAAGCTGGGCGATTGCGGATGGCGCGGTGCAGTCCAATTCTTATGAGCGAGGCGCCAAGCTGCTGGCCGGGTCCCGATACTGGAGTAACTATACGGTTACGAGCGACATCCTCTTTCGGGGTCCGGCCGCCGATATGGGCGTGGTCATTCGCACCGACGAAGAGTCGCGAGGTGTTGACGCGTACAACGGGTACTTCGTCGGCCTGCGCAGTCTGGATGGGACGCTGGTCATGGGCCGGGCCGGTTATTCATGGCAGGAAGTGCTGCCGGTCACCATCCCTGGCGGGGTAAGCCCGTTCATCTGGTACCGGCTGCGGGTCACAGCCTACGGTTGCAACATCGGCGCTTCGGTTACAAATCTCTCCACGCAGCAAAGCGCGTGGATCGCTTTTCAGGAGCACTTTTGCATCAAGAGCGGGCGCTTCGGGCTGCGCACGTTAAACGCCAATGCCGAGTGGCGCAATGTGCGGGTTGAGCCGGCCACGTGGAACGACTATCACGATCTTCAGCAGCATGCGGGCTTTGTGCAACATCCCACCATTATTAATGGGCCGCCCTGGTGGACTCCCTGGCATGTGGGCATGCTGTTCACCGGCGCTCTTGTCACGGCGATGCTGCTGCAGCTTGGCTATTTCCGGCTACAGGGCTGGAAGACCAATACCATTAATCACGAGCGGGAGCGCCTGGCACAGGAGATTCACGATACGATGGCGCAAAGCTTCGCCGGGATCGGATACCAGATCCAGGGGATTCGCACCGGCGTCGTCCGCTCTGAAACCCTGGACGCGCGCAATATCGCGGATCAGCTGAACGTGGCGTATCAGCTGGTGCGCAGCTGTCATGAGGAAGCCAGCCGAACCATCGCCATTCTTGGCCAGGCTTCGCCCTCGATTGAGAACAACCTGCTCGGGGAACTGACGAGAATCGCGCGCAAGACCGCGCCCAGCGACATCAAAATCATCCCCGAACTGCGTGGCGAGGCGACGCCCCTGAACCTGCGGATTGCCGATGCGCTGCTGCATATCGGCCGCGAGGCCATTGTGAATGCCCTGAGCCACGCGAATCCCACCGTGCTGAGAATTTCGCTGAGCTATCGAGACGCCACGGTCGAGCTGTCGGTCGAGGACAACGGGAGCGGCTTCGATTCCAGAAACATGAAAGAAGGTTTCGGCATCCAGGGGATGCAAAAGCGCGCCCGCGGCGCGGGCAGCGTACTGCAGATGCGGAGCGGGCCGGGTCAGGGGACCGACGTGCGGGTCAAGGTCAGTCTGCAGAGTATCCGGCTGCGCGACCGGATTGTCGCGATGCTGAGGCGCAGGCCCGGCGGAAGCCTCTCGACCTGAAACCGAGTCAGGCTATGCACACGATTTGTCTGGGGAGAAGCACTCCGCGGTTGCTCATCTGGACAGACGGATCAGGCCGCGCCGCACCGCCGTAGTCACGGCTTCCGTCCTGTCGTCGGCGCCGAGCTTCACCAGGCAGCTGGCGACATGATTGCGCGCGGTTCGGGCACTAATAAACAGTTGCTCCGCAATCTCTTTATTGGTCAGACCGTCGGCGACCAGGTTCAGCACCTCAAGCTCGCGCTGGGTCAGCTCGTCACGGGCAATGGTCTCAGTGAGCCGCCTGGCAATCTCCGGCGAGATGCAGCGCTCGTTGTGGTGCACCATTTCGACGGCCCGGATAATTTCTTCCTGGGGTGTGTTTTTCAGGAGATATCCCATGGCGCCGGCGCGCATGGCGCGGAAGATATATTCGTCCTCCTCATAGTTGGTGAGAACCAGCACGCGAACGCTCTGGTCGATGCGCCGTAGCTCGGTGATTGCCTCCACGCCTTCCATTTCCGGCATGCGCAGATCGAGCAGCACGACGTCCGGCTTTGATTTCTCCACCTCGGCAATGCCTTGTTTGGCAGAGCCGACCGCGCCTGTGACTACGATCCGCTCCTCGCTTTCCAGCATCGTCTTCAGCCCCAGGCGGACCACCGGGTGATCATCGATGATCAGGACTCTGATCGGTCTTCCCCCTTCTTCCATATTGCAGTTACTGTATGCCCACGGATGCTCGGGTTCAATGAAGTATGCGCCTGCGCGAACACCGAAGTGCGGAGGCACAGTTCACACCGCGGGTCACGCGGCGTGACCCTGCGGCCAATATCTGATTCAATGATTATCTTCGATCACTGTCCTGACGCTTCGCGAGAGTATTCTTTGGTCTCGTCATCTCGTCACTGGACCTTAGCTGGATCAAGTCTTCCAGGAGGAACATGCCGATGCAGGATTCGAATCGCTCAGTTCCCACAGGGTCGCTCAGCCGGCGCCGGTTCGTCACCGCTCTCGCGGCCGCTGCTATCGGGAGAGGAGTATCGGTTCCTGCGCTCGCCCAGTCCGGACAGTCACGAGAAGTGTTTCTTGTGCCGAATTTCCACCCGGCGAGCTGCGGGTGGCTGACAACTTTCTCGCGCGAGCGGGTCTACTGCGCCAACAGCTATCTCAATCAGCTGGATCGGGTGCGCGACGACCCAAACTACAAATTCCTGTTCTCGGAAATCAACAATCTCATCGCCATCATGAACTTCAGGCCGGAGCGCGTGCCGGAGCTCAGGACCCGCGTGAGAGAAAAGCGCGTGGAGCTGGTCAACGGATATTTCCTGGAGTCGACCGTCAACCTGTCGGGCGGCGAAGCTCTCGTCCGACTCGGCGTGGAAGGTCTGCGATGGTACGAAAAAATCATGGGCGTCAAACCCAGATTCGGCTGGAACATCGATACCTGCGGCATCCACGAACAGATGCCGCAAATTACCGCCGGTCTGGGTTTTGAGGCAATGGTCTACACGCGCAGAAATCCCGCCGGCAAAAGCATCTTCTGGTCGACTTCTCCCGACGGCTCGCAAATCCTGACGCTTTGCCCGGAGGGCTATTCAGAGGCGAATTCTATCTTTACCAGCGAGAAGCCACTGGACCAGCGGCAGCTGAATGATCTCGAAACCCTCTTCGAGAAAAAGGCGGACATCACACCCGACGGAGCCCCTGTTCTGGTTCTGGCCGGCTCGGGAGACTATTCTCTTGCGCCGGCACTGCAGTCTTACCCGGCGCAGTTTCTACGGCAATGGACCGACGCGCATCTCCAGAGCCGAGTCACCTTTGCCACCTTAAGCGACTACTTCGATCTGATTCTGCCGCGCATTCAGTCGGGTGCGATCTCCATTCCCACCTTCAAAGGAGGAACTGGTTACTCCTTCGACGCTTTCTGGATTGAGAACTACGAAATCAAAACGCGCTATCGAAGCAGCGAGCAGATGCTCCAGGCTGCGGAAATGCTTGCATCGTTCGCGCATCTCAGCTCTCACTTCGAATACCCGGTGCAGGACCTGAACGACTGCTGGGTTCTGATGTGCCTGAACATGGATCGCAACACGCTGTGGGGTTCCGCGGGAGGCATGGTCTTTGTCAGCAATGAATCGTGGGATGTTCAGGACCGGCTCGACTGGGTCGACGGCACCACCCGCGAATCTCTTCATAACGCGGCAAAGGCCGTTCTTCCCTCCGGCGACGGCGTCGGATTGTTCAATCAACTGAACTGGAAGCGTAACGATCCGGTCGCTCTCCGGCTTCCAGCAGGCCAGACGATGGCCGGCACGGAGAGCGAACTGCTGCCGGACAATACCGTTCTCTGCCGCGTTGAAATGCCATCCGTGAGCATTGGCGGGTGGAAACTCGAAACTCGCGCAGCCACATCGCCCACCCGCGTCGATCTGACTGAGAGCATCGAGACCGGACATTACTCGGTCCGAGTCGATCCGCACACCGGCGCGCTCACGGGCATCCGGTTCAAACGATCCGGTCGCGAACTGCTGGGCGGTCCTGCGAATGTGGTGGTTGCCGAGCGTCCTAAAAAGAAGGAAGCTTCCCCTGCCGACTTTATGGCGCCTCGCTCGGAGCGGGAGCGTGTCGCATCCTCCAGCGACAATCTTTCAAAGGTTCAGTTGTGGCACGGCCCGGTGGCTTACACGATCGAGGTCCGCGGCACTTTTTACGGAGGCGGGGAGATTCGGCGCGTGGTCCGCTTCTATCATGAGAGCCCTCGCATTGACTTTGAGACGGAACTCAACGACATCCCCGACTACACGGTGGTGGTGGCTGAATTCCCTCTGGTTCCGGAAATTCCTGAGATACGGCGCGGCATCCCCTACGGCTTCTCGCATGGTGCGTGGAGTAAGCCGAACGAGAATCTCCACGGCTGGACCAAAGGCATAGTGCCTGCGGTTCGCTGGATTGACTATGGGTTTTCAGGCGGAGGCGGAGTCTCTCTCTTCGATCGAGGCGCAACCGGGCGCGAGATCGACGGGAGCACTCCGGTGATTCATCTTTTGAATGCCGAGAACCAGTACCACGACTATCCCAACGCATGGCTCAGCGGCGAAGGCAAGCATCTCGTCCCCTACGCAATCTATCCTCACGAAGAAGCGTGGGGTGAAGCTCGCGTTCCGCAGGCAGCGTGGGAATATAACTGCCCGCCAATTCTCATGGGCAATCACGGAGCTCGGGAGCCACGGTCGGTGCTGGAAACTTCCGACAATGTGATCGTGGAAGCGCTCAGGTGCGAATCGGGGCACATCGAAGTGCGTATGGTCGAGTGCCTGGGCCATGCAGGCACAGCAACCGTTAGGCTCATGCTGCCCCACAAGCGGGCAAGCCTAACCGATCTGACCGGTCGCGAGCGAGCGGAGCTTCCCAAATCAGAAACGTACAGAATCGATGTCAAGCCTCAGCAAATCGTGACTCTCCATTTCGAAACGGCGTCGACTCTTCCGGAGGCCGAAGCCGTGACGCAATGGGATCGCTTTGTTCCCGAGGGAAAGCTGGCTGCGCTGCACAGGTACAGCGCCAATCTCATTGGGCATCCGCCATTTGGAAATCCGAGCAATTCCTTTGACTGAAAGTCAGTGAGATTGAAGACTGTAGTTCACTAAGCCAGAACTATCGTTGCGAGAAACTACGATTAACTACATTGCCTGTGCACCACCTCATCGGAATCGCATGCTTATGATCCAGCTCATGACGGGAAAACAAAATGAAACTAAGCCGCGGTCGGCCATCTTTGGTTCCTCGAAAACTTTGTTGATCGTTGCCGCAGCCGCCATGCTGTGCGTGGCAGGGGCAGCCGCTCAGACCGGCAGCAAACTCACCTATGACCAACCCGCGGAGAAGTGGACCCAAGCTTTGCCACTCGGCAATGGCCGCATCGGAGCCATGGTCTTCGGCGGAGTTGAAGACGAGCGCCTGCAAATCAACGAGGCCACGCTCTGGGGCGGCGGTCCGCACGACTACGTCAACCCCGATGCCTTCGCCCACCTCGGTGAAATTCGGCAGCTGATCTTCGAAGGCAAAGCTGCTGAGGCGGAAAAACTCTCCGGGCCGCTGATGGGAAATCCCAAAGTGCTGATGCCCTATCAGCCGTTCTGCGATCTGCGCCTGCACTTCGCGGCAGAGCAGCAGGCGACCGGGTACGAGCGCGCACTCGATCTCGATGATGCGACCGCCGAAACGGATTACACCATTGGATCGATCCGGTACAGGCGCGAAGCATTCATCTCCTTCCCCGACCAGGTGCTGGTGGTTCGCCTGACCGCGAGCCAGCCGGGCGCGATTGCCTTCACGCTGAAGATGGACTCGCCGCAGCCGGGCGTGCAGGTGGAAAGCACGGCGGATGACGCTATGCGGCTGACTGGCCAGATGCAGCCGCGGAAGAACTCGCCACGCTCATGGACTGGTTCGTGGGATCAGCCAGGCATGCGCTTCGCGGCGGTGCTGAAAGTGATCCCGGAAGGCGGCTCGGTTCGCAGCACCGGCCAGGGGCTCGAAGTCGCTGGAGCGAATGCGGTCACGATTCTGTTCAGCAACGCCACCAGCTTTCGCAATTACCACGACATCGGGGGAGACGCGCTGGGAACGGCGCAGGCCTGGCTGCAGAAGGCGGCGAAGTTGTCGTGGGATCAGCTGCGCCGACGCCATGTCGAGGATTTCCAGCGGCTCTTCTCGCGCGTCCAGCTGCAACTGGGCGATAACCACTCGGCTGAGTCCACCGATCGCCGCATCGCCGGCTTTGCTGAGAGCGACGATCCCAGCCTGATTGCGCTGTATTTTGAGTTCGGCCGTTATCTGCTCATCTCTTCTTCTCGCACGGGAGGCCAGCCCGCGAACCTGCAGGGAATCTGGAATCAGGAGCTGAACCCTCCGTGGGGCAGTAAGTGGACCACCAACATCAATCTCGAAATGAATTACTGGCAGGCAGACAGCGGCGATCTGTGGGAGACCGAGCAGCCGCTGTGGAGCCTGATCGACGATCTGCGCGTAACCGGCGCCAGGACCGCGCAGGTGGAATACCACAGCCAGGGATGGGTTCTGCACCATAACACCGATCTCTGGCGAGCGACGGCACCGGTGGACGGCTCGTGGGGCATCTGGCCGATGGGCGAAGCATGGCTCGCGAACCAGATGTGGGACCACTACACCTTCAGCGACGATCGCGAGTTCCTTCGCAGCCAGGCGTATCCGGCGATGAAAGGAGCCGCGGAGTTCGTTCTCGGCTTCCTTGTCGAAGCGCCTCCAGGCTCGCCTTTCGCGGGACGACTGGTCACGAATCCTTCCACCTCGCCGGAGAACTCGTACCTTCTGAACGGAGAGCGGGTTGGCCTGACCTATGCGGCCACCATGGACCTCGAACTGATCCGCGAGCTGTTTGAAAACTGCCGGCGCGCCGCTGAGATTCTTGACACCGACGCGGAGTTCCGCGGGCGGCTGGAGCAGACGGAAAAACGTCTGCCGCCGCTCGAGATCGGGAAACGCGGGCAACTGCAGGAGTGGATCGAAGACTACCCGGAAGCCGAGCCGCACCATCGGCACACATCGCATCTATGGTCGCTCTATCCCGGCCACGACATCAGCCTCGCCCAAACGCCGCAGCTTGCAGCCGCAGCGGAAAAGAGTCTGGAACTGCGCGCCGACGGGGAAACAGGATGGTCGCATGCCTGGAGGACTGCGCTCTGGGCACGCCTGCACAATCCCGAGCAGGCCTATGCCAATCTCAAGCTCCTGATCACGAAGAATACGCTTCCCGATATGTTCGATCTCTGCCCGCCCTTTCAGATCGACGGAAATCTGGGCGGGCCGGCGGGGATTACCGAAATGCTGGTGCAAAGCACGGACAACTCGATCACTCTCCTGCCGGCGCTGCCATCGCAGTGGCCCGAGGGGACGTTAAAAGGCGTGCGCGTTCGGGGCGGCGGCAGGCTCGATATCGCGTGGAAGGACGGGCGGCTGACAGAGATGACTCTGGAGGCCGATCATGCGGTGAAGTATCGAGTTGTGTATGGCGAGCGGTCCGCAGAGGTGAAGATTCGCCCGGGCGCAGCGGTGCAGCTGAATGCGGGGCTGCGCAGAATGAGCCGTTGACGGGATGCTGCGAGCCGGGCGTGATTGAGAGTTCAGATTCTCAGCGAGGGCAATGGACGATGATGAAAGTTTCAGGCCTGACGATACTGCTGCTTAGCGCCGCGGTTGCATTGCCTGTTGCGGGGCAGGTGCAGACGCAAATCCCCCCGGTTATCGCGGGTGCGAAGCCGATTAGCGTGGAACACATCAAGGTTCATTCGCCGGCGATCGAAGGGAACCTCGGGGGAGAATCCGCCGACCGCGACGTGTTTGTGTTTCTGCCGCCCAGCTACAACAAGGAGAAGCACCGCCGTTACCCTGTCGTCTACGCGCTGCACGGCTACTCCATCGGCGCCGAGCAGTGGACGCACGAGATCCACGTTCCGCAGACCATCGAGGGCGCGTTTGCGCAGGGATCGAAGGAGATGATCGTCGTCCTGCCCGACTCGAAGACCGGCTACAACGGATCGATGTATTCCAGTTCAGAGACGACCGGCGATTTCGAGACGTTCATCTACCGTGATCTGGTCGCCTATATCGACGCACATTATCGGACCATTCCGCAGCGCATGAGCCGCGGCCTGGTGGGGCACTCGATGGGCGGCTACGGCGCCACCCGCATCGGCATGAAGCACGCCAACGTCTTCGGCAGCCTGTATATTATGAGTCCCTGCTGCCTCTCGCCGCGCCCGGCTGGGCCGCCGCCAGGGATGGATGAGAAGAAGTGGCAGGACGCGGAGAAAGAGTTCGAATCTGCGGTCGCACGGATGAAGTCCGCCGCTGACTCGGCGGGTATGCCGTTCCTTCAGCGTGCTCAGCTGGCTTCGGCGGCGGCATGGTCCCCCGATCCGAAGAACCCTCCGCTTTACCTCGATCTCCCTTACAAGGATGGCGTTCCACAGCCCGACATCCTCGCGAAATTGACCGCGAATGCGCCACTCGCCTTCATCGACCAGTACATCGACCAGCTGAAGACCTACCGTGCCATCGCCGAAGACGTGGGCGATCAGGACCGGCTCCGCTTCGATACTCAGAAGCTGCACGAAATCCTCGACAGCTATGGCATCCGGAACAGTTTCGAAATTTACCCGGGCACCCATACCAGCGCGGTGGCGGACCGCTTCCAGAACCACGTGATTCCATTCTTTAGCCAGAACCTCTGCGCAACCGGAGATTGCAGGTGATGCCTTCTACGGTGGAATCCGCAGGAGCGGTCCTGACCGGGTGCGTGGTGGCAGAGCAGGCACTGTGGAAACCTCGGGAGAAAGCCCTTGACAGTCCCGCAGGAGGGCAAGCATAATTGCGCCCGGTTAACGTTAAAGTAGCGCGCTGATCGGAAGAGGCGGGAACCTCAATCGCCCAAAATCCCGATTCACGCCGGTGTTGCTGGATCAGCCGTTTGCTTCGTTGTAAACCTTTTCCACAGAGGAGGCAGTTATGGGAGCGGCAGTCAGAAAGTGCCGGGCCACGCTCAAGGTTTCTGCGGAGCTTTTGATCCTCCTGACCCTTGCGGCGCTCACATTCCAATCCGCCATAGCCCAACTGGCAACCGCCAGCATCAACGGCGTCGTCAAGGATCCGACCGGCGCTGCCATCCCGAATGCAAAGGTCGAGCTCACGAACGTCAATACCGCGGTGGTGAGGACTACGGGCACCAACAGCGATGGCGCGTATGCCTTCCCGAGCGTGGTTCCGGGCGTGTATACCATGCGGGCGTCAGCGACCGGTTTCAGTTCGGTGACGCTGCCGGCGACGACGCTGGAAGTGAGCCAGACGGCTACGCTGGACTTTGAGCTGAAGGTCGGCGCGACCCAGGAGAGCGTGACGGTCAACGGCAGCGAAGGCGCGACGCTGGAGACGGCGACCTCGGAATTAGGCACTGTTGTGACTACGAAGCAGGTCACCGACCTGCCTTTGAATGGCCGCAATTTCACTCAGCTGCTGACCATCACAGCGGGCGTCGCGAACATCAATCGCGACCAGAGCGGCGGCGGGGGCGGAGGCTGGGCCGGTAATTCGCTGGGAAGCTTCACATTCCCGGCGATCAACGGCGCGCGCAACCGCAGCAACTATTTCATCCTGGATGGGGAAAACGACCTGAACACGATGCTTGGCATGTACAACTATTCGCCGATCGTGGATGCGATTCAGGAGTTCAAGACCCAGGGCCACAACGATCTTGCCGAGTACGGCGGCGTGGCCGGTGGCATCGTGAGCGTGGTCACCAAGTCCGGGACCAACCAGTTCCACGGCGCCCTGTGGGAGTTTCTGCGCAACCAGGCGATGGATGCGCGCGGCTACTTCGAATCGAGCCTGCCGCCGCTCCGTCAAAATCAGTATGGTGCTTCGGTCGGCGGTCCGGTGTGGATTCCGAAGCTCTATGACGGCAAGAACAAGACCTTCTTCTACGCCGCCTGGGAAGGCTACCGGTTCCGTTCCGCGAACGAGACGGGAGTGCTTGGACCGACGGATGCGATGCGCGGCGGCGATTTCAGCGCGCTGGGAGTCCCGATCTACGACCCGGCGACGACCACGTACGATGCAGCAACCGGGACTTACTCCCGTACGCAGTTCCCGGGCAATATCATTCCCAGCGACCGCATCAATCCGATATCGGCTCTTTACCAGACGCTCATTCCGCACGCCGGCGCGCTGGTGAACGGGAACAACATCTATTCGTCCGGACCCGAACAGACCAACCAGGATACGGGAACGGTGCGCGGCGATCAGAACTTCGGCAACAACAACCAGCTGATGTTTCGCTACAGCCAGTTCGACCAGCAGGTGGCAAACGCAGCGAGCATCATCGGCGAAAACACGATCCACGTTTACGGGCACAACTACATCGGGCACTGGACGCACACCTTCAACCCGACGGCCTTCTCCGACGTTTACTTTGGCAGAAACTACGGAGACACGATTACGGGCTACACCTTTCCCAGCGATACTCCGGGGTTTATCAGTCAGTTACAGAGCTTAGGGATGTCCACTTACTGGCTGACGCTGGATAACAAGCTGTACGCGCCGCAATGGTCTCCGGCCGGATATATCGGGCTGGGCGGCTCGCAGCTGCAGGAAACGGAGCTGGCGGATAACTGGCAGTTCGGCGGCTCCTTCACCAAGATCATCGGCAGACATACGATCAAAGCCGGAGCCGATATCGAGACGAACAACTTTCGTTCGCCGATCGCTTATTCGGGAGCATCGTTCGCGACCACGCAGACCGCGGGCCTCGGTGCCCAGCAGGGCGTAGGAGGAAACGCCTGGGCATCGATGCTGCTGGGTATTCCCACGGAGGCCAGCTATCGAAACATCCTTGAAGTCGATACCGGCGGCTGGCTCGATGGCGTATACGCTCAGGATCAGATCAGGGCGACGAGCCGTCTAACCGTCAATGTCGGCTTCCGCAACGACATGGTGTGGTTTCCGATTTACGGGACCGGCAATGCGGGCAATTTCTACACCGGCAACGCCAACCCGATCACCGGTCAGTATGAACTCAACGCGCTTCCGCCGGATTGTTCGGCGACCAGGGGCGCTCCCTGCATTCCAACCGGCAATTTCACTGCATCCAGCACGCCGGCGGCTGGCGGTCTTCCCCCGCATGCCTTCGTGGATCCGGCCTCCGATCATCGCGTGGTCAAGAACTCTCTCTTCGACTGGGCTGGCCGGTTAGGGCTGGACTACCGCATCACCGACAAGATGGTCGCCCGTGCCAGCTACAGCCGCTTTTACGACGCCTGGGCTACCGTCGTCCAGCTATCGCAGAATTTCGGCGGAAACTGGCCGGCGGTCAACACCATCGACAATTCCGGGCTGAACACCAACACCATAACCTCGTACGCGAACGATCCGCTGCACTTCGGCAACGGCGGCGCGGTGATTTATCCGATCAACGACTTCAGCCAGGTTAGCCAGTGGATGGTGGATCCGAACTTCAGGACCCCCTACATGGATCAGTGGAACGTGGGCATCGAACGCGAGCTGCCTGCGAATGCGGTTCTCGACGTCAACTACGTCGGTTCGGTGGGCAGGCATCTGGACTGGGGACCGATTATGAACACTCCTCAGCCAGGGCCAGGCGATGTTCAATCACGCCGGCCTTACCCGTATATGCTGCAGCAATGGTTTGATCAGAGCGTCGGCGACAGCCGCTATAACGCGCTGCAGGTAACGCTCAATAAGCGGACCAGTCATGGCGTGACCTTCCTTGTCGCCTACACGTTGTCGCATTCCAACGACGATGGCTGCGGGCTGGGCGCGAACTGCAACTCGACGAATCCTTACAACCGCCAGGTGGACTACGGCACCTCAGACACCAACCAGGAGAACGTGTTCTCGGCGGCATTCACGCTGCAGTCGCCGTTTGCCACTGGCCACAACAAGGCCGTCTCGCTTCTGGCGGGTGGGTGGGCGATCAACGGCATTGGCCAGCTCAGTTCCGGCCTGCCTTACACGATCACCGACAGCAGCGACCCGGAGAACGTGGGAACGATCAGCCAGGAGCGGGTCGATGTGGTGGGCGATCCGAACAAGGGGACGGGCCTGCACACGCCGGCTCAATGGTTCAACGTGAATGCTTTTGCGGTCCAGTCACCATACACATACGGGAGTGAGAAGGTGAATCCGTATGTTTCGGACCCGGTCAAGAACCTTGACCTGTCTCTGTTCCGAACATTCCACGTAGGTCTTGGAGAGGCGAGGTACCTCGAATTCCGGGCCGAATCTTTCAACCTGTTCAACCGCGTCATGTTTAATGTTCCGAATTCGAGTCTTGGCGGGACAAACTTCGGAGCGGTCACCAGCCAGTACAACCAGCCACGCCAGTTGCAGATGGCTCTGAAGTTCAATTATTAGCCTGAGTCGAAACCGATGGCATCACCGGCCTGCGCAGAACGGCGGCGGTGATGCCATTGGTCTTTGAAGTCCTGCCACGCAATTTGTAAGATGAAGGGCCAGAAGTGAAGGGGAATGCGTTCGGCCTTGTTCATACTGCTTTGCGGTGTTGCGCTCACCGCCTGTCTGCTGGGCCAGAACGAGGCGCCGATCCGGTTCGAGGACATTGCTGAGCGCGCCGGCGTCCATTTTGTCCTCGAGAATTCTCCGACCCCGGAGAAACACCAGCCGGAAACCATGCCTGCCGGAGTAGCGTTGTTCGACTACGACGGGGATGGCCTGCTGGACATTTATCTGGTCAACGGCGCTGAGATGCCGTCCCTGGTGAAAACCGGCCCAAAGTATTCGAACCGTCTGTTTCATAACAATGGCAACGGAACCTTTACCGACGTCACTCAGCGCGCCGGAGTGGCCGGCTCAGGTTATGGGATGGGCGTGGCCGTGGGCGATTACGACAACGACGGCCGGCCCGACCTGTTCCTGGCCAACGTGAATGGGAATCAGCTCTTTCACAACAATGGCGACGGCACCTTCACCGACGTGACGGCGAAGGCAGGCGTGAGCGGCGCCCTGCACAAGGGCCGCAAGATGTGGTCCATTGCTGCGGGGTGGTTCGACTACAACCGCGACGGCCTGCTCGATCTCTTTGTGGCGAACTATGTCGACTGGGATCCGCGTTACGAACCGAACTGCGTGGGCATTAACGGGCGCGGTTATTGCCACCCCGACAGCTTTCCGCCGCTGACGAACACGCTCTACCGCAACAATGGCGACGGGACCTTCACCGATGTTTCGGCGGAGACCGGCATTTCGAAGGTCGAGGGCAGGGGAATGGGCGTGGCCTTCGCTGATTATGACAACGACGGCTGGCCCGACGTCTTCGTCGCCAACGACAATAGTCCAAACCTCCTTTTCCATAACCTCGGCGGCAAGCGGTTTGAAGAGGTTGGCATGCAGGCAGGTGTGGCCTACAACGAGGAAGGCGATGCCCTGGCCGGGATGGGTGTCGATTTTCGCGATGTCAACAACGACGGGCTGCCGGACATCTGGCACACCGCCATCGAAAACGAAACGTTTCCGCTGTACCTGAACAGCGGCAAGGGCGCCTTTGTGAATGCGGGCCAGACCAGTCACGTCGCGAATCTGACCCGGCTCATGTCAGGCTGGTCGAACGGGATTGTCGACCTAGACAATGACGGCTGGAAGGATCTGGTGGTCGCCCGCAGCAACGTGATGGACAACATCGAGCAAATCTCGCGGCATTTTCGCTATGCCGAGCCGAACTCCGTCTTTCGGAATCTGGGGAACGGGCAGTTTGCCGATGCAAGCGCGACGGCCGGTACGGACTTTACGAAGCCGGCGCCGCATCGGGGGCTGGCCTACGGCGATCTGGACAACGACGGCAGGATGGATCTGGTGGTGACGGCTTTAGGCGCCCCGGTCAGCGTCTTCCGCAATACCACGGAGACGCACAACCACTGGATTCTGATCAAACTGATCGGAACGAAGAGCAATCGAATGGGGCTTGGCGCGCAGATTCGCGTAACGACAGACGATGGAAGGTCGCTTTACAATGAGGCCACCACAAGCACAGGTTATGCCGCATCGAGCGATCCGCGCGTTCACTTCGGTCTTGGCGCCGCGCGTGCGATTCGGGAGATGGAGATCCGCTGGCCATCGGGTACACGCCAGTTGCTGCACGATGTGCCGGTTGATCGGCTGATGGTTGTCACCGAAGCTGACGGCGGGAAATAGCATGTGGTCAGACGAGGTTGGATTCCTTTGAGGGCGGTTCCATCAGGCCGGGCGAGCTTCTGCAGCGCTTTGCTGCTGTTGAGTGCCGCGGGAGCGCTGGCGCAACTGCCGCCCACCTGCAAAGCTCCGGCGTCTGCCGCCAACGCGCCGGCCGGAACGCCACGCTTCAGAGTCTACGACGCTGTCGGTGTCTGGTTTGCCCAGAACGGCGATCTCAAGTGTTCGGTCGCGGCCTTCGATCAGGCCCTGCGACTGAAACCGAATTCGGCGGAAGCTCATTTCGATCTGGGGCTGGTCCGGCAGCGTCAGCAGCAGGATGGGGCGGCGATCCGGGAGTTTCGGCTGGCTCTGCAATACGACCCAACATTACAGCAGGCGCGGTGTGCGCTCGGCTCGGCGCTAACCAACCCGTCTGCCGCGGAAGCTGAGTTTCGCAAGGCGCTTGCCGCCAATCCGCAGCTGGTCTGCGCGCTCGACGGGCTGGCCCAGGTGCTGCTGAACGGCAAGCGCTATGACGCCGCTTTGGATTACTGGCGGCAGGCTGTGCAGATCCAGCCCGACGCTCCCGATTTGCAGCTTGCTTTGGCAACGGCGACCTATAAGGTTGCGAAAGCCAGGCAGGGCGACGGACTGCCCCCGGTCGATGGCTCCACGGTCGCTGACGCGATTCGCCTCCTGACGGACATGATCAGCAAAGATCCCACCATGACCGCTGCGCACTTCACTCTCGGCAATATCTATGCGAATGAGCAGCGCTTTCGTGAGGCTGCCGATGAATACCGCGTGGTGGTTCGCCAGGAACCTGCCAACACGGAGGCGCTGGCGGCGGAGATCAAGGCGCTGGTTGACGTAACTGCGTATACGGACGCGCTGGCTCCGGCCCGCGATTATGTGCGTGAGAAGCCGGCCAATCCGTCGGGGCATGTACTGCTGGGGATGGTATACCGCGGCCTCGGCGACTATGAGAAGGCCGAGCCGGAGCTCGAGCTTGGAGCTGCCAAAGCGCCGGACGATTTCGAAGCGCACTATCAGCTGGGATTCGTTCTGGCGAAGGTGGGAAAGCCCGATCAGGCGCTGCCCCAGTTGCGGAAAGCTGTCGCGCTGAATCCGGGGGATAAGTCGGCGCAGTTCCAGCTGGCGGCGGTGCTGCGCACGTTGGGGCATGAGCAGGAGGCGGGGAAGATTGTCGAGCAGTTCCGGAAGACGACTGACACCGAATTTCGCAACAGCCAGCTGACCTCGGATGGAATCAAGGCGAACGACCTGCTGCAGGCGGGCAAGGCAGCAGAAGCGGCGCAAATCTATCGCCACATGCTCGAGGAGAAGCCGGACAGCGCCTGGACTGCGTATAACCTTGCGCTGGCTCTCGAAGCCACCAACGACCTGAAGGGCGCCGAGGATGCGCTGCGCAGGGGAATCGAGATCGACCCAAAGCTGGCGAAGATTCGAGCCGAACTGGGCCAGCTGAAACTGACAGAAGGCGACATGGATTCGGCTCAGCAATGGTTGCAGTCCGCGCTCGACCTTGAGCCTCAGCTGGTCGACGCCCGCGGAAATCTGGCGATGATCTACGCCAAAAAGGGCGACCTCACGACTGCCGAGAAGCTTCTTGGTCAGGCCCTTGAAGACGATCCGCAATATAAGGAAGGCCATCTGAACCTTGGGTTGATTCTTGCTCAGCAGGGCCAGTTACAGGGCGCCGAGCAGGAACTCGACAAAGCCGTCGCGCTGGCCCCCGAGGACCCCAATACCCTCTCCACGGTGGGCAAAGCTCGGGCGGAACTGGGCCAGATGAAAGAAGGAATCGCGCTGCTGCGCAAGGTGGTGGCGCTGAGGCCCGATTTAGCGGCTGCCCATCTGGATCTCGCGCTGGCGCTCGCCGACAGTTACGATCTGCCCGGAGCGCTGGACGAGGCCAGCGCGGCGGTCCGCCTTGCTCCCGAATCGGGTGTTGCCCATTTCTATCGCGGCCGGGTTCTTTATGACCTGGGCCACATCACCGAGGCGCAGCCTGAATTCGAAACCGCGCTTCGCCTGGTTCCGCAGATGCCTGAGCCCCACTATTTCCTTGCGCTCGTCGATAAGCAGGAGGGCAAGTACTCTCCGGCCGCCGGACTGCTGGAGGATACGGTCAGGCTGGAGCCTCGCAATGTGATGGCCTGGTATCTGCTGGGCCAGTGCCGCGAGCATGAGTCGGAGACGGAGAAAGCGGTCGCCGCCTGGCGGCAGGCGATTGCCCTCGATCCTAACTTCAGCCAGGCGCTCTTCGGCCTGGCGCACGCATTGCGCTCGACAGATGCCGCGGAGTCCGACAAGTTCATGGCTCGCTACGTCGAGCTTCACAAGCAACAGCGGATTCTGGACGACGCGGGCACCCTCGCGAACAATGGGGTGGTCGCCGCCTCCGCTCACGACTGGCCTGAAGCCACGCGGCAGTTGAAGGCAGCCATTGCGGAGTGTGGCGACTGCGCGGTGAAAGGCGACCTTCACAAGAAACTGGGGCTGATCGATTGCCAGGCCGGTGACATCAACGACGGTGAGAAGGAATTGCTGGCCGCGAAAACCCTCAAGCCGGCGGATCCGGATATCCAGCGCGCTCTGCAGCTCATTGCCGAAGCGCGCAACCAGAGTTCGGCCTCCGTGGCGGGGAAGGCGTATTAGTGAGGCATACTCGCGGGTCCTTCCTGGTTGGCCTGATTGTCGCGGTGCCGCTGTTGATCGGCGTGAAGGTGCTTTCGCAGATGGTTTCCGGAAACGCGACCGATCAGCCGGTGCACCCGCTTCCTGCCGGCATGAAGGCGCCCATCGTTGATTTTCGCGACATTGCCGCGCAGGCCGGGCTTACCGCAGAGGTCATCTCCGGGGAACTGGATCAGACCTACATTGTCGAAAACACCGGCACCGGCGTTGCTATCTTCGATTACGACAACGATGGTCTCCCGGATATCTTTCTCGTGCAGGGAGACCGCCTGCACAATTCGGGTGCGCCGCTCCTGCCGCACCTCTATCACAACCTCGGCGGGCTGCGCTTCGAGGATGTCACTGCCAAAGCGGGCATCGGTCATCTGGGCTGGGGGCAGGGAGTCTGCGCGGGGGATGCGGACAACGACGGCCACGTCGATCTTTTCCTCACCCAGTGGGGGCACAACGTCTTCCTGCACAACCTCGGAAACGGGACCTTCCGCGACGAGACGAAAGAGCGCGGTCTTTACCGGCCCGAGGATCGGTGGAGCACGGGATGCGCCTTCGTCGATTACGACCGCGACGGCTACCTCGATCTGGTAGTGGCCAATTACGTCAATTTCAAAGCCCAGGATTCGCCGCCGCCGCGCACGCAGAGCGGCTGCAACTGGAAAGGCATGCCGGTTCCCTGCGGTCCGCGCGGATTGAAGGGCGAGACCATGACCCTCTACCACAACGACGGGCATGGGCATTTCGTCGACGTGAGCAAACAGGCCGGCATCGAGACTCCGCCCGAGTATTACGGATTCACAGTCCTGACCGGCGACTTTGACAACGACGGCTGGCCGGATATTTACATCACCTGCGACTCCACGCCCAGCCTGTACTTTCACAACAAGCACAACGGGACCTTTGAAGAAATGGGGCTCTCCAGCGGACTCGCAGTGAACGAGGATGGCCGCGAGCAGGCCGGCATGGGAGCCACCGCTGCCGATTATGACGGCGACGGAAAGTTGGATATCTTCAAGACCAATTTCTCCAACGACACCAATACGCTCTATCGAAACCGAGGAAATAACAGCTTCGATGACGTGACCAGCGCCGCCGGTCTGGCGGTGCACACGCAGTATGTGAAATGGGGCACCGCCTTCCTTGATTTCGATAATGACGGATGGCCTGACCTGTTCATCGCCGACGGTCACGTCTACCCGTTCGTGGAAAAGTACAACCTCGGTGAAGAGTTCAAACAGCCCCGGCAGTTATTTTGGAATCGCGGCGACGGCCAGTTCTACGATATGTCGTCGAGCGGCGGCCCAGGGATTACGGCCAAACATGCGTCCCGCGGGATCGCCGTCGGCGACCTCGACAATGACGGTTCCGAGGAGATTGTGGTCGTGAATCTCTTCGAACCTCCCTCTTTGCTGAAGAACTTCGGGCCGAGGGGCAATGCGCTGCTGGTCCGCGCTGTTACCGCGTCCGGGCGGGACGCCATCGGCGCGCGGCTGACGCTGAGCGCCGGAGGACGAAAGCAGATTGACGAAGTGCGCAGCGGCGGATTCCACATCTCCCAGGGAGACTTCCGCGTTCATTTCGGCATGGGCAAGGCCACCAAAGGAGATTTGACGATCCGCTGGCCCGACGGTCCTGTGACAAATGTGGAGACCATTTCTGGCGTGGATGCGAATCAATGGATCGTGGTTCGCGAAGGCCGCGGCATCGTCGAGCGCCATCCTTTCACGCACGACACTCCGTAGCCCGGATTATTTCCGCGCCGGGTGCGACGATCAGGAACCGCTGTGAACGCGTTCCGGAAACCGGCGGCTGGAAGCGCGAACCACCAGACGCGGGATGATCAACTCGGGCTTGGGCCTGATCGGTGTTTTCCTGCGGGCAATCCGGAGCGCCAGATCGGCCGCGTATTTGCCGATGTTTTCGCTTCCCTGATCCACCGAGGAAAGAGGGATGCGCAGGAAATCCGAGTAGGAAAAGTTGCCGCATCCCACAACCGCTACTTCTTCGGGAATGCGCAGGCCGGCATCCAGAATGGCGCGCATCGCGCCCAGGGCTGAGGGATCGTTGAAGCAAAAAACGCCATCGGGCCGGGTCTTCTCGTCCAGAAGCTGCCCTGCCGCTTCATAGCCGCCCTTTTCTCCGCGGTGATCTCCTGAGATGCCGAGTGAAATAACGTGACCGGGCAACGGCTCTAAACCGCAGGACGCAAGAGCCCGTTTGTAGCCTTCGAAGCGCCCGATCGCCGTGCTGACGTTTGGGCCTCGAATGTGCGCGATGCGACGGCATTGCTGTTCAAGCAGGTGGGAGGTCGCGAGCATTCCGACCGCCTCGTCGTCCACACCGACGAAATTTGCTTCCAGACCGCCGAACCGCCGGTCGATCAGGATGTAGGGCGTGTTTTGCTCCTCGATCATGCGAAAGCAGTCCACCGACGACTGCACCGAGGCGATCAGGACAACGTCGACCCGCCGCGCCAGCAGCTGTTTGATTTCCTGGATCTCGAGCTCCGGGTCGTCGTCGGACGACGAGATGAGAAGGCTATATCCGTGCGTGCGGGTCTCCGCGGAGATTGCCTTGGCGACTTCGGCGAAGAATGGATGGAGCAGGTCGGGCACCACCAGGCCCAGTGTCCATGTCTGACCGGTGACGAGGGAACGGGCTGCGAAGTTGGGCTGGTAGTTCAGCTCTCGCACGCGCTTCAGCACCCGGTTCCGGGTCTCTTCTCCGATGTCTGGGTGGTCGCGCAGGGCCTTCGAGACCGTGACAACTGAAACCCCCAGATCGTTGGCGATGTCTTTCAGGCGGGTTGCCATTAGGTGAATGGCTCCATGCGGGTTCTTAGTGAATGCAGGGAATCTCTGTCAATTGCGCCAAAGTCACCGTTTACTCTAGTGGCCAGAATGGGGACAGTCAATGAGCCAAAAGAGGGTGAAGCAGGAATGGGATCGCTGAAGAAGAGCAACGCGAGGCGGAGGGAGCTGCGATGTTCAGCCTTGGTGCCGCACGCGGCGGAAGCTGCTCGGTAAGTTCCTGATTTGATGGAGCCGACGACCGGACTTGAACCGGTGACCTGCCGATTACGAATCGGCTGCTCTACCAACTGAGCTACGTCGGCCTTGGGAAGCCCGGCGCAGAAGATGCGAGGGCTGAGAACGATTCTATCGTTCTGGTTCGAGGGCGTAAAGCAGCGAGGGCCTATACTGCTGCCGATGCAGCGCGACATCGGAAACGAGTGGGAACGGCTGACGCGGCTCTATGCGGAAAAGTGCGATGAGGAGTTGTCGGAGCTGGCCGCCGGCTTCGCTGACCTGACGGAGATTGCACAACAAGTTTTGCGCGATGAGCTGCGGAAGCGCGGCTTGCGCGAACCGCAGGCATCGGACGGTAAGGAAGCCGATGAGAAGCAGCGCAGGTTTGGACGGTGGAGAGAGGCCTTTGCTGCCGACGATCGCGAATTCGTCGCGGATGCCCATGCGCTCGAGGATGGAAGTAGTGAAGACGAGCAGGGCGAGGAAGGCGAGGTCGAGTACACGTGGAAGACGCTCTTGTGCACCTGCGATGAGAGCGAGCAGGCGTGGCAGATTCGCGAGGTGCTGCAGCGGGCAGGCATCGAGAGCTGGATCGAAGCGCCCAATGCGAATGCGCTGGATGTGATGGGGCCGCGGGTTTTGGTGGCGGCGGATCAACTGGAGGAGGCGCGTGCGATTGCGGAGCGACCAATTCCACAAGAGATCATCGATCAGTCGCGCGTGAAGGTGGAGGATTTTGTCCCGCCGTCGTGTCCGAAGTGCGGAGCGATGGATCCGCTGCTCGAGAGCGTGGAGCCGACGAATACGTGGCTGTGCGAGGTCTGCAATGCGGAGTGGTCCGAAGCGGGGGTGTCCCTGCCGAAGAGCAGTCCGTTCCTGCGCCAGTGAGCGGTCGGCAAAGAGAAAAGGCCACCCGGCAACAGGGCGGCCTTTCCTTCAGGGAGAATAGTTCCAACGGAGGCAAAGCCATCAGAACTTTCTGGCGAAATACTATGGGCGGCCAGAGGGGGTGTCAAGGCAAAATCCCGAGCACCATGCAACCCGCTGTTTTTTCAGGGGTTACGGAAAGAGGTAGATGTGGGCAGGCCAATTTCATCATTCGCCCTCTGTTCGCTGGAACGGTTATCATCCTGCGGCTAAGCGCTTATAAAACAATTGGATAGGTGACAACGAGGCGATCGAATCGGGAAAATCGGCCTGTAAGGTGGTGGCAGGGGCCCATTTCAAACCGGTTTACGCCTCAGTTGAGGTGCAGTGAGATGAACTCCTCCTCCGAGACGGAGGAGACCGGCTTTCCGCGCATCACGCGCACCAGCGCGCGGCCGCCTCCCAGGAAAATGGCAAGGAGAAGAGCGCCGCCGATCAGAATGCCGGTGAGCGTGGCGATGCCGAGGAGCAGACGAGCGACCTTAGCCGATTCGGGGACGTAGCCTTCAGGATGATTGATGGTGACGTAGTCGTTGAAGCGAATTTCGGAGAGGAGTTGTTGCGCCTTCGCTTCGGGCACTTTGCCGCTGACGACAGCGACGAGCGGTCCGATGCGCTTCGCTGTAAATCCCGATGACTTCGCCAGCTGATCGATCGCCTGGAGATGAGCCCCGGCAATTTGCGGCGTGGGGTAAATGACGAGCGTGAGTGTGGCTGGCGCCGCGGCAGGAGCGTAGTTGGCGGTGATTGCTTCCGCGTCCTGACTGAAGTCGATGAGGTTGGGTGGAAGCACTCCACCGCTTTGCGCGTAGGCAGCGGGGCCGATCGTATAGCGCACGGTAGCGGGATCGAGTCCCGCGGCGGGGAGATAGTGAGGCAGCGAGGGCGGGATGCCCTCGGGGCCGGGAGCCGGAGGAATGTCGGCGGCGAACGCGGTGATGGCGGTGCTCTCGTCGGGTGATGGACGAGAGAAGGCCGCATCGACGACGGTGGTGCCGGTCCAGAAGAGGTAGTGATCGGCGGCCACTGCACCACCGCGTCCGATGTTGGCCTCGTGCATCGCGGGTTGCCGGTAGAAGGTGAAGGCGCCGTAGGCTCCGGTGGCATCGGCAAAGCGCCATGCGTGCACGGAGAGACGATTCGACCCCGAGGCATAGACGGCGGCAGCTGATTGCTGCAGGCCGTATTCATGCAGAACTGCGGCGTTGGCGGAGTCGGGCGCTGGAGACGGTGCGCCGCTCTGCGTCCATCCAGAGAAGGAGTGGGGCAGCAGAGGCGCCGCTGGCGGCTGGGGCGCAGCAAGAGCCACGGTGGGAATCAGCAAAGCGGCGCAGGCGAGGAGTCGGGACATTGTTACCTACTTCTGATGGTACTCAGAGAGACACCGCTGCGGGAAATAAGGTTTCGCGCGGTGCAGGGGGAGTGGGCAGCGCGCGGGAAGATCAGCCGCGCGGCGAGCCGTTATTCCGTTGCCGATGGATGGGTGCCGGCCTGCGCCACGTGGATGCCGTTAAGGCTGGAAACGTAGCGGGAGACGCCGCGGTAGAGAGATTCGGCGATTCGTTCGCGGTAGGCGGGCTCGCGCAGCTCGTGGGCGTCGTCGGGATTGGTGAGGAAGGAGATCTCGGCAAGGATCGACGGCATGTTGGCTCCGATGAGGACGACGAAGGGAGCTTTCTTGACGCCGCGATCTTTGAGGCCGGAATTGCCCTGCTCGAGGCCGGAGTAGAGGCTCTCCTGGACATCGGAGGCGAATTCGCGCGACTCGTTGATCTTGTCCTGGAGGGCGATTTTCTTCACCAGATCGGAGAGCTGATGGATGGACTGATCGGAGACGGAGTTTTCGCGGGCGGCGACTTCGAGCGCATCGGCTGAGGAGGTGAAGTTGAGGTAGTAGGTTTCGACTCCGCGCGCGTCGGGATCGCGGCTGGAGTTGGCGTGGATCGAGATAAAGAGATCAGCCTGCGCCTGGTTGGCGATGGCGGTACGAGTCTCGAGCGGGATGAAGGTGTCGTCGCTGCGGGTGTAGATGACATCGGCGCCGAGGCGCTGCTTGAGAAGACGGCCAAGGCGGAGGGCGACATCGAGGACAACATCTTTCTCTTCGAGGCCGCCGGGGCCGAGGGTTCCGGAGTCATGGCCGCCGTGGCCGGCATCGATGACGATGCGATTGATCTTGAGGCCGAGGGCACGAACCATCGAGGTGGGCAGGTGCTGGCTTCCGGAGTAGGTGTCGGCGGCGGGCACGCCGGTGGCTCCGGATTCGGCGGGAGGCACATCGTCGGAGACACGCGGCTGCATGGCAGGGCGGCTGAGGCGAGCAACGGTACGCGGAGCGGGTTGCGGGGCCGGGGTGGTTCCGGAGACGGACGCGACGATGGGCGCGGTGGTCGGATGTTTGGTGGCGCGCACCTGATTCGGCTGGCTGCTGAGGGTGCGGACTTCGCCGAGTGCGGACGACGAGGACGAGCTCGAATTTGAGGGTGCGGCAGCGGGCGCGGCCGATTCAGGTCTCGCTGCAGACGGATTCGCGCCGGTGAAGATGGCGGTGCGCGCTGAGGTCGGGGGCGCCGGACGGCTCTGTGGCGCTGGTGCAAACGATGGGCGCTCGGGTTGCGCCTCTGGCAGCTCGGTGGAGGCGACCTGCATCGGCGGCGGGCCACCGCGGCGTCCATGCACGTCGATGATGAGACGCGGGGGATTAGGCAGGAAGAAGGCCGAATAGTCGCTGACGCTGTTCACGTCGAGCACGATGCGGGTCATGTTGGAGGAGAACTGCGCGACGCGAATGCGGGAGAGGAAACCGTCGTCGGTGACTTCGACGGAGTGGCCGATCAACTCCGGCGAGAGGCGCGTGTTGTAAAGGTCGAAGAAGATGCGGTCGGGATGCGGAACGCGCGCGGCCTGGTAGCGGACCTCCTGCTGAAGATCAATCGCGACCCGGGTATAGACGGTCGTGGACCAGTGGCGGATGCCAGTGATGAGGGCAACGCTGCTGCGCGAGGGCGGCGGCGGGGCGTTCAGGTCTTCGGAGGCGGGGGTGGTAGCGGGCGCTTCTTCGGAGTCACTGCGGGCGGAATCACTGCGAGCGGAGTTTGAAGGCGCGAGGCGTGTGGACGGAGCCGCAGTCGAGGGCACCAGCGGCGGAATGTCACTCTCCTCCATCCCACGCTGGCTTCGCGGCGAGGCATACTCGGACTGGCGTGCGGGCGACGATGTGGGCGCGGCCGGTCGTGAAGGCTCGATGGCAGCGCGGGTGCGGGTCTGGGGAGCCGGGGTTCGCGCGGGCTCATCATAATGATGGCGCGCGGACTCTTCGCGCGAGTGAATCGCGGCGGAGAGGACGGTGTCGTGATGGGACCGCGAGTGGGCAGTCTCCTGCGAAGAGGATCGGCCGCGATCCCGGGCCCACTGAGCGCGGCGGATGGTCTTCAGCTCATTGCGGGCTTCGTCGGCGAGAGGACTCTGCGGATATTGGTGGAGAAAGCTTTGGTAGACGGCTTTGGCCTGGTCGAGGTCGCCGAGGTCGCGCTGATAGATTTCGCCCTCGGTGAGCAAAGCGCTGAAGCGGAAGCGGGTCGCCGGATATTGATGGCGAAGAAATTCGTACTGGCCGATGGCGTCGTGGAGAGCTTTTTCATCCTGAAAGATGCGGCCTTCTTCGGCGAGCAGGTCGGCCACGGCAGCGATGGAGGCATCGGCTTTGGGCGCGGCGGGGTTGCCGTGGTAGATGGCGCGATAGGCCTCGAGGACACGGTCGTATTGCAGGCGGGTTCGCTGCTGCTCAGGGCGGCCTTCGAGGGCTTCACGCAGGCGCTCGGCGCGTTCGTAGGGGTCGAGATGCGCGGAGTAGTGCTGGGCGGCGCGAAGCGGGATGGGCGACGCCAGAAGCAGGGTGACGAAAGGCGCGCAAAGCAGCAGACCGCGCCGGCGCGCAGCGCGAGGGTGGGGCAATCGCATCGGGGATGGGACAACACGCTGCATGGGTTCAATGGGTCCGGCGGAGTCCACGATCATGGTTTCGAGGCCTGCGCCCGGGAGCCGTTGCTCCTTCCGCGGCTGCCGTCCCCATCGGCTGCCGTCAACGACACTCTCGATTATAGGTGGGGTGAACGCAGGGGCCTATGGCCCGCACCCCACCCAATAGTCACCGGAACCCGGTTCGATACGGCATGTTGCGAAGATTCGCCTGGGCAGGCAGCGGCGAAGGCAGCTGGTGGCATGGCGCGGTGGTCAGTTGCGCCTGCGGAGGCACATCTGAAAAACTGGGCTTGCTTCACTTCGGGCTTCACTTCCGGCCTCAATTATGGTTCGCCACTATCTGATCAAAGGACGTGTGCAGGGGGTCGGGTTCCGATGGTTTGTGCATCGGGAGGCCGCCGCGCTCGAATTGCACGGCTGGGTGCGGAACACCGAAGACGGCCACGTAGAAGTGCTGGCGGCGGGCCATCCTGAAGACCTGGCGGAGCTGACGCAGTCGCTGCGCAAGGGATCGCGGGGGAGCCGGGTGGACGCCGTGATCGAACACGAACTGGACGCGAAGGAAGGCGAGAATCTTGGAGCGTTTCGCATTGAAGGAGCCTGGTAAACCCACTATGACGCCCTGTACGACGGACTGCGAGCCGCTGAAGGCGCTCGTGCGCACGATTCAGGATTTCCCTAAACCGGGCATCCTCTTTTACGACATCACCACCCTGCTCAAGGATCCAAAGGGCTTCGCCATGCTGATCGATGCGCTGGCGCAGTACTACATCGACAAGGACATCGATCTGGTGCTGGGCATCGAGGCGCGGGGATTCATCTTCGGACCGGCGCTGGCTTACCGGCTGAACGCGGGGTTTGTGCCGGTGCGCAAGCCGCGCAAGCTGCCCGGGCCGACGGCGAGGGTGACCTACGACCTCGAGTACGGCACGGACACGCTGGAGATCCACGTGGACGCAATCGAGCCAGGGCAGCGCGTGGTGTTGGTCGACGATCTGCTGGCGACGGGCGGGACCATGGAGGCCACCATTAAGCTGGTGCAGCAACTGGGCGGTGAGATTGCGGGCCTGGGCTTTGCCATCGAACTGGATTTCCTCAAGGGACGGGACCGGTTCAGCGAGTACGACGTCTTCAGCCTGCTGCACTACGACGAATAATCAGCTGCGAGGTTTCTGGCCGCCTGCGCCGACAGGGCGCGGGCGGCCTTCTGCTGTGCGCGCAACTTTTTGACGCGAAACCGATGCAGGGCGCAGAAATTGTGGCTGCTCCGCTTATACTTCGCTTTGCTTCGTTCACAGGTTTGAGGAGGTGTTGCGAATGCGACGGCGGGATTTCTGCAGGCTGATGGCGGCTGCTGCGGCAGCGAGGGCGGTTCCGGGATTGGCAGCGAATGGGCTTGCCCAGAGCAGCGACGCGGGAACGGGGTCGCAGGCAGATGCGGCAGCGGGCTTTGACAAGATAAGCCAGGACTACGCGCAGTTCTGCGCGACGCCCGAGGCGCAGCGGCTCTTCTACGCGCTCGAAGGCAATCGGATCATCAGCGAGAACCTGGACGAGAGCAGCTGGAAGCCTACGGAGTGGGGAAAGGCTCCGGAACTGCCGGTGCCGGGGGGCTCGTGGGATGGCGTGCCCATGGATGCGCCGGTGCCTGGTCTGGGCGGCGATGGACCGTACAAGCCAACGTGGGATTCGCTGCTGCAGTATGAGGCGCCGGAGTGGTACCGCGACGCGAAGTTCGGCATCTGGGCGCACTGGAGCCCGCAGTGCGTTCCCGAAGCGGGCGACTGGTACGCGCGCAACATGTATCTCGAAGGGAACGAGCAGTACAAATATCAACTCGATCACTATGGGCCCCCGTCACGCTTCGGCTACAAGGATCTGGTTCCGCAGTGGACGCTGCTGAACTGGGAGCCGGAGGAGTTGATGGCGCGCTACAAGAAGGCCGGGGCGCGCATCTTCATCGCGCTCGCGAATCATCACGATGGCGTGGACACGTGGGACTCGAAGCATCAGCCCTGGAACGTGATGAACATGGGGCCGCATAAAAATGTGATCGGCACATGGGCGGCAGCCGCACGCAAGGAGGGTCTGCGCCTCGGCGTGACGGTGCACCAGGGACGCAACTGGTGGTGGTTCCAGCCCTCGCATGGGGCGGACCAGAACGGTCCTCTGGCGCACGTGCCCTACGACGGCCATCTGACCATGGACGACGGCAAGGGGCTGTGGTGGGAGGGATTCGATCCGCAGCGGCTGTATGGGCCGAAGCACCCGTTCAATGCGCTGCCCGATCCTTCGTATGTGAAGAACTTCTACGACCGCACGCGCGATCTGATCGACCAGCATGATCCGGACCTGCTGTACTTTGACAACTCGCTCTTTCCGCTGGGCTGGGGCGGCATGAACATTGCTTCTTACTACTACAACCGCAGTCTCCAGATGCGCGGCAAGCTGGAGGTGGTCGCCAACGTTAAGGAAACGCCGGATAAGTGGGCCAAGGCGGTGGTGGCGGACTACGAGCGCGGGCTGACCAGCAAAATCATGGAGTACGCGTGGCAGTCGGAGACCTGCATCGGCGACTGGCACTACAACCGCGCGCTCTATGACAAGCCAGGCGAGTACGGTGGCTATCTGCCGCCGCGCGATGTTATCCACTGGATGATCGATACGGTGAGCAAGAACGGGACCTTCATCCTGAATATTCCGGGCAAGCCCGATGGGACGATCGATCGCAAGGAGAGCGCGATTCTGGACCGCATCACCGACTGGATGTCGGTGAATGGCGAGGCCATTTACGAGACGCGGCCGTGGAAGGTCTATGGCGAGGGGCCGAACTCGGTGAAGAGCGGCTCCTTCCAGGGCAACAGCGTTGCGCAGCTGGGCGAGAAGGATATCCGCTTCACGCGCAGCAAGGACAGCAAGGTGGTGTACGCGCTGGTGCTGGGATGGCCGGCGGGCGAGATCGTGGTGCGGTCACTGGGAACAGCGAATGCGACCCAGCCGGGCAAGATCGGCAACGTGCAGTTGGTTGGGACAGGCGAGAAGCTGCGCTGGAAGCAGGCGGCCGATGGGCTGCACGTGCAGCTGCCGCAGCAGTACAAGCCGAAGGCGGATTTTGCGGCGGCGTTGAAAGTATCGATGGCATAAGCGGTTCGTCCGCGGGAACAAAGGTTTCGTTGGCTGTTGGTGGGAGGAAAAGAGTTAGGTGATGGCAGTGAAGAAGGTTTGTGCTTTGGTTGCGGCGAGCGTGTCGTTGGCCGCGTGCAGTGCGTTCGCGCAGCGCGGGGCGTTGCCGGCGGCGGTTGAACTGAACGCGGGATGGCAGTTGCAGGACAGCGCGAAGGTGCAGGAAGCGGGATCGGTCGTTTCGGGGAAAGCCTATCAGCCGAGCGGGTGGCTGGCCGCGACGGTGCCGGGTACGGTGCTGACCAGCCTGGTCAACGACGGCGTCTATCCGGAGCCGCTGTACGGAGAGAACAACCGCAATATTCCGGAGAGCCTGAACAAGACACCGTACTGGTATCGGACGGTGATCACAGTACCGAAGGAGTACGCGCACCGCCAGGTGTGGCTGCACTTCGACGGCGCCAACTTCTCCTCCGACGTGTGGGTGAACGGCACCCAGGTGGGCACGATTCAGGGCGCGTTCATTCGCGGCCGCTTTGACATCACGAAGCTGGTGAAGGCGGGCGATACGGCGGTAGTAGCGGTGCGGGTATCGCCGCAGCCGCACCCCGGCGTGCCGCACGAACACACCATTGCCAATGGACTGGGGAAGAACGGCGGCATCACGGCGATTGACGGGCCGACGTTTCTCTGCACTATCGGGTGGGACTGGATTCCCGCGATCCGCGACCGCGATACCGGGTTGTGGCGGAAGGTGTGGCTGTCGGCGACGGGGCCGGTGCAGATAGAAAATCCACTCGTAACAACGGATCTGCCGCTGCCCAGTACTTCGACTGCGGACGTAACCGTGCAGGCGACGCTCGATAATTCGTCGGACAAAAAAGAAGTCGGCGAGCTGGAGGGCAGCTTCGGCGACGTGCAGTTTTCGCGGAAGGTGACGCTGGCGCCGAAGAGCACGCAGACCATCACCTTCGATCCGAAGACGACCGCCGCGCTGCACGTGGCCAATCCAAAGCTGTGGTGGCCGAATGGGTACGGTCCGCAGAACCTCTATACGCTGCATCTGCATTTCGTCGAGCACGGAAAGGATTCGGACGCGAAGGACACGAGCTTCGGCATCCGCAAGATCACCTACGGCGGAATGGATGCGCTGACTATTTCGGTCAACGGCGTGAAGGTCTTCATCCGCGGCGGCGACTGGGGCCTCGATGAGGCGATGAAGCGGATTCCGCGCGCGCGCCTCGATGCCGAGATCCACATGCACGCGCTGGCGAACATGAACATGATTCGCAACTGGGTGGGGCAGAGCACCGATGAGGATTTCTACGAGCTGTGCGATAAGTACGGGATTCTGATCTGGGACGAGTTCTTCCAGCCGAACCCCAGCGACGGTCCGAATCCGGACGATCTGAACATTTATCTCGCCAATGTGCGCGACAAGATCCTGCGTTATCGCAATCATCCTTCGATTGCGCTGTGGTGCGCGCGCAACGAGGGCTATCCGCCGCCGGAGATCGACTCCGCGCTGCGCAAGATGATTCCCGAGCTGGATCCGGTGCGGCTCTATCAGCCGAGTTCAACCGCGGGACGCGGCGTCGTTTCGCACGGACCTTATTACTGGCGCGAGCCGGCGGCCTTCTATGTGCCCGATGCGCCGTTCAAGACGGAGACGGGCAGCGTGTCGGTGCCGACCATCGAGTCGATTCACGGCATGATGCCGCAGAAGGACTGGGAGACGATCAACGACGACTGGGCCGAGCACGACTTCGCCAAAGGCGCGCAGCATGGCGATACGTACCCTTATGTGCTGGCCGGGCGCTACGGGCGCATCGTGAACCTCGCGGACTTTGTGCGCAAGGCGCAGATGATGAACTACGAGGCCTTCCGCGCCATGTATGAGGGGCGCAACGCGAAGCTGTTTGCGCCGGATACCGGCATCATCACGTGGATGAGCAATCCCGCGCAGCCGAGCTTTGTGTGGCAGCTGTATCACTATGACCTCGAGCCGAATGCGTCGGAGTTCGCCGTGAAGTCGGCGGGTGAGCTGGTGCACATTCAGATGAACGAGGCCGATGGGCATCTGGAGGTGATCAACAATCTGCCGACGCCGATCGAAGGCGACACGGCGCACGTGACCATCCTGCGGATCTGGGGCAACGACAAGCCGGCGCTGGAGAAAGAGATTCCGGTGAGCGGCCCGGCGGATACGGCGATCGACCTGGGTCCGGTACCCCTGCCCGAAGAGCTGTCGCCGGTGTACTTCGTGAAGCTGGAGCTGCACGATGCTTCGGGGAAAATCGTCTCGCGCAATCTCTACTGGAAGCCGGATCCGGCGCAGGGCAACGACCTGACGCCGCTGGACACGCTGCCGCCGGTGACCTTGCAGGGATCGATCACGCGGCACGATGAGAACGGGCGGCTGGGACTGGAAGTGACGCTGACCAATCCGGGCAAGACGCTGGCGCTGATGGCGCACCTGCAGCTGCGCCGCAGGAGCACGAACGAGCGGGTGCTGCCGGTCTTCTATTCGGATAACTACATCTGGCTGGGCGCGAACGAGAGCCGGACGATCCACATCGACGCGGACCTGGCCGATCTGAAGGGCGATGTGCCGCTGGTGGTGGTGGATGGCTGGAATATCGATGTGACGCCGGTGACGAATGCGGACAGCGCGCTGGCGCCGAACGTCGACGCCCAAGTGAGCCACTGGCCGGCTACGGGACTCCCGATGATTACCGCGGGGCTGACAGGGGAAGGCAAACAGCAGTAATCAAATCGACAAGCAGGTCAATGCGACGGAGCCGGCGCGCAGGAAGCCCCGCTCCGCTGACTTGTTAATGGGGCAGGGATTCTGGCGGAGAGGGAGGGATTCGAACCCCCGATAGCCTTTCGGCTATGCCGGTTTTCAAGACCGGAGCCATCAACCACTCGGCCACCTCTCCGCGGGCGGGCCTGCTCTCTATCCTAAGGCACAATGCCCGAAGCCGGGGGCGGAGGGGTCCCTGGGGCGAATCCCAAGGCCGGACCTGCTCCGGACCTGCTCCGGACCTGCTTCGGACCTGCTCCGGACCTGCTTCGGACCTGCTCCGGACCTGCTTCGGACCTGCTCCGGATCTGCCGGCCAGCAGAGGTCAACCCCGGCCCTGGTCCGGTAGCGGGGGCTGCTGAGGTGCCGGGAAAGATGCTGCGGCGTCACCTGGCGCGATACGACACTTTTTCACAGGTTTGCATCCAAGCATGAAAGTGCAAGTCCCCCTTGTTTCAACCGCTGTGGGAGTGTGCCTGATCCGCAGAATGGAGCGGCAGGGCCACAGAGGTTGAAGTATGTGCAATCGCGGAATCTTGATGCGGGGGCGAGGGGACGTCCATCAGGGGCCAGCAACAGGATCAGTCCGGATCAGTCCTGGGCCAGGACTGCGTTTCCCGCTCTGTTCGCCTCCTATATAAAGGTGCTGCACGGTTCGCGAATCGGACGGAAATGTCCTCATGAGTTCTGAGACTATCGCCAACGTTCTTTCCAATGCGGAATCTTTGCTGACGGCGATCGTCGAGTCCTCAGAGGACGCGATTGTCAGCAAGGATTTGAACGGGATCATCACCAGCTGGAATCCCGCGGCCGCCCGCATCTTCGGCTACAGCCCGGACGAGATCATCGGACGGTCGATTCTGACGTTGATTCCGGAAGAGCTGCGCCACGAAGAAGACATGATTCTGGCAAACATCCGCGCAGGCAGGCGGGTGGAGCATTTCGAAACCACGCGGGTAAGGAAAAACGGCGAGCGCATCGATATCGCGGTGACGATTTCGCCGGTGAAGGATGCCACGGGGCGGGTAATCGGAGCTTCGAAGATCGCGCGCGACATCTCCGATCGCAAGCGCAGGGACGAGGCGCGCGCCCGGCTGGCGGCTTTGGTGGAATGCTCCGATGACGCGATTGTGGCCAAGGATCTCAACGGGATCATCAGCAGCTGGAACCCGGGGGCGGCGCGAATCTTCGGCTACAGCGCCGAGGAAATGATCGGCCAGCCGGTGCTGAAACTGATCCCCGAGGAACTGCATCACGAAGAGGACATGATCCTCTCGAAGCTGCGGGCCGGGGAACGGATCGACCATTACGAGACGACGCGGGTCACCAAGGACGGGCGGCGCATCGACGTTTCGGTGACCATCTCACCGGTCAGGGACGAGCAGGGCCGCATCATCGGAGCTTCGAAGATCGCGCGCGACGTCTCCGATCGCAAAAAAGTGGAGCGGTTGCTGGTCCAGTCGGAAAAGCTGGCGGCCACGGGGCGCATGGCCGCGACCGTGGCCCACGAGATCAACAATCCGCTCGAATCGGTGATGAATCTGATTTACCTGGCGCGCCGAGCGAGCACGCCCAGCGGCAAAGCATTTGGATATTTGCAGACGGCGGAAAAGGAGCTGGAGCGAGTCTCGCACATCGCGCGGCAGACCCTGGGCTATTACCGGGAAACCGGGGCGCCGGTGGAGGTGCTGCTCGACGATCTGCTGAACAACGTGCTGTCGGTGTACGAGACGAAGCTGCGGGCGGCGAGCATCACGGTCGATTGCCGCTTTGAGCGCCACAGGCGCATCAGGGTGGCCAAAGGCGAAATGCTGCAGGTGTTCTCGAATGTGGTTTCGAATGCGGTCGATGCGATGCCCAATGGGGGGCGGCTGCAGCTGAGCGTGGCGGAAATGAAGAACGAGGACGCTGACGGCGTGCAGGTTGTCATCCGCGACCACGGAACCGGGATCGCGACGGCTCATCTGGAGCGAATCTTCGAGCCTTTCTTTACCACCAAGGGCGACGTGGGAACAGGTATTGGATTGTGGGTGAGCCGGCAGATCGTGGAGACCCGGGGCGGCCGGATCACGATCAGCAGCAGCACCACCGGCCCGGACAGAGGCACAGCGGTTTTGATCTTCATACCCTTTGCAACCCCGGCGGGGACATAATTTCAGACCGTACGCAGGAGAATTTCCGGAACCTGAGGATACTCAATGTTGGAAACGGAGTTGGGGGTTTTTCGGGGAACAGAGCAGACGCTGATGCCTCCGAGCGCAGTGCGAGAGGCGAAGTCGCGCAGACGATCGGCGGCGAAGCCCAGCATTCTGGTGGTGGACGATCAGCAAATTATCGCCGACAGCCTGGCGGACATTCTGAACGGGAGTGGGTTCCAGGCGAAGGCCGCGTATGGAGGGCGGGAAGCGCTGCAACTCGCCGACGCGCTGCACCCCGATTATTTGCTGACGGATGTGGTGATGCCGGCCATGAATGGGGTACAACTGGCGATTGCGATCGCGCAGAAAATGCCGACGACGCGCATTGTGCTGCTGTCGGGTCAGGCAGGCATCACCGATATACTGCAGGACGGGCGCAGGCAGGGTTACGACTTCGAACTGATCGCCAAGCCGATTCATCCTGATCGGCTGATCGAGCACCTCAGAGAGCTCGGAAAGAAATAGCGGCGGTTTCTATCGGGCCGCTCCAGCTACATTCGCATTGGGAAGGACGCTGAGGATGGCGTGCATGGTGTCGTGCACGCCAGGTCCCAGGGTGATGGCCGCCGTGAGAATGTTGCTGGCCTCCACGCAGGCCATGTGCGGCCACTCGTCATCGCCCAGGTCAGAGAGGGCGGCGGCGCCATCCTGCCATGGATTCCAGACCACGGTGGTGGCGGAATTTTCTTTTTCGGTGCGGAGGGTGCGATGCAGGACCGGATCGACGAGGTCGATGGCGCACTGGGTATTCAAGTAAGCGCTGTCGGTGGCCTTGCTGATGACGACGGGGCCGGTCTGGAGCTCTTCACGATTGCTGTCAGTGTTGTCGAGGAAGCCGACGCTGTCGAGTCCGAGGATCCGAACGTCTCGCACGCTTCCCACGCGGAAATAAGTATGCAGGGCCTCTTCGAACTGGAAGGGAGCGGAGCCGGTGTTGGTGACGGTCAGCTCCAGACGCAGAGTTGGGCCGCAGGTGATGCGATATTCGAGGCGGAACTCATGCGGCCACCATCGGTGCGTGAGCTCGTCGGCTGCGGTTGAGCAGAGCACCGTGACGGAGCCGTCCGGGTTAAGGGTCACGGAATCGAGCTGCCAGGCTTTGGTGCGGACCACTCCATGAGCGGGAGCCTGGGGGTTGTCTTTCTTTCCGCGGAACCAGGGAAAGCAGACGGGGATGCCACCGCGGATGGCGCGGCCATCCTGCCAGTGGGAGCGCTCGCTGAGGAAGAGAACCTCTTCTGCGCCGGCGGGTTGCCATGACGTGATCTGCGCGCCGTGCAGATAGATTTCCGCGGCCGATGCCGGAGTGGTGAGGCGAACCTTGGGGAGACTACCGTTGCCGGCGATCACCTCGGCCATGCCAGGAATACCGAAGCGGCGGTTCAGATCTTCGACTGAGTCATGCCTGGAATCGTTCATGGCTGCCTGCATTCTATGATGATGGGCGGCGGCAGGTTCTGCTGGCGGCACCGGAGTCGTTATTCCTGGCGGTCGCAGATCGGCACGCTCGCGTCAGGATTGCGACGGAGGAGAAGCTCATGGACTTGCCTGTTCAACCACCGGTGCTTCCCATGCTGGCCAAGCGGGTGGAGGAGATTCCCGCGGCGGGGGAGTGGATTTTCGAGCCGAAGTGGGATGGTTTTCGCGTGCTGGTGTTTCGGGATGGAGACGAGGTGCTGATCCAGAGCCGCGACGAGAAGACGCTGAACCGGTATTTCCCGGAAATTATGGAACCGCTGCGCGCACAGTTGCCGGAGCGCTGTGTGCTGGACGGGGAGCTGGTGATCGCGCGTGAGGGGCGGCTGGATTTCGATGCGCTACAGTTACGAATTCATCCGGCGGCGTCGCGGGTGAAGCTGCTGGCGCAGCAGACGCCGGTTTCGGTGGTGTTTTTCGATCTGCTGTGCGAGGGAGAACGCGATCTGCGCGAGGAGCGCTTCGAAGAGCGGCGTGCGCAGCTGGAGAAGGCATTGCAGGCGGCGAAGGCGCCGATTCACATCACGCCCGCGACACGCGATCGAGACACGGCGCTCGACTGGTTTCGGCGCTTCGAAGGCGCAGGGTTCGATGGAGTGGTGGCGAAGCCGGTTGCCGGCACGTATGAGCCTGACAAGCGCGTGATGCTGAAGGTGAAGCACGAGCGCGACTGCGATTGCGTGGTGGCGGGATTCCGCTGGTACAAGGATGCGGAAGGGAAGGCCGTGGGGTCGTTGCTGCTGGGGCTCTACGACGGGCGGGGTGCACTGCAGCACGTGGGCGTGTGCGCGAGCTTTACGAAGGAGAAGCGGCAGGAGCTGGTGAGCTTTCTGGCACCGTGGCGCGAACGTGCGCTCGATGGACATCCATGGCGCGGCTGGGCGGGAGAGGAGAACGACGGCGGCCATCGCATGCCGGGTGGGCAAAGCCGCTGGAGCCAGGGCAAGGATCTTTCGTGGGAGCCGCTGCGGGCGGAGCTGGTGGTGGAAGTCGCGTATGAGCACATGCAGGGCGGGCGGTTCCGGCACATGGCGCATTTTCGCAGATGGCGGCTGGACAAGAAGCCTGAGGACTGCACCTACGCGCAGTTGGAAGTCGTGCCACCCCAGGAGTTGATGGAAATTTTCCCGCAGGGAAGATGAAGTTACACGGCTTCGCCCTTGCGTGCGTGCCTGCCTGGCGGGCGCATTTCAGGCGCTTCGTCGGGATCGGGTGTTTCCTGGGGTGGGCGGAGGTCTTCAGGGACGTTGCGGAGATTGACGCGGATGCGGGTCCAGGTGGAGGAGCGGCCGCGCATGGAGTCGACGAGGACGTCGTCAATGGCGAGGTGAACCGCGGCTTCAGAGTGACGCTGCTTCCAGCGCTCGAGGCCGGCGAGCGCCGCGTCTTTGCTGGCCGAGTTGGCGATGACCAGCAGCGGCATCTTCGAGCGGCGCTGGCCGGTGGGCTTCGTGGAGGCGGAGGAGCTGGCATCGGAGTCGTCTTCTGCGGTTGGAGCGGAGTTGTTCCCCGCAGGCGCGGATGACTTCTTTGCACCTGTAGCTTTTTTCGCACGCGAGGGAGCGACGCGGGCGCCTTCTCCTTCCATCTTGCGAAAGTGGGGCGGCCAGGGCGCATCGCCGAGCCCGTCGGCTTCGTCTTTCGCCGCGAGTTCGAGGAGCGCATCGAGGGAGCCGGGCGAGGAGTCTATTTCCGCGTGAGGATCGCCGATGGCAGCGAAGCGCGCGGGCATGGTGAACACAGTGAAGTCCGCAGGGTTGCAGGTGGAGACTTCGTCCCAGCGGAGCGGTGCGGAGACGCGGGCGTCGGGCAGAGGGCGCACAGAATACGCTGAGGCCGTGGTGCGGTCCTTCGCGTTCTGGTTGTAGTCGAGGAAGACGCCGTGGCGCTCTTCTTTCCACCATTTGGAGGTAGCCAGATCCGGCACGCGGCGTTCGATGGCGCGCGACAGAGCGAGAGCAGCGCGGCGGACCTCAGAAAAACTCCAGCGAGGATGGATGCGCGCATTGATGTGCATGCCGCGGGAGCCGCTGGTCTTGGGCCAGCCGCGCAGGCCGGTCTCCTCCAGCAGCACCTTCACTTCGAGGGCGACCTGCTGTACGTCTTTCCACTGAACGCCGGGGCCGGGATCGAGATCCACGCGCATCTCGTCCGGGTGCTCGAGATCGGCGGAGCGCACCGGGTGCGGATGCAGCTCGAGACAGCCGAGGTTGACAATCCAGGCGAGGCCGGCGGCATTGTCGACGACCAGCTCTTCGGCGGTGCGGCCGGAGGGGAAGGATAGGGTCACAGTCCTGAGCCAGGCAGGGCGATCGGTGGGAGCGCGCTTCTGATAAAAAGCTTCGCCTTCAGCGCCATTCACGAAGCGCTTGAGGACAATAGGACGATCGCGAATGCCAACGAGCGCGCCGGGTGCGATGGCGAGATAGTAGCGCGCGAGGTCGATCTTGGTGAGCTGGACCTGACGCGAAAAGTAGAGCTTCTCGGGATGCGTAATGCGGACTTCGCGGCCATCGATGGTGAGAACTTCGGCTGCTTCTTCCGTTTTCATAGGAATGTTCCCGGTGTGCTCCAGCGTGTAATTTAGATGCGCTGTCATTATCTGGCTGGCGAGGGGTGTGGGGAAAGTCCGAGACTCTCTTTACTGCCTTGCGCAGCAGCCGTTGGAGTCAGACGCTGATGGCAAACCGGCAAGCCAGGCGGCCGCATCGGGAACGGACACGGTCTTCAAGGCTGCATCCCGCGTTATCGCTGGCGGGCGAGAACCAGGGTCACGTCGTCGGGCTGTTCCTGGGCGCCGATCCAGGCACGGAGCGTATGCACGACCTGCTCGGAGATGGCTTCGAGGCTGAGGTGGCGGTGGCGGCGCACGACCTCGAGCAGGCGCTCCTCGCCGAACTCGCCGAAGTCGTTTTCGGGCTCGGTGACGCCGTCGCTATAAGCGATGAGGATATCGCCGGAGCCGAGATGCTCGACGCCCTGCTGCCACTCCATGCCATCGAGGAGGCCGACGACTGTGCCGCCGCGATCGAGGCGGGTAACGGTGTCGTTGGCGCGCAGCAGGAGTGGAGGCAGGTGGCCTCCGTTGGCGTAGACCAGGCGGCGGCTGATTCCTTCGTAGTGGGCGAGGAATAAGGTTGCGTATTTCTCCGGCTGGGTGCTGCGGTAGAGGTGGCGGTTGAGCAGGGACAGGATTTTCGCGGGCTCCTCGAAGAGCTCGCCACACTCCATCTCCTGCTGCCCGGTGTGGCGGGTGCGGGGATTGGCGAGGGCAGCGACGCCTTCGGTCATCAGCTCCTCGCCGGCGAAGCGATACGCGCGCACGGCGGAATGCAGCGTGGCCATGAGCAGCGCCGCGGAAATGCCTTTGCCGCTGATATCACCAAGGGCCATGCCGAGGCCGGTGTCACCGAAGAGCAGGAAGTCGTAGTAGTCGCCGCTGACGGTGCGGGCGGGCAGGCAAACGCCGTGCAGCTCCAGCATGGGCAGGGCGATGCGGCCATGGGGAAAGAGATTGGCCTGGACTTCCTGCGCGATGGCCAGCTCGTTCTGGAGGCGCTCTTTCTCGCGCTGCTCGGCGAGCAGGCGTTCGAGAGAAGCGGCCATATTGTTAAACGATCGGCTGAGAGCACCGAGCTGGTCGCGGCGCCTGACCTGAATGCGATGTTCGAGGTTGCCGCCGTCGATGGCCAGCGTGGCTTCGTAAAGGTCGTGCACGGACTTGGTAATGGTCTGATTGAGTCGGACGGCGGCGAGGAAAGCGAGGAGCTCGAGCACGCCGAACGAAATCGCGATGCCAATCAGGACATCGCGGATGACGTCGCCCACGTGCAGCGAGGTGATGAAGAGTCGCTGGTAAAGCAGCGAGGGACGCGATGTCACGTCCGCATAGGTTTCGTGGGGCTTGCCGCTGGTCCATTCAATGGTGGAAAGAGGGGCAAGAAAGCCGACCGGAACGTCATAAAAATGGAGAGACGGGGGCAGCAGGCCGCCTACGATGGCGTGGTTGCGGGCGTCGGCGATGTCTTCTCCACCGATCCGGATATGAGCGGGGGGATGCTCGGCATGGACGCTCTGGACCTGCGGTTCCGAAGCCGGCGATTGATCATTGTCGAAATTGACGCCGGGGAAGATGCTCACGCGGCCGAGGCCCTGGGCGATCGCTTCGACATTCTCCTTCTGGATGGGAACGCTGGTGATGGTCACCGTGGTGTGACCGTTGAGGATGACCTCGTTGGCCGCGCGAAGCCAGAGCTGTCCATGATCGAGCACGATGCGGGCGAAGGATCCGTGAAGCCAGGTGGGAACCCACGGGATCATGGTGCACTCGAGCGAAGCGGGAGCAAGGTCGACCGGCTTGCCATCGTGGAAAGCGGCGATGGTGAGCCCGGTGTATTCGTGCTCGGCGGGATCGGTTACGGCTTCAGGCAGGCCGAGTGGGTGCGCTCGAGGGTTTTCGGCGAGCTCGTGAGCGATGTGCATGGCGAAGCCGCTGTTGCTGGCTGCGATGTGCTCCAGCTCGTCGTGCACAACGCTGGTGGCGGCGAAGATGGCGAACTGGCCGGAGAAGACATACAGGAGGATGACAGCCAGAGTGACGAACAGCACCACAGGCGTGAGGCCCATGAGCAGATAGGTGACGACGAGGCGATTGCGGACCTTCCAGAGCAGGCGGCCGAAGATAAAGCGCCAGAGGAGGGGAACACAGAAGCCGATGAGCACGAGCAGGTCGAGCTGAGCGATCTGGCTGAAGACAACGCCGGTGGAGGCGGGGAGCCAACTGAAAGCAGAAAGGATCAGATAGGCGACAAAAAGCCAGAAGGCCGTGCGGTGCACGAATCCCTGGGGCGGTTCGCGGCGGAGACGCCGGAAGACCGCAATCTCAAAGTCGCGGGGCTGTCGCATCTTCAGGCAAGTTTACCGTGGCGGCGTGCAGCGCCGCAGCAGGCGGGCTGCATGGCATGGTCCCACGGCGTATTTTGGTCAGACCTTCAGGAAGATCTTTCTGCGATAGAGGATCAACATGATCGCCCAGCAGACCAGCATGAAGGAGATGGAATAGCAGAGGGATGCCAGCCCAGGCGGGTGGATTCCGGCGAAGATGTGCCCGTAGACGGACTGCTGCAGGCTCATGTTGCCGACGTGGATAGTCCAGCCGAGGGCGGCGAGGACCTCGGAGAGCACGTAAGCGCCGATGGCGTTCATGCCAAAGACCAGCCAGAAGGTCGTCCAGCCCTTGTTCCAGCCGCGGACTTCGGAGAACCACATCAGGATGGCCCAAACCAGGAGAGATACGCCAGCGGCGAAGAGGACGTAGGAGCTGGTCCAGAGCTTCTTGTTGATGGGGAACCACGGGTTCCAGAGCTCGCCCAAAAGGATGCAGACGATGCCCCCGGTCAGCACGCCCAGCCATTTCTGCCGCAGAGTGCGATTGGTGCGCAGCCACATCGCGGTGAGCATGCCGAGCAGGGTGGTGCCGAGCGCGGGCAGATTGCTGAGCAGGCCCTCGGGATCGCGCACGCCTTCGTAAAGACGGCCGGGGAAGATATGGCGGTCGAGCCAGGCGACCATGTTGGCGTCTTTATCGAGCAGCGGGATGTCGCGGCCGGGGACGCCGTAACCGGGGACGGGAACGTATCGCATGATGATCCAGTAGCCGACGAGGGCGCCGACGAGGATCACGATTTTGCTGGTGGCGCGGCGATCCCACAGATAGAGGAGGCTGGCGATCAGGTAGCAGATGGCGATGCGCTGGAGCACGCCATAGATGCGCAGGTGGGCCCACGGGAAGGTGGGAAAGCCGTTGACGAAGAGGCCGAGGCAGAAGAGGATGACGAATCGCCTCAGGATGTGGGGCAGCATCGCGCTGGGAGCCACGCCGCGGCTCAGCCGCGATTCCATGGAAAAGACGATGCTGACGCCGACCACGAAGAGAAAGGTGGGAAAGACCAGGTCGGTGGGCGTCCAGCCATTCCAGGCGGAGTGCTCAAAGGGCCACCAGGCATGTCCGCCATTGTTGTTGACCATGATCATGAAGGCAATGGTGACGCCACGCAGCACGTCGAGAGAGAGCATGCGCTTGGTGGCAGTCGCGGCCGGCGATTGGACTCGGGTGACTGTGGCCATCGTGTCTTTCTGAGGAAAACTCCCGGTGAGGACCACTGTACATCCGTCTGAGCCGGACAGGATAGCCCTGAACACGCGTTGCCTTGATGAGGATGGATGTGGGCCGGCCCGGGGACGGAATTAATGAGAAGGAAGCTGAGCCAGGTTGGCGCGGGCCTGCGCGTGGCCGGGGGCCAACTCGAGGGCGTGCTCGAAGTCGGCACGGGCAGCGGCGGTTTTCCCGGCGCGGGCTTCGAGGACGCCAAGGTTATTCCAGCCATCGGCATCGGCAGGCTGGAGACGGAGCGCCTCGGTTTGCTCTTCGATCGCCGGCTGCAGCTGGCCGGTTGCAGCCAGGACCTGGGAAAGAAGCGCATGCAGGTTGGCGTCGCGCGGCGCAAGCGGAACGGCCTGGCGCAGCTGGGTTAAGGCTTCGGATGTCTGGCCGGACTGCGCGTAGGCCATCGCCAGATGCTCGCGCGTATCGAGATCGCCGGGGCGCTGCTGCTCAGCTTTGCGGAGGAAATCGACGGCTTGTTGAGGCTGGCCTGCTTCGATGGCCATGTCGCCGAGGTGATAGAGCGAGGTGAAGTCGTGCGGATCGGCGGCAAGAGCCTGCTGGAATTCGGCCTGAGCGGATGATGCATTGCCTTTCCCTTCGAGCGCTACGCCGAGAGAGCTGTGGGCAGCGGGATCGTTGGGGCAGCGCGTGAGCAGATCGCGCAGCTGCTGTTCGGCGGCGGAGAAGTGTCCGTCTTTGATTTCGAGAGCTGCGAGATTGAAGCGAGCGTCGCAGGCGGCAGGATCGGCGGCGACGGCGGCGGTGAAAGCCTGGCTGGCTCCCGCCACGTCTCCGGAATTCTCCAGGGCGGCGCCGAGGCTGTTCAGAGCGCGCACGTCGGAGGGGTGGGCGGCCAGAATCTTCCTGTAAAGGGCGGCTGCATCGGCGTCATGGCCGAGTCCAGCCTGGGCTGCGGCGAGGTTATACAGGGCGATGGCATCGCCCGGATTTTTGCTGAGGCGATGCTCCATCCAGGTCTGCTCCAGCAGGAGCCGCGGATCGGGACTGCCGGGCGGCACGTTGACGGGCAGGACCTGGAGCCAGAGGTGAGCCATCTCGTCGACGGAGCGATTGCCGGCGCGGACGCGGATGGGCGGGGAATTGGGATTGTGAATATTGTCCGCTGAGTTGTCGTAGACGTAGTGCATGTGCAGGACGGTGCCACGCGGCAGCAAAACCGGCTCGCGATAGCGGTAGACGGACTGGCGATCGATGTCCCACGAGGGAATGCGGATGAGCCACTTCCTCTGGCCGTTGGGGAGGGTGGCCCAGGCTTCCAGTTCTTTACCCAGATAGTGCGCGTGGGGATAGATGCCGAGGACGTCGACATCAAGAGGAAGCTTCAACTCATCCTGAACGACAAAGGCGCGGTCGCCGGGCGGGATGTTGAGGTCGCGGTCGTCCTCGAGCTGGACGAGCATGGGCTGTTTCACCGGAGGACTGGGCGTGAAATACAAGCCGATCTGTGCCGCGATGGTCTCAGGCTTGCCGCTGGGCTTGAGGTGCATGTTGAGGATGAGGTCATTGCCGGGATCGAGTCGCCAGGGCATGCCGGCGGGTTCGGCGAGGACGGGTGTATCGGGCTTCCAGAAAAGGAAATGGCTGTCGGGATCGAAGCTGTTGCCGGCGTCGACTTCGAGCTCCATTCCTGGCACGCCGTTCATCCAGTCATCTGGGTGGCTGCGGCGGAACGATGCGGTGCGGTCGATGAGGATGTTGGCGTGGTGGACGATCTGGGGCGTGCCGGGCAGGATCTCGAGTGCGCGGATGTAATGGGTCTGCGCGAGTGGATAGGGCAGCACGAAGTTGCGGAAAACATCGGTGCCGGAGGCGGCGAGGGTATAAGGTCGCGGAACCGTCAGGATCAGATCGGGCTTGCCCAGTTGCCAGGCGGCGTCGTAGTGCGGCGGAACGGGAGCTTCGGAAGGATTGCCTTCCGGCATGCCGGATGCAACCCAGCGGCGGATGAGGTCGATATCTTGGTCGCTGAGGTGCCGGGCATCGGCAAAGTCGCCGTAGCCGGGAGCGGGCAGCCAGGGTGGCATGAAACGGGTCTGTGTCACCTCTGCCATCTGCGGACCACGGCGGCGGGCGTCCTGATAAGTGAGCAGACTGAAGGGTCCGGCGCCGCCGGGATGATGGCAGGCGGCGCAATTGCGATAGACGAGGGGAGCGATCTGATGGCTCCAGGTGACGGGACCTTCTGTGGCATGGACGATGCGGCGCGGATGCAGGAGAGCGGCGAGAGCGCAGAATGCCAGGGCCGGAAGGAGGAAGCGCAGCGGCCTCATGGCAGGTTCCGCAGCAGGTTCCGGGGAACGATGGAGCAACCGACGGGGGGACCTCCGGGGCGGTGGACCGCGCGATTGGCGAGCACGGCGCTGAGCGCGTCCTGGAGGTCGTGCTGCGTGGCCGAGGGACGTTCCTGGCCGAATGCGACATACCGGTTGTCGATTCTTCCGCGATAGACTTCGCGGAGCCCCGAGGCCGCGGGGATGAAGATTGCCACTTCGGGGGTGATGGTGGCGTGTGCCATTTGCGTGAGCCGCTGCCGGGTGTCGAGAACGGCCTCGCCATCGATGTGGAACTCTTCGACATGGCGGCGGACAACGTCGGCGGTATCGGTGGGGTTCGGATAGACCCACCAGAACTGCACGCCATGAGGACGGAACTGCTGCGTGAGCTGTTCGATCTCGGGAATGTAGCGGTTGGAGATGGGGCAATCGGACGCGGCGAAGAAGAGGACGATGGCGGGCGCGCCAGGCGGCGCCAGGCGTTCGACAGGGTGACCGCTGAGATCGATGCCGAGTGGCTGCGCAGCCCAGGCACTTAGTGAGAGGCTAAGCAGAACCAGGATCGAACATCGCGGCATAGACGTGAACACGTTACCACTTTGAGCCATTCTGACAAAACAGTCAGAGAAACTAAACCGATTCACTCATAAGTAAACCCTTATTTTTAAGTATTTAATCATTGGTTGGGCGTGCAGACGCCGGGTTCGCGCTTGACAACCCCAGCGGCGGTTGCCTAAAGTCTTTGGCTCAGTAGCGCAGTCTTGCAGAGTCGTGCGGCTATCCATCAGGTAAACAACAGAACAGGCGACGGCCGCCATCAACGATCGTTGTAGTTTTGTTCCCCGACGTGCAAGCGAAGAGAATCGGGGTACGCGTGTCGACACAGGAGGGACGCGGCCTTGGACTTACGTTCGTTCCGAGCGAATAGCTGCGCAAATCAAAGACGGCAATCATGAACCTGACTTAGCAGTCAGGAAGATAGTGTTTTCGGGTTCGGCCCTTTTTTACTGGAGGCAATATGAAAGTACCAAGGCTGGTTGCAGCTTGCTGCATCGCCGCCGTTCTATCTTTCTCCGCGGTATCTCATGCACAGGCGGTTTACGGATCGATTTACGGGACGGTGACCGATACCACGGGCGCCGTGGTTCCGAACGCCAAAGTCACCATCACCGACGTTGCCAAGGGCACCTCCAGCGTAGTGATGTCGAATGCCTCGGGCGAGTATGTGGCCGAGCATCTGATTCCGGACACCTACAACGTGAAAGTGGAGGCCTCCGGATTTCAGACCTTCGTGGCCAACGGAGTCCCGGTGGCGGCGGACACCTCGCCGAAGATCGATGCGCAACTGAACGCGGGCAGCGCGGCGCAGACGATTACGGTAAGCGCGGATACGATTCCGGAATTGAAGACAGATCGCGCCGACGTGTCGACTGAGTTCACGACCAAAGAGGTCGAAGACCTGCCGATTCCCGACCGCAATTTCACCAACCTGCAACTGCTGCTGCCGGGCGCGCAGTCGCTGAGCTGGAGCCATGCGGCCGATGAGAATCCGCAGGCCAGCAAGCAGATTCAGGTCGACGGGCAGGCCTTCGGCGGTGTGGCCTATCAGCTGGACGGCACCGACAATCAGGATCCGATCCTCGGAATCATCGTCATCAATCCTCCGATGGATGCGCTCTCGGAGACGAAGATCACGACCCAGAACTTCGATGCGGAGTTCGGCAAGGCTGTGTCGTCCGTGGTGACGGCGCAGACCAAATCCGGCTCCAACACCTTTCACGGAAGCGCATTCGATTACCGCGAGAGCAGCAAGAACCTGGGCAGAGATCCCTACACGCAGTTTCCCGGAACCATTTTTCCGCCGGGGCTGAAGAACCAGTTCGGCGGTTCGATTGGCGGCCCGATCTTCAAGGATCATCTGTTCTTCTTTGGCGATTACCAGGGTGTGCGGCAAAAAGTGGGAACCGCCGAAACCGCGAGCGTGCCGACGGCGCACCTGGTGTCTACATGTCTGGGACAGTCAACCGCATCGGATGGAATCGCCGGATGCGACTTCAGCGAGTATGCACTGGGCATCCTGGGCAGCTCGACAAAGCAGCTGATTTACCAGCAGGTGCCGGCGCCGGGCGGTGGCATCACTTCGGTGCCCTACACGGACAACGTGATTCCCTCGGCGCAGCTTTCGCCGCAGGCGATGGCGATGCTGGCACTACTGCAGCCCTATGCGCCGAACTCCGGAGGCGCGGTTGCAGCCAACAGCCTGAGCGGACTCAAGAACAATTATTCGGGCAGCGGCACCGGGCTTTTCAACAACGACCAGTGGGATGTGCGCGTGGACGATCAGCTGACGCAGACCATGCACGCCTTCACGCGGTTCAGCCGGTTTACGGACACGCTCTCCGGAACGACCCTGCTTGGGCCGGCAGGCGGCCCGGGATTCGGCATCGGCGGTTATGGCGGTATCTCGCAGGGCGCCAACGACAGTCTCGCAGCAGGCATGGACATCGCTGTCGGCCCGAAGCTGCTGACCGACTGGCGCATCGGCTACTACCGCTATAACATCGGCGATTCCAAATTTGATCAGTCGACGGCCTTTGCCACGCAGCTCGGCATTCCCGGCGTCAACCTTGGAACGACCATCACCAATGGCGCGCCCGGCTTCAATATCGCCGACGCCGATCGCTCGGGCAACCAGCAGCCGAACAACCCGACGGGCGGCGGTGCGCAGTATGGATCTGCGCTGAACATCACACGCTGCAACTGCCCGCTCATCGAGCGCGAAGATCAGTTCCAGCTGGTCAACAACTGGACGAAGATCTTCGGCAACCACTCGTTGAAGTTCGGCGCCGATCTGCGTTACGCGCGCAATCTGCGCGTTCCCTCCGACCAGGATCGCGCCGGTATTCTCAGCTTCGCTCCGGGACCAACATCCGATGGAGGATCGACGGGCGGACTGGGCATGGCCAGCTTCGTTCTGGGAGACGTGAGCGGCCAGGCCAGTTCAGGAAACGCCGCCTTCCTCCGCTACGTGAGCGTCTCGACCAACGCCAAGGAATTCCAAAAGCGGACCTTCTTCTACGCCCAGGATACATGGCACCCCAAACCATCACTGACGGTCAATTACGGCATTCGCTACGAGCTGTATTTCCCGGAGGTGGTCAATGGCAAAGGCAACGGCTCCCTGATGAACATGAATGGCGGCGCCGGCGGCTACAAGACCGACGGCTATCTGCGCGTTGCGGGCTACGGGAGCATCCCCACCAATATGGGTTGGAATCCTTCGTGGAACGCGTGGACGCCGCGTATCGGCATCGCCTACTCTCTGGATCCGAAGACAGTGATCCGCGCCGGATATGGACGCAGCTTCGATATCGGGGTCTTTGGATCGATCTTCGGACACACGGTTACGCAGAACCTCCCAGTCCTCGCGAGCCAGTCGGTGAGCTCAGCCAGCACGACCAGCGCTGCATTCACCCTGGCCCAGGGGCCTCCGACTTACACCTTCCCGACGGTGCCTTCGAACGGGCTGCTGCCGGCACCCGGATATACCGTGACGCCGAAGGCGCGCCCGAACAGTCTGCGGCTGCCCACTCTCGACGCGTGGAACCTGAGTGTGGAGCGGGCGCTGACACCGACGCTCTCGGCGACCATCGCCTATGTGGGCAACAAGGGCACGCACACCCTGAGCGATGGTGACGGCAACAACACTAATCCCAACGAGTCAGGGATCTTCCTGCCGGCTCAGTACAGTGTTACGGGCGCAGCACTGCACTACGATCCGTCGGTTGCAGGCACCACCGTCGTCAATGGCGGTCCTCCGGGAATCGCTGCGAATGGTGGCACTTCGAACGGCAGCTATCTGAGCCGCTTCTACGGCGCGACGCTCGCTGCCTGCGCCGACCCGGGTTACGAAGCGACGCTGGCCGCGCTGGCGGAGCCTGGCATCACTCCGGGCATGTGCGGCTGGACGTCGAGCATTCAATATGACGGCGATGATCAGGACACCGAGTTCGATGCCCTGCAGGCGACACTGGCCAAGCAATACGCGCATGGCTTGTCGTTCAACATTCAATATGCATGGCAGCGTGCCTTTGACTACAACGCCGGATACGCTACCTGGAGCAAGACCGCTGTGAAGGGAGCAGATAGCTGGGTACGGCCGCAGCAAATCGTTGTCTACGGCATTTACCAGTTGCCATTCGGCAGAAACCAGATGATTGCGGGGAGCGCTCCGCGATGGATGGACGAGGCGATTGGGGGTTGGCAGTTCGCGCCGGTTATCACCTGGTCGAATGGCCTGCCTTACAGTCTCAGCGTGGGCGGCGGGTGCGGCGCTTCGGTGCCGGGCAGCGCGCCATGCGAGCCGAACGGCGACAGGCATACCCTGCACACGAGTCTGAGCGGCTTCAATGCGCAGAGCCATACTCGCACCTACTTCTCGGCTCCTGACGCGACCATCTTCCCGGAAGCCGGTCTCGATCAGATCGGCAGCATACGCAGAAACAGCTTCTATGGGCCGGGGTACTTCAACGGCGATTTGTCGCTGCAGAAGAACTTCCCGATCCATGAAAGCCTCTTCGCTCAGTTCCGGGTGGATGCCTATAACGGCTTCAACCACATCAACCCGGCCAATCCATCGACTACGCAGACGGGATCGGCGGGAACGATCACCAGCGAGCCTGCACTGGGCATTTATACCAACCCGCGACAGATGCAGTTCTCGCTGCGCGTGCAGTTCTGAGGCTTCTGGTCCCCGGTCGCGGAGGGGAGTCAGCTCCCCTCCGCTTGTCTTTGAGGAGTAAACTTCCCGCATCATGCACCGGGTCTTTCGGCTCTGTCTGGTTGCCTGCGCGGTCGTGGCAGTGCGGGGGCATGCGCAGACAGCCGCGGCGTCTCTGGCCGACGCGCGCTCTCTGATGACGCAGGGAAGACTGACAGAGGCGCTGCGAGAGCTGAATACTCTCGCGTTGCAACATCCTGAGCCGACCGGGGTGGAGCGGCTGCGCGGCATCGTGGAGTATCAGGACGGGCATTTGCCCGAGGCGGAGGCGGCGTTCGCGCGGGCGGTGGAGCAGGACCCGGCCGATATGGAGTCGATGCAGATGCAGGGAGTGGCGCTCTACCGGCTGGGCAAGCCGGCGGAGGCCATTCCGCTGCTGGAGAAGGCGCACGCAGCCGGACCGGTGGCCAATGCCGATCCTCATTACGTGCTGGCGCTGTGCTACATCACCACGCGGCGCTACGACGATGCGCGGCGGGAACTGGCGGCACAGTATCAGTTCGAACCAAACTCAGCCGCGGCATGGCTGGTGACGGCGCGCATGCTGTTCCGCCAGGAGCTGACCGAGCCGGCCAGAGAAGCGGCGAAGCAGGCGGTGCAACTGGACGCGCACTTGCCACTGGCGCATCGGCTGCTGGGAGAAATCGACCTGGCCGGCGGGGATGCTGCGAACGCGATCGTGGAACTGGAGAAAGAGCGGGCGGTGAATCCGCTGGACGGCGAGACCTACGATCGCCTGGGGGACGCGTACATCCGCAGCGGGCAGTACGCGCAGGCGCAGCAGGTGCTGGATCGCGCGGTGCTGCTGGAGCCGAACGCGACGGGTCCGTATATCCTGCTGGGTAAAACGCTGCTGGCGGAGCAGGATCCGGCGATGGCGACCATGTATTTGCAGCGGGCGCTGGAGATGGATCCGTCCAATTCAATGACGCACATGCTGCTGGGGCGGGCATTCGCGGCGGCGGGCCGCAAAGACGACGCGGACCGTGAATTCGCAGCCGTGCGCAGACTGCAGGACACGCACGCACCGGCGGGCAGGAATCAATAAAGGACCGATGTTTCGGAAAGCAATGGCACGGGGATCGGCAGCCTGTCTGCTGACGATGGCGGCCGCCATCACTGCGCAGCAGACGGCGACGGATCGGGCGAGCGCTGCCTTTCGCGCCGGAACGGCGGCGTATGCGAAGGGCGATCTGAAGACCGCGCGCGTGGAGTTCGGTCACGCGGTGCAGCTGGCGCCGGGCATCGAAGAAGGGCACAGCGCACTGGGTGTGGTGCTGTTGGCGCTGGGGCAGTATCCCCAGGCAATCGCTGAGCTGCAGAGAGCGCTGAAGCTGAAGCCGGAAGATCGGACGGCGGAGGAGAATCTGGCGCAGGCTTACAGCCAGACGGGCGCGCCTGAGAAGGCGAACGCATTGTTCGCCGAGATGGACCGCGCTTCGCCGCTCAGCGCAGACTTGTTGGCAGTGTGGGCGCGGGATCTGGCTGCGCTGTCGCGAATCGATGCGGCGATCGACACGATGCAGCGGGCAGCAGACGCCGACCCGCACAACGCCGGATTGCGGGATCAGCTGGGTTCGCTCGATGCGCAGGCGGGACGCTGGTCAGAGGCGCAGCAGTCATTTGAAGCAGCTTTGCAAATCGATCCGGGTTTGGCGTCCGCGCATCTGCATCTGGGTGTGACGCTGAGCCACGAGCAACAGACGGATCCGGCCGTCGCAGAACTGGCCCGGGCTGCACAGCTCGATCCGCGCAATCCCACGGTGCAGTTTGAGTGGGGGAATGCGCTGACCGCTGCGGGCGATGATGAGCAGGCGATCGGACACTTTCAGCAGGCCATGGCCATCGATCCGGAGTATCTGGATCCCGCGTATCAGCTGGCGCTGGCTTTGCAGAGGGTCGGCCGGGAGAAGGAAGCGATTCCCCTGTTTGCGAAGGTGGTAGCCGCGCGGCCGCAGCAGGCCGAGGCGCTGACCAACTACGGGCTGGCTCTGGTGCAGACGGGGCAGGCCAGAGAGGCGATTCCTCTGTACCAGCGCGCGCTTGCGCTAACGCCGGATAATCCCACGGTGCATCAGGATCTGGGCGTGGCGTATCTGCAGGAGAGCGATGTGGACGATGCGGTGCGGGAATTTCAGGCGGGTCTGAAGATCGCGCCTGACGATGCGCATCTGCACTACAACCTGGGACTGGCGTTGAAGCTGAAAGACGATTTGCCGGATGCGACCGCAGAGCTGGAGAAGACAATCCATCTCGATCCGGGATCTCCGGATGCGCCCTACACCCTGGGCATTTTGTACATGCAGGCGGGGCGCTTCGATGAAGCGGTGAAGAATCTGCGCGCGGCGCTCGAGGTCCGTCCGCAGAATGGTGATGGATGGTCGGTGCTGGGCAGCGTGTATCGGCAGCAGGGGAAATACGAAGATGCCGCAGTGGCATTGCGGAAAGCGATTGAGCTGCTGCCGGAACAGCCAGGGCCGCATATTACGCTGGCCAGCGTGCTGCAGGAAGAGGGCAAGCAGGAGGAGGCGATCGCCGAGCGAAAGAAGGCGGCCGATCTGACGAGGGTCGCGGTGAACAGGCAGCGGGCGGTCTTTGCCACCAATGCCGGGAATGCTGCGCTGAACAAAGGGCAGATCGCGGATGCGATCGAACATTATCAGGAGGCGATCGGCAGCGACCCGGGCTACGCAGATGCGCACCGGCAACTGGCCGCGGCCTTTGCGGAGCAGGGGCGCATGAGCGAGGCGTCGACCGAGCGGCAGAAAGCCGAAGCGCTGGTCGGGAAAAATCCGTAAGATGACTTTGTTCTTTTTCTTTCGATGAATCGGCGAAAATTTTTGGGCTCGCTTAGCCGCACGGCATTGGTGCTGCCGTTCGCAGATGTAGTGCGGCTGGCCACGCCTCCATGGCTGCGAGCTACGCTGTCGGACGGCCAGGCGGGGCAAACGAAGCCCGGTGCGCAGCAGTCGTACGATGCCAAACCGATTCCTCCGCCTCCCGGGCCGGTGTCGCCGATTGCAGGAACGCCGCTGGGCGTGCAGTTCGTCGATGTGGCGACGCAGGCGGGACTGCACGCGAAGACCATCTTCGGCGGCGAGGGAACGAACAAATATCTGCTCGAAACCACCGGCTGCGGCGTGGCCTTCTACGACTACGATCAGGATGGCTGGCTGGATATTTTTCTGGTGAATGGCTGGCGGCTGGATGGGTTCGCAAAAGGAAGCGAGCCCACCTGCCATCTCTTCAAAAACAATCGCGACGGAACGTTCACCGATGTGACGGCGAAGGCGGGACTGGCGCGCAGCGGCTGGGGACAAGCCTGCTGCGTGGGCGACTACGACAACGATGGATGGGACGATCTCTTCGTCACCTATTACGGGCAGAATGCGCTCTTTCGTAACAATGGCGATGGCACATTCACCGATGTGACGGCGAAGGCTGGATTGCTGCAGCCGAAGACGCGATGGAATTCCGGATGCGCGTTTCTGGACTACGACCGTGATGGGCATCTGGATTTGTTTGTCGGGAACTACATCGACTTCGATCTGAAGACTGCGCCGCTGCCCGAGTCGGGGCCGTGTCTGTACAAGGGCATCCTGGTCGCATGCGGGCCGCCGGGCCTCCAGCCAGGCAAGAACATCCTGTATCACAACAACGGCAATGGGACGTTCACGGATGTTTCGGAGAAGGCGGGCATGTGGACGACCTATGGAAATTACGCGCTGAGCGCGGCAGTAGCGGATTTCGACAACGACGGCTGGCCGGATATCTATGTGGCGAACGATTCGACCGCGGCCACGCTCTACCAGAACCAGAAGGACGGAACTTTTCGCGATGTGGCGATCGAGTCGGGTGTGGCGCTTTCTCCCGACGGCAAGCCGCAGGCAGGCATGGGCGTGACGGTGGGCGACTACAACCGCGATGGGTGGCTGGATATCGCGAAGACGAATTTTGCCGGAGACACCGATTCTCTGTACGCCAACCTCGGCGGTGGAAATTTCGAGGACCGCACGTATCTGGCGGGGCTGGGCCTCAACACGCGCTATCTGGGCTGGGGCATTGGGTTCCTGGATATGGATAACGACGGCTGGCTGGATTTGTTTGTGGCTAACGGGCACGTTTATCCGGAGGTCAACAGCGCGAAGACCGAAGCTCCTTATGCGGAGCACAAATATCTCTATCGCAACCTGCGCAACGGGCGGTTTGAAGATGTAAGCGCGGCAGGAGGGCCGGGGATCACGGCGGCGGTCCCGGCGCGGGGCTGCGCCTTTGGCGATTTTGACAACGACGGCGATGTGGATGTGGTGGTGAACTGCATGAACACCCTGCCGCAGCTTCTGCGCTGCGATGCGAGCCGGAAGCGGCACTGGGTGAAGGTGAAGCTGGTGGGCAAACGATCGAACCGCACTGGGATCGGAGCGCAGGTGCGAGTAGTGGCGAAGCTGCAGGAAGGGAAGCCTCTGACCCTGCTCGATGAAGTTCGTAGCGGTGGCAGTTACTTTTCGCAAAATGATCTCCGCCTGCACTTCGGACTGGACGAGGCGAAGACCGTCGATTCGCTGGAGGTGCGCTGGCCTTCGGGTCAGGTGGATACCTTCCGGGAGCTGGCGACGGATCGGCTGTATGTCGTCGAGGAGGGAGCGAAGGAGCTGAAAGCCTATCTTCTGCCGGAGATGAGGAAGGTCTGAGGTGCGGCTCGCGCTGTGTCTCCTGTTGGCAGCCTGCGCGTGGGCGTCGGCAGGAGTGTCCGCCGGCACGAGCGCAACTGCGCAGAGCGGCCCGGCGTCGGCCGATCCCGATGCGGCCTGCGCCGGGTGCCACCGGCAAATTTACGAGTCGTGGAAGAAGACGCCGATGGCGCACGCGAGCGGACCGGCGGCGGAGGGTTTTATTCCCGCCGACTTCACGCATGCTGCGTCCGGAGTGCATTACCGGACATTTCTCGAGAATGGGCAAATGTGGCTGTCGTATGAGCGGCCCAATGCGCCTGCGGATCGCGCGCTCAACGGGAAGCAGCAGCTGCTTTTCTACCTGGGGTCGGGGCGGCGCGGACGCACGTGGATCTTCGAGCGGGAAGGCTACTGGTATGAGATCCCCATCAACTGGTATGCGAAGAAGAAGATCTGGGATATGACGCCGCACTATCTCGATGCACAGGAGATGCCCTTCACGCTGCCCGTCGATCGGGGCTGCCTGCACTGCCATGCCAGCGACGTGCAGGCGCCGCTGCTCGACGCGAGGAATCATTTTGCCGGATCGCCCTTTCCGCATGGAGGGCTCACCTGCGCATCGTGCCATGGCGATGCGTCGCAGCACCTGGCGCAGCACGGCAAAGGACCGATTGTGAATCCGGCGAAGTTGGCCGAGGTGCAGCGCGACTCCATCTGCCTCGAATGCCATCTGGAAGGCGAAGTGACTGTAGTGAAGCAGGGACAGAAGCTGGGCACCTTTCGGCCTGGCGACAACCTGTTCGACGAGGCGGTGTACTTCGAGGATGGGCGGAAAGCCGGGCCGGGGGGACGGGCGACCAGCCAGTGGGAATCGCTGCTGGAGAGCGCCTGCAGGCGCGCCAGCGGCGATCGGCTGACCTGCACCAGCTGTCACGATCCGCATGCGACGGTCGCGGCTGCGGACCGCGTGCAGTACTACCGGGCGCGGTGCCTCGCGTGCCACGCGCCGCTGGCTACCGGGCATCACGCGGAGAATCCAGACTGCACGTCGTGCCATATGCCGCGCCAGGAGACAGAGGACATCGCGCACGAACAGGTAACGGATCATCGCATTCAGATTCCGGGGAAGCCATTCGTTAGTCCTGTGGCGCAGGAGGAGCTGGTTCCCATCGGGGATGTTCATCCGAGCGACCGCGATGCGGGGATTGCATGGGCGCAGCTGGCATTGCACGGCGACCGCGCGGCGGGCGAACGAGCGATGCGGCTCCTGCTGGCCGCAGAGAGCAGCGATCGACAGCAGGCGACCGACGGCGAGCTGCATATGGAACTGGGATTTCTGGAACAGGCCAGCGGCGATCGTGAACGAGCGCGGGCCGAGTATCAGCAGGCGCTGCGGGCCGATCCGTTCAACGAGACGGCGGGCGGGGACCTGGCGGTTCTGGATGCGCAGAGCGGTGATTTTGTGGCAGCGCTGCCGCTGTGGCGAGCCGTTTTTCAGCATGATCCGGGGGCAAGCGCGGCGGGGATGGATCTGGCGGTGGGGCAATGCCGGCTGGGCGAACGGCAGGACGCGGAGCAGACGCTCATTCGGGTGCTGGAGTTCTCGCCGGATCATCATGCTGCGAGAGATATGCTGCTGGCATTGCAGACGGGAAAACAACCGTGTGGAAGACACTGATGCAAAGCAGCGGGCTATGATCCGAGAGGCGATGCGATGAACTCCAACATGGAGCAGGCATGAAGATACAGGCGGCAGTGGTGATTGCAGCGGCGGCGCTGATGGCGGCGGCGCAACCCGCGGGGAAACATGCGTGGGAGATTGGACCGTTTACGCGGCCATCGAGCGGGAATCCGGTGATCACACCGAATGCTGCGGCGAAATTCAACGACCCGATCCGCAAAGCGCCGGTGCAGTGGGAGGCGCTGCACACCTTCAACCCGGCCGCGATTGTGCGCGACGGCAAAATCGACGTGCTCTATCGCGCTGAAGACAACACCGGCTCCATGGAAATCGGCATGCACACCTCGCGCCTGGGGCTGGCGGAGAGCAGCGACGGCATCCACTTCACGCGCCGCGCGACGCCGGTGTTTTATCCCGCGGAAGACAGCCAGAAGGATCGGGAGTGGCCGGGGGGCGTGGAGGATCCGCGCATCGTGGAGGGCGAAGACGGCACGTATGTGCTGACCTACACGCAGTGGAACCGGAAGACGTTTTCAGTGGGCGTTGCGACCTCAAAGGATCTGGACCACTGGACGAAGTATGGTCCTGCGTTCTTCTCGGCAGAGGGCGGGAAGTATGCGGACCTGAAATATAAATCTGCGGGCATTGTGACGGCGTTGCGCGATGGTCGGCTGATGGCTGCGCGGATTCGCGGCAAGTACTGGATGTTCTGGGGCGAAGGCGCGATCCATCTGGCGACCTCGGAGGATTTGATTCACTGGACGCCGATTGAAGACAGCGCGGGCCATCCGGTGGAGGTGCTGCGGCCGCGCGCAGGACATTTCGACAGCAGCTTCCCTGAGACAGGACCTCCGCCGGTGCTGACCGCCCGCGGGATTGTGGTGATCTACAACGGCAAGAATGCAGCGTCGGGTGGCGCTCCGCAACTGGCGCCGGCAACCTATGCCGCGGGCGAGGCGCTCTTCGATGCCAGCAATCCGGAGCACCTGCTGGAGCAGACGGAGAACCCGGTGCTGAAGCCTACGCTTCCTTATGAGCGGACCGGGCAGTACACAGCCGGCACCACGTTTGCCGAGGGCCTGGTGTACTTTCACGACCAGTGGTTTCTCTACTACGGCTGCGCGGATTCACTGGTGGCGGTGGCGACTGCTCCGGGCGGAACGCACCAGTAGGGTGGGCCTGGGAAATTTGCTCACCGGACCAGGTGCGCCAAAAGCAGGTCCCTCCACTTCGCTCCGCTTCGGTCGGGATGACAATTTAAAGCGAATTGCGAAACGGCATACCAGCGGCGACGTTTTCGCTGCGATGTGCGCATCGCCTGAACTCAGGCGATGGCGCGGACTGCCGGGTTCGTCGCGATCTCCGAATCCTTGTGTCCGTCGGTTCCCGCGACTTCTCCCGTAACCGGCAGAAAGACGCGGAAGCAGGTGCAGGCGCCAGTGCCCGAGCGCAGCGTCCGGAAGGCGATGCGGCCCTCATATTTCTGGATGATGCCCTTGCTGATCCACAGGCCGAGGCCGGTGCCCTTGGCGGATTTGGTCGTGAAGAAGGGCTGGAAGAGCCGCCTTGCATCTTCGGGACGAATGCCCGCTCCGGTATCGATGACGGAAATGGTGATACCGCGAGCCCCGCTTTGCCGATCGGTGACATCGCGCACGCACAGGCGCAGGGTTCCACCCTGGGGCATGGCCTGGATGGCATTGCCAATGAGGTTGAGGAAGACCTGGCGCAGCTCGCCGGGGAAGCCGCGGATCTGGGCCGTGGAAGAGTAGCGCTTCTGCAGGTCGATGTGGTTGGTGACGATGGGGCGCTGCTGCAGCTCAACGACGTTGTTGAGCAACTCGGGGATGGCGATGGGTATGGGCTGGCGCGATTCGCGATAGAAGCTGAGGGTCTGGCGAGTGATATGCGATGCGCGCTGCAGCTCCTGCTCGGCCAGTGACGCGTAGTAGCGCGCCTCTTCGTCCAGCGAAGGGTGGTTGCGCAGCAGGTAAAACGCGTTGGTGATGGCTTCGAGGGGGTTGTTAATTTCGTGCGCGATGATGCCGGCAACGCGGCCCATGGCAGCGAGCTTTTCGGCCTGGCGCAGGGCTTCTTCGGCCTGGATCTGCGCGGTGATGTCGCGCTGGATCTCAAGGATGGAGTCGCCCTCGCGGTTGACGACCTTTCTGGTGGCAACGATGATCTCGCGGCCCTCTTTGTCGCGCTGCACGAGATTGCCCTGCCATGAGTGTTTGGTCTGGAGCGAGTACTCGGCGTCTTCTTTGGAGACGGGAAAGACGGTGCGCAGGATTTGGTGCAGGTTCTGGCCGAGGACCTCTTCGCGCTTCCAGCCATAGAGAGCTTCGGCGCCGGAGTTCCAGAAGCGGATGGCTCCGTGGAGATCGCGGACGATGATGGCCTCGGTAGCGAGTTCAAGAAGCTCGGCGCGCTCGCGATGATGCTCCTCGCTGATGCGCAGTTCCTCGGTACGGTCGGCGACGCGGCGTTCGAGATCGCTGTTGAGTCGTTCGAGCTCGCGGGTTTTGCGGTGAAGCTCGACGAAGACGCCGATTTTGGCGCGCAGAACTTCGGGGATGACCGGAACCGAAATGTAATCGACGGCGCCGCGCCGGTAGCCATTGATCTTGTCGGTGTCGGTGAGGTGAACGCCGGAGATGAAGATAATGGCGGTTTTGCCGAAGCGAGGATGGTCGCGGATCATGTCAGCAAGCTCGAAGCCGTCGAGCTCGGGCATGCTCACGTCCATCAGAACGACGGCGACGTCGTTGCGCAGGAGGACGCTGAGAGCCTCTTTGGCCGAACTGGCCTTAATGAGATTCTCACCGAGATCGCCCAGGATGACCTCATAGCTTAAAAGCTTAGCCGGCTGGTCATCCACCATGAGAATGTTAACTTTCTCGTCTGCCGTCATCGGTCTCTCCGGGCCCAACCAAGGTCCATTTATCGATGCAACCACATGCGCAGCGCAGAGAGCAACTGTTCGGTGTTCACTGGCTTGGCAAGGTATTCGGAGGCGCCCGCCTCCAGACATTTTTCACGATCGCCCTTCATGGCTTTAGCCGTGAGAGCGATGATAGGCAGCCTCCGCAGTGATGCGTTCTGGCGGATGACCTGCATGGTTTCGTAACCGTCCATCTCGGGCATCATGATATCCATGAGCACGATGGCCAGATCGGGCGTGGACTCGATGGTGTCGATGGCTTCGCGTCCCGTGCCGGCAGTGAGCACGCTCATGCCGCGCCGCTCCAGAACGCTGCTGAGGGCGAAGATGTTGCGGACGTCATCGTCGACGATGAGAACCTTTCTGCCGTAGAGCGCTTCGTCTGACTGATGCAGGCGATCGAGCATGCGCTGCTTGTCGGCGGGAAGGTCGGCAACGACGCGGTGCAGGAAGAGCGCCGTTTCATCGAGCAGGCGCTCAGGCGATTCAACGTCTTTGACGACCACGCTGCGGGCCAGCATGTGCAGCCGCGAGTCTTCCTCGGCGCTGAGCTCGCGGCCGGTAAAGACGACGACGGGGAGATCCCGGAGCTTCTCATTCTCCCGCAGCTGATCGAGGACCTCGAAGCCGCTCATGTCGGGCAGGCGCAGGTCGAGGACAACGCAGTCGTAGGTGGATTCGTCGAGCTGCTGCAGAGCCGATGCGCCGGAATCGACCACATCGATGTCGATGTCGTTGTGCCAGAGCAGCTCGCGGATGCTGAGCTGTTCGGCCGGATTGTCTTCGACCACCAGCAGGCGCTTGCGGCGCGGCATGGAGTAGTCGCGAATGCGGGTGAGGGCCGCCTCGAGATCTTCAGTCGATGTGGGCTTGGTGACGAAGGCGAAGGCGCCGCGGGAAAGGCCGTGGCGGCGGTCGTCATCGAGGGTGAGCATCTGCACCGGGATATGGCGGGTGCGTGAATCCTGCTTGAGATGGTTGAGCACCGTCCAGCCCAGCATGTCGGGCAGGAAGACATCGAGCGAAATGGCGGTCGGGTTATATTCGCGCGCCAGGGAGAGAGCTTCGGCGCCGGTCGACGCAATCAGCACCTTGAATCCCTTGTCGTGGGAGAGATCGGCGATCACGCGAGCGTAGTGCGGATCATCATCGACGATCAGCAGAACGGTTTCGCCTTCCTGCAGGGCGTCACGGTCATCTTCGATATCGACTTCCTGCTCCACGCTGACCGGGCTGGCGAGGAAGACCGGAGCCATTGCGGAGCTGCCACGCCTTTCCGTGACGGGCGCGGCGGCCGGACCCACGTAGGTCTGCGGCAGGTAGAGGGTAAAGGTGCTGCCCTTGCCGGGCGTGCTGCGGAGCTGAATCTCGCCGCCGAGCAGGTTGGCCAGCTCGCGGCTGATGGCGAGGCCGAGGCCGGTGCCTCCGTACTTGCGGCTGGTGCCGGCATCGGCCTGCTGGAAGGCCTCAAAGATAATGCGTTGCTTTTCGGCAGGGATGCCGATGCCGGTATCGGAGACTTCGAAGGCGATGACCGAACCTGCGCCGCTGAGCACGGGGTGGTCACTGCTCCAGCCGGAAGGCGCGCTGGAGACGGTGAGCCGGACGCCGCCCTGTTCGGTGAACTTGAAGGCGTTGGAGAGCAGGTTTTTGAGCACCTGCTGCAGGCGGCGCGGATCGGTGACGAGGCTGCGGCCGAGTTTGGGATCGCCCTTGACCTCGAAGAAGAGCTTGCGATTCTCGGCTTCGTGGCGGAAGGGCCGGGCGACCGCTTCGAGCAGGCTGCCGAAGAAGAGCTCTTCAGGATCGACGGAGACGGTGCCGGATTCGATCTTGGAGAGGTCGAGGATATCGCTGATCAGGTTGAGCAGGTCGGTGCCGGCGCCGTGGATGGTGCGGGCGAATTCGACCTGGCGGCCGCTGAGGTTGCCGTCGGGATTTTCCGCCAGCTGCTGCCCCAGCACCAGGATGCTGTTGAGCGGCGTGCGCAGCTCGTGGGACATGTTGGCGAGGAATTCGGATTTGTATTTGGAGGTGAGGGCCAGCTCGCGTGCCTTTTCTTCAAGGGCGCGGCGAGCCTGCTCGATTTCCTGGTTCTTGCGCTCCACTTCGGAGTTCTGTTCGGCGAGCTGCTGAGCCTTCTGCGCCAGCTGCTCGTTGGTCTGCTGCAGCTCCTTCTGCTGAGTCTGCAGCTCGGTGGCCAGCTGCTGCGACTGCTTGAGCAGCGCTTCGGTCTGCATGGTGGCTTCGATGGAGTTGAGCACGATGCCGATGGACGAGGTGAGCTGATCGAGGAAAGCCAGGTGCGACGCGGTGAAGATGCTGAGGCTGGCCAGCTCAATGACGGCTTTGACGCGATCCTCAAAGAGCACCGGCAGCACAATCACGTTGCGCGGGACGGCTTCGAAGAGGCCGCTGCGGATCGGCACCGCGGTTCTGGGCAGCTCGGTGATCAGCATGCGGCGCTTCTCCGCCGCGCACTGGCCGATCAGGCCGTCGCCCACGCCGATTTCGCGGCGATAGCCATCGTGGGTGTTGGCGAAGGCGGAGAGCAGAACGAGGGCGCCGGACTCCTCGCTCTCGGTCTGGTAGATGACGCCCTGCTGGGCATTGACCAGAGGAACGAGTTCGGAGAGCAGCATGCGTCCCACGGTGCCGAGGTCGCGCTGCCCCTGCAGCATGCCGGTGAAGCGCGCGAGGTTGGTCTTGAGCCAGTCCTGCTCGGTGTTGCGGTCGGTGGTGACCCGCAGGTTGTCGATCATCGTATTGATGTTGTCTTTGAGCTCGGCTACTTCGCCGCGGGCCTCCACCTGAATGGAACGGGTGAGGTCGCCGCGGGTGACGGCGGTGGCGACTTCGGCGATGGCGCGGACCTGGTTGGTGAGGTTATCGGCCAGCAGGTTCACGTTGCCGGTGAGGTCCTTCCAGGTACCGGCGGCGCCGGGGACGTTGGCCTGACCGCCAAGGCGGCCTTCCACGCCGACTTCACGAGCCACGGTGGTCACCTGATCGGCGAAGGTCGCCAGCGTGTCGGTCATGTTGTTGATGGTTTCTGCAAGGGCGGCGACTTCGCCCTTCGCGTTCACCGTCAGCTTCTGCTTCACGTCGCCGTTGGCCACGGCGGTCACGACCTTGACGATGCCGCGCACCTGCTCGGTAAGGTTGGCGGCCATGACGTTGACGTTGTCGGTAAGATCCTTCCACGTACCGGCAACGCCCGGAACCTCGGCCTGACCACCGAGTTTGCCTTCCGTGCCCACTTCGCGGGCCACACGCGTCACTTCGCCGGCGAAGGCATTGAGCTGATCGACCATGGTGTTGATGGTGTTCTTCAGCTCGAGAATTTCGCCTTTGACATCGACGGTGATCTTGCGCGACAAGTCTCCGCGAGCCACAGCCGTTGTCACCTCAGCGATGTTGCGGACCTGACCGGTGAGGTTGCCGGCCATGGCGTTCACTGAGTCGGTGAGGTCCTTCCAGGTTCCTGCGACGCCGGGCACGTTGGCCTGGCCGCCGAGACGGCCTTCGGAGCCGACTTCGCGGGCCACGCGGGTCACTTCGGCAGCGAAGGAGCGCAGCTGCTCGACCATGGTGTTCAGCGTTTCCTTGAGCTGCAGGATTTCGCCGCGAACGTCGACGGTGATCTTGCGGGAGAGATCGCCGTTGGCAATGGCCGTCGCGACTTCAGCGATATTGCGGACCTGGCCGGTGAGGTTCGAGGCCATGGAGTTGACGTTGTCGGTAAGGTCCTTCCAGGTTCCGGCCACGCCGGGGACCTGCGCCTGGCCTCCGAGTTTGCCATCGGTGCCGACTTCGCGGGCGACGCGAGTGACTTCGCCGGCGAAAGCGTTGAGCTGATCGACCATGGTGTTGATGGTGTTCTTCAGCTCGAGGATTTCGCCTTTGACGTCGACGGCAATCTTACGCGAGAGGTCGCCGCGGGCCACGGCCGTCGTCACTTCGGCGATGTTGCGGACCTGCGCGGTGAGGTTGCCGGCCATCGAGTTCACCGAGTCGGTGAGGTCCTTCCAGGTACCGGCGACGCCAGGCACGTTGGCCTGGCCACCGAGCCGGCCCTCAGTACCGACTTCGCGGGCGACGCGTGTCACTTCGCCGGCGAAGCGGTTGAGCTGGTCGACCATGGTGTTGATGGTCTCTTTGAGGCGCAGGATTTCGCCGGAGACATCGACGGTAATCTTGCGGGACAAATCGCCGTTGGCGATGGCCGTCGCCACTTCAGCGATGTTACGGACCTGGCCGGTAAGGTTCGAGGCCATGAAGTTGACGTTGTCAGTGAGGTCTTTCCAGATGCCGGCGACGCCGGGCACCTGCGCCTGGCCTCCGAGCTTGCCGTCGGTTCCGACCTCGCGGGCCACGCGCGTCACTTCGCCGGCGAAGGCATTGAGCTGATCGACCATGGTGTTGATGGTGTCCTTCAGCTCGAGAATTTCGCCTTTCACATCGACCGTGATTTTGCGGGACAAATCGCCGCGGGCCACCGCGGTCGCGACTTCGGCGATGTTGCGGACCTGGCCGGTCAGGTTGCCGGCCATAAAGTTCACCGAGTCGGTGAGGTCCTTCCAGGTACCGGCGACGCCGGAGACCTGGGCCTGGCCGCCGAGTTTGCCTTCGGTGCCGACTTCGCGGGCCACGCGCGTCACTTCGCCGGCGAAGGCGTTGAGCTGATCGACCATGGTGTTGATCGTGTTCTTGAGCTCGAGAATTTCGCCTTTGACGTCGACCGTGATCTTGCGGGAGAGATCGCCGCGGGCCACGGCGGTGGTGACTTCAGCAATGTTGCGGACCTGACCGGTGAGGTTGCCGGCCATCGAGTTCACGTTGTCGGTGAGGTCCTTCCAGGTACCGGCTACACCGGGGACGTTCGCCTGGCCGCCCAGCTTGCCTTCGGTGCCGACCTCGCGGGCCACGCGCGTCACTTCGCCGGCGAAGCGGTTGAGCTGGTCGACCATGGTGTTCAGCGTTTCTTTGAGCTGAAGGATTTCGCCCCGGACGTCGACCGTGATCTTGCGCGAGAGGTCGCCATTCGCGATAGCGGTGGCGACTTCGGCGATGTTGCGGACCTGGCCGGTGAGGTTCGAGGCCATGAAGTTGACGTTGTCGGTAAGATCCTTCCAGGTACCGGCGACGCCGGGCACGCTGGCCTGGCCGCCTAGCTTGCCTTCCGTACCGACTTCGCGGGCCACGCGCGTCACTTCGCCGGCGAAGGCGTTGAGCTGGTCGACCATGGTGTTGATGGTGTCCTTCAGCTCAAGAATTTCGCCCTTCACGTCCACCGTAATCTTGCGGGAAAGATCGCCGCGGGCCACGGCCGTGGTCACCTCAGCGATGTTGCGGACCTGTGCGGTCAGGTTGCCGGCCATGGCATTCACTGAGTCCGTCAGATCCTTCCAGGTACCGGCGACGCCCGGTACGACCGCCTGCCCGCCCAGCTTGCCGTCGGTGCCGACTTCGCGGGCCACGCGCGTCACTTCGGAGGCGAAGGAGCGCAGCTGGTCGACCATGGTGTTGATGGCTTCCTTCAGCTGCAAAATCTCGCCGCGCACGTCGACCGTGATCTTGCGGGAAAGGTCGCCGCTGGCCACGGCGGTGGCGACTTCGGCGATGTTGCGGACCTGGCCGGTGAGGTTCGAGGCCATGGAGTTGACGGAGTCGGTGAGGTCCTTCCACGTGCCGGCGACGCCTGGGACCATCGCCTGCCCGCCCAGCTTGCCGTCGGTGCCGACTTCGCGGGCCACGCGCGTGACCTCGGCGGTAAATACGCCGAGCTGCTGAATCATCGTATTGACGATGTTGGCGGAGCGGAGAAATTCGCCTTCCAGCGGCCGGCCGTCCACGTCGAGACGGACAGTCTGAGTCAGATTGCCCTGAGCCACGGCAGCGATGGCGCGGGTGACTTCGGTCGTAGGCCGGAGCAGATCCTCCATGAGGGTGTTTACGGAGGTTTCCATGTCATCCCAGGCGCCGCGATGGCTGGGAACGCGGATCCGCTCGCGGGTCTTGCCCTCTTTGCCGACGGCCTGGCCAACTCGCTTCAGCTCGCGCGCCATCTGTTCGTTGGCCGACACAATATCGTTGAAGTGGTCGGCGATTTTCCCGGCCAGACCGGTCCAGGAGACCGGCAGGCGGACACTAAAGTCACCATCCTTCATGGTCTGGAGACCCTGCAGGATGATCGGCAGGTATTCGGAGGTGGAGGCATCCAAACCCACTGAGGACGCGGATTTCTGGCCGTTCTTCGTTTTTGGGGTTGGCTGAGCGACGGTAGCCATAGGCAGCTCCTAAACGACAGGGGACTCGAGCTTCAAACAACTCACCAGGGATGCGCCGGACGGGGGCATGGACCCGGAACTGAATCTGGATAGAGCTGTTGGTGGATGCTTTGCAGCCGTGAAAAGGTTGCCCGGTAAAATTCGTGTCCATTGGCGTGGAATATTCCTGCACGGTTAAGCTATGGCGCGTCACGGCGATGCGGGATGCGAGATGATGAATCTCACCATGGAGAAGCTGAACCGACGTAAATTCATCCAGGCGGCAGTGGTCGCGCCCGCTGCCGCACAGACTTGGTGGTCGAAGGTGGGAGAAGAATCGAAGCGCCGGCTCTTGTTGGTCGGCACGCAGACAGAGACGGACCCAACAACGCCGGGTGCCCGGAAGAGCCAGGGCATCTATGCGTATCACTGGGATCCGGAAAAAGGGGAACTGCAGGCGGCAGGACTGGCGGCGGCCAGCGACAATCCGACCTTCCTGGCGCTCCATCCCAGCGGTAAGTTTCTGTACGCCGCCAATGAGCTGGAACACTTCGAGGGCCAGAACAGCGGGGCGGTCAGCGCCTTCGAGATTGATCACGCGGGCGCGAAGCTGAGAGCGATCAATCAGGTGGCGGCACAGGGCACCGGGACGTGTCATGTGTCCATCGACCACATCGGGCGAGCAGCGTTTTGCGCGAACTACACGGGCGGGAGCGCGACCTCGTTTTATCTGAATCCGAACGGGCAGATCAGCGACGCAGTTTCGCATTTCCAGTACCAGGGGCATGGGCCCAATAAGGAGCGGCAGGAGCAGCCGCATGCGCACCGGGTGACGCCGACGCCGGGCGATAAATTTCTGCTGGTTAACGATCTTGGACTGGACTGCATTCACATCTACCACCTGAACGATCAGAACGCGCACCTGACGCCGGGCGATCCGGCGCAGTGGAATGCGGAGCCGGGCTCGGGGCCGCGGGCGCTGCAGTTTCATCCCAATGGCCGGATCGCCTATTGCGTCTGCGAGATGGCTTCGACGGTGGTTGTGCTGCACTGGGATGCGGCGAAGGGGACGCTGCACACGGTGCAGTCGATCAGCCTGATCGAAGAGGGTTATCACGGCGAAAATACCGGCGACGATATCGTGATCGACCGCAAGGGCCGCTTCGCCTATGCCGCCGACCGCTTCTACGATCACCTCAGCGCCTTCTCCATCGATCCGAAAGACGGCAAGCTGACGCTGCTGGGGCGCACACCGTGCGGAGGGAAAACTCCCCGGCATCTGACGCTCGATCCCACGGAGCGCTGGCTGCTGGTTGCGAATCAGGAGTCGGACAACATCGCCGTATTTCCGATTGACGCGGCAACAGGCAAAGTTGGCGAGCAGGCGAAGAACTTTGTTCTGGGCCGGCCGCAGTGCCTGGTGTTTGCTTAGGATATCTTTCCAAAATCCATTCAGAAAATGGATCGGCGCCGCACAATTCCTCCCCCGCGCGCTGACATCCTGAACGTGCAGCGGAAGACCTGCGGTTGCTCTTTGCCTGGGTCGGGCCCTCGAAATTTCCGCAATGGCGACTGCACGTTGCAACCGTCGCTGCCCTGACCGGAATCCTGCTCCATGCCACTTGACAGTACGCCTACAGCAGTAGTAGATATACTACTCACGTAGGAGAGCGCCCGATGGCCACGCCGAAACTGACGAAGCTGGAATTCCAGATCATGGAAGCCCTGTGGGCTCGCGCCGAGTCCTCGATCCGCGAAATCCTGGAGTCATTGCCGGGCAAGCGGAGACCGGCATACACAACCATCCAGACCATGGTTTATCGCATGGAGGCCAAGGGAGTCGTCCATAGAGTCAGGAAGGTCGGCAATGTCCATGTTTTCTCGGCCTCCGTTTCGCGCAAAGCCGCCGAACGCCGGTTAATTGATGAACTGCTGGCTGTTTTCGGGGGACGCCCGCAGTCGGTGATGGCGCACCTCGTGGACACAGGCAAATTGACGCTCGAGGACGTGAGGGAAGCGGAGAGGACATTGCAAGGACTCTCCGGGAAGGAGAAGCGGTCATGACGATTCCTCTGGATTGGAGCCCAGGCTGGACCGCGGCGGTAGTCAATCACATGTGGCAATCGACGCTGCTGGTGGGGGCGGCGTGGCTGCTGGCCGTTGCGCTCAGAAAGAACCGCGCGCGCGCCCGATACTGGGTATGGTTCTCCGCAAGCGTGAAGTTTTTGCTGCCGTTCTCACTATTGACTACGGCAGGCGAGTGGATGCGGTCTCTGTTGCCGACTGTGGCTGAAGAGCAACCGGCCGTCGCCCATGTGATGGAACAGCTGACACAGCCGTTTGCGAAGAGCAGGTATCTTCGCTCGGCGTCACCGGTTGAGGCCCATCACATGAATTGGTTGCCGTGGATGCTGCTCGCCTTGTGGGCCAGCGGGGCAGCGGTGGTTGCAGGTCGCTTTGTGTCGGAATGGTGGAGGGCGAATCAGGCGAAACGGGCTGCAACGCCAATAGATCTGGCGACAGATGTCCCTGCCTTTTCGTCGGAATCAGGAATGGAGCCCGGAATTCTCGGAATCCTGCGTCCGGTGCTATTGCTGCCCGAGGGGATTTTCGAACGGCTCACGGCGGAACAGTTGCGGACGATTGTGGCGCACGAGATGTATCACGTGCGAAAGCGCGACAATCTGACGTTTGCCATCCACATGACGGTCGAAACGCTGTTCTGGTTTTATCCGCCGGTGTGGTGGATTCGAACGCGGCTGATCGAAGAACGGGAGCGTGCATGCGATGAAGCGGTTTTGCAGACCGGCAGTGCGGCCGACGTGTATGCGGCGAGCATTCTCAGCGTGTGCAAATTCTGCATCGAACCGCCGCTCGCCTGCACTTCCGGAGTAACGGGATCCAATCTGAACGAGCGCATTCAGCGCATCCTGTCCGGGCAACCGGGGCGGCGGCTGGGATGGACCGGAAAGCTGCTTTTGGCATCTGCTGGCGCCGCAGCGATTTTCTTCCCCATCTTCTTTGGGTTGCTGCACGCAACGCCATCGTGGGCGCAGGCCAGAGTACAGGCTCCCAAAGAGCTTCCGGCTTTTGAAGTGGCAACGGTGAAGCCCAGTGCACCGGACGGAATGATGGTCATGACGAAAGCCACACCCGACGGCATGCAGATTCGGAACGCACCGCTGATCTATGTTATCCATCTGGCTGCCGGACTCCTGAACGCGAACGACGATCAGATTGTCGGAGCGCCGTCGTGGGTGAAGGCGGAGAAGTACGATATCGCCGCCAAGGTCAACGAGTCGGACGTTCCGAAACTGGCTAAGCTCAGCCGCGTTGAAAAGAACGAGATGATGATGTCAGTGCTGGCGGACCGCTTCAGCTTTGCGGCTCATTGGCAAACCAGGGAGTTGCCCGTGTATGACCTGGCCGTGGCAAAGGGCGGATCCAGACTGCGAGAAGCAAGACCAGGCGACACCTATCCGAACGGGCTGAAGGATGATCAGGGCCAAAGCTCCCCGGGCATGGTGCGCGTCGGCTACGGCACAGTCGATTGCCAGGCGGTTCCCATCACGACTTTGCTGGAAATACTTTCATCGCTGGCGGGCCGCACCGTGATCGATACGACCGGCCTCACCGGCAAGTACGATATTAAGCTGCGGTGGCGCCCTGAAGCCTCGCGGCCGAATCCCGAAGCGGCAGCGGACGGGACTGAGGCATCCGAAGCAGACTTCTTCACGGCACTCCAGGAACAGCTTGGGCTCAAGCTCATTCCGTCCAAAGGTCTGGTTCATGTGCTTGTGGTTGACCACATCGAGAAGCCCTCACCCAATTGATGAATGTGCCAGAGTTGAATTAGTCGGATAGCCGGCTATAGGGAAGTTTGGGGTGGAGCGAAGTTCAACAGCAACCGCGGATCCTTCCGCTTCGCGTTCAGGATGACAAACGTAAGGGGTGGATCGAGGGTTTGTAAGTTACGACAGGCCATATGGAGGATGCCGAGAGGCGCAAAATCGACCGGGCATCGCCCTGAGCGTCTTACCCCTTCTGCTCCGATGGCTCGAATCTTTCGCTGAAGTTCAGAGACCCACACCAGCCCCGAGTCAGGACGCTGATTTAGAGGCAACAACCTGATCCAGTTCCTGGATCAGCGTGCCGAGGGCGACCAGGATCTCGGGGGTGAGGACTTCGGAGCCCTTCAGGTGAGTCTCGATCTCCGACGCAAGTTCGCTGCCGCGCGGTAATCCAAAGACTCCCAGAATCCCGGCGAGCTTGTGCGCGGCTTCGCGGCCACTCTCCCGAGCCGGGGTGTCGTCGGGATTCGCTGTCAGGGAGCGATGCGTGGTTTGAAGTATCGCTACTCGCTCCAGAACGGTGGGGCGGCTGGCGCGCCAGATTGCCTCAATGCGGTCTGTGATCTTTGCGGCGGGATCGGTCATTCTTCGCTCCAGCCCAGAGCGTCGGCGATATCGCGCGCCAGGGTGAGAGGGTCGAAGGGCTTGAACATGACGCGCGCGACACCGAGGTCCGAAAAACGCTTCTGATCGGCGGACTGCACTTTGGCGGTGAGCAGAATAACCGGGATGCGTGCGGTTTCCGGGTTGGCGCGGAGCTCCTGGTAGGTGGTGGGACCGTCCATGCCGGGCATCATGACATCGAGGAGGATGGCATCGGGATGGTTCTCGCGGGCCTTGACGATACCGGCGGCGCCGGAGCCGGCGACGATGACGTCCCAGCCGGCGACGGTTTCAAGGCTGAGAGCGGCAACTTCGCGGATATCTTCCTCGTCGTCGATGATCAGGATACGGCGTGACATGATTTTCCCCGATAGCGTTTATGAATGACCAGAGACAGCTTCCTCCCCGGCAGGCACTGCAATGGAGGCGCGGTCAGGCAGGAAGACGCGGAAGGTAGCGCCGCGCTCTTCATTCTGTTCCGCCCAGATGCGGCCTCCGTGCTGGTTGATGATGGTCCGGCAGATGGCGAGGCCGAGGCCGGTTCCGCCCTTTTGACGGGAGTCGGAGGCATCCACCTGCTGGAATCGGTCAAAGATACTCTCCAGTTTATCCGCAGGGATGCCGCGGCCCTGATCGACGATGCTCAGGGTGACGCCGTCGCTGCCCTGGGCGACGACCACCCGCACCGTCGACTTGGGCGGGGAGAATTTGATGGCGTTGCTGAGCAGGTTGGTGATGACCTGGAGCAGCCGGTCGGAGTCGGCCTCGGTCCAGCTGGGGCCGCACTCGCAGGAGAGGCGAATCTGGCCGGATTCGGCGACGGGCTGCATGGCGTCGATGGCCGAATGAACGATTTCCTCGAGGTTGAGGCGGCGGAAGGCGAGAGGCGCCCGGCCCGACTGCATCCGTTCGAGATCGAGGATGTCATTGATGAGGCGTACGAGGCGATCGGAGTTGGCCACCGCGATGCGGAGCAGGCTCGCAGCCTTTTCGCTGGTATGGCCGAGCAGGCCGGCGGAGAGCAGGCCGAGGGCGCCGCGGATCGAGGTCAGAGGCGTGCGCAACTCGTGGCTGACGGTCGAGATGAACTCGTCCTTCATGTGATCGAGCGCGTAGCGCTGACTGATGTCGCGGAAGCTGAGAACGCTGCCAACGGGCACCCCGTCTTCAACCATGGGCATGACGGCGAACTCGACGGGGAAGCTCCTGCTGCCGTCACTGTAATAGACGTCCTGGCCGGAGGCGCCTTCGCCGGCATGAAAGGTTTTGCGGATCAGGCACTGCGGCCCGCAGGATTCGCTGCCGGCAGGATGCAGAACATCGTGCACGCTCTGGCCGATGAGCTCGTCTTCAGAGCGGCCGATCATGGCGGAAGCCGCAGGATTCACGAAGTCGATGCGGTTGGCGGAATCGACGCCGATGATACCGTCGGCGACGGAATTCAGGATGAAAGCCTTTTGCCGGTCGAGCTGGCGGACGCGGAATTCCTGGCCGGTGCGGGCGATGAACTGGCCAAGGGAGCCGCAGACGGTCTCCACCGTCGCGAGAAGGTCGGGGTCTTCGGGGAGGACCTGGCGGTAGAAGCATTCGACGACGGCGATGACCTGATTGCCGACGCGTACGGGGACCGCCCATCCGGAAAGGAAGCCGTTGAGACGGGCGGCAGCACGGCGGGCGAAGGCGGCGTCGTGCCGGACGTCGTCGACCCAATGGGCTTTGCCAAGGGACCAGACCAGGCCGGGAAGACCTTCGCCCAGAGCGGAGACCTGGGAGAGCGTCTCGCGCAGCAGCTCTTCGCTGGCGCGGCCGCGGGCCAGCCAGGTCGTGCGGGCGCGGATGACGTGCTGGGCTTCGTCCACGATCCACAGAGCGGCAAACTCGCTGCCGAAGGTGGCGCAGAGCGACTCGAGGACACGGGTCAGGCCTTCGTCCAGCGAGGTGGATTCGGCGATGATCTGGCTGACGACGAGCTGAATGCTGAGGCGGCGCTCGCGGCGGTTCTGCTGGGTGACATCGCGGAAGGTGCAGCGCACGGAGACCGGGCCGGACTCCTCGCGGCGGCAGCTGAGGCTGGCCTCGATCTCCACGGTTTCGCCGGAGGCGATCTGAAGGCGCATCGGATGGCGATCGACACGGACGCCGTGGAGGGCCTTGCGGAAGAGCGCAGCGGCCTCGGCCTGGACCTCGGGAGGAAAGGCGGATTCGAATCCGATGAGGGTCTCAAACTGGGCTGAATCCATGCCGAAGAGGGCCTGCCACGCGGGGTTGACGTAGAGGTAGCGGCCGCGCGGGCTGAGGGTGGCGATCATCTCGGCGGAGTTCTCAAAGAGATCGCGGTAGCGCTCCTCGCTTTCGCGCAGGGCGTGCTCGGCGCGGCGGGTGGCGCTGAGGTCGACAGCTACGGAGACCAGGCCTTCAATGCTGCCGGTCGCCGAACGCACGGCCGAGAGATAGACCATGGCCGGGAAGGTGCTGCCGTCGCGGCGGCGGTAACGCATCTCGAATCCACGCACGCGGCTGGCGGGGAAGCTGGCCACGTAAAGAACGTAGGGATAAAGGCCGGCCGTGGTGTGGGCAGGGATCTCCGACCGGGCCTTGGAGGTGGCCAGGGAGGTCGATAGCTGTTCGCCGACGCGACCCATTTCGGCTTCGGGGAAGAGATCGGCCGCGCTGAGCTTGCCGATGACGTCGGTGGCACGGTAGCCGAGCATGCGCTCCGCAGCCGGGGTGAATAGATTGACGCGCCCGGTGAGATCGCACGCAATCACCATGGGCCCGGCAGAGTCGAGGATGCTGCGATGGAGCTGGGCTACGCGCTGAAGCTGGCGCTCGGCCTGGGCCTCGCGCAAAGCGGCGCGAAAGCTGGAGACGCCGACGTAGATGAGGAGAGCCTGAGCGAGGGTCCAGAAGGCGGTGAACCAAAAGATCCAGGGGCTGGTCCACTCGGGAATGCTGCTGGCGCGGGCAAGCACGACTGTCCCTGCCAGGGAGAAGAGCAGAGCGGCGACGAACGCCCGTGTAACGGTCCGGGAATGAGTGATCCGGGTCAAACCTTATTCCATGTGAGACTTTCGAATCACCTTCAGTTAGGCAGAAAAAAGGGGTTCCGAAAAAGTATAGGGGACGGCGGCAAATTCGCACAGGAAAATCGCGTGATTCGCCGCGGGAACGTAGTGGAACCGGGCAATAGCGAGATGGGAAGGGGGTTGGGAGGTGGTTAACCAGCACGGCAGGGGGTCCGCCGTGCTGGTCGGGATCCGAATCAGGGCCTTAGGCGTGCACCGGTTCGAGGATGCGGCTCCAGCGGCGCTCCTTGCGGGCGGCGGCGGCGTTCTTGTGCCACGCATAGCCGGCGATCAGCGGCAGAGCCAGGGTGGCTTCGCTGTAGACCATCTGCTCGAAGGTAGTGTCCACTTTGCCCCAGGAGCTGGCTTCCTTCAGCGTGCTGGAGGAGAGCGCGCCGTCCCGAACATCAGCCACCGTCACCTGGATGGCGTACTTATGCATGGGGGCTTCGCTGCCGAGGATGTCCGCCGCCACCACGATGTCCTGGGCGAAGTTCTTCGGGACGCCGCCGCCGATCATCAGCAGGCCGGTGGTGGGGTTGGCAATCTTGAGCTGAGTTAACTCGTAGAAATCCTTGGCCGAATCGAGCGAAACTTTTGGCTTGTCCTGGCGCTTGTGCTGGTGAGCGACCAGCCCGAAACCGGCCGAGCAGTCGCTGAAGGCGGGACAGAAGATGGGCACGTCCTTCTGCCAGGCCGAGTAGACGATGGAGTCGACGCCGCCCTTTTCCGGGGTCTTGCCGTTCTGCTCGAGCCAGGCGCCCATGGCACGGATGAACTCGCGGGAGCTGTAGGGGCGGGGATCGAGCGAGTCGGCGACCTTCTCCGTGGTCTCGTCGCACAGGCGCAGCTCTTCCTCATCGATCAGCGTGTCGTAGATGCGGTCGATCATCAGCTCGCGCAGCACGCCGTCCTGGGTGCCGGAGCGCATGAGCTCGTCGGCGACGTAGTGTTTGAAACCCAGCGCCTCGAAGAAGTCCTGATCGACGATGTTGGCGCCGGTAGAGACAACGGCATCAACCATGTTGTTACGGATCAGGTCGACGAAGATCTGCTTCAGTCCGGCAGAGATCAGCGAGCCGGCGAGGCAGAGGATGACACCGCATTCCCGATCGCGCAGCATGCGGTCATAGATGGAAGCCGCCCGGGCGAGATCACGGGAGCTGTAGGCCATGGACTGCATGGCATCGACCAGACCAACGACATTGTGCTGCCGGATGTCGATGTGGCGGATGGGGTCTTTCAGAAGTTCCTGTTTCGAAGGCATAGCAACTTCAGGATATCAGGGCGAAACGGGCGGAAATGCTGCGGGAATGTGAATTTGGAGGGCTTGGTTGGGGGGCGGGTTTGGAGCGGATGGAAAGATCCGTTTCCAGTAATGGCCGGGGGCGGCGTGGTGGGCGGAGAATCCGCCGACCGCGGTCAGCAGTTAACATCCGCTGGCGGCGGTCACCGATGAGGGGTATCGACTCATGATGATGAGTTATTTATACTCATCACATGGCTAAGCGATTACAGGTCATCGTTCAGGAGCCCGAATATCGCGATATCCAGCGCGCGGCGCGCCTGCGGCACATGTCCATTGCCGAATGGGTACGGCAGGCGCTCGTGCAGGCCCGCAGGAGCGAGCCTGGCCGCGAGGTCTCGTCCAGGCTGGATATCATTCGAGCGGCGGCGCGCATGGAGTTTCCCACCGCCGATATCGACCGCATGCTCGAAGAGATCGAGCGGGGGTACAAATCGGGCATGCAGCCGTGATTTTCGTCGACTCCAACATACCCATGTATCTGGTGGGCGCTTCCCATCTTCATAAAAGCGATGCAAGGCACTGGCTTGAGGAGTTGGTAAGCGCCCGGGAGCGGCTCGTGACCGACGCAGAAGTCTTGCAGGAAATCCTTCACCGCTACGTGTCGATCGAGCGGCCGGACGCCATTCAGCCGGCCTTTGATGCGTTGCTGGGGGTTGTCGATGAAGTGTTTCCAGTGGACCAGGCAGCAGTCGAGCGAGCCAAACAGATCGTGCTCGGCCACAAAACGCTTTCGGCGCGCGATGCGGTGCATCTCGCGACGATGCAGATCCATGGTGTGAAGAAAATCCTGAGCTTCGATCGAGGATTCGATGGCTTCCCGGGGATGACTCGCCTGTCCTGAGGCGGACAACCCGGTTCAGGGTGAACCCGCTTTCCTCGGAACATCCCAATCGCCGACTTTTTCATCCTCAATGTCAATGAGCCCATTGGCCTGCAATCGCTGCGCCGCCTCATAGAATGTGACCTGAGCCCGCAAATGTACGGCGATCATCAATTTGAAGGTCGTAGCGCTCTCACGGATGCTTCGCTGCGCAGAAGTGAGAAGCGGTACAAGACCGTATTTGATTCCGTCGATGAAGGCGTCTGTATCATCGAGCGCCTGCCCGAACGTTTCGACGGGCGCCGCGACTATCGCTATGTCGCCATGAATGGCGCCATGCGAAAGATGTTTGGCATCGCCGACCTCACCGGTCAAACCATCCGGGACAACTTTCCCGATGAAGTTGAGGCCTGGTACGACGACTATGATCGCGTGCTGGAAACAGGCAGGCCCATCCGCTTCGAACGCGAATCGGTTCCGCAAAGCAAGTTTCTCGAAATGTTTGTTACCCGGCTGGAGGACGGCGAAAGAAATGCCCTGCTGATCGTCATACAGGACATCACCGGACGCAAGCAGGCCGAGGCTGTGCTGCGCGAGAACGAACAACGGCAGGCATTTTTGCTTCGCTTCAGCGACACGATTCGCCCCCTCATCGATTCCAATGCCATCGCCACCTCCGCCACGCGTATGGTTGCAGACTACTTTCAGGTAGACCGATGCTTCATCTCTCGCATTTCGCGAGAGCAGGGAAAGGCCTGGATCGAGCATGAGGCGCGCCATCCGGATCTCCCTTCGGTGGAAGGTGAAGTCGATCTGGCCGATTTCCCCGAAGTCATGCGGACCGCCGAAACCACAACCATGATCTATCGGAACATCCAGGCCGACCCGGCTCTGACCGCACGGGACAAGGCTGCGCTGGGCGGGCTGGGCTTCGGTGCTTTTATTGCTGCCGTTTTGCGCAAGGGCGAGCGTAAATATTTCTGGGACCTGGTCGTGGCCAGCCTCAAACCGCGAAACTGGTCCCCTGCCGACGTACTTCTTCTCGAAGAAGTCGCCGAGCGCACCTGGGTGGCGATCGAACGCGCGCGCACTGAGAAAGCCCTGCTCGAAACAGAGAAGCTTGCCGTGGTGGGACGCCTCGCCAGTTCCATCGCGCATGAGATCAACAATCCTCTCGAAGCGGTCACCAACCTCCTTTATCTGATGGAGCACACAAGCCTGCCCGACGATGCTGCTCAGTACCTGCGGCAGGCGCAGGGTGAGTTATCCCGAGTGAGCCAAATCACCGTCGAGACTCTGCGCTTCAGCCGGCAGAACACCAGCCCAACCGAGGTCAAGCTGAGTGATTTGGTCGAATCGGTCATCAGCCTCCATGAGGCTCGGTTGAAAGGCGCACAGATCGCTGTAGAGCGTCGATACGATGAGCGCCGCTCGCTCCTCTGTTTCCCCAATGAGTTGCGTCAGGTGATTGCGAATCTGGTCGGAAACGCCATTGACGCCATGATCGGATTCGATCGTATGCGGCTCTGCCTTCGTGTTCGGGATGCGCGCGATCCGCGGACCGGAAGGGGCGGCATTCGCCTGACGGTGGCCGATACCGGATCGGGCATGAGCCCCGCGACCCTCCAGCAGATCTGGGAGCCATTTTTCACCACCAAAGGAACGACCGGGACCGGCTTAGGCCTTTGGATCACCGACGAAATTATCCGCAAGCATCGCGGGACGGTGTGGGTTCGCAGCAGTGGCAAGCCGCGCAATCGGGGAAGTATCTTCTCTGTCTTTTTCCCTCACACGAAAGTCGACGCACCTCCGGCAACCTTCACGCCTGAGCCGCAGGTCATCGCGCTTCCCCGATCATCCTGACAAGCAGCGATAGGATCCGTTGTTCGGCCCCTGCGCGAGAGTTCCCGGAGACGACATTCCGCCCAGAACACCGTCGTTCACCGCAATCACGGAACGCTGGCTGAGTTGCCATTCCTACTTGCAATCGGTGCGGTCGCGACCGGAGGGGCTTGGTAATCCCAGGGCCAACAGACCCGCCGATCACGAACCCGGGTGACGCTGGTAATCGTGCTATTTTTTCTGAATTGGTAATATCATCGCGTGACAGGAGCTTGAATGGGAGATCTGAGCAGGATTGGTATCGCCCTCGATTCGGATCTGCTGCGCCGCTTCGACGACTCAATCGCGCGGCGTGGCTATACCAATCGCTCGGAGGCCTTCCGCGACCTGATCCGCGACCGGTTGGTAGGTGAGCAGACCGCGATGCCCCATGCGACAGTGGTGGGCACAGTCACGCTGATCTACGACCACCATGCGCATGGCGTCACCGAGAAGCTGACCGAACTGCAGCATGAACATCACCAGCTGGTTGTCTCCACGAGCCATGCGCATCTGGACCACGATTCGTGTCTGGAGGTGCTCATCGTTCACGGCCAGTCGTCGCAGGTGGAGCGGCTGGCGGATCGGCTGATCGGTCTGAAGGGCGTGCAGCATGGCCGGCTGGTCATGACCGCTCCCCAGAGTCCGCTCGGCGCGCCGAAGCACAAGCACACGAAATAGATCGCGCGGGGGCAGGAGATGAGATGCTGCAGGTGGACAAGTAGCACGTTACAGGATTTCGTAGCACTCTTGTTCCTGTCTTCCTTAATCGGAGTTGCTCCACAGCAGATTGCCGCGCAGGAGAAGACGCCGGCCGCCGCGAGTGACGGGACCTATGGGCCTCAGCTATCGGGAACTGTCGTGGATACGTCGGGCGCGGTGATGGGCGGGGCTGCCGTGCAGGTTCAGAGTGTGAACGGTACTGTACAACGGGAGACCCGAACGGACAGAAACGGATTCTTTACTGTTTCAGGACTGGCGCCGGGGAATTATCAGGTCGTTGCCTCACATCCCGACTTTGAGACCAGGGAAATGCCTGTCACTATTACGACCGCCGGAACCCCGGTAACTATGCGCATCACTCTGGCGGTGAGCGCAGTTAACACCACCGTCAACGTCCAGGGCAGAGCAGAGGATCTGATTGGCATCGCCAATTCCGCAACCCAGGGAACGGTGGGCGCAAAGGAAATCGAGGATCGTCCGATCCTCCGTTCCGGGGAAATTCTGGAGACCATTCCTGGTGTCATCATCACCCAACACGCTGGCGGCGGCAAAGCCAATCAATATTTTCTCCGCGGGTTCAACCTCGATCACGGCACCGATTTTGCCATCTTCATCGATGACATGCCGCTGAACCTGCCCTCCCACGCTCACGGTGAAGGCTACGCGGACATGAACACGGTTATCCCGGAGTTAGTGCAGCGGGTGAGTTACGAGAAGGGTCCTTATTACGCGGACGTCGGCAACTATGGCTCAGCGGGAGCAGGCCACCTGGAGTTCTTCAAAACCCTGCCCCGGAATTTCCTGCGGATTGAGGGCGGGATGTATGGCTATGGGCGGATGGTTTTCGGTTTATCGCAAAAGCTCGGTCCGGGCAGTGTGCTCTACGCCGGTGAGGCCTGGCACGATAACGGCCCCTGGACCCATCCGGACAACTACTACAAGTTCAATGGGCTTCTGACCTGGAGCCAGGGCACTGACGACCATGGTTTCAGCGTTACAGCCCGCGGCTACCATGGAACCTGGCACTCGAGCGATCAAATCCCCGTGACCGCCGTGCCTCTTGTGGGTTTCTTCGGCACGCTGAACCCGACCGATGGCGGCCATTCCCAACGTTACAGCCTGCAGGGGCAATGGCATCAGCTGGGCACGCATTCCATGACGAAAATTGTGGTCTATGGCTTCTATTACGATCTCAATTTGTTCTCGGACTTCACGTACTACCTGACGGATCCCGGTCGCGGCGACCAGTTCGAACAGCAGGACCGGCGATGGGTAGCCGGGCTGGACGCCCGCCACACGATCGTCAGCCAGTGGCTGGGCCGCAGCCTGGAAAATACCTTCGGCCTGCAGATCCGCAACGACTGGATCCATAACGGCCTGTACCAGTCGGAAGACCGCGTGCGCGTGGACAAGACGGATGCCAACACCGGCACGATCCTGCCGGCCACCACACAGGCAGATCGTTTTACCGATACGCAGGTGGGTGTTTACGCGGAAAATCAAATCCGCTGGACAGACAAATTCCGCTCAGTCGCGGCCCTGCGCGGCGATCTGGAATCTTTCAACGTCACGAGCCTCGTGACCGCGGCCAATTCCGGTACAGCGACCAGGGTACTGCCCAGTCCCAAACTCAGTCTGATCTTCGATCCATGGTCCAACACGGAGTTCTACGCCCAGGGCGGATTCAGCTTTCACAGCAACGACGGGCGGGGCGCCACGCAAAAGGCGGAACCGATTTCGGCGGACAATCCTTACCCCAATACACCCGCCACGCCGATCCCTCCTCTGATCCCAACCAAAGGTGGTGAAATCGGTATGCGCACGGCGGCCGTTCCGCATCTGCAAAGCACCTTTTCGCTTTGGTATCTCCACAGTGCCTCCGAACTGCAGCAGGATGGCGACACGGGGGGCACGGTGGCCTCCCAACAGCCCAGTGAGCGCTATGGCGTCGAATTCGCGAACTACTATACCCCCGCGGAACACTGGGCTATTGATTTAGACATGGCGAACTCCAAAGCCCTGTTTACGGAAATTGACGCAGACGACGCCGCGCCGAACAGCCCAGGGGGCAAACGCATACCGGAAGCGGTGGGTTCGGTCATTGCCTCGGGCGTCACGCTGCACGACTACCGAGGTTTCTCTTCGAGTTTGCGACTGCGGTACTTTGGCCCGCGCGATTTGACGTCCGATGGACTCTTTCGCTCGAAGGCAACGGCTTTGGTCAATGGAGAGATTGGATATCACATTGGTGAGACATGGCGAGTTTCGGCCGAATTCCTGAATCTGCTGAACCGCCGCGATCATGACATTGACTACGCCTACCAGTCCCGAATCACGTCCACTGCTGCGCCGGCATTCAGCGATGTTTTCCACCCCGTCGAGCCATTTCAGGTGCGCTTCTGGTTGGGAAGACGCTTCTGACGCAATGTCGCGACCGTTCGGCCGCCGGAGGAGATGGCAGGTTGGTCATCACCAGTCGTTCCCGCGGCCTGCTCAATTCTTGATCTTCCCATAGAAGTTCGAGTGGTGTACGATTCTTTCCCATAGAAGTCCGAGTGGAGGCAATCGATGGGGAAAAGCAGCGAGCCACAGAATGAAATGCTCAAGGGCACCCTGGACATGATGATCCTGCGGACCCTCGTCGGCGGTGATGCACACGGCCATACGATCGCCAAAGTCATTGAGCGCACCTCTGAGGATCTTCTCGAGGTGGAGCAGGGCTCCCTCTATCCCGCGCTGCACAGGCTCGAGGACCGCAGGTGGGTTTCCTCTTACTGGGGTGCGAGCGAGAACAATCGCAAGGCGAAGTTCTATCGCCTGACGGCCGCAGGCCGTAAACAACTGGTTCGCGAAACCAGCCGCTGGCGGCAAATGGCCCGCGCCATTGGCCTTGTGATGGGTGAAGAAGGCGGTGCGCAATGAGCTGGATGAGATTCATGCACCGCACACGCTCCGACTCCGAGTTGCAGGACGAGATCGAAGCTTTTCTCAGCGAAGAAACCGCTGATAACGTAGCGCGGGGCATGTCACCCGATGAGGCCCGGCGGCAGGCGCGGATAAAGTTTGGCAACGCGCAGAAGGTGCGCGAATCGCTGTGGATGCAAAACACTCCCCAACGGCTGACCGGTATCGCCCGCGACGTAAAATACGCCTTTTGAACCTTGAGCCGAACGCCCGGGTTCACGATCATCGCGGTCGCGGTGATGGCTCTTTGCATCGGCGCTGCCACGTCGCTTTTCACCGTTGTGCGTTCGGTGCTGCTGCGGCCGCTGCCTTTTCGCGATCCCGCGCGGCTGGTGATGGTGTACGAACACTTCCGAGGGGGGGAACTGAGCTACCACCCGGTTGCACCAGCCGACTTCTACGACTGGCGCTCGAAGACCCACGGCTTTGAAGACATGGCCATCATGCGCCCTGCCGGGTACAACCTCACAGGTGTGCGCAACGAATTACCGGAGCAGGTCGGTGCAGAGGCCGGTTCCTCGAACTTGTTTTCCCTGCTGGGAGTACATCCGCCACTGGGCCGGGACTTTACGGAGGCGGATGATCAGCGCGGCAGCGCCGTTGTGATGCTGACGTGGAGCCTGTTCGAGCGGCGGTTTGCAGGCGACGCGAAGATTGTGGGCAGTCAGATTCACCTTGACGGCAAGCCTTACACGGTGGTCGGAGTGCTGCCCTCGTGGTTTAAGTACCCCGATGACAGCATTCAGCTGTGGGTTCCCTACAAGGCCGATGCCAGTGCTGAGATGCTTCAGCATCACGACTGGCATGGGAGCCAGGTGGTGGCAAGGCTCCGCCCTGACGTAAGCCTGGCCACCGCAATCGCGCAGGTTGGCGCCATACAGTACCAGAATCATTTGCAGTACCCGCACGATCCCGTCGCTGAAGATGTTGTTTCACGCTCGCTGAACGAGGATCTGGCCGGAGATGTGAAGAAGCCGCTGACGTTGATGCTTTCCGCAGCTGGCTGCATGCTGCTGATCGGCTGCCTCAATGTCGCCAACCTGCTGGTGGCGCGGGGCGCGGCACGGCAGAAGGAAGTGGCGATACGAAGCGCCCTCGGCGCTCAGCGGGCCACGCTGATTCGCGAGCAGATGGCCGAGAGCGTCCTGATTTGCGCAGCCGGCGGTGTGGGCGGGATTCTGCTGTCATTGGGCGCCACTGAGTGGCTGGCCAAAACGTGGAAGGACCTGCCCACCGCGCAGAGCATTGATGTTGATGGCGCGGTGATTGCGTTTGCCTGCGCGCTCCTGTTCGCGGCGGCGCTGATTGCAGGCTTGCTGCCCGCGCTCTCCACAACCGGCAAGTCGATGCTGAAGGCTCTCGAAACCTCGGTTCGAACCGGCTCGAGCAGCGTTGCGCGCACCGCGCTCAGAAAGTCGCTGCTCACGGCGGAGATTGGAATCACCGTGGTGCTGCTGGTAGCCGCCGGGCTGCTGCTCAAAAGCTTTATGCAATTGCGAGCAGCCAATGTGGGGTGCGTAGTCGGCAACACGCTCACTTTGCAGTACAACCTGCCCGGCAAGAAGTACGACACGGCGGAGAAGCAAAACGCATTCAACGAAGCGCTGCTGGCGCGAGTGAGAGCTATGCCGGGGGTTCGCGGCGCTGCATTGGGAACCACGGTTCCGGGAACAGGATACTGGGGTACCGACGAATTCACGGTGAAGGAGCATCCTCCGCTCAGGACGGGCGAACACCTGCCCGACGCGCTGACGCGCTGGGCCGATCCAGGCTACTTCAGCGCGCTCGGAATTCCGCTGGTGAGCGGACGGTTCTTTACCAGCAACGAACGTGTTGCGCGCTCATACAAAGTGATTGTGAGCCGCCAGTTCGTTCGGCAATATTTCGCGGGTGAAGATCCAATCGGCAGGCATTTGCACATTCCAGGGCGCGCCCACGATGGAGCGCCTAACCTGATGGATTGGGAGATTGTGGGCGTCGTCGGCGACACGCTGTACCAGGTCGGCAAAGAGCCGAAAGCGACAATATATTTCCCCATCCTTGAGGGCCGGAGCGGTGCGACGCTCGCGGTTCACACGGCGACGGATCCGTTGCAATTCTCGGAGCCGCTCGAAAAACAGATCGCGTCGCTCGATCCTGAAATTCCGGTCTCCGATGTGCTCACCATGAACCAGATCATTGGCGCGTCGCTGGTGAATGCGAGCCTGAGCGCAACCCTTGTGCTGGCTTTTGCTGTTTTGTCGCTGATTCTTGCTTCGGTGGGATTGTACGGCGTGCTGTCGTACCTTACCACGCAGCGGACCTCGGAACTGGGAATCCGCATGGCGCTCGGCGCGCAGCGAGATCAGCTGTTGCAGTTGATGCTGATGGATGGCCTGCGGCCGGCGCTGTTTGGGCTCGGGCTTGGTTTGGTGATGAGCTTCGCGGCGACACGCATCTTCCAGTCGATGCTGTTCGGAACGAGGCCTCTCGATCCTGTGGTTCTGTCCGGCGTGATTGCGACTCTGCTGGCGGTTGCGGTTCTGGCCTGCCTGGTTCCCGCATGGCATGCTTCCCGGCTAGATCCGATGAAAGCGCTCCGAACCGAGTAGGACAGAGTACGCGCAGATTGAGGCAAAATCGCCGAGCCACTCCTCGACAACTTTCCGGGGGGCAAACCGGCCAAACTCGTTCGCGGGGATGCTGAGCCCGCGCCGAGTCGGGCAAAGCCTGCCGTCTGCGAACGTCGCAAACTTCCGTAATCCTCTCCCGCCGATTCTTCTTGTATTGCAGCCCTCGTGCCGCCTAGCCTGAACACAGGGGATCGTCTGTCAGGCAGCGATCCCCTTCGTCATTCCGGGACCCCAGCGGCCCAGTATTCGGGATATTTGACAACCTGGCGCACTCGCGATCGAGCCCTCGTATAGCAGCCAGGGCCTAAGTATTGCAGAATCAAATTTCTGGCCGTAACTATTTTCCTTTCATATGCCTGCATCGACAGCGAAGCCGCCCGGACGCCATGCATAAGAAAGCAAAATAGTTGCCCGCAAGAATCGCGGAATCAGATAGATACCCTGCATCCGAAAAAGGCCCATCCGAATGGAATCAAATACTTGCACGTTTCAGGGGTGGGGATGGGGGAGGGGGAGAGGACCCGAATCCCGGTCCGCGAATCCGGTCCGCCAAACCTTGGCAGACACCAGGCCCCGGTCAGGGATGCTTCGGGGCTGCCGACGCGGGGGGCGCGTGGAAAGGCTCGCCAGCGGGAATGAAGGTGACCGGCATGCCGGGCAGGACCGTTTTGAGCCACTCGGCGCAGTACTGCATCCCGGCCTCTTCCGAGACTTCGTGGCCGAGCAGAATGAGGGCCTTGTGGCGGCCCTGGGCCACGGCATCCTCGACATAAGGGACGGTTTCCCACTCGCGGGATTCGCCTGCGACGAGCACCTGAACATCATCGCGCTCGAGGGTCTTCACCTGAGGCAGATATCCGGCGGCGCCCGGCATCAGCGCGACCTGGGTCACGGGCATGGCGGGATCGCCGACGATCCGCATATTGCGGTCGCCGGTGCGGGCCTGGAGCGAGGCGGCCAGTTGTCCGACCGTGGTCGGCGGCAGCGTGAAGAGGTTCGGGTCGGAGCTGCTTTGATACGCCTGCCAGCCGAACTCAGCGATCATGCCGGTGAGGATGCCGTCCGGGCGGCGCAGGTGCCAGGTGTCGTGGAAGCGCCAGACGACCAGGTGATGCTGGCGGATATACGCGAGCTTCTGCTCCTGAACGGGATCGCCGGGGATCAGGGTCAGGTCGTCGGGATGGTTATAGAAGGTAGGCTCGTGGGTGATAACCAAGTTGTCACCATGCGCGACGGCCTTCTCGAGCACGGCATAGGTGTCCATAAAGGTGGTGGCGACGCCGGTGACCACGGTGGTGGGATCGCCAGCCTTGAGGGTGTCAACGGTTCCGGCGGGCGGCGTTGCTCCGGTGGCCGCGATGACGCGCTGCATGGCCTGGGCGGCGGTGAGCGGGGAGGCCTGCGCCGCGAAGGTCGTTTGTGTGGGGCCGGTGAGCGGCGCAGCAATCAGGGCGAGCAGCACAGATAAGCGGCGGATCATGGTGCGGACGCGGTCCTCCTCAGCGAAACCCTACCAGTATGCCGGAGAACGCTGGGTTGCTGACCTGAGGGGCGCTTCGCAACCGTGAGGAGGCGGAACTGAGTGGAATACCACGTCTGCCAAAGGCGGCGAGATATTGGCACCCAGCACCCAGCACCAGTTGCGAGTCTCGCCAGGCCTTTCGTGCTTTTGCGCTCAGCGGAAGGACGGATGACGCAGCAGGCCGTCCATTGGAATGATCATCTTGAACCAGTATTTATCGCCGCCGAAGCGGTTGCGGACCAGGGTTTCGTGCTGCCAGTCGGCGAGGAAGATGAGATGGCCGGTGCTGGTATAGCCGGTGCTGGGGCCGATGGCGAGGACCTGGCCGCGCCGTCCGGCGTCCCACAGGCCAGGAGAAGCCGCAGCGATCTGGCCGGCTGCGGTGTCGTCGGTAGTTTGTTTGAGAGCGTAGCCGGTGGCGCCCAGCATCCACGGGCCGAGGTGTTTGCCGGCGGCGTAGTCGGTATGGAACTCCTGCCCGGAGTGGTAGTTGGTGGCCTGGTTGGTGGTCTTCAGGTCGTACATCAGCTTCACCGAGGTTTCCCATCCGGATTTAGGCAGGTAGCTGACGGCGAAGAGGGGATCGAAGCCGTAGTAGTTGGCGCCGGTGCTGACGCGGGCATCGTTCGGGTCATAGCGGCCGGTAGGCAGGAAGACATCAACGGCCGCAATCGTGTGCCACTCGGGACGATGCCAGCCGAGGATGAAGGGGTTGAGGATCACGTCGCCGATGCTGGTGGTAGCGGCGGTTCCGTTGAGGTCGACGGCCTGGTGGACGACGGGCACGATGACGTGCGCGCCGTAGTCGGCGCCAAAGATACGGAGCCGGGTGATCTGGACGAAGCGGAAGGCGTTGAAGGTCGCGTCGACCGAGGGCGTGGAGCCGTCGAGCAGAGCTTTCCGTCCGGAACCGTCCTTCAGTTGGCCCGAGTAGTGGCCGAAGTAGTTGACGTAGTAGGAGCCGGGCGAAGGCGCGGCCCCGGCGAACCAGTTCTCGCCGCCGTTGGGATACTGATCGCCTCCTTCCTTTGCCCATGCATGGTTCCACGCGGCGGTGCCAAGGAGGAAAGACGTAAGGAGGAGGGCGAGAGTGAGACGTTTCATGAAGTGTGTCTCCGGGCAGACAGGTCGCAATTCAGGGCGCATGGCAACTGCGAGGCCGGCAACACAACATACCGGACCTGTAGTTGCTATCGGCTGAACCTGCGCCCCGCTTGAGCGGCCAGGAGAGGGTCGATGAGGAGGGTTAGTCGGGCAGGATCATCTTTTTGCCGGCGAGATCGCAGGCGCGCCACAGATACCAACTGGCGACGGAGCGCCAGGGACGCCATTTTTCGGCGCGGCGGGCGATCTGGTCGGCGGTGGCCAGCATGGTGGCGTCGAAGGGCTTGCTTTTGGGCAGGCGGAGGAAGGTCAGGGCGAAGCCTTTGCGCACGCCGTAGTCGGTGACGGGGAGGACGTCGGGGCGGCCGAGGCGGAAAATGAGCAGCATTTCGACCGTCCAGGTGCCGATGCCGCGGACCTGGGTCAGACGCTCCACAATTTCCTCGTCGGACATGCGGCGGATGGCGGTGAGTGTGGGGACCGTGCCATCGATGGTCCTGGCCGCCAGATCGCGCAGGGCTTTGGTCTTGCTGGCCGACAGCCCACAGCCGCGCAGCATGTCATCGGGCGCCTGAAGGAGATGCTCGGGCGCGGGGTGCAGTTCGCCGAAGGCGGTGAGCAGGCGCTTGAGGATGGCCGCGGCCGCTTTGCCGTGGAGCTGCTGATAAATGATCGACTCGAGCAGAGCCTCAAAGGGCGAGTGCTGGCTCTTGAGCTTCAGGGTGAAGGGCCCGGCGCGCTCCATGAGCTGGCCGAGCTTCGGGTCGGCCTCGGTGAGCTTCTGGCAGGCGAGAGCGGCGTCGTAGCGAACAGCGCGGCGTCCATCGGTCATGGTGAGAACAGCGTATAGCGTTCAGGGGTCAGCGTATAGCGGCTGGCTAAGGGCCGCTTCGGTGAGGGCCGGTCAGCGCGGCGGCAGGAAACGGCAATGCAATATGGCGCCGTCCTGGTTACAAATTATTGCTGGCGGCGAGAGCACTCGGTCACCCGCTAAACGAAAGGGACGCCGCGACGCTGGCGGGGCTTGTGCGGGTGCGGGAAGTGACTGTGGCACGCGTGCCTGGAGGTGCCAGAAAAATTTTCCGGGCAGGGTGCAAGGCTTGCCTGGTGTGGCTCGCAGCCGCTATAGTGTTTCTTCGCGTTAATGTGATTCAGGTCACAATTCGGGTGTGATCCAGAGCACAATCTAGAATTCGTTCCTAGGCACGGGACTCGAACGGGCAAGAGGAGTTCCGCGCACCAGAAGCAGCATGGCAGTTTCGGGAAATACTCAGCGGGGTTTGGCCTTTGTTCGCTCATGATCGCGTCGGGTGTTTGCAGTTCCCGGGAGTGCTGAAGCCCACCAACTGCAGCGATTCACCAGGAGAAGCAGGACGCATTCATGGCGCAGATTTTTGACCGCAGCTCGAACGCGCTGGCCCGGATGAGCCTGGTCTTAACGGGACTCATCATCATTGGGCTGGGCCTCAGCCTGGACGAATTGCAACGGTCGCCGTGGGTGACCCGCCAGGGGCAGAGAGCCGACCAGCCGGTGCCGTTCAGCCACAAACACCATGTGGAAGGACTGGGCCTGCAATGCCAGTACTGCCACACCTCGGTGGAGAAGTCGAGCTACGCGGGCATTCCTCCCACCAAGACGTGCATGAACTGCCACGCGCAGATCTGGACCGACGCGCAGCTGCTGGAGCCGGTGCGGCACAGCTGGGCGACGGGCGAATCGATCCCGTGGACGCGGGTGCACGACCTGCCGGATTACGTCTTCTTCAACCATGAAATTCACGTGAACAAGGGCATTGGGTGCGCGAGCTGTCACGGGCGCGTGGACGAGATGCCCATCATGTACATGGAGAACTCGCTGCAGATGGAGTGGTGTCTGAACTGCCATCGCAATCCGGAGAAAAATCTGCGGCCGACCAGCGAGATCTACAACATGGCCTGGAAGGGCGCGTCGGAACTGTCGCCGGTATGGTGCGCATCGCAGGACGTGAAGACGGGCACGCCAACGGCGGAGAGCGTGACGTGCACGGAGAAGAATCCGGAGCTGGGTGGAGAGCCACAGATGGCGTCGCTGAACTCGCTGCTGCCGGGCATGCATGCTCAGGCGGCGGGGACCGAGATCGGCAGCGAGGATACCGATCCGGTGAAGCTGCCGGCGGGGCTGCACTACACGAAGTTCACGAACCAGCACGCGCTGGGCGATTTTCTGGCGCAGCACTACGACATTCGCAACCCGCGTGAACTCACCAGCTGCGAGGTTTGTCACCGATGAACAAGAGCCAGGGTGCAGGGTACAGGGTGCAGGGTGCAGAAGTGCCGGCGCGTGAAGTGCAGGTTGAGGAGCGAGCCATCACTGTGAACGAGCGCGCGAACGGCCTGGTGCAGATCGAGCCGAAGAAGCTAACCCTCGAGGAAGTTCGGGCGAAGCTGGCGAATCAGAAGGGCAAGAAATTCTGGCGTTCGGTCGATGAGCTGGCGGAGGCGCCGGAGTTCGAAGAGTTGGTCGCGAAGGAGTTTCCCTCGCAGGCTTCGGAGTGGACCGACCCGGTATCGCGGCGCGGCTTCCTGAAGGTGATGGGAGCGTCGATGGCGCTGGCCGGCCTCGCGGGCTGCACCAAACAGCCGGACGAGCCCATCATGCCCTACGTGACGGCGCCGGAAGATTTGATTCTGGGCAAGCCGGTGTACTTCGCGACGGCGTTTCCGTTTACGACGGGCGCGGTTCCGGCGCTGGTCAAGAGCGATGCCTACCGGCCCATCAAGGTCGATGGCAATCCGGAGCATCCGTACACGCGTGGCGGCTCGGATCCGATTCTGCAGGCGACGCTGCTGGACATGTACGATCCGGACCGCTCGCAGCATGTGCTGTACAGGGGCAATACACGGACGTGGCCGGCGTTTCTGGCGGCGTTTCGCAGCATGCTGGCCGACAAGAAGGCCTCGGGTGGGCAGGGGCTGTATTTTCTGAGCGAGACAGTGACTTCGCCGACGCTCGCGGCGCAATGGCAACAGGCGCAGAAGAATTATCCGCAGGCGAAGTTCGTGCAGTACGACCCGGTGAACCGCGATAACCATTACGCGGCGGCGAAACAGGCCTTCGGAGACTTTGTGGACGCGCAGTACCGGCTGGATCAGGCGGATGTGATCCTGTCGCTGGATGCGGACTTCCTAGGCGGCGCGCAGTTCCCGGGCTTTCATAAGCTGGCGCGCGACTACGCCAGCCGGCGCAAGCTGCAGGGCAACGATGACATGAACCGCTTGTACGTCGTCGAGACTGTGTCGACGACCACTGGGTTCAAAGCGGAGCACCGGCTGGCAGTGAAGCCAAGCCAGATCGGGGCGTTTGCGCAGTCGCTGGCGAATGCGCTGGGAGCGGGTGGCTCACAGGGCGGAAACTGGACCGATCACGAATCAAAATACCTGCAGGGCGCGGCAGCGGATCTGAAGGCCAGCGCCGGCAAGTGCGTGGTGATTCCGGGCGAGTATGCGCCGCCCGAAGTGCACCTGGCGGCGTTTGCGATTAATCAGGCGCTGGGCAACGTGGGCAAGACGGTGGTGTACACCGATCCGGTGAACCCGATGCCGTCCATCCAGGGGCAGGATTTCAGATCGCTGGTGGCCGACATGAATGCCGGCAAGGTGGACTGGCTGGTGATTCTGAACGCCAATCCCGTGTACTCGTCGCCGGCGGATGTGGACTTCGACAGCGCGCTGGCGAAAGTGAAGACGGTGGCCCACCTCGGCTCGCATGTGAACGAGACAGGCGAGGTGGCGCACTGGCACATCAACAACGCGCATTACCTTGAGATGTGGTCGGATGCGCGGGCCTACGACGGCACAGTCAGCGTGATCCAGCCGATGATCGATCCGATGTACGGCGGGCATTCGGCGCACGAGATCATCCAGTCGATGCTGGATAACCCGGATGTTTCGCCGTACGATGCGGTGCGCGGAACCTGGAAGCAGCAGCTTGCGAATGGCGATGCGGAGTTCAACTGGCGCAAGGTGCTGCACGATGGATGGATCGAGAACACCGCTTTCCAGCCGAAGAGTGTGACGCCGAAGGGCGGCGCCGGGAATGCGGCCGCGGCGGCTGCGGGAAGCGGCATCGAAGTGGCGTTCCGGCCGGATGCGCATGTCTATGACGGGCGCTACGCCAACGTGGGCTGGATGCAGGAGATTCCGCGGCCGGTCACGAATCTGTCATGGGACAACGCGGCGCAGATGAGCTTCGCGACCATGCAGAAGGCGGGGCTCGAGGAGAACGACGCGGTTGAGATCAGCGTGGGCGGCAAGAAGATTGTTGCCGGGGCGCTGGCCGTTCCGGGTCAGCCCGACGATGTGGTGCTGGTAACGCTGGGACAGGGCCGCAGGATGGGACGCGTGGCTGGCGGCATCGGCTACAACGCATATTTGATCCAGCGCTCGGAGATGCCCTGGGCGCAGACGGGCGCAACGCTGCGCAAGACGGGCGAGATTTACGACCTCTGCGTGACCAAGAGCCACCACATCGATCAGCGCGCGGTGTTCGCGGGCGGCGATGGCAGCGGGACGCATTCGATCGAAGGCAACGAGTCACTGGATCGCGGGATCATTCGCTACGCGACGCTGACCGAGTACAAGGCGGATCCGGAGTTTGCGCACGTGGGTCCGGGACGCGATGTGCCGGAGCCAAACGAGAGCATGTTCCCCGCGTATCGCTACGACAAGAACGCGTGGGGGATGTCGATCGATCTGAACTCCTGCGTAGGCTGCAATGCCTGCGTCACGGCCTGCTTCGCGGAAAATAACATTCCGGTAGTGGGACGGCACCAGGTAAAGATTGGGCGCCTGATGCAGTGGATCCGGATCGACACGTACTTCGAGGGCGATCTGGCGGCGCCGCGCGCGCACTTCCAGCCGATGACCTGCCATCAGTGCGAAAACGCTCCGTGCGAGCAGGTGTGCCCGGTAGGTGCGACGGTGCACTCGCCGGAAGGCCTGAACATGATGGTCTACAACCGCTGCGTGGGCACGCGCTACTGTTCGAACAACTGCCCGTACAAAGTGCGGCGGTTCAACTTCCTGCTCTACTCCGATTACGAGACGGAGAGCCTGAAGCTGATGCGCAACCCGGATGTTTCGGTACGCAGCCGCGGCGTGATGGAAAAGTGCAGCTACTGCGTACAGCGCATCGAGGCAGTGAAGATCGAGGCGGATAAAGATAACCGCAATATCCGGGACGGGGAGATTCGAACGGCGTGCCAGCAGGCGTGTCCGACGGACGCGATCATCTTCGGCAACATCAACGACCGGCAGAGCCGGGTGGCGAAGATCAAGAGCAATACGCGCACTTACGGGGTGCTGGCGGACATCAACACGCGTCCGCGGACGACGTATGTGGCGGGCGTGATCAACATCAACGAAGACCTGGCGCGGGAGCTGGGCGAGTATCAGAGCCAGGCAGCGGCCAGCAGTCAGCAGTCAGCGGCCAGCAGTCAGGGATAAGGCGGCCAGGAAAGAAGCGGCCAGCCAGATTGGTAGCTGGAAGCTGCAGGTTTGGTGAGACGGTAAGAGGACTCGGAGCGCATGGCAACAAAAGACGCACCCATACACAATCCGATGCTGGATCCGGTTACCGGCGAATACCGGGTCATCGCGCCGGGCCACACCTTCAAGTCGGTGACGGAGAAGGTTTCGCGGGTCGTGCTGACCAGCCACACGCCGCTGGGCTGGTGGTTCGGATTCATGGTGGCCGGCTCGGTGGTCGGCATTCTGATGGTCTGCCTCACCTGGCTGTTCCTGAAGGGCGTGGGCATCTGGGCCATCACCATTCCGGTCGCGTGGGGCTTCGCGATCATCAACTTTGTGTGGTGGATCGGCATCGGGCACGCGGGCACGCTGATCTCAGCGATTCTGCTGCTGTTCAAGCAGAGCTGGCGCAACTCCATTAACCGGTTTGCGGAGGCGATGACGATCTTCGCCGTGGTCTGCGCCGGGTTGTTCCCGCTGATCCACGTAGGCCGGCCATGGCTGGGGTACTGGCTGTTCCCCTATCCAAGCACGATGAACTACTGGCCGCAGTTCCGCTCGCCGCTGCTGTGGGACGTCTTCGCGGTATCGACCTACGCGACGATCTCGGTGGTGTTCTGGTACATGGGCATGATCCCCGACCTGGGGACGCTGCGCGACCGGTCGCAGAGCAAGCTGGGGCAGTTCTTTTACGGCATGCTGGCGATGGGGTGGCGGGGATCGGTGCGGCACTGGGTGCGGTATGAGACGGCTTCGCTGCTGCTGGCCGGTCTGGCAACGCCGCTGGTGCTGTCGGTGCACAGCGTCATCAGCCTGGATTTCAGCGTCGCGCTGCTGCCGGGCTGGCACACCACGATCTTCCCACCGTACTTCGTGGCCGGCGCCATCTATTCAGGCTTCGCCATGGTGCTGACGCTGGCCATTCCGATCCGCAGGTTCTATCACATGGAAGACCTGATCACCATCCGGCACATCGACAACATGGGCAAGGTCATGCTGGCGACGGGGATGATCGTGGCCTACGGGTACTCCACCGAAGTGTTCATGAGTTGGTATTCGGCCAGTCACTGGGAATACTTCATGATGTGGAACCGCATGTTCGGGCCCATGGGCTGGTCGTACTGGGTGCTGATCACCTGCAATATCGCGCTGCCACAGCTGATGTGGATTCGTAAGTTCCGGTCGAACGTCGGCTTGATGTTCCTGATGTCGCTGATCGTGAACACGGGTATGTGGTTCGAGCGCTTCGTGATTGTGGTGACGAGCCTGACGCGCGATTATCTGCCCTCGTCATGGGGTACCTATCGCGCCACCAAGTGGGATTACGGAACCTTTCTGGGAACGCTGGGACTGTTCACGTTTCTGTTCTTCCTGTTCATTCGCTTCCTGCCCATGATTCCCATGTCGGAGCTGCGGCTGATGCTGCCGCAGGCCAGGGTGAGGGAGCACGCGGAACCACTGCCGGAGGCAGGTGACTGATGCCTTTACCTGAGGGGCTGTACGGCCTGATGGCCGAGTTCGATTCGCCCACGCAGCTGGTGCATGCGGCCGAGGCCGCGTACCACGAGGGCTACCGCCGCATGGACTGCTATACACCGTATCCGGTGGAAGAGGCGGCGGAGGCGATCGGGTTTCATCGCGACGAGGTATCGCTGGTGTGCCTGATCGGGGGTCTGCTGGGACTGGTGGCGATGTTCTCACTGGAGACCTGGATTTCGGTCTGGGCGTATCCGCTGAACATCGCAGGGCGGCCTTACTACTCGTGGCCGGCATTTGTGATTCCGGCGTACGAATGGACGATTTTGTGGTCGGGTCTGTCGGCGTGCTTCGGGATGCTGGCGCTGTGCGGGCTGCCCAAGCTGTATCACCCGGTCTTCAACGCGCCGAATTTCCGCAACGGGGCGACCAGCGACAAGTTCTTCCTGTGCCTGGAATCGACGGATCCGAAGTTCGATGCAAAAGAGGCGCGGAGCTTTCTGGAAACGCACTCGCCGGTTTCGGTGGTGGAGGTGGAGTATTAATCGCGGTCACATCTTCAGAGCTGTTGCTTCGGCGAGCGGCATGAGCCCCGCTTCGGCGGCGGGTCTCATCCGCGGCGTCACCCGGTCTTTGGGGGGTGATGTGACCGCGAATCGCTTAGCGTTCAGCGTTCAGCGTTCGGCGTTCAGAAAGACCGCTCGCGCCAATGCGCTGCTGCGGCGCGGCGCGATGGTGGCGGGCGCGGCGGGGCTGCTGCTGCTGGCGGCGGGGTGCCGGCAGGATATGCAGAATCAGCCAAGGATGTTTCCGCAGCGCGGGACGACGCTGTTTGCCGACGGGCGATCGGTACGGCCGCAGGTAGAACACACGGTAGCGCGCGGCCAGCTGTACGAGAGCGATTACTTCTACACCGGGCTGATGAACGGCAAGGAAGCGGACATGATGCCGTTTCCGGTGACTATGCAGGTGCTGGCGCGCGGCCAGGAACGCTTCAACGTGTACTGCACGCCATGCCACTCACGGGTGGGCAACGGGGCGGGCATGATTGTGGAGCGAGGCTATAAGCCGGCCGCCAACTTCCATGATGCGCGGCGGCTGAGCGAACCGGTGAGCCATTACTTCTACGTGATGACGAATGGCTACGGCGCAATGCCGGACTACAAAGCGCAGGTGACGCCGGAGGATCGCTGGGCGATCGCAGCGTATATTCGGGCGCTGCAGCTGAGCCAGGCGGCGAATGTCTCGATGGTGCCGCCGGGGACGCAGGTGCAGGATCTGAGCACGATTGCCCAGCAGCAGGGCTATCCGGCCAGCGCGGCCGGTCCGTGGCAGATGCCATCGACGGCGGTCTACGATCTCCCGCCCGTGGGGACTGCGGCGGGGGCGCCGGCGGAGAATCCGCGGCAGCCTGCGGCAAAGAATGTACCGGCGCCGGTGACGACGCAGGGTGAAACCAACCGGCCCGCGGCACGGCCGCAGGGAGCGCGGAGATAAGGCATGGCCAACGGTCATTTCACCAAAGGATTGCCCGCAACGCTGTCAGCGCCGGCCCGTGTGGATGCATGGCGGCGGAAGGCGATGATCGCGGGTCTGGTGTTTTCGGTGCTCGCGGTGCTTCTGGGCTTCCTCGGGCAGGCGATGGACGCGGATCATCTGGGCTGGAACCACCTGCTGCGCGGCTGGCTGGACGGGTTCGTGATGTGCTTCGGCTTCTGTTTCGGGGGTATGGCGCTGCTGATGGTGCAGTACCTCTCGGGCGGCAAGTGGGGGCTGATCGTGCGGCGTCCCCTGGAAGCGATGACGCGGACGTGGCCGCTGATTGTGCTGATGTTCCTGCCGGTGGCGATTCTGGGCGCGACCTTTAAGCAACTGTATCCGTGGGCGAAGTACGCGGATTGGCAGACGGCATTGCAGAAGGGGCTGATCGATCACGATCTCGCTCATGCGATCCGCTGGAAGTCGCCGATGCTGAACACGGTGAACTTCTGGTGGGTCTCTCTGGTGTGCTTTGCGATCTTCGGGCTCTACATCACGCTGCTGAACCGCTGGTCGCTGCGGCGGGATGCGGATCCGGAGCCGAACGTCGCGTACTGGCGCACGAAGTTCGAGAACCTGAGCGGCTTCGGCGTGGTGCTGTTCGCCGCGCTATTGTTCGTGCTGGTGATTTACTGGGTGATGTCGCTGGATGTGAACTGGTATTCGACCATCTACGGCTTCCAGTATCTGGTGGGCGAAGCTTTCGTGGTCCTGCCGCTGGGTATTTTAACCCTGATCTGGCTGAGCAAAGACGAGCCGATCCGCAGCACGCTCCGGGTGGTCGAGCAGCACGATATGGGCAAGCTGTGCTTCGCGCTGGTGATGCTGAATATCTACTTCGCCTTCGGAGCGTTCATCATTATCTGGTCGGGCAACTCGCCGGAAGAGATTCCCTGGTATCTGGATCGGATTCGGGGCGGGTGGGGAGTGATCGCTACGCTGGATGTGATCTTCCACTGGCTGATACCGTTCACGCTGCTGCTGTCGCGGGATCTGAAGCGCATTCAGAGCCGGCTGTCGGTGGCCTGCTGGATCATGATCGTCGCCGGCTTCTGGGACATGTTCTGGCTGGTGGAGCCGAACTTTAAGGATGCGGCGCGGAACCTGCACTGGAGCTTCGGGATTCTGGAGTACCTGGCGGTGCCGGCAGCGTTGTTTTCGTTCTGGCTGGTGTACTACTTTGCACAGCTGAAGACGCGTCCACTGATCGCGACCAACGATCCGCATCTGGCGGAGATTCTGGAGCACGATTATGTCCATGCATAACCCGGAAAGCGGACAGAACCGGGACAAACTGGATCCCAAGGCCCACCACGACGAGGCTTCGGTCAGGGAAGGCTACGAGGTCACCGATGCCAGCGTGGGCGGCATCGTGGTGTTCATCGTTGGGCTCGCGGTTTCGGTCTGCGTGTTCTTCGTCCTCTGCTTTGTGATAGGCAAGGTGATCAACAACGGCCTGGCGCGCGCGGACGGGCCGACGAACCAGTGGGCGCGGCAGAACCAGATCGCCCCGACGAAGAGCATCCGTTCCAATCCGCAGCTGGAGCAGGAGCAGCTGGCAAAACTGACACAGCAGTTTCCCAATCCGCGGCTGCAGATCGACAACGGCAATCAGGATCTCATGAGTCTGCACGAGCGTGAGGATCTGCTGCTGAACTACTACAGCTGGGTGGACCGAAGCAAGGGAACGGTGCGGATTCCAATCGAGCGGGCCATGGAGATCCTCGCCCAGCATGGGTTGCCGGTGATGCCGGCCGAGCAGCAGCAGCCGCTGATGGTCGGCGATTCGCGGCCGACAGTGGAGATGCCGTTGACGGATGGCTTCGCGCGGACCGCATATGAGCAGGAAGCGCGCGGACAGGCTGGCGAGGCGGGAGAGCAGTCTTCGGCGAAGGCGGATAACCAGTGAACCGAGAGCGGCCAGCTGTCAGGGATAAGGCGGCCAGCAGTTAACGAGATAGCTGGAAGCCCGTAGCCTGGAGCAAGGTAGCAGTTGGCAAGTCAGCGAGTTAACAAGGCAGCAGGACGGTGGGGTCGGCGGGAATGATGTGGCGTGGGAACACAACTCGGCGGTGGGGAAAGATGGCGGCGCTGACGTTCGGCTGCGCGCTGCTGGCCCTTTGCGCCGGTTTGCCCGCGCAGGCACAGAGCCAGTGGTTCGGATTGCAGAAGCCGGGAACGCCGGCGGATCAGCAGCCGCTCGTGCTGAAGAAGATCAGCATTCAGCAGCGGCTGAATGCGCAACTGCCGCTGAACCTGGAGTTCCGCGACGAAACAGGCAAGGCAGTTCACCTGGGCGATTATTTCGGCAAGCGGCCGGTGATTTTGTCGCTGGTCTATTACCAGTGCAAGATTTTGTGCCCGGAGGAGATCCACGGGCTGGTGGGCGCGCTGGAGATGGTGAAGTTCAATCCCGGTAAAGATTTCGATGTGGTGCTGGTGAGCATCGACCCGACGGAGACGCCGGAGATTGCGGCCCGGGAGAAGACGTATTACATGAAGGGCTACGGGCGGCCGCAGGACAACAAAGGCTGGCATTTCCTTACCGGCCAGCAGCCGGCGATCCGAAGCCTGGCGAGCGTGGTGGGCTTCGGGTATGTGCCGATGCAGGGACCGGACGGGAAGATGAACCAGTTTGGCCATGCCAGCGCGATTGAGCTGGTGACGCCGCAGGGGCGGCTGGCGCAGTACTACCTGGGCGTGGAGTTTTCGCCGAAGGATATTGATCTGGGCCTTGTGGAAGCCTCGCACAATACCCTCGGATCGCTGGTAGACAACATTCTGACTTATTGTTACCGCTACGATCCGACGCTGAACCGGCACACCATGGTGTACATACGGATCTTCCAGGCAGGCTTTGTACTGACGGTTCTGCTGCTGGGCGCATTTTTAGTGGTGAACTTCCGGCGTGACATACGAGAAGCGCGGGGCTCCATCGCGACGAGCAGACACACTACTCACACGGTGAACGGATAAAGGGCGACGATGCAGCATTTCATCAGTCCGGTACTTTGGCAGTTTTTAATCCACTGGCTTACGAACTTCGCGATCTTCCCGCCGGAAGCGTCGACGATAGCGCCGTACGCGGATGCGCTGTATTTCTTCCTGATTTTCATCTCGGTCATCGGTCTGGCGGCGGTCGCCTTCCTGGTCGTTACCTTCTCCATCCGCTATCGCAAGGAAATGAATCCGGTAGCGACGCAGATCGAGGGTTCGACGCTGCTGGAGGCAACCTGGACAATTATTCCGTTGATCCTGTTTATGGTCTGCTTCGTGTGGGGCGCGCTGCTGTACTTCCGCGTGTACAGCCCGCCACCGAACGCCATGAACATTTATGTGGTCGGGAAGCAGTGGATGTGGAAGGTGGAGCATCCGGGCGGACAGCATGAGATCAACTCGCTGCACATTCCGATCAACCGGCCCATCCAGCTGACGCTGATTTCGCAGGACGTGTTTCACAGCTTCTCCATTCCGGCGTTTCGCGTGAAGCGCGAGGTCATTCCCGGCCGCTACAACACGGAGTGGTTTGAGGCGACGACGCCCGGAACGTATCATTTGTTCTGCACACAGTATTGCGGGACGCTGCACTCGCAGATGATCGGCGAGGTGGTGGCGATGACGCCGGAGGATTATCAGGCGTGGACGGCGGGATCGACCAGCGGGAACTCGCTGGCGCAGAATGGGGAGCGGCTGTTCGCGAGCCTGGGCTGCAATTCCTGCCACAACAGCAGCGCCAACTCGCACGGGCCTAACCTGGCCAACATCTATGGATCGCGCGTGCAGCTGAGCAACGGCCAGTTCATCACCGCCGATGATGCGTTCCTCCGCGACACGATTCTGAATCCCACCATGCATGAAGTGGCTGGGTACGCGCCCATTATGCCGACCTACCAGGGGCAGGTCAGTGAAGAAGGCCTGATCGATCTGGTGGAATATATCAAGCGGCTCGATTCGCAGTACCGGATCGAGCAAACGATCGAAAACAGTGCAGCACAGCCCGTGCAGACGGGCGAGACGCCGCCGGGGACCTCGGCTCCCGTAATGGCGCCAGGGACGGTGAAACAATGAGCACAATCGTATCTCTGCCGGACCAGACGACAGCGAGGCTGCCGAAGCTCTCGTATCTGAACACGGAATACGGGCTGAAGAGCTGGCTGCTGACGGGGGACCATAAGCGGATCGCGATGCTGTATCTGATCTCGATCACCTTTTTCTTCTTCATCGGCGGGGCCATGGCGGGACTGATCCGTCTGGAGCTGCTGACGCCGGCCAGCGACCTGCTGGCGCCCGACACCTATAACAAGGTGTTCACGGCGCACGGCATCATCATGGTCTTCTTCTTCCTGGTGCCGTCGGTGCCGGCGACGATCGGGAACTTCCTGATCCCGATCATGGTCGGCGCCAAGGACCTGGCGTTTCCGAAGATCAACCTGCTGAGCTGGTACCTGTATGTGGTGGCCGGGATCATGATGATCGGCGTGCTGTGCTTCGGCGGCGCGGACATGGGCTGGACTTTCACGACCCCGCTGAGCACGCATTATCTGAATACCCATGTCGTCGCAGCAGGTTTGGCGGTCTTTGTCGCAGGATTCAGTTCGATCTTCACCGGGCTGAATTTCATTGTGACCATCCACCGCATGCGGGCGCCGGGTATGACGTGGTTCCGTCTGCCGCTGTTTGTGTGGTCGCACTACGCGGCGTCGATTCTGATGGTGCTGGGCACTCCGGTGCTGGCCATCACGCTGGTGTTGGTGGTGCTGGAGCGGACGATCGGGATCGGGGTCTTCGATCCAACCAAGGGCGGCGATCCGCTGCTCTTCCAGCATTTGTTCTGGTTCTATTCGCACCCGGCCGTGTACATCATGATTCTGCCGGGGATGGGCGTGATTTCGGAGGTGATCAGCACCTTCTCGCGCAAGCGGGTGTTTGGGTACACGGCGGTCGCGTTCTCATCGGTGGCAATTGCCGTCTTCGGATTCTTCGTGTGGGCGCACCACATGTTCATCATGGGGATCTCGAACTACTCGGCGCTGGTGTTCTCGCTGCTGACCATGCTGGTGGCGGTGCCCTCGGCGATCAAGATCTTCAACTGGTCGGCGACGCTGTATAAGGGATCGATCACGTTCGAAACCCCGATGCTGTATGCGTTCGGGTTTCTCGGGCTGTTCACCATCGGCGGGTTGACCGGAGTGTTCCTGGCAACGATGGGCATGGACATCCATCTGACGGAAACCTACTTCATCGTCGCGCACTTCCACTTCGTGATGGTTGGCGGGATGCTGCTGGCGTACCTGTCGGGGGTGCACTTCTGGTGGCCGAAGATGACGGGGCGGATGTATCCCGAGGGAGTGTCGAAGCTGGCAGCGGTGATCACCTTCGTCGGATTCATCCTGACCTTCTTCCCGCAGTTCATCCTTGGGTATCTGGGCATGCCGCGGCGCTATGCAGCGTATCCGCCGGAGTTCCAGGTGCTGAACGTCTTCTCCAGCGCAGGCGCCACCGTACTGGGCGTCGGCTATATGCTGCCGCTGCTGTATCTGACATGGTCGCTGAAATATGGGAAGATTGCCGGAGCGAATCCGTGGCAGGCAACGGGGCTGGAGTGGCAGATCCAGTCGCCGCCGCTGACGGAGAACTTCGCGGAGACTCCGGTTGTGACCCACGAAGCATACGATTACGAGTGGCTGGAATCTACGAAAGTGAGCGAGGTGCCGACCGTTGGATAGCCAAACTTTAGCCGCGCAAACCGCGGAAGCTGGCCACATCGAACACGCGCATCCGCCCTTTCTGCGCCATCATTTTGCGAGCGTGGAGCAGCAGCGGGAGACGGCCACGTTTGGGATGTGGCTGTTCCTGCTGACGGAGATCATGTTCTTCGGCGGCCTGTTCTGCGCGTACCTGATCTTCCGCAACTGGTACTACCCGGCTTTTGTGGCGGGCAGCCACTCGCTGCACATCTGGGCCGGCACCACGAACACCACCGTGCTCATAATCTCGAGCTTCACGATGGCCATGGGAGTGCACGCGGCGGAAACGCGCATGCGCAAGGCCCTGATCGGCTGGATGATTGCGACCATCATCCTGGGCTGCGCCTTTTTGTGCATCAAGGCGTATGAGTGGCACGACGAATGGGTGGAGCATCACGTACCGGGACTAAACTTCAGCCCGGCGACCTTCGAACACGGGACCAAAGCCTATCCGGACGATAAGCTGCCTCCCGATATGGCGGAGAAGACGCAGGTGTACTTCTCGCTGTACTTCGCAATGACCGGCATGCACGCACTGCACATGATCATCGGAGTTTCTCTGCTGACATTTCTCCTGATCCGGGCGAAGGCCGGGGCTTATACGGCTGGACACGTGGCGCCCATAGAAAACTTCGGGCTGTACTGGCACTTTGTCGATATTGTGTGGATTTTCCTGTTCCCGCTTTTGTATCTGATCAGTCGACATCAGTGACCAGGGGCAGGGGCAAGGTTTAGCGTTTAGGGTATAGCGTACAGGGTTGGAAAACTGAATCGGGATTGGAATCGGCGATGGAATCTGGACACTCGACTGACGCGCATCATCATCACCTGCATATTGAGGCGTCGGAGCCGACGCATCACGAAGAGCATATCGTCAGCCCGCGGATTTATCTGCTGATCGGCGCCGCTCTGCTGGTGCTGACGGCGACAACCACTGCAGTTTCGTATCTGGAACTGGGTGTATTCAATGCGGTGGTGGCGCTGGCCATTGCCTGCATCAAGATGTCGCTGGTGGTGCTGTTCTTCATGCACATCAAGTACAGTTCGCGGCTGACCATGCTGACCGTGGCGGCGGGCTTCTTCACGTTTATCGTGCTGATCACGATGACCATGACCGATTACATCAGCCGGGCCTGGGGGCGGTGGTAGGACTGGCCATCCAGTCGGACGCGCTGCGCACGTTTAAAAAGCTTGAGGGGAGCAGCAGTTGCTGCTCCCCTTTTTGATTTTTGTATTCCTCGATCGAAGCCCGGTGTCGGACGGGGAAGGTTGTGCAGACCTAAGCGCGGGGGCTTTCCGGTGTAGGCAGTTCGGTGCGGGGCTGGGGTTCGCGCACGGAGATGGTTTGGGCGAGAGGAATGGCTTCGCGGACCGGCGCGAGATGGCGCGTGCGTAGGTACGTGTAGCGGATGCGATGGATCACCGTGATGGTTGAGATAACGGCCAGCACCCAGAGAACAGGCGCCATCACGCCCCAGCGGTTGAAGAGGGCGCCGAGAATGATAAGGACGACGCGCTCCGGCCGCTCCATAAAGCCGACCTTGCAGCTCCCGATGAGGGCCTCCGCGCGGGCCCGGGTGTAGCTGACCATCAGGGAAGTGATCATGACGAAGGCGGCAAGGAAAACGTAAAAGAGGCGATTGCCGCGGGCGTAGAAGACGAGCAGTCCAAAGAAGAGAACGACGTCGGAGTAGCGGTCGATGACGGAGTCGAAGAAGGCTCCGAAAACAGTGACCTGCTGGGTCTGGCGGGCGACGCGGCCATCGACCATGTCGAAGATGCCGGCGCCGATGATGACCAGGCCGGCATAGAGAAACATGCGGACGTAGTTGTGCTCGTTCGCGAATCCGAAGAGGATGGCCGCCGCAGTGTTGATGATCAGGCCAATGAAGGTGAGGACGTTGGGAGAGATGCGAGTGAGAGACAGCCCGTCGACAATGGCCTGCAGGAGCACGCCGCAGGCGCGCCCAAAAGCACTCGTCCAGGTATGGGAGTTTTTGTCGCGGGCCATCCCGGCCTCTACTTTCCGGCTTCTGCTGCTTGTTCGGTTTCGTCGTGGATCGTCGCTAACCTCAACACTTCGAGCTCGCGCCTGCCGTTGGGCGTGACGACGGTGGCCATGTCGCCGACCTGCTTGCCCACCAGCGCTTTGCCGATGGGGGAGGTGGTGGAGATGAGGCCTTTGCTCACGTCCGATTCTTCGCTGGTGACGAGCTTGTACTCGATTTTCTCATCTTTCGAAGTGTCGTAAACGAGGACGGTGGAACCAAAGGCGGCCCGGTCGCGCGGGATATTGGCGAGGTTGACGAGAGCGAGTTCCGCCATGCGTTTCTTGAGCTGGCCGAGGCGCGCATTCACGAATTCCTGGCGCTGTTTGGCCATGTGGTATTCGGCGTTCTCGCTGAGGTCGCCCATGGCGACGGCCTTCTTGATTTCGGCGGGCAGCTCATGAGCCAGTTCATGCTCGAGCTGTTTAATTTCTTCCTGAAGCTTTCTCTTGATGTGTTCCGGCATGCGACAGTTCCACTGAGGACCAGTAACCGGGAGCCGGATCGAAGGCGAAACCGGGCCGAGGCGGAAGCGCAAGCAGCAGCTCCGCTCGGCAGGGCGCCCTGGAGCGCGGCAGAGAGGAAACAGGCCCCAGAAAAGGGAATAGAAAAAGGAGGCACCCGCGGCCGGGGCCGCGCGCCCCCTTTTCTCGATTATACGACGCCGGGCCCCTGGGTGCCGCTGCAGGATCGCTGGGCGTCGAGGAAGCTCTGCAGGATCAGTACGGCGGCGACCTGGTCGACCACGGCGCGATGCTCGGAGCCAGGCCGGCCGGCGGCATGGAGATGGCGGTGGGCTTCGGCGGAGGTCAGGCGCTCGTCCCACAGATGGATCGGGAGGGCGAAGGCCTCGCGCAGGGATTGGGCAAAGGCATGGGTTTTGGCGGCCTGGGGGCTGATGTCGCCGGACATGTAGAGGGGATTGCCGAGGACGATGGCGGAACAGCCGAATTTGCGGAGCAGCCGGCCGAGGGACTTCAGGTCCTGTTTGAGGTTCTTGCGGACCAGGGTTAGGACCGGCTGGGCGGTGAGGCCGAGCTCGTCGGAAACAGCGACGCCGATGCGGCGATCACCGAAATCGAGGCCGAGGAGGCGGGGGGGCACAGCTTGATGGTAGCGGAGAGCCGGTTGGCGGGAAGCCGGTCAGCTAAAGTCGGGTTAGCTAAGGAGCGGCTAGCGATTAGCGGTTAGCCAAGGCCTGACAGCGAAAAGAAGGCGGACAGGATGCGGTGGGTGGCCGGGACGTCGGCAGAAGGCCGGAAAGAGGGTTTTCAGCCCATTTGAGAGACGAAAAGACCGCATCTTACAATCGGTTAGAGAATCAAAGATTGAAGGTTCCGGGACGGCGTGCGACGCTTCTTTTTCCTCTTACTGCTTCTCCTTGTAGTGGCGGCTGGCGCCGTGGGCTTCGTGCTGCTGGTCCCCTTCGGGCCGCATACGGAAACCTTCGTCGACATTAACCCAGGCATGTCCACGTCGCAGATCGCCGCGCAGCTGAAGCAGCAGGGGATTATCCGCAGCAAGGATGTGTTTCTGGCGCTGTATGTGGCGCGAGGCCGGACGTTGAAGGCAGGGGAGTATCGCTTCGATCATCCCGCAAAAATGACCGAAGTATGGGACCGGCTGCGGCGCGGGGACGTCTACACCATCGCGGTCACGATTCCGGAGGGCTCAAACGTTTTCGATATCGGGGAGCGGCTGCAGGCTGCGGGGCTGGGTACGCAGGCCGATTTCGTGAAGGCGGCGCAGCAGGACAGGAGCCTGATCGCGGATCTGGATCCGACAGCACCCAGCGTGGAGGGGTATTTGTTTCCGGATACGTATCACTTCACGCGGCATATGACAGCGCAGGAGATGATGGCGGCGATGGTGCGGCGTTTCCGTCAGGAGGCACAGTCGATGGGGATGACCAACGATTATCACCAGACGGTGACGCTGGCTTCGCTGGTGGAGAAGGAGACGCCCCGCGATCAGGAGCGGCCACTGGTGGCCAGCGTCTTCGACAACCGGCTGGAGAAGAACATGCCGCTGATGACGGATCCTTCGGTAATCTACGCAGCGCTGCTGGAGGGACGGTATCGGGGAACGATTTATCAGTCGGACCTGCAGGCGGATTCGGCCTACAACACCTATCGTCATGTGGGGCTGCCTCCGGGACCGATCTGCAATCCAGGCGTGAAGTCGCTCGAGGCGGCGATGCACCCGGCGCAGACGGACTATCTGTATTTTGTGGCGGCGAGCGCGGACCCGTCGGGGCAATCGCGGTTCTCATCGACGATCGAGGAGCATGCGAAGGACGTGGAAGCCTACCGGCGCGCCGTGCGGCAGAACGGGACGAAGTGAACGCGCCGACCGCTTTCCTGCGGGGTGAATGTCCCCGATATACTCGCAGATTGCAGAGCTGAGGCGAATGCATCGATTGCGGACAGGGCTTGTTGTTGCGATAACGCTGGCGCTGCCGGCCCTGAACGGGTGCCTGGTGCATACGCGCAAAGTGGCGCAGGCGATCATGCCGGCCAACGTATTGTCGGCGGCGCCGCAGCGGCTGGTGGACAGCATCAACCGCCAGTATGACGCGGTCAGCGCGATGAGCGCGACGGTGGAGCTGACGGCCAGCGAGGGCGGATCGCTGAAGGGCAAGGAAAAAACCTACACATCGTTCACGGGATACATTCTGCTGCGCAAGCCGGAGTCGCTGCGGGTGATTGGGCTGGCGCCGTTTGTGCGGACGCGGCTGTTTGATATGGCCAGCGACGGCGAGACCTTCAAGCTGTGGATTCCGCCGAAGAACGAGCTGATTGAAGGGGTGAACACGGTGACGAAGGAGTCGCCGAACACCTTCGAGAACATGCGTCCTTACATCTTTTTCGATTCGCTGCTGATCCGGAAGATCGGGCCCGAGGATCTGCTGCTGCTGACGACGGTGAGTCCCACGGTGGTGAATGCGAAGACGAAGAAGCTGGAGATCCAGCCGGAGTACCTGCTGACGGTGCTGCAGCGTCAGGATGGGGGCAACCTGCTGCTGGCGAAACGAGTAATCCACTTCAGCCGGATCGATCTGCGGCCAGTGGAAGAAGATATCTACGACCAGAACGGGCAGATTCAGACCCAGGCTACGTACGGGGCGCTGCAGAAGTACGGGACGCAGCTGTTCCCGGGAACGATCACCATCAAGAGGCCGCTGGAGCAGTACCAGATTGTCATCTCGATCCAGAAGCTGCGTGTGAATCTGCCGCTGAACGATGAGCAGTTCGAGCTGACGGGTGTGCCGGGGACGGTGAAGGTGAAGAGCCTGCAGTGAGCACGAAGTGCAGGGTATAGGGTTAGCGTTAGCGTTCAGGGATTAGTGTTCAGGGTCGGGGCTATGCACGGGCCGGCTTGTAGCCGTCGTAGAACCCGGTGCGGTCGAGAATGTCGAGGATCTGGGTACCGAGTTGGGCGACGGCCTCGGAGCGTTTACTGTCATTCCTTTCCTGGCGGTGCCTGAGGACGGCGCGGAAGAGCCTGACGAAGAGCTGGTACTTTTCGATGAAGGCAAATTTCCAGGTCAGACGCGAGAACCGTTCCATTAACAGGTCGATTTCCTGGATGAGCGGGCTGCGGCGATACATGATTCCGAGAGCACTGGCTTGCTTCCAGCAGTCCGGCCGCCACAGGCCATCGAAGAGCTGATTCACGGGCGCGGGCTTCAGCGCGAGGTGGCTGCTGAGGATATCCATGCGGAGGGTGGAGGTCAGGCCTTCCAGGTGGTTGAGCTCGTATTCGAGTGCCTGCGCGTACTGCTCCACCTGAATGGGCTCGCCGTAGGAGCGGATTTTAGGCAGGGGAAGAATGGCCTCCGATCCGCCTTCCCTCAGACCCTCGAGGGCAACCCCGACACAGTTCTGGGTGGGGCTGAAGGCGCGGTACTGAGGATTGGTCTTCTGGAAGTCGATCCACCAGTTGCCCATGCGAGTGGTGTTGAGGCCCCAGCTTCTGCCTTTGGCGAAGAGACCGGGCAGGCAGACTTTCGACTGCGGGCTCTGCGACCAGGCGGGCACGGGAACTTTGGTGCCGTCCTTCAGCCTGTAGTACGTGCCGTCAAGGAAGTCGGCCTCGCCTTTGGGCGAGTCGGCGATGCGCTTTTGCCCGGTCAGAGGGACAGCCAGAGGCTTCTTGCCCTCTTCGCGCAGGAGACGGTTCCATTCTTTGGGATAGAGGATGCCTTCCCTGCGGCAGTAGGCCACTTCGAGACGGATGGCCGTGAGGGCGTTCATCTCGTTGAGCTTATCGTTGAGGGAATCGGGGGAGAAGGAGGCGGGTTGATCGCTGAAGGCGTTATGGAGTCCTGCACCCTCTCCCGGCCAGAAGCTGATGTTCTGCGTGTAGGGATTGTCAAAGTCTGTCGTTTTGACGCAGTTGCCCATGACCGTGACGGCGGCGTGGCCGAAGTGGGAGGTGGGCACTTTGCCGAGCATCTTCAGATTGCGCCAGACGCGGACGACGGCTTGCTGGGTATAGATCATTTTCATGGCTTCTCCTTTGTTGAACGCCGATGCCTGGCCAGCGGATCAGGACCGGAGTCTCAGGTGTCTCTGCTGGAGTAAGCGATATTGAGGGGGACTTACCCTCACTCGGAGAGAACTTTTCCGGATGGAGAGCCGGGGACGCCCTCATGCGAGCGGGCGGTGAGGAATGCGGACGGCCGATTCAGCGGATCGTCAGCGGATCAGAGAGGGCGGTCGGTGTAGAGGGTCTTGTCGGAAACTTCCTGGATTTTGTAAAGGTGCGCGCCGAGGAGGGACTCGACGTGATCGTCGAAGTCGCCGGGAACGAAGAGGAAGTGTCGCGGACCAGTGCCCCACAGCCGGAGGAGGTCCTGATCGCTGAGGAAGATGTGAGGCGCGTCAGGATAGTCGGAGCCCCAGATCATGGAGGAGCCGAAGAGCTGTCCGCGGTCTTCTTCCTTGTCGGGAGCGAAGTACCAGGTGCGGCCGTGGACCAGCAGAGCGTGGCGCCGGGTGTAGAAGATGATCGATGAGCCGTCGGCCTGATCGCCGTAGAGCATGAGCTGGGCATTCGCGTTGGCCGGCTCAGCGGTCAAGCGGTTGATGGTATCGGCCATGGACTTCGAGGAGAGCATGGGCTCAAAGCGAACCAGCGCGATGTGCGCCGCGATGAGGATGACGGCCAGGGTAAAGGCGACGCTGACGGTGGCTTCGACGGCATGACCGCGGCGGCGCAGACGCCAGGCGGCGAGGGGGCCGGCAAAGAAGGCGAAGGCGGCAAGGACAGCGGGCAGGCGGAGGGCGGCCAGCGAGGGTCCGGTGAGGTCGAAGAAGTGGGACATCGACAGCGAGTAACCGCCAACACCGCGATGGGCCATGAGAGTGCCGATATCGGCGACGTAGGGGAGGTGGCGGGACTCCCATAATCCCCAGGCGAGGGCGGCGGCTACGGCAATACCGATGACCGCAAAGAAGACATGCGCAGCATTGAGCCAGCGATGAGACGTGGAGATGCTGTCGGCGGCCGGGGCTTCTTCAATTTTGGCCAGAGCGCCGGCGATGAGCATGAGCACAGCGGGATAGATGGGCCAGGTGTAGTACTCCTGGTTGGTAGACAGGGCGAAAAAGAAAAGGATGAAGCCGGCGTAAAGCGCGAGCAGCAGGCTGGTGCGGGCACGAAAGCGCAGGCGCGCAGCGAGCGCGGAGGATTCGTAGGCGCTGAGTTTGGGATCGAGGAACTGGATGGTGTTGGTGGCGTCGTAGCGCAGGTCGGAGTAGAAGAGGTGACGATTGCGCCAGGCGCGGCGGATAGCGACGGGGAGGAACAGGCTCCAGGGGAAGATCCAGATGAGCTGGCCGATCCAGTAGACGAACCAGGGCTGGCGGTTGTAGTCGTGCGGATAACGGAGGCCGAGGAAGCGGAGGAAGTGCTCGTTGATGAAGTAGAAGTAGAAGAATCCGTGGACGTGGCCCGGGGTGGGCACGTTGCCGCTGGGATTGCCGTGGTCGGGGTTACGAAGGCCGGCGAGGATGTGCCAGGGGGCTCCGATGGCGAGGAAGAGGAGCAGGCCGGTGAAGAGGCGAAACTCGCGCCAGCGTCGCCACTCGCCGGTGATGGCCAGCCACGGGATGACGGCGGCTGCGAAGAAGACGATCGCGATGAGGCCTTTGGCGAGCAGGGCCAGCGCGATGGAGGCATAGGCCAGGTAGAAGCGCGACGGCTTGCGGTCCTCGACGCCGGTAATGAAGGAGTAGAGCGCGAGGAGGAGAAAGAAGGTGATGATGGAGTCGGGGATGAGGAAGCGGGTGAAGAGGAAGACGCCGACAGAGGTAAGCGTCGCCAGGGCCGCGTAGAAGGCGGCGCGGTCGCCCCAGGCGCGGCGGCTCCAGCGCCAGGCGATGAAAGCGCAGCCGAGGACGGCCAGAGCCAGAGGCAGATGGGTGGCGAAGACGTTGTAGCCGAAGAGGCGATAATCGACGGCGACGATCCAGTAGGGGAGCGGCGGCTTCTCCAGATAGCGGATGCCATTGACGTAGAGCGTGACCCAGTCGCCGGTAAGGGCCATGTGCTGGGCGGCCTGGGCGTGGGTGGAGTCAGCATCGTCGAGCAGCGATGGGGAGAACAGCGCGGCGCCGTAGACGGCGAGGAAGATGAGCAGCAGCAAAGTCCACGCTTTCTTCGGCGTGGCGAAGAGCGAAGGCTGCGGGGAAGCGGGGGATGGCTGGTCCGCAGAAGAGCGGGGAAAAGTCATTTGTTCGAAGCCTGACACTGAGTCCAGAATATCAGTGATATCAAAGGGGAACGGCAAAGGGGACGGGACCTGAAGCATGGCGGACGATCGCGGAAACATACGAAAACTGGCAGGAACGCTGAGAGAAAATCTGGCGCGGTGCGCGAAGGATCCGGACGTGGATTCGGTCCATGACACGCGCACGGGAACGCGGCGTCTGCAGGCGACTTTGGAGACGCTGTTGCGGGATTTGCCGCCAGCCGCAGGGGACGAGGCCGTTGAGCAGACGAGGGCTGCGGCAACGGCGCTGATGCGGACGCTCAAAAAGATCCGGCGGGCAGCCGGGCCGGTGCGGGATCTTGATGTGCACAGAAAGCTGGTGGGGAAGCTGACGAAGAGGGCGCTGGGCGAGAAGGACGAGAAGCAGGATCAATCGGAGGAAAAGGAAAGGCACGCGACTCTAACGGATCAGCCGGATGTGCTGGAGACGCCGGCGGCGGGGCTGCGGCTGGAAGGTTTGGCGAGACAGGCCGATGATCTGGATGCGTGGCTGAAGCATCGGCGCAGAGTAATGGCGGACGCAATGCAGGCGCAGGCCGGCGATCTGCTGGGGAAGCTGGATAAGCGAGTGGAAGAGCTGGAAGCGGCGCTGCACGGGCGGGTGAAGCGGTCGAGGAAAAAGCCGCCGGGGGTAGTAGCGCTGGACAGCTTCGCGCGCCTGGCGATGGAGATGCAGCATCTCGATGCTGGCAATCTGCATGATTTCCGCAAGGGAGCGAAGAAGGCACGCTATGTGGCGGAACTGGCGGCGCAGGGGGATGCGCAGGCGCAGCAGGTAGGGGCGTCGCTCAAGAAGCTGCAGGATGAGATTGGGAACTGGCACGACTGGCTGGTTCTGGCCGAGGAGGCGCGGACGGCTTTGGGAGATGAGGCGGAGGAACTGATTGGGCTGCTCGATGCGGAGCGGGAGGAGCACTTCGTGAAAGCGATGAAGACGGCGGCGAAGCTGCGCGGGCGGCTGATGGGCGAATGGCTGGCGGCGTCGGAGCTGGTGCGGCGTGTGCGGCGACGGGTGGCGGCAAACGGGACCATGGCTGGTGCCGGATCAGCGGTTAAGGCCGCAGGCGAAACGCATGGTTAACTCGCCCAGGGCGGCAAGCCGGTTGACCGGTTCTCACTGGTGCCTGAATTTGAGCACACGCAAGGGATTGACAATTCTGTGTCTCGGGTGAATTCCAGGGGTAGTAGAGTGGCCGCAAATGTCCACGAGAAGGGCGGCCGCTCCTGCGCGAAGGATTTCCGCCGATGAGGCTGCGGGCTTGGTCAGGTCAGGGATGTGGCTCGATTACGCTACCGCCCTCTGCCAACCCGATGTCTTTGACCGTGCACTCGCATGCCGGCGGGATTCACTGAAAAACGTCAAGATCCGTTCGTGTCTGACGATGCGGCCGCGGGCCGTGGTCGAGGCCGATCCGACGGGCAGGCATTTTTGCTGGTTCAGCTGGCATTTCTCCGGTTACGACCGCAAAATGCACGACTGCGGATGCTGCAACTACATTCCACTCAATCTTGGCGAAGTGCCCGACTACTATCGACGCTTTGTCAATCCCGTGGACATGATCATTCTCAAGGTCTGTCCGATGGGTGCGAACGGATGCCTCAATTTCGGCCCGACCAGCATGTGGCAGCGCGCCGTCATCGAGCGTGCCAGGACGGTCGTTGTCGAAGTGACCCGCGGATTGCCGTGTGCATGCGGGGACCGGAACTGCGTCCACGCCGATGAGGTCGACTACATCATCGAGGGCGACGACCGGGATCCTCCGGAACTGCCGAATCCACCACCGAGCGACATCGATCGCTCCGTTGCACGATACATAGCCGCTGAGATCGAGGATGGCTCCTGTTTGCAGGTGGGCATCGGAGGGATGGCGAACGCCGTTTGTACCTTACTTCTCGAAAGCGGCGTCCGCGACCTGGGAGTGCATACGGAGATGCTGACGGACGGGGTTCTGGAACTCTATAAGGCAGGGCGCGTTACCGGCTTGCGAAAGGTGATCGACGTCGGCAGGATCGTCTACACCTTTACACTGGGCTCACGCCGCCTCTATGCAGAGACCGACCGCAATCCTGACTTCCTGTGCTGCCCGGTGGACTACACCAACTCGCCCACCGTGATCATGCGCAACGACAGGGTGGTGTCGATCAACGGCACGACACAAATCGACCTGCAGGGGCAGGGGGCGTCGGAATCTGACGGACATCGGCACATCAGCGGTACCGGTGGGCAACTGCAATTTGTGCGCGGCGCGTATTCTTCGGACCACGGCAAATCGTTTATCTGTTTAGCCTCGACTTATGAGAAGCATGGGGAGCGCCGCAGCCGTATCGTCCTGAACCTCACGCCCGGGAATATTGTGACCACGCCCCGATCCGATGTTATGTATGTTGTCACCGAATACGGCATGGTGAACCTCAAGGGCAAATCGGTGGCGGAACGAGCCAGGGCGATCATCTCCATCGCCCATCCCGATTTCCGAGAGGAACTGGAGCGGCAGGCCTATGAGTATCGCCTCATCCCGTGTGGTGTTTCTTTCTGACTCGCGCCCATCAGGGATTAAGCCGTTGGTCTCCCATTCATTTAAAAGTTGAAATTCGGGCATCCGCAGGCGGGACCAGCGATAACTCCGCCGGTCGTGTATGGTGCTGAAAGATAAGCTGCGAAGGGGGCAGCTTCGCCGATCATGCAGACCTTTGCCGCCATCGACATCGGATCGAATTCATGCCGGCTGAAGATTGGCCGGGTGGCGCAGTACCGTTTGCGCACGGTGCATGAAGACCGCGAAGTGACGCGGCTGGGCGCAAGCGTCTTCGAGACGGGCATTGTTTCGCCGGAGGCGATGGCAGCGACACTCCGCACGCTGAAACGCTTCTACAAAGCAGTGCAGACACACGGGGCCGACCGGGTGCGGGCGGTGGCCACTTCCGCGATGCGCGATGCGCGGAATTCGCGGGCGCTGCTGGCGTGGGTGCGCGATGAAACCGGATGGGAAGTCGAGGTCATCTCCGGTCTCGAAGAAGGGCGGCTGATCCATCGCGGGGTGGTGGAAAACGAGCCGGGCGCCGGCGGCCGCTGTCTGCTGATCGACGTAGGCGGAGGTAGCTGCGAGATCACGCTGTCGGAACACAAGCGCATTCGGGAGACGATCAGCCTGCCGCTGGGCGCGGTGCGGCTGACGCAGGAGTTTGTGCCCAGCGAGCTGCCGAGCAAGGAGGAGATTGCGCGGCTGCGGCAGTTTATTCATCGCGAGCTGCGGCGGGCCAGCCGGCGGTTCGAGGCCGACAGGGGCGGCATGCGCGGTGTGCGGTTGACGATTGCGACGTCGGGCACCGCGGCGGCGCTTTCGGATGCCAGCCGCGTCCTCGGAAAAGGAAGCAAGGGCCGGGCGAAGGAGCAAATGACGCCGGCGGCGACGGTGCGCAAGCTGGCCGGCCGGTTGTCGAAGATGACCAACGCGCAGCGGTCGGCTGTGCCAGGGATTGGCCCAAGGCGATCCGAGATCATTGTGGCGGGCGTGCATGTCTTTGCGGCGGTCATGGAGGAGTTTGGGCTGGGGGGTTTCCGGTACTCGCCGCTGGGGCTGAGAGACGGAATGCTGGCGCAGATGCTGGCTGAGCAGGATTCGCGCGCTTCCGTGCATCAGGAGTTCGAGCGCGAGCGATGGAAGGGAGTGATGGAGGCCTGCCGGCGGTATGGGATCGATCCGAGGCAGGCCGAGCCTGTGCGGCAGCATGCGGCGCAGATGTTTCGTGACCTGACACAGGTGCACGGGCTGCCGGAGGAGTATCAGACGTGGCTGGCGGCAGCGGCCATGCTGCGGGATATTGGGAAGTTTATGAACCACCAGGGGTACCACCGGCATGCGCAGTACATCATTGCCAACTCGGAGCTGTATGGGTTCACGCCGCAGCAGCGGGTGGTGACGTCAGCAATTGCGCGCTATCTGGGCAAGAGCCGGCCGGCGCCGGAGGGACGCACCATGCGCCAGGTGCCTCCCGAGGAGACGAGCACGTGCGGCGGGCGGTGGTGCTGCTGCGGCTGGCGGTGGCGCTGAACCAGGATCGAGCCAGCGATGTGCTGAAAGTGCGGGTAAGGGTCTACCCAAAGCGCGTGCTGCTGGAGCTGCTACCCGGGCGCACGGGCGCGGAGCTGGAGCTGTGGTCGCTGCGCAAAGAGGCCAGCTACTTCCGCGAGGTCTTCGGACGGGATCTCTTTGTGGCTTTGGCGTAGCCGCGCAGGATGCGGGGGTCGACCAGCCAGTGCAGGGTGCCGGGTAACCGGGTGCAGTCGATGCGGGCAATCGCGCCTTTGCGGAGGCGGATGCTGAGGCGGCCGGGCGCGAGCAGCGAGCCCATAAAGACGGGCAGATTGGGATTGTGGCCGACGACGAGGACGTTGTCGTATTTCTCGAGGCTGCGGACAAGCTCGTGAAACTTCTGCACGCTGGCGTCGGGTGACAGAGATTCAGATATGTCAATCTTGCTGTCGTAGCCGGTCTCGGTGCCCACAAGGGAGGCGGTCTGCAGAGCCCGTTTCAGCGGGCTGGAGACGACGCGATCAAACTGCACATTCAGAGCACTGAGGTAGTTGCCGACGAGGAAGCACTGCTGCTTGCCTTCCTTATCGAGGGGCCGTTTTACGTCAACAAGAGGATTGGCGCGGCGTGTGCCGGCGCTGGCATGACGAAGGATGTAGAGATTCATAGTAGAAAATGCCGAATGCCTTCGGGCTCTCTGAAACGAGGGCTTTAACGGGATTGTAACAATCGCGGAAGGGGGGAAATGTTAATTTTGCGGGGCTTTGGAAGGGGTTTGATCAGGCGGGAACAAATGTAGAGGGCGGCTTCAACCACGGAGAAAAGCCGAAGAGTCGGGACATAAATCGGGGATTCGCGCGGAGGTTAAGTGACCGGCTGTGGAGCGGGGATAGGGCCGGGCCAAGGTTCGGGATCGGGCTCAGGCGGCGGTCCCGGTGCGGGTGTGGGCTCGGGAACGGCGGGCGGTTCGGGTGTGGGGACCGGTCCGGGATCGAGGCCGGGGATATCAGACTGAAGCACAAATTCAGGCATCGTCAGATGGGACTGCGCAGGCGAGGGTGCGGTTGCCTGCCACACCTCGGAGATGAGCAGGCCGCCGAGCCAGGAGCGCGAGGCCTGGCGGGTGAATCCTGCCTTGGCGAGCAGCGATTGCCAGGGTGGAATGCGGCGAATCTGAAGACCGGTGAGCAGACGGAAGGCAGCGTATAGGGTGGAGATGAGGGCGCGGGCCAGCCCTGGGCGGAGGCGGCCGGTGGCGGGGATGTGAAATTCCGAGACCAGCCAGAGAGCGCCGGGCGTGAGATGCGGACGCACGCGCGCGATAAGCTGTTCGGTCTCTGCAGCGCTGAGGCAGTCGAGAAAGAAGTGAGTGACGACGAGGTCGTAGCCGGACGCAGGCGGCGTGAAGGTGCGGATATCCGTGCAGGTGGTGATGAGGCGGGCTGAGCTTTGCGCCACGGTGCGGGAGGCGCGGGCGCGGAGCAGGCGCAGCATGGCGGGACTCGCATCAACGGCGAACGCCTGGACCTGATGGTTGGCGGCGAGCAGGCGAGCGAGAAAGCGTCCGTCGCCATCCCCGAGAATGAGCGCTTGTCGTGCGGCCGCAAGGCTGGGCAGGTGCGCGAAGCGGCAGCGCTCGAGCAGCGGGCCGAAGGAGAGATACTCCATCGGGCGGTAGAGGCGGGCGACGTGGTCGAACTTCGGGGTGTGGCGGATGCTCATGCGAGCCACGATGTGTGCCAGGGCAGCAGGAGCAGCAGCGGGGTGAGCAGCGCCGCGTCGGCAGCGATGCGCAGGGCAAATAGAGAGATGGGCTCGAAGCCGCCGGCGCTGCGCCGATGCAGGCGATGGAGCGCGAAGAGGATCAGGGCTGAGAGCAGGCCAGCGGCATCGAGACCGGCGGAACTGGGTTGGTGAAGCACGGCATCGAGTGTGAGCGCGGCTGCGCCCGCGGCAACAACCAGGGCCGCGGAGGAAACGGGGAAGCGGCGCAGGGTCGACGGTTGGCTGCTTTCCCAGTCGTCGATGGCAAGGCAATTGAGGCAGCAAAGGGCGGCGAAGAGCAGCACCGGGAGCAGCAGTTCCCGATGCGATACGCCGGGCGTAGACCAGGCGGGAATGGCTGTAGCACAGGCGAAGATGATGCCGACGGCGAACTCGCGCCGGAAGGGCGAGGGGATGGGCAGCGGGCGAAGATGGACGACGGCAAAATAGAGCATGGACGCGGCGAAGAGCAGAGTGTCTTCGCGGCGGGCTTCGACTGACATGCGGGCAGCGATGAGCCAGAGCAGCGGAGCGCACGCGATGCTGCCAGCGACGAGCAGAGGTTTGCGGTGGCGAGCATGGAAGAGATGGCGTTCGCGCAGGTTGGCAGCGCGCGCGGAGGAGCGGCCGTCGAGAAGGCGATCGGCAATATAGATCAACCAGGTACCGATGCCGAGGATGACGGTGGCGCCGGGTGACGAGCGGACGTGCGCGGCGCGTCCCAGGGCCCAGGCCCAGAGAATTGCTACTGTGGGAGCGTCGAGGCTGAGCAGGTGCCAGTAGCCAGGAATGGCGAAGATACGAGCGCGGGGCCGCTGGGCAACGACGACTGGAGCGGCAAGAGCCACACTTCCATTGTAGGAAAGCGGGGACGCCTGGGGAGCGTCTGCAGGTGGGAGGTGGAATTAATTGGGGGATGGATGTGGGACCCGGATCTGCCAACTACGGGCAGATCCGGGGCGCCCCGTTAGTCCTCGGTCAGAAGCGGAAGCGATAGCGAAGCTGGCCGTATATCTGGCGAGGATCGTTTTCGTGGAAGCCGCCGAAGGTGAGACTGTTGTCCAGCAGAACGCGGCGGTTGGTGACGTTGGTGGCGTTGACGCTGAGCGACCAGGCTTCGCCGAGGGATTTGCCGGCAGCGAGGTCGAAAGTGGTGTGGCTGGGCAGATAGTCGCCGGTATAGGGCGAAGGAGGATCGGTGATGCCATTGGAGAATCCCGAACCGTAATAGACATTGGTGGAGGCCCAGAGGCGGCGCGGGAGGGTCGCGTCGAAGCCCACGTTCAGAGTGTTGCGCTGGTCGTGGTCGAGGGCTGAGTAGCCAGGGGGAACGGCGCAGGCGTCGGCGCTGGGCGGATAGCAGATGAGGCCGCCGGTGATGGCACCGATCTGCTGGGCGAGTTGGTTCGAGTAGGCGAGGTGGGCCTGGCCGTAACGCCAGAGGCGCGGTGAGCGCAGGGTGAGTTCCCATCCCTGGATGAGCGCGCCCTGGACAGTGACGGGGATGAAGATGCTGGATTCACCGACGTTGCTGTGGTCGAGGAAATTGTTGGCGCGGGTCTCGAAGGTATCGGCATCGAGGAGCCAGCCGCGCCACGGAATTTGCAGGCCGAACTGGTGCTCTTCGTCGCGCTCGCCGCGCAGCGGGACGAAGGCGGTATTGGCCGACCGTGCATAGGCCAGAGCGGGGCCGGAAATACTGGTAAGCGGGGGCGGCTGATAGAAGTGGCCATAGAAGCCGCGGAGGACCCAGCGGAGTTTGGGAATTTGCACGGCCATGCCGATGCGGGGATAGATCGCGTTTTCGGTGACGGTTCCCTGGAAGTGGGTTTGGCGTTCACCGCCGATGAGGGTGAGCCAGGAGGTGGGCCGGTAATTGTCTTCGATGAAGGTTTCTTCGACGCCGCCGTTGACCAGGGACGTCTCAGAGAAATCCGGGGCGCTCATGTCATTGAAGACCGCACCAAAGAGGTCGTTTTCGTGCTGGCCGTAGCCGTAGAGGCCGGCCTTGATGGAGTTGCGGGCGACGATGGTGGAGTAATACGCCTGGGCGCCGGTGTACTGGCCGATCTGGCGGGCGCGGGTCGCGGCGGGCAGATCGTGGGCGCCGGGCTGATAATCAGCGTCGTTGTAGTGGTAGAAAGGCGAGATCTCAAAGAGGGAATAGGGGCTCAGCGTGTGAATCCAGGAGAAGGTCGTGAGGCCGTCGGTCTCGTGTTGGCCGTCGCGCAGGCCGGATGAGTCGTAGAGCTGGTTCTCCCAATCATTGGGATTGGGGTCGTAGGGGATCTGATAGTAGTCCGAGCGGAGCTGGGAGACGAGACGGAACTGATCGCGCGGGTCGCGATTGAAGATGAGCGAGGAAAAGCCGCCGTAGCCGTTTTCGGCATCGTGGATCGGGGTCTCGATGGGGGCCATGAGGCCGTAACTGGAGCGATTGCCGTTGACGGCGGCGAACCAGGCGAAGCGTTCGGAATGATCGCCGAGGCTGAGCTGGCTGTCGGTCTGATCAAAAGATCCGATGGTGGTTACAAATTCGCCTTCGCGGTTGGCCTCGAAGCCGGTGCGGGGAACGACGTTGAACATGCCGTACGTGCGATCACCTAAATCGGCGCCGTAGCTGCCACGATCGATTTCGAGGGTGTCGATGTCTCGCGGATCGATCTGCGGCCCGACGTTGCCGGCGATATTGGTGTTGGGGATGGGAACGCCGTCGATCATCCAGTTCAGTTCGTGGCCGCCGCGCATGTGCAGCATGTCGTGGGTCATGTAGGCGCCAGGGGTGTAGTCGGTGACCATGGCCAGGGAGTTGGTGCGGTCGGCGCCGGGTGTGTTCTGAATATCGCTGCGGCTGATGAGGGTAGTGGGGGTGACGGAGTCGGGATTGGCCGTGTCGGCTTCGGCGTGGACGATGGCGGTTTCGTGGGCCGCGGCGATCTGCAGGGGGAAGTGGAGGATACCGGTGCCACTGCTGGTGACCTCGATCGTCTGCTGCAGGTCGGCAAAGCCAGTGCTGGAGACTATGGCGATGTAGACGCCGGGGGGAACGGCGGGAATGGAGAAGAGGCCATCCTGGTTAGAGGAGGCGGTGAAGGAGAGGTCAGAATGGGCGGCGCGGAGCACGACGGTAGCGCCGGCAATGGGTCGGTGGCCGGGGTCGTGAACGATGCCCTCCACCTGGGCAAGGACGGCTGCCCGGATGATGGGTGCGGCCAGCGATACGGCCAGCAGAGAGAGGAGGGGAAGCAGAAACTTACGCAGCATGCCAAGAGGCTCCTGAGCCAAAGCTCACAAATGTAACGCAAAGGGTTACAGAAGAGACACCGTCGCCCTGGGAGGCGGGTCTTCTTTCGAGGCGGTTACAGGGAGACGGGCAGAGGTGGGCCGCGCTTCTGGCGAGAGCGGTGGAAGGAGATGCGATAGCCGGCTTCAGCTTCGCGAATGATCGCGGGCTGGCTGGTGATCCATGCCACGCTGGCGGAGTTGTGCTGCGTGGAGAGAGCGTGAGGCAGCATCAGCGCGAGGTGGGTGATGGGAGGGCAGGGGCAGCGTCCGGAGATGGTAGTGATTTTGCGCGAGGCATTGACCGAGATGTCGGCCATCATGGCGCAATGGTGCGCGCCGTTGCGGCGGCAGCAGGCGGGCAACTGCGATTCATCCGGAGCGAAAGCGAGCGCGGGCGCGATCAGCGGAAGGCTGAAGGCCACCATCAGCAGAATGGCGAACGCGCGGCGCATGCAGCCATCGTAACAGGAGCCGCGAAAGGCGCAGACGCACAGGACGCATCCGGGGGGGCAGAGACAGGTCCGGGTGCACCCGAAACCACCTTATTTGATTCGTCTTGGCCCGGCGGCGCTTACTGCGAGTAGTCCTGCTGGAGCAGCGGATAGACACCTTTCTTGGTGGTGGTGAGGCTGAGGCGGTGATAGGAGGGGGCGTCGGCGCCCTGATCGGGAGTGAAAGTGAGAATGTACTGGTTCTTCAGGAGATTGCCGAGCTTTTCATAAGCCTCGTCGGCTTTATCATGCTTTCCCTCGATCATGTAGCCGCCGGTACGTGTACAGATATCTTCGAGGATTTTTTTGCCGTCGACATGGGGCTGTTCGGAGGGTTCGCCGCCGCCGCGCCGTCCACCGCCAGGGTAGCCGCCTCCGCCGCCGGGATAGCCACCACCACCGCCAGGGAAGCCGCCGCCGCGCCGGCCCTCACTTCGGTTGGGAGTGCTCATCTCCTCCTCGCCTTTGTAGTAGATGGCGAAGAGCATGGTGTGGGCGTTCTGCGCGGCTTCGACCGCGTCATTGAGAGATTCCTTGCTGCCGTGATCAATGCCGTCGGTGACGAGGACGAGGACATGACGGCCAGGCTGGCTCTTCATCACTTCCATGGAGGCGAGGTAGATGGCGTCGTTGAGAGTTCCGCCGGGGCCGACGTGACGGACGGCCTGGGACTGGTCGCCATTGTCGCTGCCGTTGTTCTGATTGCCGAACTGCGGTGAGCCAAGTTGGGTGATGGCGTCGTGCAGCTTGTTGGCGGTGGGGGTGGGGTCTTCGAGCAGATCGACTTCGTGCGAATACTGGACGACGAAGGCCTTGTCGTCGGTGCCGGGGAGGGTGTGATCGACGAATTTCGCGCTGGCCAGGCGCAGGTCGCCGAGCTCGGCGCGCTGGCTGCCGGAAGTTTGGGCGACGATGCCGATGGTCATCGGCGAGTTGGCGTCGGGCGTGAAGGACTGAATCGTCGCGGTGTGACCGCTGTCAGCGAGGGTGAGGTCCGCGGGCGTAAGGCCCTTCACCGGGTTTCCCTTGTCGTCGACGACGGTGACGGGGAGCTTAATGGGCGCACCGGTTACGGTGGCCGGGGCGGCGGACGCGCTTTTGGCGGGAGCGGCGGCCGGGTGATCCTGCGCGGTGAGGGTAGCGGCGGGCGCGAGGCAAAGCGCCACGGTCGTGACGGCAGTAAGGGACGCGGGAATAAGGCGAATTCTCATGAGTTTTGCCGAGATACAGTTTGTCACCCATTAGACGGGAGGACCGGTGCAGTGGTTTCGCTGCTCAGCAGCCCCCGCCGCGACGGCGGAAGAACAGGTAATCGATGGAAAAGCGGCCGGGGCCGAAGGCCAGCAGGATGACCGAGGCAAAGAGAAACGTGTAGGGATCGGCTCCATAAAACTTGCCGGGATTGCTGATGATGGCGGCCAGAGCGTCGCGATCGGAGAGGAGGTAGGCGCCGATCATATCGCCGGCGAGAAAAAGGCCGGTGAGACGGGTGCCGAGGCCAGCGATAAAGAGGATTCCCCCGACGAGTTCAAGAAGAGAAATGAAGACAACGGTGGCATGGGGAGCGGGAAGTCCGAGGCTCGCGAAAAAGTCAGTGGCGCGGCCGAGGTTGTGGAGACGGCCCCATCCGGACTGCGCGAACTGCCATCCCCAATAGAGCCGGACGAATAGCAGAAAGGGTGACTGCAAACTGGCGGAGGCTTGCTGGAAGCGGTGGTAGAGGGTGACCGCAGGGCCGCAGGGGATTTCGGGGGACGCGGGCTTATTGGCCTGGGCGGGTGCGCGTGTGCTCATGCGGGTGCCTTTCCGTGATCGGGCTCAACACTCGGGCCGGGACTTTAGCTGGTGATCCATCCCAGCATAGCCCAGGTGGCAAAGGCTTCCTGAAGGAAGGCGGGGCGCTGGTCTTCGGGGATCGCGCTCGCTCCAAGGGCGCCTTCGATGGATTCGCCGAGCGATTTGCCCGAGACAAGCGCAGAGAGGAGGTGGAACTCCTCCTGGCTGAGAGGCTTGTACCAGACGGTGTTCTCAAGCCGGTGCACGGCAAGCCAGATAAGCTGCGGGGAGAGAGCGGCGACCCGGCGGACATGATGGCGTTTGCGGGTGGCGCTGGCGTTGTTCGCCGAGCCGGTCGAACTGCCGTCCTCGTTGCGGACCTGAATCAGCAGATCGTCGACAGGATACGAGAGCGCGAGCAGACGCAGGTAGGGCTGCAGGTGGAGGGTGGAGTCCTTGTCGATGGCGACGAGAGCTTCAGGGCCAATGCGGGGACGCTCTTCTGAATCGAAGGCCTCAATGTGAGCCCATTCGAGACGAACCATATCGAGGGCGAGGGTGCGGTTCGGCTCGATCCATTCAGGATGCGCATTAAGCCAGGCTTCGAGACGCGAGCCGAGGTTGCGCAGCGAGAAGGACTCCGAGGGACAGTCGGTGAGATAGGCGCGCATCAGCTTGTCGAAGCGGGCGCGACCGAGGATGGCCTGAAGTCCGGGGAAATCTTCTTCGAAGCAGGAGTAGAGGCGGAACCAGTACTGGCGGTTGTAGATTTCGAAGCGCTCGAAGGAGGTGAGGCGGTCATTGGGACGGATGATGGCTTCGGCTTCGGCAAGATTAGAGGCTCCGTCGCGACGGCGGCGGGGCATGGTTTCGGAACGGGTGAGCGGATGCATGACAGCGGCAGCCATGCGGCGCTGGATGTCGAGGAGTTGGCCGTCCTGAGCGGACGACCGAAGGGGTGCTGCGGATTCGGGAAGGCGGGCGCTCATCGGGCCGCTCCGGCTAGCAGGTTCGTCCGCTTAGCGCCTTCCGGCGCATCGGTCGGGATGACAAAACTATTTTTGGCGGCGGCTTCGACGGCGCTGATTGCGGACCGCGGAGCGGCTGCAGCGGCAGCCTTGAGGAACTTGTTGGCCTTGAGCGCCTCGCCGTGGACTTCTTCGAAGCTGGGGATGTTGTCGTCCCACTCGAGCAGCGTGGCGGTGGGGCCGCAGCGCTCGATGGCGCGGGCATAGAGGCGCCAGACGGCAGGCAATACGGGGTGGTCGTGGGTGTCGAGGATGTACTTCTCGAATTTGCTGTGGCCGGCGATGTGGATCTGCGCTACGCGGTGGGCGGGGACGAAGTTGACGTAGGTGAAGGGATCGAAGCTGTGGTTCTGCGAGGAGACGTAGATGTTGTTGACGTCGAGGAGAATGCCGCAGTCGGCGCGCTCCACCACTTCGGTGAGGAACTCCCACTCGGTCATCTCGGAGACGTGGAATTCTGCATAGCTCGATACGTTTTCGACGACGACCGGCACTTCGGTGAAATCCTGCACCTGACGAATCTTCTGCGCGGTGACCTCGACGGCTTCCCAGGTGTAGGGCATGGGCAGCAGATCGTGGGTGTAGCGGCCGTCGACCGATCCCCAGCAGAGATGATCGCTGAGCCATGGAGTGCCGGTGCGGCGCACCAGAGATTTGAGCCGCTTCAGGTGCTCGCGACTCAGCGGGTCGACGGAGCCAAAGTACATGGAGACGCCGTGCTGCACGACTTTGTACTGCTCGAGAATCTGGTCGAGGATTTCGAGGGGGCGGCCGCCGTCGATCATGTAGTTTTCGGAAATGATCTCGAACCAGTCGACGACGGGCTTGCGGCTGAGGATGTGCTGATAGTGGGGGATACGCAGACCGATACCCACGCCATAGGCGGTGAATCCGTTGAAACGGTTTGCGGGCATGAGCACCTCTCAATGCGCTACAGGGTTGACGGGCCGAGGACCGGGGCGTGAGCGCTGGGGACGGATGGAATCATTGTAGTTTGCCGGTCAGGATGATGCCGCGCCCAAGGACGGCGATGAAGGCCAGGGCGCAGACGGCGGAGACTCGGATCCAGATTGGGCTGCGGGTGATCGTCTCCGGGTTGGCAGCGGGCGACGCGCTGCGCCGCAGGACGAAGGGGACGAGCAGGAGTCCCACCTGAGCAACGACGGTGATGGGCAAGTCGGACAGGAGAACGAACTCGATACCGAGCCGATTGACCGCGGCGGCAACGCAGGCAATGACGACCGCGGAGACGAAGGCGAGAAGCATGATCCGGCGGAAGCGGCGGCGCTGCATGGAATGGGTCAGGGCCGAGCCGAGGACGAAGATGGCAGCGCACCAGGCGAGGACGCCGCCGATGAGGAGCAGGAGGCGAGCCGGAGTCCAGGCGACGACGCCGAGCAGGACCGAATACCAGTCGCCATAGTCGGTCAGTCCCAGGAAGCCGACGTACGCGGTAGCGGTGAGGGCGTTGAAGGCAAAGGACAGCAGCAGAAAGAGGCGCGCGCGCACCGAAGCTGTTTTGAAGGCGCGGAGAAGCAGCCAGAAGACTACGGCGGCGGCGAGGTTGGCGAGAGGAGCGGCGATCTCCGAAGCGACATTTTCGTAAGCGCTGGACCAGCCTGCGCTGGTCATCATGCCGAGGGGGGCGATGGTGCGCAAAGCCACTACTGCGTGGGTGGCTTCGGTGAGCACGCTTGAGATCATGAAGGCCAAGGCAGCGATAGCCCACACGGTGAGCCGGTCATCCTGAACGGCCGGTGCGTCGGTCGCGGCAGACGGCTGCAGGCTCGCAGGGTGGCTGGGAAGTGTGGCCATAACAGGAGAGAAACGGGAAGGGCCGCGTGCAGCGGCCCTCCACGGACAAAGAAACTAGTCGGGCATCTTGGATCCGTCAGTCGCGCAGCCGCCTTTGCCCTTGCAGCTGTTCTTGCCTTTGCAGCCGTTATCGCTGCTCTTGCAGCCACCCTGGCCTTTGCAGTCGTTCTTTCCCTTACACGAATGCTTGGGCGGTTTGGCCTGCGGGGTACCGGCGAACGACACTTTGCCCGCCTTCAGGATGGGCGTAGCGGCGGACGAGCTGAAAACGGACGCGTGCATCGCTGTCGCGCCGCTGAGCAGGCCGGAAACGGCTGCTGCGACCATCATGGTCTTCATCGATTGCTTCATTTGTCATTCCTCCATGGATTTCCTGAGGACCAGACCGAGCGCGTTCACGGTGGGGCGGCGCCGGGCGGGGGACCTCGCGGTGCGGATTAGACTACAGAATCAGTACGCCTCGTGTCACTGTGCCGGATTGAAAATTTTTGTTCATGAAGGGGGTATGGATGCATGGGGTTAACGGTCTGGAATCAAAGCGTATTTCTGCGCCTGGGACGAATGGCGTGGTTTGAGGGACGGATGGCGAGGGACGAAGGACCTGCGGCCGTACGCTTCGGCAGGGGATTGCCTGCGTCCGCTGAGCCTGCACAGGGATGAGGTACTAATTTTTTTTGGATCAGTGTCGAGCGTGGGCTCAGGGTGCGGTCGGGACAGCATGGCGGTGATGGGCGTGCCACTCGAGGTAGCCGAGTCCAACGCGCATGTGGTGATGGACGGAGTTGGGCACCGTGACGGCGAGGCACATGCCGAGGATGCCATGGGCCGCCGCGATGGTGTAGAGGTTGCGATAGCGCAGGAAGAGTAAACAGGAGATCGCTCCCCAGATGATGGTTATCGCGACCAGCAGAGGATTGGGGATGTGCGCGACGGCGAAGAGGATCGCGGAGAACGCGACCGCCGGCGTCCGGCGAAGCCCGAGACGAAGGAGGCGCAGCAGCACATAAATCTGCAGGATGAACTGCTGCATCAGTGCCCAGATGGCATAACCGGCGATGTGCATGCCGACGGGCATGACCCCGTAAAGGGGATGCAGCGTATGAAGGTGCGCCGCGATGGGGTTGGCGGCGAGAAAGATGGCGATGGCCACGAAGACGATCCAGAGCGAGGGCAGGAGACCGCGCAGGCCGAGGCCGTGTGTTTCATGGTGGCGGCGGCCCAGCCAGGCGGTGATGGCGATGAAGGCAAAGGCGGTCCAGTAGAGAATGCGCTGGAGGGGATTGGGGGTCCAAACTACGGCGAGGATAAGGCCGTAGCCGATGAGGAGCTCGGTCAGGTCGCGGGCACGGGAGCGCTGCTGGGTCACGACGGGCTGAGGGGGGATTGAGGACGGCGCGACCATGTTGGACCTGGACGTTCTGTGGAATGATGTTCCGCAGCCCGGGATCCTGTCACGGATTTTCCGGGAAGGGGAGAAGGGGTGACATCCTGGGAGACGCACTGCTTAATTTGGCACTGGGCGGGTGTGCATGGCTGGGGAACCTGCGTTCTGCGGGCGCTGAGCGCGACTCTAATGGTTGGAATCTGCTGCGCCGCTCAGGCGCAGCAGCAGTCGGTGCCCCTGGTTGCGGGTGTGACGCGGACCGAGGGAACGGATAGCGCTTCGGGGATTGCCTGGGTACGGTTTTCGCTGGCGGCGGAGGGGCTGAGCGCGGCCGACGCGGCGGCGTGGCCGGCATTAACGGTGCAGTGCGCGCAGAATGGCGCGAAGCGAAACGCCGAACTGTACTTCGACTTCGGAGGAGCGGAGCGCGGCTTTCATGCGCCGCCGGCGCCCGATCCCGTGACTCATTTCCCGCCGTTCTTTCCGCCGGTGACGCTGAAGCTGGATTTTCCCGGTTATCGGCCATTCAAACGTCAATTCGAGACGATGCCATCGGGTGAGTTTCACTATCGGCCGCCGGGACTGGGCAGCGCCAACATGGAGCCGGTTTCGTTCTTCCTGCAATACCTGTATGCGGTGCCGGTGCTGCGGGTGAGCGCGATCAACCGCAAGGTGAGCGACAAAGCGGCGGAGTTCCACACCTCGGGGTTGATGGACGCGGTGCGGAAGACGGAGACGTGCAGGTGAGAGGTGATGAGCAAACAGGGCCACGGAGCTGCTGATTTTTTACGTTAGGCGGAGTTAACCCACATCTGCCAACTGCGGGCAGATGTGGGGGGCCCTCACATTGGTGGCTCGATCAATGCTTACTGGAGCAGCGTCCCGCTTTCCGGCTCGACCTTTGCTTCCTCGGGTGGGATGACGACCGCGGCAGCGACCTTGTCGCCTTCCTCGATGTTGAGCAGCTTAACGCCCTGAGTCGAGCGGCCGGCTGCCCGGACAGTGGTGGTGTCAATGCGGATGATCTTGCCGTACTGGCTGATGACGATCAGTTCTGAAGTCTCATCGACCAGCTGAATGCCGACGACCTTGCCGTTGCGGGTGGTGGTCTTGACGTTAATCACGCCTTTGCCGCCGCGAGTCTGCAGGCGGTATTCCTCAACGTCGGTGCGCTTGCCGAATCCGTTGTCGGTGACCGAGAGGATGCGATGGACGATGCCGTTCTTTTTAGGCGTGACGGCAATACCCACCACGTAGTCGTTCTTGCCGATGTCGATGCCGCGCACACCATAGGCAGGGCGGCCCATCGAGCGAACGTCTTCCTCAGGGAAGCGGATGGCCATGCCGTCGTGGGTGGCGAGGAAAACAATTTGCTCGCCGTCAGTGATGCGGACGCCGACGAGCTCATCGTCTTCGTCGATGCCGATGGCGATAATGCCGCGCGCCATGACATTGCAGAAATCTTTGAGCGGCGTTTTTTTGACGGTGCCTTTGCGCGTGGCGAAGAAGACGTACTTGTTTTCCTCTTCGAGGTTGCGTACGGGCAGGATATTGCGCACCGTTTCGCCTGGCTGGAGACTGAGCAGGCTGGCGATGGATTTGCCCTTGCCCGCTGCGCCTACGTCGGGGATCTCGTAGACCTTGAGCCAGTAGACGCGACCTTTATTGGTGAAGCAGAGCAGGTAGGCGTGGGTCGAGTCAATGATGAGCTGGGAGACGAAGTCTTCCTCGCGGGTCTTCATGCCCATGCGGCCGGTGCCGCCGCGGCGCTGCTGGCGGTAGGTGGAGATGGGGGTGCGCTTGAGATAGCCCTGATGCGAAACCGTGACCGCTACCTGTTCGTCGGCGATGAGGTCTTCCAGTTGAAGCTCGGCTGTTTCGTCGATGATCTGGGTGCGGCGCTCGTCCCCGTATTCCTTGCGTACGGCTTCGAGCTCCTTCACGATGACCTGGCGGAGCTTCTTCTCGGAGGCGAGGATCGATTCGTACTCAGCGATGTTGTCGCGCACTTCCTTCAGCTCGTTGAGCAGCTCGTCGATGGAGAGCTGGGTGAGGCGGTAGAGTTGCAGCTCGAGAATCGCATCGATCTGGCGGTAGCTGAGGGTGAGCGTGGCGGAGATCAGCGTGGTCGGATCGATCGCGTACTTTGCGGGATCGAGTTTTACGCCCTTCAGCGCCTGGTCGCGCACGGTGATAGTGCGGCCGGAGAAGAACTGGAATAGGTTCTCGCGCGCATCGGCACGGGAGGAGGAGCCGCGGATGATTTTAATGACGTTGTCGAGGTGGTCGAGCGCGATCTGATAGCCGAGCAGGATGTGCTCGCGCTCGCGCGCCTTGCGCAGCAGGTAGGCGGTGCGGCGGCGCACCACGTCGGCGCGGTGATCGATGAAGATGCGGATGGCTTCCGGCAGCGGCAGCTCGCGCGGCTGGCCGTTGATGACGGCCAGAAAGATCATCGAGAAGCTCTCCTGCATCTGGGTGTGCTTATAGAGCTGGTTGAGGATGATCTGGGCCTCGGCTCCGCGCTTGAGCTCGATGACGATACGCATGCCGTCGCGGTCGCTCTCGTCGCGGACGTCGCCGATGTCGTCGATGACCTTGTCGTTGACCAGTTCGGCGATGCGCTTGATCAGGACGTTCTTGTTGACCTGGTAGGGAATCTCGCTGACGATGATGGACTGCCGTCCCTGGCTGAGATTTTCGGTGGCGCATTTGGCGCGCATGAGGAAGCGGCCGCGGCCGGTTTTGTAAGCGTTGGCGATGCCGCTGCGCCCGTAGAGAAAGCCACCGGTAGGGAAGTCGGGACCCTGCACGTGCTTCAGGACTTCGGCGAGGCCGGCCTGGGGATTGTTCACCATCTCGATGGCGGCATTGATAACCTCTGTCAGATTGTGCGGCGGGATGTTGGTCGCCATGCCGACAGCAATGCCATTGGAGCCGTTGACGATGAGGTTGGGGATGCGCGTGGGGAGGACGTAGGGTTCGTAGGTGGACTCGTCGTAGTTGGGGACAAAATCGACGGTCTCCATCTCGATGTCGGAGAGCAGTTCGCCCGAAATCCGCTCAAGGCGGCACTCCGTGTAACGCATGGCCGCAGGCGGGTCGCCATCGACGGAGCCGAAGTTGCCCTGGCCGTCGACCAGCGGATAGCGCATGCTGAAGGGCTGCGCCATGCGCACCAGCGCGTCGTAGATCGCCGAGTCGCCGTGCGGGTGGTAGACGCCCATGGCCTGGCCGACGACCTTGGCGCACTTGGTGTACTTCTTGTTTGACTGCAGGCCCATCTCGTGCATGGTGTAGAGAATGCGGCGATGTACGGGCTTAAGGCCGTCGCGGGCGTCGGGCAGGGCGCGGCCGATGATGACCGACATTGAATAGTCGAGATACGACCGGCGCATCTCGTCTTCAATGTTGATGGGGACGAGGTTTGCGGCGCCGGGACCGTCGCCGGAGTTGCCGCCGAGAGGAAGCTGGGGGTTCTGATCGTCTGCCATAAAATCTCGCAGCCGGGGTCACGCCGGGAAGGCTGGCGCGGAGCAGGTGCTGAGCGGTGACCGAAGGCTTATCTTTATGATACTGGAGAACTTAGGCGTGGGCAATGGGACTTAGCCCAATGGATTCATGGGCTTGGGACTAGCCGTCCGGGGCGGAGGCGCGTCGCGCCCAGGGATGGGCGGTCAGAGGCGGCCCCTCGCGGGGAAAATTCGGGTCAATCGGCTGAGAGATAGGGCTTCTGATTTGCTCGATTTCCACCTCGCCGTCGAAAAGAGGCCTTGATCCCAAACCCGCTTCTCATCGGGCGTCCTCGGACAGCCGTCGAGATTATAGTGGGACAAAAGGCGACGATGACGACGGCGACAGTTCCCATCAGCGGCCCACCGGCAACGCTGATTTACAACGACTGGTATCCGGCGATGCGCAGCGAGAGTCTGCGCGGGCATGGGATGGTGACCACGCTGCTGCTGGGCATTCCCATGGTGCTGGGGCGGCGGGAGGATGGACGGTTGTTTGCGATGCGGGACAGCTGTCCGCACCGGGGAATTCCGCTGTCGTGCGGGTGGTTCGACGGCAAGACGCTGACCTGCAAGTATCACGGCTGGGCGTTCGAGCCGGTTTCAGGGCAGTGCATGGAGATTCCGTCGCTGACGGAGCACGATACGTTTCCGCGCCGGCTGTATGGGACGGCGTATCCGTGTGAGGAGCGGGACGGATATGCGTGGGTGTATGTGCCGGAGCCGGGCAGCGGACGGGTTCAGCCCGAGGATGCGGCCCTCGTACCTGTACCGGAGCTGCCGAAGTTCAGCGAGCGGTATCGCAGCGCGCATTTGACGGCCGATCTGCCCTGCAATGTGGATCACGGGATTATCGGGCTGATGGATCCGGCGCACGGACCCTTTGTGCACCAGGCATGGTGGTGGCGGAAGGAGGCCAGCATCCACGAAAAGGAGAAGCGCTTCGAGCCGATTCCGCAGGGGTTTCGCATGGCGACGCACGCGCCCTCGGCGAACTCCGCACCCTATAAGCTGCTGGGCGTTTATGGGGAGCCGATCACAACGACGATCGACTTTGTGCTGCCAAATCGGCGCTACGAGACGATCCGGGCCGGGGATAAATGGTTCTCGAGCCTGACTACGGTGACACCAACAACAGCGACGGCGTGCCGCATCGATGTCTATGGTGCGTGGAACGTGCTGTACTGGCTGCCGTTCATGACGTCGATTCTGCGCTTTTTCGGGAACATGTTCGTGCGCCAGGACCAGGTGACGATGATCCAGCAGGCGGAGGGATTGAAATACGATCCAGCGCTGATGCTGATCGACGATGCGGACCGGCCGGCGAAGTGGTATTTCGCGCTGAAGCAGGCGCGGCTGAGCGGGAATTCGGAGAAGCACCCGATGGATGGTCCGGTAACGCTGCGGTGGAGAAGCTGAGGGAAGCAGCTAAGAAGCGGTCAGCTAAGAGCCGGTCAGCTAAGAAGCGGTCAGCTAAAAGACGGTTAGCGAATTAGCTGGAAGCCGGCTGCTGGTGGCTGCGTCAGGCTGTCTGTTCGGCGATTTCGTATGCAGGCGGAGCCGGCTCGGTGTCCTTTTCTTCTTTCGTCGCTCCGTTCCCATTGCCATGTCCGTTGCCGTTGACCTCCTCGGCCACGATTTCTTCGACCAGGATGTGCATCTGACGGCCCAGCTCCTTCAGCTTGTCGAGCCACTCTTCCCCCAACGGACTTTCGCTGTGCATGCGGAAGGTGTCGTACCAGAGGTTCTGCGCCTGCCAGAGGTTGAGATCGAAGGGTAGCTCGCGGATGGTGCGGGCCGTGAGCAACGCATCATCCAGACAGCGAGGGTCGTCGGGATGCGCATGCAGGTTCACCATGGCGCGCTTCATGCGCTGGTCGGTGACATAGCTGAGCAGCTGCTTGTCGAGGGTGACCTGATCGGCAGCGGCGGCACTAAGCCAGGAGCGTACCTGCAGTACGTCGATGGGATCGCTGTCGATGGCGCGGCGCAGGCCCGCGTTGATGGCAAACGTAGCGGCGATAGTGAGCGCCTGCGGCCGGGGCAGTCCGCTCTGGCTGAGGAAGTGAAGGAGCGAAGCCTGGTTTTCGTAAATGGAGGCGAGGCTGGTTTCGACTTCCTCCTGCGTGGAGGTGAGCAGGATGTCGAGGATGCGCTTCTGCTCGTCACGGAAAAGGGAGCGGAGGGAGAAGGTTCTGGGGCCGAACTGGCGGTCGAAGCAGCGGACGACCTCCGGGAAATCGGCACGGCTGACGGCATCTTTCGCGTCGGCGACAAATTTCTCCCAGGCAGCGGTCTCTTCTGCGTTCCAGCGTTTGACGACGGCGGTGATGTTCTGGTCGCCGAAGTGCAGGACCGCGAAGGAGACGGTCTCGGAAGCTTCGGTGATATTGGAGCTGACGAGGGCCTGGCCCATGATCAGGCGCACGCGGCCGGAGAAGACGGCCTCGTAAGCGATGCGGCGGACGCAGTAGGAGAAGAGCTCGGCCTCGTCGGGATAGCTGGTAAAGATGGAGCTGATGGCGTAGTGCGCGGCCACCTGCTCGAGGCCGACCTGCATACGGCGGACATAGCGGTTGTAGACAGACGCGCCGTCCTGCTGCTCGGGGAGGTTGCTCTTTGCGGCAGCGAGGCGGTTGATGAACTGTGTTTCGAGGGATGCGGCGCGGCCGCCGAAGAGTTCCAGAGCAAGCTGAAGCACGCGGCCTGCGTAGGCGATCACCTGCACGGTCTCGATGCCGGAGATGTCATCGAAGAACCAGCCGCAGCTGGTGTACATGAGCATGGCGTGGCGCTCCAGCTCCATGAGCCACAGGGCGCGGACCCGCTCATCGGAGCTGAGGAGGTGTCTGGCATGCTCGGCAAAGAACTTTTCGCGCGACTCGCGGGAACGGTCGAGGACGACTTCGATGTAGTGATTGCGGGCGGTGTCGGGGTCCTTGAAGATTTGCGCGGAAGCCTCGCGGACTAACGGAGCAACGGAGTCCCTCAGCCAGTCAAGCGCGTCGCGGAGGGGCTTGCGCCATTTCTGATTCCAGCCGGGGCGGCCGCTGGAGCAGCCACAGTCGGCGCGCCAGCGCTCGATACCATGGGCGCAGCTCCAGGAGGTATTTTCGACGATCTGAGCTTCGTAGCGTGGTGGGAATTTCTCAAGGAATTCGCCGTAGTTGGTGAGGCGCACACCGCCTTCGGCGGCGTGATTCTGATCGCCCGTCTGGTGCAGCATCCAGGCGAGGGCCATCTCGCCGAAGTGGTGATGATGGCCGTAGCTTTCGCCATCGGTGGCCACGTGGACGAGCTGGGAATGGTCGGCGTTGGAGGCAAAGCCACTCCTCAGGCGCTGGGCAAAGCCTTCGCCGCTGTTGAGCAGGCCTTCAAAGGCGATGGCCCGAGAGCGGGGGCCGTCATAGAAGAAGACGGCGATGGTGCGGCCCTGTTTGAGGCGGACGAGGTAGGGCTGGGTGGTGTCGACGGAGGCATTCGGGGTTTCGGTCCAGGCCGGCTCAGCGTCCTTCCTGGGCAGTCCGGAGGCTTTGAGGCCGGTAGCGACTGCCACTGTGGCGGCAGGCGTTTTCGTTTTGAGGAGACGAACACGAGCGCACTGATGAGGGGCGAGCAGGACGAACTTGATGCCGTTCTGGGCGAGCAGGTCGAGGCTCTCGGAGTCGACTGCAGTTTCGGAAAGCCACATGCCTTCGGGCATGCGGCCGAATCGATGCTCGAAGTCGGCGATGCCCCAGCGGATCTGCGTAATGCGATCACGGGTGCTGGCGAGAGGCATGATGATGTGGTTGTAGACCTGAGCCATGGCCGAACCGTGGCCGGAGAAGCGCTCCCGGCTGCGCTCGTCGGCATGCACGATGGCGGTGTGGACACGCGGCGCGTTTTCCTTGAGCCAGGAGAGAAGAGTAGGGCCGAAGTTGAAGCTCATCCGCGCGTAATTGTTAAGGATGCGGATGATCTGATTCTGCTGGTTGACGATGCGGGCGGCGCTGTTGGGCGCATAGCATTCTGCCGTGATGCGCTCGTTCCAGTCGTGCCACGGGGCCGCGGAATCCTGCGCCTCGACGGTTTCGAGCCAGGGATTTTCGCGCGGCGGCTGATAAAAGTGGCCGTGGACGCAGATGAATCGTTCGGCGGTGCTCATGCTTCTCCTGACGGCAGGAACGCTACGGTAAAGTCTTCAGGGGATGGAATCCCACCGAAGGAATAAACGTAATCTCATCGGCAGTTTATTTCTATGCGACAATGTACGCAGACCGAGAAGCCGGTCATTTAGCCGGCTGGCTTGGGGAGACTTTTCATGTTTGACAATCTTTTCAAACCCGAACACCTGTTGATTATCCTGGCGATCGCTCTGCTGATCTTTGGCCCCACCAAACTTCCGGGCTTGGGCAAGGGCCTCGGAGAAGCATTCCGCGGATTCAAGGACGGCATCAAAGGCACTGACAGTTCAGATGCTGCGAAACAGGAAGCTGCTACCAAGTCAGAGGCAGCCACGCCGCAGGTGAAATAGCGACTCGGGCGATAACTTCCGAAAGAGCGAGCCGCACCCGTGGGTGCGGCTTTCGTGCGTCTGCCGGTAGCTTCCAGTGTCGCCCGATACCGGCCCATATGGGCGAGATTTATTTCTGGAAGCGAGCGGCCGCGGCGTCGACGTCGAGCCAGTTCGGCGGAAGCTGTACATCGTACGACGCTTTGAAGACGAAGCGCTGCTGGGTCATGTCGCCGTTGTGGAAGCGAGTGATGGCGAAGGGCGTGGGCAGGCCACTGACATTGTGGTAGTCGTCGTACTCCTCGACTTCTTCATTCTTGTCGTGATAGGTGGGATCGCGCCAGTAATAGGTGCGGCGCAGGGGCAGATGCGTGTCGGCGTCCATCTGGATGGTGATGGAGTCGTTTTGAGCGTTGAGGAGGGTGACCTGCACGGCGAGATGGCGCTCGGCTAACGACTGACCGTCATACGTGAGGATCGTCGCGGGGTCTTTCATCCAGACGCGCACGGCGGTCTCAATGGAGTGGTCGCGGCGGCGGATAGCCTCGGAGCACTGATCGGCGGGAAGGGGCTTCTTGCCGCGGTAAGTGACCTCCCAGCAATTTTGGCCGGAGAAGAACTGCATCCAGCGGTGCTTGTCAGATTTGCCCTCATCGAGGTCCAGGCGATCTTCATTGAGGGTGCGCCAGTCCCAATACTGCACTGTGGCTCCGGTGGGCTTGCCCTGGTAGAAGGCGGCGATCCGGCCTTCGATATAGCTGTTCTGAATGTTGAGCCAGCGGTCGCCCCCCAGGGCTTTGACCATGGCATCGAGAGCGGCACGAGCTTTGGCGGCGCTGGGGTCCTGGGTTGATGTGCCGGAGGCGATGGTGGAGGACGGCGGCGCGTCCGGCGATGCCGCGGGGGCATTCTGGGCAGGAAGCGCGAGAGCGCAGCAGCCGAGCAGCAGAAGAGATAAGCCAGCAGAGAATTTAGACATGGTTAGCCGACGAGGACAGCTCCTCCATTGACATTGACGATCTCTCCAGTCATAAAGCCAGCAAAGGGCGTGCACAAAAAGAGAATAGGCCCGGCGATCTCCACAGGGTCGGCAGGGCGGCCGAGGGGGATGGCAGGCAGGATGCGTTCGGGCATGTCGCGAAGCGCCGGCGCGGACATGTCAGTGGCGACCCAGCCAGGAGCGACGCAGTTGACGCGGATACCGTGCGTGGCGAGCTCGGTGGCCAGGCCTTTGGTCATGCTGATGAGGGCGCCTTTGCTTGCGGCGTAGTCGGCGTGGAAGGCCTCGCCGCGCTGCCCGGCGGTGGAGCTGACGAGGACAAGGCTGGCCGCCGGCGAACTTGAGGTCGAGGCCTGTTGCTGCATCTGGGCGACGGCGGCCTGAACCAGGCCAAAGACGCTGTCGAGATTGATGGCGAGGGTGGAGCGCCATTGCTCCTCGGGCATGGAGGCGATCGGCGCGTCGTTCGGCGGCCAGACGCCGTGGTTCACGACCAGGATATCGAGCCGTCCAAAGACATCGACGGTGCGGCGGACGAGGGTCCGGCCATGCTCCGGAGTGGAAAGCTCCTGCCGAAATCCGACGCATACACCGGTTCCGCCGCATTCGGTGGCCAAGGCTTCGGCGGCCTGCGCGGCGGTGCGGTAATTGAAAGCGACTCGGGCTCCGGCCTGGCGGAAAAGGCGCACGGTCGCTGCGCCGATGCCGCGGGAACCACCGGTGATGAGGGCGACCTTACCGTCGAGGGAGAGCGGAACCATGGAATCAGCGTATCAACGGTTGCGAACCTGAGGCTTGAGCCGTGCACTTCCGCCCGTGCGCCAGTGGACTTTGGCGCTTTCGGATTTGCTGGCGATTGCCGGGTGGTTCCGATGAGCCGGCAGGAGAGGGCTCTCCAATTTCTTGACAAAGTGGCACGAGCGCCGTAGCGTCACACCACATTCTCAACACTATTCAGAAGACGTGAGAGCTGACGGAGCTTCCGCGTCCGGTTGTCCTCGCTCGCATGCACCCATGGCAACCGCATGGCTTGGTCCCTGTTCCAGCAGGTGGATGGTCTTCAGACGCTTCGCAGGGCACAGCCGGTTCTTCTGATTCGGATCACACTTTCTTTTCCGAGGAGCGGGTATGACGGTAATTCAAATTGGCCTGGTCGATACGACCGGCGCCATCGACGCGGATCTGGTGCACTCTGCCGCCGCTGCACTTAACCTGCAGGTCACCCGCGATTTGCCGCAGTTCTGGCCGATCACAGCGACGGTGATGTACCTGCCGAGCCCAAAGAAGATCCCGGCGGGAGTCTGGCCGGTGCAGCTGGTGCGGACGCTGCCGCCGGATGAGGGCGGCTTTCACTCAGACAAACACCGGCAGCCCTACTCGAAGGTGATCGCGTCGAAGAAGGACTCGACGTGGACGATCGACGCCAGTCACGAAATCCTGGAGATGCTGGTCGATCCCTACGGCAATCGCATGCAGTCGTCGGTGGCGATTGAAATCGTCGGAGGGGAGATCAAGGACGGCACCGGTCAGTACGGATATCTGGTGGAGGCCTGCGACCCCTGCGAGGACAACCGCTACGCGTACACAATCAACGGCATCGCGGTTTCGGACTTCATCACGCCGCATTACTACGACCCGGTGGTGACGCCCGGGACGCGCTACAGCTTTACCGGTGCAATCAAGGGGCCGCGGCAGATCCTTCCTGGCGGGTACATTTCATGGGTGGATACGGAGAAAGATGAATGGCAGCAGCTGATGTACGTTGATCCGTCGAAGCCACCGACCATTCAGAACCTCGGCAAGGCCGACAGCACGAAGAGCCTGCGGGAGTGGATCGACGGGCTGGATTCGGCTAAGACGATGAACCGCGGCAGCCGTAAGAGTAAGGCTCCCGAGGCGCGGGCGCTTCTGGAATATTCGGCGAAGCGGATTGAGGCGCTGGATCGGCTGTCGCTGGCGAAGGCGAAGCTGTACCGGTGAGGACAGTGTGCGATCCTCCCGGCCGACTTGCGATCAGGAATGCACTGGGGACGGTTGCAGGCTGGGCGACTGCAGGCACGCGTGCGGCTCGTGATCCGGGTGCTTATTAGGGAGAAGGTGACGGCCCGAGTGATGAAGGACAAACCACGCAGCGATGAAGAAGACGATGAAAGCGGCGCCGGCCATCAAAACAACCAGGCCAAAGTTGGGTTTACCGCCTTCGTGTTTCGTGTAGGTCTCGTTGGTTGCTGGATCCGGCATATTCAATTGGATGCCTGAGGGGGCGCCGCGCGATTTCCGGAGAGACACGCGCGGCGTCGAGGCGGCTGGCGGCGGCAGATTCACCGCCCGGGTCGGCTGTGAGCGCCCGGGCCGGCTGCAAGGGAGGTCAGGATTTGGGAGTCGTCGGGGGTGGTGTTTCCGGGGGCGGAGTTTTGCCCAGCACCCATTTGTCGTACCAGTTGAACCAGCGCTGGTAGCGGTCGCGAATGAAGCTGGGGCGCGTAAATCCATGAAACTGACCGGGGTAGACGATCAGCTCGGTCGGGACGTTGAGGCTGCGCAGGGCTTGATACATCTGCTCGCCGCCGTTGAGGGGGACGTTCATATCCGACGTGCCCCCCATGAAGAGGGTCGGGGTATGGATGCGGTCGGCGTGGTAGAAGGGGTAGCCGAGCGCGATGTACTTCTGCGGGTCCCTCCAGGGCGGGCCGAGCTCGTTGTCGTATTGCAGGATGTATTCGTCGATGCCGTAGAGGCCGACGGGATTGCCGGTGCCGGCGCCGCTGCTGGCGGCTTTGAAGCGGTTGGTGCTGGCGATGGTGTAGTCGGTGAGGATGCCGCCGTAGCTCCAGCCGCCAACGGAGAGGTGGTCGGGATCGGCAAAGCCTTCTTTGATGGCCTCATCGACACTGGCCAGCAGGTCTTCGACTTCGTAGTGGCCCCAGTCGTCGGCAATGATCTTCTGGTAGGCGCTGCCGCGGCCTGAGCTGCCGCGGTAGTTCACGTTGAGGACGGCGTAGCCATGCGCGGCGAATAGCTGACGCAGGATCTCCCATTCATGCGCGTCCTGGCCATCGGGGCCTCCGTGGATGAAGAGCAGGATGGGGTATTTCGTGCCAGCCTGCGCGCCGGGCGGGAGGGTGAGGAGGCCGTGGACGGCGGTGCCGTCTTTGCTGACGGCGTTGAGGTCGCGGGTTTCGCTGAGTTTGAGCTCGGACAGCAGCGCGTCGTTTTGGTGGGTGAGCTTGCGCAGGCTGCCGTTTTCGAGGGCGTAAACTTCGCCGGGTTGCGTGTCGCTGGCCCAGATCAGGGCGGCGCGGCCCTGGTGCTCATTGAGGCCGGTGGCGGAGCCATTGCCGCTGAGATCGCGATGGACCTGGCCGGTGGCCACATCGACGGTGGCCGGGTATTGGTTGCGATCGTCTTCGACCAGGACGTCGATGGATTTGCTATCGGAAGAGAAGACGGGCGCGGAGACGGAGCGGTCGAGGTTCTCGGTGAGGACGCGCGCGGGTGAGCTGCCATCGGCGGCGACAATGCCGAGTTTGCTTTGGCTGTACTGCCAGAGTTTCAGCGGATCGCCGCGGAAGAAGGCAATCCAGCGGCTGTCGGGACTCCAAGCAATGTGGCCGCCGTCGGGGCCATCGTAGTGGGTGAGGCGGCGGGGCGTGGAGTTGGGCTTCGCATCGACTATCCAAATGTCGGTGTTGATGCTGCGGTCGGGATCGGCGTCGTGATTGCTGACGTAGGCAATTCTGGTGCCGTCGGGAGCCCAGATGGCGTTGCTCTCGTCGAATTGCGTATCCGTGGTGAGCTTGTCGAGCTTGTGCGTGGCAACGTCCCAGAGGTAAAGCTGGGTGTGGTCGTTGTCCTTCAGGTAGCCTTCGACGTCTTCCTTGAAGTGGTAGCGGTCGATGACGATGGGTTTGGGCTTTTCCTTCTCTTTATCGGTCGCGTTCTTCTTGTCTTTCTCGGCCTCGTCCTCAGGAGATATCGCAAGGACCAGCTTCTTCGCATCGGGGGACCAGGTGTATGCGGAGAGATGGCCTTTGACGTCGGTCAGCTGGTGCGCTTCGCCGCCGCGGCGGTCGAGGACCCACACCTGCGTGCCTTTGTCTTTGCCGGAGCGGTCGGCAGTGAAGGAGAGATATTGGCCGTCGGGGCTCCAGCGCGGCGCGGTGGAGGACGCCACATCGTCGTCATCGGAGTCATCAGTAACATCGCCTTTCCAGGTGAGGCGGACGTCCTGCTTGCCGTCCCAGGAGACCATCCAGAGATCGGTGATGCGCTTGTCGGCGGCGGTGTCGATGGTGGAGACGGTGTAGGCGACCCACTGGCCATCGGGCGAGATTTCGGGGCTGCCGACGTCGTGGAAGCGGAAGAGGTCGTTCAAGGTGATGGTGTGCGGCGTGGGGGCGGCGGCTTGGGTTTGCGCGGACGCCGGGATGCAGGCAAGCAGAGCGGGAGCGCACAAGGCGAGCGAAAGGCGCTGAAGGGGCATGGGCGCCAGTATACCGAGCCTGGCTGGGGGACTTGCCGTCCAGGGGACTTGCCGTCCCAGGCATTGGCGCTTCGCGCTAACACGCCAGGCTGCGATTCGGACATTCTTCGGGAGGAGGCCTCACCTTCTGCGCCGAGGGGGCTGTCTGGGCGACGAGTTCCGGCCAGTCCGGTAAACTGAGGGTCTGACCTATGTTTGAGAATCTTTCTGAAAAGCTACAGCGCGCCTTTAAGAACCTGCGCGGGCAGGGCGCGATCACCGAAGAGAACATGCAGGAGGCGCTGCGCGAGATTCGGGTGGCGCTGCTCGAAGCCGACGTCAACCTGAACGTCGTGAAGGAGCTGATCGATCACATCCGCGAGAAGGCTCTGGGGCAGGAGGTCATGACCTCGCTGTCGCCGAGCGAGCAGGTGACGAAGATCGTGCGCGACGAGCTGATCGCGATTCTGGGCAAGGATGTGGCGCGCTTCCAGTTCGCCTCGCGGCCGCCGACGGTGATTCTGATGGCGGGACTGCAGGGCTCCGGTAAAACGACAACGGCGGGCAAGCTGGCTGCGTGGCTGCAGAAGGGTGGGCACCGGCCGATGCTGGTGTCGGTCGACGTCTATCGCCCGGCGGCGCGCGAACAGCTGCGGGTGGTGGCGAAGTCGATCAAGGCGAACATCTACGAAGGCGACATGAAGGGCGAGGGGGCGGGTACGCCGCTGGTAGAGCGGCTGGCGAAGGAGGCGCGGCGCGAGGCGGTGATCACGGGGTGCGACTCGCTGATCGTGGACACGGCCGGTCGTCTGCACGTCGACGAGCAGCTGATGGACGAGATGGCGCTCCTGAAGTCGCTGCTGTCGCCGCAGGAGATTTTGTTTGTCGCCGATGCGATGACCGGCCAGGACGCGGTGCGCTCGGCGGAGGCGTTTCACAAGCGGCTGGCGCTGACGGGGACGGTGCTGACGAAGATGGATGGCGATGCGCGAGGCGGCGCGGCGCTTTCCATCAGGCATGTCACGGGGCAGCCGGTGAAGTTCATCGGCACGGGTGAAAAGCCGGATGCGTTCGAACCGTTTCATCCGGACCGCATTGTGGGGCGGATCCTCGGCATGGGCGACATCATGTCGCTGATCGAGAAGGCCGAGGAGAAGCTGGACAAGCGGAAGTCGGAGGAGTTTGCGCGTAAGGCGCTGTCGGGCGATGGGTTTTCGCTGGAGGACTTTCGCGATCAGCTGCGCCAGATCAAGAAGCTTGGGTCGCTGGAGAGCATTCTAAAAATGCTGCCGTCGGTGGGGCCGTTCGCTGGGATGCAGCAGATGGCCGGGCAGGTGGATGACAAGCAGCTGTCGCGGGTGGAGGCGATCATCAACTCCATGACGCAGCAGGAGCGCAACCACCACGAGATTATTTCGGGCAGCCGCCGGAAGCGGATCGCGAATGGCTCGGGGACCACGGTGCAGGAAGTGAACCAGCTGCTGAAGCAGTATGCGCAGATGCGGAAGCTGTTCAAGGGCATGGGTAAGGGCGGCATGCTGCAGAGGCGCGCCATGGGCATGCTGGGCGGGATGCGCGGCCGCTAGGCCTGGCGGTCCAAACATACGCGCTTCGGGACTAGCCGTCCAGACTGCCGCGCTTCGCGCAGAACAGGTTCGATGAAGAGCTGACGGAAATACCGGTGTTATGATGGCGCCGATGAAGTCCCTCCGTAAGGTGGAAGAGCTGCGCCGCAAGGCGGTGGCGTGCGCTGCATCTTGCGCGGCGTTGGCAGGCGTACCCGCACTGACCTTAGCGCACGGCCATCGTTGGGTGGGCTTTGCCTGCATCGGCGTACAGGTGGTGCTGCTGGTGTTCTCGATTCGATTTCTTGCGGCATTAAAGCGTGCGCGAGCCGCTGCGGGAGATGCCGGAGAGAGCTGCCGATAAGAGCTACACAGGACTCTATACAGGAAACCCACGGCCGGATTCTCCGGACGCTATCGGGCAAAGACAATTACTCGAAGAGGTTGGGGCGGCGGGATTCGACGACGCGGGGCTTGTTTTTCGCCTCGCGGCGGTCCTTCAAAGCGGATAGGGCGGGCGCGGTGGAAAGGATGCCGAGCAGCTCGCGCAGTTCAGCGCGGAGACGTTGCAGCTTGGCCTGCACGGCGCTGGAGCGCTCTCCATTGCCGCCTTCAATGAGCGGCAGCTGCGGCGCTTTGGATTTGGCAGGATCCTGGGCGAGCACCTGGCGCGCGCCGGCGATGGTGTATCCCTCGTCGTGCAGGAGGCGCTTGACGCGCAGGGCCAACTCGACTTCGCGCTTGCGGTAGAGACGCTGGCCGGTGCCGCTCTTGTTGGGGCGAAGCGCCGGAAACTCTGTTTCCCAGAAGCGCAGCACGTAGGTTTCAACCCCGCAGAGCTTTGCCACTTCGCCGATGCGGAAATAGAGCTTATCGGGAATGACAGGTTCCGGTGGCGCGTGCTGCTGGGTTGCGTGTCTTGCCATGAGTCAGCCTGCGGAAAGCTGGCATCGCTCTCTGCAGGCAGTATAGGACAGGCGAGCGCAGGCGGGACAAGAAGAATCAGTGTTTGTGCTCGATGGGGCTGCGGACCGGGGTGTTACGCGGAGCGGCGCGGAGGTACTGCACGGGCCAGGGAGCGGTCTGATCGAGTGCAATGGCGGCGTGCAGCGGCCAGTAGGGATCGCGTAGAAATTCGCGGGCGATAAAGACCAGGTCGGCTTGGCCGGTGCGGACGATGTGTGCGGCCTGAGCGGGATCGGTAATCATGCCGACGGAGCCGGTGAGGATGCCGGTTTCTTTGCGAATCGCTTCGGAAAACGGCGTCTGGTAGCCCGGGCCGACGGGGATCTGCGCGCCTGCCACATTGCCTCCGGAGGAGGCGTCGACCAGATCGACGCCGCGCTCGCGCAGCAGGCCGGCGAGGCGGATGGACTGCGGGAGATCCCAGCCGTTGTCGATCCAGTCGGTGGCGGAAATGCGGATGAAGAGCGGACGCTCGCGGGACCAGACCTGGCGGATTGCGTCGGCGACTTCGAGCAGCAGGCGGGCGCGGTTTTCAAAGCTGCCGCCGTATTCGTCACTGCGGCGGTTACTGATGGGGGAGAGGAATTCGTGCAGCAGGTAGCCGTGGGCGGAGTGGATCTCGATGACATCGAAGCCGGCGCGGTCGGCACGGACGGCGGCATCGCGGAAGGCCTGAGTGATCGCGTGGATGCCGGCCAGGTTGAGCTCCTGGGGCTGCGGATAATTCGCAGCGAAGGGAACGGCGCTGGGAGCGAGCACGTTCGACCAGCCACCTTTGTCAGGAGCAACAGCGCCCTCCCCGTCCTGGGGACGGTAGGTGCTGGCCTTGCGGCCGGCGTGGGCGAGCTGGATGCCGGCGCGCGCTCCCTGGCTGTGCAGGAAGGTGGTGATGCGGGCCAGGTTGGCAATATGTTCGTCTTTCCAGATGCCGAGGTCCTGCGGGCTGATGCGGCCCTCGGGAGTGACGGCGGCGGCTTCGGTGAAGATGAGGCCGGCGCCGCCAACGGCGCGGCTGCCGAGATGGACGAGATGCCAGTCGTTCGAGAAGCCGTCGTCGCTCGAGTATTCGCACATAGGGGAAACGACGATGCGGTTTGGAAAGGTAACCGCGCCAATAGTGAGCGGCGCGAAAAGGGATGCAGGAGTTGAAGAGGTCATCGCTGCTTTTGGATGAGCGCGGGCGGGATCGGTCGCAGGGCGGAGGCGATTCTCAGGGGTAACAGGGCTCAGAGCAAAGATTGAATTCCGGATCTGCCGACATCCGGCAGATCCGGAGCACCGAAAGCGCACGAGCGCAGAAACAACACGGCAGATGGTCTGAATGCACGATCGACGCTAAGCGGAAACAAAGAGGCTTCGCATCGAAACGAAGCCTCTGAAGCGCCAGGAGGAAGTGCAGGCCCGCTTACCTCTTTTGCCTCCGAACCCTCTCCCTGAAGAGCTCTAAATGCCAGCCTGCTTCTATATCCTGTGCAGTAGTACTGAAGCCACCAACATCTTGGGCCTCTAATGCGAATCTGTCAAGGAAATTGAAGGCCAGGGGGAAGGGGGTTTAGCGTGTGGCGAAACCAGTGCAAATCCTATGGGCAGGGTTGAGGATCCGGAGTCTATTTGCTTGCGTTGTCCGCAGCTTCTGTGGCTGTCTCGTACTTTCGGATGCCAGGCGGAAGGGGGTGCAGGCGGTAAAGGACGAGCAGGTTGCGGTCGGGATCGTCGAAGGCGGGGAACTGCGCCACACGCTCGAGCGAATAGAGCGTCTCGATGTCGGTGAGGGTGCCGGGATCGATGTCGTTCCAGGTGGCGAACCATCCGGGACGGTAGACGTGGATGCGGTAAGGGAGGTCCCAGGTGCCATAGTCATCATTGATGGCGGGGAGGTGGGTGAGGAGGGAGATCTCGTCTCCGCTGACAGAGAGCAGCAGGTGGTTGGGGCCGGGGTGCTGATCAATGAAGCGCGTCAGGTTTTCGGCGGCATTGAACCACGTGTATTCCGGGTGACGGAGGTAGTCGGCAATCTGCAAAACGCCATCGATGGAGACGGCGGCGATGGTGAGGGTAGCCGCGAGGCCTGCCAGGGGGAAAAGGCGCGGGCGACGGAGAAGGCCGGCGGTTCCCACCGCAAGTATGAACGCCAGAGGATAGATGACGACTTCGTAGTAGCGCGGCTGGGGGCTGTTGTGCCAGCCGGCGAAGAAGATGTATCCCCCGGCGGCAAGAAGAGACGCGACGATGAGAGGCCACGGGTGCGGGTGGGGTGCGGTTTGTGGCCGAGACCGCAGGGAGATGAGCACCATCAGGAGCACGAAGATGGCGAGCGCGCAGAGTGCAGGGGAGATCCAGAGCGTGCCGTGGAGGGCATACCAGAAGGCGGCAATCCACCCGGAGAGGTTGGTGGGCTGGGGCCACTCATTCGATGTGAAGAGGTAGTGGTAGTCGACGCGGTAGTGGGGACGGATTAGCAGGAAGTACCAAATGCACCAGGGAAGAAGGGCAGAGACAGCGGTGATGGCAAAAGCGCGGGTTGAGGCGCGCAGGCGAAATCCGAAGCCATGGGCGATGAGGAAAAGCGTCGAAGGCAGGATGAAGAGGGCGGTCGTCTTGGTGAGGATGAGTAGCCAGAGCAGCAAGCCAGTGGCGACGAGGATAAAGTTCTGCATGCGCGGACTGGCATGAGGCAGACGCAGAGTCAGCAGCCAGGTCAGCAACAGGATGGTGATGAGGAGCGGTTCGAGGAGGGCGAGCCGGCTGAAGGCGAAGAGAAATGGATTGGCAACGACGATGGTGACGGCAAGCAGAGCGATCCAGAGCGGACCCTGGCTACGGAGGACGCGAGCTAAGAGGAGGAGGTTCAGCCCGAAGACCAGGAGGGCCAGGGTGCGCGTGGCGGCGAGGCTGACGCCGGTGAAGTGGAAGAGGCCGGCGACCAGCAGAGGCCAGACGGGTAGTGCGATTCCTGGATTGAAGTCGCCGCGCAGGTACCAGTGGCCGGTAAGGTGATAGCGAATGGCCGCGTTGGCGTACCAGCCTTCGTCGGTATATTTGGAGTAATCCATCCACGGCGAGTAGTTGGGGAAGTCGGCGAGCAGGTGGGGAAAATGGAGGCAGAAAAGGGCGATGAGGCCGACGATCCACAAACCATAAAGAGCGCGCTTATGGTCCCTGAAGGAGAACGTGTGCCGACGTTCCTCTGTGGTGAAGCGCGGCGCTGATCCTGCCGTTGGAGGCATCCCGAGTTCAGAGTAGTATACGAAGCCCGCGGAGGCGTTGGAAGCCTCCTCTGGGCGCGCGGGTTGGCAGGAAGAAGATCGGGGTAAGGAAAGAATCCCGCCCTGTTGGGGAGAGCGGGATTTATTAGGGGACTACTGCACCGTTGCGGTTACTCCGGCAGTGTGGACCTGATTCGTGGCGGTGGAAGTTCCGGTGACCAGCACGCTGTAGCTGCCGGCGGTTGCTCCGCTGGTGGTGATAGTGAGCGTGCTCGAGACCGTGGGATTGGTCGGATTTGCAGCGGTGCTACCGCTGCCGCCCGTGCCACCGGTACCGCCAGTACCGCCGGTGCTGGACGAGCTTGACCCTCCGCCGCAGCCGATGCCCAGACCCAGGACGCAGGCGACAACGACCAGGCCCAGCAGGTTACGCCATGCCCGACGGCGGGCAGGAATGCTGAAGAGCAGAACGCAGGAGAGGGCCGCACCTCCTCCCATCGCGAACAGCAGTGGCCGGTCGCGTTCATCGATTTTGGCGTTGGCGGAGGCGGTGAGCGAGACAGAACTCTGGCTGAGCGAACAGGAGACCCCGGCGGGTGCGTTCAGCACAGTGCAGCCGAGGCTGACGGTGCCGCTGAAGCCGTTGATCGGGGTGGCGTAGATGGTCGTCGTACCCGTTCCACTGGCCGGCACCGATACGAGCGGGCTCGCTGCCGTGAGCGAGAAGTCGGAGAGCGAACTCGTGATGGTGTTGAGGGTAGTGGACGAGGGCGCGTAGACCTTGTCTCCGCCGTACTGGATGGTGATCAGATTCGTGCCCTGGAATAGGTTTTGGCTGTTCAGCGTCGCTGTGAAGCTGGTGGTGTCGCCGGAGCCGGCAGGCAGGGTCATTGAGCCCAGCTTGTATCCGGAAGAGAAGAACTCCACGGTGCCGGTGGGAGCGGGATCGCCGCTCTTGCCGGTGACCGTTCCGGTCACGCTGATACTGGTGGCTGGGGAGACGCTACCCGTCGCACTGGCGGTGATCATCGAGGCCACGCCCGAGGGCGAGGTGATGGTGATGTTCTGGGTGCTACTTGTGGCGCTGTAGTTGGCGTCACCGGAGTAGCTGACGGTTACGCTGTAGGTGCCGGGAGCAGTCGCGGTCACGGCAGCCACACCGTCTACGAAGTAATTGGTGGGATCGACCGCCGGGCTGAGGGTGAGGGTACCCGAAATTCCTGATGGGGAACTGGAGACGGTGACGGTCCCGGTGGGCGCAGCCAGGCCTGGCACGGCTGCCCCAACGTTGCTGGATTCTACGGTTGAGTTGGAGGTGTTCTCGACCAGAATGTCGACCGTCGTGGTAGAGGCGGCAGCACTCATGATCCCGATCTGGGGCGTTGCTTTGGCGACGGTGAAGGTGATCGCCGGGCCGGTGGAGGATTTATAGGCGGGATCGCCGCCATAGCTGCTGGTGACAGAATGGGTGCCAATGCCGAAGGCGCCGTTGAATTCGGCGTCGCCTTCGGCGTTGAGCTGCGCGGTGTTGACGGTGGTTCCGTTATCGGCGAAGGTGACGGTGCCGGTAGGCGGATCGTAGTACTGGCAGATTGCCCCGCTGCCGCTGCCATTGATGCAGGTGTTGTAGAAGTTCGTGCCGTAGATTTGCGACGCGAGGATGAGCTGCGTGCCGTAGGGGACGGTGGATCCGGAACTGACGGCAACCGTACTTGTGGTAGTGGTGGCCGAGTTCAGTACGTTGAAGTAGTTCGTGCTGGATTCGGGGTTGACGGTGATCTCGGTCTTCGATGAGGTACTGGCAGCGTTGGTGCCGTCGCCGCTGTACCGCGCCCAGATGTTATAGGTGCCGCCGGGGAGATAGTAGATCGACGAGGAGAAGGATCCGTTGCTAAGGGCAAAGGCGCCCAGGCCCTGCTGCAGCGGCGTGGTGCTGTCAGTCATGAGCGCGACGCTGCCGGTGGGTGTGGTGCTGCCGCTGACCGAACCGCTGACGGTCACCGCGCTGCCATGGGTATAAGAAGCGCCGGCCCCTGGGGAAGTGAGGGTCGTGGTGCTCGACTTGAAGCTGACGCTGCCCCAGTTGGTGAGGAGGTTGGCTGCATCGATGGTGCCGAGACCGGTAGCGAGATTATAGCCGGCGGTGGCGTTGTATTCGGGCGTGGTTCCGGTGCCGATCTGGCCTTCAACAGAGGTGCCGTAGGTGGGATCGGTGATGGTGATGGGATTCGAGACGCTGATGCAGTTGACGGGGGCGCCGTTTGAGATGGTGTCGATGTTGCAGGGCACGGAGTTGGTGCCATGGGTGACGTCGTGGAAGGCAGCGGTAAATTGTGCCTTCAGCGGATACAAAACGAAGTCGGCCTGGCCCTGGCGCCCATATTTCTGATTGACCAGCGCCATGATGCCGGCAAAGGCCGGGGAAGCTGCGGAGGTGCCGCCGACGCCGGTGATCTGGACGGAGCCTCCGCTGGAGGCAGGCTGACAATCGCCATCAGCGTAGCACTCCGGGTAGTAGCTGGCGTTTTGTCCGTCGGCCGCGAAGAGCGAGACGTCAGGCAGGTCGCGAACTTTGTCGGCGGGGACGCCGGTACCGGTTTGCCATGCAGGCTTGGAATAGCCGGAGAGAGTGCTGTCGCATTCTCCGCTGCTCGAGTCCCAGTCGTTGCTGCTGCAAACCCCGGCATTGCTGGCTCCGCCGCTGCCCGCGGCGATGGTGGTGGCGCCGGTGAGATCGTAGTAGCTGTTGATGTCGAGTCCGAATTGGCTGTCATTCCAGGGCTGCTCGGGGATAACGCCTTTAATGGACTGGGTGGGGGTGCTGTTGCTGTAGGTCTCCTTCCAATAATTGGAGATGCTGGCGCCGCCACTCGCGTAGTCGCTGTAGTAGAAGTCGGTGCCACCGACGGCGACGTTATACGGGGTGGAGGCAAAGCCGTTGACCTGCTGGCCATTCACCGCAAAGTCTTGGGTGTCGTCGTTGTCGCAGCCGGCTGAGCCATTGTCGCCGGAGGAGACCATGACGGTAATGCCCTGGGCGGCAGCCTGCTCCCAAAGGGCACTGAAGAATTCGTTGGTGGAACCGAGGCCCATTTCGCATTCGCCGAAGCTGATGCTGATGACTGGGGCGATGTTGGCGTAGACGGCGTGTTCGGCGGCGAGATAGAGGCCGCTTTCGAGCGCAGTATCGGCACCGATGACCAGGTCGACCGTAGCGCCGGGAGCGACAGCGCCGGTCCACTCGACATCGAGATAGGCCTCGATGGAGTCATAGTTGGGGCCGTCGGGATTGTTATTGCCGTCGATACCGGGATCATTGCCATCGATAACTACCTGCGGAGGGTTGTTGCTTAGGCCGAAGAGCGTGCGGAACTGATTTACCAGAGCAACGTTAATATTCGAGTCGTTGATGATGGCGATGGTCTGGCCGGTGCCGTCATAGGTGGTGCCGGAGTACGTGGAGTTCAGCGAAGAGTTAGGCAGGTCGTACTGAACGCCGAAGTCCTGGGGCGAAACGACAAAGCTGTAGTTGTTGTTGCTGCCGACGGTCCACTGCGGAGTGGCTTTGTCGGTCCTGGGGTTGTAGGTCGCAGTTCCCAGGGTATGGCTATAGCGTTTGGGGTGGAAGTTATTGAGTGAAGTGAAGCCGGAGATGACGGGAGCGAGGGCGGCGGGGATCTGCGGGTTCGTCGCGGTGGCGTAGTGTGTTTCACCCTTCACGACGTACTTATGGATCTGCGCGTGGAAGGCGTCGCGCAGCTGAGCCACATTGCCACTGAATTCGATCTCCTGGCGGCCAGGCTTGACGCCGGTGACCTCAAAGCCATGCGAGGAGAGCCACGACTCGACGGTGTTGACGTCCTGATCGGAGGGGCCGAACTGCTGCCCGAACTGATCCGGAGTGAGCCATTTGTGGTAGCCGGCGCTGCCCGGCGTATGCAGGTCGGAGATGAGCTGATGCAGCGTGGCTTCCTGGCTGGCGCTGCGCTTCAGGACCAGGTGCATGCGCTCGATGGGCATGGAGTCGGGCGCGACGCCACGGTCGTTGGCAGCATTGGCCAGGGGATGAATGTAACCGGGCAGGGTGACACGGGAATTTTCATCGACGGGCTGCACAATGCGATTGGCGACCATGGTTTGGCTGGTTTGAGCGGGCAACGGAGCAGCGGAGAGAACGAACAGGGCGGAGAGAAGTGCCACTGAGGGCAGGGGGGTAAGCATGGAGCGAAGCATTAAGCGAAACATGGCCACCTTCAAAGGGCTATCTGGTGAAGCAGCAAGTGCACCGCGCTCACAGGCGCGGCGGCCAACCCGGTTTGCAGAGGAAACCGGGGATCGCGTTCGTGGTCGCTCGCCTGGCTGAACGCAAATGTCAAAGGCCGGCGAATCGGACTACCGGCAGACGTCCAGATTCGACGCAGGCACGAGTTCCCCGGGGCGCACGACAACTGTGGTCCTGCGCGGCCGGGAAACCCGCGTGGGATTTACGGACGCTGCGTATGCATTAGACAGAGACTGGCGAAATAAGTTGCGGAGGGGCAAACGAGGGGTCAGTTGCCGGCGTCGACGACGATCCATTTGCCATCGTCGCAGTAATGAATGGTGGAGGAGCGCTCGAGGCGGGCATCCTCAATGCCATCGTGATCGGCATGGAGGCGGCGGAATTCGGAGTAGGCGCGCAGCTCGGCGGAACGACGGAGAGCGATTCCCCAGGCAGAGCTGAAGACGGAGCTGCCCGGCTCGGTGCCGAGCCAGGCCGTATCGGGTTGAGAGCGCAGGGTGAGAGGAGTGTCAGACTGGTCAGCGAAGAAGACGTAGAGGGTGGTAGTGCCGGAGACGGAACAGAGCACAGCCCAGTCGTCGCTGCCGGAAGTACGAAAGGCTCCGTGGATGATGTTCTCCGGCTCCTGAGCCTCGAAGCTCTGGGGAATCATGCAGCCGCGGCGGCTGAGCTGGGCCGCGACGGGTGCAGGCAAAGCGGGAAACGAGGCCAGCGGCAGAAGGCGGATGCGGTATTCGAGAAGGTCCCCCGGGGCAACGGTGACGCGGCCGGTTTCGATGCGCTCGGCCGTGGGAAAATCGCCGGGTGGGAGGGGCGCGTTCTGCAGGAGACCGAAGAGGAGAGCGGCCCAGAAGCCCGCGCCCGCCGCGAGGTTCATTTTGATCCGAGGATGCTGGGATATGAATTTTGCTCGAGCCACGCAGCGGCGGCGCGAAGCAGATCGTGAAAGAAGGAGATGCCGGCATTGGGCAGGCGGACGATGATGCGCGTATCGCGCGAGTCGTCGACTTCGGGGATGGCGGCGATGGCGCCGAAGAGGGGACCGAATTCAGCGGGGGCATCCGCGGGATCGCCCTGCACGCCAACGGTGAGACCTTCGCGGAAGAGGTAGCTCATGCCGACCAGGCGCTTGTCGAGGCGGACGAAGGCCGGTTGAAAGCGCGCCAGGCGGACGTAGGCGTCGAACATGGCCAGGGCGCCAGGGATCTCGTCGATGTCGGCAGGCACGCAGACGGTACGCGGGCCGTCGGTAATCCAGATCTCGATGCCTTTGGCGAAGCTGCCGGTGGTGGACTCGGCTGGTTTCGCAGGAGGCTCCGAAGGCTGGACCGGGGATTCGGCGGACTCGGATTCTTCAGCTTCCGGGGCCGGTTTGGGCGCCGGCGGTTCCGGCTCACGGGGTGGATCGGTGAGGTCGACCGCCAGAACGGCGGCGATGCGGATACTGTTACGCAGCAGCAGGTCGTCGTAGCCGGGAACATCCGGGATGTAATTGCGGCGCAGCACTGCGGCGCCTGGCTTTTCAAGTAGGGAACGCAGACGGGTCCCTGGCTCGGGGTGCGGCCGGGCGGCAACTTTCAGTTCCAGACAGGGCATCGAGTCCTCTTGTTCGAGTGCTGACAGCAGAGTATACGCAATCGACCTTTGGATGGGAGGCAAATTGCGGGGCCTGGCCCGGCACGAGGAGGGAGTATGCTGGTGCCCAAAAGCTGAGCGTGGAGGAAAGGAAATCCGCGTATGCGCAGGCCTGCGGGCGTAGTTGTCGCGGCGATCATCCTGGGACTGATCGGACTGTTCGGGATTTTCCTCGAAGTCCTGCTTCTGGGAGTTGTGCTGTTCGTTCAGAGCCCGGTCATCCCGCATTTGCCGGCGATGCGTGTGGCTCTTCTGGTGGCGAACTCCCTGGCTTTATGCTTCTTCCTGTTCTGCGAGTGGACGGTGATGGGCCTGTTCCGCATGCGTCGCTGGGCGCGGATGGCGATGCTGATCGTGAGCGGGGTGGGCTTTTGCCTCTCGGCGGTCCTGTGCGTAGGGATGGCCCTGGTTCCCGTTCCGGCTCTGCCGGTGACCAGAGGTCCGTCGCCGGTGAGCCTGCACGCTGTGTTTCTGGGAATGGCCGTCTTCTACGGACTTCTGTCGCTGCTCAGCGCGTGGTGGCTGGTTTATTTCAACCTGAAACTGGTGCGGGTGGCGTTTGCGCCTGGGGAACCGCGGCTGCCCGACGCGCGGATCACGCCTGGCGTCATGCAGAAGGAATGCGACGATCAGGCCATATAAGTGTCAGAGATCACCCTTGGCTTCGACTGCGACGGTTTGACACCCAATGGCCCGAAAGTTAGGGTCAGAGTGGGTTCAGGATGCTTCTCAGATTGCTCTCCTCTGCCAAATATTTCTTTGCTTTCTGTCTGGTAGCCGTAGCGGGCGCGATGTGCGCGCGCGGCCAGGATGTCGCCAGCTTTGAAAAACGGGTGACGGTGAAGACGCTGGCGAACGGGCTGACCCTGATCGTGTGCAGCCGGCCGGAGGCTCCGGTGTTCTCCTACTTCACGATTGTGGATGCTGGCGACGCCAACGATCCGGGGGGGGAGTCGGGGCTGGCGCACATGTTCGAGCACCTGGCGTTCAAGGGCACGAAAGATATCGGGACGAAGGATTATGCGGCGGAGAAGGTTGCGCTGACCAAGGTGGAAGACGCGTGGGCGGCGTATGACGCGGACCTGCGCAGGCAGCCGGAGGGCGGCTCGAAGCCGGGGAGCCCCGATGCGCAGAAGCTGGCGCAGCTCAAGGACGCATTTGACGCGGCGGAAAAGGCAGCCAACGAATACGTCATTCCGAATGAGTTTACGGAGATCGCCGAGGCGAACGGAGCCAACGGGCTGAATGCCGAAACCAGCCTCGACTCAACGCAGTATTTCTGGTCGATGCCGGAGAACCGGCTGGAGCTGTGGGCGTATCTGGAGAGCGATCGCATTGCGAATCCGGTGCCGCGACAGTTTTATCGCGAGCGCGATGTGGTTGAAGAAGAGCGGCGCATGCGGGTGGACTCTGACCCGGTGGGGCGGATGGTGGAGCAGTTTCTTGCCACTGCGTATGTGGAGCATCCGTACCGGCGTCCGGGAGTGGGATGGGAGAGCGAAGTGACGCAGCTCTCAGCGACGGAGGCCGAGGCCTTCCACCGTAAGTATTATGTCCCGGCGGATATCACCGTCGCGGTGGTCGGGGATGTGGATCCGATCACGGCGATGCCGATGCTGGAGAAATATTTTGGGGCGATTCCGGCGGGACCAAAGCCGGAGCCGATGGCATCCGTCGAGCCGCCGCAGAGGGCGGAGAAACAGGTGATCCTGCACGAGGCGACGCAGCCGCTGTATCTCGAGGGCTACCATCGGCCGGACTATCGCGATCCCGACGATGCGGTGTACGACGCGATTCAGGACATCTTTTCGAATGGACGCACGTCGCGGCTCTATCGCAGCCTGGTGCGCGATCAGCAGATCGCGGCGGAGGCCGAGGGGTTCAGCGGATTTCCCGGCGATAAGTATCCTGGGCTGTTCGCTTTTTTTGCGGCGCCGAATCCTGGGCATACGCCGGCCGAGATGCGTACGGCGATCCATAAGGAGATCGACCGGCTGAAGACCACCGATGTGACCGATGCTGAGCTGGAGATGTTCAAAACCCGCGCCCGCGCCGATGTGCTGCGCAGTCTCAGCGACAATCAGGGGCTGGCGCAGGAGCTGGCGATTTATCAGCTGCGCTATGGCGACTGGAGGGAGCTGTTCGATCAGCTGCACAAGATCGATGCGGTGACCAGGACGGATATCCGGCGCGTGGCCAACAAGACCTTTGTGGACACGAATCGCACGTGGGCCGCGGTGGAGACGGAGACGCCTCCGGCCAAACCCGGAGACAAGACGGCTGGAGGTCAGCCATGAGCCGCGCTGCCTTTCTAATTACGGCAGGACTGCTGGCGCTGGCGGCCGGTGCAGGCGCGCAGGAAAGGACACATCCGGCCATTCCCCCGGATGCGCGCGAGGCGAAGCAGCCCGGCGCATGGGAGAAGATTCCCGTTCCGCCGCTGCATGCGTTTCATCCCCAGCAACCGAAGCGGATCGAGCTGAAGAACGGGTTGGTGATCCTGCTCGAAGAGGATCACGAGCTGCCGTTCATCAACGGTTTTATTGAAATGCGAGGCGGTTCGCGGTCCGAGCCGGCAGAAAAAGCCGGGCTCGTCGATCTCTACGCGCAGACGTGGCGCACCAGCGGCACGGCGAAGCAGAATGGCGACGCGCTGGACGATCTGCTGGAGGCGAAGGCGGCGAAGGTGGAGACCGCCGGCGACGATGACTCAACGTCGGTGAGCTGGTCGTGCCTGAAGAAGGACGAGGAGCAGGTGTTTGGGATCGCGCTCGATCTGCTGCTGCATCCGGCATTCAATGAGCAGAAGCTGGCGCTGGCCAAGCAGCAGGAGATGGCGGGCATTGTTCGGCGCAACGACGATGTGGGCGGCATTGCCCAACGCGAGGCGGCGAAACTGGTGTATGGCGCGCACAGTCCATACGTGCGGCAGCCGGAGATTGCGACCACCACGGCAGTCGCGCTGAGCGATCTGAACGCGTGGCATGCGACGACAGTGGTGCCGAACAACATGATCGTCGGCGTGGAGGGCGATTTTGATTCCGCGGCGATGGAGAAGGCGCTGCGCGACGCGTTCGACGGGCTGCCGAGCGGTGCGGCGTGGAAGGCTCCGGAGGTGACGGTGCCGGGGCCGACTCCGGGCGTGTATCTGGTGAAGAAGCCTGATGTCGATCAGAGCAATGTGTGGATTGTGGGTGTGGGCACGGAGCGGAGCAATCCTGACTACTACGCGCTGAGCGTGATGAATGAGATTTTTTCAGGCGGGTTCGGGTCGCGGCTTTTCCAGGACGTGCGCACGCGGATGGGACTGGCCTACTCGGTGGAGGGTGCGTATGGGGCATCCTATGACCATCCGGGAATGTTCTATACGATTGCTGCCACGAAGAGCGGGAGCACGGAGCAAGCCACGAAAGAGATGCTGAAGGATATTGGCGAGCTGCGAACGCGGCCGTTTACCGACGACGAGCTGAAGACGGCGAAGGACCAGCTGCTGAATTCTTTCATCTTCCAGTACGACACGAAGACCAAAGTGCTGGATGAGGCGGCGGCGCTGGAGTTCTATCACTACCCGGCGGATTTTCTGGCGAAGTATCGCGAGGGAGTGGAGCGCGTGACGGTAGCGGACCTGGAGCGAGTGGCGCAGAAGTACATCGATCCGGCGAAGCTGGCGGTGCTGGTGGTGGGCAACGATGGGCAGTTCGGAACGCCGCTGAACGAACTGGGCCTGGGCCAGGAGCACGTGCTGGATATCACCATTCCGATCCCGCCTGCGATGCGGCAGGCGCTTGGCGCGGGGCAGTAGCAGAATCCGCCGCGGAAAAAATTCGAGGAAACATGCGACTGGGAATTCTGATCATGGCTGCGGGCAAGGGCACGCGGCTGAAATCGAGGCGGGCGAAGGTGCTGCATGAGATCGGCGGGCGTCCGCTGGTGCGGCACGTGATTGACGCGGCTGCGCAGGTGGTGCCTCCGCGCGATATTTTCGTGATCGTGGGGCATCAGGGCGATACGGTGCAGGCGGCGGTGCGCGATACCGGCGTGCAGTTCGTGATACAGGAGGAGCAGCGTGGAACGGGGCACGCGGTGCAGACCGCGGAAACGGCGACGCGTGATTACGACGAGCTCATCGTACTCTCCGGCGATGTGCCGCTGCTGCGGCCGGAGACGATTGTGGCGCTGCGGGATTTTCATCTGCGCGAGCAGGCGGCGATGACGATTCTGACGGCGGCGCCGGAGGATCCGCACGGCTACGGGCGCGTGCTGCGCAAGCACGAAGGCAAGCCGGAGGTGAAAGCGATTGTGGAGCAGAAGGCGCTGACGCCGGAGCAGCAGGCCGCGAGGGAGATCAATTCGGGAATCTACGCATTTCGGCGCGCTGCCCTCTACGGACACATCGGCCAGCTGCGCACGGACAATGCGCACAAGGAGCTGTACCTGACCGACCTGGCGCAGATTCTGGTGGCTGCGGGTGAGCGGGTGGTGGCCATCGAGGCCGGCGAGGCCACTGAAGTGCTGGGCGCGAACACCATCGCCGAGATGATGGATCTGGACCGCGAGCTAAGGATGAGCATTGCGCGGAAGCTGATGGCCGAGGGCGTCACCATCTTCCGTCCGGATACGGTCGTCATTGACGCCGGTGTGGAGGTGGGGGCGGACACTGTCATCGAGCCCTTCGTGCAGCTGCTGGGTGCGACGCGGTTGGGCAGCGGATGCCGGATTCGCTCATTTTCCGTGCTCGAGAGCACCACGCTGGGAGACCGCGTGCTGGTGCAGCAGTCGTGCTTACTGGAGCACTCGGAGGTGGAGCGGGGCGCGCAGATTGGGCCGTTTGCGCATACGCGGCCGGGATCGCATCTGGGCGAGGACGTCCACCTCGGCAACTTTGTCGAGACCAAGAAGACGCGCATGGGCCAGGGCTCCAAGGCAAACCACCTGAGTTACCTGGGCGACGCGCAGATCGGCGCAGGGGTGAATGTCGGCGCGGGCACCATCACCTGCAACTACGACGGGGCGGGCAAATATCAGACGGTGATCGGAAACGGGGTCTTTGTCGGCAGCGATACGGCGCTGGTGGCGCCGGTTTCGATTGGCGACGGGGCATACATCGGTGCGGGGTCAGTGATCACCGAAAATGTGCCCGCCGATGCGCTGGCTCTGGGCCGCGCGCGGCAGGTGAACAAGGAGCACTGGGCGAAGAACGTGCGGGCGAGACGTGAGGCAAGAAAGCCGGGAAGCTCCTCATAGAGCCTCCCGTGACATAGGAATGGGTGGCTTGCGACTGCGGAGATGTCTGCCGGCGCGATCCGATCCTCAGCGGGCGACGGCTTCAGCGGGCAGATACGTTTTGCTGACGGCAACATAGCCGTCGCGGGCAACCTGCCTGCCGCGTTCGCGGTACAGGGCCTCGTCCCGCGGCTGCACAGTCGCCAGGCCGTCGACGTAGCGGTTGTACATGCAGAAGGCCGCGGCGATCAGGACGGTGTCGTGAATCTCTACGTCCGTTGCGCCGAAGCTGCGCGCATACGCCACATCGTCGGAGGTGACATTTTTGCCACCCCGCTGCACTTTGCTCGCGATGATCAGCAGCGCCTTCAGCTTGTCGGAAATGTCCGCGTGCTGAAAGTCGGCCTTTACCCGCCGCACCAGATCCTCATCGCCGCCGAGATGGGCTGCCGCAATCGCTCCGTGAATCGTATGGCAGTAGTAGCAGTCGTTGAGCGAGGAGACCCAGGTCGCAATCAGTTCGCGTTCTCCGGGCGCGAGCGTGCTCGGTCCGCGCAGCAGCACTTCCACCAGATCATTCAGCGGCTTTGCAGTTTCGGGACGGAACGCCATGGCGGCGCGGATTCCTGGCAGTCCCTCGGGCAGGGCAATGTGGGGCATCGAATCGATCCTTTTGGCCTGGGGAACAGGCTGAGCCAGATTCGCGCCGCTGCCCGGCGATCGTCAACCAACCAAAGGTGGATTTTCTGGCGTTCGATCGGTTGCCCTGTTCGGTTTGCGCCACGGAGAACGAGGTTCGCTCCGGCTATCATCGTCTGGCGAGGATCCCTCGCATCCTCCACCTTTAGGTGGAAGACACTCGATCGTGGATTTCAGTATGGTGGGCGAGGCTTTGCATTTTTCTTCGGATCCCAGGTTGGTTTCTGACGCCGCACAGTGTGCCAAGCCTCCGCGGCGGGCTGCGCATAGGCTTGCGCGCACGGCTGCGTCCAGTGCTGCGTCCAGAATCGGCGCTTCGCTCGTGGCGCTCTCCCTGCTGGTCTCCGTGGGTTGTCATTCCGGCTTGCCTAAGCCGCAGTCGGTGCAATATACGCAATTTGTCCAGGCGTTCTATGTGGGTTTAGCTGCGATGGAGGTAGGCAACGATGTGCGCGCCGAGAGCGCCTTTGCCCAGGCAACGCGGCTGGCTCCCGGAGAGCCGGCGGCGTGGGCCGACTGGGGCATTTTGGCCATCCGCCAGCGCAACTACGAGCAGGCGAAGCAGCGCCTCGATCGCGCCCACCGGCTGGTTCCGCGCGACGCTCAGGTCGATGCCGATCTGGGTACGCTGGAGAGCACGCGGGGCAATTCTGCCGCGGCCATTGCCGATTTTCGCGAAGCGGTGCGCCGCAATCCCAGCAATGTGCGCGCCCTCTATCAGCTGGCCCTCGAGATCGAACGCCAGGGTGCGACCGACAGCGAGGCGCAGTTTCAGCAGATCATCGAGCAGATCCTGGCAGCGCAGCCCAACAACCTCCCTGCGCTGCTCGAACTGAGCCGCATTGCCGCCAAGCGCGGAGACACGGCGACCCTCCGCTCCGCCGTCAGCCGCATCGCCGCGCAATCGTCTGGATGGCCGCCCATGGCGCAGCAGCAACTCGCGCAGCTGCAGAGTGCCGCTCAAAGCGCGCCGCCCACGGCCGCGCTGCGCAGCATCTTTCTGCGCAACGTGCTGATGCAGGTGCCCAGCTTTCGGCAGAGCTTGTCCGTCATCAAAGCGCAGCCTGGCGAGGAGGCACAGCCCTTCCTGAATTTTGTGCGCCTGCCTTCGCCGCGTTCGAAGCCTGCTCCGCCGGATACGGCGCTGCGCTTTGTCGCCGAGTCGCTGCCCAATCCGCAAAGCCAGAAGTGGAATTGGATAGGCGCGGTCTCGCTGAACGACAAACAGCTGCCGACGGTCATTATCGCCAATGGCAAAACCCTGAACCTCATCGGCGGACCATCGTTTCCGTTTCCTGGAGGAGCCAACGCGACGGCGCCGGGACCTGAATCTATCCTGTCCGTCGATTTCAACTACGACTTCCAGACTGACCTGGTGCTGGCCGGCGCGGGCGGCGTGCGCTTACTCCGCCAGGATCCGCCGCAGAAATTTACCGACGTTACTGCGCAGACAAAGCTGCCTGGCCCCATCCTCAACGGCAACTATACCGGCGCCTGGGCGGTGGACATTGAAGCCGACGGCGATCTCGACATCGTGCTGGGCGCGGCCTCCGGTGTTCCCACGGTTCTGCGCAACAATGGCGACGGCAGCTTTAATCCGATCCGGCCCTTTGCCGGGATATCAGGACTTCAGCAACTAGTCTGGGCCGACCTGGACAACGACGGCAATCCCGACGCGAGCATCATCGACGGCGCAGGCCATCTGCACATCTTTCACAACGAGAGGGCAGGCAACTTCCGGGAAATTGCACGGCCCGGGGACCTCGGCATCGCGAAGGCCATCACCGCGGCTGATACAACGCACAGCGGCGCCCTCGATCTGCTCGCTGTCAAATCGGATGGCGCCATTGTGCGGCTCGTCGATAGCAACGGTGCCTGGACCTCAAGCGAGATTACGCGCGTTCCGAATCCAGCGCAGGTCCTGAGCGGAACGGTTCGTCTCGAAACAGCCGACATCGACAACAATGGCGCAGTCGATCTGCTGCTCGTGCAGGTGGGCGGCTCAACCGAGGAACCCAGCGCACTACTCTGGCTCGGCGGCGACGACGGAACGTACACGCTGGTGGACCGGCCCTCCGGCTCGGCCCGCGTCTTTGCGGCAGCCGACGTCAGCGACAGCGGGCATCTTGACCTGCTGGCTCTCGATCCTTCGGGTCAGCCCGTGAAGTTGGTCAACCACGGCACAAAGAATTACCACTGGCAGGTCATCCGCACGCGCGCGGTGACGGCGCACGGCGATCAGCGCATCAATTCCTTTGGCATCGGCGGTCAGGTGCAGATTCGCTCCGGTCTGCTGCTGCAGGCGCAGACCATCAGCGCTCCCGAGGAGCACTTCGGCCTCGGCACCTGGACCGAAACCGATGTGGCACGCATCCGCTGGCCCAACGGCGCCGTGAATGCCGAGTTTGCCTTGCAGGACGATCAGGAGGTGCTCGCCCAGCAGCGTCTCAAAGGCTCCTGCCCCTTCCTGTTTGCGTGGGATGGCAAAGAGATGCGTTTTGTGAAGGACACCGTGCCGTGGGGATCCGCCATCGGGCTGCGCATTAATGCACTCGGGCCGGCACGCATCGCCGAGACGCAGGAGTGGTACAAGATTCCGCGCGGTGATCTGGCTCCGCGCGATGGCGCCTACGATCTGCGCATCACCGGCGAGTTGTGGGAGACCTATTACTACGACTGGCTGCAGATGATGACCGTCGATCATCCGCAGGGGACGGAAATCTTCACCGATGAGCGCTTCGTGGTGCCGCGGGTGAAGCTGGCGATCACGGCGACCGAGACGCCGCATCCCATCGCCCGCGCCGTCGATGATCACGGCAACGATGTGACGAACATTCTTCGCGCCCTCGATGGGAAATACCTCGATACCTTTGGGCGCGGCCAGTATCAGGGCATCACCCGCGACCACTATGTTGAGGTCGACCTGGGCGACGATGCGCCGGCCAGCGGTCCGCTGTATCTGATTGCCCGCGGCTGGCTGCATCCTTCGGACTCCACGGTGAACGTCGCTCTCAGCCAGGGGCATCATGAACAGCCGGAGCCGCTGCAACTGGAAGTACCTGACGGACGGGGTGGATGGGCGGTCGCGCGCGCGAACCTCGGCTTCCCTGCGGGCCGCAACAAGATTTGTCTCATCGATCTCACCGGCGTCTTCCGCCCCGGTACACCGCGCAAAGTGCGGCTGCGCACGAACCTCGAAATCTACTGGGACCAGATCGAGTGGGCGCGCGGCGTGCCCAACACGCCTCTCAGGATCAACCGCATCGATCCCTCTCAGGCGCTGCTGCGCTATCGCGGCTACTCCACCATCCATCAGGCGAATGCCTCGTCGCCGGAGATCCCCGATTATCAGCACCTGATGGCGACTACGCAGATCTGGCCCGATCTCGAGGGCTACTACACGCACTATGGCGACGTGCGCCCGCTGCTCAATAAGATCGATGACCGTTACGTAATCATGAATGCCGGCGATGAGATGGCCCTGCGTTTCCCGGCTCCTGCTCCGCCCCCCGCCGGGTGGGTGCGCGATTACGTCCTCGCCGGCGATGGCTGGATCAAGGACGGCGACTACAACTCTACCGACTCGGCGACCGTGCGTCCCCTGCCGTATCACCAGAGGACCGTGTACGATACCCCTCCCGCGCCGCTCGCGGACGAGTGGGTGTATCGCCATCATCCGGAGGACTGGCTTACATGGCAGACGCGCTATGTGACGCCCGAGCCCTTTCGCAACGCACTGAACGATGAACCGGGGAATCGAGGAAAGGCCCCGCAGCAGCAATGAAACGAATCCCCGTAGCTCGTATCATCCTCACCATCGTCTTTGTTGGCATGCTGGCGATTCCGGCGGCCATGCGGCGCGTTACGTCGCGGCACGCCCAGCCCGCTCCCACTCACACCGACTGCCAGTCGGCGCTGACCCGCTACGGCTTCTGCTTCGAAGAGGTATCCAAACAGGCCGGCATTCATTTCGTTCATGAGGCGCCGGTGCTCGATGCGAAGCTCAGGGGCATTATGCCGGAGGTAGCGTCGATGGGCGCCTCCGTGTCGATCGTCGATTACAACCGCGATGGCTGGCCCGACATTTACGTCACGAACAGCCGCACGGGCAGCCTGAACCACCTGTACCGCAATAATCACGACGGGACCTTTACCGACGTGGCGCAGGAGATGGGTATTGCCGACGTCAACCAGTCCGGCACCGGCGTCTCGATGGGCGCGGTGTGGGGAGATTATGACAATGACGGTTACGAAGACCTCTATCTGGTGAAGTGGGGCAGGCCAGAGCTATTTCACAACGACGGCGGCAAAGGCTTTACGCGCGTGACCGATCAGGCCGGCCTGCCGCCGTGGATCAACGCCAACACCGCGGTGTGGCTCGATTACGATCGCGACGGCAAGCTGGATCTTTTCGTCGGCGGCTACTATCCGGAAGACGTCAACCTGTGGCATCTGAAAAATACCCGCATGATGCCGGAGAGTTTTGAATACGCCAAAAACGGCGGACGCAAGTATCTCTTTCACAATTTGGGCAACGGGCACTTTGAGGAGGTCAGTGCGAAGGCAGGCATTAACAGCCGCCGCTGGGCTCTGGCCTGTGCGGCCGCCGATCTGCGCGGCACCGGCTATCCCGATCTCTTTGTCGCCAACGATTACGGCGTGTCGGAGCTTTACCTGAACGACCACGGCCACTTTCACGAGGCCGGAGCTGAAACCGGCGTCGGCTTCGCGCCCAAGAGCGGCATGAATGCGGCCTTTGGCGACATCTTCAACCAGGGAAAATATTCGATCTATGTCTCGAATATCTCCGAAGAAGGCGTGCTGATTCAGGGAAACAACCTCTGGGTCCCGCAGGATGGAAGCGGCCTGCACTACCAGAACATGGCGCGCGACCTCGGCGTGGAACTCGGCGGCTGGAGCTTCGGAGCGCAGTTCGGCGATCTGAACAATGACGGCACCTTAGATCTGTTCCTCGAGAATGGCTATATCTCCGCCGCGCGCAATCGCAGCTACTGGTACGACTTTTCCAAAGTCGCCGGCGGCAACAGCTCCATCATCAGCGACGCTACGCACTGGCCCGCCTTCGACGGCCGCAGCCTTTCCGGTTATCAGCAAAAGAAGGTGTGGATCAACGATGGCGCGGGCAAGTTTGAAGATGTGGCCCAGGCCGTGGGCGTCACCGATCGCTACGATGGCCGGTCGATCGTGCTCGCCGATCTGTGGAACACCGGCGCGCTCGACGCCGTCGTTGCCAACCAGCGGGGCCCGCTGCTGATCTACAAAAACGTCGTCGCTCCTGACAATGACTGGCTCGAGTTCGATCTGGAAGCCACGCGCAGCAATCGCAGCGCGATCGGGGCGCAGGTCACGCTTTTCTGGAACGGCGAGGAGCAGATGCAGTATGTCGCCGGCGGGAACGGCTTCGCGTCCGAGGACGATCGCCGTCTGCACTTTGGCCTCGGAAGAAATCCGCACATCGAGAAGGCCGTCATTCGCTGGCCCTCGGGCGCGGTTCAAACGCTGGACAATCTCACCCCCAACCGCCTATACCACGTGAAGGAGCCCGCATGAACCCGACGGCCGTGACCGCTCCGCAGGCTGCCCCGCCGCGCCGCGCTGTGTGGAAGAGCGCGCTCGACAGCCGATTCGCGCCTCCGGTCTTCATCACGCTCATTCTGCTCGTGGGGAATCTTTCCTTCGGCATCCTCGAGAGCTATCAGAAGACGCTGCTTGCTATCGGCACCAGCATTGCGTGCGAGTTGATCCTCGGCCGCATCTTCCTGCACAAATGGCTGCATCCGGCCAGCGCTTACATCACCGGCATCAGCGTCGGTATTCTGCTGCGCTCGCCCGCCTTCTGGCCCTATGCGCTGTGCGCGGCGCTCTCTATTACTTCGAAATATGCGCTGCGCTTCCGCAATCGCCACATCTGGAATCCGTCGAACTTCGGCATCTGCGCCATGCTCTTCCTGGCCTCCGATGCGGTCGCCGGGCTCAGCATTCAGTGGGGTAACAACTTCGCATCGCTCATCGCGATCTGGATCCTCGGCTCGCTGATCGTATGGCGCGCGCGGCGCCTCCACATTACGGCGGTTTATGTGGCGTCGTTCATTCTGCTTTCGCTGCTGCGCGCGCATATCACCGGCGATCCCTGGCAGGCGGAGATTTCGCCGATCACCGGCCCCATGTATCAGCTCTTCATCTTCTTCATGATCACCGACCCGAAGACCACGGTGCGCTCGCGCAGCGGCCAGTGCATCGTCGCCTTCGCCATCGCGCTGGTGGAATTCTTCATGCGCCTCGACAGCAGCATCTATGCGCCGCTGTATGCGCTTTGCTGGGTCGGGCCGGCGGCGATCTTTCTGGAGATGTGGATCAATTCGCGGCGTCCGGCTCCTGCTCTCGCTGCGGCTCCGGCTCGCTAGTGATGGCGGAGCGCTGCGGGTCGAATCCAAAGCGCTCCAGCATGGCCATAATTTCTTCCTCAGTAGCGTGCAGTTTGCTGGCTCCATCCAGCAGGTCTTGCGCGTCCACCGGATACCAGTTCAGCCGCTCCGGCCGGCTGAGCCCCGCTACGTTGAAGGGCTCGATTACGCTGTGGATATCGCGGATCAGCTTGTCGGATTCGGCTGGCGTCATGCGTCTGCGCGCGCGCTCGAAGAGCTGAACGCAAGCCGGTCCGAAGAGCGGATGGTCGCAGAGCAGGAACGAGGTCGCCAGCTGCGGCTTCCCCAGTCTGCGTGCCGCTTCGGAGTAACTGGCCGCGGCGAAGTAGAGCAGCGACAGGGCGATGAAGACCGGAAAATTGCTCATGGTTGCGTAGAGGCTTCCGATGAGCCGGGCCGTCGCTGCTAACTCGCGGTCGGTGCGCTCTGCATAGATTTGTAACTGCGGCGCAAACCTTTCGGTCTGCCAGTCTTCTTCAAGAATCGCCGCCAGCCGCGTTACTCCCAGAAGCGTCAGCGGAAATCCTGTGGAGAGCAGCGGATCGACAAACCCGGCCGCCGAGGGCAGGAGAGCCCATCGCGAGCCTGCAATCTGCGCCGAGCGGAAGCTCACCTGCGGCATGTGCGTGAACGGCCGTACCGCCTTCGCACCGCGGAATTGTTCCTGAAGCGCCGGTATTTGTTCGAGCAGCCGCTGCCAGGCCGGCTCACCCTCGCTCAGGCCCAGCCTCGCCGCAAGCTCGTCCGTCGCCGCCACGCCCGCGCTGGTGATGCCGTTGTTGAAGCGCAGCACCCAGATCCATCCGCCGTCGAAGACGTGATGGACCGCCGCATCGTCCACGGGGTAAGGAGGCTCCTCTGCCGTGCGACTGTGCCGCGTCTCCGCGAGTGGACGCACGCCCGAGAAGTGGCTGTAGAGGGCCTGGGTGGCGGGGAAGTCCGGCATAGGCAGTTCACCCAGGGACAGCGCGTGATGCAAAAATCCGCGCGGGCCGGTGGCGTCGACGACAAATCTCGCTCGGAACGTGACGTCGTGGCCATTCCTCTCGCCTTCGAGCGTGATGCTGTCCGCGCCTTCTGCGAACCGGCGCAGAGCGATGCCATCCAAATAATCGACACCGAGCTTCTGCGCCTCGCGCACCAGCAGGTGGTCGAAGTCGGCCCGATACCAGTGCGTGTCGGCGATGGCATCGCGCGGGCTGGCCGCCACCAGCAGCTGGTCTCGTCGCTCGGGATCGGGGAGAGAGTCATCGTTCAGCACATGATGGTGAAATGTGAATCCTCGCTTCAGCCCGGACGCGACATCCGGATAGCTTTGCTGCCAACTGCCCCACTTGGCCAGCGGCCGCAGAGCGGGCAGATCGAAGCGCGTGGCCAACTCCTCCAACAGCAGATTTGAGAGCGGCGTAGATGACTCCCCGATGACTACACGCGGATGCGAGCCCTTCTCGATCAGCACCACGGAGCGGCCCAGCCGGCGTGCAATCATGGCCAGCAGCGATCCGGCGAAGCCCGATCCGACGATGGCGATGTCGTAGACGCCGGTCAGGATGAGCCTCCGCATTCGGTGCAGCGAAGGGGAGAGAGGACTGTTTGCTCGAGGTTCATGCGCTCGAGCCGCGCGACCCGCGTCTCATGGCACGATGCGCAACCAGCCTGTTGCTGGACATCCCACAGATCCGCAAACACGCGTCCCCGTCCCAGACCGATTCCGTATGCCAGCGCGCTTTCGAGCGTTGCCAGCGATGGCGGAGAGAAATCTCCGCTCGCGGCCAGCACTTCCATCGATCCGTTGCCGCTTCGCGTTGGGATCAGCGTCGCCGCCGTCGCACCGCAGGCAAAAGCAAAGTCGAGGGAGCGCGCCGCCCACTCCAGCACGTCGTCTTCCCGCATGAGCGGCGGCTTCACCAAAATGAAGACGCGCAGATCGATGTCGTTTTCTTTAAGCCGTTCGGCCGCTGCTGCGAACTGCTCCAGCGTCATGCGCTTGTTCAGCCGGTTCAGGATCTCGGGATGGACGGTTTCAAGACCCATGGCTACTTCGAGCCGGCCACTCAGGCGATCGCGAAAGCGCAGGCAGTCGTCGCCGGCCAGCGCCGGGTGGCACTCGACGATCACTCGTTCGAACCGGGTCACGCGCTCCGCAATGGCCGCGTGATCTTCTGTCGGAATGGCGCGCCGGTCGAAGAAGCTTCCGCTGTTGTAGAGCTTGATCTGCCGCGCCGCCGGCAAGCGTTCGAGAGCGTGATCGATCTGCAGCGGAATTGCCCCGCGCGGCGTATCGCCTGTCAGCGTATTGCGCCACAGGTCACACATCAGACAGCGCCAGGGGCATTCGCGATTCGTGAGGAAGACGGTCGCCACCGGCACGATCTCGCCTGTGGCACTGCGCTCCTTCTCTACGAAGAAAGCCCAGGGCCGCATCGGATCGAGTGCATTGCGCTCGGGGCGGCGCCCAAGAATCCACGCGTCCCGCTCGCGGCCTGTTTGCGGATACAGCACGGTGGGCCCTCAGCGATAGAGCGAGAGGAACTGTTCGCGGTATTGAGCCTCGCGATACGGAAGCCGCGTTTGCAGCGCCGCCTGCGGAAGCGCGCCGTGCTGGAAGCGCCGCTTGGGGAAGATCGGCATATCGAAGCCGGTCACCGCCTTCACGCCTCGGCCGACGATTTCCCCCTTCAGTTCGTAGAGCCGCTCCACGCTGTACTGCGTCAGCTCGATGAAGGGAATTGCCTCCGCCACCGCGATCACCTCTGGCCGCGTGCAGGGGCTGAAGCCATCGAAGCCATTACGATGCGCCGTCGCGTAGGTGCGCACGTACGAGCGGCTCAGGCCTCCGCTGTAGGTGAGCGAGTGCTTGATCTTGCCCACGCCCCAGCCTTCCTGGTAGAGCATGGAGTTGTGGATGACGCTGCGGATGGTCAGTTCGGGATTTTCCTCGATGGGATAATCTTTGAGATTCTCGTCGCCGCCGTCGCCGTCGATCAGGAAACGCCATTCGGGATAGCGGGCGCGAATGCCGCGTCCGAGGGCCAACGCCATAGTCGCGGATTCCAAATCGAGCGGCTTATAGTCCTCGACCACGCGGATGGTTTCGCTGATGTCGAGAGCCGACGCGTCCGCTTCAATCGGCTCGAGGAAGAGCGACAGACCCAACTTCTCGAGGAAGCTCCGCGCCTGGCGCACGTCGGGGCCGTCTCCTAGGTCGAGCACGAATGCTTTCAGCCGCGACGGGCTCATGCCCAGCTTTCGCATCACGTGATAGGTCACCAGGAAGACGCTGCCGCTGTCGATGCCGCCGGAGAAGCAGACGCCGATCGGCTCGCGCTCCGGGATGGTACGCAGCCACTGCGCAATTTCCTCGGCCAAGGCGGAGATGTATGTTTTGCCGATGACATCGAGGTCTGGAGGAAGCGTGCCGGACTGGGGAGCGAAGAAGCGCGTGTACACGGGATCGGGGTCGGGGCAGCCGATCAGCTGCAGATCCACAACGTAGTGCGCCGGGACCATGCGCGTATAGCTGGGATGAAACTGCCCGTCCAGACCCTCTGATTTGAGCCAGTCGTAAATCGAATCGATGCGTGAGGCGACAATCAGGGCCGGACCTTCCTGGCGCTTGGCCAGGAAGTAGCGCATGGGCCGATCCAGCGAGCGCGCCATGCGCACCGTCTTGCCCGATTTGGCCAGCAGCGAAAACGAGCCCTGGATGTGCCGCACCGCTTCGGCCGGACCGCGCAGCAGGACATCCCGCGCCTCTTCGAGGCTCATGTTGTACAGGTGATTCGATCCCGGGTCGATCAGATCGACGACACGCTCGACGTAAGGCTCCATTGCACTCCTCGCAGCCTCAAGTGTATCCGCCGCGCTTGACGAAATCATCCCGGGACCGCAATCAGGAATTCTGGAGCGCGGCCAGCGATTCCATCACCGTTGGGCTTTCGCCGGCTTCGACCTGCTGCCGCCGCAGATGGTGGAATTTGCTCAGCACCGCATTTGCCTCCGAGAGCGCCGCAATGCGTTCGGCATATGCCGCCAGCTTGCTGCCGGGTATTGCGAAGAGCGCCACGTCGTCCCTCAGGACATCGAGATACGCGCGCGCTCCGCAGCAACCGAGGCTCAGGGCAGCGCGGCCTGTGTTCATCACCTGCGGCACCACGGCGCAGGCGGGGCGTCCCATGGCGGGCGGAATCTGCTGCTCCACCTGCTGGGTCGCTTCGGAAAGGATCAGCGTTTGATTGGCATTTACAAACAGCAGCACCACGTCCGGATTTAGCGCTGTGCCGGCCAGCGGTCCGTAAACCACGTACTTCGGCTGCGCCTCCAGAACGGGGATCAGCGGCAGATCCTCCGGGCGGACGTAGCCGAGATCACCAAAGATTTTCAGCGCATCCATCAGATCGGTCTGCTGCCCGGGTGAAGGCTCGAGGTTATGCGTGTACACACCGATGGCGCAGCGGTTGTGATCGGCGGCGCTGGTGGCAAAGGCGCCTGCGGCAGCATCCTCCCAGAAGCGGCAGCCTGCGGGGACCTGCCCGGCATGCGCAGGAAGACCCTGCGGCGGAGCATCTGAAAAGGTGATGGCAATGGGCAACTGCTGCAGTTGAAGAGAGGCGGAGAGGGAACTGGCAATTTCGGCAAAGCTGGGTCGGTTCAAATCCAATTGCTCCTTACAATCTTCTTCGCGGTGGTTGTTCAGCGCAGGCACGGCACCCGCGCATTTCATCCGCCCGGCGATTCAGGCGTTCTTCTCCGGCTCGGCCGTAAAGCCCAGCTCGCTGATGAATCCGCGCAGCGCATCTTCGCTGACCGTCGAGGGATCGTATCGAATCTCTACCTGCGCCTCGGGATAGGTAGCCTTCACCCACTTCACTCCCTTTTCCTGGCGGAGCATCGTCTCCAGGCCCACGGCGCAGGTGATGCAGGTAAAGCCCTTCACGCGGTACGACACAGTGCGGGTCTCGCCCACGGCGTGTTTGGCCGCCTCCACGGCAGCCAGGCCGCCAGCGCCGGCCAGCGTCATCATCTGAACAAATCGTCTCCGTTCCATCACCTTCTCCTTTGGAATTCCGTCCCGTGAGCCATCGTTATTTTGCCGTCGCAATGCCCGGCTCGTACTTCCACGCAGTCTCAATGGCCGCATGATCCGAGAAGCGCGTATCGGTATAGGCCTCGAAGGGGATCTTCTTGTTCAGCACCCCAGTTTGAATCATGAGGTCGCGCACCATATCGAAGTCCGCTTTGCGTGGAGCCAGCTGGCTGTACACCACCCGATCCATCGGGTTGGTCAGCGCCCAGCGCAGCAAAGCCGGTTTCTGGTTGTAATAGAAGCGCCCTACAAAATCGGCAGCATCGTCGCGGTAGGGCTTGCCCTTATCCAGCCATAGTCCGGAGCGGGCAATACCATCGACCAGCACCTGGACTACATCGGGCCGTGTGTCGATCAGATCCTGCCGTACCACCAGGATGCATGACATGTAGTCCGGCCAGTACTGGCGCGCCTGAAAGAGAACCTTGCCGTAACCCGCCATCTCCGCCTGCGAGGGGAAGGGCTCGCCCATGACGAATCCATCGATTGCGCCGGCGGCCAGCGCTCCGGAGACATCAGGAGGCGCCATCTCGACCATCCTGATGTCACCGGGCTTCATGCCCCACACCTTCATCGCGCGGAACAGGATGAGCCGCTCGTCGGAGAAGCGGCTGGGGATGGCCACGGTGCGGCCGCGGAGATCGGTGAACTGCTTTACCGGGCCATTTTTGCGGACTACGAGCGCGCTGCCGTAGCGATGTCCGAGATAGACGACCTTGATCGGCACTCCCTGGGCCGCGAGAGCGATGGCCATGGGGGCGACGATGAAGGCGGCCTGAACTTTATTGGAGATCAGCGCTTCCTTCATCTCGGGGAAGCCCTGGAACATGCGCGGCAGAAACAGCTCGCCGTTCTCAGAAAATTTCGAGATGTAATCCGTCACCGGGCAGGTGAGCTGGCAGGTCACCGGAAGGTACGCCACGATGATCTTGCGCTTCGCGGGCGGGCGGAACCCGTTCAGCACCGCGTCCCAGTTGACATTGAGATACGCATGCAGCCCCGTGATCAAGACCAGCCAGGCGGCGGCAAAGAGCACAACTTTATTCTTAGGACTCACCGCGGAACCCCCATTCGACCGAGCGCAGCTTCTCCAGCCTTCGGAAGCCAAAGTCCAGCACCAGGCCGATCACGCCGATCAGCAAAATGGCGGCGACGACCAGGTCGTAGCGCTTGCCGGAATTCCGTGAATCGATGACGAGATACCCGAGGCCTGAATCGACCGCGATCATCTCCGCCGCTACGACTACCAGCCATGCGATGCCCAGGGCGATGCGCAGGCCGATCAGGATCTGCGGCAGGGCAGCGGGCAGCAATACTCGCGCCAGCAACTGCGGCGGCGTGAGCCCGAAGTTGCGTCCCGCGCGCCGGTACACCGACGGCACGTTGGAGACTCCGTTGATGCAGGCCACCACGATGGGGAAGAAGGCGCCCAGAAAGATGAGGAAGACGGCGGCGCGGTCGCCGACCCCAAAGAAGATAATCGCCACCGGAATCCATGCGATGGGGCTGATGGGCCGCAGGATCTGCATGGCAGGATTCACCACCTGATTCGCCGCGGGATACCAGCCCAGGGTCAACCCCAGCGGCACGCCCAGCAGCACCGCGGCGCCGAATCCAACCGCGACCCGCCGCAGTGAATCGATAATGTCGCCCCAGAGCACGTGGTGCCGCAGCAGCTCGGCCATACCCCGTTCCACTTCGAGCGGGGAAGGGAAGACGCGGGTGCCGCTCCAGCGCACTGCGTAGTACCAAAATGCCAGAAGCAGAGCGGTGGCCATCACCGGCCACACGAATCGCTCCCACGGTGCAGGCCGGGCCGAGGCGTTCATACCTTGTGCGCCAGCCCAATCTGCTGGAAGATGCCATCGCGCAGTTGCAAATAACGCGGAGAGCTGATGTCGCGGGGATGCGGGATGTCGACTTCCACGATCTGCTGGACGTGGGCCGGGCGTGCACTCATCACCACGACGCGATCCGCCAGCTGCACCGCCTCATCGATGTCGTGCGTCACGAAGATGATGGTCTTGCGCTCGGCCTCCCAGATGCGCAGCAGTTCGCCGCGCATGACGAGTCGAGTGATGGAATCGAGCGCGCCAAACGGCTCATCGAGAAACAGCATGTCGGGATTGACCGCCAGCGCGCGCGCCACCTCCAGCCGCTGCTTCATGCCGCCGGAAAGCTCATGGGGATAGGTCTTCTCGAATCCCTCGAGGCCTACCATCTTCACGTAGTGTGCGATGCGCGCCTCACGCTCGGAACGCGGCAGTCCGGAGAGGCCGAATCCGATATTGCCCTCGACCGTGAGCCACGGAAACACGCCGCGCTCCTGAAAGACGAAGATGCGCCGCGGGTCCGGCTTGCGCACCACTTCGCCGTCCACGCGAATCGCTCCGCTGGTGGGCGACAGGAAGCCTGCCATCGCATTCAGCAACGTCGACTTGCCGCACCCCGAAGGCCCCAGCAGGCAGACAAACTCGCCCGACCGGACCTCGAGATTAATGTCATTCAGCACATCGGTGCGCTTGCCGTCGCGCTCGAAGACCATATTGACGTGCTCGACCGCGAGCTTGGTCGTGACAGCGACAGGCACCGGGATCGATTGGGTAAGAGCCACTAATCCTCCGAATATCCCCAGCGGAACGACTGCACTTTCTCGAGCGAGCGCATGCCCTGATCGAGCAGCAGCCCAATGACACCGATGATGAGCATCCCGGCTACGACCAGGTCATAGCGGTTTCCGGCGTTGCGAGCATCGACGATTAGAAATCCGAGGCCGGAGCTGACCGCGATCATTTCCGCCGCCACGACCACCAGCCACGCAATGCCGAGGGTGATCCGCAACCCGACGATCAAACGCGGAACCACGGCGGGATACAAAACCCGATACACGAGCGCCGTCGAGCTCAGGCCGAAATTGCGCCCCGCATTGATGTAAACGGCGGGTATGCCCTGCACGGCGTCAATCGCGGTCAGCAGAAGGGGGAAGAAACAGCCGACAAAGATGAGGAAAATGGCTGCGAGATCGCCGACGCCGAACCACAGGATGGCAATCGGAATCCACGCGAGGGGAGAGATCGGGCGCAGAATTTGCAGGATGGGATTCAGCGCCAGCTCCGCACGGCGGTACCAGCCGATTGCCAGGCCCAGCGGAATCGCCAGCACGACGGCCAGGATGAATCCCCAGGTAACGCGGAAAAGGGAGGCGACCACATATTTCAGGAGCAGCCCGTGCCGCACCAGATCGACGATGCCATCGACGACGCCCCAAGGCCCAGGGAGAAGATGCGAGGCCTGTCTGCGAACGCCGATCTCCCAGAGCACCAGCAGCAAGGCGATGAACGCAAGGGGGCGCCATTGCATGCGCAGCCTGGTCGCCGTCTCGTTTCGCATCGCTACAGTCCTCATTGCACGCGCCTGCAATCCTCTGCCGGGAAAAATTCGCGGAAGGAGGATGTCCCGAAGAGTTTTGCGGCCGCGGATCCTGCTGGGGATGACTCGCGGTTGATCTTACCCATAACAGATAACAGCCCGCCTCCACCGAAAGGTGGAACCTTGGATCCAAGGGCGGCAAAACTCTTCGGGAGATCAGCCTGTTGCGAAGAGATGAAGAGGCCCGCGTTGTCCTGCGGATACGCGGGCCTCTTTGGTGAAGAACTTAATCACGGAGGGGTGCGAGATCTTTTTTCCTACGCGGCTTCTCGCCCCTCATACTGCGTAGCAGCATCGGAGCCGTGCTGTTTGACCATCTTGTTGTAAATGCCGATGAGCAGGAAGGGCGCGGCCCACTGGCCGACGAAGAGAGCGGCATGATCCTTCCCGGCAGCCTTGAAGGCGAGCGAGGCAACCATGGAGCCGACGGCGGCGACGAGCCAGGAACTGCTGGGAACCTGGGCGGTTTGCTTTTCAAGGTAGCTGGTGATCTGGTCTTCGCGGACGTCGCCGCGGCGAACACGATGGTCCATAGGACTTCTCCCGGGGGGAATTAGATTCCTTTTGAAGTGGGATGCCGGGTACCTGAACTTGGGGCGGACGGTTTCGGATTCGCTTGCAAGGCAGGCAAAATTTTCGGGCGATTGTTGCATCCGGATACCTTTCGAAACGAAATGGTTCGATATTCAGAACGGCGGCCATTCCGACATAGTTCCTTCCAGCAGAGCGGCACATTTCTCAACGCGATAGCCGTTTCCGTCGTGGACCACAAACACGCGAGGCTTGCCGGTCGCGCCGGTGCTCCACAGGGAGACGCCGGCGTAGGCGCCGTCTTTGCGAACGATGTAGTACTCCATATCCAGCAGGCGGATCTTCGTCATGTCGCCGTTGTAGTTGAGCACGATGCGCCGCAGTACCTCCATCCCGGCATCGCGCGGGCTCATGCCATGGCGCATCAGTTCGACGATGCTGGCCGCGCCAGCCACCTTGATGTTCTCTTCGCCGGAGCCGGTTGCGCCCGCGGAGCCCACATCCTGATCGGTGTAGCTGCCGGCGCCGAGGATGGGCGAGTCGCCGAGGCGGCCAGCCAGTTTCCACGCGAGCCCTGAGGTGGTGGTGGCTCCGGAGATTTCGCCTTTGGTGTTCACGACCGAAACATGGATGGTGCCCGTCGTGGGCCACAGGACCTGCTCTGCGGCATAGAGGCGGTCCTCAGGAGCGATGCCGAGGTCGGCGGCCATCTGCACGAGCTTCTGCGTACGGAAGCGAATCGTATCCGTCCACTCCAGGGTGGGATGGCGCGGAACCTGTCCCGGCCGGAGCAGCGGCTCGTGCACCGCCGCGGTCTGTCCAGGCGAGGTTTCCCGCAACGACGACAGGCCGTGGAGATCCATCGTGGGTTTGGGGGCAGGTTTGCCGGCGTAGGGATCCTTCCACTGCGGCTGGGTCATCCCCGGACCCCACCAGTCCATCTGGGAGTTGTTTTCCTTCCAGAGCATCCAGATCCGGCGAGCATCCTCGGTAAGCAGGTCCTCGCGAGGAAAGCCGAGATCGACGGCGAATTGCTCTGCGCCGCCGGCGACCAGCATGACGTGCGCGGTGTGTTCGAAGACTCTGCGGGCGACAAGGCAGATATTTTTGATGTTGCGCACGCCGCCGACTGCGCCCGCGGAGCGCGAGGGGCCGTGCATGCAGCAGGAGTCCAGTTCGACGATGCCGTCTTCGTTGGGTAGACCACCGAGGCCGACGCTGTGATCCTTCGGATCGTTTTCGCGGCCGAGGCAGACGTGGTGGACCGCGTCGAGAGTATCCTGGCCGTCGAGGAGCATCTTGTAAGCCTCCTGAACGGTGTCGTCGCCGGTGACACGCGTGACGATGACCGGGCTCGACGGGGGCTTCATCTGCTTGACCGAGTCGGCAGTCTGGGCGAAGGCGTCGGGGATGGTCGCTGAGGTAAGGCCGATGCCTGCGGCGCCGATGGCGCTGAGCGAGAGGAAATCGCGGCGGGTGGTCATGGCGGGAAGGATAGCAAAACAGGGAATAGGGTGTAGGGAGCAGGGTAGCGGGCGCAGCGGTCAGCGTACAGCGGTTGGTGGTTGGGGTGGGGTAATAGGATAGCTCCGCGGGCCTGGGATGGCCGGATCGAGGGGATGATGAAGCGAATCGCAGTTCTGTTGCTGATGGCGGTGGCTTGTAGTGGAGTGTGGGCGCAGGATCCGCTGACCGTGCACCAGTTGCCGCAGGATTTGGCACAGAAGGTCGATCAGGTAGCCGAGCAGGTGCTCAGGGATACAGGCGTGCCGAGTGCTTCGCTGGCGATTGTTCGGGATGGGACGATTGAATACACCGAGGCGTATGGCAAAGCCAGACTCGATCCCGCTGAGGCGGCGACGCCGGCCATGCGCTATTCGATCGGGTCCATCTCGAAGCAGTTCACGGCCGCGGCGATTCTGATGCTGGAACAGCAGGGAAAGCTCTCGATCAACGACTCCGTGGGCAAGTATCTGCCCGATCTGACCCGCGCGAATGAGGTGACGATCCGCATGCTGCTGTCGCATACCTCCGGGTATCAGGACTACTGGCCGGAGGATTACCTGATGCCCCCGATGAAGGACCCGACCACCAGCCAGCACATTCTCGATGTGTGGGGGAAAAAGCCGCTGGACTTCGATCCGGGAACCAAGTGGCAGTATTCGAATACGAATTTCGTGATTGCTGGACGGATTGTGGAGATGGTGAGCGGAGAGCCGCTGATGCAGTTCCTCGAGGAACACATCTTTCATCCCCTCCAGATGCGGCAGGTGTGGAACTCAGACGTGACAAAGCTGGGGGACACGGACGCAGAGGGGTATATTCGCTATGCGCTCGGGCCGCTGCGGCCAGCGCCGAAGGAGGGGCGCGGATGGATGTTTGCGGCGGGCGAACTGGCGATGCCGGCCTATGACCTGGCGCAATGGGACATCAGCATCATGAACCGTTCGCTGCTCGAGGCGAAATCGTATGATGAGATCTTTGCTCCGGTGATGCTGAAGGACGGGAGCAGCTCGCATTACGGGCTGGGGCTGTTTGTTCGGGATTTGAGCGGGCATGCCTACTATGAGCACTCGGGCGAGGTGTCGGGGTTTGTTTCGGAGAATATGGTGTTCCCGAAGGAAAAGCTGGCCATTGCCGTCCTGACGAATCAGGATGCTTCGTCGGCCGCGGGGATGATGGGGAGGGAACTGGCGCCGCTGCTGCTGGGCATCAGCGCCGAGACACCGAGCGCGGCTGAAGCGCAGGCGCGGCAGTTGTTTGCGGACTTCCAGCAGGGAAAGATCGACCGCTCGCTGTTTACTGCCTGGTGCAACGCCTATTTTGACGAACAGGCGCTGGGGGACTTCAGGTCCAGTCTGGCGCCGCTGGGCGAGCCGGCCAGCGTGAAACAGATGACCGAGGAACTGCGCGGAGGCATGACGTTTCGGGCATTTACGGTGACGTTCCCGAACAGCGCACGGCGGGTGAGAATTACGACCTACACTATGCCGGACGGGAAGCTGGAACAGTATCTGGTGATCCCGGTGAACTAGGGCCTGTTAACACTACTGGAATGGGGGCGATGGGAGCCGGTTTTACTCAGTTCGAAGAGCGGGGAGAGACAGATACCGGGTGTATCTTAGCGACGAGCGACGAAGAAATGGGGAAAGTCGGCGCCGACCCTCCGGGTTGCGGCGAAAATCCGGCCAGACTTTGTTATCGTCCTCGACAGTGGGGCCGCCACAAAGCAATTCTCTTCCTGCTGTCTGCGGCGAGAGAGCAACTTGATGCAGCCTTCCTTGAAGAAGGCTGCGCACAGCGACTCTCCCGCGGGAAGCGGTTAAGGAGAATTGCTTCAGCCTTCGGACTCCGCCTCGTCTGAACGCATTTTCACTCGCAACGCCATCCATCCCAGTAGTGTTAACAGGCCTTGGCCTCAGTCGAAGGCGGCTTTGGCAAGTGCTGTAGGGGCCAAGAGGGGATTGAAGGCTGGGTTTGCTCAGTATTTGAGGGCTCAGATCCGAACCGGGGCAAAGAATGAAACAGAACCTGGAAAAGACGCTTGCGTTGCTGAGCCGCACGCCGGCGGCCCTGGATGCGTTGCTGCGCGGTTTGCCGGAAGAATGGACGCACCGCAACGAGGGCGAACGCACATGGAGCGTTTTCGATGTGGTAGGGCACGTGATTCACTGCGAACAGGCAGACTGGATGCCGCGGGCGAGAGTGATGCTGCAGGCCGCGGATCGCCAGGGAGATGGGCCGCCGTTTCCGCCCTTCGATCGCTTCGGCCATCTGCGCTTCGTTGAGGGAAAGTCGCTGGCTATGCTGCTGGATGAGTTTGCCGGGCTGCGGGCGAGGAATCTGGCGGAGATGCGGGGATGGAATTTGAGCGACGAGCAGATGGGGTTCCGTGGACGGCACCCCGGGCTCGGACCGGTGACCTTATCGCAGCTGCTGGGGACGTGGGGGGTGCACGATCTGACCCATCTGCATCAGATGACCCGGGTGATGGCTCATCAGTATCAGGAGGCGGTTGGCCCGTTTCAGCGGTTTTTGGGAGTGTTGCAGTGCGGGGGACACAGCGCGACAGCATGAGGTACGGGGATGCCGGGGGTGGCATTGAGGCGGTGGCCTGCAGCGGCGGTTCGGGCCTCTCCGGGTTGCCGCGCTTTTGGTGCAGGGCGGGAGAAAAAGCCCTGGCGAGCTCTTTCGCGGCCGATTTATTTCCTTATTTTTCATAGTGTTTAACACGGCATTCAAAAAGCCCTTTTAGGCTGGAAAAGCGTGACTCTCCGGATTCAGGAACCTCGTGCGCCGAAGACAGCCCGTGCGGCTGTGCCCGTGGGTGGCCTTGTGCCGATCGCTGTGCCGGCGCCTGCTTCTCAGGTTCGAACATTTTTGCAGAGCCGGGGTGGATCCGGCTGGGCGGACACCAGTTTCCGGTGGGTGATGCTGATTTGCGCGCTGAGCATCTTCGCCATCGTGGCGCTGATCGCCACGGAGCTAGTCACCCATTCGCAGCTCACGCTCACTAAGTTTGGAGTGAAGTTCTTCTTTGGACGCGCATGGAACCCGGTGAGCGGGAACTTCGGCGCGCTGCCCTTCATTTATGGAACCGTGGTTTCATCGCTGGTGGCGTTGGCTATCGCGGTTCCGCTGGCCGTTGGCGTCGCAGTTTTTCTGACCGAGATGTGCCCGCGCGCGATGCGAGGTCCGTTGTCATTTCTGACCGAACTGCTGGCGGCTATTCCCAGCGTGGTCTACGGGCTGTGGGCGATCTTTGTGCTGGTGCCGCTGCTGCGTGGTTACGTCAATCCCGTGCTGATGAAGGCGCTGGGGTGGACCGGCTTGTTTGCGGCTCCGGATTTCGGCATCGGGATGTTTGCCGCCGGCGTGATCCTGGCCATCATGATCCTGCCCATCATCTCCTCGCTGACGCGCGAGGTCATGACCGCGGTGCCGCACACGCAGCGAGAGGCAGTGCTGGCCCTGGGCGCGACACGATGGGAGATGATCCGGATGGGCGTGCTGCGGAATGCGCGCATCGGGATTGTAGGGTCGATCATTCTGGGACTGGGGCGAGCATTGGGCGAAACCATGGCGGTGGCGATGGTGATCGGCAGCAGCCCGACGATCACGAGGTCTCTGCTGGCGCCGGCGTCGACGATGGCCAGCGTGATCGCCAACGAGTTTGCCGAAGCGGCCGATGATACTTATCGCAGTGCCCTGATCGAGATCGGACTGGCTCTGTTCCTGGTAACGATCGTCGTCAACATCTTTGCTCGTCTGCTGGTATGGGCCGTCACCCGCGGCGCTCCGGCGCGCGCGGCGTAAGGACGGAACGATGGCCCAGCTTTCCAGAAAGGGCGGCACGAACCGGCACTGGCGGTGGTTTACCAACCACCTGGCAACGGTGCTGGCGGTGCTGAGCACCTTGCTGGTGATTGCACCGCTGGTCGCGATCTTCATCGACCTGGTATACAAGGGCGCGAGCTCGCTGAACCTCAATTTCTTCACGAAGATTCCGGCGCCGGTAGGAGAACTGGGCGGTGGGATGGCGAATGCCATCGTGGGCTCGGCGGTACTGCTGGCCCTGGCGAGCGCCGTCGGGGTGCCGATTGGCATCGCAGCCGGCATTTACCTGTCCGAGTTCGGGCGTGGAACTAAACTGTCGAACGTGGTGCGATTCACGGCGGACGTGCTGAACGGCGTACCCTCGATCGTGATGGGGATCGCGGTCTATGCGCTGATCGTTGCGCCCATGAGGGGATTTTCGGCGTTTGCGGGCGGAGTGGCGCTGGGCATCATGATGATTCCGACGGTGGCGCGGACCACCGAAGAGATGCTGCTGATGGTGCCCAACTCGATTCGCGAGGCGGCGCTGGGCCTCGGCGTTCCCAACTGGCGGTCGGTGCTCTCGATTACGCTGAAGACGGCGACGCCGGGCGTGATCACGGGCTGCATGCTGGCCTTTGCGCGCGTGGCGGGCGAAACAGCACCGCTGCTGTTTACGGCGTTCGGGAATCAGTTCTGGAGCACCAATCTCAATCAGCCCATCGCGGCGCTGCCGCTGCAGATTTACGTGTACGCCCTCTCCCCCTATGACGAATGGCACCGTCTGGCATGGGCCGGATCGCTGGTGCTGATTGTTCTGATTGTGGTCTCGGTTTCCCTGGTACGGTTTGTGACTACGCGGGGTGTGCTGAAAGGGGCAAGCTAAGGATGGGCGTCGGCATTGAGGTCACAAACCTGAACGCATGGTACGGGACCAACCACACGCTGCAGGACATCTCGCTGCACATTCCTGCTAACGAGGCGACGGCGCTGATCGGGCCGTCGGGGTGCGGGAAATCAACCTTCGTCCGCTGCCTGAACCGCATGCACGAGACCAACCCTATTGCCAAAGTGACGGGGGACGTGCGGGTGGGCGGCCTGGATATTTACAGCGAGACATCGGCGGTAGAGGTGCGGCGGCGGATCGGCATGGTCTTCCAGCGGCCGAACCCGTTTCCCACCATGTCGATTTACGACAACGTCGCATCCGGGCTGCGGCTGAACGGCTTCCGCAATCGCCGGGTGCTGGGCGAGGTGGTGGAGCGCTCGCTGAAACATGCGGCGCTGTGGGATGAGGTGAAGGACGACCTGAAGAAGAAGTCGGGCGCGAGCCTCTCGGGCGGCCAGCAGCAGCGACTCTGTATCGCCCGGGCGCTGGCTGTGGATCCCGAGGTGCTGCTGATGGACGAGCCCGCCTCGGCGCTCGATCCGGTGTCGACGGCGAAGATCGAAGATCTGATTTTCCAGCTGAAGTCTCAGTACACGATCGTGATTGTGACTCACAATATGCAACAGGCAGCGCGCGTAGCCGAGCGTACTGGATTCTTCCTGAACGGCAAGCTGGTCGAATTCGATACTACGCACAAGATTTTTACAAACCCTGGGGACAAACGGACTGAAGATTACATCACGGGCAGGTTTGGATGAGAATCAGGTTTCAGCAAAACCTGGACGACTTGAAGGAAAAGCTGCTGGTCATGGCCGGCATGGCCGAGCAGTCAATCCAGCGGGCGGTGGAAGCGTACCGGGTACGCGATCTTTCCATCTGCGATTTGGTGGATCGTGGCGAGATGGCCATCAATCGCCTCGAGCGGGAGATCGATCAGATGGCGCTGGACCTGCTGGCCATGGAACAGCCGATGGCCATCGATTTGCGCTTTATTCTCGCTGTGATCAAGATCAACGCCGATGTGGAGCGGGTGGGCGATTCGGCGCGGGCCATCAGCGATCGGGTGCGGGCGCTGCAGGCGTTTCCGGCAGCCGAGATGCCAGTGGATATTCCACGAATGGCCAACCTGGCCAGCGGTATGGTTCGCAAAGCGCTGCAGGCCTTCATTGAAGGCGATGCCGAGATGGCCGAGTCGGTGCTGAAGATGGACGACAGCGTGGACAAACTGAACGGCGGCGCGCACCTGACGCTGCTGAGCCTGATGAAGAAGGAGCCCTCGCTTGCGCCCCAGGCGCTGAATGCGCTGATGATTTCGCGCGCGCTGGAGCGGGTGGCCGATCACGCTACCAACATCGCCGAGGACGTGATCTTCTGGGTGCGGGGAGCCGATGTGCGGCACCATGCGGGTGTATCCGCAGGGCGAGGGAACAGCCAGAGAGCGGGAAACTAAGCCGCACTTCCCGGCTTTACACTCTGTCCGGGTCCCAGAAGTCGAGAGCCGCGAGGGCCGGATAGTAAAGGCCGAGGCGCAGCTGCAGATGCTCTCCGTGCAGGGCGCGCAGGGCCTGGCCGTAGGCTTCCAGCTGCGGCGCGTACACGGCCCGCTCGGTTGACAGGAAGAGAGCCCCCGACGGCGCGCCGCTGGTCTTGTAATCAATCACCCAGAAACAGTCTGAACCGTCACTGAGGGGCTCAGCGCCGGCGCGGAAGACACGATCGGCGCGCAGAGTGCGCAGTTGGGAGCGTTCCCCACGCGCGTAGCCGGTCCACGAAACCTCGGACTGTGCATCCGCATGCGGTGCGAGGATCCACTGACAGACCGGATCGGCGGCGCAGGTAGCCAGCATATTGGTGACCGCCGCGGTTGCAGATGAGAGTGCATCGCCGGTGAGCGCCGCGGCGCGCAGCAGCGACGCGGCCTGAGAGCGGATTTTTGCGGTGGGCGTGCCGGCGAGGCCGGCGCCGAAGCGCTGCAGCAGCGTGTGCACCGCCGATCCGATGATGCGCGCCTGGCGAGAGCCCTCCGGGCGCAGGAATTCCTGCGTCTGGCTGAGGCTGATCGAACTCGCAGCAGCAATATTCGCGGCGAAGGGCTGCTCGTAGTCTGCGGGCAGGCGGCGCAGCGTGAGTCCCCCGGCAGCGGCTGCCACCTGATCGAGAATCCCCGGAGCGGGAAAGTCCAGCGCCCGTGACGGGGACTGGGGCTGGTGCAGCAGCCTCTCGAAGTGCTCCTCCAGAGCCGGCCATGCGGTCGCCAGCAGGCTGTCGCGATTCGCCGCCCGAACGCCGTTATTTGTAACCACCGCTGTTCCTAAAAGGTGCAGCTCGCTGCGAGCGCGCGTGCAGGCGACGTAGAAGAGGCGCTTGCGCTCTTCGTCGAAGCGAATTTTGCGCTGCCTCTCGACCCATTTATAGAGCGGGTGCGTTTCCTCGCCCTGCTCGCCGATGGGCGCGACCAGAAACTCGGTTTCGCCTGCGCGCCACGGGCTGATGCGTTCCAGCGATGAAATCAGCGGGTGCGGGTCCGAGGCAGACTGGCGGTCGAGGCCGGGCACAAGGACCACATCGAAGCCCAGCCCCTTGGCCTTATGGATGGTCATCACCTCGATGGAACCGGCGGGATCGGGCTGCGCGAAGAGCCTTTCGAACTCAGCATCCAGTTCTCCGGTGGAAGCGGCCAGGCCGTCGGGTGCAATAGCGTCGAGCAGAGAGAAGAAAACCTCGGCATTCTCGAGGGCTGCTGCATCGAGGCATGCCGGGCCACCCAGCGTCTGCCAGGTGCGCTCAACCCAGGAGGCAAACGAGGGCGACTCCGCCTGGCGCCAGCGCAGATCGAGGGCGCGCCGCAGAATCTCCACGGTGCGGGTGAGGCGCAGCTGACCGTCGGCCGAAAGCAGACGCTGGTGTTGCTCGATCAGCTCTAGCACGGAGGCGTTCTTCCAGCGCGGATCATCGGAACCGGTCAGGCGGTGCAGATCGGCAACAGTGAGCCCGCACCACGGAGCGCGCAGTACGGAGAGCCACGCGATGCGATCCATGGGGTGAAGCAGCGCGCGGGTGAGCGAGCGCAGGTCGAGCAGTTCCTGACGATCGGCCAGGCGCTCGATCTCTACGGCGCGCAAAGCAATGCGATGGCGGCGCAGCAGCGGCACGATCTGGCTCAGATGGGTGCGCGAACGCACCAGAATGGCGACGCGGTATTCGCGGTTCCCGGCGCGCACAGCTTCGATGAGCGGTAGTCGCTCTTCGAGGATGCGCAGCACCTGCTCCGCTTCCCGCTCCTGCGCGGCCCGGAAATCCGCCTGCGTCGGGGCCTGCTCGGGACTGCCGATCAGCTCCGGATGGATATGAATGGCCCGGCCATGCAGAGCAGGCGCGGAGGCGACCGCCTCCGCAAAGGGGACAGCCGCGGAGCCAGGCGGCGATGCGTCCGCGCAAACGGCAGTGAAGATCTCGTTGAGCGGCTCGGTGAGACCGGCGTGCGAGCGGAAGTTGACCGTGAGCTGCACCGGTTCGCAGCGAATGCACTGCGCTTCGGCGGACGGCACGGCTGGATCTGCCGGGAGCGCGAGACCGTGCTGGCGGACGTGGGCGAAAAGCTCCACCTCTGCCTGGCGAAACATGTAGATGGACTGCATCGGATCGCCCACCAGGAAGACGGTGCGCTCTTCGCCCGGATCCCAGGCCGCCAGCAGCGCGGTGACGAGTTCGTGCTGCCGCCGGGAAGTATCCTGGAATTCGTCGATCAGCAGGTGGCGCAGGCCCGCGCCAATGCGCTCCGGGGTTTGCCTGAGAACCTGCAACGCAGCGAGCGAGATCTCGGTGAAATCGACAGAGTTCTTCTCTGCGAAGACGACTTTCAACTCGGCGATGGCGCGGCGCAGAACGGTGAGAATGTGGCGCAGCGTCATCCACTGCTGGTCGGAGTAGCTGACCGGGGGAAGGCTGCGGATGGCGCACAGCGCCTCGAGCAGGCGAGGCATCTGGCGCAGCCGTCCCAGCACAAAAATCATCGCGTCCTTGCGCTGTTTGGCCTCCGAGCCTGGCGTGCCCGGAGGGAATCCGTGCCGCCGATCAACCGTGCGCAGCCACTCGTTGTCAGCCTTCAGCAGAAAATCGCAGAGGCATTTCCAGTGCTCGAGGTGCATGGCGGGCGACAGGCCGCGCAGGCCTGCCAGCAGCCGCAGCTTGTCATTTCCCTCCGCGAGGGCGTAATTGGCCAGCTCAAACAGCTGCTCCGATAACGATGCTTCCCGCGAAAGCAGACGGTGAGCGTCGCTCAGAACCCGCCGGTGTTCCTGCTGGAAGGGCATTTCCAGCTTTACCCGCGCATCGGCCCAGTCCTCCTCCGACATATCGCCGAAGAGTGGAAAGGCATGCTGCCACTGGTCGCGCACGGCCAGCATGTTGGCCAGCAGTTGCTCGCAGCCGGACAGCCGGTTGTCGCGCAGATCGAGAAGATGGGCCAGCGCCCGGTTGAGATGTGCATCCAGGCCGCCGAGGTGATCGAGTGTCCGCCGCGCCGCCAGCGCGTAGAGTGGCTCGGCCTGCTCGGTGGGCTGCAGCTTTCCGCCCAGATGCGCCAGCAGCGGACGATCGTGCGCGATGCGCAGGCAGAGCGAATCGATCGTCTCAATGGCGAGGCGTTCGGGATGCTCGAGCAGGTTCCAGCCGCGCCGCTCCGCATGGTCCAGCGCCTCGCGGGCCAGCAGCATACGCTGCAGCCGTTCGGGAGGAAAGGACCGGCGGCAGGCTTCAAGATCGGCCAGAATGCGCCCGCGCATCTCTGCCGTGGCCGCGACCGTGAAGGTGATGGCAAGGATCTCTTCCGGCTCGTCCACCGCAGCCAGCAGCCTGAGGTAGCGGCGGGTGAGCAGGTCGGTTTTGCCGGAGCCGGCAGGAGCCTGCACGATCACGGAATGGCGGATGTCGAGCGCGGCTTCGCGCGCGGTCTGATCGGCAGGCGTGTCGGTCAGGAGGTCAGGCATCCGCGCCCTCCTCTTCATCCTCCCCGGCGCCGGCGAAGGCAAAGTTGTTCTCGGCGACGCGGCACAGACCCTGCAGATGACAGAGGCTGCACACCTTCCCATCGCGGGGATCGACGGAGGCTTCTCCGCGCAGAAAGTCGTCGGCGAGACGGGCGAGGGCGCGCGCCCAGTCGTCGCGCATCCGATCTGAATAAGGATCAGTGACCAGCGCCTTCTTGTTCCCGATGTCTGCGGTGAGCTGCGTCTGTGCGTCGCGGATACGGCCTTCGAACTTCGTCTCCCCGGCGCGGATCTGCGCGAACAGAATGCCGCTGAGGTTCTCGACGTTGCCGTAGGCGGCGTAGAGAGGCAGCTGCGGCTCAGCGAGGCGCGCGCCCCGCCAGGCAGCCGGCGAAATCACGCCGGTCTTGTAATCGAGGAGCAGGCGGCTTCCGTCGGCCAGCAGGTCGATGCGATCGGCGCGCAGATTCAGGCGCAGCTCGCCGATATGGACGTCAGAGAGGCGCTGCTCGCAGGCCTCGACGGTGAAGGGCTGGCGGCTCGCCTCGATCGTGAGCCACTCCGTGAGGCGTGCGCGCAGGCGGCGCTTCTCCGCTGCGAGATAGGCGTCGCGCCAGGGTGTCGGCGGTTCGGCTCCAGTCGCTTCGGGTCCGCGCGGAGCGTGGAAGACCGCTTCGATATGCGCATCGAGGATGGCCGCCAGCCGATTTGTATCAATCGCTGTGGCTAGATCCTCCCGCGTGCGGACAGGGGCCGGATCCGGCGCGGAAAACAGCCGCTGCAGAACCGAGTGAAGGATCTGGCCTCGTTCGGCTGGGCTGAGCCCGCGCTCGCTCTCCTCCAGCGGCCGCGCATCGAGACGGCGCGTGGCAAAGGACTGAAAGGCGCAGGCGGCCTGCCGCTTCAGAACCTCTGCGCCGCCGGCAGTGCGCTCCGTCGGCCACGGCAGCGCGCCCGAATCCTCAGAGATCTCTTCGAGCGCCGGGCTTTGCGGATTACCGGGTTCGATACCTGAAGAGGCTGCCTGCGGCGAGCTCTCGGCGGAGAAGAGGCCGGCGATGAGCGGCGATGGACGCACCTCTGCGTCCTTGTTGTGCTGCGCGAAGCTGAAGACGACCTGCGGGGTGGCTGCAAGCAGGCGGGTGGTCACAGCATGAGCCATGTTCCAGTCATCTTCGGAAAGCGCGTGCGGCATGCGCGTTTCGTGTTGCAGCGCAGGCGGAAGCAAAGGATGCAGGCGCCCGCGCATGGGCCAGCTGGCGTCATCTGCGCCCAAAAACCACACCGCATCGAACTGCTGACCCGAGGATTCAAGCGGACCCATAATCTGGATGGGCGCATCGTGCGATTCGGGCGCGAAGATAGTCTCCGCCGCATGCTGCTCGAGCAGCACCAGGAAGCGCGCCCAGGAGCAGCGCGTGCCGTCGAAGTCGAGCAGCGCCAGGTCGTTGAGCAGGCGCTGCCAGCGCTGCATGGCCTGGAACTGCACGGAATCAGCAGGGCGCTCGCCTGGCCAGCCGGCAGTGTTCAGCAACGCCTGCGCCAGCTCAGCCCATGCCGAAGGAAGCCGCTCTTCTTCCCGCATGCGGTTGGATTCAAGGGCGCGGAGCAGAGCGCCGAGCGTAGAGCGCAGAGAGCGGAGCGCGGGTTCATCGGCGAGCGCGGCGCGATAGCTTTCGATCGAGGCTTCCGGCGTGATCGAAAGCACAGTGCGACGCCGGCCGTCGTGGCGGGCGAGCGCTCCGGAAAATGTCGCGGTATCGGAGACAAATCCAGACAGCAGCAGCCACGAGATTTCAGAAACCGGCAGGGGGCGCGCGCTCCAGCGCAGCATCAGAAGTGCAGCGCGCATGGCTGGCACTTCATGGAGCGGAATACCCAGCGAGAACTCAAAAGGCATGGCGGGCGAGGGCCGGCGAATGTCCTCGCTTCCGGGCATCAGCACCCGGCGGAAGGTGCGCTCGATTTCCCCACGCAAAGCGCTGATCGCAGGCACGAGGATGCCGATGCGGGCGGACGGATGGGCCTGCAGCTGCTCGCGAGCCCACGCGGCAGAGGCGGCGATTTCTTCGCGCGCGTCCTGAGCGGCTATCCAGCGGCGCGAGCTTTGGGCGGTGGTTTCCGTCTGGTCGCGAGTCAGGCGCATGCCCCGCGCCTCCAGCGCATCGAGCAGCGCCTGCTGGGCGGGAGGCGTGCGGGCTGCGAGGAAGCCCACCAGAAGAATCTCGGATGGCAGCGCGATTTGGGCGCCGAAGCCGAGTACCGCCGTCAGAGTGGACTCGAGCTGGCTGGAACTGAGCCAGCGGTGACGCGTGCAGATGCGCTCGAAGGCTGCGGCCCAGTGACGGAATCGCTCCGCGTCGGTGTGGTCCCACGCGTGGCGGCGGGCGCCATGTTGGTTCCATGCGGAGAGCAGCGCCCAGGCTTCCACAGCCAGAGCCGCCATCCGGTCGGGCGCGAGCACCAGGGCCGCGTCGTCCTGCTGAACCCGCGTCCACAGGGAGCGCTCCTGCAGCGGCGAGAGCAGCATGGGCGCGTTGGGATTGGTGAACGCGTGCTCGTGCCACAGCTCGCGCAGCCACGAATCCCAGTCGGTGATGAGGGGAGAGGCCCAGATACTGCGGCCCGCGGTGCGCTGGTCCTCGGCATAGCGAAGCCGCAGGGCACGGGCCGCGCGCGGACTTGCGGCGACGATGGTGGCGCCGCGCCGGAGCGCGTCGGCAATGGGCCCAGCCATGCTCATGGGGCGGTACCTCAAGTGTAAACTGACGTGTGCATCCCCTTCGTGCCCGCTTTTCCACCGCTGTGCTGCTGGCGGTGCTGGTGTTTTCAGCAGGGTGCCGGCGCTCCAGTACGTCGCCCGCAGGCGCCGAGCCGGCCTCCAACAACGGCGTCAGGCGATTTCATATCCGCGGAGTCGTGGTGTCGAGCAACGCCAAGACCGGCGAGGTCACCGTCGATACCCAGGCGATCCCTGGCTACATGGACGCCATGACCATGCCCTACACATTGAAGCAGCCGAATATCGCAACTGAGCTGCATCCGGGAGACACCATCACGGCGACCCTCGAAGCCAGCGCCAACGCCGATCTTCTGGATGAGATCGATGTAATCGGCCAGGCGAAGCCGGATTACAAGCCCGCCGTCACCTATAACGATCTTGAGCCCGGCGAGCAGGTCCCCGATTTCCACTTCCTCAATCAGGACGGGCGGATGGTGAGCCTGGCGCAGTGGAAGGGCAAGGTGGTGCTGCTGACTTTCATCTACACGCGCTGCCCGCTGCCGAACTTCTGCGTGCGCATGAGCCGGAATTTCGCCGACATCGACAAGACCCTGCAGGCCGATCCAAAGCTGTACGCCAGAACGCATCTGCTGAGCGTGAGCTTCGATCCGAAGTACGATACGCCGAAGGTGCTGCGCAGCTACGGAGGCGCGTACACCGGCCGCTACACCCAGGAGACTTTCGCGCACTGGGACTTCGCCGCGCCTCCGGAGAAAGAGCTGGCGAAGGTGCTGCAGTTTTTCGATGTGGGAGCGACGCCGGAGAAAGACCATACGATCACGCATTCGCTCTCGACCGTCATTATTGGGCCGGACGGCAAGATCGCGCAGTGGTATCCGGGCAATGACTGGACGCCACAGCAGGCGCTCGATGAAGTGCACAAACTGGTCGGCAACGGCTGACGCGGCCCGGTGTACAGATGGTGCGGTTGAGATTCGAGCCGGCACCGCGAAGCGAGCGCAGGCATCTATGAAGACTGCGAAGAGGGTGGGCTGCCCCGGCTGCTATGATGGGCGTTGATTGTCTGGTCTGACCACCCCGTGGCCGATTCCCCAAAACTACATCGAAGCAAGGAGAGGCGAAGCCAACCATGAGTAGTGCGCTCGAGATTCGCAAAGAGGGTGAGCTGGATTTTCTTTCGCTGGGAGCGCTGGTGCACCGGCTGGACCCGGGCATTGTGCCCTTTCGCAAGGCGACGGAGTGCGCGATTCATGTCAGCGGCGGCGAGTTCAATGTGGCGGCCAATCTTTCGGACTGCTTCCGCATGAAAACTGGCCTGGTTTCGGCGATGGTGGATTATCCCATCGGCGATCTGATTGCGGAGCGAGTGCTGGCGATGGGGGTACGGCCTTTCTATAAGCACTTCGAGCACGATGGCGTGCGTGGGCCCAATATGGCCACGGTCTACAGCGATCGCGGCTTTGGAGTGCGGGCGCCGCTGGTGTTCTACAACCGCTGCAACGAGGGGGCGGCACAGCTGAAGCCAGGAGATTTCGACTGGAAGGCGATCTTCGCCGGCGGCGTGCGCTGGGTACACAGCGGTGGGATCTTCGCGGCGCTTTCTCCCACCTCGGGCGAACTGGCTGTTGAGATGATGAAGGCCGCGAAGGAAGCAGGCGCGGTGACTTCGTTCGATCTGAACTTCCGCGAGAAGCTGTGGAAGGTTTCGGGCGGCGCCGATCGGGCGGTCGAAACAGTAGCGCGCATCGTGGAGCACGTGGACGTGCTGGTGGGCAATGAAGAGGACCTGCAAAAGGGACTGGGCATCGAGGGACCGAAGGTCGAGGATAAGACGAAATCGAAGCTCGACCCCAGCGCATTCTTCGCGATGATCGACAAGGTGGTTAAGAAGCATCCGCAGGTAAAGGTGGTGGCGACTACGCTGCGCGAGGTGCACTCGACCAACCGGCACAGCTGGAGCGCGGTGGCGTGGGTTGACGGGCAGACGTACTCCGCGCCGACGGCGGAACTGGATGTTTACGACCGCGTGGGCGGCGGCGATGGTTTTGCGGCGGGACTCTTCTACGGCCTGCTGACTGGTGCGGGTCCGGAAGAGGCGGTGAAGCTGGGGTGGGCACACGGAGCGTTGCTGACGACCTTCCCCGGCGATACGACGATGGCCACGGTGGATCAGGTGCGGGCGTTCGCGAAGGGAGGATCGGCGAGGATTCAGCGCTAGCACGACTACTTTCGCCCGACAGCATCGACTCAGAATGTGCCTGGAGCCGCACTGAACGGTCACAGGGCGGATACAATCCAGGAGAGACCGGCGACAGGGGTAGCGAAGACGCGTGATCGGGGGACTGTTCCGCAAAAAACGGGAAGGCGAAGGCAAGGATCGGCCAACGACGCTGACCGGGCCCCGCATTCCGCGGCACTCGAGCGGATGGGCGGCATTGCTGAAGCATCTGCGCGATGAGCAGGGGCTGCGGGTGCTGGACATCGGGCCGACATCGCCGCAGAACATCAACTTTCTGACTGGGATGGGACACAGTGTCTACATGGCCGACGTGGCGCATGAGGCGCTGAAGGGCAACTGGGAGCTGCCTCCGGCCGAGGATGGCGGAGAGCCGCGTTTTAATGTTGAGGAATTCTTTAAGCAGAACCTGAATTTCGAAGGCCGCGACTTCGATGTGGTGCTGCTGTGGGCGACCCTCGATTACATTCCCGACGGGTTGACCGCAGCGCTGGTGTCGCACCTGAAGGATGCGACGGTGCGGGGCGGCAAGGTACTGGCCATCTTTCACAGCAAGGCGCAGGGACCTTATACCGCGTACTGCCGGTATCACCTCACCGGTGAACCAGAGATCGAGATGCAAGAGGCGGAGCCGTTTCCGGTACGGCGGGTGTACACCAACCGTAAGATCGAACAGCTCTTTGACGGCTGGTCGGGGTACCGCTTCTTCCTCGCCAAGGACAATCTCTACGAAGTGATCATCACTCGCTGAACGCGCGGCCGGGGTGCAGTGCAGGCGAGCGCGCCCTCCCTATAAGTAACTATGTGAGTTACATGATGCGGTAACGCCCCTGGATTCCCGGATCCGTGCGACTAGCGGGAAAGAAGCTTCGCAGAAGTCGCGATGCCGGGTCTATCCCACGCAAGGTGCAGAGAAATTTCTGCGCGCCATACCCCATGCGTAACCAACGCTGTGACAAAGTTCAGCTATGCTGATCAAGCTTCCGGAGAGCATCTCCTGAACACCGCCAGCCCGCCCGCAGAGGCGGAGCGGTGAGGAGAGCCTTTGCGAAGCCGCCCCGATCCATCGTCGATTGGTGGCGAGAAGTGAATGGCTGTCGGGCCCCTCTGCGGTACTGCTGAACTTCTGCCGAGGTTACTCATGTCCACTCCGGGAACGTCGCATACCTGCGCGCGTGACGAGACGACCGAATCCGATGCTGCGCGTGCTTCGTCGCCGCAATACGCCAGTTCGAGTCTCTCGCGCAACGCCCTGATCGGCCTGCTCTGGGCCTTGTTGTTTCAGTGCGGCACTTTAGCTGTCGGCTACGGTGTCTTTCAGGCGGCGCGGGTTGTGTATCGATGGATGGCGGGCGTGAGTCTGTAGCCGATCGATCCCTACTGGTCGATGGGTGGAGAGGGAGTGGCGTAGTAGCCGGGGCGGTAGCGGAGGGTCCAGCTGGAGGACTGCGGGGCGATGCCGGGCTTGACGCTGACCTGGATGCGACGAAAATCGGACTCGGTGCGGCGCTGGACCGGGTAATAGCCGATCAGGTATTGGGTACGCAGGTCTTCGGAGACCTGTTGGAAAGCTCTGGTGAGGTCACCGAATTCAGCGTAGTAGTACTTGCCGCCAGTCTGTTCGGAGAGCGTCATGAGGGCGTGTTCGCCGCCGGTGTTGCGGCCGGCATCGTTGAGGATGGGCAGATCGATCAGCGAGTAGACCATGGCTTCAGCGCGGACGGCCTGATCGAGCGCGTCAGGATAGTTGACTCCTTTGACGGTGTTGCCGCCGTCGGAGATGAGGAGCAGAACCTTGCGGCCACGGCGGGCGGCCAGGCTTTGCGCGGAGAGATAGACGGCATCGTAGAGGGCCGTAGCGGGACCGGTGGACAGGTTGTCGAGGCCCGAGTCGATGCGGCGGACATCGGCGGTGTAGGGAACGACCTCGCGGACATCGGAGTTGAAGTCGATGAGGTCGAGGCGGTCGACGGGCCGCAGCAGAGCATGGATGAAGTCGCGGGCGGCGCGGCGCTCGATGTCGAGGTCTTTGCGGACCGAGCCGCTGGTATCGATGGCGAGAACAATCGAGAGCGGCATGTCGGTCTCGCGCTCGAAGAAGGCGATCTTCTGCGGAACGCCGTCTTCGGAGAGGGTGAAGTCGTCCTGAGTGAGGCCGCCGATGGGAGCGCCGGCGGGATCGGTGACGTTGAGGAAGACGTTCACGAGGCGAACGTTGACGTGATAGCGGGGCGGTGAAGTCTGCGCTGCCACGGCTCCGGCACAGAGCAGAGCAACCAGCAGCACGACAGGGAGCGGAGATGGCTTCAACCGGCACGCTCCGGGGTGATGGGGCCGGGGATGACATGGGCGGGGAAGGGCTCGCCATCGGCCCAGACGGCGCCGTCTTCAAAAAACTCTTTCTTCCAGACAGGCACAGTTTGTTTGAGAGTGTCGATCAGCCAGCGGCAGGCGTCAAAGGCGGCCGCGCGATGCGCTGAGGTTACGGCAATGAGGACCGAGGTTTCGCCGATCTCAAGCCGGCCAAGTCGGTGAACGATGCAGAGATCGCGGATGGGGAAATCAGCAATGGCCCGAGCGGCGAGAAGCCGCATCTGTGTGAGGGCCATTTCGGAGTAGGCCTCGTAGAAGAGATAGAGGGTGCGGCGATCGCGGGTATGGTTGCGTACCACGCCGTCGAAGACCACGACGGCTCCGTCTTCACCCTGCTTGAGAGAGGCGACGAGGGCAGCCGAATCGATGGGATCGCGGATAAGCGCTATGTAAGGTGCTGGCTGTGCGGTGTTGCTGTCAGGCTTCCCCGTTGCGGACGGATCCGTTCCGCCGCTGACCGGAGGCAGGAGGGCGACTTCGTCCCCGTCGGCGAGCAGTTGGCCGGCGGAGACGTATTCGCGATTGACGGCAACGGCGAGGGAAGACCAGAGGCCTGATCCAATCGCGGAGGGTACTTGGGCGCGGCAGCGGTCGAGCAGGTCGCCGACCGTCGAGCCAGCGGGAAGGTCCATGGGACCGACAGAGCTGCCAAGGAGGTCACGAAGGATGCCGAAGGCGAGAAGGTTGACGCGCATGAAGGAAATAGTATCGGGACCAGTCCCTCGGGTTGGACGGGACTGGTCGTCCAGGCGGTAGCACTGTGCGCCTCCTAAGAGATGAACACAGATGGATTGGCGGCGGAGAAGAGGTTGGCTGGTTCATCGCCCGGATACCAGAGGTGGCTGCCCTCCACGCGGGCAAAGGATGTGAGCCGATGCGGCTCGCGGCGGCTTCTGCCTTGTTTATCGTAAAGGATGTGCTCGACGATAACGTCCCGGACGGTGAGGGCGTCAGAGACCAGCGAGCGGTGACAGCGCCAGGGCATAGCTTCCGCGCAAAGAACCGCGCGCGGAGGGGGGTCGGGCCCCGGGTGGAGGAGTGGATCGAGAGCAGCCGCGAAGTCTGTAGTCTGCATGTAATCTGCGTATCCGCGAAAGCTGGAGTTTCTCCAGCCGGTGTTGATGGAGTCTGGACGCGGATGCCGCAGGCCGCCGAGATTCCGATGCCATTCGTATGCGATTTCGGACCGGTGGAGAGCCGGGGCGAGATTCTCCTGGGCAAACTGCGGATTATGCCGAGAGCGAGGGACGGTGCGGATGTCGAGAATGATCTGGATACCCTGATCACGCAGGATTTGAAGAAAGGTCTCGATAGGCAAGGTGGAATGTCCGAGGGTGAAGATGGCAGACATAGAAAGACTCGACTCGGCTCATCGATCCGATAGCCCGCGCGACGCTGAGGGTGAGACCCGCCGCCGAAGCGGGGCTCATACAGTTTGGCAAAGCCGCAGAACCATAGATGAGGCGAGTTCTCGGAACCTGGGGATCATCTTACGAAATGCGGGGCGTACGGAGAGCGGGCGAGCGGCTGAAGGACAGGCGCGGCGGTAAGATGGGCTGACTCGGGGCGATGGATGCCGGCGACGAGCCTAAGTGAAGAGAGGTGGTGCAGGGTGAGCTATATCGACAGGAACCTAGTCCCGGGAGAACGGGTTATCTATCAGACGCGGCTGCACTGGATGGTGATGATGGGCCATATCATTCTGTGCCTGCTGATGCTGGGCGGCAGTGGGTTTGCGCTCTGGTATGCATACAGGCATCGCGCGGAGATGCAGATCAGCAGCCTGCACATGATGGAGGGCGCAGGCGTGGTGCTGCTGGTGATCGGGCTGCTGGTGCTGATTATGGGCAGCGTGCGGCGCAACGCGACAGAGATGGCGGTGACGAACCGGCGGGTGGTGATCAAGACGGGGCTGGCGGCACGGCGCACCATCGAGATGCTCCTGCAGAAGGTGGAGAGCGTGGAGGTCACCGAACCGGCAATGGGGCGAATGCTGGGCTACGGGTCCATTGTGGTGATCGGGACTGGCGGGACTTCCGAGCCTTTTCACAAGATGGCGCATCCGCTCGTCTTTCGCAGCCAGGTGCAGCAGCAGATTGAAAAGCTGCCGGGAGGCATTCCGCCGGCCGATGAGGTGAATCGGGTGGTCTGAGGGAGCCGCGGCAGGCTCCCTGGTTCAGCGGAATTATTTGGTGGAGCATTAGAGATTTCCAATCAGGGCCCGGTCATTTTTGGCAGGGGATCTGCATTCCGGACTGGGATTAATACCGTTGGGGGTGCGAGTGGACTGAGGACAACACGGATCATTGCGTAGTCTACGGCTGGACGTGCCCGCAGCGGTCTCATGGGCTGATGGGAGAGGCCCGCAGACTCTGGGCAAAAGCCGGCGGGTGATGGCGCTGCTGGTGGCCCTGGTGGGGCTGACCACTTTCGTGGTGCCTCTGATTGGGACCGATCCTCCGGTGCTCGGCCAGCTTTACTGGTCCCCTCTGGCGATCGCTCAGCAAACGCAACTGGGCGTGCTGCCGCTGAGCGCGTCGAGCGCGACGGTTACAGCGGCCGATCTGGTACTCCGCTATGAAGATTTGCTGTTTGGGTTCCTCTTTGCCTATGGCATGCTGGCAGCTGCTTTTCTGGCCATCGTGATCGGAGCGTCGGTGCGGGCGATTCGCTGGACCGCCGGTCTGTGTCTGGCTGCGACCCTGGCGGATGTGGCATTCGGACACGTGGCGTATCAGAGCGCTCTGTGTGCCGGGGGGGGATGGTTTGCGGGTGCCTGCGGGGGAGGAGAGCGCGATTCTCGCAGGTGTGACCGTACTGTTGCTGGTGATTACGTCACTCGAGGAACTGGATTGACCGGGGCGCACTGCAGTGGCAGAGACGGCGCGACGATGACTGCCCCGACAGCCCGACGTGATGCGTTGGTGGGATAGGCAGGGGTAACAGCCGGGAGTAAGCTGGCGTCGTTTTTGCAGGGTGGACGACGATGCGGGCGGAGAGCGAAGGGCGCTTGGCGCGGTTTGGCGGGCCGGGCGAGGTGGATACGGTGGGGCTTGAGACTCACAGGCCCGTGCGCCTGGGGTCGCTGGCACGGTCTTTGGCCGTGGTGGCGACCCTGCTTGGCCTGGCCACATTTCCTCTGCAACTGATTACAACCGCTGCTCCGGTGCTGGGAGAAATGCGCTGGTCGCCGCTGGAGTTGCTGGCCGGGATCATGGCGGGCGCGCTTCCGACGAGCGCCATGGGACACCTCACGCTGTGGGTGAGCCTGGCGGCCTTCGGATTCGTCTTTGTATATTTGGCGCTGGTCGCCATTCTGCTGGCGGTCGTGGTCCGGCCGTCGAGCCGATTCGTTCTTATCACCGCGCTGCTGGCTGCCTCAGTGATCACCGAAGACATCTTTTTACACTTCGCCAGCTTCCAGCGTGCGCTTTGCGGCAGTTATTCGCCGGCAGCATGCGGGCAGGCGATTCATGCGGGGCTGTGGTCGGCGATGCTGCTGTCGGTGATGGGCGTGCTCGTCGCGATTGCCGGGCTGGAGACCATCGCCGCGAAAGTTCTGATGACTGAGCCTGCTCAGATCCGGTCCTGATCAACAACTGGATAAGGCATTCCCATGCAGCACCAGGTGCGGCCTGCGTCCTCGATGCGCGACAATGAAGCAGTATGGAATTTGTGGATTTGAAAGCGCAGTACCGACGGCGTAAGGCGCACATCGATGCTCGGATAGCAGCGGTGCTTGAGCATGGGCGGTTCATTCTCGGCCCCGAAGTTGGGGAACTGGAAGAACGGCTGGCGGCGCGGACCGAAACACGGCATTGCATTGGATGTGCGAGTGGGACCGATGCGCTGCTGATGGCGCTGATGGCCCTGGGGATTGGCCCAGGCGACGAAGTGATCACGACGCCTTTTACGTTTTTTGCTACCGGGGAGATGATCACGATGGTTGGGGCGCGGCCGGTCTTCGTGGACATCGATCCGGTCACGTACAACATCGATCCCGCGTTGATCGAAGAAGCGGTGACATCGCGGACGAAGGCGATTCTGCCCGTGAGCCTGTATGGGCAGCCGGCGGAAATGGATGCGATCAACGAAATTGCCGACGGGCATGGGCTGGCAGTCATCGAGGATGCGGCGCAGAGTTTCGGGGCCGTATACAAGGGCCGGCACTCGGGGAGCCTGAGCACGATGGGGTGCACCAGCTTTTTCCCGTCGAAACCGCTGGGGTGCTACGGCGACGGCGGGGCATGCTTCACCAATGACGACGATCTGGCAGGGGCATTGCGTGAGTTGCGAAACCACGGGCAGTCGGCACGCTATCGGCACACACGCATTGGGATCAACGGCAGGCTGGATACGCTGCAAGCGGCGGTGCTGCTGGCGAAGCTCGAGATTTTCGACGAGGAGCTGACGGCGCGAGCGGAGGTCGCCGATAAGTACACAGCGTTGTTGCATCATGCGGTGCAGACCCCGCGGATATTGCCAGACCGGAGCAGCGCGTGGGCGCAGTACACGATCGAAGTGCCGGAGCGGGCGGCGGTAGAAGAGGCGCTGCAGGCGGCGGAGATTCCGACGGCGGTGCATTATCCTCTGCCTCTGCATTTGCAGAGTGTTTACGCAGAGCTGGCGGCTGATTCGGCGTGGAAGCGCGGGAGTTTGCCGGTGGCGGAAGCGGCAGCGGAGCGAGTGCTGAGCCTGCCGATGCATCCCTATCTGGAGCCGGCGCAGGTGGAACAGATTGCAGAAGCGGTGAAGGTGGCAGTGCGCGGACCGGTGGGAGTATCCGCTGAGAACCTGAGCAGGTAACAGAAGGAAGAAAGAGGGATTGACAGGCTGCGGCGCTGCCCCGAGAATGGCCTCAAATGGCGGACGCCGCGAAGCCGATGAAATGCATCTCATCGGGGCAGGTGGACCGCCGAGACGCCGCGCGTGATGCCTGACTCAGGATCGAGCACGAGCCGAAGCGCCCGAGAGAAACACTCTCGACGGCGCATGGTGCGGCGACGGGCGCAGAGACCACTGCGCCGGGTGGGCTGCGCAATCAATTCTCAACAACTGGGGTTTAAAGGAGCAGGGGATTCTGTTCGTGGACCGGCTATGCCACGAAGCGAGAGGAGGTCCGCCAAAGACAGCACGCCATAAGAGGGAAGCCGTCGTTGGTTCGGCCCCCCAGCGAAATTGCCGAACCGCACCCGCACTCAGCACATGGACACAGAGGAGGTACATATGCAGGAAGAACTTCAGATGCTGGATGAGTGGATACCGGAACAGATGGAGCCAGGAACGCTCTTTGTGCTGGAGAATGCGACCCCGATGGGGGATGAACGGAATCCTTTTGTGGCGGTGCTGGCCTGTCCGCGTTGTGGAGCGCTGGGGCTGATAACCCGGGCCCAGTTTGTCGGCCAGGAGTCGATGATTTGCGGCGGAGATACCTGCTCGGCAGAGTATTATTTGCACGGCGACGAGATTGAGTACCGTAAACCGCACTAAGCGGCGGGAGTAGTTAGCATAAGGCGTGCTCGCAGCGGCGGGCACGCCTTTTCTTCGTTAGAAGTAAGCCAGGCGCAGAGCCAGTTTCATCACCCCGCCGTGCTCCATGGCGCCCCGTATGAGACCCGCCATGGAAGCGGGGCATGCAGTTCGCCGAAGGCGCTGCACCATTTATGAGACCAGTTTCTAATGCCGCGCGGGTTTATGATCAACAAAATTAGTGGGCTAACGGGCTAACTGAGTTATTCTCAACGGCGGAGGGTACATGGATACCAGACAGATGCTGACCGAGTTAGAAGCGGAGATAGCGCTGCTCCAGCAGGTGCGCGAGTTACTGGCAGGAGCTGGCAGCGCAACGACAGGGAGGGTACCGGCAACCGCTCCCGCACTGAGGGGCGGAGGACGGCGGCCGCTGAGCAGTGAGGCGCGGGAGCGGATCGCCGCCGCACAGCGAGCGCGCTGGGCAAAGTCAAAGCGGGCAGCCAAGCGCGCCGCAAAGAAGGCGGCGAAGAGTTCGGCTAACTCGGCGGCAAAGAGCACAGGACGCGGCGCGGCAAAGAAAGCTGCGAAGAAGTCGGCCAGGCGTGGGCGAAAGGCCGCGAAGAAATCTGCGGTAAAGCGTGTGGGCAGAAGGTCAACGGCAAAGAAAGCTCCTGCAAAGAGGACGATGAAGAGAGGTCGCCGGGCGGTGGCTTCAGTCACCGCAACATCTGCTCCGGCCCCACAAAATACGGCAAGCTGAGTTATTCGCATGGTGGCGAGTAAATTTAGCCAATTATCCTGACGGAGAGCCCCTTAAGCCGGTGCAGCGGAGTATTGCTGCGAGTTAATGCAGCTACCGCAGGTGGCGGAGTGAGACTCCGCTGTGCCGGCGGTTATAGCTTCAGGTTGGGGCTGCCGGATTGTGAATCGCTGGCGCGGATGGGATTCCGGTTTCTGCGCTCACCACAGTTCATCTTTCACAGTCGACCGCGGCTCAGAAGCGGATCCGCCGCAACTGCAATAGAGACGGCAGCTGTCCGGCGGGCTCGAACCGTCTGAAGGAAAAGTATCTGACATGGTGACAGATGTTTCGCTAATTGAGAGCCTGCGCGGCGAGCCCGACCCTGTGGAGCAGGCGCGAGCGGCGCTGAGCTGCGCCAACGCAAACGCAGGCCGAAATACCTATATTGCGCTGGATGCGGAATGGACGCTGGCGGAAGCTGCCGGCCAGGCGGAGCGCAGATCGTGTTCGCTGCGCGGCATACCGGTGGCGCTGAAAGACTGCTTCGATCTGGCAGGATTTGCGACCAGCAGCGGGTCAAAATTCTATGCGGCGCAGGGGCCGGCCGCGAGGGATTCGGCGGTGGCTGAGCGACTGCGGCAACTGGGTGCGGTGATTGTCGGCAAAACACATCTCCATCCGCTGGCGTACGGGATCACTGGAGAAAACAGGGAATACGGCGACTGCCTGCAGCCGCGGGACGCAACGCTGCTGACCGGAGGATCATCGAGTGGGTCGGCGGCGGCGGTGCAGGAGGGATCAGCGCTGGCGGCCATCGGGACGGATACGGGTGGCTCGGTACGGGCACCGGCGGCACTGTGCGGACTGACCGGCTATCGGAGCTCGCTGGGGGTAGGCGACTGGCGTGGTGGACAGCATCTGTCGGAGACATTCGACACCATCGGGTGGCTGTTTCGGGATTTGCGCGATGCTCCGCTGCTGGCGGAGGCGCTGTTCGATTTGCCGGAGGGAAGGCCGGACGGAGCAGATATTCTCGTTGGGATGCTGAGCGGGGATTTTCTGGACGACTGCGATGCGCCGGTGCGGCAAACGATGAAGGAATGGGAGGAGCGGCTGCGGCGTGTGGCGACGGTAAAGAGGATGGAGGTGCCTGCGTTCTGGTTTGGTGCCTGGGATATCTATGCGCCGATTCAGGCGGCGGAGGCGTCAGCCATTCATGCAGGAAGATATGAGCATTTCGAGCCGTCTATTGCTGCGCGTCTCGCGTGGGGCGCTTCGCTGAGCGAGGAGGAAGTGCGTGGTTGCCGCCAGAGGCATGCTGAGTATCGGGAGAAGCTCGGACCTGTATTCGCCGAGTTTGATTACGTGCTGGCGCCGGTGACGCCGGTGAGCCGGCTGGTGGCCAGAGCGGATCACACTGAATCTCGGGCACGGATCCTGCGTCACACGACACAAGCGAGCCTGGGCGGGCTGCCGGCGGTGGTTCTGCCCGGCGCCTGTGGAGTGCAATTGATGGCGGCGCAGTATGACGATCGGCGGCTGCTGGGCATGGCCGCGCGGCTGGGCGCGATACTGGCGGCGGAAAATCAGCGAGTGTAGTTCGCCGTTGTTGAGCGGGAAGGTTTCCTGGTGGAGGACCGCTTGAGAGCGGTCCCCATCAGGCTCGAGGGGGCTGTAACCGGTTCTGGCAATTACAGCCCAAAAGCAGATCAGGGAATGGTGAGTTCAATGGAGTTGGACGGCAGGCTCTCAATCCCTGAGCTGTCGACGCTGGTGACGATGTAGGTGTAACTCTGTGAGGCCTGCACCGTCGTGTCGGTGTAAGTGGTGGAAGGGTTCGCGGACGAGTTGAGCAGCTGATATGTGGAGCTGTTGGCTGCAGCCCGGTAGATGTTATAGCCGGCGACGGGGTCGCTTGACGAGGAAGGCGCGTCCCAGGTGAGATCAACGCTGGAGCTGGCGGAGGATCCGGTGCCGTTGAGCGCAATGGTCTGGGTGGCGCCGGAGGTGGCGTTGCTGGTAATGGTGACCTGCCCGGTGAAGCCGCCGGCGGTCGTCGGATCGAACTGCAGGTTGAGGGTCGCTGACTGACCGGCGGCGAGGCTGAGCGGTGTGCTGACGCCCGAGGCGCTGAAGCCAGTTCCGGCCAGGGAGATTGACGAGATGGTTATCGAGCCGGTGCCCGACGAGGTGAGAGTCACGGACTGTGTTGCGGGTGTATTCAGCGGAACGCTGCCGAAGGCCACACTCGCGGAGCTGATGCTGAGCGCGGAGGTGGATGGGTTGAGCTGAAGGGATACAGTTTTGGAGACGCTGGCGGCCGTCGCGGTGATGGTAGCGGTTTGAGCGGTGGACACGGCTTTGGCCGCGGCGGTGAAGCTGGCGCTGGTGGCTCCGGCAGCGATGGAGACGCTGGCCGGAACCGTGACCGCGGAGTTGCTGCTGGCCAGGCTCACGGAGATGCCTCCACTGGGTGCTGCGGCGGAGAGGCTCACGGTGCACCCGTCGGAGTCCGCGCCGCTGAGAGATGTGCTGGCGCAGGAGAGCCCGTTCAATGCGGCTGCCGAGCCCGAAGCTTCGGTGTAGGTGGAGCTCACTGAGCCCCAGCTGCCGTTGAGGTCGTAATAGAGGGTCGCATACAGGGTGGCACCGGATGTCGGTAATCCTGTGGCGGTGACGGAGACCGTACTGGTCGTCGTCGAGCCCTGCGTGAACGTGCCGAGGTTATAGGAGTTTGCACTGGAGCCGAGCCAGAGCTGATATTCGGAAACGCCGCTCTCAGTAGTCCAGGTAAAGGTGGCTGAGGAGCCGGGCAGCACGCTGCCGGGAGCCGGGCTGGTGAGCACAGGCGTAGTGGCGGCGGTACCGGTTCCGCTGAGTGCGATGGTTTTGGTCCCGCCGGAAATGCAGTTGGTGGTGACGCTGACTTGGCCGCTGACGGCGCCCGCGGCGGTGGGATCGAACTGAACATTCAGAGTCGCGGTCTGGCCGGCAGCCAGGGTGAGCGGGGCACTGATGCCGGATGCAGTGAAGCCCGAGCCGCTGGCGCCGACTGCGCTGATCGTGACTGGGGCGGTGCCGGAGGAGGTAAGCGTCACAGGTTTGGTGGTGGCGGTGTTGGTCTGTACGCTGCCGAAGGCAACACTGGCAGCGCTGAGGGTGAGGGCCGGCGTTCCTGCATTCAGGGTCAGCGCGACGGACTTCGAGACGCTGCCGGCGCTGGCGGTCACGGTCGCAGTCTGGGTGCCGGTGACTCCTGCTATGGTCGCGGTGAACGTAGCGCTGGTGGAGGAGGCTGGGACAGTCACGGAGGACGGAACGCCAACGGCGCTGTTGTTGCTGGCCAGGGTGACGGCAGTTCCTCCGCTGGGCGCGACCGCGGCCAGGGTGACGGTGCAGGAATCGGTGGCGGCGCCGGTGAAGGACGAAGTGGCGCAGGAGAGGCTGCTCAGAGCCGGAGACGTCGGCGCGCCTGCAGAGGCTGCCTTATAAGTGGAGTCGACTGAGTTCCAGGAGCCATTCAGGACGTAATAGAGGCGGGCGTAGATGGTGGCACCGGTTGTAGGCAGGCCGGTCGCGGTCGTGGAAATCGAGCTGGCTGTGGATGATCCCTCAGATGTAATGCTTAGGTTGCCGGAGCCGACGCCGCTTGTGCCCAGCCAAAGCTGGTACTGGGCGACACCGCTTTCCGTGGACCAAGTGAAAGCAGCGGACGAGCCGGGAAGGACGCTGCCAGCGGCTGGGCTGGTGATGGTCGGTGTGCTGGCCGCGTGGAGGAAGAGGGGCAGGCAGCAGAAGAACAGGGCGACGAGGCCAGACCGGAAAACGAGTTGCGAAGCAGAACGGAGAGCAGATAGCGGGCCGGGGTTAGCTGTAGAGGCGGTCAGCGCCGCGACAGGGCGGCGAGTGAGGAAGGAAAAAGGCCAAATAGACATGAATAGCACCCCTGGTCAGCGCCGGAGCGCACGGGTCCGGAGGCGCGCATGAAAGCATGTCGCGGCCAAGGTGAGCAGCCCGTACTGAGCGCTGTTGGTAGGGTGATCATCGTGCAGGATGACCCGACGCCTAAGTGACCGGAGTCACACGGTCACACAAATGGGTATTACTTTTGGGGTATAGCGATAACCCGCGTTCCTATTTTGGTTTAGCGCTGGAATAAAGGAGCTGTGCGAAGGTAACGAAATGTTCAGGGTGGCAGGAGATGTGCGGGAGTAGGTCATTTCGTAACACGCCGTATGGTTACCGACAGCACTTGATTGGCTTCTCTCTCTGCGGATATGCCCCGCCTGCGGGCGGCCTCGAACCGGATGCGAGAATAGCAACAGCGGATCGCCACCAATCCGGCGGTCCTGAATCCATCCATCGAATGAAGGAGTGAGGGTGCAGGAGCGGTCCGAGCTAAGGCATTCCAGTGCAGATAGCCATCGCAGAGGAACAGGAGAAGAGGCCAGCGGAAGCGCACCGTCGCAGGCCGCAGGGCGACGCCAATGGATGGGACGGCTCATCGCGGTCGCGGTTCTATGCGGAACGCTGGCAGTCACGACTCGGGTGCAGGCGCAGGTACTTCCTTCCAGTCCGGAGACGGCGCCGTGCCGGGTAAGCCGGCTGCAGGTTTGTGTGAAGGACGTGCTTGAGGACGAGAAGGGAATCGTTGAGAGCCCGCTGCGGGCGCCATGGCCGGAGCTGTTGTGGGCAGTTCCGTTCGGAGTGGCTACGGGAGTGGGGATTCATAACGACCCGAATGCGATTCGATCCCTCGGCGTGGATCCGACGCGGGAGGATCACTTCAATAAGATTTCCGACTACGGTGGCCTTTACGGCCCGTTTGCGGCAGCAGGTGCCGGGTACGTGCTGGGCTCAGTGAAGCAGGATGATTACATGACGGAGACGGCGGTGCTGTCGGCCGAGGCGATGGCCGATGCGGGGATCCTCGACGAGGGGCTGAAATACGCGCTGGATCGGGAGTATCCACGGGTGGACAATGCGCGGGGCGGCTTCTGGCCAGGCGGACCGAAGGCGTGGCCCAACAATCCGTCGATGCCCTCGGAGCACGCGATGAATGTGTGGGCGTTTGCTCACGTCGTGGCCGGGCAGTACAACGGCATTGCGACGAAGGCCATTGTCTACGGGCTGGCGGGCACGGTTTCGGCCTCACGGGTGATCGCGCGCGAGCATTTTCCCACGGACGTATTTGTGGGCAGCACGCTGGGCTGGCTGGTGGGGGGCTACGTGCTGCACCACCGCTCGCTGGAGCACGGGAACCTGGTGGACGTCTCCGCAGTGCAGACGCCGCTGGGCCGCGGTGTCGAGGTGCGCTGGAACCTGTCGCACGGGGAGTAGCTGCGGGCTGCTTCGCAGCGCCGGCTATCTCGCTGTGCGGGCAGAGCATCCACCCCAGTAGGTCCCTGCTTACTGGATGGGCCCCCTGAGCGCGCGAGCCTTCTGCCATGCGTTCCCACCAATATCGATATTGCCGACTGGGTCGAAAGTCGGGGCCCCGAGGATCTGCATGTCAACCCACGCTATCGTTGCCGTTGTCGTTTTGGGCGTCGTCATCATTGGCGCCGCGCTGTTTTTCTGGCTCCGTCACCTGGCGGTGCATGCCTTGCGGGTGAAGAACCGTGTCGAGCACGTGAAGAATTCGGCCCAATCGGAGATCAACAAGGTCCAGAAGGCGCTGTAGCGAGGCCGCCCTCCCCGCCTGCATACCGCCGTGTTTCGCGCGCGAGGCGACCGATTCTCCTGAAACGTCGCTGTTCCTTCAAGCACTATCGAGCGAAGGTGCAGCCGTGACTCGCCCCACCGGCAGCAGAATCCGCCGTTTGGGTCGGATCAGGAGGTCCTGGGGGAGGATATGGTGATTGAGGAGCGCAGGCCTACGCCACGGGCCGATCTGCGGTATGTTGGCCTTCCGGCTGGCGTGATCTCCATTTTGGCCGGTCGCCGGCCGGTCGCCGGCGGCGCGAGCGCGGCGGGCAATCCGAGAGCGGAAGCCGCTCCGCGGCGACGGGCGAAGATTATCCCGTGGCCTCGGATGCGGGCTTAATTCTTCTTCGGCTTTCGGCCCGGCACTCGGATTCGAGCAACGCGAGCAGCTGATCCATGTGCTCGGTGCGGGTACGGAAGTTGACCGGGTTGATGCGGAACCACGTCCTGCCTTTGAGCTCGGTCGTTGAAATCCAGAACTTGCCGCTCTTCTCGATGTTTTCGACGACGCGGGCGTGGAGAGCTTTTGCGTCGTCATCGCTGAGATCAGCGGCCCTAAAGCGAATACAAATAGCGGACATGGGTGGCTCGGAGGCTGCCTCGAATTCGGGGTGGTCAGCGACGCGGGCATACAGATGTCGCGCCTAGCGAACATTGTTGTCGATCCACTCGCCGATCTGGCGGGCGCCGTAGCGCTTGAAACTCATCCAGACTTTAAGACTGCGAAAGCGGCGTGACTGCTCGAAGCCGTGGACGTAGTACTGATAGCGCTCGTGCGCGGGGTCGAACTCGTCTATGAGGTAGGACGGTTTCATCCCGAACGAGGCGGTAAGGCGGCGCTCGTCCTTTACCAGGATGGCTCCGGCGTCGAGCGGAGCGTAGAACCACTTGTGCGGGTCGATGGTGACGGAGTCGGCCAGCTCGAGGCCGCGGTCGCGCATCGGTGACAGGGCCGAGAGCAGCATGCCGCCGCCGTAGGCTGCGTCGGCGTGGAGCCACATCTGCTCGCGATCGGCGAGGGCGCGGAGTTCGCGGATGGAGTCGACGGCTCCGGTATTGGTGGTGCCGAAGATGCCTACGATGCACATGGGGCGGATGCCGCGGGCTTTGTCAGCCGCGATGGCCGATTCGAGAGCATCGAGGCATACCTGGAACTTCTCGTCCGTTGGCAGGGCCCTCAGTGCGTGGCGGCCGAGGCCGATGGCATCGACTGCCTTGTCGACGGAGACGTGGCGCTCCTCGGAGACATAGACGGCCCAGCGGTCCGTGATGCCGTCGAGCTGGGCACGATCGCCGGAGGCCCAGTCGCGAGCGAGCTTGAGGCCGATGAAGTTGGCCATCATGCCGCCGCTGGTGAGGTTGCCGCCCGCCTGCGGGCCGTAGCCCACCAGCTCCGTGAGCCAGCGGATGGTGCGGCGCTCCATGGTCACTGCTGCGGGGCCGATGGAGTAGGTGCCGAGGTTCTGATTGAGCGCCGAGCAGAGAAAGTCGGCAATCACACCGGTGGGGCTGGGCGAGGGCGTGATGAGGCCCATATAGCCGGGATGGCCAACGTGGGTGCAGTACGGGAGCAGCTTCTCCTCGATCTCACACAGGACGGCTTCGGGCGGGGTGGGGTCCTCGGGGAGAGGCTCGTCGAAGAGTTGTTGCAGGTGCCGCGGCTCGACATCGGGGAAGACGGGCTTCTCTTCGATGTGCTCGAAGTACGCGGTGAGGAGATCGACCATGTGGTGGCCGAGAGAGTGGAATTCGCGTGGATCCATGATGATCGCCTGACTCAGAAGTGTACCGGACCGCTTCGCTTGCGCCGGAGTGCGCTGCGGAGCTATACAGGCAGGGGCGAAGTCACTCCGATGGACGAGGACGAATTGGTGGATAAACGGGAATTTCTCAAGGCGTCGGGTGCGGCGCTGACGGGCAGCGTGCTGTCGCGCGTTCTGCATGCGCAGGGAGAGCCGGAGCCACGCACGAACTGGTCGGGCAACTATAAATACTCGACGAATAATTTGTTGCAGCCGGTTAACGTCGAAGAGACTCAGGCGATGGTGCGGAAATGCGCGCACCTGCGAGCGCTGGGCTCGCGGCACTCCTTCAATGGAATCGCCGACAGCACCTACAATCAGGTCGCGCCGGCAGCCATGAAGTCGATTGAGCTGGATGCGGCGGCGAAGACGGTGACGGTAGGCGCCGGCGTGCGCTATGGCGATCTGGCGCCGGTGATCGACGCCAAGGGATTTGCGCTGCATAACCTTGCGTCGCTTCCGCATATTTCAGTGGCGGGCGCCATTGCCACGGCGACCCACGGATCAGGGCTGCATAACGGCAATCTCGCCACAGTGGTTGCCGGCATGGAGCTTGTGGCGGCCGATGGACAGGTCGTGCATCTCAATGGCGACAAGCTCAAAGGCGCTGCGGTGCATCTGGGTGCGCTGGGCGTCCTGACGCGCGTGACGCTCGACGTGCAGCCGACGTATCAGGTGGCGCAGACGGTGTATCTGGATCTGCCGTTTGCGGTGCTGGAGCACCACCTCGAAGACGTTTTTGGGGCTGGGTACAGCGTGAGCCTCTTCACCGACTGGCAGAAGGGACGCGCCACGCAAGTGTGGATCAAGCAGCGGACGGATCGGAAAGAAACGGCGCTCGGTGTGGAGTTCTATGGGGCGAAGCGCGCGACGGTAAAAATGCACCCGATTATGGGGCATCCGGCGGAGGCCTGCACCGAGCAGTTGGGGATTCCAGGGCCGTGGTACGAGCGGCTGCCGCACTTCCGCATGAACTTTACCCCTTCGAGCGGTCACGAGCTGCAGACGGAGTACCTGCTGCCGCTGGAGCACGGGTACGCGGCGATCCGTGCCGTGGAGGAGCTGCGCGATCAGATCACACCGCATTTATTCGTAACCGAGCTGCGCACCATCGATGCCGACGATCTGTGGATGAGCACCGCGTATCAGAGGCGGTCGCTGGCGATTCATTTCACCTGGAAGCCGGAGTGGCCGGCGGTGCGCACGATTCTGCCGCACATCGAAGCAAAGCTGGAGCCGTTCAAAGCCCGGCCGCATTGGGCCAAGCTGTTCACCGTTGAGCCGAGGTATCTGGAAGCGCAGTATGCGCGGCTGGGCGATTTCAAGGCGCTCGCGCGAGAGTACGATCCGGAGGGTAAGTTCCGGAACGAGTACATGAGGGTGAATCTATATAGCTGAGAAGCAGTTAGCTATGAACCGGTTAGCTAAAAGACCGGATAGCTAAGAGCCGGCCAGGACCGGTTAGCGTTCAGGGTTGAACAGCCCGGTAGGAGCTCACCCCGCCTCCATCACCTTGTGCTGGCTGACGCTGGTGCCGTCGTTGGCGCGCAGGTTGCGGAAGACTACGGTGGATACGATGGTCAGGACGCCGAGGGCGATGAATGCCTTGTGGATGCCGTGGATGAAGACCACGGGGCTTGTCCAGATACGCGTGGGGAGAAACCAGGCCGTGGCCAGGCCGGCGAGAGCGACGCCGAAGCTGAGGGCCATCTGCTGCATGGTGCCGAAGATGGAGCTGGTGGCACTGGTGTCCTCTTCATTGACGTCTGCGTAGACCAGGGTGTTCATGCTGGTGTACTGCAGCGATGTAAAGGCGCCGTAGAGAAAGGCCAGCAGCACGATGATCCAGACGGATGTGTGCAGGCCTATCGCGGCAAAGAGCAGCAGCAGGATGCCGATGATGATGGTGTTCGAAACCAGCACACCGCGGTAGCCCAGCCGGTTCAGCAGCGCGGCCATCAGGAATTTCATGCACATAGCGGCGATCGCCTGGGGCATGATGAGCAGTCCCGACTCGACGGGAGTGTAGCCGAGTCCCACCTGATAGAGCAGTGGCAGCAGGAAGGGTATGCCGCCGATGCCCAGACGGGTGATGAAGCCTCCTCCGACCGAGGCGCTGAAGGTTCGCAGCCGGAACAGAGAAAGCTTGAGCAGCGGGAAGGATATGCTGCGCGCGTGTAGCCAGTAGCCGGCAAGCAGGGCAAACGACATCACCAGCAGGCCGGCAATTTCGCGGGCGCTGAGCGTGTGGTCGCCGAAGACTTCCAGAACGTAGGAGAGCAGCGCGACGCCCGAGCCAAAGAGGATGAGACCGACGAGGTCGAGGGGCGGCGTGTTCTCTTCGCTGTAATCGGGCAGGTGGATGTAGACGAGGACGAGGCCGAGGATCCCGATTGGGATATTGAGGAAGAAGATGATGCGCCAGTGAAGGTAGCCGACGATGAGGCCGCCGGCAATGGGGCCGAGCATAGGGCCAATGGTGGCGGGGATGGAGACAAAGCTCATGACCTGGACGAGCTCGAACTTGGCAAAGGCGCGGACCAGGGTGAGGCGGCCAACAGGGACCATCATGGCGCCTCCAAAGCCCTGCAGCACGCGGCAGAGAACCAGCGCGTGGATGTTGGAACACAGCCCGCAGAGCAGGGAGCCGAGGGTGAAGACGCCGATGGCGGAGGCAAAGACGCGACGGGTGCCGAAGCGGTCCGCCATCCAGCCGCTGATAGGAATGAAGACGGCCAACGCCAGGGTGTAGCTGGCGAGCACCGACTTCATGGCCAGCGGCGTGACGTTAAGGGCCTTCGCCACCACAGGAACAGCGGTGTTGAGGATGGTAGTGTCCAGCGACTCCATGAAGAAGGCGACCGCGACCAGCCAAGGCAGCAGTCCTTTGGCGGAAGGTTTGACGGTAGCGGGTTGCGGCGTAACGGAAGTCGGCTGGGGTGGGTTCATCGGAACGTGACAGATTCTCTCAGGCTCTCAGGTTTCAGACTCTCAGGAATGATGCGTCTTGGGAAGGAGGCGGCGTGCGTCGGAGAGTGTCGCGGGGTCCGCGTCAGAGTCCGGTGTAGAGCTGGAAGGGCGCCCAGTAGAAGGGGCGGCGGAAGGCGGAGTTCGAGTGGAGCAGAGTAAGCTTCGCCTGGCGGAGGGCAGCGCTCGGCGGCAGTCCCTGTTCGAGGCCGGCGTAGAGCGAATCCATGAGGCGAGGCGTGGAGGCATCGCTGGCTTCCCAGAGGGCGGCGATCACGTTATGAGCACCCGCGTGCAGAAAGGCCCAGGAGAGTCCGACGAGACCTTCGCCGGCATAGGAGCGAGAGCCGCTGCCGGAGCAGGTGGAGATGGTGACGAGGCGGGCGTCGATGGGGTGTTGGATGATGTCGCGCGCGTAGAGCTTGAAGGTGGCGTCGGCTTCGTTGTTGTTGGCCACGCCGGCCCCGGTTGCGCTGGAGCGTGAAGAACCAGGGCGCGAGAGGATGATGGCGGAGTCGAGGGGATCGGTACGGCTGGCGACGCCGTGCGCCACGAAGTCGATATCGGAGAAGCGACCGGGCGCGCTGGCGAGGTAGGCATTGGGCGTGGCGCGAGGTCCGGCAAAGACGGTTTCATCACCCGGAGAGAAGTGCTTGCGGATCTCCTGCATTTCGGCGGCCGCGTTGGCCAGCTGAGGATAGTCGGGGTCGGGGGAGACGGCGTCGCCGAGTAACAGGAGCTTGCGGGTCGTCCTGGGTTCGCGCCGGGCGGCGGCCAGCATGTGCAGCGAGGGCGCGGACACGATGTCGGCGTCTTCGATGAAGTAGTGCGGTGTTGACGCAGGGACGATGAGGGTCTCGAAATTGAGCTGGCTCAGGATGCCGTCGGTGAGGGTGACGACGCGTGCGCCAGGGTGAAGCAGCCCGGCCACCGGCGCAATGAGGATGCGATACAGAGCCTGGCCATCGGGATCGCGGGACGGATCGTCCGGGCCGAGGAGGGTTTGTCGGTAGCGGTCCAGAGATGGCGCGATGGCGCTTTCGGCGGGGAGCGGGATGACCACAGTTTTCTCTGAGGTCACGGCCCAGAGGTAGGACTGCTTCTGGCCCAGCCAGTAGAAGAGAAGGGTGGCTCCGGCAGTGCGGGCAATGGCAGTGGGATGGAGAGCCACCGGGTCGGCGGTTTGTGCGAGCCCGAGGCCCTGGGCCAGAGTGCGGGCGCGGCTCTGATCGGCGGCGGCCAGCGCCTGGTTCACTTCTCCCTGCGTGATGAGGAGATGAATGTAGTCGTCGTAGATGGGCGTGGCGTTGGCGAAGAAGGGAAGGCGGGAGTTTTCGTTCTTCAGCTGATCCCGTTCCGACTCGAAGGTGGCAAGGGCGGTGGCGTATTCAGCCTTCGCGGCGTCGAGGCGGCCTTGGTGCTCGTAGAGATTGGCGAGAAAGTGTTCGGCGGCCAGGCGCATGGTGATCTGGCTGGCAGGATCGGTGTCGACGCTGCGAAAGAGAGTTTCCGCCTGATGGTCCTCGTGGCGGATGGCGGCGATGCGGGCCTGAGCCAGAGTGACGTCGAGAGCATCGAGGTGGTTGCCGTTGGCGCGGATCAGCGGATCGAGTTGGTGGAGGTAGCCGTCAGCTTCCTCGGGGTGGCCGGTGTCGATGGCGAGGTGAGCCAGGCTCTCGAGCGAGTTGACGATGTCTTCCGTGCTGTCGATGCGAAGGGCAAGAGCGAGGGCCTGGTGATAGGCGTCGGCGGCGCGGGAGAGATGGCCGGTGGATTCGTAAACATAGCCGGCGGTGGTGAGCCACTTAAGATCATCACGGGTGTTTCCGAGCTGCGCGGCAGCGTGCTCTGCTTCACTGAACAGTTGTGTTGCTTTTTCGGTATCACCCAATTCAAAGTAGGCCCAGCCCATGTTACCGAGCGCGCCCTGAACCTGGTTTTCGTCCTTCGACCGGAGACCCGCCTGATAAGCAGCAATCGACCATTCCAAAGCATCGTCGTAATGCTCAGTCAGCAACGAGGCTGAACCGAGGTTCAGAAGAGAGGTAGTTTCCAGGGTCTGTTCCTCATGGGCGTGCGCAAAAGAGAGGCTGGCGAGGAACATTTGGCGCGCTTTCGTGAAATCTCCGCGCTCTATCGCAAGAATGCCGCGCCCTCGTAATATCCCGCCACAGCCGGAGTAATCATGCTCCTTGCAAAGAACCTCGGCTAGCGCCAACTTGTCGTTTGCGGCGGAAAGTTTCTGGAGGTGCGTTAGGGCGACAGCCTCGAGCGTGAGTTGCTCGATTCGTACGTCAGGCAAAGCCGGCGCGCGGATCTCCTCACTGAGGATAAGGAGCGCAGGTTCATATACCCCACGCCATACCAAGGCTTGGGCCAGCAGTAACCGAAATTTCGACGCCCACTGGGGTTCGGAAATCCGGTATTGACGATAGCCTTTGTCGGCCTCCTGCTGGCTCTGTTCCAGATAGCCTTGAAAGAAGAGCTTTCGTGCATGCTCATACTGGCGTTGTGGATGAACGGGAGGTGCATCCTCAATTGAAACCAGCAGAACGAAAAGGACAAACGCCCAGGCTACGGATGCGTGGTGCCATTGACGACCGTGTTGCCCGCCGCCACTTTTCCGTGGGCCAGGCAGCCCATGTTGGCCTCCACCATGGTCAGGTTCAGCAGTGTTCTCTTCGGCGTCTTCGTCCCGGGCAGATGGTCCTCGTGCTCCAGGCGCAGGGTGGCCAGATAGAGCTTGCCGAAGTGTGGGATATCGATCACGTGGCCAAAGCAGCGCCCAGGAAAAGATCCCTCCACGTGGGTGACCAGCGAACATTCAATCGGCTCCTCGGGGCCCAGACTCGATGGAAGTCGATTGTATCGCTCGCTGATTTCGCCCGGAATGCCGGTTTGGCTTTTGATCTTCTGGTACTGCGCGGCGACGCGCTGCTGGAAGCCGGGGTCGGCGCCATAGCTGCCGTCATTCGCCGGCTTGTCGCCGAGGAGAAAGGGATTGAGCTCCAGCCTGACCGGATGGCCGGCGATGCGGAGGTTGTCAAAGCGTGTGCCGAGGAAGGTCACGATAGGGACATAGCCCTCCAGCGGATGCTCGGTGGAGACCTGCGCGACGACGCGGTCGGCGGTGACCACTTCCAGGATGTTGAGCCGCTCGATGACCGAGGTGGCAACAGTGGTCCATCCATGGCCGGGCTTTACATCGCGATGACCGGCGACCTGGGTGTAGGCCTTGCGGAAGGAGATAACGCCTTCCACGTTGTAGCGGACCGAGTGCTGGGAAAGATAACCGCCGTCCTCGGGGAGGGTGGCCATTTCCTGGGGCTGAATGGGCTGCTGCAGAGGGAGTTGCAGGTGACCTGCAAGGATATGGGCATTGGCGTGGTAACGGTGCCAGCGTTCGGTATCTCCGGACATTGCTTTGGGTGCTCGCTTCATCGGTGGAGTGGGTAGTGCCGGGCCCCGGGTGTTCCGAGGCCATTTCGACAGACTGAGCGCGGTCAAGGTCGACTGCGCCCCTTCACTCGTGGGGACCTGCGTAACACCGCGTTAGTTGAGGTGGACGTCAAGGACGTGCCGATCCAGCTCCGTCCGGGTGCCTTGGGGGGTGATGCCGGAGATAGTAAGCGTATATGTGCCTTGCTGCAAGCCTGTTCCTGGAATGGTGAGCGACAGAGGTGCCTGAACTCCTGTTGCGTCCGTCGCGGGCGCCATCGTCTGACTCCAGAAAGGCTTGCCCTCGGGATTGTCGAGAACGAAGGCATACGAGGCGTAGTCGGTGCCGGGCGGGACATCGAGAACCAGCACGAAGCCCTCACCGCGGTTGACCCGGACGGGCATGGCCGCAGCGCCGCGAGTGCCGAGGTGCAGCGTCATCCACGGTCCCAGGCGCGGTTCGGCCGCCGCCGAGCGCAGGTGCGGAATAGTGGCGACATTCTGCCAGACGACTACTGCAAGCAGCGCGGCAAAGACAGGCGCGACAAAGGCGGGCCGCAGCCAGGCAAACCAGTCGCGGCGAGCGCGGGTCCTGTCGAGGCGCGCGGGTTCAAACGCAGGCTGCGCGGCGTTGAGCTGGGGCAGCTGGCGTTTGGCTTCGTCGACGAAGGCGGCTCCGGCGCGCAGGTCGAGGGCGCACTCGGGACAATCGAAATAATGTTCCTCGAAGGCGTCGCGTTCATTGGGCGCGAGCTCGCCGAGAAGATAGCGTTCGGCTGCCATCTGCTGTACCGCTTCACTGTGGTTCATCGGACAGCTCCCTGGGTCCGGCGCCGGTGTTGCTGTCGATCCGGTCGCCCGGACGGTTTAATCGTGCGTTGCATGCAGGCCTGGGCCCATCCTTTTTACGTATTCGGTCTTGAAATGCTGTTTGGCGCGAAAGAGCAGGACGCGCAGGTAGTCGGCATCCACGCCAAATTCACGGCAGACTTCTTCGCGGTCGCGTTCATCGAGGAAGATGGCCTGCAGAAGCGCCCGGTCGCGGGCGGGCATCACGGTGAGAATCTCGCGGACTTTCTCTTTCAGCTGCTGCGCGGCGACGATGTCGTGGGCGCTGGAGCCGGTGGCGGGCAGCTCGGGCTGGTCGTCGGCGTCGAGCGACTGGCTGCGACTGGAGGAGCGGTAGTGCTCAAACAGAACATGATTGCAGACGGTATTGACGAAGGCGCCAAGTCGGTCGGGCTGACGCAGCGCGCCCTCCTTACGGAGCGCGGTGAAGACCCGGGCAAAGGTCTCCTGGCGCACGTCTTCGATGGCCTGCCTGGACTGGAGCCGCGAGCGAAGCTTGAGGTGGAGGAGCTCAGTGAAATAGCCGACGAAATGCTCCTGCGTGCGAAGGTCTCCGGCGCACAGACCTTCGATGTAAGTCGCATCGAATGTATGAAATTGCAAAGACGTCCCCGCAAATCCGAGAGGCCGCAAGTATAGCATCGGGCTTACCGGAGCCGGCTGCGGACGAAAGTCGCGGGTGGAGGGGTGAGGATGCCGGTGGCGGCGTGGTGACGAGGGCTGGGGTTCGGAAATCATGGGCTCCCTATCAATCCAGCTTTCCGTTGACAACCCGCCACGGGCGGACCGCGTCCAGGTCGGCCCGCCAGTGGAGGAGAAGCCCGATCCAGCCGCTGCTGAGCCAGATCGCAAGAGGCAGAGAGAACCAGAAGTAGAAATCATGGAGGCCAGTGATCAGCCGGCTGGGAACCCCGCGAAGGAAGGACAGTGGATCTGGTTGGATGGCCATCTTCGTCTCGATCGTCTGAATCCCGACTACGCTGATCACGCTGAGATAGTGCGAGGCTGGGGCCGGGCGTTTCAGAAGAAATTGGGGTATCTGGCGGTTGGCATCGGAGGAAAAAATGACTCCCGGCCGACCCCGTTGCCGTCTCCCATGAGACAACGGAATCGCCGGGAGTGCGCCAAACTCACGCGGCCCGGTCAGAAGGCGGGGCGCAATGGCTATCCCGCGGGGCTGCTTACCCACTAGTGAGAGAAGGGGCGAGAACGTTACGGATTTTTTTGTGAGGGGTGCAGCCGGTTCCCCGGGCTGGCGCAGTGGGGAACCGGAATGCGCATCGGATGGCGCTTCAGCCGGACTGGCTGAAGCGGCTTAGTGGAAGAGCGAAAGATCGATGGCGGAGCCCATCACTTCATACCCGGCGTCGGCGGGGTGAAGATGATCGCCGGAATCGACATTGGGCAGGAAGACGGTAGGTTTGGCGGGGTCGCGGGTGACTTTGTCGAAGTCGATGACGCCATCGAAGACACCACTGGTGCGGATCCACTGGTTAACGGCCTCGCGAATCTGCTCTCCGGCATCGGAAGCATAGCCTGCGCCGATATAGGGGGTCAGGGTGGCTCCGAAGACCTTGATGCCGTGCTGGTGAGCACGGGTCACCATCTGCGACAGCGCGAAGGTGAGGTCCTGCGTGGTGATGACGTCGCCGGCCTCGCGGGGATGAGCGATGGCGCCGATGTCATTGATGCCTTCAAGAATGATGAGGTAACGGACACCGCTCTGGGCGAGCACATCGCGGTCGAAGCGGGCGAGGGCGTTGGGCCCGGCGCCGTCGTGGAGAAGGCGATTGCCGCTGATGCCCTCGTTCAGAACGGAGAGATTGGCGGTTTTGGGATCGGCCTGGAGGCGGCGAGCCAGCACGTCGGGCCAGCGGCGATTGGCGTCAGGAGTGGACAGAGCGCCGTCGGTGATGGAGTCTCCATAGGTCACGACGGCGGCGGCTTTGTCGCTGGTCGTGCTGACGTCGATGCCCTTGACAAAGCACCAGGACTGGATCGGGCGCGAATCGGTCAGAGAGTCAGCGGAGGTGGTGTCGCCCTGCGTGATGAAGTTGTTCGACTGCGCGTCTTCGTGGCAGCTCATGACGCTGATGTGCTGGCTGGGCACGAAAACGCTGACGGCGAGATTGGCCATGGGCGCGACCTCGAGCGGCACGGGATCGCTGAAAACGAGGGCGCCAGCCGGGATGGTGACGGAGGGCTGTCCGGAGAAGGTCAGCGCGTGGTCCGTCCCAGACTGGATAGATCCGTTCCCGGCGCTGAGCCCAATGTGAGCCGCGGCAACGGTGAGGGATCGGGTGCCGAATTCATTGGTGAGCTGGACCCGTATCGAGGGTCCGCCGATGCTGATGTGCACGATGTTGCGGTAAGTCGAGTTTGCTGGCGCCGGCTGGGCGGAATTGACAGGCTCACCGAGGGGCGCAGCTGCCCAGGTGCCCACCCAGTGAGTCTGCTGGGCGTGCAGAGCGGGCGCGGAGGTGAGTTGCAGCGCGAGAACAAAACCGGACAGCAGTGCGGATGCAGGCAGCGCAAAAGACTTCTTCATCAATTCTCCCGGCAGGGCATCTGGAATCAACTGCCGTCCTTTCTACATGATTTGCGAGTGGGAAACCAAACGCTGACCAGCCGTGTCGAAATACTTCCTCAGGAATGGGGACTGGCATCCGGCTTTTGGTTTTGGACCGCGTAATGCAAGTGCACCACGCCATCCGGGAACGGCGTACATGTGAGCAGGGTCAGCGGCACAGTGCGATGGCGTGGGGCTATCAGCGGAATGCCCTCGCCGATGAAGGTGGGAATCACGTTGAGGACAAACTCATCGATGGCCCCTTCGTCGAGAAAGGAGGCGATGATGCCCGCGCCGCCAATCATCCATATGTCTCTGCCCGGCTCGGCCCGCAGGCGGGATGCGAAGGCTTCAACCGGTTCGTTCACAAACTCCACACCTTCAGGCGCTGCGGATGGGGACAGCGTGCGGGTGAAGACATAATTCTTCATCCGCGTGTCGAAGGCGGAGCCGGGGATGCCTTTCTTCTGAAACTCAAGTGCCATGTCGCAGGTCTTCCGGCCCCACAGAATGGTGTCGATGGATTTGTAAAAAGCATCCATCCCGTAGCCGCCTTCCGGGTCGGGCCGGTCGAGCCAGTCAACGGAGCCATCCGGACGAGCGATGAAGCCGTCGGCACTGATGGCGAGGGAGACGATGATCTTGCGCTTATGGGCCATGGCGGCGTGGGCTGTGACCGAATCCTACGCCGAAGCGCTGCTGGATTGATAAAAATGTCAGCCAGCTAATAGATGCCGACATTCTGCACGACACGACTGATTGCTCCGTTGGGGCTGGGCACGTCGGGTTTAAGCCCGAAGTGCATGGAGGAGAAGAGGCCGAGCAGCTGGCCAAAGAGGACGTCCAGAGGGGGCCGATACAAATCAGGGATGACGGCCTCGGGTTCGGGCGCCAGCACGTGTTCGGCTTCGCTGCGCAGGGCTGCGGCTTCGGCAGAAGTGACGGCGACACGGGTGCGCACCAGGCCTTTGCTGCCGATCTCGCGGAGAAGATCGAGTTCGTACTTGCGCCGCAGCGGCTGGCTGGAGACGAGACTGACGAAGAGCGTGTCGCGATGGAGAGCCGCCATCGGCCCGTGGCGCAGGGCGAGCGTAGGCTGCGACATCGTCTGGACATTGCCGGCGGTGAGTTCCAGCACCTTCAGCGCGGATTCCATGGCGGTACCGGAGAGGACTCCGGAACCAACGAAGCAGGCGCGGGCGAAGCTGCCGTCGGCCAGTGAGGAGGCCAGAGAGGCTGCGTGCGGCAGCAGATTTTCGGCGGCGGACGCGAGGGCCGAAACGATGGGCGCGTACGCGTCGGTGTTCCCGACATGAGCGAGGAATTGCCCGGTGACCACCATATTCGTGAAGGAGCTGGTCATGGCGAGGCCGCGGTCATTCGTGGCGTCGTCGAGGACCAGTGCCAGCGCCCGCGGACGGCCCTGAACCGCCTGGTTCATGCGCCCATCGGCGTTGCAGGTGACGATCAGGTGGCCGACATTCGGGCACTCGGCCAAAGCGCGCTCGAGGACAGCGACACCCTCGGGGCTGTCGCCGGAGCGCGAGAAGGAAATCCAGAGATAGCGCCGGTCGGGCAGGACGTAGTCGGTGAAATCGGGGAGCAGCTCAGTGCTGGAGACGGGAATGACTTCGCACTGCCACTGGGTGCGCAGCAGGTGATGGAGCGAGCGGCCGATGTAGTCGGACGTACCCGCGCCGATGAGAAAGACAGTCGGCCGCTGTTCCGCAGGCCCGCGCAAACCGCTGGCGGTGAGAAACTCCTGGACCTCCGGTTCGCGGCTTTTCAGCCGCGCAAAGGTTGCCGGCCAGGTTTTTGGCTGCTGCGCGATCTCCCTGGGTGTGTGAGAGAGTCCGCGATCTAATTTTTGCGAAGCAGAGAGGTTGAGCAACGCGGCTAGTGGGTTCACCTGAAACGCTCCTTCCCAGGCATCGTCGACATGGACGCAGGGTGTAAAGGCAACGGTATCGTAACAAAACGTAAGCGATCCACGCAATTCGAAATTTTATGCGGATCAGACTGTTTTCATTGCAAGCGGATAACCATGGTTACGGAGGAAGCTTTCGCGCAGGGTGGGATCGCGGAAGGCCTCAGTGCCCCCTGGCCTCTGCGTGGAAAGAGCGCCGGTGACATTGCCGGCCTGTGCGCAGACCTCCGGAGCGGCTCCCCCCAGCCATGCAGCGAGAAAGCCGGCGTTGAAACTGTCCCCGGCTCCAATGGTATCCACCGGAGTTACAGAGAGGGGCGGCACCTGAGTGCGGCGAGGGCCCTGCTGGACGATAGCTCCCCGCGGACCGCATTTGACGGCAATAAGGGGAACCTGGCCGGCCAGCGCGGTCAGCGCTTCGTCGATGGTGTTGCGGCCGGCGATGCGGAGGAGCTCGTCATCGTTGGGGAGCAGGATATCGATCAGCGGCAGAAGCTCGTGGAGAACGCCTCCCCAGCGACCCTCGGGATCGTCGTTGGTATCCATGGAAAGGGTGAGGCCGCGGCGCTTCAGCTCCCGGAAAAGACCGGGCAAGTCTTTTTGCAGGCCTTTGTGCAGAAAGATCGAGGAAAGGTGAAAGTGGCGGGCGGACGCGAGGTAGTCAATGTCGAGGTCGCCAATCGACATCTCGAACATGACGCCGGGATAGGTGAGGATGCGGCGGGACCGCCCGTGAGGGAGCAGGATGGTAACTCCGGTCTTGCTGCCTGCCGGCCGCTGCGCGCAGCGGGAGAGATCAACCTGGCTTTCGGCCAACCGCTGCATGGCAATACGGCCCATTTCGTCGTCTCCGGTGACCGTGATGAATCCGACGCTCGTGCCCAAGACGGAGATATTGTGGGCGAGGATGGCAGAAGAACTGCCGAGGGTCATTTCGAAATTGGTGGCGAGGATTTCGCGGTCTACGGGAATGTCCTGGTCATATCCGTAGAGGATGAGGTCGAGATTAACCTCGCCTGCGATGGTCAGATCGAAACCGGCCATGAGGGCAGCAGCGCTCCTTTGCGAGTACAGTCGGATCGGTTTGGGGGCGGGACACCGTGCGGTCGCGCCGCCTGGCTTCCGTATTATTACCACTGCTTGCTTATCGCCAGCAATGTGGGCAAGAACCGTTGGCGAGGAGAGGATTCCGATCTGTCCGGGAAATCACAGACAGAACGTGATTTTGCTGCAAGGGTGGTGACGGCGGTGGCGGTTTCGTGTACTGTTTCGAAGGAAAGAGACCCGAAACCATGTCACGCAAATCCACAGAACTGATGCCTGCCTCGCCGGAACCTTCGCAAATGCTGATCGACGAGAGGCGGCAACATATCCTCTCGCTGATCCAGAGCCACGGGCGCGTGCTCGTGGGCGAGCTGTCGCGCGATCTGGGCATTTCGCAGATCACCATTCGCAAGGACCTCGAGTATCTGCAGTCCAAAGGCCTGGTGCAGCGCACTCACGGCGGTGCACTGCGCCTGCAGTCGGGCGCGCTCTTCGATCCTTCGCTGCAGGAGAAGCAGAAACAGCATTCGGCAGAGAAGCAGCGAATTGCGGCGGCAGCGGCCGACATGGTGGAAGAGGGGCAGTGCGTGATGCTGGACTCCGGCACCACCACGGCGGCGGTAGCCCATGCGCTGAAGCGGTTTGCTCAGCTGACCGTGATCACGAATGCGGTGAACATTGCGGCAGAGCTGGCGAATACGAATTTCGAGGTGATTTTGATCGGGGGAACGCTGCGCAAAAACTCGTTTTCGCTGGTGGGCCCGCTGGCCGAGGATGTGCTGGAAGAAATGCACGCCGATATCCTGTTTCTGGGCGTTGATGGATTCGACCCGGAAATTGGCGTGACCACGCCGAATCTGCCGGAGTCGCGAGTGAATCGCGCCATGGTCAAGGCGGCGCGTCAGGTGGTGGCGGTTTGCGATTCGACAAAGTTCGGGCGCAGAAGCTTGTCGCGCATCGTGTCGCCCTCCGCGATCCAGTGCGTGATCACCGATAAGGGCCTTGCTGCGGAAACGGCGGAAGCTCTGCGGACACAAAACATCGAAGTCATCCTGGTTTAAACAAACAGATGTCAACAGTTCGCTCAGGGCTCCAGCCTGTAGCGTTCTGGCGGCGGAATTGGCACCGCGTGACATTTTCCATACCGCTGCTGTGGCGCGCGATTCCATCGATTCCCACGACCGTCAGGCGGAGAAGCTTGCCGCCGTGCGTCAACGCTTCGACTGGATTTGTGCGTGTAGCTGTTACACTGTCCTCGAAGTCCCCGTTAAACTCAGAGCAGGTACGCGGTTCGCGTCTGTGCGCGCGCATGCCGCGGCCTCCGCGGTTGCGCGCATGTCGCTGTCTAGAATCGCGGGTCACCGCGCGCGACCATCGCTTCCTGTGGGGATGAAGGTTCCTCCGTGCGCACTGAAGCAGACCGGCGTCGACCGGTTCGGAAGTTTCCGCGGTTAATTGGCGCCTGACGGCTGGTCACCACGTCGAAAAAGACATCGGGGTCGAGCTGGGCGTGGCCTGGCTGCGGATGCTGCGGTGTGTAGCCCCTCGTGCTCAGGGCGAGGATTTCGCCGCGCGCGCTGATCAGGGCCGCCTTGCAGCAGCTGGAGCCCAGATCAATCGAGAGGATGCGCATGCGGGCTCACCAGAAAAGAAGTGTCGGCTGGCTGCGCCAGGGTGCGCCCGGTGCTTCGCTCACCGGTACGCCATTCATGGATTTCGAGCGAGCCGGATTCGACGGAGAGGTGTTCGACGCCGGCAAAGTCCGGGGGAATGGTCAGCAGGGCCGTAATATAGCGAACGCTGCGTCGCGATTGAGCGGGCAGCCAGCGCCAGGTGCGCTCGTTGAAAACAGGACCGGCGGAGATGGTATCGCGTTTTGGAATGGCCCAGGGAGTCGTGCTGAATTCAATGCCGCGGCAGAAGGTTTTGCCGCCCCACGGCACATAGGTGCGGTGGAATCGCTCCTCCCAGTTGCCGACCCAAGGAAAATCGGCGCGGCGAAAGACGTAGAGGAGGAGGCACTGCTGCACGGGATTCGCGATGGCGGTCCATGCGACCTCCTGCGAGGGATCGAGCAGCTGCACCGTGTAGCGGCTGTAGTGACCGTCCGGGGTGGTGCGCAGATTGTGCGTGGCTCCCGATGGCGCCGGCGCGAGAGGCCATTTGAAGGCAGCGTCGGGGGCGAGTAGCATTTCGTCGCTGTAGCTCGCGTCGATGACCTGAGCATGCGTGGCAGGCATGTCGACGAGGGTCACGCCGCATTCGAGAAACGGCGGCCCGACGGTGACATGCTGGTTCCAGCAGATGGGTCGGTCGGCGGCGCTGAGGTTCTTCGCGGTCTCTTCGCAGTAGATCACCGGGCGATGGGGATCGAGGCGCAGGTTGCGGTGAAAATCGATCTGCGCAATAGGCAGCGTGGCGTCGTACTCGATGCCGTCGTCGAACTGGCGCTCAAGTTGCCAGCGGCTGACAGGAGCTTCGCCGTGCGTGCTGAGGCCCGCAGCGGCTTCTTCCAGCGACGGCGGTCCGAAATGGTCAAAGCTGATGCTGTGTCCAGCGATGCCGGCCAGCAAACGGCCATCCGGAGGCGGTCCGTAGGTGGAGTGGTGGCGCTCGGGGTGGTATTGGCCAGGGTCAGTAGTGGTCCATATCGGGCGCCATAGCGGATTGATCGCCGGATTTCTGTTGGATGTGAGATCGCAGATATGGCCGCCGCCGAGCAGGACGGAGACGTAACCCCAGCCAGCGCGCAGGCGAAGGCCAGCCCGGCCATCGAGAAGGTCAGCAACAGTTTCAACGGCGACGGGCGGCATAGCGTCTCTTACCTGCGCGGCGTGGGCGGATTTGGGGCGTCCGGGCTCTGTGCGTTCGGACTCTGACCGTCAAGGATAACCCCCGCTTTTTGCAGGAAGCCTTCCATATCGGCTGACTGGAAAATATTGCGGCCCAGGAAGACGCCGGCCGCGCCGGACCCCTCACTCCGCGGACGACCTCGAGTACGCCGTTGTTGCGACTGCCGCCGAGGACAGGGATGGGGATGGGGCACTCGTCGATTACCGCTGTTGCTCAAGTCTCCTCCGGTGAAAGACGAGGTCCCGAGCAGCGCGCTCGTTGTCAATCGTTTGTGAGCGAAAATGAGCGAACGATGTCCCTTGCACGATCCAGGGCAGAGGTTGATCGAACGCAAACGCCCCGAGCGGCAGGTATCCGCCCGGGGCGCAGAAGACTTACTTTTGCTCGAAGCGCTGGTTACGTTGTGGGGTAAACGATGTCGGCATGTTCCCCGTCACGCGCATGTGGAGGGTTTTCTCCCCGTGGCTGTCGTCCAGACCGGCTGCGATGAGATGGATGTCATAATCGCCGGGCTCTGTCCAGGTATGAGTCACCTGCGCACCGTCGAGTTTCACTCCATCCCCGAAATCCCATGTATACGAGAGCGCGGGATTTCCCTCCTGGGTATGGGCCGAGAAGGACAGCGTTTCTCCCGCCTTACCAGTATCCGGCGCCTCGGCAGTGAGTTCGAGTGTCCCTACCGGATGGCTGCGATCGATAATCTTTAGCATCTGCGCGGAGTGGGCGGGGAGATCGACCCGAATGGTTCCCGGACTGCCCAGCCCGGGCGCGTTCTGATCGAGGACGCTGGTGATGTTGTAGTCGTCCGACGCGGAGAGCCCTAGGTCAGTAAGCGGTATGGAGTGCTGGGTGGGATGCTCGGTCCAGTTGAAGACGGTCAGGATGCTCTGGCGGTCCGACTCCCTGAGATAAAAGATGCTCGGCTGTCCATCCGATTCGCTGTAGGTCATCAGATCGACGGGTCTGGAAGCCTGACCGAGCCGCACCATGTCAATCAGGTCGCGATTTTCAATGAGCGCGACTCGATCCGGCGCGTTCTGGAGTGAGGTCAGGTTATCTCCGATTTCGAGCATCCCGCCCGACACGGCTGAGAGGGCAATGGATGCTTTGGCTTCATCCATGGTCAGCGGATGACCGCCTTCGTGCCAGGAATGGTCGGTGATGCGCTGCGTGGAGACCGTAAAGGCGTCGGGATCGGCCACGAAGTAATTGCGGTTCATGTAGTAGCGCGCGGCAACACCGGTGGCCGCGTCTTTGCTGGCACCGAAGCTGTGCCCCGTGTCCTGCGAGATGCGCCCATAGTCGACGATGCCCACCGGAGTCATCATCACGCTGCCGTCTTTATCGAGGTACACGTCATCGCCCACGGTGTCGCGGATGATCTGAAGCCCGATGCGCTGCGCCTCCATCGCGGTGGTATGCGGTTTGTAGCGATAGCCCTCGATCGCGCTGTCATCCATGAAATCCATCTTGATGTAATGGAGGTCCCACTGGCGGACTAGCTTGGCGTAAGTCTCCCTCAGATATTGCTGCGCCCCGGGATTGGTGGTGTCCAGCATATAGAGCTGGTCCTTGTGGTCGGTTACATGGCCTGCGGGAATCGGCTTTCCTTGTGCGTTCTTCACCAGCCAGTCAGGGTGCTGCTGGTAAACCGAGGAGCGCTCCGAGACCTCGAAGGGCGCGGTCCAGATGCCCGGCACGAGCCCGAGACCGCGAATCTTGTACTCCATCGGCGTCAGGCCCTGGGGGAAGAGGCTTGCGTCAGGAGTAACGTATTCGCCGCGGGCATACTGATAGCCTTCGTCGATGTGGAATACGTTATAGCCATATTGCTTCAGGTGTTCGGACAGCCATTCGGCATTGGTCAGCGCTGCGCCCTCGTTCAGGCCGAAGTAATAAGCTGTCCAGCTCCACCATCCCAGCAGCGGAGGCGCGGATATCCGGGCGTGGTGGATGGTGCGGATGAGCGACCCGTAGGTGTCTAACTGGTGGAGATAATCTTTGCCCACGCTGATGGCGACACCCTCCGAGGCAAGATCGGCGCCGGGCGCCACCGGCAGGCTCAGCTCGATTTGATCTTCGGCGGGAGAATGTTCGAGTGAGTTTTCCCTCTCCATCTCGGTGGTGCCCGTGGCTTCCACCTCATAGCTGGAGATGTGCGAGTTGCTGCCCACAGCATCGACATGAAGGCGAAGAATGGTCAGAAACTTATCGGAGCTGAGCGCGCCGATGAACAGGCTTTCGTGACTCTGGCGGTTATAGATCAGCTGGACGCCGACGCCCCGATGCATGTTGTTAATAGGATCTCCAAGATCATGAAGCTTCATCGCGGGACGGTCTTCGCTGAAGCTGTCGGAGAGCACACGATCAGCCGAAGCCGGGCCGCCCAGCGCGGCGATATCGCCGCCCGAAACATCAACCGAGCGGATCGCCTGCACATCGACACCTTTGCCGGTGGTGTTATGCACCGTCACCAGGATGTCGGCAAAAGGCTCAGCGGAGTAAGTGCGCAGGCGATACGTCAGGTCCGGCATACCCTTCAGGCCGGTGTAAGTCACCTGATACTCCTCAGCGCCCCCTAAGTAGCCCTGCTCCTGCGAGCGGTGAATCGTGTGGGTGGGGTAGTCGGATGCGTGCACCCAACGCTGATCGATCTCAGCCGCCACTCCCGACTGCAGTGCTGGAGCACTCGAGCCGGCAGCGCTTACGCTGTATCTTCCATCTTCGCCGACCGAGACCTGCAGGGATGCCGACTGGGCGTGCAGACAAATGAATGCCGGGGCGATGGAAGCGAATGCCAGGGTAGTTGTGATTGCGTGCCGAAGCGTCTTACTCACTGTTCCTCCCTCGAATAACCAGGCTGAATTATCAGGTTGTCATGGGTTGTGTGGCGCAAAAGATGACCATCGCGCCCGGTTGAAGGCTTGCACCGCAAGCCAGAAATCTGTTCCAGCAGAGTGAGCGGTATGCCGGGCATGGGAAGACAGAGCGGCATCTTCTGGCGTGGCTGGGTGGCAAAGGTCATGGTGCGGGATATAGCCGGTCGATATTTCGTTTACTTACCTTTAAGAGCGAAAGGCTAGAATGGAGGACGATTCGATGTCAAGCAGTATATTCCTGAGAAGTTGCAGCCGGGAGATCATGGCCGGCGGCGGCAGTGGGAGGGCAGAGTTGGGGGTGTGCGGTTCATTATTGCCCACGAAGCGTAAGGACTGGTAATAATACGGAATCCAGCGCGGTGGCGAGACCAGGGCCTCCTCGTCACCATGTCCGCCACAATAAGCCCGAGGAGTCGGTTTTGGAAACTGCGGTTCCCTCTGTAGAAGTCGACCCGCAGGCGGGCGCTCCCGGACTGCGGCGTTCGCTGAAGCTGTGGCATCTCATCGTCTACGGCATCATCATCATCCAGCCCACCGCGCCCATGAGCATCTACGGCGTCGTGAGCAATGCAGCCGGCGGCCACGTGGTCACCACCATCCTCATTGCCATGGTGGCTATGCTGTTCACCGCCGTCAGCTATGGGCGCATGGCGCGCGTGTACCCTAGCGCCGGATCGGCCTATACCTACGTAGGGAAAGAGCTTCATCCGCTGGGCGGCTACATCGTGGGCTGGGCGATGCTGATGGATTACATGCTCAACCCCATCATCTGCACGGTGTGGTGCAGCGTCGCGGCCAACGAGGTGATTCCCAGCATTCCTTATGCGGCGTGGGCCCTGGCCTTCGTGATTCTGTTTACCGGCCTGAATCTGCGGGGCGTGCAGAGCTCGGCGCGGGTCAATGGGTTTCTGGCGCTGGCCATGAGCATCGTGGTGGTGATTTTCCTGGCCTTCGCCATTCGCTATATCGCCGGAGTCATGCGGCCGGTGGGCGGGGCATGGTTGCTGCCCTTCTACGATCCAACGACATTTTCGGCCTCGCGTCTCTTCCACGGGACGTCCATTGCGGTGCTTACCTATATCGGCTTCGATGGGATCTCCACCATGTCCGAGGAGGTGGAGAATCCGCGGCGCAACGTGATGCTCGGTACCGTCTTCACATGTCTCGCGATTGGCGTGCTCTCGGCAGTCGAGGTGTACGCGGCGCAGCTTGCCTGGCCGGCGCGGGTGCCGTTTCCGGCGGCCATAGAAGATACCGCCTTTGTCCACGTGGCATTGCGGGTGGGCGGACGCTTCCTCTTCCTGTTGCTGAATGGAACGCTGCTGGTCGCCAACATGGGGTCGGGCATCGCAGCGCAGTTCGGCGCGGCCCGCGTGCTCTACGGTATGGGCCGGGAAAATGCACTGCCGCGGAGCTTCTTCGGGACTGTGAGCCCAAAGACGGCGATTCCCCGTAACAACGTCCTGCTGCTGGGGCTGATCACTCTGGTTGGGGCGTTTCTGCTCACTTTCGAGCGTGGCGCGGAACTGCTGAACTTCGGCGCGTTCATCGCCTTTATGGGCGTGAATATCGCCGCGCTGGTGCATTACAAGTTCCGCTCGAAAGAAAAAGTCCTGCTGCCCGCGCTGATCCCGCTGCTGGGCTTCCTGGTCTGCTGCTTCATCTGGCTGAATCTGACGCGGAGCGCGCAGATCCTCGGGGTGTGCTGGATCGCGGTGGGGCTGGTGATCTACTTCCTGATGAGGGCCCGGGCAAAGCGGCAGGATATAGTGCAACCATAGACACCGCTGATGCGCTGTACGTAGTCTTCGGCGAAGATTTCGTTCCGAGGCTGATCCGGCGCGGGTTCCACGGGAGATAAATTATCGCTTGGTTCGCGCGGGGAGGATGGGATTTGTTTTGTCGGACTCGCCCGCCTGAATGACCTGGACACCGGCGTCTCGGAGAGCCTGAATATAAGGCTGCGGCGTGGCGGAGTCGGTGATGATGGTGTTCAGGTCTGTGACTGGCCCGACCAAGGCAAAGCTTTGGTTGCCGAACTTGCTGTGATCGGCGAGCCCGATGCGAACCTTGGCCGCTCGCGCGATGGATTGTTTGATCGAAGCTTCGGCTTGGCTCGCGGTGGAGATGCCATAGGCAGGATCGATGGCGCTGATGCCGAGAAAGGCCTTGTCGACGCGTATTTCACTGAGCGGGCGTTGCGGCCACGTTCCGGAAAGATAAAGATGTCGCGGCGCAACTCGCCGCCAGTGCACATGACGCTGACGCCGGGGAAGTATTGCAACTGGCAGAGGATGAGCGGCGAGTTGGTGACGACGGTAAGACCCGAGCGGTCCTGCAGGCGCGAGGCCATTTCGGCGACGGCGATGCTGGCTTTCGAAGAAGACGGTCTCGCCGTCGAGGATCAGCTTGACAGCCTCGGCGGCGATTCGGCGCTTTTCTTCAGGATTGGAGCGGCCCTCGACCTCGTAGGAAGGTTGAAGCTGGTGGTCGAGGATTTGGAGACCGCGCCCCCATGGGAGCGCACCAGCAGCCCTTTGCTTTCAAGCGCGGCGAGATCCCGGCGGATCGTGGCGGCGGTGACGCCCAGCATGGTAGTGAGGTCGGCGGCGCTGACGGTTCGCTGCCAGGTGAGAATTTCGGTGATACGAAACCGTCTCTCGTCTGCGAGCAAGCTGAGTTCTCCTGAAATGAAGCAAAACTGCCGAAGCGTACAGATTGGATCAGGCCGAGTGTACTATCCCCATGTCCTATACCGGACGGCATAAATAGCAGGCGACGTTCGCATGGACTCCCGCTTGCCCTGTATGCTGGCGATTGATCGCACAGCATCACCGTTTCGCCTGATTTTCCTGATCTGATTTCCCGAGAGGAGCGCAGCTGTCTCTGTGAGCATGCCCAGCGGGTTCTATACGAGGTTCCTCATCCTGATCGCCGGACTCGGCGGTCTGCTCTATGGCATTGACGTCGGCATCATTGCGGCGGCCCTTCTTTATCTGAGCAAGACCATCGATCTGACCGTGGCTCAGACCTCAATTGTGGTAGCCGCAGTGCTGGGCGGCAGCGTAGTCTCCTCCCCTATCGCTGGAATCATGGGCGACTGGTGGGGACGCAAGCCGATGATGATCATCAGCGGCCTGATGTTCGTGGCCAGCGTGGGCCTTATCGTTCTGTCCCAGGGATTCGCTTCGCTCTTCCTCGGGCGGCTGCTGCAGGGCATGAGCGGCGGTGTCATCGGAGTGGTTGTCCCTTTGTATCTGGCCGAATGCCTGGGCCCGGAGAACCGCGGCCGCGGCACCGCCATCTTCCAGTTCATGCTCACCTTCGGCATCGTGGTGGCTGCGGGTGTGGGCTGGTATTACACGCGTCAGGCCGAAACCACCATTGCGCATGCCGCCGGCAACGTGGCTCTCATCCATGCCGCGCAGAATCACGCTTGGCGGAGCATGTTCCTAGCCGTTATCTATCCGGGCATTCTCTTCTTTATTGGTGCGTTTGCGCTCAGCGAATCGCCGCGCTGGCTGGTGCGCAAAGGACGGACGAGCCAGGCCCTGCAGGCGCTGCAGCGCTCGCTCTCCTCGCACGAAGCGGAGCGCGAGATGCGCGAGATGCAGGCCGTGGTGCAGCATCCAGCCGGAGGGGCGGCCATCCACAAAAGCGAATCGCTGCTGCAGCGCAAGTACGTCATCCCGTTTGTGCTGGCCTGTGTCGTGCTCTCACTCAACCAGACGACCGGCATCAATTCCGTACTGGCATTCCTGGTGATCATCCTCAAACAGGCGGGGCTGGCCTCCACCCACGCCACCCAGGGTGACGTCGCCGTGAAGGTGATGAACTGCCTCATGACCCTGGTGGCCGTGGCCCTGGTAGAGCGCAAGGGCCGCAAGTTTCTCCTCAAGCTGGGCACCGGCGGCGTGGTGGTTGCGTTTGTCGCGGCGGGCGCCATCTTCCTCGGTATCGAGTCGGGCCGCACCGATGTGAAGAGCCGCCTGATCGCAGCGGAGTCGGGAAACACCCTCACGCTTCCGGCGAATGCGTCCACCCTCGGACCTGGTCCCCAGGGCCGGGCCATGGCGCTCAACGTGCTCTATTCCTATGGCGACGGGAGCCACATGGCTACCGTCCTCAGCAATGATGCTGATCCAGTGCTGAAACTCGAGCCGCCCTCGCCCGGCGATCACGCGCCTCTGCAAATTTTGCGTGCCATGTACGGTCCGGTGCCGGGAGCGGCCACAGGGTGGCTCGTTGCCTTGTGCATGGCGCTGTTCATCGCTTCCTATGCGACTGGCCCCGGCGTGGTGGTGTGGCTGGTGCTTTCCGAACTGATGCCCACCCGCATCCGCTCGGTGGGTATGGGCATCGCTCTGCTGTTGAACCAGGGAATCTCCACCGCGATTGCCGCAGTCTTCCTGCCCGTCGTCGGCAACTGGGGTTATTCGGCGATGTTCTTCTTCTGGGCGGTCTGCACCGTCCTGTATTTCATCACCGCCGCGTTCTTCATCCCCGAGACAAAGGGCAAGACGCTCGAGGAGATCGAGATGCATTTCTCCGGAACCCATCCGCAGGAATCGCCGGCGGGCTGACGCGCATAAACCGAGGAAGGGTGCTTTTCGGATGAAGAACGGAGCGGCCGCTGATGTCAGTCGACTCATTCGGCCTTTGCGCAGCGGCCTGAAACGGTTGTTGCAGGAACTGGTAAGAACCAGCAGCGTTGCCGTGCTGGCCGGCGGCGACGAAACCGGAGCGCAGCGGGTGCTGGAGCGCTTCTTTCGTGAGCAGGGAATCAGAGCCGAGCTGTACGACACGGAGTTCATCCTCGATTCGGACTTCGTGCATGTGCGGCGATACAAGCCCTATGCTGGGCGAAAGAACCTGAGTGTGCGCCTGGCTGGTAACGGACGGGGCAGAAGCCTGCTGCTCAACGGACACATCGATACCGTGCCGCCCGGCAAAGGGAAGTGGTCGCGCTCACCCTGGTCAGGAGAGTTTCGCAAGGGGCAAATCCACGGGCTGGGCTCATTCGACATGAAGGGCGGCCTGGTCGCGAATGCGGCTGTAGTTTGCGCTCTCCATCGTGCGGGCATTCGCACCGGCGGCGATGTCCTGTTTGAATCGGTGGTCGATGAGGAGTGGGGCGGTGGCGGAGGCACCATCGCAGCGCGGCAACGCGGACGCACAGCGGATGCGTGTGTCATTCCGGAGGGAACTCAGCTTGAGATCTATCGAGCTACGCGCGGCGGATTCGTCGTCGATCTGGTAGTGGACGCAGGCGACCCGACGGCCTATTTCTCGAAGGCTGAAGTGGTGAGTCCCGCGTTGCCGCTGGGGCGGCTGCTGGGATGGGTGGAAGACTGTGCGAAGAAGCGCAGCAAAGTCCGGAACAAGAGAGCGTATACGAGCTTCCCGGACCCGGCGCCGGTGCAGGTGCTGGCTGTCGAGTCGAATCGGCTCGATGAGGATGTGCCGCTGAGCGTGCCTTCGCGGGCGACGGTGCGGGTGTACTGGCAGTTCCTCCCGGAAGAAGATGTGGACGCGGTGATCGCCGATCTGAAGGGACAACTGGAGAAGCTTTGCGCGGGGGATTCGTTTTTCAGGAAGTATCCGGTCGGATGGCGGCCGCTCATTGGCGGACCGCTGTATGGCACCGAGGTCCCGGCCGATCATCCCTGGCTGCGCTGCATGGAGGAGAGCGCTGCGAGCGTGCTGCGGCGGCCGGTGGTGACGACGGCAGCACCCTATCCCTGTGACGCCGGGCTGATCCAGAGGGATTTTGGAATTCCGACGCTGCTGTTTGGACCGTGCGGAGCAGGCGCGCACAATCCTGACGAGTACGTGGAGTTCGACTCGGTGCTGCAGACCGCCGAGGTGCTGCTGGCCAGCGCTCTGAGGTGGGCGAACGCGTGAGGATGAGGGGGTGAGACCTGGGCGCTGTCGCATGCGACAACACTTGCGCGTGATCGACATTGCGAAAGCCCTGTCTTTGGTAGTGGGCTCGGCACTTTTTCAGTATTGCAGCGTCAGCGGTCAGGCCGGAAGGACTGGGGGAACCGGCTCTGATTTCCAGTATTGGCGCGTCAGCCATGCGCAGGATCTTCACGCAAAAACGCAGCCCGGCTTTGCCCTGATCGGTGGCGGGACCGATCTTGATGAGGCGTTCGCGTGGTTGTGCCGGCGCTCCGGGGGTGGAGATTTTCTCGTGCTCCGCGCCACCGGCACCGATGCATACAACCCGTATGTACAGGGCCTGTGCCATGAGAATTCAGTGGCGACGCTGCTGATCCCGAACCGCAAGGCAGCCTTTGATCCCGATGTGCGCAGGCGCATCGACGCTGCGGAGGCCATCTTCATTTCCGGCGGCGATCAGGGGAAGTATGTGAACTTCTGGATGCACACGCCTGTGCAGGCTGCGATCGACGGGGCAATCCGGCGGGGCGTTCCGGTGGGTGGCACCAGCGCAGGGTTGGCAGTGGAGGGCGAGTTCATGTATTCGGCGCAGAGCGATCCAGAAGATGGACCGGATCTCACCTCGGCGATGGCGTTAGCCAATCCCTTCCTCGATCGTGTGACCATCGTTCGGAACTTTCTGGCGATCGCGCCGCTAAAAGGCACCATCACGGATACACATTTTTCCCACCGCGACCGCATGGGCCGTCTGCTCGTTTTCATGGCACGGATACTGGAGGACGGTCAGGTGCCGGCGATTCGCGCGATCGCCGTGGATGAGCATACCGCGGTCCTGCTGGAGCCCGATGGCAACGCCAGGGTGGTGGGCACAGGTTCTGCATATTTCCTGAGAGCCTCGACGAAGGCATCGGTATGCAGGCCGGGAACACCGCTGAGCTTTGCAGGAATCGCGGTCGTGAAGGCGCAGGCGGGCATGCGCTTCAGCACTGCAACGTGGAGCGGCGACGGTACGCACTACACCCTGTCCGTTGAGGGTGGCACAATTCATTCGACGCAGCCAGCTGGAGCGGTCTATTAAGGCCATTTCTCTAACATCGGCCCGGGTACCGGGCTGTCGCCGTAGCAACTGGGATCAAGCGTCCTCCTTCTGTGACGAAATTGCCTCAGGATGGGAACTCCAGCGGATCGGCCGCCGTATTTGCAGCAGGGCGGAGGCGATCCGTGGACTTCAGCAACCAGCTCAGGCAGGTGGTGCGCCGGCTCATGCGCGCGCCCATGTTTACCTTTGTCACGCTGATCACGCTGGCTGCCGGTGTGGGAGCGAACATCGCCGTCTTCAGTGTGGTTGAAGGTGTGCTGCTCAAGCCGCTGCCCTATCCGCATCCGGAATCGCTGGTCGGCGTGTGGCACACCGCGCCCGGTCTCAACATTGACGACGTCAACATTGCTCCCTCGAACTACTTCATCTACCGCGAGCAGAGCCGGACCTTCGAGGACGTCGGCATGTACGAAGGCGACTCGGTGAGCGTGACCGGCCGGGGCACGCCGGAGCAGGTGCAGGCGATGGATGTTACGGACGGTGTGCTGCCCATTCTGGGTGTTGCGCCGATGCTGGGGCGCACCTTCAACAGGACCGATGGCAAGCCCGACAGCCCGGCCACTGTGGTTCTCGATTACGGGTACTGGATACGGCGGCTGGGCGGCGACAAGTCGATTGTGGGGCGGAGCATCACTATCGACGGCAAGCCGCGGCTGGTGATTGGTGTTCTGCCGCAGAGTTTTCGCTTTTTTGATGGTGACGAGCCGGCGATGTTTCTGCCGCTGCAACTCGATCGCGCGAAGACGACGCTGGGGCAGTTCAGCTACGACGGCATCGCGCGGCTGCGGCCAGGGGTGACGCTCACGCAGGCGAACGCCGACGTTGCGCGCATGCTGCCGACGGTGTGGGCGAGCTTTCCTGCGCCGCCGGGGTTCAGTGTGGAGCTTTTCAAAAAAGCCCGCATGGGACCGAAGGTGAAGCCGCTGCAGCAGGTGGTGGTGGGCGACATCAACCAGTTGCTGTGGGTGCTGATGGGCAGCATCGGTATCGTGCTGCTGATTGCCTGCGCCAATGTGGCCAATTTGCTGCTGGTGCGTGCCGAGAGCCGGCATCAGGAACTGGCGGTGTGCGCAGCGCTGGGCGCCAGCCGCTGGCGCATCGCGCGTGAATTCCTTCTCGAGAGCCTCGTTATCGGCGCCGCCGGCAGCGCACTGGGCCTCGCGCTGGCCTGGGGCGGGCTGCGGCTGCTGATCGCCGTTGCGCCTCAGGGTTTGCCGCGGCTGAGCGATATCGGCATCGACGCGCCGGTGCTGGCGTTCACGCTGATCGTTGCGCTGGGTTGCAGCCTGCTGTTCGGCTCCATTCCGGCTGTGCGCTATGCGGGAACGCGGATGGGCACGGGACTGCGGGAAGGCGGCCGGACCTCGAGCGAGGGGCGCGAGCGGCATCGCACGCGGAACACGCTGGTCGTCATTCAGGTGAGCCTGGCGTTTGTGCTGCTGATCTGCTCGGGGCTCATGATTCGAACCTTTCGCGCGCTGACCCAGGTGAATCCGGGATTTGACAGCAGAGCGGCGATCCAGACCGTGCGGCTGGCAATTCCTGAGGCTGAAGTGAAGGATCCGAATCAGGTCATCCGCCTGCAGGAAGCCATGCTGCATGGCATCGCGGCGATCCCCGGCGTGAATTCGGTTGCCATTGGCAATTCCGTTCCCATGGATGGAGGACAGTGGGAAGACCCTGTCTTTGCACAGGATCACAGTTATGCCGATGGATCGATGCCGCCGCTGCGCCGGTTCAAATTTGCCTCGCCCGGATTCTTCAGGACGCTGGGCATTCCGCTGATCGCAGGGCGCGATTTCACCTGGGCTGAGACCTATGAGAAGGTACCGGTAGCGGTTGTGTCGGCCAATTTCGCGCGGGAGTACTGGGGGGGTCCGCAGCAGGCGCTGGGCAAAGAAATCCGCGTCAGCACGAAGGATGACTGGCGGCAGATCGTGGGCGTGGTAGGCGACGTGCACGACGACGGGATGAGTAAAGATGCGCCGACGATCGCTTACTGGCCCCTGCTCATGAACCACTTTGAGAGCGACGAGGTGAATGTGCGGCGTTGGGTGGTATTTGCTATTCGCAGCCCGCGCGCCGGATCGGAGAGCCTGATGAACGACGTGCGTCGAGCGGTGTGGACGGTGGATGCAAACCTTCCGCTCACCGACGTGCGCACGGAGGGCTACTACTACTCGCGATCGATGGCCCGAACATCGTTCACGCTGGTGATGCTCGGCTTGGCAGCGGGCATCGCGCTGCTGCTGGGAATTGTGGGGCTGTACGGTGTGATCGCATATTCCGCCTCGCAGCGGCGGCGGGAGATCGGGATACGCATTGCCCTGGGAGCGCAGCGCAACGACATCACGGGGATGTTTTTGCGGCAGGGCTTACTGCTTGCCGGGTACGGAGTAGTCTGCGGGTTAGTGGTGGCGATTGCGGTGACGAGGCTGCTGGCTTCCCTGCTGTTCCACGTCAGCCCTATGGATCCAGTGACCTATGGGTGCGCCTGTGTGGCCTTATGCGGCGCGGCGGCGCTGGCCAGTTACGTGCCATCACGTCGAACAGCAGGAGTGAATCCGGTTGAAGCTTTGCGCGCCGAGTAAGTGAACGTTATGGAAGCGGGCGGTCGGGACAGCCTCGATCGAGAGGCTCAAGTTAGGACGCCCTTCAACTCAGGGTAGAAGGCAGGGCTGATCGCTCTGCTACCCTGTGGTGGCATGAAAAAGCGGACGACGCATCCCACGCTCAGCGAAGTCGCCAAACGGGCGGGCGTCGGCACGACCACAGTTTCCCGGGTCATCAACGGTGGCCAGCGGGTTAGTCCGGATACCCTGGCAAGAGTACGCCGCGTGATCGAAACGCTCGGCTATATGCCGAACGAAGCGGCGCGCATCCTGAAGGGTTATCGAACCAGGACCATCGGACTGGTGATTCCGAGCATCGCAGATTCCTTCTTCTCGACATGTGCTGAGACTATCCAGGCAGTGGCTCGAGCCAACGACTCGCTTCTGATCGTGACGACCACCCAGAACGATCCGCGAACCGAGGTGGAGAATCTGAACCTCCTCATGCGTCATCGAGCCGATGGGCTGATTATTGCTCCCGCTTATTCGCAGAGCCAGATGCTGCGGCCCATGCTGGAGCGGATCTCGATTCCTGTGGTGGCAATCGATCGACCGATTCCCAACTTACCGATTACATCGGTGGTCGCCGACAACGTCGCGGGAGCGCAGCTGGCGACGCAGCACCTGATCGATCATGGATACAGGAGAATCCTGTGCCTCACCGGAGAAAGCACCTTATATACGATCCGGGAGCGGCTCACCGGCTATCGCAAGGCCGCAGAAGCCGCGGGGGTAGAAGTGCTGCTGGATACTTCTGTGAAGGACTATAAGTCGGCGGAGTATGCCATCGAGAGTTTACTCTCGACCGCGCATCCACCCGATGCGATCTTCACTTTGAAAAACAGCACGACCATCTTTGCCTTCGAGGCGCTGCAGAAGCTGAAGGTAGCAATTCCAGGATCGGTCGCGCTGCTGGGTTATGACGATTTCCAGCTGGCAGCGATGGTGCGGCCTTCGATTAGCGTGGTCGAGCAGCCGATTGAGGAGATTGCACGACTGGCGGGCGAGGCGTTGTTTGAGCAGCTCGAGTTGCCGGACGGCGGCCGGGCGGCTCGCGCTGGAAAGCCTCAGCAGATACGGCTGGATACGCGGCTGGTGCCGCGCAGCTCATGCGGATGCTCGCCGATGCACCCGTAGACTCAGAACCCGTTATTGACTCTCTCGCGGACGGCAATGGGCACTGCACCGAGAGCGCAATGCCCATTGGCGGAGTGCAGTAGCTGAAAACGCCGATTAGTTGCCGGCCTTGGCCGTGTTCATCTGTCCCGCGGTTTCCGGCGTAGCGTGATTCTCCAGGACATCGTAGAGCGGCTGTACCGGAGTAACCTGCGGAGACTCGTGCGCGACGGAAACAGCCAACACGCGAACTTTGTCGTTGGCTGGCAACGTCAACTTGCGGATATGGGCGGGTAAGTCCATTGAGTAGGCGAAAAGATAGCTGTAGCTGTAGGGCTCGTTCAAACCTGCCGGAGTGTGGTGATGCGACGCATACCACGCGAGGTCGGCGCGCTTGATGAAGCCAGGGCGAAGGCCGATGTAGTCTTCCGGATAGCGCGGCGCCCAGTCCGGCGAACCGCGATTTTCGATATCCCACTTCGCGTGATTGGCCGAGACCGCCCAATCCTTGCGGAGCGCGACTTCGCGAGGCGCCGTACCACCGCGGCCGTAGATGGTGGTAGTGTCTGGCTCGGGCTTCCAGAGCCGCGTATCCCACTGGCCGATGAAGCCTCCCCAGTTCTCGACGTTCACTTCGTCGGAGCGTTTGCCCAGACGGAATGCAGCGCTCTGATCGCCGTCATCGGAGGCGGCGAGGATGTAGACGCGGTTGAAGTCGCCGGAGGGCAGGTCGATGGTCTGGCCTTTGGCGACGACTGCGTTAAGCTTGCCGCTGCCGGCAGGAGCGAGCTGGAAGTCCACGCCGTGGAAGGCCAGCGTGGCCGGGAGCATTTCGGCGGGAAGGGCATCGCCTTTGCCGTCGAAGCCTTCGCTTGAGGGGCTGTCGTCGTTGGTTGCGGCTGCGAGATCGTACTTGAGGTTAACCGGTTGTGAGGCAACTGCATTGGCCTGGGTAGGTGCCGTGCCGAGCTTGAGCGCGAAGGTGCGCGGCTGGTAGGGACGGAACGAAGTTTCCAGCTGGCCGTCGGCAACATTCGCTGATCCGACCGGCTGCTCCTGACCATTGACTTCGCGGGCCGCAGCAATGGGGCCGGCGAATTTGACATGGACATTCGGCGCCGCGACTCCGTCGGTCTCCACCATGCGCACAATGACTTCATCGCTCAGCTCGGCCTTTTTGAGAGCGAGAACGCGGACGTGCGGGGTATCGACGCTCATCAGCGAGAAGCTCTTGCCCAGAGCACCGTTATGCTTCTCGGTCTGGAAAGCGATGAGCGGGGTGCTGAGGCGGTAGGCCTGCCACTCTGTTTTGCCTTCGCGCCAGTCGCCGGAATGGCCGGCAATTCCGTAGAGAATGTCGTGATGCCCCCAGTCCTGATTCAGCTGGTCGCTGTAATTGCGGCGGCGGTTGGGATTTCCAGGCTGGCTGGACGAATCGACAGGGAAGCCAGGAGTGCGAATCAGCGTCAGGCGGATGGTGTGGTCGTCGCGCTTGTCGGAGCCGTTCTTTACGTCGGTGAGGATGGTGGCGCCATAGGAGCCGCTCTGATCGGTGAGATCAATCCAGTGATGCGAGGCCACTTCAAACTGGCGCTCGCTGGCGGTGGGACGCTGGATGGTTCCTACTTCCCAGTTGTAAGTGGCGTTCTGGTTGGCCGCTGACAGCGGGAAGACAGCTTTGAGGTTACCGGAAAGAGTCTTCCAGTCGATCGCGTCGCTGAATTCGACGCGGTTGCCCGCATCTCCTGCGGAGAGGCGCACCGTCTGCACGAACTTCGACCCTTCGGCTTCGCGGGAAACCTCGATCGCGACACGCACAGGGCCGTTTTCGGCGATACGAATTTGCGCGGGACCACCGACGAAGGTGCGCGGCGGTGCCTGCTCCTGGTCGAAGTCCATGTTCCAAGCCGGCCATTGGCGAGGCGCATCGTTGGAGATGGCGAGACGCACCGGAGCGGAAAGGAGCTCTTTGTTGATGGACTTATCGAAGATGCTGGTGACGTCGCCTTCTTCGTTGAGCTCCACACGGTAGCGTGCATTTTCCATCAAGAGATTGGAGACTTTCAGACCGGTGGACTGCGACGGTGCGTGGCCGCGGCGGACATCGTAAACGGAATACCCTACCGACGGCGTGCTGGCGAGAAACAGAACCTTGCCGTTCTCCAGCTGGGAAGGCACCGCCTGACCGTCCGGACCGATAACTTCGACCGCTTCAGGAGCTTTGCCGGGGAAGCTGACCTGAGCTTCGACCACATCCTGGCGCGCGATGTTGAGCGGGTTATAGACGACCACGGGGATGCCCTGCACCTGCGTATTGAGGACGGAAGCGACGGATTCTGTAGCGCTGTTTAGCACGCCGGCAAACTGATTCATCGCGATGACGTCATCGTTCCAGGCGAATTCGTAGGCACGTGGCGTCGCGGTGCCGGCTGCGGTGTCATGGAACTGCCCCCCCATGACCAGCATCCACGCATCGTTCAGGCGCTTCTGCGGATACGGTCGTCCGCCCATCCACTCCGCCGCGACAGAAGCCTTCTCCGCAGCATCGGCGAGGATTTCGTTTTTGCGGTTCCAGCGCTTGTGATACGCCTCCGATGTGAGCGAGCCGGCGGAGTGGTTGATCAGCTCCAGATCGCCTTTGTAACGCGGCATCAGCGTGGTCATCGACGGCTTGATGTCGAGGAACATCTGATCCGCGGCTGAGGAGATGACGTGCACCGGACCAGTGCCTAACTGCACGGGCGTCCCTGTGGGCGCGGAGTTCGAGGCGGCGTCCGGGCTGAAACTGCTGGTGCTGGAGTCGGGTGCGGGGAGCACTGCGTCGCCCTTGGTGGCCATGGCTTCGAGCAGCTTCACCGACTCTTCATCCACTGCGCCACCGATGTCACCGGTGCCGATGTAGTGGTAGTCGGCGTAAACGCCGGTGACCTTGCCATCGAGTGCGATGCGCTTGACCCAGTCCTGCTCCTGCTCTCTGCGGAAGAAGGGACGGCTGTTGGCTTCCTGCGGAGGAGTCGGCGGTGGCTCTTTGCTCAGGTCGCTCCGAATCTCGCTGCCATAACCGCCGGGGTTGAGCGCCGCGATGACTGTCTCGCCGTCGGGACCTTCCCACACACCAACGTTGAATGGAATGCCTTCAGGCGTCTGTTCGGGAGAATCGGGGCCACCCACCTTCGGCGCCGGCTGCCACGCGGCACTGAGCTTCTGCGTGGAGAAGCCCTTCACGCCGGCATGAGCGAGAATCGTCGGCAGTGAAGCGGGAAATCCGAAGCAGTCGGGCAACATGTATTCCGCGCTGGCCTTGCCAAACTCCTGACGGAAGTAAGTATTGCCGTACAGTACCTGGCGGATGATGGATTCTGCGCTGGGCAGGTTCACGTCGCCTTCTTCGACCGAAGAACCGGCCGGATACCAGTTGCCCTTAGCGATGTACTGTTTCATGCGCGCATAGTCGTCGGGGTAGTACTCCTTCATCAGCCGATAGCGATTGGCGCCGGTCCAGTTGAAGACGTAATGCGGGTACTTGTCGATGTAGTAGAAGTTGACCCGCATAGTCTTGAGCAGATACTCGCTGATCACCTGGGGAAACTCCCAGCGCCATTGCGTATCGAGATGGGCGTAGGGAACGACGTAGAGCGTGGGGTCTTTGGTGATATCCGGAGCCTGCATGGTCTGGGCCGGAGAATTCAGCAGGAACGCGGCGCCGGCGGCGATCACCGACAGGGTCTTCAGGGCACGTGGCATGAGAGGGCTCCGAGTTCGTACCAGCGAAGCTGATTGGGAGTGACGGCGGGTGGAGAAACCTCTTACGGTCCCTGGAAACGATACCACCGCGCCGGCTAACACCTTGCCTTGAGTGACCTGCGATTGTCAACCGCCGGGCCGCCCAGAGCCGATGGAAGCAGAAGTTCCTGACCGAAAGAAACCTTCCAAACTGGGAAATCAAAAGTCGTTAAAATGATCACATTCGCGGCGGTTTGAACTTTTATATTGACAATTCGAAATCCGGAGTCCTATATTGCTGGCTGCCTGGAAACGATACCACCGAAATACCCCAAGTTGTACAAAGAGGCGATCCGGGCAAGCAGCAAAACAATAGCGGAACGGCTTCCCTGGACCGGATGTTGGCGCAGTAAGGATTGGGACCAGATCGTACGCCGCAAAAAAGCAGATCAGGCCAAAGACTCGACGGAAACCTGGCCTGGCAAAGCTGTAAGAGGCAGTGGCATTTACACAGGAGAGCTGCAATGACATCTGAACTTGCGCCGCACCGCGCCGTCTGGCTGCGGATGGCGACTCGTATCTCCCGACTCGCATTCACTTTCATCTTTCTCGCGCTCACTGCGCGCACCCTTTCCGCTCAGGCCGTCGCCGGCATCACCGGAACCGTAACCGACTCAACCGGCGCAGTGGTCGCCGGCGCCAATGTCTCCATAAAAAACGAAGGTACCGGCGTGGAGAACAAGGCTGTCACCAGCAGCTCCGGAACCTATGCCGTTACCGGCCTGACCCCGGGAAGTTACACGGTGAGGGCGGAAGCCACTGGATTTCAGAACTTTAGCGTGACCGGCGTTCAGGTCGAGGTGAGTAAGGCAGACACCATCAACATCACCCTGAGCGCAGGAGCCGCGACGCAGACGGTTGAAGTGACGGCGAGCGCGGTCGCCCTCGACACGACGCAACCGCAGCTGGGCAGCACCATTGAGCCGGCTGTCGTGGCGTCGCTGCCGACCGAAGTATCCGGGCGCGGCCGCCAAGTGGACGGGCTGCAATTTCTTGCCCCAGGTGTAACCGGCAACACCTTCTCGCACCGGGTGGATGGCGGCGTGGACTTCGAGCAGGAAATTGTCTACAACGGGATTCCAGCGCCGCAGCCGGAGACCGAAGGCTACACGGTCAACTTCAATCCGCCATTTGAAATGGTTCAGGAGCTCCGCACCGAGCGCACCACCTTTGCCGCGCAGTTCGGATTGGGCCAGGGCGCGCTGTCGTATCAGATGGCCACCGGCACCAACCACTATCACGGCGATCTGTTTGAGATTAACCGCAACAGCTTCTTCGATTCCGTAGGCTTCTTCAATGGCCCATCCTGGGGCGGGTCATCGACTCCGCCAACCGATCACGAGAACAACTACGGGTTCACCATCGGCGGCCCGATCAGCATTCCTCACCTGTACAACGGGCGCGACCGTACCTTCGGCCACTACAGTCAGGAGTGGTATAAGCAGAATAACGAAAACACAGCCGTTTCCACCGTGCCAACGGCGCTCGAGAAGACCGGCAACTTCAGCGATTTTGTGGATGGCAGCACCGGCCAGCTGATCCCGATTTATGTCCCGCCGGGATTCAGCTGCAACGGCTTAACCCCCGGACAACAGTTCCCCGGGAACATCATTCCCGCGAGTTGCATCAGTCCGACTTCAGCAACCCTGTTGCAGTATCTGCCTGATCCCGATCGCCCGGGCAGCGGCATCGGCGGCCTGGACAGCAACAAGAGCTACGCACCGTTCATCAACCCGCACATCCAGCACGTGTGGGGTTTCACCGTCGACCAAAACCTGACGGCAGCGCAGAGCCTGCACTACACGCAGTGGCGGAACAGCTTCACCAACTGGAGCTTCGACAACAACCCGTTTGTGATTGCCCCCAATCCGCTAAACAGCATGAAGTGGGAGCCTGCGCTGGGCAGCGGCTTCCTGCTCAACTACGACTATTCGATCAGCCCGAGGATGATGCTCACCGCCGGCATTGGCTGGATCGGCGAAATTAACAATCAGTTCAACGAGACCCGCTACAGCTTTCCGGCGATTGCAGGCAGCATCATCCCGCCATACATCACCTGGGATGGACAACACGCGCTGACGGACTGGGGCACCCAGGGATCATGGCTGAAGTCAATCAACCGCAAGCTGGGCGTCGCGATTGTTGAAAACCTGCTGTGGACGAAGGGCCGGAACACCTTCAATATCGGCACCGAGTTCCGCCGCAGCTACCAGAATGATAACGAGGATCAGACCGAGGGTGGTCAATTCACGTTCAGCCACAAAGAGACCTCAACCCCCAACCCCAGCGATCCGAATTTCGGCACCTACGGAAGCGCCTTCGCCAGCTTTTTGCTGGGGCTCCCGGACGAGGCCAACCGCAGCAACTCGCAGGAATTGCGTCTGCGCAACCTCGACTTTTCTCCTTATATTCAGGATGACCTGAAGCTGACGCCGAAGCTGACCGTCAACCTCGGTCTGCGCTGGGACATCATGGTGCCGTTCACCGAGATGCACAACAACATTGTGTTCTTCGATCCGACGACGCCGAACCCCGCCGCCAATGGCATACCAGGAGCCATGACCAGATTCGGCAATTGCACGGGCTGCGCCGGTTATACCCGTGCGGACATCGACTGGAAACACTTCGGCCCGCGTTTCGGCTTTGCTTATCAGGTTGATAACAAGACGGTGGTGCAGGGTGGCTTCAGCATCGCGTTCCTGGACGGCGGTGCATATGAATATGGAACCAACAAAGTTGCCGTGAACTACGGCAACCTGCTCACCGGTACCTATACCCAAACCGCCACTGGGACCAATGTCTCGTCGTTCGGAAGCTGGGACACGAATACTATGCCGAATCCCACCGCGACTCCGTTCAGTCCTGGACTGGGCGTCGGCGGAATTCAGATCGACGCCTTCAACAAGAATGATGGGTTTGCCCCCTACAGCGAGCAGTGGAACGTCAACGTGCAGCGGGAATTGCCTTCAAACCTGTTCGCGCAGGTTGCATTTGTCGGGAACCGGGTTATCCATCTGCCCAGCAAGCTAAATTCCATTAACCAGATGAGTCCGGATGACCTCTCCAAGCAGGGCGATCTGGGGCTCGTCTACACAGCGACGGGCGGGCCGGGGTCCGCGCAGGCAGCGGGTTATTCGCTTCCATATGCGAATTTCGTGAGCCAGTGGGGCGGCTCGGCGACCGTGGCGCAGGCGCTGACTCCCTATCCGCAGTACGGATATATCTTCAATAACTTCGAAGGAGCCGGCACCGCGTATTACGAGAGCATGCAGTTGCAGCTGGAGAAGCGGTTCACCGGTGGACTATCGTTCCTGGCCGGTTACACACTGGCCAGCGAATATAACAACACCAACAGCGGTTTCACCAGTTTCACGGCCACCGCGGTGAACAAGTACAACCAGAAGGTGGAATGGGCCCCGACCAGCAATGCACCTCCGCAGACGTTTAAGCTGAGCGGCACTTACATGCTGCCGATCGGGCCGGGGAAGGCGCACCTGAACAACCATGGAATCACTGGCCAGTTGCTTGGTGGATGGCAGGTAGGCTGGATCCTCGATGAGGAATCCGGTACTCCGACGGGCCCCTCTCAGAATTTGAGCTTCCCATTTCCGAACGCTGATGGTAATCGCCCGGACCGCAATACCTCGGTGGGCCTGAGCACTGCCGGCTACAGCCGCGCAGCGAAGTACTTCGGCAAGCAGATTTCTGTGGCGCAGATGTTCGCGCCGAACACGTTTACTCCTGTCGGTCCCTATACACTGGGCGACGCTTACCGCAACTATTCGCAAATGAAAGAACCTGGGTATTACAACGAAGACGCGAACGTGAGGAAGCACTTCTACTTCGGCGAACGCTTCCAGGGCATTCTGCAGGTCGACTACTTCAACATTCTCAATCGGACCCAATTCGAGGGGCCCGATACCAATATCAGCGATGGCACGTTTGGCCAGGAGAATTCGCAGGGCCAGCAAAACAGCACGCGACAAGGACAGGTTCAGTTCCGATTAGAGTTCTGAACCTTGCGGCGAGGGCATAACCCGGCCTTCGCTGCCTCTCATTTAACCGCGGCGGCGCATGCACGGTGCGCCGCTGCTGTGTTTCTGAAGCCCGCGAAGCCGCGCGTACCCTGCACCAGATGGCTTCTATAATACGGTTCCATGATGATGGTTCGGCCCTGCGCATTCCGCGGCATGAGAAGAGTCGCCACGGGCGTGTTGCTTCTTTTCGCGCTGGCGGTGCCTGCGATTGCGCAGTCCTCCGGCGATGAAGTCACTCGGCAGGTGCAGAAGCTGTACGCCGAGGCGCAGGCCGCCCAGCAGCAGGGCGACGCAGCCGGAGCGATCCAGAAATACCAGGCCATGCTTCGCCTGGCACCGCATCTAGCACCGGCTTACAACAATCTGGGAATGCTCTACTTCAATCAGCGTGATTACGCCCAGGCCGCCACCACGCTGGAGCATGGTTTGAAGATCAATCCCAACATGCCCACCGCCTCGGCGCTGCTGGGACTCAGTTACTTCGAACTGGGCGAAGACGCGAAGGCCGAACCATTGCTGGAGCGGGCGCTCCGTGCCAACCCCGACGATGACAATGTGCAGATGAGCCTGGCGCATGCTCTGCTCAACCTCGGCAAAAGCGACGAAGCCACGCACGTACTCAATGTCTACCTGAGCCGCAATCCGAAAGATCAGCAGGCGCTCTACCTGCTGGGTAAGACTTACCTGCAGTTGTCGGAAGAGACGTTGGGAAAGATCAACAAGATCGATCCAAACTCCTACGTCGCTCATGAGGTGGCGGGCGAGATCGATGAGAGCATGAAAAACTTCGACGGGGCGCTGGTCGAGTTTAAGAAAGCCGTCGATCAGGCGCCGCAGCAGCCAGGGACCCATCTGCGCCTCGGCAATGTTTATTGGGTGATGGGCAAGTGGGATTCGGCCGAAGCGGAGCTGCGCACCGAACTCAGCATCGATCCCAATGACTGCACCGCGCGCTGGAAGCTTGCGAACTCCATACTGGAAGAGAATGGGTCGACGGATGAGGCGCTGAACGATTTGAATCAGGCGATCAGCCGCTGCCCCAATCTGATGCAGGCGCATGTGGATCGAGCGCGGGCGCTCATCAAGCTCAGGCGCCAGAACGATGCTCTGCCGGACCTGCTGCTGGCAGAGAAGGATAGTCCCGACGAGCCGTCCATCCATTTCTATCTGGCCTCGGTCTACAAATCGCAGGGTCGCGCCGAGGAGGCCAGGCAGGAGTTGCACGTTTACGGAGAACTGCAGCGGGCGGCAAGCCAGGCGGTCGCACAACAAGCCAATGAAGCGGTTTCGCTCAAGAGCGCGGCGCACTAACCCGTTGGCCCGCTGCGCCCTCTTGGCGGCGGGCCTGTGCGCGCCCATCTTCATCTATGCGGACATGGAGCCTGTGCCGCAACAGCAGGGCGGCGGGACGAGCACGGCCGGGGTTTTCGCCCCTGTGCACGATGCCGAAAATCGGCCCATTACCGCGGGAGGCTTCGTCTCAGAGGGTCCGGTCGTCCTTGAAGACGTATCAAAGCAGGCCGGCTTGACCACGTGGCGCTACTCTGGCGGAGCTCCGGAGAAGGCTTATATCGTCGAGTCGCTGGGAGGTGGTGTCGCTCTGCTCGATTACGACAACGACGGCTGGCTTGATATCTACCTTGTTAACGGAATGACCTACGATGCCATGAGCGGCAAAGCGGAGTCGCCGCATGCCGCTTTGTTTCACAACAACCACGATGGAACCTTTACGAATGTGGCCGCCCAGGCCGGCGTCACCAATGACCGCTGGGGTGTTGGTGTCGCAGTCGGGGACTACGACAACGACGGCTGGCCGGATCTGTACGTCACTAATGTGGGTAAGAATAGGCTCTATCACAATAATCACGACGGCACCTTTACCGATGTCGCGGAGAAGGCCGGAGTCGCGCTGGGCACGTGGTCGACGGGTCCAACCTTCGGCGATTACGATGGCGATGGCTTACTGGATCTGTTCGTGCCCGGCTACGTCGCCTATGACTTCGACCATCCGCCAAAGGCTGGCTCCGACCAGGTAGTGTCCAACGATTGCCGCTTTCGCGGCGTAAGCGTCTTCTGCGGCCCGCGCGGACTGCGCGGCGAACACGACCACCTTTTCCACAATAATGGGGATGGGACATTTACCGATGTCAGCCGCAAGGCCGGCGTAGACGATGCACCTGGTTATTATGGGCTGACAGCGCTGTTTGTGGATCTGGACGGGGATGGCAAGCCGGAGTTGCTGGTGGCCAACGATTCAACTCCAAATTACCTTTACCGCAATAAGGGCGACGGGACCTTCGAGGACCTTAGCTTTGAGTCAGGATACGCTGTCAATAAGGACGGTCGGCCCACGGCGACCATGGGCATTGCAGTCGGAGATCGCCGCAATAAAGGTCTGCTGGATATTGCCGGCTCAGACTTCTCAGACGACTACAAAGTGTTGTATCGCAATGAGGGCGGCCTTTCTTTCACGGATGTAAGCTATGAAGCCGGGATCGCAAAGGAGACGATCCCGTTCCTGGGATGGGGCACGGGCTTCATCGATTTCGATAATGATGGATGGAAGGATCTGTTCATCGCCAACGGTCATGTGTATCCGCAGGTAGATCAGCATGACTGGGGGACGAGTTTCGCGCAGCGGCCTTTGTTGTTCCGCAATACCCGGGACGGGAAGTTTGCGCTGATGCCGGCAGTGAAGGGCACCGGCCTTGCGACCCTGTTGACGGCGCGTGGCGCCGCCTTTGGCGACCTGTTCAACGACGGACACATCGATGTGGTGATTAACAACCTGGACGGGCCGCCGACCTTGCTGCGGAATGTGAGCGCAGACCATCATCACTGGGTGGAATTCCGCTTAATCGGGGAAAAAACCGGACCGCGCGATGCGGTGGGGGCATCGCTCTATCTGAAGGCTGGCGGCCTTACGCAGCGCGGGGATGTGCTGAGCGGCGGCAGCTTCGCGTCCTCCAGCGATCCGCGTGTGCACTTTGGGCTCGGCGATGCGGCCTCCATCGAGGGCCTCGAAACTCACTGGCCGCGTGGGTCCGTCGAAAAGCTCGCTGTGCCGGCTCCTGACTGTATCTATACCATCCAGCAGGGACGGGGTATTACAGCCAGCTTGTGTCCCAACATATCGGGGAAGAAGCAGCGTTAAGGCAGCCATGTTGATTTTTCCTGTCTTACTGGCAGTTCACGCAGTGCTTCCACAGGCCACGCCGGTGCGGATCGCCGACGCATCCTGCGATCGATGCCACGAAAAAATCTACAGGAGCTATCTGGCGACGCCGATGGCCAATGCCAGCGGCGCAGCCGGCGAGAAGCTGATGCCGGGAACCTTCACGCATCAGACCTCAGATATCCAATACACCATCGGTGAGCCGGAAGGTAAACCGACTATCGCCTGGCGGGATCTGCGTCATCCGGGAATCTCCGGTCAGTTCGAGCCGGGTTACTTCCTGGGCTCCGGGCATCTCGGAACGACCTGGGTCTACTCCGTCGATCGCTACTTATTCGAGTCGCCGGTGGCATGGTATGCGGCCTCGCATGGATATGATATGAAGCCAGGTCTTGAGGCCGCGACCGCGATGCCGGCGTCGCTGCCCATGCAGAGCGGCTGCCTGCGCTGTCACATGAGCGCAGTGCAGCCGAGCGATCCGGGAACTATCAACCGCTACACGGAGTTGGCATTCCTGCATACCGGAATTACCTGCGAGGCTTGCCATGGGGACGCGGCCCGGCATGTGGCGTCGGGCGGAAAGGCTGCGGTCGTCAATCCGGTGCAACTCAAGCCCGAGTTACGGGACGCGGTCTGCATCAGCTGCCACCTGGAAGGAGATGTCACGGTCGAGCGTGCCGGGCATCAGGTGCTGGACTACCGGCCCGGGCAGGCAATCGCGGACTATCTCGCTTACTATGTTTACGCAAAAAATAACCTAACCGCTCGCGGTGTAAGCGAAGTGGAGCAACTCAGCCAGAGTACCTGCAAGCGCATGAGCGGCGACAAAATGTCCTGCACGAGTTGCCACGATCCCCACTACTCGCCGGCTCCGTCGGACCGTGTTGCTTTCTTCCGCGGCAAATGCCTGGCCTGCCACACCGGAGCGGAGTTCGCCCGCTCGCACCATCCCGAAAATTCCGACTGTACCAGCTGTCATATGCCGCATAACGGCGCACAGAATATTCCGCATGTGGCGTGGACTGATCACCGCATTCTTCGAGTGCGTGAAGTTGCGCCCGTGCCCGCAGGTACGGACGTGAAGAATGAGCTGGTGCCGATCTTCTCGCCGGGCGCGACCGACCGGGATCTGGGAATGGCGTACTATCTGGCGCTTCTCGAGGGAAATCGGGCCGCGGAACCGGAAGCATGGTCGCTGCTCCAGGCGCAGAAGCAAAACCTGAGCGAGGATAAGGCGGCGCTGAACGCGCTGGGAATCTTGAGCGTCGAACGCGGAGATGAAACGGAAGCGCAGGCGGAGTTCCGGCGCGTGATCATGCTCGATCCAACGAATCTGACTTCGCTCTCGAATCTGGGAACATTGCTGGCGAAGGAGGGAAAGCTTACCGAAGCTGCCCGAGTGCTACATCAGGCCTTCGACCCCAACCGCGACGTTGCCGGGCTTGCTATGAATCTGGCGCGCGTGGAGTGCACGGTTGGCGACGGCGCTGCCGTGAAGCAGACACTTCAGTCAGCGATCATCTATAACCCGAATGTTCTCGAGATGCGGCAGTTGCTGGACCGCGCAAGCACATGCGGCGGACTCAAACTCCAGGACCTGAAGCCATGAAAGGGCGCATGCCGTTCGTGCTTCTGGTGAGTACACTGTTTTGCATTCTGCCCGAGCTCGGCCAGCCTGCGAACGACGACGAGGTCGCCCAGGCTCGCGTGCTGGTGAACGCAGACAAGCTGGCTGATGCAGAGAGTCTGTTACGCCAGGCCGTCCAGCGCGATCCAAAGTCGGCGGATGGGTATTTTCTGCTGGGTTATGTGCTGTTCCGCGAACAGAAACCGAAAGAGTCGCTGGCAGAATTTACCGCAGGAGCGCAGGTGCGGCTTCCAGATGCGGATGACTTCCGCGTGATTGCATCGGACTATGTGCTGCTTGCCGACTATGCCGATGCGGAGAAGTGGTTTGCGGAAGTGGCGCGGCAACGGCCGGATGACCCGACGAGCTGGTATCTGCTGGGACGGGCGCAATATAACGAGGACCACTTTACAACCGCGATCGCCAGCTTTGAGCGGGCGCTCGCATTGCGGCCGCAATACCTCGAAGCGGAGAACAATCTGGGTCTGGCGTATCAGGGATTGAACGATCCGACACATGCGATGGCGGCTTACCGTACGGCGGTGGGCTGGCAGCAGGATCATCCCGCGGATGCGCAGCCCTATCTGAACCTTGGCGCACTCCTGACCGATCAGAGTCAGGCGGAGCAGGCGCTGCCGTATCTCCAGACGGCCGCCCGGCTGGCACCGAAAAACCCTAAAGTGCATGAAGAACTCGGCCGCGCTTACGATGCGCGCGACGAACTACCCAGGGCGCAGCATGAACTGGAGCAGGCAGCGGCGCTCGCACCTAGCGCCTCGGGGCTGCATTTCAAGCTGGGCCAGATCTATCGCCGCGAGGGAATGCGCGACCGGGCGGAGCAGGAGTTTGCGATCTGTGCGAGGTTGAACAGCACGCATTCTTCGGTGGCGACTCCCAATCCCTATACGCCGAATTGAGCATCGCTTTTGCCGTCCAGCCGCCTCCCGCGGGCTGTTGTTCAAAGCAAAGGCCGAGAAGGGCTTCGGCCCGACTGCGGCCGCTGGACCGTTCCAGGAACAGTTCGGAAAGAGAACCGGCAGCGCTTCAGACGCTTTCCTGAGCAGCGAATTCCTCGTCCCTGTGCTTCAGGTGCCCCATACTCCAGTCGATAAGCAGGGTGTAACCCACGAGACGCCTGGGCTGTGACGGAGAAGCGGGCATGCTAGAGGTGGATCAGGAAATTGTACGGGAGTTTCTGGTGGAGAGCCACGAGAACCTTTCCCGGCTTGACCAGGAACTGGTCGCTCTCGAAAAGGAGCCGCAGGACGCAGCGCTGCTGGCGAGCATATTTCGCACCATGCACACCATCAAGGGAACCTGCGGGTTTCTCGGCTTCTCCATCCTCGAGGCTATCAGCCATGAGGCGGAAAATCTGCTGAGCCAGCTGCGCGATGGCAAGCGGCGCTTTACTCCACCGTTGGGTTCGCTGATTCTGGAAACCGTCGATGCGACGCGCCGAGTGCTGGCCTCAATCGAGGCGAGCGGCGGGGAAGGGCCGGAGAAATTCGAAGCACTGATCGGGCGGCTGCGCGCGGTTGCGGCAGGCGATCCCGGCCAGGAGCCGCCAGCACAGCCTGTCATAAGCGCGCAGGCGGATGATCCCACGCCGCGCGAACCGACTGCTCCGGTACCGAACGAGGCCGTGATCACGACTCCTTCATCCGCGGAACGCAGGACTGCGCCGCCCGAGGAAGCTGCCGCGCGAGTTTCCCAGGTGGCTGATGCCAACATCCGTGTCGGCGTAGCCCTGCTGGACAAACTGATGGACCTGGTTGGAGAGCTGGTGCTGACCCGTAACCAGATCCTGCAGTGCAACTCCGAGCGCGAAGATGCGGCGCTGAACGCGACCTCGCAGCGGCTGAACCTGATCACCACCGAGCTGCAGGAAGGCGTGATGAAGACGCGCATGCAGCCCATCCGTGTGGTCTGGAACCAGCTGCCGCGCGTGGTGCGGGATATGTCGGTCGCGCTGGGCAAGCAAATCCGCCTGGAACTGGTGGGCGACGAGACGGAACTGGACCGCAGCATCATTGAAGCGATCCGCGACCCGCTGGTGCACCTGGTGCGCAACGCCTGCGATCACGGCATCGAGACTCCGGCGGAGCGCACAGCTGCCGGCAAATCGGCCGAGGGCACGCTGACCCTGCGCGCTTACCACGAGGGCGGCAAGGTCAACATTGAGATTGCCGACGACGGCGCGGGTATCCAGGTGCAGCGAATTCGGGAAAAGGCGGTCGAGAAGGGGCTGCTGCGCCCCGATCAGGCAGAGAAGCTGAGCGAGCGGGAAGCCCTCAATCTGATCTTCCATCCCGGCTTCTCCACGGCGCAGACCGTCACCAACCTCTCCGGCCGAGGCGTGGGCATGGATGTGGTCAAGTCGCACATCGACCGCATCGGCGGCGTAGTCGATCTCTCTACCCGTTCCGGCGAGGGCACGGTGGTGCGGCTCAAGATCCCGCTCACCCTGGCCATCATTCCCGGGCTAGTGATCGCGAGCGGGGGAGAGCGATTTGTCATCCCCCAGGTCAGCCTGCTCGAACTGGTGCGGCTCGAAGCGGAGTCGGCCAGCCGCAGCATCGAGGATGTCCACGGCACGCCCGTCTACCGGCGCCGCGGTCGTCTGCTGCCACTCGCATACCTGAACAAAGTGCTGGACCTGTCAGCTCCCGAGCAGTCGGAATCCGTGAACATCGTCGTGCTGCAGGCCGAAGACCGGCAATTTGGGATGGTAGTGGATTCGATCAGCGACACCCAGGAAATTGTGGTCAAGCCCCTCGGCAAGCAGCTCAAGGGCCTCGAAGTCTATGCCGGAGCTACCATCATGGGCGACGGCCAGATCGCGCTGATCCTCGACGTGCTGGGAGTCGGACGTCGCTCTGGAGTGCTGTCCGGCAACCGGGAGCGCGCCCGCTCGGGCGGCGAACAGCAGGCCCAATACAGGACTGAGAAGCAAAGACTGCTCCTCTTTACTTCCGGCTCATTCGAACGCTTGGCGGTGCCGCTGTCGCTGGTCGCGAGGCTCGAGCAATTTCCACGTGCAGCCCTCGAGCGCGCCGGGGGCGCACCGGTGGTGCAATATCGCGATCGCATCCTGCCTCTGATCTCCCTGCGGGCAGTGCTGGAGCCGGAAGCTACAGGCCCGGACGAGTTGTCCGGAGATCCGGCACAGGTCATCGTGTTCAACGTGGGTGATCGCAGCGTCGGCCTGCTCATCGACCGCATCATCGACATCGTCGAGGAGACCGCGACCGTTCGCCAGAAGGGTGATCGCCCCGGCATCCTGGGATCGGCCATCATCGGTAAGCAGGTGGCGGACTTCCTCGATCTGCAGCACATCTTTGCCGCTACCCTGAGCGAATCTTTCGGCAACACGCGCGAGGCCGGCGCAGGCAAGACCGTGGTGCTGGCCGACAGCTCGGCCTTCGCGCGCGGCGTGATGCGCGCGAGCCTCGAGATGAACGGCTACCGGGTACTCGAGGCCTCGAGCGAGAGCGAAGCGTTGCGCTGTCTCGAAGACTCTGCGGTCGATGCGGTGCTGGCAGCCGTCGATCTGCCGCCTGCTGAAGGACAGTCGCTGGCGAAGGTGATGCGCGACAGCCGGATTCCGGTGCTGCCGCTGACCGGGCCAGGCGCTCAGCCGGCACAAGCCGGTGAGTGCTGCAACAAGTGCGACAGCGCGGCTGTACTCCGGGTTCTGGTCAGTTTGACAACTGCCGAGCCGACGGAGCCGGCGCGGGCGTGAGGGACTATGGCAGCTGAAAAGAAAGACGGCAAAGACATGATCGAGAGCGTGCAGCTCTCGACGTTCATGCTCGGCAATCTGCTGTTCGGAGTGAATGTGGAGCGGGTGCAGGAGGTACTTCGTTACCAGCAGATGACCCGGGTACCAGAGGCCCCGGCGGTCATCGAAGGATTGATCAACCTGCGCGGGCAAATCGTGACCGCTATCGACATGCGCCGCCGTCTGGAGCTGCCGCCGCGCGCCCAGGATCAGCAGCCGATGAACATGGTGGTTCGCACCGAGGGAGGCGCCGTCAGCCTGCTGGTCGACGAGATCGGCGATGGACTGGAGGCGGATGGAGGCCTGTGGGAGCGGCCGCCGGAGAACCTCAGCGCCGCAGCCCGCGACCTGATCAGCGGTGTGTACAAGCTGAAGGACCGTCTGCTGCTGGTTCTCGACGTCGACCGCGCGGTGGAGATCGAGTGCGGCTATCAGAGTGGAAAGCTGCCGGTGATGGAGCCGGCCAGGGCATAAGAAAGGGAAAAGGAGCGAATTCAATGGCAAGCCACGCAATCAGCAGTCGGCACGTCGCTCGCGAGCACGCGCGCGGGGGTAAGGCGCAGCCTGTGCGCCCCGGTATGGAAGGCGGGCCGCGCCCCGCCATAAACTGGAGCCTGAGCGGACCGAGTGTCGCCCAGCATTTCGGCATGGATGAGCACAGCATCGCGCAGCGCCGCGAATACGTCCGCCTCAGCGAAGAAGACCGCGAACTTCTCAGCGGGATGGTGCCGTGGATTGCGTCGGTCGCGTCGGAAATCTCCAGAGGCTTCTACGACTGGCAGTTTACCTTCGGGCCGACGAGGGAGTTCTTCGAGAGCTTTGCGCGGACGAAGGAAATGCCGGTGACCATGTTGCGCGAGCGTCTCGAGGCGACCCATGCCGGCTACCTTATCGAGGTCTTTGCCGGAGCCGAGATCAACTGGGACCTGCGCTACTTTGAAAAGCGTCTTCGTGTACAGACGGTGCACGATCGCATCCAGCTGCCCTTCAAGTGGTTTGTGGGTGCCTACGCTGAGTTTACCAGGCTCATCGGCGAGCGGCTGCGGCGCGACTTCCGGGATGTGGCGAAGATCTACCGCGTCGAAACCGCGCTGCAGAAGGTCTTCAACTTCGATATCCAGGCCATGTCCGATGCGGCGACGCTCAACACTCTCGAGGGCGTACTGAGATCCATCGGCCTCGGCCTCGACGCTACAGAGCAGCGGGGCGATCTGGCCGACCACGTCGAGGAGATCAAGCACACGATCGAAGGCGATTTGCGCGGCCACGAGAACTCGAGCGTGATGGACGCGCTGCAGGCCGTGCTGAAGTCGGCCGGCATTCGTTGCGAAGAGACGACCGGCGACAAGGCGGAGAAGATTGCGTGCTTCAAGGAGATCATCCACGGGCAGATCGAGCAGTTCACCTCGGCGCTGCACACTATGTTTGCCGAACACGAGAAGGGGAACCTCGATTACCAGATGCCGGCCGAAAGCTTCAAGGGGGTCTTCCACGACATGGCCGTCGGCGTCAACGAAATGCGCTCCGGGCATATCGAGCTGGTGCATACGGTGATGGGCTGCGTCGATCAGTTCGGCAAGGGCAATTTCGAAGCACGGATCCAGCAGTACCCCGGGCAGCGGGCCTTCATCAACGAAACCATCGAGCAGGTCCGCGCGAACCTGAAAGGACTGATTGCCGACACCGATGAGCTGATCGGAGCCGCAGTCGGAGGACGACTTTCCACACGCGCCGACGCCGCGAAGCATCCCGGCGACTTCGGCAAAATCGTCGACGGCATCAACCGTACTCTCGACGCAGTGATCCGTCCGCTGCAGGTGACGGCCGACTATGTACGTCGGATCGCCGTCGGCGATATTCCGCCGAAGATCACCGACAGTTACAACGGCGATTTCAACGAGATTAAGGAGGACCTGAACACCTGCATCGGCGCCCTGAGCGGCCTGCTGGCCGAGATGAAGCATATGTCCGACGAGCACAATAAGGGTGACATCGACGTGCGGATGCCGATCGATAAGTTCCAGGGCGAATACCACACCATGGCCCAGGGCGTGAACGAGATGGTGGCCGGCCACATCGAGGTGAAGAAGAAGGCGATGGCCTGCGTGGCCGAATTCGGGAAGGGCAACTTCAAGGCTCCCCTGGAACGCTTCCCGGGTAAGAAAGCCTTCATCAACGACGCCATCGAGGAGATGCGCCACAACCTGACCGGTCTGATCTCCGAGACCTCGGAGAACGCTTCGACGCTGGCCAGCTCCGCTGAAGAGCTGACCGCGGTCAGCCATCAGATGGCGGGCACGGCAGAAGAGACGGCCACGCAGGCCAACGTGGTCTCGGCGGCCAGCGAACAGATCTCGCGCAACGTGGCTACGGTAGCTTCCTCTTCGGAGCAGATGCAGGCTTCGATCCGTGAAATTTCGAAGAACGCCAATGAATCAGCGCGAGTGGCCAAAAACGCAGTCAGCGTGGCCCACGCCACCAACACCACCATGAAGAAGCTGGGTGACTCGAGCCAGGAGATCGGCAACGTGATCAAGGTCATCACCTCGATCGCGCAGCAGACGAATCTGCTGGCTCTGAACGCGACCATCGAGGCAGCGCGGGCCGGGGAGGCTGGCAAAGGCTTCGCGGTTGTGGCCAACGAAGTAAAGGAACTGGCCAAGCAGACAGCCCGGGCCACCGAGGAGATCGGCAAGAAGATCGAGGCTATTCAGGGAGACACCACCGGGGCGGTGAAGGCGATCAGCGAGATCGGAACCATCATCGACCAGATCAACGAGATCTCCAACAGCATCGCCTCGGCGGTGGAAGAGCAGACAGTGACCACCAACGAGATCGGGCGCAGCGTGGCCGAGGCCGCCAAAGGAGTCGGCGACATCGCGAAGAACATCAGCGGCGTGGCGGTGGCGGCGAAGAGCACGACGGAGGGAGCAGCGGATACGCAGAAGGCCTCCGAGGAGCTGAGTCGCATGGCGGCGCGTCTGCAGACGGTCCTCTCGAAGTTCACGGTCTGACGCGGGAGTCTCACGGGGGAGGCGCAGGTTCGCGCCTCCGCGCTGAGTCAGAGGGTGACATGGCAAAGGCACTGGTCGTAGACGATTCGCGGGCTGTCCGCATGATTCTTGCGAAGACGCTCAGGGAACTGGGCTACGACGTAGGAGAGGCGGCCAACGGCCGGGAAGCTCTGGATCTGATCGCGAGGGACAAGGGCGCCTTCACCCTCATGCTGGCCGACTGGAACATGCCGGTGGTGAACGGCTTTGACCTCCTGTGCGCGGTTCGCGAGGATTTGGAGCTGAGCGCGCTGATCGTGGTGATGGTGACCACCGAGACCGAAGTCGAGCATATGACGGCGGCTCTGGCGGCGGGAGCCAACGAATACGTGATGAAGCCTTTCACGCGAGAGATCCTCATCGAGAAGCTGCAACTGGCGGGAATGCAGGTCTGAGGGAACCGCGATGACAGCAGTTTCACAGAGAATTCTGCAGCCCGGCGAGCGCATCCGGGTGCTGGTGGTGGATGACTCCGTCGTCATTCGCCGCCTGGTCGCGCACGCTCTCGCAGAGGATCCGCTCATCGAAGTGGTGGGCGCAGCCTCCAACGGATCGATCGCTCTTGAGCGCATTCCGCAGCTCAATCCCGATGTCCTCACCGTGGACATAGAGATGCCGGAGATGGACGGCCTGGAACTGCTGCGGCGCATCCGGCGCGACTTCCCGCACCTGCGCGCCATCATGTTCAGCACCCTGACCGAGCGCGGCGCGGCCATCACCCTTGAAGCCCTGAGCCTTGGTGCGGACGATTATGTGCCCAAGGTCTCGAATGAAGGCTCTCTCGACCGCTCCCTGGCGCGGCTGCGCGAACAGCTTCTGCCGAAGATCCGCCAGTTCTTTCTGCTGCCGAACGAGAAGGGCGGGGCGAAGAAGCTGGCGGAAGTGCAGAGCCGCATTGCGGCCCCGCGCGCGGCTTCGTGCCTGCGGCCGCGAGTGGTGGTGGTTGGCGTGTCGACAGGAGGACCGGCGGCTCTGGCCGCGATTCTCCCCCAGTTGCCTTCTGACTTCGCCCTGCCGGTTCTAATCGTCCAGCATATGCCGCCGCTGTTTACCAGGCTGTTGGCGGAGCGGCTCGATCGCATCTGTGTGCTAGCCGTGAGCGAGGGAACGCAGGCCGCACCGGTGACGCCGGGGAAGATCTGGATCGCGCCGGGAGACTTTCATATGAAGATTACTGGCGGCAGCGGAGCGGAGCGGCTAATGCTCGACCAGTCACCTCCGCAAAATTCCTGCCGTCCGGCGGCGGATGCTCTCTTCATTTCGGCGGCGGAGGTTTACGGAGGGGCGGTGGTGGCGGCGGTGCTGACCGGCATGGGCCAGGACGGGCTCAGCGGCGCGCGAGTGCTGAAGGCACGAGGCGCGACGATTTTGGCGCAGGATGAAGCCAGCAGCGTGGTGTGGGGCATGCCCGGCGCGGTGGCCGGCGCCGGCGTTGCCGATCGCGTCCTGCCTCTGGATCAGGTGGTACCGGAGATCCTGCGCCAAGTCCGGGGCGGGTGAAAGGGATTCGCATGACGACGGAGCTTCCGGGCATCCACACCGACAACTACCGGTTCCTGCAGGAGCATGTCTACGCGCGCACCGGCATCGTGCTCGACGAAGGCAAGCACTACCTGTTCGAGACCCGGTTGACGCCGATCGCGCGCCAGCTGGGCCTGGCGTCGATCAACGACCTCTGCTTTTTGCTGCGGAAGCCGGGTCAGACCGAGGTGGGTCGCCAGGTGGCTGAGGCCATGACCACCAACGAAACCTACTTCTTCCGCGATCCCGGCCACTATGAGGCAATTCGGTCGATCCTGCTGCCCCGTCTCAGGCTGGAACGCGCGGATACGCGCACCCTGCGTTTCTGGTCTGCCGCAAGCTCCACCGGGCAGGAAGCCTACAGCCTGGCGATGCTGCTGCTCGAAGAAGGGCTGGCCGACTGGAAGATACGGATCCTCGGTACCGATTTTTCCTCGACGGCGCTGGAGCGGGCACGAGCGGGTCAGTACCAGCAAATCGAGGTGAACCGCGGTCTGCCCACGCCGTTGCTGGTGAAGTATTTCCGACGCTCGGGCATCAACTGGCAGCTGAGCGATGCGGTTCGGCGCATGGTGGATTTCGAGATCGGGGATCTGCGCGCCAGCATGCGAACCATGGGCCCCTTCGATCTGGTCTTCTGCCGCAATGTGCTCATCTACTTCGATCCGGAGACCAAACGAAAGATTGTTCATGAGCTGCACGGCACTCTGTTTCGGGGTGGATGGCTGCTGCTGGGCGGGGCGGAGTCCGTCTTTGGTGTGGAGCAGTGGTTCGAGCGAGCAACCGCAGGCTCCGCGACCGTCTACGTTGCCCGCTGAAAAGGAAGAGACATGGAAACCGCTAGCGGCACCGAGATTCTGCTGAGCGAGATAGCTCCGATTGTTTCCGCTGTCTTTGAAACCATGCTGGACATGGAAGCGGCTCCTGTCGAAGTTTCATGGAAGGCGGACCCGAATCGCATGGTCGCCAGCGTGCGCCTGACGGGAGAGTGGAATGGGGTCATCGACCTCGAATGCGATCACCGCCAAGCCTGCCGCTTTGCGGCGCGCTTTCTGCGCGATGACGATCCTCCCTGCGTGATGGCGCGGGATGTGCTGGGCGAGTTGATCAACATGATCGGCGGCAATCTGAAATGCGCTCTCACCAGCGGCATCTCGCTGTCCAGCCCGTCGGTAGCTGAGGATGCAGCTTCGGCCCGCATCGCCGCCGATCGCGAGCACCACGTGGCTTTCCGGTCTAGCGAGGGGACGTTCTGGGTCGGCCTGCTGGCCGCCTGAGCGGCTTCATCCCTATCTGGCCCTTGTCCAGGCTGACTGCTGATGGCGGCCGAAAGCAGGCGTCGCTCCCTGAGAACCCGGAACACGCAGGCGGATGATTGCGAGGCTTTGCATTCGTGCGTTCTGCCAGCCGCAGCGTGACCCTGATCACTGACAGCCAATTCCGGAGAGACCGAGCATACATTCTGGATTCACCGATACAGCGGGAGTCTCCGCTACGCGCATTGCCGCGTGGCCGGATCGTCGCCAGGGAGGTGCAGGTGCGATCGCAGCCCCCAAGTGAGCGGATAACGCGGCGGGAGTTTGTGGCGGCAGGCACCTTGGCAAGCGCCGCTCTGGCTGCTGGTTGCTCATCCCGAAGAGGCGAGTGGGAGTTTCTCTCAGAAGAACAGGCAGCGATTCTCGCCGCCGTCTGCGATCAGATCATTCCGGCCGATGATTATCCTGCCGCATCGCAGGCGGGCGTCGTGCGCTATATCGATCATCAGCTTACCGGTCCTTACCGCCGCCACCAGAAGATCTACACCGTAGGACTGCGCCAAATGGAGGACCTGTGCCGCAGTCGCTTCGGTGTTTCTTTAGCCGATGCCCAAGCCGGACAGAAGCTCGAGGTTGTGCGCATTCTCGAAGAGCAGCACAACCCCATCTTCACCCTCGTGCGCAGCCACACGATGGAGGGCTACTACGGCTCGCCACGGCATGGTGGCAACCGCAATGCGGTGAGCTGGAACATGCTGGGGCTGACGGAGCCTCCGGTGCGCGGGCGCGCGCAGTATGACCTGACGGCGGGCCGGCGCCCATGAAGCGGGTGAACGCTGTTGTCGTGGGAGCCGGGGCGGCAGGCGGCATTGTCGCCAAAGAACTCGCCACCGCCGGGCTCAGCGTGGTGCTGCTGGAGCGTGGACGGTGGTATACCGCCAACGACTGCCGCAAGGACGATCTGCGCAATCAGCGGACCACCGTTCTGGGCGCGGCCTTCGGGCCGGAAGACGACGGTAATCTGCGCGTATGCGTCAATGCCGCGGGTGTCTCGCAGACGGTGCTACCGAGCGATGGCATTTACTCCAACAATGCTGCCTGCGTCGGCGGGGGCACGCTCTCCTATGGAGCCATGGCGTTTCGCTTCCTGCCCCAGGACTTCCGCATGAAATCCACCTACGGTGCGCCGCCGGGATCGTCGCTTGAAGACTGGCCGATCTCCTGCGACGATCTGGAGCCGTTCTACGATAAGGCTGAGTATGAGATTGGGGTTTCGGGCGACTACTCCGGAACGCCCTTTCACGCGCCGCGCCGACGCGATCTCCCCATGCCGCCGCTGCCACCGAATCGGGAGTTCGAGATCCTCGAACCCGCTGCGAAGCGCCTGGGGCTGCATCCCTACCACCTGCCCATGTTGCGCAACAGCGTACCTTACAACGGGCGCGGACCGTGCATGCGCTGCCGCTGGTGCGTGGGCTTCGCCTGCGAAGTGGACGCCAAGAATGGGTCGCAGAACACGGTGATTCCCACCGCGCTCGCCACCGGCATCTGCGAACTGCGCACGCGCTGCGTGGCGAGTGAAATCCTCACCGACGCGCGCGGCCGGGCTACAGGCGTCGCGTATTTCGATGAGAACGGTCGCCGCAAGGAGCAGCCAGCCGACATCGTGATTGTCTCCGCCTGTGCGATCGAATCGGCGCGATTGCTGCTGCTCTCAAAGAGCCGCTTCTTCCCCCAGGGCCTCGGAAACCGCTACGACCAGGTGGGCCGAAATCTGCAGGGCCACTATTACACCGGAGCCATCGGCTTCTTCGATTACGACACCTATGACGACATCGGTCCCGGCGCCAGCATCGGCGTGAGCGACTACAACCACAGCACGCCAGGACTGTGCGGGGGAGGCCTGCTGGCGAATGAATTCATTCGCCTGCCGATCCACATGATCGACCGCATGCCTCCGGGTACGCCGGGCTGGGGGATCGGTCACAAGCAGGCGATGCGGGCCTGGCACAGACGCTCCATCGTGGTGATGGGACCGACCCAGCAGATTCCCACCGCCGAGGCCCGCGTTGTTCTCGACCCCGCGGTCCGGGACAAATGGAGTCTGCCAGTGGCACGTCTCCAGGGCAATTGCCATCCACACACCTTCGAAATTGGAGCCGTGCAGGCAAAGCGCGCCGAGGCGTGGCTGAGAGAAGCGGGCGCGATCCACACGTCGCTGAGCGCTGGCCGTCCGGACCTGATCCAGGCAGGACAGCACCAGGCAGGCACCTGCCGTATGGGCGACGATCCGCGCAGTTCGGTCGTCGATCGCGCCTGCCGCCTTCACGACGTCGACAACGTATTTGTCATCGATGGCAGCGTGCACGTCACCAACGGTGGCTTCAATCCAGTCTTGACCATCATGGCTGTCGCGTACTACGCGTCGGATGCGCTCGTTCGCGAATGGAAAGGCACGGCGTTCCGGTCATGAGGCGCCTCCTTGGTTGGCTGGCAGTCGGTCTGTGCAGCGCAGCCGTACTGACGACCGGCGGCATCTGGGGAGCGACTGCGTATTACACGTCGAAGCGCGGCGCCGGCTGCGCGAGCTGCCACGAGATGGCGGAATATGTCGGCGAAGCGCATGGCTCACCCCACCGTAATCTGAATTGTCAGGAATGCCACGAAGACACCACAGCGGCGAAGCTGCGCCACATCCGCGTGCATCTCACGCGGCGGGTCCCCGACGCCATTCGCCTGCGCGATGTCGACGTGCTGTCTATCACCTCGAGTTGTCAAAAGTGTCATCGACAGGAATATGCCTCGTGGCATGCGGGTCCGCACAGCGCGACCTATCAGCAGATCTTCGCCGATCCAAAACAAAATGCGCAGCGTCGCCTGATGGACGACTGCTTTCGCTGCCACGGCATGCATTACGACGGTGCGGTACGCGATCTGGTCGAGCCTCAGGATACGCGCGGGCGGTGGCGCATCGTGCGCGCAGGATTTGCCGATCAGCCGACCATGCCGTGCTCTGCGTGTCACTGGATTCACGGAGAAGGCTCGCCCGAAACCAAACCGGCCGCGCGCATCTCTGTTGCCGACGCGCCTCTCGACAATTCCCTGGGATTCTTCGATCGACGAGAGCGCATGCATTTTGCCGGCGCAGCCTTGTCCCTCCCCCAGCTTTACGATGGTCCCACGCCGGTGAAAGTCAGTCCCGATCAGCGCCAGGCGATCTGCTACCAGTGCCACGCGCCGCGTTTGCCGGATACGGGAACGCCGGCGGCTGTCCATGGCTGGGGTGTGCAGGCCGGCTCCGGAGACGACCGGACGCCGATGGGTGTTCACGAAGGTCTGAGCTGCTTTGCCTGCCACAACGGCCACAGCGAGAACGCGCGCGCTTCGTGCAAGATGTGCCATCCCGCGATGTCCGACTGCGGGCAGGATGTGGAGAAGATGGACACGACCTACGCGAGCGCGTCCAGTCAGCACAACATCCACTTTGTGCGCTGCACCGATTGCCACGCCCATGGCGTCCCGCGGGCGAAGCACACTGCCGCTTCGCGTGCTGCTGCGAGCGTCGAAGCAGAAGACGCAGCGAAGAAAGCCGGACAGTAGGAGCGTCACCCCACTCGTCAAATATCCGGGCAGAGTTTCTTGCCCCTCGCCTTCGTTGTTCGCGCCTGCGTTCTGCGGCGGGCGACAATGGAAGCAGAGGACTAATGCCGAACCGATCTGCTCGCCCGGATATCTACGCCGCACATGGCAGCTCCTGGGCGCAGCGGATTTTCATGACCGCAGCCATTGCCGCATGCGTGGTCCTCGCATGGTGGCTGCTGTTTGCAGGAGGTATCGCGCTCATCGGCACATGGCTCGGCCGAGCATGGCAGCTCGGTGACGCGACGCGCCGCATCTGTCTGGCACTGGCTCTTACCGTCTATTTCCTCCGCCTGCTCTTCACCCAATTCGCTTTCCTGAAACGCGCCCTCGGCTGGGGCGAGGCGGCCATGATCGCTGCCTGGGCTCTGTGCATTTATGTGCTGCTCGCCATTGCCGGCGGCACGAATGCGGGGACGATGCGCGCCGCCGGTGCAATCGGCATCGTTCTCTTTGTGTTCGGATCGTGGATGAACTCATACGCCGAGTATGCGCGCCACGTTTGGAAGCAACGGCCGGAGAACCAGGGGCGCCTTTACACGCTGGGCCTTTTTCGAATCTCCCGACACCCCAACTACCTGGGCGACCTGATTTCCTTCTCCGGGCTTTGCCTGATCGCGGGCAGATGGATCACCGCAGCAGTCCCAATCATCATGCTTGCGGGATTCGTGTTCGCGAATATCCCGATGCTCGACTCACACCTGCGTGCGCACTACCGTGCGGCCTTCGATGAATACGCAGCACACACCCGCAAACTCATCCCCTTTATCTATTGATACCTGCTCCATCAGCGCTGGGACTCACCAGCCCGCGCGGTTCATGACAGATAACGCAACGAATCTCTCCACAGTTCCTCGGCGATTACTCCCGCTGGCCCGGCCTGCGCGAATTTCGCAGCCTGACCGGCCCACATCTGCATGCGTTCGGTGTCGCCGGCCTTGGCCGCATCTTCGCGAATCGCCCGCGTGAGAGCGCGCTGCAGTGGATAGGGAACCGGCGATGGCGCATCCTCTGCGGCACAGGCGCGAAGATACCGATTCTCGATCGCACGCCCGGCGCGCCCGCTCCAGGAGCGGGTGACAACCGTCTCGTGTGCCTCGGCGCTCGCCAGCTTGTTTGCATACACGGTTGGAATGCTGGATTCTGCCGACCGGAGGAAGGCAGTGCCGATCTGTACCGCACTGGCTCCAAGAATCATGGCTGCGGCGACTCCACGCGGATCGGCAATGCCGCCCGCCGCAATCACCGGCACAGAAACTGCGTCCGCTACCTGCGGCAGCAGCGCGAAGAGGCCAACCATGCCGCGCTCGGCGTCTTCGGCGACGAAGGCGCCGCGATGGCCGCCGGCTTCCATCCCCTGCGCGATGATGGCGTCAGCTCCCGCAGCCTCGGCGGCGCGCGCTTCGGCGACGGTCGTAACGGTGGCAAACCACAGGATGTTTTGCGCCTTCATCTCTGCGACAAAAACCTCAGGATAGAGCCCCATGATCGAAGAAATGACAGTGGGCTTCGCCGCCAGCAGCGCCTGGCATTGCGACGGGAAGTCCGGGAGCATCGCATGGAATGGATCGGCCGCAATAGCAGGCCCCCACGCACCCAGAAAATTACGCTGCTGCTGCTCAGCCTCCGGGTTACGCGCAGGCGGCGGATCCGGGGCCCACAAATTGATTTGAAAGGCTCCATCGCTCTGCCGACGAAAATCGGCGACCCACGCCTCAATCGCTTCGGGATTCATGAGTAGCGCCCCACAGCCCCCGATGCCGCCGGCATTGGCCACGGCAGCAGAAAGGGCAGCGGGGCATGCTCCGGACATCGGCGCAAGCAGAATCGGCAGGCGGATGCCCAGTCGATCGGTGAAGGTCTGGACGCGGGAAAGCGGACTCAGCGGTACAGCATTCGGCATGGATAACCCTTAGGTCAGATTGCAGCAATACAGATGCTGATGGTGAAGCAGAGAAAATGTTTCAGGAAAATGACCGGATAACTCCACATGCTAAGGGCCACACCTTTTACGCCGCATAGCGAGGGAGGCGAACGACGGAATCCTTCATCCGCCAGTGATCGATACTGCCGGACCGTTCTTCGCTCCGGGACTGCCGGCAACGCAATCCTTACTCCCGCGGCAACGCCACACCGGTTCAGATTTTTTATCGCCGCTGCACTTCCAGATCGATGGCCGCCGGAGGCGGCTCTGCGGGGGAGTTCACGCTGCCGCAGGTTGGGTGGAGCACGAAGCGCACCACGCCCTGGTTGTCTTCGAAGGCCAGGCCATAATCGGAGCCGCCCTTGAAGTCCCCCCACGCTCTCGGGACGACCGTGACACAATTGGTAATTCCGCTGAATCTTTCCTGGGCCTGCACGGTGGTTGCTGAAGTCCGCATGGGGCCCAGTACATTCCCGACCACCCCAGCTAACAGCAGCAAGCCGACTTCGCTGAGCCTGATCCATTTGAGTTTCAAGGCAAACTCCTCCGGGGATATTGATGACACTGAGTACAGACGCAGGCTACATGGATTCCGTTCATGTGGTGCGGCGAATGGCTTCATCAGACCCGAGGCGGCATTTCTCAGTGACGACTCGACGAGGACCAGTGACGTATGGTCGGCGGATCCAAATACCATAAACGATGGATCGATATTGAATCGAGGAGGTGAGTGTGTCTCTGCTGCGTGGCAGAGTGGTCTCCGGCATGGGGAACTTCTCCTGGTGGATCGAGAAATTGCAGGAACACTATCTGCATAAGACTGGAATGCGATTGTTTCCGGGCACGCTGAATGTTGAGTTGCCTGAGCCGTATGCGCTGCCAAAGGATGTAATTCGGCTCGAAGCGGACGAATATGGCGGAACGGTTTCAGTCAATCTTGTTCCCTGTTCGATCTTTGGCCAACGTGGGTTCATTCTCCGCACCGACGCGAATGAGAAGGAAGAAAAGCATCATCCGCGCACTATCGTTGAGGTTGCGACCGATATCAAACTCCGCGACTACTTTCATCTGCATGATGGAGACACCGTGGAGATCGAAGTGCCGCCCTCGTCCGTGGCCTTCGAATCCAGCGATGAAACGGCATCGAAGACCGGCCGCTTCTACATCCTCACCGGAGGACCTGGCTCCGGCAAGAGCACGCTGCTGGCAGCACTGCGCAAACTTGGTTTGCACACCATGCCGGAAGCGGGGAGAGCGGTCATCCAGGAGCAGGTTGCCTGCGGAGGAAATGCGCTCCCGTGGAATGATCGCGTGGCCTTCGCCGAGCACATGTTCGAGCGCGACGCTGCATCGTGGCGAGCGGCTCATGCTCTCACGGGCCCGGTGTTTTTTGACCGCGGTGTGGCCGACGTAGCCGGATATCTGCGGCTCTGTGGCCTTCCGGTTCCGCATCACATCCTCACTGCGGCACGCACATTCGACTACAGCCGGCAGGTCTTCATCGCTCCGCCGTGGCCGGCCATCTTTGCCCAGGATGCGGAGCGGAAGCAGACCATGAAAGAGGCAGAGGCCACCTGGAGCACGATGGTCGATGTCTACACCGAACTGGGCTATAACCTGGTGACTCTGCCTCTGGCTTCCGTTTCGGAGCGCGTGCAATTTGTGCTGGAGACGATCGGAGTTGAGCCGGCCATCCCCCGCGCTGAGTGATGTACGAGCGCGGTTTTCCGGGTGCATTTCGATCACCGGTAAATGCCCGCCAGAAACAGCACCATCGCCGTGCTCAATGCCGCCACACGAAAGCGATGCAAAAGATCCCATCTCTGATGCTCCCGCTGTGAGGCACCATCGAACTCGCCCGGATTTATGCGCGTCATGCGGTTGTTGATTGGTACCAGGAAAAGAAGCGTCAGCACGATGACCGCGATCCATATTCCACTCGCGGAACCCAGCAGCAGAACCCCTGATTGATGAAAGCGTATCCCCATTTCCAGGAGCAGGAGCAAAAGACTCGCGCCGTACCAGAAAAGCATGACAAATCCGAGCCTGCCGGCAAAGAGTTGAATCGCGCTCGCTTGGGCGCGGTCGTCCAGTTTGCGGAGGACCGGATTGATAAAAGCCGAGACGGCAAACTCTGTGCCGATCAGCAGGCCAATGCACATAATGGTTATCAGATCGAGTAGGAAGATCATCATTCGCTCCTGAAACTCAGACGCTGCGCATCGTTATACTGATTCAGGGAGATGTACTGACAAAGTTGTCAGTATGCTCGCGAGGTGTTTTGCTATGCCGGTCTCGAAGAAGGAAACGTCAGAGTGTCCGATCGACGCCATGCTGTCGGTGATTGACGGCCGCTGGAAGGGAACCATCCTGTGGCGGCTGTCCGACGGACCGATGCGGACCGGAGAGCTGCGCCGCAGCATCCCTGGAATTACCGAGAGAATGCTGATCCGGCACCTGCAGGAGTTGGTGCGCGACGGGATCCTGCTGCGGCATCAGGAGAACAGCGTGCCCCCGTGTGTGCGCTATTCGATATCGAAATATGGATGGACCCTGGTTCCGGTTCTGGAGGTCATCTGCACATGGGGACGGAACCATTTGCAGCGTGTGAAGCAGGAGTGCCGCGTCCGGCCCTGCGCATAGGCGCGATCCACGCGCTCGAAGAGGAACAGCACGTGGATTCGCAACTCACTCCTGTATCATCGCCGCCTATGCTGTTTGCAGCACAAGCACGGTAGCCACCGGATCGAGCGCCTCTGCCGGCAGCGTTACATCCAGAGACTTGCCATTTTGTGCCACCTTCAGTGGCTTTTTTGACGAGTCGGCGAGCAGATAAGCGCCGGAAACCTGCCTGGGCACATTATCGAGATGGAAGCTCGTTCCCGGCCACTCGAAGAGCTGGATATAGATTTTGTCGGCGGTAGTGGTCGACCGCCATTTCCAGGCAGGGATGAACTTCGGCTTACCCTGCTTATCCTTTTCGGTGGGTGAAAACGATCCGGCTTCCGCGCCAAACAGCGTGGGCTGGGTGGCATAAATCGACTCCCCATTTACCGCGAGCCACTTGCCCATCTGCTGCAGGCGCTCCACCTCCGGAGCTGGAACCTCGCCGGTGGACATGGGGCCGATATTGAGCAGGTAATTTCCCCCCTTGCTGGCGATGTCGATGAGATTGCGCAGCAGTGTCTCCCTGCTTTTGAAGTTTGTGTCGTCCTTCTTGTAGCCCCACGTGTCGTTCATCGTCATGCACGATTCCCAATCGCGTCCGGGATAGCCCTGCGCGGGGATGTACTGCTCCGGCGTCTCGGTATCGCCGCTGTAGCCACCGCCCAGGCGATTATTCCAGATCAGCTTCGGATGCTGATTGAGCACCTGCACGATCTCACCGGCCAACTCCGGCGTCATATCTTTGGTGGGCGTGTCGAACCACACGATGGCTGGGTAATCGCCGTAGTTGGCGAGCAGTTCGCGAATCTGCGGAATTGCCTTCTGATGCAGATAATCGGCGAAGTTGCCGTTCTGCGCAGGATCCCAGTGGTACGTCGGTGGTTTGTGATCGTCCCGCTTGTAGGCTGCCCCGCCAGGTGCCGTCCAGTCCTGGTCCTGCGAATAATAGAAGCCGAGGCGAATGTCCTGCTTCTGGCATTCCTCTGCCAGTTCTTTCAGAGGATCGCGCTTAAACGGCGTGGCCTGGACGATATTGAATGGGTTCGCTTTGGAGTCGAACATGGCGAAGCCATCGTGGTGCTTCGACGTAATCACGATGTACTTCATGCCTGCGGATTTGGCGAGGCCGACGATCTCTGCGGCGCTGAACTGCGTCGGATTGAACTGGTTCGCCAGCGCCTTATACTGCGCCACCGGGATGGACGCCGAGTTCATGATCCATTCGCCAATCCCCGCGATTTCCTTGCCGTTCCAGCGGCCGGCGGGAATGGAATAGAGGCCCCAGTGAATAAACATTCCGAAGCGCGCCTCGCGGAACCAGTGCAGACGCGCGTCTTTTTCGGCTGGCGTCTCGTTGTCCTGGATCGACGGAACCGGATGTTGCGCGGACGTCTGAATGTGTTCGCCCTGAACCTGCGACCAGCTGCGTGTAGCTTTCGTGCTGAGTGCCAACCCTGATGCAGCCAGGGCCATATTCTTCGAGAACTCGCGCCGTGATATTCCCATGCACCCCTCTCCACTGATGAATGCGTGACGAGTCACCTTCCGAGCGCCCCTGCGTTTGGCGCCGGCCTCGGGGGTGAAAACGACCCGCCAGACACTTTATCATTGGTGATGTCTGAGAGGGGCGGCTCGGCAAATACCGCCCTGAATCGCGCACAATTGTGCACAGCTTTGGAATCTCGCCATATGCATGCGGTGCAGAACACGGGCGATCTACAGCGGCTCATCGAACTGACGGTTGATGGCCGCGGCATTGCAGTTGCGGCCGGAACCAGCGTCGCGGCGGCTGTGCTGATGGCTGGCAGTTCCACGCGGTTTTCCGTCACGGGTGAGCCGCGCGCACCGCTTTGTGGCATGGGCATCTGCTTCGAATGCGGCGTCACCATCGATGGCGTGCCGTACCAGAAGAGCTGCCAGATCCTCTGCGAGCCAGGAATGGATGTGCGGTCCTCATGAGCGCGAGCTTCGACGTTCTGGTAGTGGGCGCGGGCCCGGCCGGGATCGCTGCCGCAGTGCGGGCGGCTGAATCCGGCATCTCGGTGGCTCTGGTTGACGACAACACCGCCCCGGGTGGACAGATCTGGCGCCGCGAAGCTTCGCTGCGACCTGCGACTGCTCGTGAGTGGCTGGCTAGGCTTGACGCGGTACCGGTGAGGCGCTTTCAGGGATGGCGCATCTTCGATTCGGGTGGTCCTGGCATGCTCTGGGCCGAGCAGCAGAGCGGTCATCCTGCGGGCGCATCGGCCGATAAATGTGTCCAACTTCATTACAAATCCCTGATCCTCGCCACCGGCGCGCGTGAGCGCTTCCTCCCGTTTCCGGGCTGGACGCTGCCCAACGTGATGGGTGCTGGTGGACTCGACGCTATGGTCAGAAGCGGTCTCCCCATCACCGGTAAGCGTGTGGTCGTGGCGGGAACTGGGCCGCTGCTGCTGGCCGTCGCCGCCCATCTCTCTGAGCAAGGAGCGCGGATTGTTGCGATCTGCGAACAGGCGCAGCTGCGCCGCCTCGCCTCCTTTGCTGCACAACTAGTGGGACAGCCGGAGAAAATGGGGCAGGGATTCGGGATGCTGCTGGCATCGCGTCGCGCCCGGATTCACGCGAGTTGCTGGGTTCTCCGTGCCCACGGCGAGAACAAGGTCGAGTCGGTCACGCTGCGTCACCCAGGAAGGATCAGCGAAGTCGCCACGGATTATCTGGCTTGCGGCTACCATCTGGTGCCAAACCTCGAACTGCCCTTGCTGCTAGGCTGTCGCACCGACGCGGGTTTCGTCGCTGTCGACGCACAGCAGCGCACGTCAATAGAGAATGTTTTCTGTGCCGGAGAGCCGACAGGCATAGGCGGCGTGGAGCGGGCCCTGCTCGAAGGTCAGATCGCCGGTCTCGCCGCAGCTGGCCGTAGGAGAGAAGCAGAGATTCTGAGCCTCGCGCGGAAGGGAAGCGATCGATTCGTGCGCGCGCTGGCGGCGACCTTTGCGCTCAATCCGGAACTACGCCGTCTGCCCTCCGGCCGCACCCTCGTCTGCCGCTGCGAAGACGTACCGTTCGATGTACTCAGCCAACACAACTCCTGGCGCGACGCCAAACTCCAAACCCGCTGCGGCATGGGCCCCTGTCAGGGACGTATCTGTGGTGCGGCAACGCAATTTCTGTTTGGCTGGCAAGACGACGCGGTGAGGCCGCCGATCTTCCCGGCTACGGTTTCAAGCCTGGGCGCCGGCCACAGAGACGCGGGCTCCTCTGGGTCAGAGAATCGTCGATTTGCGAAGTAACGAGTGTTGCAACGGCCGCAGTTTACGTCAGTGCCTGATACGGCGGCAGGCTGGGATGGTCAGACTCAGGACCGCTCGTTCTGTGCCTTCTTCATGTCAAACCGCAGCGATGCACCGCTCGCCAGGGTTGAGTGCTGAATGATCGTCGAGCGGTGCTCGGCTCTGTTGACCAGCACGCGCGCGGCGTGAGGCGTGGCCGGTCCGTTCCCCGGGGCGTCGAAGATGATCCTCTTTCCGTTCTCGAGATGAATGACGGCGTGCGGAAACAGAGGAGCGCCCAGCGTGTACTCCGGCTTGCCCGGGCAGAGCGAATAAAAGCCAAGTGCGCTCAGAATGTACCAGGCGGCCATCGACCCGGTATCCTCATCGCCGCAGAAATTCTCAGCGGAATACGCCTCGTTCAGCACACGGCGCACCCAGTACTGGGTGCGATCGGGCCGCCCGGCTGCGGTGAACAGATACAGCACCTGATGCACCGGCTGATTGTTGTGCATGTATTGTCCAAAGGGCAGCGCCGCCATCTCAGACATCTCGTGAATCTCCTGGCCGTACACGCCCACATGGAATTTCGCCGGCAGCGTGAGCATCTGCTCGAGCGCCGCGACGGTCGCATGCGGACCGCCCATCGCTGCGATGAATCCCTCAACGTTCTGGGGGACATTCCAGCGATGCTGCCAGGCCGCGCCCTCCTCGTAAGGACTGCCCCACGTGAACGGATCGAAGGGCTCGAGCCACGAGCCGTCCTCATTCTTTCCGCGAAAGAACTTTGTCTGCGGGTCGAAGATTTTGCGCCAGTTCTCCGATCGTCTGCGGAACATCTCTGCGTCGTCGTGTTTGCCCAGGGCAGCGGCGATCTGCCCGATGCAGAAATCGCCGTAGGCAGCATCCGCCGTTTCCGCCACCGATTGATCGACGTGGTCGGCCGGAAGGTAACCCATCTTCAGGTAGTACTCGATACCCTGGCGGCCATAGCCGCGACTTGGATCTCCGGGCTCGGTCGCATGCTTGCGCAGCCCTGCATAGGCATCTTCGCGATCGAAGCCGGAGATTCCCTTCACCACGGCGTCGGCAAACAATGAATCAATCAGGCTGCCCGACATGCAGGCTCGATAGCCGGGGGCAGGGAACTGCGGCATCCATCCACCCTCGCGATACGCATTCACCCATGCCTGCAGGATTTCGCCCAGACGCTCTGGATACACCACCGTCATGAAGGGATACCAAGCCCGATACACATCCCAGTAACCGTGATCTGCATACATTACGCCCGGCATCACCCTTCCGTTGAAGGCGCTGAAGTGGTGCGGCTTTCCGGCTTCGTCCGGCTCGTGCCAGATGCGCGGGAAGAGCAACGCGCGATAGAGGCAGGAGTAGAACGTGCGCCGCTGCGCCTCGGTTGCGCCGCCGATCTCGATCCGTCCCAGTGCAGCGTTCCATATCTCCCTGCCCTGCGCCCTCACTTCAGCTGCAGACCGGTCGCCGAGTTCCAGCTTCAGATTGCGCGAAGCCTGTTCGAAGGAAATGAACGAGGTTGCGATCCTCGCCTCAACAGGACGGTTCGCGCCGCTCTCGAAGCGGATGACAGCAACGCGATTATCTCCGACTTCGCGTACGTCAAAGCTCTGCCACGGTTCAGCCAATTGCACCACGTAATACGCTTTGAAGTTGTCCGGTACGCCTCCGGCGTTGGCCGGTGACTCGAAGCTAACGATCCTGCGTGAGGTGTCGGGCTCGACCGATCCGACCTTGCCGGGGATGTCGATCAGCAGGCCCCGGGAGGGGGAGTCGGTGAATGTCGCGGTCAGAATGCAGCACCGCTCGGTAGCGATCAGCTCGACATTAGCCTGATAGCGCATCAGCCTGAGGCGCAGTGCGTGGGGCAGCAGCTCCGCCTCTTCCGGGCGATAGGATGACGAGCGTGCATCCGGCTCCAGGCGCGGCTCACCGGAAAAGGGCAGGAAGACCGCATGCCCGTAGTCAGAGAGCCACGGACTGAGCTGATGGGTGCAGCGAAAGCCCTGAATGCGCCTATCCTCGGGCACAAACATCCACGGTGTGCCCTCGCGCGATTGCAGCGTCCAGTGCGCCATTCCGAATGGCCTCGTCGCAATCGGCAGCGTATTCCCGTGCGAGAAGTAGCGATTGGAATCGGTTCCCTGAAGGATGTTGACCAGAGATGCGAGATCGGCCGCAGCCGGAGGAACTGAGCCATTGCCGGCCGGCTCCGGCACCTGCTCGTTGGTTTGCGCATTTGCATCCGGCAAAGCTGTTGCGAACGCTGCCAGGCTCGATGCTTTCAGGAAATCGCGTCTGCTGTGATCCAAGTCGTCCTCGCTGATTTTCTTTAGTCAATCACATTTACGAGCACAAAACTGAATTGCCTCCCGACGCGCACAGACTTTCCCCAGCGCTTCAGATCTCCGGGCTCTCCGGCCAGGCCGCCGCCGGCGCTGTGAACCCATACCAGCCTGCATCGCCTCGGCATGGGCATCTGCGGCAAATGCTGGGAAAGCGCGGATGGTCAGGCAGAACCGGCCACCATGCACCAGGCCGGTAGCAGCCAGACGTCCGATTTCACAATGACGCCGGAGCGCACTGCTGCCGCCAGCAAGCTGAAAATTTCGTCGAGTCATCCGCACAGGCGTTTAGACTTCCTCATCGCATTTCGAGCGAGTGACTTGGGAGGATTGTTCCATCCACGGTGACATATTCAGCTCTCCAGCAGCGAAACTTCCCTGACTTCGGCCCTGCCGCTCTTTGCTGACCGAATAAGCAGCGTCTTCATCTCCCACGGCTCCAGCCTCACCGTCTGGTCTATCCCCAGCAGCTTACTTTTCACAGAAGCGTTGGTTGCGGTTCCGGAGCGGTCCTGCAGCCGCAGGATGGTGGCATTCTCGTCTTTCTCCGCGCGCTTGAGCGCGAGCACCCACACGTTCCGCGGCTGCACCTCGAAGAAGGAAGCCACGCGCGGCTGATTGCCCTCATGCGCCGAGTCCATCACGTATTCGGCGGGGGTTTGAAATTCTTCGGCACGCCGATCCAGATTCATCTGCTGCCAGTTGCCTTTGCTGCTCAGCAGCCAGAAGCGCCGCTCCTGCCGTCGCTGATCCTGCCAAGCGTTCGTGTCGTTGTACATCACCGGCCAGGGGCGATGGCGCGCATAAGGCGCAGAGCGGATGAGGACGGTGCGGAAGAGCCCGCGCAGACAGTCGTAGCTGTACGTCTGCGCGTTGATCACCGCCACTGTATAGGGATTGCCGTTGATCTCTCCCTGCACTGCGGCCCAGTCCTGATATGGCTCCTCTTCGCCATTCACGCTGCGCTCCAGGACCTGGCCCGGCACCTTCGCGAACAGTCGCGGCTGCGCCAGTGCTGTCGGGATCTCCAGCTTCATCATCTGCTGGTGTTCGTGCCAGTCGATGACGAAGCGGAACTCGATCGCATCGATTCCTGCGAACTGCGCCATGTCGAGAATGATTTCCGAATCCATCCACTGCGCGCGATGCCGCGTCACGCGGGTTACCGGCCCATCTTCCACCACCTGAGCCGAGAGCAGCGTTGGGCGGCCCATCTCCTGGCGGAACTCCTTCACGTCATGCGCCCACGTATCGGCGGTGTCGCTCAGCACCACCAGCCCGACGTTCTTCGCCAGCAGCTCCGTGCCATCACTGGCCTTGAGCGAGCCAAGGCCGAATCCAGTCTCTGAAACTCCAAACGCATCGGAGTAGGGCAGCCCCGCGGGCGCAGGACCATGCGCCAGCTCCAGCACCTTGTAGCCGCACGGGGGCAGCTCTACCCACGCGCTTAGCCGCGGCAGGAACTGGGTCATGCTCTCCGAGGGCCTCCACTGCACAGGAACCGCGCTTCCATCCTGCCCAGCCAGATGCGTGATCTCTCCTGCATGTTCCGGATCCCTCCCCGCGTAGACCTCGACGAGCGCCGTGCGCTTCCACGGCAGCGGATTGAACAGGAATGCCGCGCTCTCCGGCACACCGCGCGTATCCACCTGCTTCGCCATTCTCTCCAGCGCCGAAATCCGCGACGTCAGAGCCGTCTCGCATGCGTAGCCGACCGAGTCGCGCACGTCTCGATAATCGCCGTAGAGCGAGGTGCCCGCCATCATGTCGTGGAACTGGCAGAAGAGGATCTTCCACCACGAATCCGCGTACGGCTGTGCCGGGTAACTCTGACCCTGGGTGAGATTCGCGATCAATGAAATCGCTTCGCTCTCTACCATCCATCGCTCAGCGCGCCGGTTCAGGGCCTTCTCTTCGCCGTTCGCCGAATAGCATCCGCGGGAGTGGTGCTGTAGGTCGCGACGAACTATGGGCAGCGAGGCGAAGCCCGGAGAGTTGCGGACCGCGGCAAAGAAGTCACGCAGCGTGCTGAAGCGAATCTCCGGCAGGCCCCGGTCCGACTGCATCTTCACCACTGCGCGCACTTCTTCCGCTGTCACCGCGCCGCCATGGTCGCCCACTCCCAGGAAGAATGCTGCATGATCGATGCCGGCCGCGAAATCGTGCTGCACGGCGTCCGGAATGTCGGCCGCCCTGCCGTCATAGTTCTTATAAATGCGCAGCGTGAGCACCCGCGATCCATCCGCGCTCTCCCACCAGAACAGGAGAGGCAGATCCATCTCCTGTTCCTGCGGGCGCATGAAAACGTAGTATTCGTAGCCGGCACGCTTCAGGATCAGCGGCAGACCCGCGGCGTGCCCGAAAGAGTCGGGGTTAAAGCCGATCTTCACATCCACGCCCAGCGCCTGCTGGCAATATTCCTTGCCATAGAGGCAGTGGCGCACGAAGCTTTCCGTCGCGGGGATGTTGCAGTCGGGCTCCACAGGCCACGCGCCCACAACCTCCCAGCGTCCCTGGCGGATGCGCTGCTGCACCTCGGCGAACATTTGCGGATCAGCCTGCTGCACCCAGCGGTAGTGCTGCGACGACGAGTGGCTGTAACAGAACTCCGGATTCTCGTTCATCCGGTTCAGCGCGCTGCGAAACGTGTTCAGCACCGCGTCCGCGCCGTCGCGCCACGGCCACAGCCATGCGGCATCAATATGTGAGTGCCCGATGACGTGCAGAATTTTTCTGTGCTGGTCCGGGGCCGTTTCAAGTGCCCGGGCAATCGATGGAGTTGCCGCCAGACCGATGGCTGCGGTCGAGCCCTGCATCAGAAAATCTCTGCGCGTGAAACGAGTTCTCATCGTCTGGCAGATCCTTTTTGAGGTGCCTCTTTCCCTGACGCGCTTATGCTAAACGTTTCCCGATTGGCCTCCGTCGCTTCCAAAGGCGGTGCATGAAAAAGTTACCCGGTATGCGGGCTTGGATGCAGGCCGCGTCCGAATGCGCAACCAGTAAAGCACATGCGGTAGCTTAAGCGCTTCTCCCTCAGACTTTCGAGGAAAAGCACGCGGGCGACATGTTTCGCTGTGTAGCAACCACGGGCATAAGCGGTCTCGAGCCGAAAGGAGAAATCCTCACGGCTCGCGGATGGCCGCAATCGGATCGGTGTGCATCGCCCGCAGCGCGGGCAGTGACGAAGCGGCTGCGGCTACCAGTGCCAGCAGCAGCGTGACCAGCAGGAAAGTGAGTGGGTCGGCTGGGCTCACTCCATAAAGCTGTGCACCGATGAACCGGGTCAGCACTACCGCAAGCACGATGCCCAGTGCGATTCCCAGGGCGGCGAGCCGAAGCCCCTGGCGCAAAATCAGCCACAGCACATCGCGCCGTCCAGCCCCCAGCGCCATACGAATGCCGATCTCATGGGTACGCAACTGCGTGCGATAGGCAAGCACTCCATAGATACCGGAAGCGGCCAGTACCAGCGCCAGCAGCGCAAAAGCAGTAGCAAAGGTGGACTCGATGATGGTGAAGGTGCTGGAGACCTGGGTTGTTACCCGCAATGGCCGCACGTCGTACACCAGCCAGCGCGGGTTGATCTGGTGAATCGTCTCTACCACCATCGGTGCGGCTGCCGCCGGATCACCGTGTGTGCGCACCTGCAGGATCGTCTCCGGGCCGCCTTCCTGCAGGATCGGTCGATAGACCATCGGCTGTGGCGTCTCTCCCAGACGCAGATGGGCTGAGTTCTTCGCCACACCCACCACGGTGCAGAGCCTGCCCCACATGCGCAGTCTGCGGCCCACCGGATCCTGGTTCGGCCAGTAATGCGTGGCGGCTGTCTGATCCACCATGATGACCGGCGGCGAACCTGCGTCGTCCGCGTCGGTAAAGGCGCGTCCTTCGATAATTGGAATTTGCATGGTTGCGAAATATCCGGCGGAGACATCGGCCCGGGTGACCTCGCCCGATTCGTGGAGTTGCGGCACGTAGTCCTCGCGCCATACGTCGGCGGTCTTGCGGCTCAGGCTTAGCGGCAGCCAGTCGGTCAGCGAGACCTGCGTCGCAGCGGGAAGTTCCCGCGCCCGCGCCAGGATCTTTTTCTCAAACCGCCGGATTTCGTCGCTCGAGTAACCCGTGTCGAGTCCGATCGTAACGGTGAGCACGTGGGCTTCGTCGAAGCCGGGTGACGCCGTAGCCGTGTTATGCAGGGTGCGCAGAAACAATCCGGCCGCGACCAGCAGCGCCACCGACAACCCCACCTGGACAACCACAAGCCCGCTGAGGACGTGCCGGTTGTGCGACCCCGAAGAGAGATTCACAGATTCCTGGCGGAGCACCTCCGCCGGGGTCAAGTGGGAAGAGCGCCAGGCAGGGAGCGCACCGCAGAGCACACCGGCCACGACGGCGACCAGCAGCAGTACCAGCACCACGACCTGATCGACTGTGCCGCTCACGGCGACGGGGATGGCATTCGGCGGAAGGAAGCGGCCCAGCATCCTCGAGGTCCATATCGTGAGCAGAAGCGCGATGGCGGACCCGGCCAGGGAGACGATGAGCCCCTCCAGCACCATCTGCCGCATGAGAGCCGCGCGTCCCGCACCCAGTGACTGCCGGATGGCGAGATCCCGCGCTCGCGCCACAAAGCGCACCAGCATGAGCGTGGCCACGTTAGCGCAGGTGAGCAGCAGCACCAGAGCCGCAAAGGCCAGCAGCAACGGCAGAGATGCCGCAAAGTAGCCGTTCCCGCCGAAGGGCGAACGCCACAGCGGGTCCAGTGTGATTTCGTTTGCGCCCGGATGTGCTGCCGGATATTCAGCTTCCAGCCTGCTCATGATCGTCTCCAGGTCATGGGTGGCAGCGCTGCGGCTCACTCCGGGACGCAGGCGGCCCATCACGTTGAGCCAGGAATTTGCGCGATTCAGCACGTTCGAATCGTTACTGCCAGGTGTAGTGCCGGGGGCGAGCGGTGCCCACAGTTCCTCACGGATGGCGGGCATGCATCCGATAAAGCCCTGCGGAGCCACACCGATGATGGTGAACGGCTGATGCTGGATCTCGATGGATTTCCCCAGAATCGCAGGGTCACCCCCGAACCGGTTTTTCCAGAGTGAATAGCCGAGCACCACGTAGGGCACTCCGCCGAGCCGCGCCTCTTCATCCACGCGAAAGAAACGCCCCAGGGCAGGCTCGATGCCCAGCAGGTCAAAATAATTCCCGGACACTTGAGCGGCATAAATTCTCTGCGGCGTGTCGCCCGCCGTCAGGGTAGCCCATTCGTGGTGGTAGCCAAGAATCCCGCTGAAGGTGCGATTGGCGTCACGCAGATCGCGGTAGTCGGGATAGGAAAAAGGTGGTGCCGGCGACGGATTCCAGGTTCCGCGCATGACCGTGACCAGGCGGCCGGTTGCGCGGGCGCCGGGCACCGGGTTCAGCATGGTGCCCTCGATCCAGCTCAGCGCGGTGCTGGTGGCGCATATACCGAGGGCGAGCATCAGGATCGCGGTTGCCGTGAAGACTGGGCTGCGTCCCAGCTGCCGCAGCGCATATCGGATGTCGTGGAGCAGGCCTGCCATGTGGATCCCCTGAGGTTCGGCTGTCCGAGACATAGCCAGAAATGGCCAAGATGTCAGTGACGGTTGTCACGCGAATAAGGAGGGAAGGTACGGGTAGTCGCTAAAGCCATGTCCTTCGCGGCCTGCACCTCTTTAATTCCGAATGTTGACGATTCCTGAAAGCTGCAAATCGCGCGACGAAGCGCCCGCACAAAGGGCGCGCCGACCCTCTGCCCGCATCCAGCGGTGAGACGCCGTCGACCAGTATTCAAGAGAGCGTCGCGGCAAAGCTGATCTGGTTATCGGTCTGCTCTGCTTTGCCAGAGCTCGCTTTTACCAGCCCAGGCGTCCCGTTATGCGACAGAAACTCTGCCGGAATAGGGCTGCCGGTCAAATCGTCCGCGATGGCATAGACGATGTGAACGTTCGGATCGTCGGCGGTCGCCTTTCTCAGAGCATCCAGCGGCGAAACCTCGTCCGCCAAGATGCCAACCGCTTTCTCGTCTGGGATGCCAATGGCCATCACCTGTCCCGCTCCGGGACCGATGACCATCAGCGAATGGAAATCGTCTTTGCTCAGCGGCAGCGTATTCCCATCATTCTTCAGCAGAACCGCGGCATCCTCAGCAGTCTTCTGCACCACGAGCGCATCGGCTGCACTGTCGACAGATGTGATGCTGTGTTTCTGTTTGCCATCCAGAAGGCCGAAGCGATCCATCTGCGGCAGGATGCGGCCCACGGCGCGGTCAATGGTTGTTTCGCTCATCCGGCCGCTTTCGACTTCCTGCCTAATCTCCTCGTCCATGTTCTTCGTCAGCGGGCCCGGCATCTGGAGATTGAGGCCCTTGTTGAAGAAGTCGATATCGTGATCGGCGCCCCAGTCCGACGTCACAAAACCTTTGAACCCGATCTGGTCGCGAAGAATCGTAATCAGCGTGTCAGGGTTTCCGCAGGCATAGCTGCCATTGATTTTGTTGTATGCGCACATGATCGAAGAGACACCAGCCCGCACGGCATCGGCGAACGCCGCCGCGTAGATCTCGCGCAGCGCCTGCTCTCCGATGAACACATTGTTTCCGCCGTCGTACTCAATGTAGTGCTTCGCCTGGGCCATGATGCCCTTGCTCTGGATGCCTTCAATCTCCGCTGCAGCAATCTGCCCGGTCAGCAGCGGATCTTCGCCGAAGGTGTTGTAGCCGCGATCGAAGGCCAGGTCGCGATCCATGTTGATGTACGGTTGCAGGGCGACGTCCATGCCGAGCGCCCGCGCATCCATGGCGATCACCGCGCCGTTCTGGCGGGCATCGTCGCGGCTGAAGGTCGCCGCTACGGCCATAGTTGCCGTCAATGCCGTTGAAGGCACGCGTCAGAACCCCCGGAGGCCCATCAGCAAAACGCAGTGACGGTATGCCGAGGTGCGGCACACCCGGCAGATACCCTGCCTGCCCCTGATAAGTCGCCGGTTCTTCGTCGCCCCCGTGCAGCATGGCGATCTTTTCCTGGAGGGTCATTGCGGCCAGCAGCCTGTCAACGCGTTTGTTGCCGGTAACGGCTGCGGCCTCGCTGGTATCGGCTGCCCGGGCCGCTGTCACAGCAGACGCCGCGAGCAGGATGGCTCCCATGACTACGGCCTTCATCCGCAGCCGAGCCCATCGATCTTCGCGATGCACGTCCGGTCCTGCCTTCAGATCGAATCCTTCACCGTGTGCGAAGACTCATCCCAGAACACCTGGCGCTTTTGGAAATACGACAGATTCGCCATGTGGCAGGCAATCGCCGCGTGATTGCCGAACACCGCATTCTCGACATTTGGCTGGCGCGTCTTCACTGATTCGAAGAACGTCCAGATGTGCGGGCGCAGATCGTCCCAGTCATCGCCGGCGTACAGCGTCTGCTCGCTCAGCGGCTCCTTGCCCGGCGGCGGATCGTGCTTTTCGTGCCACTCCTTCACGTATTCCTGCCGCATCTTCGCTGGGAAGCTGGTGTCGTAATAGCTCGGATCCGTATCCACGCCAGTTTGCGGATAATAGTGGATCCCAAACTCGGTTGTATCCAGAAGCCCCTTCGGCCCCATGTAGCGCGCGGTCTCCGGCGTCTCCGTGCTCAGGCCGAGCCTGATGTAGACCGGAATACCGTGATAGTCGAAGAGAACCGTCTGCAGATCCGGCATGTCGCGCCCATCTTTCCAGCGATAGATCCCGCCCAGCGTCAGCGCCGAGCGCGGAGGCTTATTCCAGTCGAGCGTAAACAGCATCGCGCTGATCAGGTGCACCATCAGATCGCCGGCCACGCCCGTGCCGTAGTCGCGCCAGCAGCGCCAGCGCGCAAAGCGCTCGGGGTCGAAGGGAATCTTCGGCGTATCCTTCAGCCACGTATCCCAGTCGAAGTTCGCCGGCGACAAATCGGGCGGCGGCGGATACTCCCAGGCGCCGGTGGGGCTGTTGCGTCCGAGAGTCAGCTCCACCATGTTGACGTCGCCGATGGCTCCGCCGCGAACCATCTCCCGAGCCTTTGCGCACAATACCGAGCTGACCCGCTGCGCACCGATCTGCATCACCCGGTTGTGTTGCTGGGCCGCCCGCACCATGTCGAAGCCGTCCGCTACGGTGTGCGACATCGGCTTCTCGCAGTACACATCTTTGCCCGCGCTGCAGGCGTCGACCACAATCTGCCTGTGCCAGAAATCCGGCACCGCCACCAGAACGCAGTCGATGTCCTTACGATCAAGGATCTCCTGATAGCGGCGCGTCGTTGGCAGGCTTGGATTGTTGGTGATCTCTCTGGCGAGCGTATGCCGCCCGTCATAAAGATCCGCCGCCGCTACGCATTCCGCTCCCGGGAGCGAGAGCGCGCTGGCCAGCACATTCGATCCTTCCATGCCCACACCAATCATGCCAAAGCGAATCCGGTCGTTTGGCCCCACCGCCGTGCCCATCCCCGGCTGCGACTGCGGCTCCAGCATCGCCGCCCGTGCGCTGGGTAGCATCATTCCTCCGGCGGCAACAGCTCCGGTTTGCAAAAACGTGCGGCGACTAAACGCGCTCTTCATATTCTTTCGCTCCGCCTTCCTGGTCCCGTTTTGACCACCGAGTATTAAAACATGACTCTTGCGCCAAACCGGATCTGCCGTTCGCTGGAGGCGGTTGGCCTTCACTTGTCTCCATTGAGCAAGCCCTCACGAGACGCGAGCGCCACTCCCAGGCCTCGCACCTCACAGAAGAAGGATTAGAGGGCCGGTGTTACCACGATATTGCGGAAGGCCACGCGACCCTTTTCGGTGCCCTGCAGATAAATCGGTCCTGGCATACCTTCGTGGCTGTTGAGTGCGCCGCCGGTGATGCCCGGAATTTCCTTATGATCGATGACCGTGATGCCGTTCTGCACCACCGTTACCATGCGGCCAATGAAAGTAATGTCGAATGTCTGCCACTTATCGGCCACGCGCGGCTGTTCCGGAGTCGGATCGAGAAAGCCGTAGACGCCGCCAGTGTGATGGCTGTTCGGCTCCGCGATGGAATCCGTTTCAATCTGCACCTCGTACCGTCCACGCAGAAAGACGCCGCTGTTTGATTGCGGGCCGGTATTGAATTCAAGATGCAGCTTGAAATTGTCGAATTTTCGATCGCTGATGAGTTCGGATCCGTGCCCGGTGCTGACCAGTGTACCGTTCTCGATCTTCCAACTCGGCTTGCTCGGGTCGGCGAGCCGCCAGCCTTTAAGATCTTTCCCGTCGAAAAGGCTGATCGGGTTGCCCCAGCCGCCGACTTTCTCATTGGTCATGGCCGGCGCGCGCTGCCCCGTCACCGTCCACCTCTTTTCGCTGTTGGTAACAGTGCCAGTGAGATGATCGCCGACGCGCTTCAGTGTATAGGTGGTGTCGAGCGGGAAACCTTCTTCGTTCTTCGGCGATATGAAGACCAACTCTCCATTCTGCACGTGGGCCTGCTTCATCGGCGTGGCATGGTCTGTCAGTCCCACGAAGATCAGATTTAGCTGTCCGTTGTCCTCCGAGACGTCAATCCAGGAAGGCCGGCTCCCGTCAGCATTGGTCAGGGTAAGATCCCACCGCCCCTGAAAGGGAGCTATCGAGTTTTGTGCCACCGCTGTGATAGCCGGCAGAAGAATTGCTGCGGTGATCGCAAACAGGCAGATAGACCAGATATTCCGGCGGCCAGCGCGGTGGGCCATTGGTTCCTCCTTAGACGCCCTGCGTAAATGAAGCATCGAAATCCCCTTTCGCAACTCAGGTAATAAGTTACTCTCCATCATCCGCCAGGTAAGGACAGTAGGCATCCCTCTTCTAATTTGCACGCTTCAGGCGGAGAGCAAGACAACTGCGATCAGTGCACAAACGACTCCCACGACCTGCAACCTTGTAATCGACTCATGAAGCACAAACGGCACAAGCATCATCACCACTAAGGGATAAAGTGCAGTGAGCGGAGCCACAATCGACGCTTTGCCCCCGCTTTTGAGGGCCGCAAACAGCGCCCACGCACCCAGGGCGTTCAGCACTCCGCTCAGCAATGCCCACGTCAGGTTCAAACCCGAATAGTGGAAGACAGCAGAACCCGGATACAGCAGTGGCTCGAGCAACAGGAAGCCAACCACCAGCCAGATGAGCGATGACTCCGCAGAGATATAATTAGTGGAGAGCTTCTGCAGGAGCCCAACAACACCCCAGGCCAGCACAGTGATTGCTGAATACCAGAGCCAGGGCGCGAAATGCATCGGCAGTTAGCCTTCCTATAGCGAGAAGATGACAATGGCAATCGCGGCAAACACCAGCCCAACCGCCTGAATGGGACGAAACCGTTCCCGCAGGATGGAAATTGCCAGAACCACCGTGATCATGGGATAGAGCGCCGTCGCCACCGTAATCAGCGACGTGTTGCCGTTGGTGTGGTAGGCAGCGAACAACGCAAGCCCGCCGACCCCACTCAGAATGCCATTGAGAATGCCGTAAGTGATGCCGCGTCGGCTCTTCTCCAGCTTCCCTCGCCGCCCGATCAGGAGCGCGAGGCATACCGGAACAGTGCCCACGGTAAACAAAAACTGCATGGTTTCCGGAGGAATCTCTCGCGATCCAAGCTTGGAGAGCATGGCCCATCCTCCCCAGCACAGCACGCAGATCATCGAATACCAAAACCACCGTGCATTCCGCTGTTGTTTCGGCGCTATCATCACCGCGTCTTCCTGCATGCCGTTCTCCGTCATGAGACCTGTCGTCGGCCAAAGGTGGCCTCATCCGCGGCGACCTGGGGAGCATAGCGAAAACTCCCTGGCCGGATTCCGCGCAATTCCGCCATGCGCAGCGCGGCGGCCTGTACCGAAACGATTTCGAACAATGGGGCGAGCGCGTTGGGAACGTCGGGCACCTCGCAAATCTGTATAGCCGAAGCAGAAGCATCGAGGGATGGCCCAACCACCCGCACGCGCCCGCCGAATTGTGCCAGATCGTGCGCCAGAGCCAAGTTCAGCTCCCGCGTGTTCCCTCCGGGCGCAAAAACTAATCCTCGAAACTCCCGATCGACCACTTCGACCGGGCCATGGCGAAACGATGCCGTTGCCATACCCACAGCAGCGCTCTTGGCGACCTCGTTCAACAGCAGGGCTCCTTCATACGCCGATGCACAGGAGGGTCCCCGTGCCAGCAAATAGACGGGGACGTTGGGGCTAAGGAAAGTATCCCACTGATGGAGATCACTGATGGTCTTCTCTACTAACTGAGAAAATGCAGGGAGCCATTTGGTAACGGCTTCTTTCGCTTCCTCAAGACGATCGTCTACGACACTGGCCAGCAAATACATCGTCAGCAAAGTCCCGGTATAGGTCTGGATCGCCACCATCTCGTCGGCAAGGCTTCCGATACAGATGCTCACATCGGCACTCCGCGCCAGCAGGCTTTGTGGTTCGTTGCTGACGCCGATGATTGTCTGGCGTCCCTTCAGAAGATCCAGCAGCCTGGCAACTTCGATCGATTCGCCGGACCGGGAAACAACTACGGCAACGGCATCCCGGAATCCGGGATGCCGGTAATGCAGCAACTCGCCCGCTTCGACTGCTACCGCATCGATGCCCTGGGAGCAGAGAGAATATTCCAGCGGGATTGAGGCGAACAGCGAGGCACCGAGCCCGGTGATCAGCACGCGCCGGCCTGAGCGAAGGAGCGAAGCAGCGTGAGCCAGAGCCGCAGTGCCGTCGCCGCACTGATGTTGCAAAACGCCGGAGAGCGACTGCCCTTGGAAGAGAATGTTCTGGGCGAGGTTTGACATCGTTTTCATTACTTCTCCGTCTTTACTCCTCGGCGTTGCATGCCTGGCGTTGCTCTGCGGTTCCGAGTAAATGCGACTTGTGGCACCCAGTCGTTGAAATTAACGGTGGCGGCATAACCATGCCTGCGCGGCTCCCAGCAGCCCGGCTTCCGACAAGCGACGAACGGGTAATCAGGGTCTTCTCCGCGGGCACCTGCGTACACAGATCATGAACAACCTTTACAGCATCATCCAGAAAGAGGGAACTGCTCTTCATCACGCCACCACCCAGCGCAATAACGTCGGGCGCGAACAGGGTAACAAGGTCAGCGAGCCCAAGACCGAGATAGTAACTCTCCCGTTTCACCGCGCGCAATGCCAACTCGTCTCCCTGCATGGCGTGCTCACAAATCGCAGCAGCAGACAAAGACCCGGTTCCGGGGAGGTGCCTGGCACATCCATGTGCTCATAGCTGTCCCGCTGGCGAGGCTTTCCCAGCAACCGTGTGCCGTGCAGTAGCACAAAGGGCCGGAGTTATCGATCACCTGATGGCCTAGCTCGGGATGCGCTCTCGCGATGCCGCGATATAACTGGCCGCCCAGGATAATACCGCCGCCGATCCGCAGAGAGCGACGACCTCGATGTCCTGCTTGTTCCTGCGGTGATCGAGCAGGAGATGCATGTGATCGTTGCCGCGCAGCCCAAGGCCGATCACGGCCAGGTTAATCGGGTCGTTGGCGCCAATGACCCGCGACCACGCCGGCCGAACAGCAGCGGCGGCGGCTGCACTCATCCCGGCATACTTCACAAAGCTGCGGCTCGATACCGGCGGCGCTTCAGATTTCTTCAGTTCATCCACGGCCCAATCCTTTCCGGAATTTGCATTAGCATTGCGCGCCCGAGCTTTTTTAAGATCCAGACAGAGGAGATATGAAATAGGAAAGCGGTTGCAGAAAGCGATTGCAGGATTGTTGTATATAGAGCACAGGATTCGATTGTCAAGCCCGAGCGTTGTCCTGCAAAGAAGCGTGCCAACCCTCTTCCATTGCCCTGGGGCGAGCCGGGAAGTCTGCAGGCAAAGGCTGCGAGGCCTAGCTTGAGGCGTTTGCCTGGCAGCAGGTTGCCGCGGGCCAGCATCGAACCGGTGCTGCGCTATGATGTCTCTTCGCTGCCGATCCCGTTCTGCGCCTTCGCTCGACCGCAGGAGAGAGTCCGACCAGCCAGGAAGAAATATCTCAATGCCGCCCAGGAGGTTGAGGCGAGCCGATGCCGTACACGATGAAAGAGGTCGCGAGGCGCGCGGGAGTCTCTCCAGCCACCGTTTCGCGCGTCCTCAGCAATACCCACTACATATCCGATGAGACGCGGCAGCGCGTTCCTTAGGCGGTCAGCGAACTCAATTACTACAAGAATGTTCACGCTCGCCGGCTGGCCACCGGGCAGAGCGATCTTTTCGGCCTGGTGATTTCAGAGATTGCGAATCCGTATTTTCCCGAAGTGATTCGTGGCTTTCAGGCCGCAGCGTGGGACCGTGGCCTTGATGTGCTGCTGCTGAATACCGAATACAATCCTGCCCGCACGCAGTGGGTTATCCGCAAGCTGGTGGAGAGCGACGTTCGCGGCGTCGCTGTCATGACTTCTTCCATCGACGACTCAGCAACGTCGCCCCTTACCGAAGCCGACATAGGCGTGGTGTTTTGCAACTTATGTCCGCCGCATAAGCTGATCAGCAACATCACCAATAACTATCGCCGTGGTGTGCTTCAGGCGATCGAACATGTCACGGCGCTGCGCCATCGCAGGGCCGCGGTGATCTCCGGACCGGAGACCAACCGTACCGCCATGAACATCCGCCAGGCGCTGGTGGCTGGACTGAAGCAGCGGAAGATGGCACCCTTTCCGGTGACGAGCTGCGATTATCGTGTGGACGCTGGCGCTTCGGCCGTTCACGATATTCTTTCCGTCGCCGATATTCCTACCGTAATTTTCTGTGGCAGCGATCTCATCGCGATGGGGGCAATGAGCGCGCTCGAGGAGGCTGGGTTCGGGTTCCGGAAGACGTTTCGGTCATCGGCATTGATGACATATCCTTTGCATTCCTGGCACGCCCGCCGCTGACCACCATTCGTGTGCCACGCGAGCAGCTGGGCGTGCAGGCCTTTCAGGCGCTGGATAAGATGCTCAGCCTCAAGCGGAAGTTAGGCGCCGAATACACACTCGATACGGAAATGGTGGTGCGTTCGTCTACGGGGTCCGCCAGGAAGCATGAGCTCAACTTTGCGCCCCCCAGAATGAAGACTGCCAGCCAATCGTCCGGAGCGAGCGCAGAGCTCAGAGGGTTCGATCGCTCCGGTCAGGGATAATCGTGCATGAAGCGTGCGGCCCGGCGTTTTTAGAACTCAGGAAGTGAGCCGCTCCAGATGGCAGCTATTTAAAGTGCCTTGACGCGGTACAGGACAACCCCGTGGGCTGGAACCGTGGCGCTGATCGCACCGTTCGCCTTTTCGGTCTTGCCTGTCCACAGGTCGTCCAGCGAGTAACCGCCTGCGTTCTCCTGCAGGCCGGCGGCAGATGGCTGTACCGAGATTTCCGTTGCCGCCTCGCCGGTGTTGAACAAACCGACAATCGCCTCTCTGTTCGCTTCCACCTTCGCGAAGATCTGCTGATTGCCGTTATCGACGACCCTCTTAGCGGCGATCGTATCCTGGTCAACAGCCAGCACTGCCGTGTTCTTCAGGTATTGATCCAAATCCTGTTGGTCGAGGTTAGTGAGATCGACGCCGAGAAGAAGTGGCGCCGACCCCAGCGCCCACAGGCTCAGCTGCGTCTGGCGCTCGACCGGAGTCAGCCCGTTGTTGCTGCCATTCCCTATCTCGATCGAGTCGTAGTCGTTGAACCTCCCTGAACCGGAGTAAGGTTGCCAGTCGGCGACATAGTTGAAGCGCTTCGCAATATCCTTCCAACTGGTCAGCGGGTAGCTGCTGCCACCCTTTTCGCACTTATAGCATTCGACGTCGGGCGCGAATTCCCATTGATCGGCGTATTTCATCAGGGTCGGGGTAAGAGCTTGTGTGTAGCTTCCCTGCGTAACGTCGAGGATGATTGGCCGCCCGGTTTGATGGATCGCTTTCGACCAGGCTTCAACATCAGGGGCATTGTTGTTACTCATGCCATCAATTTTGATGTAATCGACGCCCCATCCCGCGAGCATGTCGACCCAGGAGTTGATGAACGCCTGCGCTCCGGGCTTACTGTAGTCAATGCGGACCATGCCCTTGCAGTTGTAGTTGGCTTCCGGCACGGTAGGGTCCGCGATCTGGTTCGCCGTGTACGACGTGCCTTTGATGGCCGTGTTTTTACTGACGGCCTGCTTCGAGATACCGGGTGTGACATAGATGCCAAATTTCATCCCCAGGCCATGAATGTAGTCAGCGACGACTTTCATGCCGTCGCTGTCGCCCTGGGGCGGGAATCTCGATGGATCTGTAACCCAGCGGCCATATTGGTCGACATTGGGCCCCTGCCGGCCGGGACACTGATACCAGAAGTCGTCGAGGTTCACGTACTGATAGCCGAGCTTCTGCAGACCCGACGATTGCAGCGCGCGCGCCTGAGCCTCAAGCTTGTCCGCCGTGGGATGCTCGCGGATAAAGCTCCAGCTACTCCAGCCGAGAATGGGTGTGTGCTCCAGACCAGGAGTTTCGGCTCCGGCGTTCTGTTGGCCAATCATCGGTGCAGCGCCTGCGATAAATGCAACCACCAGCGCGGCCGCCACAGCACAGCTCGACTTCTTCAGAAAAATCATGCCCTCTTCTGTATCACAAGCTGCGCAAATTCGCTATCCGAGTGATCGCTGGTTTCGAATGATCCATCAACGAAACGCGGGCGCGAATGAGCCTGGTGAATCAGCGCGGGAGTTGGTTCTGTCGCTTGTCGATCGAGCTACTCGATAAGGACAGTCGCAACTGCGAACCTCCAGCAAGCACAGCTCATTTCCCGGAAGCCGGACCAGCATCGGCGTTCCAGTCGGGCGGCTGCTCGCCGAGCATGTTACGAACAAAGAAGTCGAAGGTTTTGCGCTCGGTATAGAAGGCGTAAGGGCTGCGGGTGCCATGGTCAGCGCCCGGCACTTCGAGCAGATCGAAAGTCTTGTTAGCGTGGATGAGGCGATCGGCCACCTGCAGCGTGGAAGAGGGATCGACACTGTGATCCATTTCTCCGAAGATCAGCAGAAGCTTTCCCTTGAGACGCCAGGCATTATCGACGTTGGAAGAGTCGGAGTATTGCGGGCCGACGGGCCATCCCATCCACTGCTCGTTCCACCAGATCTTGTCCATGCGGTTATCATGGCAGCCGCTGTTGGAGACGGCAACGGTGTAGAAGTCCGGGTGCAAGAGCAGCGCGCCCATCGCGCTCTGTCCACCGGCTGAGGTTCCAAAGATGCCGACGCCGTGAGAGATGTCGTACCAAGGAAATTGAGCAGCGGCCGCTTTGTGCCAGAGGATGAGGTCGGGAAAACCGGCATCCTTTAGGTTCTTCCATGTGACATCGTGGAAGGCGCGAGACCGATTGTTGGTCCCCATGCCGTCGATCTGAACGACGACGAAGCTAAGCTGGGTCAGCGGCTCGATGCGAGTGGTGAACGACTTGGGAAACGAACGACCCCTGCGGCCCGGCATAAATGTCTTCGATCACGCGGTATTTCTTCTTCGCGTCAAAGTCATTCGGCCTATAGATCACGCCCCAGATATCGGTGACGCCATCGCGGCCATTAGCTTTGAAGACTTCCGGGGCGTGCCAGCCGGCGGCGACCAATTTGCTGATGTCCGCATGCTCGAGAATCCCAAGCTGCTTGTTATCCGAGGTCTGATATTGGGCCATGGCTGGAGCGAGATCGATGCGCGACCACGTATCGATGTAATACTTGCCGTCCGGCGAGAACTCGACGTTGTGGTTCGCTTCTGAGGGAGTGAGTGGGGTGAGCCCGGTGCCATCGAAGTTGATTCGGTAAGCGTAGACAAAGTAAGGATCCTCATCCGGGTTCATGCCGCTGGATTCAAACCAGATCTGGCGCTTCTCATCATCGACATAGTTAACGGCGCGAACCACCCTGTGACCCCGGGTGATCTGGTTTTCGAGAGCGCCGGTATGTCCGTTGAAAAGGTAGAGATGCTCCCAGCCGTCGCGTTCAGAAGCCCAGATGATCTCCTGCCCATCGTGAACATCATGACGGTAAATCTTGCCTGTATCGAACTGGTTGGCGACCAGCGGCGAGTAGTTGATAAATGTATCGCTGGTCTCGTCGATCAGTGAACGGACCCCGCCGTTGTGCGCGTCAACCTCGAGGACGCGGTAAACCTGATGGCCGCGCTGGTTGTACTCGAAGGTGAAGCTGCGGCTGTCTTTCCACCACACCGCGTGAGTCAGTTCGTAGGGATTGGGAAACAACGGATTGCTGATCTCAGTTTCCCGCTGCGCCGCCACGTCAAATAGGACAGGCTGAGGCAGCGCCAGCACATCGCCGGGTTTCGGATAAACCATGGTGGAAGTTTCCGGCTGAAGCTGGTCCTTCGGAGAAGACTCCACATAATGGATGACACGTCGGTAGCCGGGGCGGATGCGATAGACAACGAGGTGCTTTGAATCCGGCGACCACGCCATGGTCGAAAACGCGTAGTAGTTGTCTTCGGAGCCGTCGGCACTCAGACTGTACTTCTCTTTGCCGTCTTTTGAGCGAATCCGGACGTTGTAGTTCAGGATGTAGGCCAGCCATTTTCCGTCGGGCGAGGGAAGCGTCTTCCCAGCGCCGTTCTCAGATTTCGGCGTGTCATCGTAGCCGTAATCGTCGCGGAGAAGAGCGGATGACCCTGGCATGTCCAGATGTGCAGGTCGCAATGCCAGCCGGTCTGTTCGAACTCAAAGTCGATCGCCGAATCACCGTCGGTGAAATGGAAGCGCGCAAAGGGAAGAGTGACGGCCGTGTAGCTGTGGCCACCGGCGGCAGAAAGAGCGGCAGCGAGGCGGGCGTGATTGAAAACCGGGTGTTTGGCCTGCGTGGCGGCGTCGGCCAATATGAATTGGTGGCCGCCTTCGACTGAAACGCGGTAGACAAACCGATCGCCGGTGGGAGACCAGGAGACGTTGTCGGGCAAATCCATCGCCAGCGAGTCGTACTTCTTCTGCAGATTGAGGGCGCGATCGTAATCGCCTCGCGTGACCTGGCTGTAGCTGCTGCTGAAGGTGAATTCAAAGGCGCCAGGCAGCACCAGCATTGCGACCACCCACCGCTGATTCATGAGCCTCCTGATCGCCTGCCGTGCAGATTGCGTGCAGGCGGACTTCCTGGGTGTACCGCCGCGAAACGATCCTTCGCCGCTCCTTCGCGGCATTCCAGCGTGCGATTTCCGGAGCCCCGGGGAATCCGGAATATAGGCATGGGAATGAGCTAGTATCCAGAATCGTAGACAATCATAATGCGGTCCAGGTTATGACCATCGAAACAATTGATTCACACACGGCAGGAGAGCCCACGCGCGTGGTGATCTCCGGGGCCCCCGATCTCGGGAGCGACAACCTCAAAGAACGCCAGCGCACATTTTCAGCTGAGCACGATTGGTTTCGGTCGGCCGTGGTCAACGAGCCGCGCGGTTCCGACGTGCTGGTTGGCGCGCTGCTGGTGGACCCCACCGATTCCCGCTGTGCTGCGGGGGTCATCTTCTTCAACAACGTCGGCTATCTGGGAATGTGCGGACACGGCATCATAGGCGTGGTGACGACCTTGGCGCATCTTGGGCGGATCCAGCCCGGAGAGCACAGCATCGAAACGCCGGTGGGCGCGGTGCGCGCGACCCTGCACGCCAGCGGCGAGGTTACGGTGGAGAACGTAGCCAGCTACCGTTATCGCGCGTCGGTAGCCGTCAATGTCCCGAGATATGGAAAGGTAACGGGAGATATCGCCTGGGGCGGGAATTGGTTTTATCTGCTGAATTCGGCGCCATGCGAGCTGGTGCTGGAAAATCACGAGGCCCTTACGGAATATGCCTGGGCGATACGGGGCGCGCTGACCGCCAGCGGCATCACCGCTGAAGGCGGCGCGGAGATCGACCATATCGAAATATCGGAACCGGCGCGTACAGCCGACGCAGACAGCTGCAACTTCGTCCTGTGCCCGGGCAAGGCATACGACCGGTCTCCCTGCGGAACCGGCACCAGCGCGAAGCTGGCCTGCCTCGCCGCGGACGGAAAACTGCCTCCTGGCAAAGTATGGCGGCAGGAAGGAATCCTGGGCGCCGTCTTCGAGGGATCCTACCGCTTCGAGAACGGCACGTCCGACCGCATCATTCCCAGCATTACCGGCTCGGCCTTCATCATCAGCGAGTGTAGGCTTATTCTCAACCCGCAGGACCCGTTCCGCACCGGCATACGTTCATGAACGCGGGATGGGATGTGATCGTCGTCGGCGCCGGAATTGTAGGGGCCGCCTGCGCACGCGAGTGTGCCGGGCGAGGGCTGCGCACAGCGATCATTGACGCAAGCGGAGTAGGCGGCGCGACCGCCGCGGGGATGGGCCACATCGTGGTGATGGACGACTCGCCGGCACAGTTGGCGTTGACGCAGTGGTCGCAGGCGCTGTGGCGCGAGCTTGCGGCGGAGCTGCCTGCGGAAGCCGAGTTCGAAGCGCGCGGCACTCTCTGGGTCGCGGCCGATGAGGAGGAGATGGGAGAAGTCCGGCGCAAGCAGCAGATCTATGCAGGAGCCGGCATAGCAACAGAGATTCTCGACGGCCGGGCACTCGCAGAGGCAGAGCCACGCCTCCGGCAGGAATTGCCCGGAGCACTGCTGGTGCCTTCCGATGCAGTCTTGTATCCGCCCTGCGCGGCGGCCTGGCTGACGCGGGAAGCCATTCGCCTGGGGGCGAAGATGCTCGATCCGCAGCGAGTGATTCTCGCAGAACTGGGCCGGGTGCAACTGGAAGACGGGAGCGAGTTGCAGGCAGAGCACATCGTGAATGCGTGTGGCGCGAGAGCGACGGCCCTCATGCCGGCGCTGCCGATTCGAAAGCGCCGTGGGCATCTGGTCATTACTGACCGCTACCCCGGTTTCGTGCATCACCAGCTTGTCGAACTGGGCTATCTGAAGAGTGCGCATTCACTGACAACCGATTCGGTGGCGTTCAACGTACAGCCTCGGAAGACGGGACAGCTGCTGATCGGGTCGTCGCGCGAATTTGGCGCGGAGGACGCGGCCATCAACCACACGCTGCTCGCAAAGATGATCGACCGGGCGCGCAGCTACATGCCCGCGATCGGGGATCTCCAGGCAATCCGGGTGTGGACCGGTTTTCGCGCCGCAACTCCGGACAAGCTGCCGCTGATCGGGCCGTGGCCCGAAGACGATTCGCTTGTTTTGGCAACGGGCCACGAAGGCCTCGGCATCACGACATCGCTGGCGACTGGAAATCTGGTCGCAGCGGCAATGACGAGAGAGGAGACTGCCATTGCGCCGGAGCCTTATCTTCCCGCGCGGTTCTCTCAGCGCTCAGCGGCGGCTCAGCGTGCGTGAGAGGCCGATTGCGCTGCCGCCCATGATCCGAGGATCTGACCCCAGGTCCACATAGTATGAAGATTCGGCGCTGATATTCGAAAAGCTGAAGTGTCTCTCTACAGAGAAGGAGATCGTATGAAGTGGTATGGCGTGATGCCTGCGATGACGACCAGTTTTGACCAACGGCTGCAAATCGACCACGCGTTCATGACTCGTCATGTGCAGTGGATGCTGGGCAATGGATGCACGGGAATCATCGCGTTGGGTTCGTTGGGCGAGGCAGCGACGCTAACGAATTCAGAAAAGGAGGCTCTGCTGCGCAACACGGTAGCGGCGGCAAACTCCGCGCCGGTGTTGGCGGCGATCTCCGCGCTCTCGACCGCTGACGCCGTGGCGATTGCAAAGATAGCCGAGCAGGCTGGCTGCTCGGGGCTGATGGTGCTTCCGCCCTATGTCTACATCGGCGACTGGCGCGAGATGAAGGCACATGTGGCAGCCGTTTTCGAGGCGACGAAGCTTTCCTGCATGCTCTACAACAATCCGGTGTCGTATGGAACGGATTTTCTGCCCGAGCACATCGTGGAACTGGCGGCCGAGCACGAGAACTTCGCTGCGGTCAAGGAATCGAGCACCGACGTGCGCCGGGTAACGGCGATCCGCACCCTGGCTGGAGACCGGCTGAGAGTCTTCGTGGGCGTCGATGACGCCATTGTGGAAGGAATCGGTGTCGGCGCCGTCGGGTGGGTCGCCGGACTGGTGAATGCGTTTCCGGCAGAGTCCGTTGCGCTGTTCAACGCCGCCATCGCAGGCCGCCGAGAAGAGGCGTTTGAGCTCTATCGCTGGTTCCTGCCGCTGCTGCGGATGGACACGGCGCCGAAGTTCATCCAGCTGGTGAAACAGGTGCAGCAGGAGACAGGCACCGGAAACGCCCGGGTGCGTTCGCCTCGCCTGGAGATCGTAGGACAGGAGCTCGAGGAGGTGCGAGTCGTGGTCAGACAGGCGCTGGGGCATCGGCCCGTAGTGCGGAGCACAGAGTTCCCCGCTTAATATGAAAGACAGATCAGCGGCGGGCTCAGCGGGCCGACCAAGGGGTGAGGAATGAATCGTAGTCTGAGTCGCAGAAAATTCTTGAGCAGCGCGGCGTGCGTCGGAGCCGCCACACTGCTTCCCGCCGGAGCCATGGATCTCGCCGCACAGAGTGCACCGGCCGCCGGAGCCGATACCGCGAACCAGACGCTGGTGAGCGCAGCCGTAGCCAAAGTGCAGTGGAAGGCGAAGCCCTTCCCCTTGCCCGATGTGCGCCTGCTGCCGAGCTTCTGGAAAGACACGATGGAGCTGAACCGCAGCTTTCTGTATTCACTGCCCAACGAGCGGTTGGCCCATAACTTCCGCGTGACGGCGGGCATTCCGACGGATGCGGATCCGCTGGGCGGATGGGAAGCTCCCAACTGCGAGCTGCGCGGCCACTATGTGGGGCATTATCTATCCTCGTGCGCGCTGATGCACGCCAGCACCGGGGATGAGTTTATTGCCACGAAGGCGAACGATCTGGTGGGTATGTTGGGGGAGTGTCAGGCAAAGGATGGCTATCTGGGAGCCTATCCCACGACCTTTTACGATCGTCTGCGAAAGCATGAGCGGGTGTGGGCGCCCTTCTACACCTACCACAAGATCATGGCCGGCTTGATCGACATGTATCAGCACACGGGGAACCGGCAGGCACTGGAGATGGCGACGCGCATGGCTGACTGGGCTTACGCGTACGCCATGACATTCACCGACGATGACTGGCAGCGCGTGCTGCTGGTCGAGCAGGGCGGCATGAACGAGGCGTCGTTCAATCTGTACGCAATCACAGGCAACAAAAAGTATTGCGATCTGGGCTATCGCTTCGAACATCACAAGATCTTCGATCCGCTGGCCGCCAATCAGGATATGCTCGACGGCAATCATGCGAACACGAATATTCCCAAGGTGATCGGAGCGGCGCGTGTCTACGAGCTGACGGGCGACCCGCGCTACCGGCAGATCAGCGAGAATTTTTATCGCATCGTGACCGAGCACCATATCTACTGCACCGGCGGCACCAGCAATAGTGAGTTCTGGCACGCCCCGGACGAAATCGCCAAACAGCTGGGTCCGGCAGCGGAAGAGTGCTGCTGCTCCTACAACATGATGAAGCTGACGCGGCACCTCTTTGGACAGAATCCCGATCCGAAGTTGTTCGACTACTACGAGCGGCTCCTGATGAACGTGCGCTACGGCACGCAGGACCGCAACGGCATGCTGATGTACTACGTTCCGCTGCAACCGGGCATGTACAAGACCTTCGGCACGGAGTTCGACTCCTTCTGGTGCTGCACGGGAACCGGATCGGAGGAGTATTCGAAACTGAACAACTCGATCTACTTCCACGACGACCACGCGGTGTACGTCAACCTGTTCATTCCGTCCACGCTGGACTGGAAGGAGCGTGGACTGAAGCTGGAGCAGACAACGAAATTTCCGGCCGACGAGCGGGTAACGCTGACGATCAAAGCCGCGCCCTCCACACAGACTGCGCTGAAGATCCGCATTCCGTATTGGGCGACGAGCGGTATCGTCTACAGCATCAATGGCCAGCAGCAGAACCTGCCCGCTATGCCTTCAACCTACGTCACGCTCGAACACGACTGGAAACCGGGAGACGTGATCGCCATCGACATGCCGCTGACCCTCCATATCTCGACGACCCCCGACGACAAGCAGGTGCAGGCCGCGATGTACGGACCCCTGGTGCTGGCCGCCGTGCTGGGCACCGAGGGGCTCACCACCGACATGATCTACGGCGACTCCGGGCCAAACCGCGACGACGAGGGATATCCGATGCCGACGGTGGATCTGCGCCTGCGCCCGCACCGCGACGCCGACGGCAAGCTGGTCGAGGGACCCGCTCCGGAACCCGGCGCGATCTGCTTCGAGCGGGCGGAGGGATCCCGCGAGTATCCGCTGCAGTTTCGGACCAAGGGGCGCGGGCCAACCCACACGCTGGTGCCGCTCAACCAGGTTATGGACGAGCGTTACTCCGTCTACCTGCGCAACCTCACGGCTTAACACGACGACTTCGCTCACGGAAGCAGGAAGCGAAGCTCAGCATCGGGTTCGGCCCTGGCGGTCGTCCAGGCCAAAAATAGTCGAGCCCCCGGATGGAAAGAGTGATATATATCACTGGAATTCCCCGAACAAAGTGCTATTCAGGTGAATCATGCCTGAACAACTTGGAGCTCTGTCTCGTTCGTTGAACCGCCGCCGCTTTCTGAAGACTGCCGGCTCTGCGGCTCTTCTGCCCACAGCCCTTCGCGGTTTTGCAGCGCAAACCTCGGCAACTTCCGCTAATACTCCCGCAACATCCGCGAATAACCGCATCAATCTCGGCGTAATCGGCATGGGCTGGCAGGGACCCAGCAACACGGAAGCCTTCCTGACCCTGTCCGATTGCCAAGTGGTTGCTGCCTGCGATATCGACGCCAACCATCTTCAGGCTGCGGTCAAGAAGATCAACGACGCCTACGGCAACGAGGACTGCAAGGGCTACCACGACTATCGTGAGTTGCTGGCCCGCGACGATATCGATGCTGTGATGATCGCCGTGCCCGACCACTGGCACGAAATCGTCGCCACCGAGGCGGCCCGGCGCAAAAAGGATATCTACGGCGAGAAGCCTCTGGCGCACACCATTGCTGAACAGCAGTCCATCGTGCGCGCCATCCGCGAGAACGGGATCATCTGGCAGATGGGGTCGTGGCAGCGCTCGGTTCCCATGTTTCACAAGGCCGCGGAGATCGTTCGCAACGGGATGATCGGACAAGTGACCCACGTTGAAGTCGGCCTGCCCGGCGACAATGGAGACTTCGACGGTGTTGCCAAAGATTCGCTCGCCAGGCTGGTCGCCGCAGGCGAAAACGTAAGCAGCATGGAGCAGATTCTGCCCGGCACGCCAGCCTGGAAGATGCTCGTCACCGATCCTCCCAAAGAGCTGGACTACGAGATGTGGGTCGGCCCCTCGAAGATGGAGCCTTACATCGCAGCTCGCTCCCACAAGACCTGGCGCTGGAATTACAACACCGGCGGCGGCGAACTTCTGGACTGGATCGGCCATCATTGCGACATCGCCCACTGGGGCCTCGACTTCGACCTGTCCGGCCCCTCGGAGATGGAAGGCAGCGGCGATCTTCCGCCTGCCGATGCGGTATGGAATACCGCGCCGAAGTACCGCTTCGAGCTGAAGTACCCGCGCGGCGTCACCATGACCATCGCCGGCGGCTATCCCGATATCAAGATGGGCGTGAAATGGATCGGCACTGAGGGCTGGGTCTGGGTGGATCGCGAAGGATTCGACGCCTCGAATCCCGACTGGAAGCAGGGCAAATATCTGCCCCGCGAGCTGCGCAAAGTAAAGCTCTACACCTCGTCGGATCACCAGCAGAACTTTCTGGACTGCGTTAAGAGCAGGCAGGCCACCGTGACCCCCGTAGAAGTTGGGCACCACTCGGCCATTCCCGGACATCTTTGCCTGATCTCCATGCTCACCGGAAGGAAGATCCGCTGGGATGTGGCGGAAGAGAAGATCATCGGGGATCCGGCAGCGAGCAAGCTGATGACCCGCGACTATCGGGGTCCCTGGAAGATGAGCTGAGACTTTCGTTGTAAGCAGGGTCCCCGGGCCGGTAAGGCGGAGGCTTTCTGATGAATCCTGCAGTCGAGCCTGAGATCGACGGCGAGCGCGCGGCCGCTCTCGATGAGGTCAAACCGGCTTTGAGTCGCACAACTCAGTGGGACTATACCTTTGCCTTTTTGGCGCTGCGTCTGTGGCTGGGCGTCCGTGCGCTGTTCGTCGGCATACAGAAATATGCTGCCTACAAGGCCGTTGCCATGCCGCTCATCGATCCTGCGACTGGCCAGCCGGATGCAAGCGGCGTGATGGTCAACGTGAGCGTCAAGTCCTACGCGCTGGCGAATTATTCGGGGATTCCGGCAGGAATGAGAGACAAGTTCGTGCACGAGCCGCTCTTCCCCAAATTCGCGCTGATCGCGTTCGATCGCATGCTGGGACCGGCATTCATTCTCACCGGAATCATGCTCATCCTTGGCCTCGGCACTCGCCTGTCGTTGATTGCCCAGGGGTTGCTCTTCATCGCGCTGACCGTCGGCCTGGTGCTGATTGATCAGAACGACGGCGTCGCTTACCTCGGCATTCACATCGGCCTGGTAGCTGCCGCATTTCTGCTTGTGCGGCATAACCGCTTTGTGGTCGTCGCCAGATGGTAGACACGCTGAATCGTCGTGAGTTTATCGGCGCAGCTGCGGTGGCTGGCGCGGGCCTGCTGCTGGATGCATGCCGATCCGATACCGGTGAACAGAATACCGTCATCAAACACCCATCGCTCAGCACCATCAACGTCGCTCTGATCGGCTATGGCGAGGAGGGCAAGATCCTCCTTGAGTCCCTGCTCAACATTGAGGGCGTCCGGGTCATCGCTCTCTGCGATATCTGGGACTATCACCTCGGCGAAGGACAGCGTTATCTCCAGAAGCTCGGCAACCAGGTCCGCGTTTACGAGAACTATGAAGACCTTCTTGCCAAAGAGAAGGACCTCCAGGCAGCTGTGATTGCTACGCCGGATTTCTGGCACGCGCCCATGACCAACACCTGCCTAAAAGCGGGTCTCGACGTCTACTGCGAAAAGATGATGAGTAACACGATTGAATGTGCGCGCTCTATGGTGGAGACCATGCGCGCAACCGGAAAGCTGTTGCAGATCGGCCATCAGCGCCGCAGTAATCCCCGCTATGTATTCACCCTGCATCGGCTGCTGAACGAAGCTCGGTTCTGCGGACGCCTCACTGCCGTGCAGGGACAATGGAACCGCGCCGTGAAAGAGGACTTCGGCTGGCCTAAGAAGTTCGAGATGCCGGCGAGCATGCTCGCAAAGTACGGCTATAAAGACATGCACCAGTTTCGTAACTGGCGCTGGTACAAAGGCCTGGGCGGTGGTCCCTTATCCGATTTGGGCGCGCACCAGATCGATATCTTCAACTGGTGGCTGGGCACCACGCCTAAGTCGGTTGTTGCCAGCGGTGGTCTGGACTACTTCAAAAACCACGACTGGTACGACAACGCCATGGTCATTTACGAGTACCCGCTGGACCAGGGCGTAGCTCGGGCATTCTACCAGGTGCAGACCACGACCAGCGCCGGCGGAGGCTATTTCGAAACATTCATGGGTGACGACGGCACCATCAGGATGTCGGAGGATCCGTCCATCTGCGCCATCTATCGTGAAGCTCGCGCCGATGCGGTGTCCTGGGACGACCTCGCCCAGAAGGGCTACGTGCGCGCAAAGGAAATCACGGCGTCCGACGCCACGAAGGTAGACGTGCGCGAAACCGCGCAGCTGGCGGAATACGACATCCCTGTGTTTTTCAATAAGCCCCCGCATCAGCCGCACCTGGAGAACTTCTTCAATGCGATGCGCGGTTCAGCGAAACTGAACTGCCCCGCGGATGAGGCTTTCTCGAGTGAATATGTCATTCATAAAGCCAATGAAGCAGTGGCTGCCGAGAAGAAGCTCCTAATCACCAGCGAAGAAGTGAAGGTGTAGCACCATGAAAGCAACGCTCATCCGTATTTGCTCCCTCGTTGCCGCTTTTCTCCTTGTCATTGCCGCTCTGTCTCAGGACAAAGTTCCGCTGAAAACTCAGCTGCCCCGGCCGCTCTTCGTGGGCACGCCTGTCCCGCTCAATGTGCCCAACCTTGAGCCTCCCATGAAGGGCAAGCGACCCGATTTCATGGTTCCGGCGGGCACGATCAATCTGGCCCGAGGTAAGAAGGTTACGGCCAGCGACAACAGTCCCGTGGTGGGAACGCTGGACCTGGTGACCGATGGCGATAAAGCCGGCGACGAAGGCTCCTGGGTCGAACTCGGGCCTGGCAAACAATGGGTGCAGATCGACCTGGCAAAGAGCGCCAGTATCTACGCTATCCTCGTGTGGCACTTCCACTCCCAGGCGCGTGTCTATCGCGATGTCGTGGCTCAGGTCTCCGATGACTCTGCGTTTAGGTCAGGTGTGGGCACTATCTTCAACAACGATTTCAAAAATGAGCTTGGCCTTGGTGCGGGAAAAGATCTGAACTATGTCGAAACTTATCAGGGCAAACTGATCGACGCCAGGGGCGCGAAGGGCCGCTATGTTCGCCTCTACAGCAACGGCAATACAACGAACAAATCAAACGACTACATTGAGGTTGAAGTGTGGGGCAAGCCTGTCGCCTGAGTCCGCTCGCTCCAGCGTTGCTCCGATGGAAAGGGCAGCGCCTCAATCGCGCTGGGGTCACTGGCCGGCTTTCTTCCTCGTCGCGCTGATTGGATTGAGTATCCGCCTTCCGCAACTCGGCGCGCGGCCCATACATACCGACGAAGCCGTTAATGCCTACATCGTCGGACAACTGCTGGCCGGAGAGTCCTTCACCTACGATTCGCAGGACCGCCACGGTCCCGCGCTGGCCGCCCTGGCCTTACCTCTCGTCAAGATACAAGGAGCGAGGTCATTCTCTGACCTCACCGAAGCTGAGCTTCGGCTCTCACCGATCCTCGCGGGGACCGTCACGATTCTGCTCTTCGGCGCAGCCGCCGAGTTGTTCGGCTGCATGCCCAGCCTGCTGGCGGCGCTGTTGTTTGCCGTCGCTCCGCTGCCGGTTTACTACGACAGGTACTTTATTCACGAATCGCTACTCTGCGCGGCGACCTTCGGGCTGATCCTGTCGGGATGTCACGCGGTGAAAACTCGCTCGCTGCGTCAGGCTGCGGCGGCAGGCGCATGCTCCGCGCTGATGTTCGCTTGCAAAGAGACCGCAATCCTTCACTGGTTCGCTCTGGCCGCGGCAGCACTGGTGTTCTGCGTGCGGAATCGTCGGCTTAAGAGCCTGTTAGGATCGCTGCCCCTCGGACCGCTATTAGCCGCAGCAGGCACTTTTATGGTGTTGCTTATAATCCTGTTCACTGGGTTCGGCAGAAACCGGAGCGCGCTGGCCGTGCTCTCACAAGTAGTGCCCCAAATCCTCGCGCGGGCGGCTGGTCAGGGCCATCAGAAGTCCGTCTGGTACTACGGCGGGCTTCTCACTGGCGGGTGGTCCGGTGGGCTGCTGCTCGCTCTTGCCTGCCTCGGATTCCTCATCAGCATCAGAAAGCGCGAGCCTCCACCGTGGAGACTGCTGTCCTGGTACGCGTTGTTCATCGTCCTCATTTACAGCCTGATTCCGTACAAGACACCGTGGCTGGCACTCAATCTCTTTCTGCCGCTGGCATTGCTGGCCGCAAAGGCGGTCGAGTCACTCTGGCGTCTTGCCGCAGAGAAGCTGTCTGCCCGCGAGGCGGTTGCAGCCTCCTGTATTCTCGCTGTCCTCGCAGGCGTGTTGATCGCTCGCGATACCCGTAAGCGCGCTTTTCTCCAGCCTGCGAACGAAACCAATCCCTATGCGTATGCCCAGACTTCGGAAGACATTCTCGGGCTCGCCCCGGAACTCGCCGATCTGGCACGCCGGTCCGGCATGAGTAACCCACGCACCGCGGTAATCGCTTCGGATCCCTGGCCCCTGCCGTGGTATCTTCGCCACTTCAGCCAGGTTGGCTACTGGCAGCCTGGCCAGCAGGTTGCGGAAGCAGATTTCTATATCACGTCGACTGAGGTGGCCAACCAATACGCTGATCGGCTTCGAAACTTTCGGCCGGAGTTCTTCGGAGTCCGGCCGGGCGTACTCATCCTTTTGTGGTCTCGCGATCCGGAATAAGGTCGCATGGCTGACATCCATCATTTCAACCATGCCGCCATGGCGACTCATTTCGAGGTCCGCATCACGCAAGACGAAAGAACCTATGTGGCCCAGGCGGCACAGGCCGCGCTGGCTCTTGTCGATTCGCTGGAATCCTGTCTGAGCCGCTTCCGCGTGAACAGCGACATCGCCCGGGCAACCCATCTCGCGCCGGGTGCGAAGATGCGCCTCAGCGAGCCTGCCTTCGCCTGCCTTGAGATCGCGAAGAGAATGGAGCAGACGACGCACTACGCTTTTTCTGCCACCCCCGCCGCCCTGCAATTTCAGCCCTCGCTTCCGACTTGGGAACTGCTGCCGGACGAGCAGGCAATTCTCTGCATAAGTGGCCGCTTGGATTTCGATCTGGGCGCCATCGGCAAGGGGTTCGCTCTCGATCGCATGGCCGAGTTATTGAGCGAATGGGACTGTCCCTCGCATTTGCTCGTCGCAGGCGGCAGCAGCATTCTCGCCGGAGATCCGCCCGCCGACAGCCCCGGCTGGTCCTGCGGACTCGGTGAAGATAATTCTTCGCAGAGATTCCTTCTGACTCACGCTTCGCTGAGCGGCTCAGGGCTCGCAGTTAAGGGCCCTCACATTATTGATCCTCGGACCGGCCGTTCCGCATTGCGGCAAACGCGCGTCTGGGTTCTCGCCGATACTGCCGCCGAATCGGACGCGCTTTCCACAGCGTGCATGGTCCTGAGCGAGCCAGAGGTGGAAGAGGTGCTCGCTCAGAACTGCTCCTGGCTCGCATTTCTCGAGACTGACAAAGGCGCCCGGCCGATCGGAAGCCGTGCACTGCCGATGCCGGTCTGATCCAGCCCAATTATGGTAAGTCGCATTTCCTGAGCCGCCGGCTCCGCGTGAGATAGCTCCATAGGATCCGCACGGTCCAGCCGGGGGTGCGGATCTCGCTCAATCTGGCTTCCGATAGATTTCGTTTATCGTCCGCATCACCTGCTGCTGGATTCCTGAGCGTCTCTAAGCGCCGAAGCGAAGGCGGCACGAGCCAGAAAAGAAGAATTATGTTGACAGCGTCTCTATTAAGCGACTATATACGAAATCAATTGCTATAAAACGCAGCACGATCGGGAATAATCCGGAAGCGTGCTTCGCAGCAACGTTCCCTCTTTCACAACCGAATATTTCCTGAAACCAGAAGTCTCCTTCCAGAGGTCTCATGCGCAATCGGCGGTTTCTGCTGTTGGCTCTTGTGCTGGCTCTTTGCAGTTTCCGAATCGACGCACAACTCACCTCCGCCACCATCTCGGGAAGAGTCACCGATTCCTCCGGAGCGGTTATCCCCAAAGCCAGGGTCATCGCGGTCGATGAGGCCACGGGCAAAGTGACCACGGGCGAAGCCGACGATCAGGGCAACTATGTTCTGACTGGTCTGCTGCCGGATACCTACCGCCTGACCTTCAGCCAGCCGGGGTTCCAGTCACGCACCCAGGAAGGACTGGTCATTACCGTCGGACAGCGCGCTACGGTGGATGCCACGCTCGAGGTGGGCAGCGCGACGGTGAACGTGAACGTACAAGCTTCGCAGGCCGCTGCCGTGAACCTCGAGTCTCCCACCGTCTCGACCGAGGTCGACACGAAGATGACAGTCAATCTGCCGCTGAATGGACGCGACGTTTTGCAACTGGCGCAACTGGCGCCTGACTCCGGACCGACTTCTCCCGGTCCTTACAATCAGGGAGCCTCGCGCCCGGATCTTTCCAATGCTTATGTGGGCGCCAGCGGCGGGCGCGGCGATTCGATGTCGTTTTATCTCGATGGCGCGCTCAACGAAGATGTTCTAACGCAGATCCCCAACGTTTTTCCCGATCCCGACGCGATCCAGGAATTCAGCCTCGACAGCAATACCTTCAGCGCCAAGTTTGCCGGTCGCGGCGGCGGCGTGATGAATGCCGTGACGCGCGGAGGAACCAATCAGTTTCACGGCGTCTTGTTTGAGTTTCTGCGCAACAGCGTCCTGAATGGACGAAACTACTTCTCCGCCACACAGGACGGCCTCAAGCGCAACCAGTTCGGAGGCACCTTTGGCGGACCGATTCGTAAAGACAAGACCTTCGGCTTCTTTTCTTATCAGCGCACCACGGCCCGGCAGAATCCCATCAACTCGGCAACGGTACTCACGGCGGCGCAGAGAGCAGGTGACTTTTCCTCAAGCAGCAAACAACTCGTCGATCCCACAACGGGTGCGCCCTTTCCTGGAAATCAGGTGAACCCGGCGCTCTTCGATCCGATTGCCGAGCAGATCGTGAATATGCTCCCGATAGGCGCGCCCGGTACCGGGCTGATCTATTACACCTCAAGGCTGATCGAGAACGACAACCAGTTCGTCGCACGCGCCGACGAAAATATCGGCTCCAGTCTGCATCTTTACGCAAGCTATCTCTACGATGGTTTGAGCGAGCCGGCCGCGACTGATCCGCACAACATTCTCACGGCCGGGAATTCGTCGGGCGTGGGGGCAGATCAATACTGGCAAAGCCAGTTCGCGGTACTGAACGCGACGTATATCTTTACCCCGCATCTGACCACGACGGCCGTTCTCTCCATGAGCCGCCGCACCAACCTTGCAACATCCGCCCCAGGTTTTCCCGGCTGGACACAACTGGGAGCGCAGATCCCCGATCTGGTTGCCCCTGGACATACCAGCCTGAATCTTGCGGTCAACAACTACTTCTCAGTTTCCTGGGATGGTGTCTACACCATCCCCGCAACCGAGGCAGGACCGGCGAATCAGTGGACGTGGGTGAAAAGCAATCACACGCTGGAGTTTGGCGGCGACCTGCTCTTCAGCAAGGTGATCAAGGATCAGGACTACGAGGGCGACGGCTCCTACACCTTTAGCAATGCGCTCTCCGGCGACAATGCCTTGGACTTCCTGCTCAGCAAACCTTCGAGCTTCGTGCAGGAGGCGAATTTCTATGAGACTCCGACCAGGGCTCTGCCCTCGCTGTATTTCGTCGATACGTGGCACACCACTCGTCGGCTGGTCCTGACGCTGGGCGTGCGCTGGAATCCGTTTGTGCCGGTTTTCGATGATACCTATCATCAGGCCGGCGTCTTCAGCCCATCGGCATACGCGCAGGGCATTCATTCGACCCTCTACCCGACGCTGCCGCCCGGGCTGCTGCTGGTGGGCGATCCCGGTGTGCCCAGCCGCGGAATCAACTCGCGTTATACCCTATTCGACCCGCGCGTGGGATTTGCGCTCGATGTCTTCGGCAATAACAAAACAAGTCTCCGCGGCGGTTACGGAATGTATCAGGACCAGATGACCGCCAACATGATCAACCTTAACTACAGCCCCTACAATGTGAACATCTCACTCACCAATCCAGCGAGCATCGAGAATCCCTATCAGGGACAGGTCGATCCGTTTCCGGTGCGCAAGCCAACACCTCCGACCACACCATTTCAGATTCCCGAGGCAGCGGGTCCGTTCGTGCTCGACATGAAGCCACCGAACATTCAGCAGTGGAACCTCACCCTCGAGCAGCAGATGCCCTTTGCCACACTCTTCCGCATGAGCTATGAAGGCTCAGCTGCCGATCATCTCTTCGCCGCAGGGGAAGGGAACGCCGCGATCTATAACCCGGCGCTGACGCAGAAGCAGAACGTGGCGAACTACAACGCGCGGCGGCCCATGGGGACCTGGTATCAGGGACTGTCGCTCAACGAGAATGTGGGAACTGCCAACTACAACGCCCTGACGGTTTCTGCGCAGCGGCAGGTGGTCCGTGGCCTGACCTTCCTTACCGGCTATCGCTGGTCGAAGTGCATGGACGAAGCGGATCCAGGTGGTTTCAACTCGGACGTCTACGCAACGCCGGTGCCGCGCGCCGACCGCTCGCGCTGCGCATACGACGTAACGAATCAGTTCAAGGCTTCCGGTGTATGGGACCTGCCCGCGACGCACTTGGGGTGGGAAGCCGCCAATCAGATCCTGTCGGAGTGGGAGGTAACTGGCATCCTCACGCTGCGCGGCGGTGAACCCTTCACAGTCCTCTCTGGCGTCGATGATTCCACCAGCGGCATCGGCAGGGACCGTGCAGACATTGTCGGAAATCCGAAACTGCCTGCCCAACGCAGCCACGCTCAAACCGCCGCGGAATACTTCAATACTGCGGCCTTCAAAACCAACGCTCTGGGCACGTTTGGCGATACCCCGCGCATGTTCCTGACCGGGCCTGGCTACGAGGATGTCGACCTTACGGTGCTGCGATCGTTCCCCATGCCGCTGAAGAGCGTGGAGTCGCAGAGAATGGAGTTTCGCGCTGAGTCCTTCAACTTGGCCAATCGCGTCAATTTCTCTAACCCGACGGCCACCGTCTCTTCGAAGAGCGACGGACGCATTACCTCGGCCAGCGATCCACGTATTCTGCAGTTCAGTTTGAAATACATTTTCTGAGTCGGCCGTGAAAGTGCGGCAGGCAAATGCGCCACCGTGCCTGTTACTCAACCATAGTTCGTCGTCCAGTTCGGGGTGAGGAATGCGGAAGTTCTCGTTGATACTGGTGTTGGCCCTTGCGGCGGGGATTACCTCGATTTTCACCCGGATACCTGCGCAAACGGAATCAGCATCCGGATTTAACGCGCAGCAACTGGCGGCCTTCGCAGCGCTCGAGCCGATCGACACACACACCCATATCTATAAGGATGATCCGGCTTATCTCGCCATGCTCCAGAAGCTGCGTCTGCACATTCTGGACATCGTCGATGTGTCCGATAACGGCGACCCGGAACGGAAGAACCTCGATAAGGAAGAGGCCGACGTCTTTGCCGTGATACGCGACAGTCATGGACACGGCGCGGTCTGCACCAGCTTTGATCCTTACCGGTTCAACGACGCGAACTTTGTCCCGGCAGCAATCGCGCGGCTGAATCAAAGCTTCGCAAAGGGGGCGATTGCGGTAAAGGTGTGGAAGAACGTAGGCATGGAAGTAAAAGACGCTCAAGGATACTATGTGCTGCCCGACAATCCTGCGCTCGAACCTATCTACAAGGACATTGCGGCGCATCACAAAACGCTGTTGATGCATATCGCCGACCCCGACACTGCCTGGAACGCTCCCGATCGGAGCCAGCCCGACTTTCGCTACTACCTCGAGCATCCGGAATGGTACATGTACAAAATCCCGGGTTCGCCGAGCAAGGATGCGATTCTTCGAGCACGCGATCACGTGCTGGAGATGAATCCCGATCTGAGCATTGTGGGTGCTCACCTGGGGAGCATGGAGTCGCATCTTAATGAGCTCGCGCAGCACCTCGATCGTTATCCGAACTTTGCGGTGGATTTGGCGGGGCGGATGCCGTACTTCATCGCGCAACCGAAAGATGCGATGGTGGCCTTCATCACGAAATATCAGGATCGCCTTCTGTATGGAACCGACGATACGATGTATCCGCAGGCCGACGTGAAGACGTCGGCGGCCCACATGGAGGCCTCGTATGCGAAAGACTGGCAGTATCTCGCGACCAACGACCAGCTGACCTACCGGGGGCGCACGGTGGAGGGTCTCGGCTTGCCGAAGAGTATCCTCGAAAAAATCTACCACCAGAATGCAGTGCATTGGTTCCCTGGCATTCTGAAGAATTGATATTCCCAGCTCAGTAAGGTCGCGTCAGCAGGGCCTCTATCTCGCTGCGCGTGGAGGTTCCTTCCATCGGGCCCTTCCGGCGGACCGCAAGGGCTCCAGCGGCGTTGGCGAAGCGAAGTGCAGCGTGTGGCTCCATTCCCTGCAGCCAGCTGGCGACGAAGGTCGCGCCGAAGCAATCGCCCGCACCGGTTGGGTCAATCTCTTCGCTCGCTAGCCCGGCGACACTCACGGCGCCAGCCTGTGTAAAGCAGCTTGCTCCTGCTGCCCCGCGTTTGATCACAATGGCGCGGAGGCCGCGGTCGAGCAGTTCGGCAAGTGCGCTGGGTTCATCCTGCGCCTTGGTGAACAGAAACAGCTCCGGCCCGCTGGGCAGGAAAATATCCGTATGCGCCAGCACGCGTTCGAGCGCTTCCCTCATACCCGGCAGCGCCATCATCTCCTTGCGAATGTTCGGGTCGAATGAGACGGTACCGCCTCGAGCCTTGACCCGGGCGATCGCGGCTTTGCTGATCGCGATGATTTCCGGCGAAAACGAAGACGAACCCATGACGTGCATGTGTCCCGCGCGCCCGATCAGCGACTCCGCCGCGGCATCGATGACGACGGCGCCATTGGCGCTCTGCCCGATATTAAAGACGAAATCACGCCCGCCGTCCGGACGGTAGCGCACGAAGGCACTCCCGGTGGCAGCATTCGGGATGAACGCGGATCGCAGAGACGTCCACGCCATCCGCACGCAGCCGCTCCAGATTGAGATGGCCGAAGTCGTCATTCCCGACGCAGCCCACGATCCCGCAGGGATGACCGAAGCGTGCCATTTGATCGATGAAGATCGCAGGCGCGCCTGAAGGGAAGGGGCCGACCAGCGGGATCGGCTCGCGAAAGCCGCGGCCCGGTTCAACCGCCATGATCTCGACAAGAATCTCGCCGATGGTTACGACGAATGCTGGTGCCATCGAAATACCCCGGAGGGTGCGGAGCTGGGCGGAGTGTGGTAGACGTCTATGTTATCCGCCAGCGCGGAGCCGGCCCGCGGTACTCGCGGTTAGCGAGTTCGCCCCCACGCATCAAGACTCGCTCTGCGACGAAGGTTCCCGACAAGGCGTCACTCGCTTCTCAGCGCCTGCATTGGCTCAACCTGCGTCGCTCGCCGTGCCGGGATGTAACAGGCCGCAACTGCCGCGAGCATGAGCAGCAACGCGGCCGTTGCGAAGGTAAGTGGGTCGGTCGACCTGATCCCGTAAACATAGCCCGCCATAACCCGGCTGAGAGCCAGCGCGGCCACCAGGCCGATTCCTACGCCGATGAGCATCACACGCACACCCTCTCGCAGCACCAGGCGCAGGACCGTGGGGCGATCTGCGCCCAGGGCCATGCGGATCGCTAATTCCTGTGTGCGTCGGCTTACCGTGTAAGACATCACTCCGAAGATTCCAATCGCGGAAAGCACCAGCGCCAGCGCGGCGAAGATCCAAACCAGCATCATCGGGAAGCGCAGAGTCCCATAAGTCTGCGCCACCAGGTCGCTGAGCAGCGTGACGTCGGTCAGCGGCTGTTCTTTGTCGAGGCTCAATACGGCATCGCGAATCGACGGAACCACCGTCATCGGCGGGACGGTAGTTCGAACATCCAGATAAGCCCAGGACACTGGATGCTGCTCAAAGGGAACGTAAATGTCGGCACGAGGCTCCCAGAGGTTATGTCCGCGCCGGTCTTTTACGATACCCGCGATCTTCAGGGACTGCGCGGCGCCGGCGGTTTCTCCTGAGTAGACATGCGCCTGAATCGTGAGATGGCGGCCCAGAGGATTCTCATGCTGCCAGTAACGATGCGCTACTGTCTCGCTGATCAGGGCGATCGGCGTCGTGCCGGCGTCGTCGCCTTCCAGAATTTCCCGCCCTGCCACCATGCCAATACCCATAGCGGCGAAATCTCCCGGCGAAGCAACAATGAAATCCGCCGTCGGCTCCTGCCCGGGCGCTGCCGGCGCCTGCCCGTCAGGCTGGAAAAACACCGTAGATCCCGGCTGCTCGATTCCAGCCGACTTCACGCCCGGTGCGCTCCCCACCCGCTGCAACAGTTCCCGATAGAACAGCGTCTGTTGCGTGGCGGTCGGATACCTATAGGGCGGCAGGTCAACTTCCATGGTCACGGCGTTGGCAGGATCGATGCCCAGGTCAACCTGCAGAAGTCGCACAAATGTCCGCAGCAGCAGTCCGGCTCCGGCCAGCAGCACCAGCGCCAGGGCCATCTCCAAAATCACCAGACCGTTGCGCAGACGGCGCCGTCCCGACTCCGTCGTCGAGCTCGTACCACCTTCCTTCAGCGACTCGCTTAGATCAGTTTTCGAAGCCGTTAAAGCCGGCGCCAGGCCGAAGAGAATTCCTGTGGCAAACGTGACCGCTGCGGCGTAAATCAGAACACGCCAGTCAATGCCAATAACCGCCGCGTTAGCAATGCTGAAGCGTTGATAGCGCGACATTTCGAATGTCAGGAGTCGATCGCCCCCATAGGCGAGCAGCAGTCCGATCGCCCCTCCGGCGCCCGCCAGCAGCACGCTTTCTGTCAGAAGCTGAACGATCAGACGCCGGCGATTTGCCCCAATCGCCACCCGAACAGCAATTTCCCGGCGGCGGCCGGTCGCTCGCGCCAGAAGGAGATTGGCGACGTTCGCACAGGCGATCAGCAGCACGAGCAGCACCGCTCCTGACATGATCAGCAGCGGCGTTGCCATCTGACGGTGATAAGCAGCATGCAGCGGTTCAACTTTGATACCCCATCCCTTGTCGGCATCGGGATACTGCGCTGCAAGGTTGGCGGCCAGCGTGTTCATGGCGGCTTGCGCCTGCTTCACGCTGACGCCGGGTTGCAAACGGGCCTGCGCCTGCAGGTCACGCGAGGTCGCACGCGCAGTTTCGCTTAGTTCGTCGGGCGTCAGCGTCAGAGGCACGAATACGTCGATCTCCTGGTCCCAGGTGAAGCGGAAACGCGCCGGCATGACACCGATGATGGTGTAGCGCCGTTCATCGAGGTCGATTGTCTTGCCGAGGATTCCCGGTTCGGCTCCGTATCGCTCCTGCCACAGGCGATTACCGATGATGGCGACCTGATCGTGGCCGGGCTGCATCTCCTCAGCCGTGAAAAGCCGCCCCATGGCGGGAGGAATGCCGAACATCGGCAGCAGATCGAGCGAGGTCTTTATTCCGGTGATGCTCTCGGGGCGCTTGCTCTCCGTGATGTTGAAACCCGACCATCGATAGTAGCCCGCTTGCTGGAAGATCTTTGTTTGTCTTCCAATGTCGGCCATGTTGGGCGCGGAGACGCCTGTTTGTACATAGCCTTCGCCGCTCTGATTCCTCCACTGCCCGAGGCCGATCAGTTGCTCCGGGTTGGGGTAGGGCAGCGGCCGCAGGATGATCGCATCTACGAGGCTGAAAATGGCGGCGTTCGCGCCGATGGCCAGTGCCAGCGTGAAAATCGCAATGGCGGCGAAGCCCGGATTCCTCAGGATCTGGCGTATCGCGAAACGGATGTCGCGCACAGAATTGTCCAGCCACGCTACGACACTCTTCATCTGGGAATCCTCCTGGATTACGCCCACCGCCGCATCGTTTCGGATTCACACTGCGTCGGGCGAAAGGTGCAGCAATATGCATGAGCATCGTACAACCACAACTTGATACTCAGGCAGTCTGACGGGCTTTCGTCGCCTCGCTGGAAAAAGAGAGCGCCAAACGCTGGAGCCCGTAACGGTCCTGCCTCCGGCGCCCTTCACAGGAGGTTGATATGCGCCTTGCAGCTGCAATCCACCGGCCACAAAGAAGGGAAGGGCGAAGACAAAATGACCATGATTCACCGCCGTTTCACTGAATCTTCAACCGGTGGGTGTTCGATATGAGCGGACAGCGTCCGCAAACGGACAAGGAAAGATGCGCGCAGAATCCGCTTTCTGATGCGCTAAGAAGGCAGCGGCAACTGGATCACCTCAGGAAGACGCCTCTGCTCGATCCTCCGGAGCACCGAATTCGGATGGGCCGCCGCGACCAGATGCCGGGACGATGATCGTCCCTGTATTATCGACCTTTACGTTCTTCGGGTTCCCATCAAACACTTCCATTTTCGATCGGTCGATCTTCAGGGGGAGTTCATGCGATCACTCGGCTTTCGAGTTCTGACCGTCTTCACCGTTGCAGCGGCTGCCTTGTCTGTGGTTGGCACGGTGGCAGCTCGCCAAAACAGCTCGGCTCCGAGCACAGCAGCCGGGAGTGGTGCCCCATGTTCCAGCGACGAGAGCGGCCTGAAATTGCCCCCGGGCTTTTGCGCAACGGTCTTTGCGGATGGCATTGGTCATGCTCGTCATCTGGTGGTCGCCCCGAACGGCGTGGTTTACGTGAATACATGGTCCGGCCGTTACTACCCTCCCAATCAGCCGTCGCCTGAGGGTGGCTTTCTGGTCGCACTTCAGGACAAGACCGGCTCAGGAAAAGCGGATGTGATCGAGCGCTTCGGTGCAACCGAGAAAACCGGAGGAGCCGGCGGCACTGGAATTGCTCTCTTCAACGGATCGATCTATGCAGAGCTCAACGATCGCATCGTGCGCTATGCTTTGCAGCCTGGCGCGATTGTGCCGTCCGGGCCTGAGGTGACGGTGGTCTCGGGATTGCCTCTCGGCGGCGATCATCCGATGCATCCCTTCTATATCACTGCCGATGGATCGCTCTACGTGGACGTGGGCACGGCGACCAATGCCTGCCAGCTCCAGAACCGTACGCTCCATTCACCCGGCAATAAGCCATGCACCGAACTCGAGACTCGTGGTGGAATCTGGCGTTTCGATGGCAAAAAGACCGACCAGAAGTTCTCCCCGGCAGACCGATATGCAACCGGGATTCGCAACGGAGAAGGCTTCGCCTTCGACACCATCAACCACAGCTTGTATGTAACCCAGCATGGACGAGATCAGCTTCACGCCAACTGGCCGGAGCTCTACAAGCCTGAAGAGGAAGCAACCCTGCCCTCGGAAGAGCTCGTGCTTTTGAAACAGGGCGGCGACTACGGCTGGCCGGAGTGCTACTACGATCCGTATCAGAGCAAGCTGGTTCTGGCGCCGGAATACGGCGGAGACGGCGGCCATACGGTCGGTGTTTGCGCCAATAAGACCGCTCCGGTAGCTGCCTTTCCGGCTCACTGGGGTCCGAACGGTGCGACCTTTTATGATCAGAAGCAGTTTCCTGCCCGTTATCGCGACGGCGTCTTCATCGCGTTTCACGGATCCTGGGATCGCGCCCCCTATGTGCAGGGCGGTTACAACGTCGTCTACCAGTCACTGTCCGGCAAACCAGGCCGCTGCGAGATTTTCGCGGACGGTTTTGCCGGAGCAACCGTATCCCCGGAAGGAGCCGCACATCGGCCCTCGAGCGTGGCAGTGGGTCCCGACGGGTCGCTGTATGTCTCCGATGACGTAGCCGGCCGGGTATACAAAATCACCTACACAGGCGGCGCCAGCGCAGAGGGCGGAGACAATCAGTTCACCCCGTGCCCCAGTTTGACTGCTCCAGCCGGCGAGGTCGCGAGCGCTGCTTCCAAACCACCGGAGGGCACTCATCCGGACGCCGGTTCCACCGCTCTGCCGGTTCCTCCCGGAGCAACGCATGAGATGGTTGCACTCGGCGATCGCATCTACCACGGAAAGGAAGCGGGCGGAACATGCACCGCCTGCCACGGTGCCAACGCTACCGGTACTCCGCTTGGCCCCGACCTGGCGAAGAACAAATGGTTGTGGAGCGACGGTAGCTGGGCAGGAATCACGAAAACCGTCACCACCGGAGTATCGCAGCCGAAGCAATACCGCAGTCCCATGCCGGCCATGGGAGGATCTCAGCTTACGCCAGACCAGGTATCAGCGGTCAGCGCATACATCTGGGCACTAAGCCACCAACATTAAAGCTTATTCTGGCACACTACATACTGCGGCCTAACTCATCGGTCTCACCGGGCCAATAGGCGGAGAGCACCCGGCCGCGTATCTTAATCTCAATGCACAGCAACGGCCTGCGGTGTGAGATTCGAGCCCCGCAGGCCGAAGGCCGGTGTGCCGCTGCCGGCTGGAAATTCGACGGTTACGTTCTGCTGCTCACCGGCAAGAGCGAAATGTAATTGTCGCCGTAGTGGGCAGGCAGAATGCGCTTCCCCGTGGCGGCGTCTTTGAGCGTGAGCTTCAGCAGAACGGCTGGCGCCGTGCCAGTGTTGGTCAGCGTGACGGTGGCTTTCCGCTCGCCATTCGCTGCACTCACGCTCGCCAAAGCGATAATCGTGGCGGGCGGCAGCGTATCGAGTTCACGCAATGTTGCATCTTTTGCCGCCCACCAGTAGAAGTTGCTGCTCACCGGGGAGCCTGTGGCATCGGCGACATCGAGCACGACAAAGACAGTGTGACCAGCGGCGAGCCGGTCGAGATCGAGTTTGGTGATGGGAGTGCGATCGTCGGCCGCGGCCTGAACGGTCTCGGCTTCGTCGCTCAACGCTTTCCTTGCGAGGTTCACTATCCGCACGCGCACTTTGAACGGACGTGCCTCGCCGAGGTTGATCAGGTCGACGGATTGGTCAGCGAGATTGAGCTGGGCGTGAACGGTCTCGAGAGCTTTTTTCGTGGCGTAGAAGCTGGACTGCGTGTCGTAGTCCCAGCTGAGGAAATTCCACATGGTGCTGGGCCAGGCGGGCTGGGTCATCTAGATCATACGGCCGGAGTTGGGTTGCCAGAGGTGTGCGGCCATGCCTTCGAAGATCGCGCGATGACCGACATAGTCGAGCATCTGCGCCTTGCGCACGAAGTCCTCGAAGCTGGTGGGCGCCCCGAACTGGTATTCATGGCGTCCATATAGAACGAGACGCGGCCCCCAAGGTTTTGGTGCCAGTCGTGGTAGGCCCAGGTGTCGCTGATCGGCCAGCGGTCGGGCTCGGGGATGAACGACTCCAGACTTTCGAGAGTAGGTACGCTGGGCACGCCCAGCTCGACACTGAAGCCACGGTTGATGCGGAAATAGCTTTCCGCTGGTTCCCACAAATACGGGCCCGAGCTGCGCAGGTTCACCTGGTCGGAGCTGGGCGTGTAGTACCGAGTATGGTCGAGCGTGCGCACCAGCTCCGCCAATCCCTGATTGGTGACCATTTGCGGCACGCCTTCATTGCGTCCGCACCAGACCACGATGGAAGGATGATGGCGGAAGCGAAGGATCGTGTCGCGGGCATTTGTGAGGAACAGCGCAGGATCCTGGGCCTCGAGATTGTAGTTCTCGGTCGAATCCCAGAAGTCGTTCCAGATTATCAGACCGTATCTGTCGGCCAGCGCGTAGAAGCTCTCCTCGGTATTCTGGCCCATCCAGTTGCGGATGATGTTCACGTGGGCGTCGCGATGGAGACGGAAGAAGGGCTCCAGGTGGGCGAAACTGACGCGCCTCATCATATCATCCATGCCCCAGTTGCCTCCGCGCGCAGCGATGCGCACGCCATTGACGCGGATCACCAGATCGGTGCCGGGCCAACCGGCAGCCACAGGTCGCACCGAGGGCGACTCCAGCGCACCGGGCTCGAGAGTCTGCACCCAGGTGTGCGCGATCCGTTCTCTGGCTGCTTTTCGCGGGGATCGGGCAGGTTTGGGTTTGCGTCGTCGATCTGCCGAATGCCATCATGCGTGTCGTCGATGAGCGCCAGCGCTTCATCATGCGTGCGCTGGGAAAGACTTCCATGCTGCGCAGGTGGCCGGTTGAGTCGAGCAGCGACAGCTCGCTGACCTCGCGCATGCCGAACTCGATTTGCCTGGCGGCGCTGACCTCATGGCCGATGGCGAAGGTGGTGTGCAGCGTGTGCAGTGCGGGATCGCCGTAGCCATTCGGCCACCAGAGATGCGGATGCTGTACTTTGAGCTGCGTGAATTCCGCGGGAGTGAGGCGAACATCGTTTTTGCCAGGCGCGAGGCGAACTTGCTTCGTGACCTTCACATCGTCGAAGGAAGCGGTCAGCTCGCCTTCGACGGGAGCATTGGTCCCGATGGTGAGCGGCACATCGATCTCGATATCGGCTTCATTCGAACTGGGCAGCGTCGTGATGGTATTCAGGTCGCCGATGCGGATCGGGCCCGAAGCGGAGAGAACAACGGGCTGCCAGATTCCGGTGTTGCGATCGCGGATGCCGGGTATCCAGTCCCAGCCTTCGCTGGCGGCGAAGGTCGGGCCGTCGAGGACTTCCACCCCGCCATCCTCCCCGGCACCCGAGGTAAGCGACTCCTCTTCAGGGATGCCCGCGTGAGGCGGAGGCGAGACAAGTACAGCGAGGGCGTTCTCGCCTGATGCTTTCACCAGGTCCGTCACGTCGAAGACCCCGCGCACGAAGGCGCCTTTGAATCCGCGCAGCTTTCTGCCGTTCAGCCAGACTTCCGCGGCATAGTTCACCCCCTCGAAGGTGAGCCGCAGACGACGGCCCTGCGCGGCAGCGGGCGTTCTGAACTCCACGTGATAACAGTAGTCCTGGTGGGCGAGGCTTTCGGGGATGGCCATGTTGTTCAGGCCGTAATCAGGGTTGGGATAGCGGCCGCGATCTACCATCTTGTGAGCGCGGTCCCAGGTACCGTCGCCACCAGCCAGTCCTTCGCATCGAAGCCGGGCCTGGAGATCTTCTCGCCCCTGGCCTTTACCTGCGGAGCGGGCGCCATCCGCCAGCCGCCGCGCAGCTCCCAGGGATTATCGCCTGCTAACTGATCGTGAAGCTCCGCGGCGCTTACCGGTTGAGCGACGGGCCTGGAGAAGGGCGCCTTGCTGCGCGGCAATGTGGAGGGATCCTGCGGCTCGCTCATGCCCGACTGGCCGCGGATTTGGACCGGCCAGTGCGGGGAGGCCTCCTGCCAGGTTGGCAGGCTGAAGTCGGGACGGGCATCGAAAGCGGCTTTGATCTGATCCGCGCTCTGGGCTTCGCGGTAGATTTTGAGGTCTGCGATCCGACCGTCGAAGTGCAGCGTGGTCAGCTCCGGCTGAGATGGCTGCGTGACGGGCAGCGTCCGCGACGCAATCGATGGCTGGGGCGCGGGCGCGATCTGAATCTGCCCAGCGATGGTGCCCTGCATCAGGGATCAGGAAGCCAACGCTGTACCCTCTGCATAGAGAGTGACATGCTGACCGTCGCATGCGGCGGCGGCAAAATGCCATTCTGCCGCGTCAAGGGCTACGGTTGGGGTTAGCAAATCAGCGCTGTGCTCTGCTTGGCCGAGCCAAAGCCCCAGATGATTGTTTTCGACGCCGATGAAGCGCGCGTCGGCTGCTTCGGGGTCGCCAGAACCAGCGAGCAACATGGTTCCGGTAAGAGGCTCGGAGGAGCGGAACCAGAAGGTCAGGGTCCACGGCGCAGCGCCGGCGGTCAACGGATCAGGCCCTTCAGGTCCGTGATAGCGCGGGTCGAGCGGCGGAGGCGGTGCGAGCGGCTTGATGACTGCCGGACCGGCGGGAATGGAAATAGCGTTGTAGGGACCGTAGGCTTCGTCGGGAACGGTCTGCGCAGACGCGGCCCGCGCCGTAAGCAACGCGGCGAGCGCGAAAGCTGCGAGAAAGTAATATGTACGACTCATCCGGCGCGGGAGCCCCACCGACAACAAGAATCCGATAAAGCACGACTGCATCCTGCTGAGCCTCCTCCTCTAAGTGTTGCTGATGAACGAATTCCAGAACGTGCTGCTTCAGCAACGCTGCGCTTCTGCGACGCAGATCGTTTTGCTTCGGTGGTGCTGACAGCCATCCTGAAGAGAGCCTGGTTCGCGCCGCATTCACACAGGGAAATGGCCGTGCGGAGGCTGGGGCTACGTTGAGATACGCACTCGTGGTTTGCAACCTTTGTGAGAGGAGGAATCTGCTGTCTCGCCAGAAACTGGTGCTTCGATCTCCGGTGATGGATTCTCGGAGAAAGTTGCAGGGCGAGGATGGTCGCGTAAGGCTGCCCATCCTCGCTCGCCAGCCCACTTAGAAGTTAATGGTCCCCTCTATCTGCCCTTGGCGATTGCCGCCAGCGAACTTGGTATTGATCAGGCCGAAGTTGGAGGCGTTGATATTGGTGCTCGGGAAAGGCGGCTGGGTGCGGTTGAATGCGTCGAAGTAGTCCATACGCACCGCGAACGAAGTGCCCTCAGTGATGCGGAACGTCTTTTTCGCGCTCAGGTTCTCCACCGGATACCACGGGCCTCGGACTGCGTTGTAGGCGCGCCTGGAGTTGCCGAGCACATACTCGCTTCCAGTGTTGGTCCAGGCATTGGTGCTGAACAGCAACGGCGCCGGTCCCCGGCCTTCGAAGTACTTTGTGACCTGCCCATAGTTACCCGACCACAGCTTGACCAACGGGTTGAAGTTAGGGCGGTTCGCACCGTTGAGGAAGCCTTCGCCGCTCTGCGAGATCTGCAGCGGCTGGGAGTTGTTATAGGTCAGGATAGCCGCAACCTGCCAGCCGCCCAGCCACCGGCCGGTCCGGCCGGTGTTCATCCACCGCTGGCCCAATCCGAAGGGGAGCTCATAGACGGCAGCGACTTTGCTTTCGAACGAACCGGTGCTGTCTTCGGCCCACTCCGGCTTCTGATTGTATTTGTTCACCACGGTGGTCAGGTTGTCATAGAGCCGGGGCAGCGTGATGTTAGCCAGGAAGTTCAGGGTACTCGACATGTGCTTGTCGGCCTGCACCTGAAACGCACTGTAATAGGTGGTGCCCTCCTGATCGAACGCGCGCGCCACATTGGAGTACTGCGGGTACGGCTTCAGCGTCTGGTAAACCGTGGCACCGCCGGCGAACTGGGTATCAAAGCCGGTATAGGGCTCCGCGAAACCTGCCGCCTGCGCTGTCGGCGAGTCAATGTTCTGCGTCAGCAGCGATCCGTACTGCAGAACCGCGGGGCTCGGCTGGCTGATGGGGTTGATGTTGTAGCCGGACAGGTGCGTGTCCCTGTTGGCGGTGTAGTCGATGGTCAGCAGCGTGTTCCAGCCCACCTGGCGCTGCACGTTAATGTTCCAAGACTGGAGGTGCGGTGCCTCGCCGTTGTGGGCATAGTCGAGATAATTGATGGTCTGGGCAACGCCCAGTCCCGCGCTGAAGGGCGTGGGAGAGACGTTGGGCAGCGGCACAGCCGCGCCGGTGGCAGGATTGCTCCACTGGCCGTAGCCGGGCGTAAACCCTCCTGTTCCGTTCACCGTAAAGCTGCCGGCCAGCAATCCAGCGAGGTTGGTTGGGCCATTTTCGCCCTCGCCCTGGCCGTAGGCGCCGCCGAAGCCCAGGTAATCGATGTAGTAGCCAGCCTGGACTACCGTCTTTCTGTCGAGGCTCCAGGCGAAGCCGAGGTGCGGCCCGAAGTTCAGATGGTGCGTCGCCACGTGGTTAAAGCCGGAGCAGCCTGCACAGTTGCCAAGTTCGGTCGCGGCACCGGGCAGGCCGCCCGCTGCGGGGTTGGGGGCCGTGGGGTCCAGAAATACGTTGTTGTTCTGCGACATCGTATAGGGAATCATCTGATCCCAGCGCAGACCGGCATTCAGCGTCAGGCTGTTGTTTAGCTTGATGTCATCTTGGAGATACGCGGAAAAATCCTGGGTGTTGAATGCGGTTTCGGTTCTGGCGCTGCGATTGGCGGAGTCAACCAGTCCCAGCAGGAAGCTGGCGAAGGCGCTCCCATCCTTGGCAAAGTTGGGATCGGTCGTATCGGGAACCGACGTCTCAGCCTGGCTGAAGCTGAAGTGCCCGCTGCCATAGTTGCTGATGGTGTGGGCGTAGTAGTGGTGATATTCGCCGCCGAAATTGAGCGAGTGGCGGCCCTTGTTCCAGAACCAGTTGTTGAACGCATTCCAGCCGATGTTGTCGACGTAATACTGGATAAGTGAGCTGTTGCTGTTGCCGAAGCTGGTCGGCGCATTCTGGCCATTGAAGCTGATAAACGGCAGAGTATTGCCGCCGGTCACGCCCGCGAAGCTCACGTTCGTATTGTCGTCAACGTAGTTCTGCATCTTGTTCTGCGCGGCAAAGCCGGCCGTCACGACCAGCCTGGGAGTAACGGTCCTGGAGTAATTCGCCAGCCAGATGTTGGCGTTGTCGATGCCCGACTGCTCGCCGCTCAGCGGATTGCTGGCGGGAACGATAGGAGCGTCCTCTTCCTGGACGACGTAGTAATGGTTGCGCCACCACGTAAAGGCGAGTTGCTGAGTCTCGCTGAGCTGGTGGCTCACGGTGACGCCCCAGGCCCGGGTCTGATAAGGCACCGAGCCGATCACCGGATTCATATTGTCCTGCAAACCAAAATTGGTTCCCGTAGTGTTCGGATTCGGAATGTACTGCAGCAGCGACTGGCTGAGCGGGTCGAAGCGGCTGGGGCAGATCACGTTGAGCTGGCCTTTGCACTGGAACTGCTGCCCCGTCTGCGGATCGTAGATGGGGATCAGCTTGCCGGTCGCGTCGACGAAGTTGCTGAAGTCGCCGTTCTTCATGGCCGGGGTGGGCACGGTGCCGACCGTGGTAATGCCCTGGTTCTTGTTGAAGATGTCGACGCTTCCGAGGAAGAAAGTTTTATCGTGCCCGTTATAGAGGTGGGGCAGAACCACCGGGCCACCGATGGTGCCTCCCCAATCGGTCTCCTGGTCGGCCGGGGCAATCGGTTTTCCGGAGGAATCAAAGTTGGTGGCGAAAAAACCGGCGGAGTCGAAGATGCTGTTGCGGTCGATCAGGAACCCGTCGCCATGCAGCTTGTTCGTCCCCGAACGCATGTTGTAGGCAATCGCGCCCTGCACCAGGCCGTAGCGGGCGGAAAACGCCGAGCGGATCACGCGAAACTCGTCCACCATCTCGTACGGCGGGTTCGAGTTGATGGCCGACGCCGTGTCGAGCTGGAGGCCGTTGTAATACGATCCCGCGGAGTTGATCTGATTGGGCATGCCGCCCTCAATCGTCACGCTGCCGTACTGGCCGCTCCTCACCCCCGGCGCCAGCGTGGCAAAGCTATTGATCTGCCGGATATTCCCGTTGATTTCGAGAGGCAGATCGGTCACCTCCTGCGGCGGCAGCATCGAGTCCAGCTGCGGATTGGTGGTGTTGAGCTCGGTCAGGTCGGACGCCGCGACGTTCACCGTCTGGTTGCTCGCGCCCAGCGTCAACTGTATGTTGTCGGTTTGCGCGGCCCCCACCTCGACCACAACATGCGTCTGTTGAAACTTCGCAAATCCCGGCGCCTCAACGCTGACATCGTAGGTTCCGGCGGTCAGGGTGGCCGCGTAGATCCCCACTGACGAGGTGGCGAACTGGAATTGGATGCCGGTCGCCTCATTCGTGAAGGAGACAGTTGCGCCCGCAACGGCAGCGCCCAAGGGATCGGTCAACGTTCCGGTGACTCCGGCATTGGCCTGCGCGTGAAGCTGGGATGCCGGTACCGCCAGTATCAAAACCAGAAGTCCCAGCCCGAGAGCGGCACTTTTCCGTCTCGTCGCGCCGACGAGACCTTCCAACAGACTTGTCCGGGTCATACTCCTGAAGCCTCCAAAGCGAGCTGGGAAGAACTCCGTGCAGTCACTTTGGAATTTGCAGGAGTCTCCAGGTGATCGGGCACGGTTCGTCTTCGAAAACCTGCCTTAAGTCTCAGAGACCGGGAGTGTCCCGCCAAGGGCTTAGCTTCAGCGAAACAAGGTGAAAGCTTGGTTATTCACCGGATTTACCGCTTCGGGCAGGCGAGGTCGGCTTGGGACGGCTCGGATGAAGGAGCTCACTGACGCCCAGAGCAACTCCCCTCGCCGGTAACCCGCTGTTCAAGATCGGCTGCGCCGCTGGCTGATATCGCGGTGCGAACCGTTGCCCGTCCGCACGCTCCATGGCCCCTCAACGCAGTTACCAGGCGAACCAGCAGACACGGGTCATCGTCTCCGTCATCGGCCTGATATTACGGCTTCCCGAACAGAATGACACCATCCTCGATGAATACCTGCATCCCGATTACCGCAGAAGCTTATTCCACAGCACCAGCCCGAGCACGTGGATCGCTCATGGACTACATATTGGATTTGCTGCTCAACGGCCTATGGGGACGGCGGCCGGAACGATAACGCTCTTCGAATCTCGTGCCCTTCATCGATTTCGTATAGAGCGTCAGCAGGGACATCGCGAAATTCCTGTTTGACGCCGCTCGGCCAGCGCACCTCCACTTGGGACATGAATGCCGCCTTTCCCAGACCGAAGTGCAAGCGAGTATCGTTGCTGGAGTTATAGCTGCCGCCGGCGTGCACTTCGTCGATCTGCGTCATGCCCCCTGCGATCACTGTGACCCGCGCCCCGATCGCCATCCGGTTGCTTTTGCCGCCCACCAGTCGAAATAGAACGCGATGGTTCCCGTTGTGGGTTTCATTCAGAAACAATGAAGGGGGCCCGTCAACATTGAAGACGACGAAATCGAGATTGCCATCATTATCAATGTCTCCGATCGCAGTGCCACGGCGCGACTCCATAGAGCCTGCATTCAGACCAGCCTCATCCGCAACATCCTCGAAATGCCGGCCCTGAAGATTTCGAAACAGCTGCATGGGCTCGCGAAACTTCACCTCACTGTTCAGCTTGTCCATGAGCGAAGAAAAGTTGCCGTTGGCGATCAGCAGATCGGGCCACCCGTCATTATCGAAATCGCCGAACCCGGTGCCCCATTTCACCGGGGGGACCGTGGCTCGCGTAAGGCCCACATCGGCGGCAACGTCGGTAAAAATCGACCTCTCGTTTTTGTAGAGGCTGACCGGCTGGCGGCTGTAACGTGTCGTGACCAGGTCGAGTTGGCCGTCGCGGTTGAAGTCTCCGAAATCTGCAGCCATGTTGCCGAAGACTTCTCCGTTCGCTCCAAAAGCTGTTCCGGTATCGACGCCGGTCTCCTCGAAGCTGCCGTGCCCGAGATTGTGATAGAGGTAATTCGGGCCGCCATCATTGGTGACAAACAGATCAGGCCAGCCATCGTTGTCGTAATCGCCCCACGCCACGCCCATGCCATGGCGTTTGGCTGGGTCGCTGACTCCGGCCTTCTGCGAGACGTCTTCGAAGGTGCCGTCCCCGCGGTTGCGCAGCAGGAAATCCGTTTCCCCCTGCATTTCGTCGGGAATCTGGAGAATGACCGCCCGGTAGCCAACAGCGGCAGGATCAGGAGGGGGCAGATGATGCAGGTCCGCGTGCACATAGCGAGCCACGAACAGATCGATATGTCCATCGCGATCGTAATCGGCCCAGGCAGCTCCGGTACTGAACCCGCTCAGCTTCACCCCGGCCCGGTCGGTCGCGTCTTCAAACCTGCACCCCCCCAGATTGCGGTACAGGACGTTGTGCCCATAGCCGGTGACGTAGAGATCCGGCAGACCGTCGTTATCGTAATCGCCCACGGCGATGGCCATTCCCCAGCCGCGCGTGGTGAGCCCGGCGGACTGAGTGATGTCTGAGAAATGAACCTTTCCTCCGCGCCCATCCTGGTGGTAGAGGGTGATCATGGGATCGCCGCCCCCCAGATAGCGGTCAATGGTCGTATCGTTCACCACCGCGATGTCGAGCTTGCCGTCATTATCGCAGTCGAACAGAGCGATACCGCCGCCACCCATCGTCTCCACGATGTAATGGCGCTCAGTCGTGGAGTGCGGAAGCGTCATCAGGCCCGCCTCGCGACTGATATCGCGAAAGGACATGGTAGAAGTGTGTGCGGAACCCGTACCAGCGTGTGAAGCTGGCTGCTCATACGTACTGTGGCTCGACTGTGCGAACAGGCAGGAGCAAACAAGGAAAAAAGTCGGAATAACGCCGAGTTGCGCGCGGCTGGCAGTCGTGGCTGATCGTATACAGAAACTAAATCGGCCCGCTCTGCCCGCTCCTGTCACAGAGGAATTCTATCTGCTACCGGGCGGAATCGCTGCACATTCCTGCCATCGCCCGCAGTTCAGTCGCCGTCAGCTCTGAGCAGATCAGAAGCTTGCACGGCGGTGACGCTTCCCACGAATTTCGTCCTTACCCCGGAGTAACAGAGCAGTGAGGGCAATAGCGTGTGAGTCGGACCAAACAGACATTATCCCGGTTTGATAACCTTGACCCTTCCTGCCATTGACAAGACGAACAGCATGGCGTGGGGAGGAAAGGGCGAGATGTGCATGCAACGGAGGATCGTGTGGCTGGCCGGCGGGCTCTTTTACGTGGGAACCATAATGGGGCAGCAGGCGCCGGTTCAGCCGGCTCCAGCCGCTAAGCCAGCTGTGGTTGAAGCTCAGCCCGAACAACTCACTCCCGCAGAGATCGCGAACATGCAGGCAAGGCTGCAGGATTGGCCGGATCTGACGCGGTATCGCGCCGAGGATGCGGCCATCCCCCCGCCGGCTCCGGGCGAAAACAGGGTCGTGTTTCTGGGTGACTCGATCACGGACGCGTGGGGACGAGCCCAAGGGAAGTTTTTCCCGGGTAAGCCTTGGGTGAACCGCGGCATCAGCGGGCAGACGACACCGCAGATGCTGGTGCGCTTCCAGCAGGACGTTCTGGCCCTGCAACCGGCCGCCGTCGTGATTCTTGCCGGAACCAATGACATTGCGGAGAACACCGGCCCCGAGCCAATGTCGGCGATCGAGGATAACTTCCGCTCCATGGTCACGCTGGCTAAGGCGAATCACGTACGCGTGGTGTTGTCATCGGTGCTGCCTGCGTCGCGATATAACTGGCGCCCAGGTATCGCGCCTGCTGAGAAGATCCGGGAACTGAACCGGTGGCTCGAGAGTTATGCCACCGAGCAACATCTCGTTTATCTCAACTATTATCCTGCGCTGGTGAATGGCGAAGGCGGTATGAAACCGGAGCTGACCACGGATGGCACCGTACATCCCGACGGCGCAGGCTACGCGATCATGGAACCCCTCGCAGAGCAGGCCGTCGCACAGGCCTTGTCGCAGCCCGCACCGTAGTCAGAAGGAGAATTCCCACTCCGGCCCTGTCGATCCGCGATTGCGGCCGGCGAAATCCTGCCGAAGGTCCTCATGTCGAGTTCGCTGAGTGCTCGCCCGCCGGCATTCGGTAAGTAACATGCATTCGGATTGGCGGCCTGAATGACCGTGTTCCAGGCACGACACAGGTCGAACAATCCTTCCTGACGCCAGGCTATATATCGCCGCCTGGCAGGATTCTGCGGGTCGCGGGTACGCGGCAGATCCGACCCTGAGAATCGAAGAAAATTCTGCCGGCAGTGTTCGCAGTAACACATCCCCGATCCCGCCCAGCGGTTAGTAAAGATTGCATCGGGCTTGTACATCGCCATGATTTCTGTGTGCACGGCCGTCATGAACTCGAAGTCATAGGGGCCGAGTGCACACGTCAGCCAGAAATCTTTGTCCGAGGGATGCCGAAGCTTATTGCCGTGTTCGTCGACCATGAGCCAGTCCGGACGCGCATCGTAAACATCCTGATGACACGCATGCGCGTCGGTTCTCGCGATGACGTTCATCCCCAGCCCGGCGCACGCTGCGCGCATGTCTCCAAATGTGTCAGTGTTCGCGAGCCATTTGCTGCGGTAATGTAGCGGGACCTGCGCCGGATAAAACGCCACAGCTCCCCCCGCATCGAGGAGCGCCGCGTCTGCGTGAATCCGCCTGAAGTAATCCAGTCAGAACTGCAGATCGTAATGCCCCGGATCGTCTTCGACAAAATTCAGCTGAGCCCAGCGCATCGGACGGTCGTACCAGGCTGTCCCTGGCATATCTGCACGGGTTCTGCTCATCGGTGCCGCAGTCTCCGCGGCTGATATTTCGTCGAACCCAACAAGACTTGCCACAGAAAGGCCTGCCGCGTGTTTGAGGAATGTTCTTCTTGAACTCCGCATGGCACTACTCTATAGATCCAAGTCGCAGATTGCTCCTGCCCCGGGCTTCGTTGAAGGCGCATCTATCCCGCACCGCTATGCAAAACGGAGTATGCACCCGGGATTTACGGCCAGCCCGCCGGCACGGTCGCCCGGAAACTCGCAATACCATGCCGCCATGAGCGCCGGCATTGAAGGAACTGGTGTCACAACCCACCATCGGTGCACCGCCAAACCGGAGACCAGGAAGGCCTGTAACGACCTCGGGTTGCGGTCGAACGCCTGCCCGCGGCTAAGCATTCGAACAGGTTGACAACCGTTCCCAAAACGTTTTATCGTCGGCGCAATTCACAACCAGCGGTACCCATCGGCATCGAGCGTTGTCCCAACCTTTTCATTCCCCAGAACCCAGAAAGGATGATTGGCTATGACGCGAACTGCATCGGGTCACTGTCTATGTCGCGACCTGAACTCTGGTCTTCAAACTCCTCAGGCCCCGAAGAGAGGTACGTTCGCGCTCTTCGCCCGTGTCATGGTCTGCAGACGGAGCGTCCTTCGCCAGATTGTCCGGTTCGGGCTGGCAACTCTCCTGCTCGGCGCGCTCTGCTGTGTCAGCCTGCATGCCCAGACCGGCAGCATCAACGGAACCGTTGTCGATCCTTCAGGAAACGTCATTCCCGAAGCGCAGGTCCGAGTCACCAATACGGCTACCGGAAACGTAGCACGGACCACGGTCACCAATTCCGAGGGGACCTTTCAACTGCTGGCGCTGCCTCCCGGCACCTACGACGTCAGAATCACCGCCCCCAACATGCAGGCGTTGGACCGCGACGGCCTGATCCTCGATCAGGATCAGACCCTTGGGCTCGGCCAGTTGAAGCTGGCCATTGGACAAGCTTCCCAGACAGTCGTTGTGTCCTCCCAAACACCCATTATCGATACCACCAGCGCCAACAACTCCGCCGTCGTTGACGAGCGCCAGGTGCTCGAGCAACCGCTCAACGGGCGGGATTTCGAATCATTGCTGACGACCACTGCCGGTGTGGTGACCAACAACAGTTCTCAGTTCAGGCTGGTCTTCAATCAAACCGACGATTTCTACGTCAATGGAATGCGCGGCACCGACAATAACTTCTTCCTCGACGGCATCATTAATACGGATATAGGCGCCAACGACGGAGAGTACACCGACCTGAGCATCGACGCAGTGGGCCAATTCAAGACGCTGACCGGGAACTACAACGCCGAATATGGCCGCAGTCCCGGCGTGATGATTCTGGTTGACACCAAGAGTGGAACCGACCACTTCCACGGCACTCTTTATGAATTCGATCGGAACACTGATTTCGATGCCAACGACTGGTTCAGCAACCATGAAGGACTGGCGCGCGGCATCCTGAGGTTCAACCAGTTCGGCGCCAATATCGGCGGCTACATCCCGCTGCCAAAGATCTCGCCGCGCAGCAATAAAAAGCTGTTCTTCTTCTTTAACTACGAGGGTACCCGAGCCAGCCATCCTACCGGCGGCACCTATTACACCATGCCCAATCCGGAGATGCTGGGCCTGGATACGTCAGGCAATCAGGTTGGCTCTGCGAATCTCGCGCCCATGTATCGCACCGGCGCGATGTGCACCTACTACAACGGGGGGCCGGCAGGAGTCTGTACCCCCATCAGCGTGGCCGGTTATCAAAGCGATGCGCAACCCAATGCGCCTGCGCTGCCGGCGGGTGAAGTGCAGAACGGCCAGGCGTTTGTGCCCGGAACCGTCACCTATGACTCAGCCGGCGAAATCACCGGTGGGACACCGATCAAAGACAACATCATTCCGTCCTCGCAGTTCAACTCGCAGTACACCGCGATGATCAATGACTTCTCGCCGGGCTACAAGGGCAACTTCAACCGGCCGCTCTTCAATAATGGCTACGGCGACGAAGAACAGGTCAATTATCAGGACACCTACACCTTCTATAAGAACCAGTATGCGCTGCGCGTCGACTATAACTTCAGCTCCAAAGCCAATGCGTTTTTCCGCTATGTGGACGACCGGCAGCAGGAGCAGCAGAACTTCGGCATCTTCTCCGGCCCCAGCTTTCCGGTGACGCCGCTGTTCCGTCGGAAGCCGGGCAAAAGCTGGGCATGGGAGCTGGCGAATGTCATCTCACCGAGCCTGACCAATGAGGTCTCGGTAGGCTGGCTGCACCTCACGCAGATCGTGGATATCGTCCCGGGTACTCCGAAATCGGCATACGACAAGGCCACGCAGGGCTGGACGTTCTCCGATCTTTATCCGGCCACAAATGTGAATAATCTCGCACCGGCCATCAGCGACGGAGGGGGATATATCAACACCGGCATATTTCCTGCGGGATGGACCTCCACTGGAAACACCGTTGTCGCGAATGATGATCTGACCAAAACATGGAAGAATCACGTCTTTAAGTTCGGCCTCATGGCTGATCTGAACGAAAACGGCCAGGAGGGCAGCTGGCAGGAGAATGTCTCGCTCAATTTTGGAGCCAGCAACGAGAACCCAAATAACTCGAACAACAGCATGGCGAACATGCTCTTCGGGAATGCAACCACAACCAGCCAGACCAACGCTTTCGTCTTCGGCGCCTTTCATATGTTCCAGTACGAAGGGTACGGGCAGGATGAATGGCGGGTAACTCCGCGCTTTACGCTTGATTATGGTTTGCGTTATCAGTTCCTTGGCCCCACCTATACCGCGGGAAAATACCACCAGTATTATTTTGAACCTAATATGTACGTACCGGCTCAGGCCGTTGCTATTAACACGGCGCCTAATATCCCGGGACAGCCGCCCACGCAGGGCTCGATTGTTTCCAACAGTGGCAATCCTTACAACGGCATGGTGCGGGAAGGCACCGACGGTTTGCCGAAAGGCGGCATGGACTATCGCTGGGATAATCTCGGCCCGCGTCTGGGCTTTGCCTGGGACGTTTTCGGTAACGGCAAAACCGCTTTTCGCGCCGGATACGGAATTTTCTATGAACGCTACCAGCAGAACACCTTCAACTTCGGGGGAATCAGCAATCCGCCGAACGTTTACACTCCCACCATCTACGGTGGGAATATCGGTGACATCTCGACAGCCGAGGTCACTGGCGCTCCGCTAACTCCATCCGGTGGCGTGCTGACCGTTCTGCAGAAGGGAATGATTCCGACGACTACCGGCTACAACGTTGGAATCCAGCAGGCACTGCCCTTCAAGATGGCTCTCGATGCTTCGTATATCGGGAACACGTCGCGGCACCAGATTTACCTGCACGAGCTGGAACAGCTGCCTCTCGGATATACGAACGTCATTAACCCCGGAGCGCTCGGAGCCGTCAACAATGTGCTCGCCGCCATTCTGCCGTATAAAGGCTATACCTCGATCATTCAAACAGACATGGGCGCAGGCTCGCACTACAATGGCCTTCAGTTCGTGCTTAGTCGCCGATTCAGTAATACCCTCACCTTCCATGCAGACTACACCTGGAGCAAAGCGATTGACCTTGAGGATGTGGACGGCGACCAAAACACCATCCCCGATTACACCAACCTCAAGGCCTTCTATGCGCCAGCGGGCTATGACCGCCGCAATGTGGTCAACTTGCAATACATATACGACCTCCCCATGTTCCGGCAGTACAACCGCCTCTTGCAGGAATCCATTGGCGGATGGGAGATTTCAGGCACAACGCAATTCTGGAGCGGCACGCCCTGCCTCTCGGGGGCCAGTCCAACCGCCGATTCCTGCGATTTGAGTTCCAGCGGCAACCTGGGCAACGGCGGCTTCGGTCATATCCGACCCGATTATGTCGGCGGTTCCTGGTCGGAACCGCACCATCACAATCTGCCGTCAGGCCAATTTCCGGTGTGGTATAACCCTGCGGTGTTTGCTGTTCCGGCTAACGGAAGTTATGGTAACTTCCACCGAAACACGATCTATGGTCCTGGCGTGGATAATTGGAACTTTTCCCTCTTCAAAAACTTTAACATCACAGAGGGCGGCTCTCACCTCCAGCTGAGGTTTGAAGGTTATAACGTGTTCAATCACACGCAGTGGGCAAACATCAATAATACGTTGTCTACATCCGGGCCGGCAGGCACGACTTACTCGGGTCCGAACGCAGGCTCTTCCGGCCAGATAACTTCCGCGCGCGATCCACGCCAGCTGCAACTGGGCGGTAAGTTCTATTTCTGATCGGATGCGCATGCCCCGGCGGGTCGGCCGCGATGTAGCCGGCTGATCGGGACTCTCGCATACTTGCAGCAGCCGGGCGCTGACCTCCTGCCGGAGTGAATATCAGGCCAGTCATGAAGTCTCGAATCGTCGCCGTCACCATTGCATTACTGGCTCTGCTTTCCCCATGTTTCTCGAGGGCCGCAGACGCAGCCAGGCAGGCTTTCGCTTCAGCGATGCAGGCCATGCAGGCCGGTGATTTTGCGCGGGCCGAAGCCGGATTCAGACGGGTGTTGCAGCTTGATCCCGGAAATGTGGGCGCCCTTGCCGACCTTGGCATTGTCTACTCCAGAACTCACCGCTACACCGAAGCCATCGACGAATATAAGAAGGTCCTGCGCCTGATGCCGGACCAGCCGGAAACGGAACTGAACATCGGCCTCGCCTATCTAAAACAGGACGACTACGCAAACGCGCTTCCCTGGTTCCGCAAACTTCACCACGAGGATCCAGCCAACCAGAAGATAACCATGCTGTTGGCAACCTCGCTTACCTTCTCAGGCGATCCGAAGAGCGGTATCGCGCTGCTCAAACCTCTCACGCAGGTGCGCGGCGGGAATCCTGCCGCGCTCTATTTGCTGGGAGTGGCGAGCGCTCGCGCCGGTCAGGCAGAGCAGGCTAAGCAGGTCTTTGCAAGACTCTTTTCGGACGCCGCTACCCTTGCTCAGACTGACTTTCTGTTGGGTAAGGCCTATGCCGATGCGACCGACTATCCGGCAGCTGAACAGGCCTTCCAGTCTGCCCTCCAGGCGGATTCTTCGTTTGCCGGAGCTCATCGCGAGCTTGGCAAAGCTTACCTCGGTGCGCACAGAAACACCGACGCAGAAAAGGAACTGAGAATTGCAGTAACCGATGACGTGTCTGACGGGGATGCCTGGTACTATCTGGGCGCCATGCTGGTGCAGTCGGGACGCTATGACGCGGGCCTCCCGTGCCTGCGTAAGGCGCAGAGCCTGCTGCCCGATTCGTGGGCAGTTTACTTTTACATGGGAAAAGCTGAGCTTCTGCTCGACCATATCCCAACCGCGGTTCCGCTCCTGCAAAACGCGACTCGCCTGAACCCCGACGATACAGGTTCATACTATCTGCTGGCGCGTGCATTCCGGTCAGAGGGCCACGCGGAGGAGGCCGCAGCGGCGCTCGAGCGCGTGGCTGCCCTGCATAACAGCGCACTCGATGTGGAACGGCGCGCATTGACGGATGCCGGCATCGTGAAGAATGCCGGAATCACGGATCAGCCATAAACCAGATGCACGGCAAGCTGCCCCTGTCACAGCCCTGCTCTTTCCAGCGCCCTTGATTGTCCAGGGCGGTGTTCCGTCAACAGCAAAACTCAGGCTGTCGGCACCGCATTCCCTTCAGGTTGGAGGTAGGGCGTGTAGTTAGCATACCGTCCCCGTTGCCGGTGAGCGCCACGGCACGGTCGGGGAAGGAGATCGCAGCATCGAGCCGGCTGTCTCCATCGAAGTCGGCGAAGGCAATCGCAGTGTTCTTGTTGGCGACATTGGCGAACGCAGAGCTGACCAGTATGAAGGTTCCGTCTCCGTGAGAGAGGTAGACGTTGATCGTGGTCTGGCTTGCCCGCACAAGGTCATCTTTGCCGTCGCCATCAATGTCAGCCACGACCGATCAGGCGGTCGACGTCGCCCGGTCGCGGACTGGGCCAGGATCTAACTGGCTTCATTGAGGGCCAACTCCTCGCGAGGCAAAGGAGCCGATGGCGCTTCGTGGCACGTCGCCGGGAAGAAAGCGAAGAGAAGCTGGCGGGCGACAGCTCCGACAGCCGCCGGCCCGAGGAAAGATGCATTGTATTCGAAATGTCTAATGAGATAGCCGCCGTAGGTGGTGCTGAGTGATGCGCCAATCACCACGAAAGAGGCAAGGGCGCCCTGTGCGAGGTTGAAGCGGCCCGTGCCGCGCGTGCGGTCGGCGACCACCAGAGCCGAAGCGACTCCAAAAATGACCCTCCGGCTCCTCCGCCGCGCCTCCTCCGCAACCCGATCTGCAGGAAGCGGAAGCAGGCATCGCGGGCATTCTTCCGCTTCCTTCGGTTCGAGGCTCAGGCTCAAGAGAATTGGGCCGGTCTCTCGCAGCATCCGAGTGTTTGTGGCCGTGCGATTCTCCTCATCGAGTCTCAAGTCCCGCATTACCGGAGTGCCGACGCGCTTTCTGCTCGCCGGCGCCGCAGCCGCTTTTCTCGTCCTGCAGCTCAATTGGCCTCAAATCGTCCGTTTTGGCTCCCTCGGGAACCGCCGTCGAAACCTTGTCGAACCCGTGTTCCGCTGTCCCGACGGCCACTACGAAATGGATACCGCAAGGCAGTTGTGGCGAAGACGGGTGCAACCCTAGAGGCATCTATGAGACTGCTTCTAGGCTCCGGAACGAATACGGACCGCGTCCGCAAGATCCCGGGAGAGAATCAGGGCACGCGTGCTGCCACCAGCACGCAGAGCGATTTCGCCCGACCGTTGGACAACCTGAACGCGAGCGCCTGGAGCAATTCCGGAGGCCTGGAGCCGCCTGAGCAGACCGGCATTCTGATCGGAGACACTGTCCACGATAAATCTTCCGTCGCGGTCCAGGCTCGACAGGGGAATGGAGATCACTCTGGGCATTCTCCCATCCATCGCCGGGATGCAGTGTCCGTGCGGATCGAATTTCGGGTGGCCCAGCTTAGCGGCGATACGTTCTTCGAAACGCTCGGAGATGAAGTGTTCCAGACGCTCGGCTTCTTCGTGAACCTCTTCGATGGGGTAATCGAGAATCTCGTAGAGAAAGGTCTCGATCAGCCGATGATGACGCAGAATCTCAAGAGCGCGGCGCTTTCCCGCGGGAGCTAGCCGCACTCCGCGGTGCTTTTCGTAGTCCACGTAAGGCTTCGCAGCTGCAGCCAGCTTTTGCAGCATATTGGTCACGGATGCTGGCGCGACGTTCAGTCGCTGAGCGAGCGAAGTACTCGAAACGGCGCGCTCATCCGATCCGCTGAGGGAGAGAATCGCCTTAAGGTAGTTGTCGACCGATTCAGTATTGTTGTTCACCTGACGAGGAACCCCACAGCCTGACCCTGATGATCCGGTATTTGACTCCAGGTATTATTTTAGGCTAGCCTAATGTTTTAGGTATGCCTAAATACGGTCGCCTGGCCCACGTTCCATTTCCCAGCCCGTTTGAACAGTTGCCCTGACGCAACCGACCCCGTATCCCGATAAATTCCGGAGATCAGTCTCACATGCGAATCCGAACCGCCCTGGGCCTCGCGATTGTTCTCGCGTTAACTACGGTTAACAGCCCGCCCTCTGCAGGGCAAAGTGTGACGAGCAGCGCCCTTACTGGAACCGTCGGCGATGCGACAGGAGCCGTGATTCCCGGGGCCCACGTCACGGCGACAGATGTTGACAGCGGCGCGATTCGAACCACGAGATGCAGCTCGGAGGGGCGCTATCTTTTTGCGCAGGTGAACCCCGGCAGGTACCGCATCACCGTGGAGGCAGCCGGATTCGGATTGGCCCAGTCAGAGCCCACGACAGCCGTCGTTGGCGAGACGATCGCAGTGAATTTCAAATTGTCGCCAGCGGCCGGCACGCAGACTGTTAAGGTCAATGCGCAGATCGGACTTCTGAGCCTCGAAAATCCAAACACCTCCACCACGCTCGAGTCAAGGACAATCGAGCGGCTGCCCAATCCAGGACAGGATCTGACTTATCTTGCCCAGTTCGCACAGGGTGCGCTCACGAATACCGCGGGCTCATCCAACGATGCCAAGGCGGCTGGTGGGTACGGCAACGTGGAATTCAACGGTCTCCCAGCCACGTCTAACGGTTACATTCTGGACGGGTATGACACGAATGACCCCTGGCTGGGTCTGAACATTGGCCTTTCGACGAACCTCGTCATTGGGCTTGACGCGGTGCAGGAAGCGACCGTCAATACGAATTCCTTTTCTGTCGATGAGGGTCGCTATGGCGCATCGCAGGTGAACTACTTCACGAAATCGGGGACCAACGTCTTTCACGGCGACGCGTATGAGATATGGAATGGTTCGCTCTTCAATGCAGAAGACTATTTTCTTCACGCCAACGATAGTTCAGACGGCATCGCCAAAAAGCCCCGCTCCACGGTCAACGAATTCGGCGTGAGTGTCGGCGGCCCCATTCGTAGAGACCGGTTATTCTTCTTCGGGCATTACGAGGGTCTCCGGATCGCTCTACCCCTCGTCTCCCAGATCACGCTGCCCACCCCGGCCTACCAGCAATATGTTCTGTCGCAACTCGCCGTGGGGGGCATGGACCCCGTCACTGGCACAGCCTTACCCGCCCAGCCGGAGGAGACTCCGTTCTACCAGAAGATGTTCTCGCTGCTGCCAACTCCGGGTGGTTCTCCGGTTGCCGTTGTTGGCTGCCCTATCGGCACCGCCGGCGACGGCTGCGCAAGTCAGCGCCAGGCTTCCCTGAACAACAGCGACAATGAGGACCTGATCGTGGTCAAAATCGACCACACCATCGATGCCAATAACAGCGTCTGGTACCGCTTCCAGCAGGACACAGGACTGCAGGCCGCATACACCGATCCAGTGAATCCGCTCTTCAATTCCTATTCTCCGCAGCCGCAGCGCACTCTCGTCGCTGGCTATACCCGCGTCTTCAGCTCCAGGCTCGTCAACCAGTTCAATCCCGGAGCCAGCTGGTATTCGAGCATCTTCGAACCAAACAACTATTCACAGGTGCTGGACTCTTTTCCAATTGTGCTTGCTTCCGGGAGCGATGCCGTCCCCTTCACGACGATCGGCGGCAACGACAATACCTACCCACAGGGACGTAAAGTTACCCAGTGGCAGATCAACGACAACCTGATCTGGACCCGGGAGAAGCACACGTGGAAGTTCGGTATCAACACGCGAAGGCTCGATGTGAGCAACTACGATCTGGGTGAAGGTACGGTGCCCACGGTCACTTACAACGACCTCGCTCAATTCACCTATGGCGCCGCCTACACCGCAAGCCAGAGCTTTCCCGTATCGCTGAAGGAGAGGGTGTCAACCGGCAACCTCGAGTTCTACACCATGGACACATACAAGCCCACACCGAAAACGACAGTCACCTTCGGCATGCGGCTCACCTGGAATACGAATGTCACCAGTGCACGAGATCTCTTCGCGCGCACCGCGGGTTCCTTCCTTGATGCAGGTCATGACAGGAATACTCCGCTGAATCAAACGATCCTCGGCAACGTACACGATCTCTTTCCCGCAACGCCGCTGTTTGTTTACCAGCCTCGCGCTTCGTTTGCCTACCAGTTGCTCCCCTCGACGGCGATTCACGGCGGCTTCGGAGTTTTCAATGACATCATCCCGATGCAAATCGCCGATCTCGCGGCGATGAACGCTCCGAACGATCCGACGTTTGTCGGCGGCCCTGGCGGTCAGGTTGGAGGGATCGCCATAGCCCCCGGGGTGACCGGCAGTGCCGTCGATGCCGCTGCCAATGCAAACCGTTCGTTCCGGTCGGCCTTTCGTTCGGGAACAGCGCCCTGCGCGGGGATTCAGCCGGGTGCGACTACCTGTCCCCTGGCGGTCAGTCTCAATACCTTTCCGAGCGGGACACTGAAGACGCCGTACTACTACCAATACAACCTCGGCGTAGAGCAGGAGATAGGTTCTCAGGGCAATCTTCGCGCCGATTTCGTCGGGACGCGAGGCCTGCACGAGCCGTATCAGGTGCAACTGAACGGATATCAGACCGTCTGTGACGGGTGTTTTGCGCCGTTCCCCTTTAGACGGCCGCTCGATCAGCGGTTCGGCAACGTGAATGAGTTTCGAACCGGCGCCAGCAGCAACTATGCCGGGCTACAGACTGCGTACACGCAACGCTGGCACGGACTTACGCTTCGCGCCAACTACACATTCAGCCACTGTCTCGATGAGGTGTCGAATGGAGGACTGCTCGCGTTTTCGACCGAGGGGCTAATGTCACCGCTGCCGGGAGAACTTCGGCGGCAATATGCCAGCTGTGACTACGACGTGCGCCATAACTTCTCAGCCTATGGCATTTACCAGATTCCCTTTCACTCCAGTCGCCTGCTCATCCGCCAGATGCTCGGAGGCTGGTCCGTCTCGGCCACGGCCATCCTGCACTCAGGGCTGCCGTTCAGTGTCCTGAGTCAGCCATATATCGCCAACGGTAATGGCGTGTTCCAGGCGAACGGAGCCAGCACCGATCAGTTCAACGCGCCCGCTTACGCAAACCGGATTCCGGGGGTACCGGTATATCGAAAGAGCCCGGTTGGGGGCGTGACAGTGGCGGGGACAAAACAGTGGCTCAATCCGGACGCGTTCGTCTCCGTGGTTGATCCAGCTACCGGCGCGTGTGTCGGCGGAGACTCCGCGGCCAACTGCCAATTCGGTGATTCCGGACGTAACGCTGTGCGCGGTCCGCACTACACAGATTCGGACCTCTACGTCACGAGAATTTTCCCCGTCAAAGAGGGCGTCAGTTTCCGTTTCGACATCCAGATGTTCAACGCTTTCAACCATCCTAACTTCGCCCTGCCGAGCGAGGTCGAAGCCGGTGTTCCGGGCGGATCGATCCCGGCGAGATTCGGCACTCTCGAAAGCACGATCTCACCTCCAACCGGACTCCTGGGTGTTGGATTGGGAGGCGACAGTTCTCCTCGCATGACTGCGTTTCAGGGACGGGTAGTGTTTTAAGGGGCCGATCACATAGTCTGGATCGGGGAGAAGCGGAATGAGCGATCCGATGGCCGATGCTCCTTTCTGCTGTGCACCGTCAGGCATCCCGCCGAAGGTTCTCTGGCTGCAGGGCATCACTCTCACGTGGATGCTGGCGGAATGCGGGGTTTCCCTGCATGCGGCTTACACCGCCCATTGTGCAGCGCTCTTAGCATTCGGATCCGACAGCCTGGTGGAATTGCTTTCAGCCAGCGTAGTTTTGTTGTCGTTCGTTCCATCTTTTCCGGTGTCCGGGAGTCAGGCCTCTCGATGGGCTGGAATATTGCTTTTCGCGCTCGCTGCAGCCGTTGCCGCCACTGCGATTCTTTCACTCGTATATGGCATCCGGCCTGCACTGACCCGCAGCGGGATCGCCATCACCGCCGCTGCTCTCATCGTCATGCCACTGCTTGCCTGGTTCAAGCGGCGGGCGGCGCAGGCAACGAGCAGTCGTGCTCTCGCCGCCGATGCTGTTCAGTCGGGAGCCTGTGCCTATCTGGCGGGGATCACTCTTGCTGGTCTGGTCATAAACGCCATGTTCCGAATTGGCTGGATCGATTCTGCAACGGCACTGGCGGCTCTGCCGATCCTCATCATTGAGGGACGAAAGGCAATTCGCGGCGAGAGCTGCTGCTGCTGAACAGAACGATGTTTCCGACAGCCATTATTGGCATCCGACTTGCATTTTCGGAACTGCCTGGTGAGACGTCTCATCGCCTCGCGCGTTTCTGGGTCCGTGGGCTGCCAAACGCGCCAGTTTTGCGGCCAGCTGCCTTTCCGGCTATAGTCGTTAGCACATGCGTTTCGTGACGGCAAAGCGCGGGACATGGCCTTCCTGGGTATCAATCCTGGGAATTCTCTGTATCGCCCTTGTGCTGACCATGGGGATTCTATCAGTTACCCACACCCACGCCGGCGGGCAGATCGATCACGACTGCGCACTGTGCTTTACCGCGCACCAGGTCGTCCAGATCGCGGTCATCGTGACGGTCCTGCTTGCTTCGCAACCTGTTGTGCGGTTTACGCGCGAACGGTTTGCTCCTGTTCCTCGCCAACGCTTTGTTCTGAAGCTGGCCAATCGACCTCCGCCTGTCCCTGCCGTTTCCGCCTAAAACAGCAGTTCACCCCAGGGACATTCCATTCAAAATCGGAGGTCGTTTATGCGCACGTGTCTGCGTGTCGCTGCCAGTTTTCTTTTCCTAGTTCTTTTTTTATCCGCTCTCTGCGCTCCGGGCGCCGGGGCACAGTCCTTCGGCAATTCCGGAAGCATCAGTGGAACGGTCAGCGATCCCACCGGCGCGGTTGTTGGCGGCGCGACCGTCACCATTCAAAACCCGGTCAGCCAGTATGAGCGTTCGGTGAAAACCGACGATACGGGCCATTTTCAGTTCACAAACGTGCCGTTCAATCCCTACCACATGACGGTGACGAAGACGGGATTTGCGGGATTCGTGCGGGATGTCGACGTGCGCTCCGGCGTGCCGGTCACGCTGGCGGTGAAACTGGTGGTCGGCACGGCGGCAGAGACCATCCAGGTCACGGGCGAAGATCTCATCGAAAACGACCCCACCTTCCATACCGACGTGGACCGCGACCTGTTTCAGAAAGTTCCCCTGGAGAGCCAGTCGTCGTCGCTGAGTTCGCTGGTCACGCTGACCAGCCCCGGCGTGGCGGCTGACTCCAACGGCCTTTTTCACGGCCTGGGAGATCACGCCTCGAACTCGTTCTCGATCGACGGGCAGTCGATTACAGATCAGCAAAGCAAGGTCTTTTCCAACCAAGTGCCTTCCAATTCAATTCAGTCGCTCGAAGTGATCTCCGGCGCGCCTCCGGCCGAGTATGGCGACAAAACCAGTCTTATCATCGTTGCCACTACGCGCTCCGGACAAGGGATTACCACTCCGACCGGCGATATCTATGCCTCCTATGGCTCATTTGGATCGGCGACCGGCGGTTTCGCCGTGTCCTATGGCGGTGAGAACTGGGGAAACTTCATTGAGGGCGACGGATTGAACACGGGACGCTTCCTCGATCCGCCGGAGTTCGCCGTCTTTCACGACAAGGGAAATGAGCAGAATTTCTTCGATCGAATCGACCGCACCTTCACCTCGACCGATTCCATCCATGTGGACCTGAACTACAGCCGCTCCTGGTTCCAGACGCCAAATTCCTTCGACAACCTCAACGTTCAAAATGTTGTCAGCGGGGGCACGAGCGCGAATCCCACCTTCGCAAACGTTGGCAACGCCGACCAGCGCTCCAAAATCAACACCTTTAACATTTCACCCACGTACACGCGCCTGACCAGCCCCAACTCTGTGCTTAACTTCGGCGCCTGGGTCAGAAAAGACTTCTATAACTACTATCCGAGCGGCAACCCGCTGGCCGATGAAGGCGCGCCCAACGAGCAGACCTCTTCGATCTCCCAGAACCGCACGCTCACGAACGTCGCAGGGCACGCCGACTGGTCGTATGTGAAGGGCATCAACAATGTCAAAATCGGCGTTGAATACGAGCAAACGTTCCTGCGCGAGCACGACGACTTGGGCATCGTCGAACCCACCTATTCGTTCAGCGCGCCCTGCGTGGACAATAGCGGCAACCCGCTGGCGGGTTTCTCCTATCAGGACTATTTGAACAATTGCACCGCGGCCCCAAGCGGAGCCAGCGCCAACCCCAACTACGCTGTTGCCTTGGATGGTCCGTCGGGGAACTACGACCTTACACGTGGCGGAGCGGAGTATGTATGGTTCGGCCACACCGATGTGAAACAACTTGAGACCTACATTGAAGACGCAATCAAGGTCGGCAACTGGAGCATGAACCTTGGTCTTCGCGGCGACGTATATAACGGCCTGGCGGACAAGGGCGAAGTGGAGCCCCGGCCGGGCATCGCTTACCACGTGACACGAACCAACACCGTGCTCGCCGTTTCCTACGCTCGCACAATGGAGACGCCGTTCAACGAGAACCTGGTGCTCTCGAGCGAGGGATGTGCCAACGCGGTGCTCAACCCGCTGCTGGCCTGCAATCCTGGACTTCTCGGAATTCTGAGGCCGGGCTGGCGCAACGATTTCCATGCCAGCTTCGAACAGGCCTTCGGCAAGAGGCTGGTGGTCGGTGGTGAGTACATGTGGAAGTACACGCATGGCGCTCACGACTTCAGCGTGCTGGGAAATACGCCCATCACCTTCCCCGTCGACTGGCATAATTCCAAGATCCCTGGGTTCGCCATTCACGCGGAGGTACCGGAGATGCATGGATTCAGCGCTTACACCGTGATGTCGTCGGTGGCGGCGCGGTTCTACCCGCCTCAAATCGGCGGAGCCGGCACCAACACGGGCGTCTCTCAGCAAACCCAATATCCCTTCCGCATCGACCACGATGAAAAATACAACCAGACAACGCATCTGCAATATCAGCTGCCCGGCAAGTTCAGCCCCTGGTATAGCTTTAACTGGAGGTTCGATTCGGGCCTCGTGGCCGGCGCGGTTCCTTGCTACAACGCCACCAGCGACCCGAACAGCCCTTGCGGAACTTTCACTACACC